>JAABUN010000084.1_pt1 | contig 212392 bp, 191 predicted proteins | sample 5559311 | NCBI WGS metagenome assembly JAABUN01 (sample SAMN10711877, study PRJNA513370) | rock metagenome | isolation source: Antarctica rocks | place: Antarctica: Victoria Land, Siegfried Peak sud | reverse complement strand
CTTCGAGGCGGTCATCGACGCGGTCGGGCGGGCCTTGGCGGCCGTCACTCCGGCCGACGCCCGGGGCTTCTATCGCGCCGCTGGCTACCCAGTCTGACCGTCAGAACTTATGCTGCACGCTCTAGACGTCACGAGGACGGCCGGTCAAGCCCACGCGCCACAATCGGCGTAGCGACCGGTACGTCGATACCGACTGTTGGCGACACGTTGCTGTGTCGAGCCAGGGACAAAGCGCGCTGAACGAGCACGAGCAACCCACCCACCAGCAAAGACGCAGGCACACGGCGCGTCAATCGACTGCCGTCGACCCGCGCGCAGTCTCGGCGCGGCTGCGGGCGGCCGGTCAACGCGTCACGCCGCAACGACTGCAGATCCTCGGCACGCTCCGCGGCGGCGAGCATGTCACCGCCGACGAGGTCTTCAATCGGGTCGAGCATCTGCTGCCGGCGGTCAACCGTTCAACCGTCTACCGGACCCTTGAGCTATTTCGCGACCTCGGCCTGATCAGCGAGACCGATCTCGGCGGCGACGCCCGGGTGTTCGAGCTCCTCTCAGGTCGCCATCACCACCTCATCTGCCGCGATTGCGGCGTGATGCTCGACCTGGACGACGCCATCGTTGAGCCGCTGCGCCAGGCGGTGCAGGCGCACCACGGCTTCAGCGCCGCGGTCGATCACCTTGCCATCTGGGGGCGCTGTGCGAAGTGCGCCGCGGCGGACGACGAACGCGCGCGCTGAGCGCCGCAATTCACCTTACAAGTGAGCCAGGCGCCGATCTCCGGCGCTCCTCTGGCCCAACAGCGACAGCCCGATGGCTCCACTGACGGCGAGCATCGTGCCTCCGATCCAGTAGACCGCCTCGATGCCGATAACATCGACGAGCGTGGCCGCCGCCGCGAGCGATAGCAGGCGGGCAGCGTTCCAGGTGATATCGAGCAGGGTCAGAACCCGTCCCCGCACTCGATCCGGAATGACTCGTTGCAGCATCGAGCTCTGGACGACCATGCCGGTCGAGGTGTTGAGACCATAGATGAAGAGGATCGCCAGAGCGACGGGCAACGGGGTCATCAGTGCGATCGCGATATCACCGGCGCCGCGGATCAGATACGGCACAAAGAGCCACCGCACGCCCGGGTGGTGTCCGGCGAAGAGATTCGGAATCAATGGACCGATCAGCGCGCCGAGCCCGATGGCGGCGATCAGCCACGCGAACCCGGATGGTGGGAGCCGCAGGTGCCGCTCGGAGAGGACGACGAGCATGGCCCCGGTCCCACCAGTCGCCAGCGACGCGAGCGCCTGAACGGGGAGAAAGCGCGAGAGAAAACGGTCCCGGCGGACGAAGGAGAGGCCGGCCCTGACATCGGCCAGATAGCCGTGGAGGCTGCCCCGTGTGACCGGGGCTTCGTCGCTCACTGTAGGTGGGATGTGAAGACGCACGATCAGCAGCGCCGACAGACCGAAGGTTGCCGCGTTGGTCGCGAAGGCCGCGCCGGTTCCGATCAGGCCGATCAGGCCACCGGCGACCGCCGCTCCGGCGATCTGCACCAGCCGGCCGGTCGACCAGGCGACCGAGTTGGCGGTGAGGCGCTGATCGGGCGTCGTCAGATGGGGGATGACGGCCTGGACCGTAGGGTTGAAGAAGACCGCCGCGGCGGAGAGCGCGGCCGCGACCGCGTAGGCATGCCGAACTCCGTGCGGCCAGACCAGGGAGAGCGCCAGCATCGCTCGAACGAGATCGGCGACGATCAGAATGCTCTTGCGGTTGACGCGGTCGATGATCACGCCCGCGACCGGGCCAAGAAGCAGGACAGGGAGGAGCTCGGCCGCGACGAGCACGGCGACCGATGCGCCTCGACCCGTGAGGTCATAGACGAGCACCACCAGGGCGATGTAATGCAGCGTATCGCCCAGGGTCGAGACGAGCTGGGCCAGCCAGAGGGGAAAGAAGGACGGACTGCGCGCGACGGCCACGTAGTCAGCCAGGACACGCGTGAGGCGGGCAGAGGCGGCAGTCACGAGCGAGATCGTAGCAGGGTTCGGAACGGCCTGTTCGCCACGTCACCCTCCACAGAGCTGCCCTCGACGACATGCCACCCGCTCATTCCGGCCGGTCATGTAAGCTGCTGGTCGTGTGGCACCGGACGAGCGGCAAACCGGGGAGGGGATCGTGGCAGCGGAGACCGAATCAACCATCTCATGGGAAGAGACTGACGCGCTTGATACCATCGAGCTTCCGGTCGCCGGGGCGGCGCGGCGGGGCACCCTGCGCTTCTCCCATCCCTTGCTCGCCGAGTGGTCGTGGCCCTATGTGGCGGTGAGGGGGCTGCAAGACGGTCCGCGCCTCGCGCTCATCTCCGGCGTTCACCCGGCCGAGTACCCGGCGATCGAGGCCAACATCCGCACGATCCGGGGACTCGATCCGGTCGTGCTACGCGGCAGCGTCGTGGCGCTCCCGATCGTCGACATGCCGGCATTCCTCCCGCGCACGCCGTTCGTTTGTCCGATCGACGACAAGAACCCAAATCGCGTCTTTCCGGGATCGGCTGACGGGACCTTTACCGAGGCGATGGCCGACGCGATATTCCGGGCGGTGATCGCTCCGTCCGACGCACTGATCGACCTGCATGGTGGCGACATGGTCGAAGATCTCGTTCCCTTCTCGATCTATACCCCGATCGGGAACAGTCAGGTCGACGACGCCTCAGCCGCGCTGGGCCGCGCGTTTGGACTACCGTATCTGGTCGCGAGTAAACCGCGACCCGGCGGACTCGGCGGAACCACCGCGCAGGCAGCGGCCGAGGCGGGCATCCCCGCGATCGTCGCCGAGGCGGGTGGTCGCGGCCTGCTGACCGAGCCGGAGACACAGCTGCTCGTCGACGGCCTTCAGCGTGGGTTGCGCCATCTCGGACTGCTGGAGACGTCCTCTACCGACACGGCGGTCGCGCCGCCGGTCGAGATCGATCGCTTCACCTGGCTCTCGTCGCCAGCGGAGGGGATGTGGTATCCGGCGGTCGCGGTCGGTGACATGGTCTCCGAGGGGCAGGTGGTCGGCCGGGTCACCGACCTGTTCGGCGATCCTCAGGGCGAGATCGTCGCCCCGCACGCCGGGACCGTCCTCTTCATCACCAGCAGTCCGGCGATGCGGCAGGAGGGTCTGGCTCTCGCCATCGGCGGATAGTCACGCCCGACCGTGATCCTGTCGGCAGCCGATCACGCTCGTTCCCCGTCCGCGTCTCAACCGGCTGTCGGCGCTAGCGGCGGGGTTCCCGTCACCCGCTGGTAGGCGATGGCCGCGCGGAGGAGCCGGGCGTCCGCGAACCGCGGCGCCTGGAGAAGTAGGCCCACCGGCAGCCCATCGACCAGACCACAGGGGAGACTGACCGATGGCTCGCCGGTGAGGTTGGCGAATCCGGTGGTGCCGATCTCGACCTCAATCGTCGGCGCCGCGGCTCCTGTCGTGGTGATCTGGTCGGCCGTCGTGCCGAGCGGCGGCGCGACGAGCGGTTGAGCGGGCCAGGCCAGGAGATCGACTTCGCGGTACAGGTCGGTGAAGATCGCCATGATCTCGATCCGGTCTCGCTGCGCCGCCACATAGTCGACAGCCGATACGGTCAGCGCCGCCTCCAGACCCGCCCGGATGACAGGCCCATATCGCTCTGCCCCTTGCGGCAGCCAGGCGCGGTGATAGGTCGCTGCCTCGACGGTGTAGATCCGCTCGACGGCGGCCACGGCGCGCGGCAGAGCCGAGGCAGGAAGATCGACCATGACGATATCCGCGCCCAACTCACGGAACGTTGCCAGAGCGCCCTCGACCTGTTGGCGCATCCCCGGTGTTGCCTGCTCGGCCAGATCAAGCAGGCGGCTGACGACACCGATGCGTTGACCGGCCAATGACGCCGGCGTAGGCGGCGGTGTCAATACCTCGCGGGCCAACTCGGCGACCTCGGCCATGACCGGCCCCACCTCGGCGTGCGATGCCGACGCGGGATCATGCGCATCGTGCCCGCCGATCGCGGCGAGTAGCATGGCGCAATCGGCCGCGGTCCGCGCCATTGGCCCGGCATGGTCGAGCGACCAGGAGAGGGGTACAACGCCTGCGAGGCTCACAAGACCGAAGCTCGGCTTCAGCCCGGTGATCCCGCAGTAGGCGGCGGGTGAACGGATGCTGCCACCGGTATCGGAGCCGAGCGCGCCCCACGCCAGACCGGCCGCGATGGCCGCCGCCGATCCGCCCGATGAGCCGCCGGCCGTCCGCGACAGGTTCCAGGGGTTCGCCGTCTCGCCGATCTCCGGATGGGGATAGCCGTAGGCAAACTCCAGCATATTGGTCTTACCAAGCATCACCGTTCCCGCCGCCTGGAGCATGCGGACGACGGTCGCGTCCTGATCGGGGACCCGGTCGGCGAAGAGAGGGGACCCGGCCGTGGTCCGTATGCCGGCGGTATCGAACAGGTCTTTGAGAGCGATCGGGACGCCATCGAGGGCGCCGCGGCTCTCTCCACGCGACCGTCGCTCGTCAGCCGCCACAGCGGCTGCATGTGCCTCCTGCTGGGTGACCAGGAGAAATGCGTTCAAGCCATCGCGCCGGTCAAACCGGGCAATCCGCTCGAGGGCATGCTCGGTCGCCTCGACCGACGAGACCGAACCATCGGCCAGGTCGGCTGACATCTCGGCGAGCGTTCGTTCGTGGACAGGACGACTGGATTCGGTTTGCGCCATGAGATCGGTCTCCTGACAGGTGTCGCACCAAGATGTATGCGCCGCGAGACGAGAAGCCCGTGTCAGGCTGCCGCTATGTTGACAGGCCTAACGTCCCGTTTACACTTCGCTGTGAGCCTTTTTCGTTGCCGGGACGCCTTCCTCATCGCCATCTTGCGGCGTTCCCCACTCTACTCGCCCCTGTCTGGCTTGGCGCCGCACGGCTAACGTCTCATAGGTTGGGTTGACGAAACCATATCCCGGAACACCGACATGGACTGACGATGTCCCGACGTATCTTGATGATCGTAAGGCTGAGGCGTCTTTCGACACCCGTCGCGCACCGGGCGCGCCAAGGCAGCGCGATTGCTCGCATCGGCGAGTCTCCCTGGCAGTGTAGGTCATCGATCGGGGCCTGCTGACAGGGTTCAATGAGCGTGAAACAGGACCGAAAGGCCGGTCGCGGAGAGCGACGGACCTACGAAAGGGAAGGACGGACCATGGTTGATGGTGAGAAACGTCAGAGGTTATTGGGAACGCTGACGAGCGACCTTTTCGAAGGTCGAATCGATCGGCGAGCGTTCATGAAGCGTGGCGCAGCGCTCGGGCTCTCGGTGCCGGCGGTGGCGGCAATGGCTCGTGTCTACGGCGCCAGCGCGGCGCGCCCGTCCGCCCAGGATGCGACCGAGGTCCCGGAGAACCCGATCACGATCACCGTTGGCGGCACCCCGATCGCGGTCGCCGAAGAAGACACCTCCAATGCGACACCGGGTGGCACCCTGCGCTACGCTCGGGCCGAAGACAGCAACAACCTCGATCCAGTCACCAACGACGGCAACGTCAACATCTGGATCTTCATGAACGTCTACGACCAGCTGATCCGGGTCTCACCGAACGGCGCCAGCCTGGTGCCGGGGCTGGCCGAGAAGTGGGAGGTCTCCGAGGACGGCAAGACCTACACCTTCCACCTTCGCCAGGGCGTGAAATTCTCGGACGGGACGCCGCTCAAGGCGAGCGATGTCATCTACTCGTTCCTCCGCGCGGCGAATGACCCCGGCGAGACCTGGACCTTCACCCTGACCGCGCTCCAGCGGGATGCCAACAAGCAGGCGACCGGCATCACCGCGCCCGACGACCAGACGGTCGTGATCGAGCTGGCGCAGCCTTGGGCACCGTTCCTCTCCGACGTGGCGATGTTCAACCTGGGGATCATCTCCGAGGCATTCGCCAAGGGCAAAGAGGACCGGCTGACCGAGGAGCTGATGGGCACCGGCCCCTTCACGATGGCCGAGTGGAAAAAGGGTGAGTCAATCCTCCTCAAGAAGAACCCGAACTACTGGGAGGAGGGACTGCCGTACCTGGACGAGGTTCTGATCTCCGTCATCCCGGACGACAACAACCGGATCCTGCAGCTGCAGGGAGGCGAGATCGACGCCACCTACGATGTCCCGTCGAGCCGCGTTCCCGACCTGAAGCAGGACCCGAATCTGAAGGTTATCGAGTTCCCATCCACCTTCAGCCAGTACCTCAGCCTGAACATGCGCGAGGCGCCGCTCGACGACGTCAACGCCCGGCTCGCTCTGCAATATGCGACCGACAAGCAGACCCTGATCGAGGTCATCCTGTTCGGCGTCGGCGTTGAAGCGACGACCTTCATGCCGAAGGGCGCGCTCTACTGGAACGACCAGCTCGCCGGCTTCCCCTATGACGTCGACAAGGCCAAGGAGTACCTGGCGAAGTCGAAGACGCCGGACGGCTTTGCGTTTGAGATTCAGACCACCGCCGGCAGCGCCGAGGAGGAGCAGCTGGCAACGGTGCTGAAGGACATGTGGTCGAAGATTGGGGTCGACCTGACCATCTCACCGTTAGAGGCAAGCGTCCACCTCGACAACTACCGCGCCAATAAGTTTCAGTGTCAGGTGAACGGGTGGACGAACGACATCATCGACCCGGATGAGCTTATCGCCTACGCGGTGCTGCCAGAAAGCTCCGAGGCTTATCACACCGGCTGGGCGAACCCTGAGGCGCAGGATCTGGCGCGTAAGGGCGCGGGTGAGCTCGATCCCGCCAAGCGAGAGGAGATTTACTTCCGGATCCAGGAGATCTTCAACGAAGACTCCCCCATGATCCTCCTCTACCACAAGCCGTACATCGACGTGACCACGACCAAGGTTCACCACCTCGGACATCCTCCCACCGGCCAGTGGGAGTGGAAGCAGACCTGGCTGGAGCAGTAGACCCCGGCGACCGGCTCGTGGCAGTATCTCTTTCAGGACCGCCCGGGCAGTCGCGACGGAACCCACGGCACCGCCATCAGCGGGGCCGTGGGGAGCCGGTCAGCAGGCGAGCGTAGGGGCCTGGTATGACGCGAGGACAGTACATCGTCCGGCGGTTGGTGCAGATGGTGCCGGTCCTGATCGGCATTACCATCATCGTCTTTACGTTGATCCAGATCATCCCGGGTGATCCGGCGACGACCATGCTTGGGGTTCATGCCCGACCCGAATCGATCGCGGCCCTCAACCATGAGCTCGGTCTCGATAAGCCGCTCTGGAAGCAGTACGGCTTCTATGTCGGGCGGGTTGCCAGGCTCGACCTCGGCGACTCACTCAAGTTCAAGGTCAGTGTGCTGTCGCTCCTTGAGAAGCGAATGCAGGTCTCGCTGCTGCTGATTGCCTATGCGACCGTGCTCACGATCCTCGTCGCGCTACCCCTCGGGGTCATCGCGGCCCTCAAGAAGGACAGCTTGTTCGACCAGATCGTGCGCGGTGTCTTGATGGTGACGATGGTGATGCCGGGGTTCTGGGTCGGGATTCTGCTGCTCATCCTTTTCAGTATCAAGCTCGGGCTCTTCCCGGTCTCCGGTTATGGCGACGGCATCGCGGCCCATCTCCATCACCTCTTCTTACCGGCACTGACCATTGCCCTGAGCCTGGCGCCGATCCTGGTCCGCTCGTTGCGGGGCAGCATCCTGGAGGCGATGGGTTCTGATTATGTCAAAACCGCGCGAGCCAAGGGGTTGCGAGAAGGTGCGGTTGTCCTGGCCCACGTGCTTCGCAATGCGTTGATTCCGGCGGTGACGTTGCTCGGACTCTCGGTTGGCTACCTGATGGGTGGCACGGTCATCATCGAGAATGTCTTCGGCCTGCCGGGCGCCGGTAAGCTGCTGGTCGATTCGATCGGGGCGCGAGATTACCCTGTGGTCCAGTCGACCACCCTGATCTTTGCGGCGCTCGTCATCTTCGTGAATCTGCTGACCGACATCATCTACTCCTTCCTCGATCCGCGAGTCCGGCTCGGATGATGGGGCCATCGCGAGCGACGCATCGACGGAGGCTATGGTGACCGATCTCACGAGCGCGACGCCTCGCGATGGTGCAACACCCGCGCCGCTGGCCCGAGTCCCGGCCGGGGAGCCAGGCGTGTCAGCCGCGATGCCTCTTCGGGAGACGGGTCGCCGGCCTGGCATCATCCACTGGCGGGAGCGGAACCTGCTGATTGGCGGCGGGATGATCCTCGCGATCGTGCTGCTCGCCCTCTTTGCGCCAGTGATCGCGCCGCATGGCGCCCAGGAGACCGACTACACCGCCCGGCTTGCCTCGCCCAGCTGGTCGCATCCATTTGGCACCGACAACCTTGGTCGCGACATCCTTTCCCGGATCATCTATGGCACCCGGATCGACCTCCGGGTCGGTGCGATCAGTGTGTTGCTGCCATTCATCCTGGGAACGATTCTCGGCTGCGTCGCGGGGTACTACGGGGGGTGGCTCGACACGATCGTGATGCGGCTCGTCGATGTGGTCCAGGCGTTTCCGTTCCTGATCCTGATCATCGCCATCGTGGCGGTCCTCGGTCCCGGTCTCCGGAACATGTACATCGCCGTGGCCATCGTTGCCTGGGTGACCTATGCCCGATTGCTGCGTGGCGAGATTCTGGTCGCCAAGCATCGCGAGTATGTTGAAGCGGCCCGGTCGATGGGCGCCAGTGATGTGCGGGTGATCGGTCGGCACATCCTGCCGAATGTGATCTCCTCGGCCCTCGTCTATGCGATGGCCGATGTCATTCTCTACATCGTGCTGGCCGCCAGTCTCAGCTACCTTGGGCTTGGCGCACGACCCCCGGCTCCAGAGTGGGGTGCGATGATCACCGACGGGCGCACCTTCCTCTCGACCGCGTGGTGGATCAGCGCGTTCCCGGGTCTGGCGATCGTCGTGACCGGTATTGCCTTCTCAATCCTCGGCGACGGTCTTGCCGACGCCCTGCGTCCCAGCCGCCGCTAGCGCGGTCGACCGGGACAGCGTTCCCCGGCCGAGCACCGCTCCCGCTCGCTCCTCACATCGAGGGCATGCCTCGGACGGCTCCTGGATGGTGGGGCCGCCCAGTGACCGCAGATGAGGAGAGATTCCTCGACACGCTCGGAATGACCGGGGGAGATGGCGACGGTCATGTGCGCGATATGACCGCACATGGACGCCGTGGGTGGTGATGGAGCGCGATAGATGGAGGCACGATGCCAACCTACGACTTTGCCTGTCCGGCGTGCGAGGCGCGATTCGAGCGCGAGCGACCGATGAGCGAAGCATCGCAACCGGCGACCTGCCCCGTCTGCGCGTCGCCCGCGCGGCGCGTCTACTCGATGCCAAAGTTGCTGTTCAAAGCTGATCCGCGTGACGTTCGACCCGTCTGGCACAATCACGATGGGTATAGCCATCAACATGCGCCGCGCCGCGGGCGGCACCGGCTCCCGAGTGAGGAGCATTGATGGCTAGGCCAGGCGGGAGGACATCGAGCCGGACGGTGATTTCGTAGCGGGGATCGTGGTCAGTCGACCATACGCGGGCGACGACCCCGAGTGCCTCGAGGGCCAGCCGTCGTCCCTCGTAGCTGAGAGCGTCAAGGTTGCGCGCCTGCAGCCGGCACCACGATTCAAGGTCGTCGAGCCGCTGCTGCGATGCCGTCCACCCTGCCCGCTGTGTCTTCAACTCATCCCGCTCGGCAACGAGCGCCTTTTGCTGGGTCGTGAGGACGGCGACTTCGGCCAATACCGACGCGGCGATTCCGTCATCGTCGATGGTGGCCACGCGGCGGACGAGGTTGGTGTGCTGCCGTTCGACCTCGGCGAGCCGACGCTCGACCGCCGCAAGATCGGCCTTGACCGGGTCGTCCCGCCGAAGCCGGGCGACCTCGGCCTCGACAATCTCTGGTCGGGTCAACACTGCCTCCACCCGTTGCCAGACTGCCCGATCAAGAATGCGGGCCGAGATGACGTGATACGGGCAGCCGTTCTGATCCCGACTGGTCGTATTGCACCGGTAGAACGCGCCCCGTGCGTCGTTCTGGACCTGCATGACGAAGCCGCAATAGCCGCAGCGGACGTAGCCACCCCGGAGCAGCGCCGCCTCTGGGTCGCGATTGTTGCGGGTCGCCGTCCATTTGTTGACCGCGAGCCGTTCTTGTGCGGCGCGGAACACTGCCGGGGTGACGAGGGGGGTGGCAACGCCGGAAATGCGAATGCGCTCGCCCTCAGGACGGAGGCGCTGAACCCGCTTGCCCCTGACCTTTGCGACCATCCACCGATAGGCGTCGGCATCACCCACACAGACCGGGTTCTTGAGGAGCGCCCGTATGGATGAGACGTGCCACTTCGCGCTGCGGCCGCTCGGTGTCGGCACCCCTTCGGCCATGAGCGCGAGGGCCATCTGGCGAGCGGAGGTTCCCGCTGCGACGCCGGTGATGATGCGCCGGAGGATTGGGGCGGTCACCGGATCCAGGTCCAGTCGTTCCTTCGTCGCCGGGTTGGCCCACTGGTAGCCGTACGGAGCGCGGCACCCCACGTTGTATTTACCACTCTCAACGCGCGCCCGTTTGCCGCGCTGAGTTCGCTCAGCGATCTTCAGCCGCTCCAGTTCGGCCATCCCGCCGATCACTGCCCGCAGGATCTTCCCGGTCGGCGAGTTGTCGATGTCCTCGGTCACCGAGTCCCAGAGGACGCCGGCGTGCTCTGCCTCGCTCAGCACCAAGCCCTGGTGGTTCTGGTCCCGGGACAGCCGGTCCAGCGCGTGCACGACCAGCACGTCGAAGGCCCCCGCCCGCATCGCCGTGCGGAGGTCGGTCAGCCCCGGTCGTTCGAAGACCTCCGCTCCCGTGTGCACATCTCGATAGACCGCGATCACATTCCAGCCCCGCTCGGCCGCATAGGCGCGGCAAGACGCCTCCTGCGTCGACAGGGAGTAGTTGTCCTCCTGACCCGCGCTGCTCACCCGGAGGTAGACGGCCACCCGCTGGAGGCTAATCGAAAGCTGAGACTCAGGACAGGTAAACTTCGACATAGCCGTTTGACCTCCTAGACAGGTCGGACGGTAAGGGGGGCGGTGCGACCAACACCGCTCCCCGCATTATACCGTGGCCACCACCGGGCCGCTGGTGCATGGACGGGGTCGCCTGGTGTCGTGCTGTGACTCGGTTGGCTCATCCTTCCCCGTCGACGAGTCACTTAGTCCGGTTGACCCGGATCAAACGCCGCGCCGAAACGGGTTGCAAGCCCCGCATCCATTACCCTCTCCAGAGCGGCCAGTTGCCCGAGGCGCCGAACGTAGGTCCGCTGGTGCATGCCCTTGGGCCTGGCCGGGAGCCGGTCCGACCGCGCCGAGAGGAGTCGCGTCCTTAGCTTGCTTGCTTTCCGCCCCGCCCGGAGCCAGTCAGTCTCCCGAGAGCTTTGGTACGCTAGCTGGTGGCACGTCCGGCAGCGGAAGTGTCCCGCGACGAGCCAGAGCACCGCCCGTCGCTCCCCACAGCCTGGGCACCGAAACCACGGCCGCGTGCCCCCGAATCGGCACGGGATGCGTTCTAGTGCCACCGGCTCTTGCATCAACTGCACTTTCTTGGTTCGGCCGCTCACCAGGTAATCGAGGACTACGGCGCCAGGGCATGCACTCACCAACACGCGGTCCGTCACCTGCCCATCCCGGGACCAACTCACCTCGTGCCGTCCCTCAGACAGCGCCCCAACCCGCGCCAACCACCGCACATCGAGCGAGATCAAGCCATCCGTCGTCACTCGCGTCTGCTCCCAATCCCATCGACTTGATCCAAACCCACCCATCACGGCTTCCTCCCGTCCCACAATGGACAACTTGCCAAATGATTTCGGTAAATCGGCGTGAGACGGTCACCGCTCCTCATCGTCCGCGTCCGGTGTTGGCACTGCAGTCGCCGGATCGGTCCGCGCCGCGAGATTGAGCTGTTGTCCACCCGGACCAGCCACGTTGATCTGGGCCGCGCTAGTGACGTGGACAGTCGGGAGGCGGCGCAACTCCTGCAGGGCCCGCAACGACCGGAGGAACATTCGGTGGAACCGCTCGGCCATTTCCGCCGCCTGTTCCAGCCCCTGGGCTGCGGAGAGTCGCGGCGGCTGCCAGGCGCCGAGCTCCTTCAGCTTGTGATCTTCGATCTGCGCATCGCTGGTCGCCCGCACGTCGAGGCGGTCCAGCCAGCCTAGGTAGCCAGTAAAGGCCTGGGCCATGGCATCGATGAGCGCCGCCTCAATGCCGCCACGTGGTTGCCACTCCGCCCGGAACGCCGTCCGCAGCGCCAGGAATTGCGCTCGCTGCCACGGGTCACTACCATGCTCAATCGTTCGTCCCGCCCGGTGGCCACTCGCCAACTCGTCCCGTGCTTGCGCCTTCACACGCTCCCATACGGCGATCCCCTTTGTGGGGTCATGCTCGATGAGCCGGGCGAGACTCCACCAGGAGAGCTGGTCCGGCGGATCCTCCACCAAGCGCTCCGTCCAGGAGGGATCTCCCTCACGCGCCTTGATGTCCGCCTCAGCCTGGGTGATGCCCCAGGAGCGGCGGTAGGACTCGACCAGCGCGGCATAGCCGTCAGCCAGGTCTCGCGCCAGACTGGAGATTTCCCTGATACCATCGTCGTCGACCGGCGCAGGTATGACCCGCGGCGACGCGTCACCGGTCATGGATACGTCCCCTCTCGATTTCATCTGGCCGTCGAACGTCGCACGGTTGTCCTGCGGCATGCCGGTCGCACGGCCCCAGCCGGCTGCAGACGCTGCGTCCCAGGCACCCGCGTGGGGGCAGATAGAGGACCGGGGCGAACGCCCCCCGCACCTGCGCCAGCCACGGGTCATCGGACGTGCTCGCCGGTTTTTTCGTTTCTTCGTTCGCTGGACTCGTCAGTGGCTCTGCTTGAATCAGGTCAAGGTATGGCATGTGTCTCTCCTTTGGGGTACGAAGAAACGAAAAAACGCCGCTCACCGATGCGTGAGACCCCACACCAGCGTGGGGCGTCCGCCGGAGCCGCCGCTCGGTCGCTGGTCCCGCTGGACCTTCTCCGCCGCCAGCAGCGCGCCGAGGGCCCGGTGGAGCTTCGCCGCCGAGACGTTGCGTCCGAACAGTTCTGAGACTTCGGTCTGGGTCAACTCACCGACCTGGAGCGCTTGAAGGATGGCATCGGCAATCGGGTCACCGAGCCGGTCACCGAAGATGAAGCTCACACTCGCCTCGGCGTAGTCCCAGACGGCCACCGCCGCCCGCAGGTGCTCCGGGCGGATGAGGGCTTCCCCATCGAGGACCGCGTAGATCGCCGCGAGGCGCATCACCTGCGCTTCCGCCCGGCTGGTGAGGGCGCCAAGGAGACCGACGCTCCCCTCGGACAGCGGGCCGTAGAGACGCCGCCACAGGTCTGAGGCCGCCTCATCCCGGCGGATCTCCTCGATGGCTGTAGCGTGGCCAAGGACCTCCCTCAGCCGGTCGCCGAGCTCCTCGATCACAACCCGGTCGAGTGCACCCCCGTCGGGGAGCAACTTGGAGCGCCGGACGCAGATAAAGAGGTGCCGATTGCCGAGTCCACTGGCGATCTGGGTGTCGTCGAGGTTGCGACGCAACTCTTCGGCGGTAGTGTGCCCGATGACGGTGACGTGGGGATCGGTGGCGCGGGCCGGGGCGTTCTTGGTGAGCGAACCGAGCGCATCGCCATCCCACGCCTTGCGTAGCACCGCGCTGAGGGAGTTTCCCTCCCGGTTGGCAACCTTCAACGTGCCTCCCCATTCTTCCTCAATCAGGCAGAGGCGCTTCTCCGAAACGCCGGGATCGATGGTGACCTCGACACCGGCTTCTCGCTTCGTGATCGGGTCGCGGATGGCCCAGATCACGCCCTCACCTGAGGCGAGCCCGCCGCTGACACTGGCGGTCAGCCACTCCGGCGCGGCCCGGCCCAGGACCGGTCGCAGGGTGCCCCAGGTGGTTCCTTTGCGGCCCTTGGCGGTCGCCCCGACCAAGATGGGCCAGATGAGTAGGGGATGTGGCCGTCCGCTGACCGCCCAGTGGGGACCCGGGCCGACGATGTTGCCCACTGCCGCCAACAGCGTCAGGAGCAGGCCGCTGGGGTCCGCCTCGGTGTGCGGCAGGAGTGCTCCAACGATCTCACCCGCCAATCCTTGAAAGGCAGCGGGATGGAGCGCCTCCGGCCAGGCAGCAACCGAAGCGGGCATCTGGTCGGCCGTCGAACTCAGATTCGGCCGGTCCGCGTCCACCGGCAAATCGGTCACATTGCCACCCGCGGCGAGGTAGTCGTCCAATCCGACCTTGGTGCCGTCGGCGCCAGCGGGGAGATAGATGACGCGCACGCGGGAACCGCGGCGCTCCAGGGCCGTTTTGAGCCGGTCAAGGGCGCGCCGGACGTTGGGATTGGTGCGCAAGTCGGAATCGAAGATGAGATCAACACGCCGCCCGTCGATCGCGATGTCATCCAGATCATCCAGCGTCACCGGCACGCCGTGCTCATTCCGACCTCGCCAGCCGTAGACACCCATGAGCGCAAGGCAGGTGTGACCGTATGAGATCGCCGCGTCGGCCTTGCGGACTCCCTCGGTGACGATGAGCGGAACGGCCGGGGCGCGGAGAGCCATTCGCAGGCGTGGATGGACGTCGATCACCAAGCCGGTGCCGAACGGGGTCTCGTACTTGATCGGCCGGTCGTCAGCATCGGTACGCGGATCATCGGGCCGGAGTTGGTGGGTCGCTCGCCGGCCCGCCGTGTTGTAGATCGGGACCACCAGTGCTGGGACCCGACACTGATACGGAGCGAACCCGAGATTGGCCACCACAGCAGGATCAGTGGCCGACCAGTAGCCGCGCTCTGCGGCGACCTCCGGAGCGATGGCTGACTCCTCGAAGAGGAGCGCCGCGTGGTGCGGCAAGAGCGTCGGGAGAGTCGGGGTGAGATCCTGCGTGGCGATGGAGGTGGTGGCCATCTATTGCCCCTCCATGGTCGCCGTGACTCGGGACTCGACGGAGTCATGTCGATCTCCCGATGGAAGAGCGAGCACGTCTTGGTGTGGGCGCAGGAGAATCTCCCAAAGCCGACGCCACGCTTCCTGTTGACCGATTAAGGACAACTGATCACGACGTGGAATGCTGGGAGTCAGCAAAGTTGGCTGACCATCCTGATGGCGCGACATACACAGCCCTTGCATGAATCCGGGCATCGCCCGACCATGCGCTCAGCGGCGCAGACAGCAGCTCGTGGCTGAGGGGGCCTCAGGGGCTCGTAGGTGGCTCAGGGGCCGGAGGGGCGCTCGGGGCGCGGCAGTGTGCTCGTGGCACTGATGGCGCGAAAGGCGCTCGGTGGCGCGGTGGGGACCGAAACCTAATCGGCGTGAACGGTCACGCCGTAAGATCAGCGAATGGATCGTCAGCGAGTGGGTCGGCAACCAGCGGCTCAATATCCGGGACGTTTGACACCGGACGGGTTGGCACGCTGGCCACAGCAATCGCCCCTGCAGCGACGGAACGGACCTCGGCGTGGCACCGATCGCAGGACATCTTCATTCGCCCGCGTATGGCGTCGACATGACCGAGGTACTTGCCGCATGGACAGAGCCAGCGGCCCTCAAGAACCGACCCATTAGTCAAGGGGTCGCCCGGGGACGCCGTTACGACACCTCGGTTTTTGCGCTTGCACGATGGACACTTGCGCTCGATCCTGAGCGAACCGTTCGGAACCATGCCGTATTGGAAATGGAAGCGCCTCACCTCGAAAACGTCGAATAGCCGGCGATCGCATGCGAGGCATCGCACCTGAACCTGCGGCTCATTCCGATTGAGCGTCGCCTCTGCGTCGGACATCGTTACTCGGAAGCCGACACCCAAGTGCTGGCCAGAAGAATGGAATGGCTCAGATACGCCGATCCATCGATCGTTCACTTCTCCGCCTCCTCCTTCGTCGGAGCGGACTGCATGACGGCAGCCTTGACCAATTCCAAATCGACCAGTGTGTAGACGCGCTGCCCGCGACGCCGCGCCACGGCCGGAATGACACCCTCCCGCTCCCAGCGCCGCACCGTCTGAGGATGCACTCCTAGCCGGTCGGCCACTTGCCTCGTCGAAAGGAACTGCCTCGCCTCCACGGTCACCCCCAAGTGTACGTACACCGCCAGGATGGTAACACTGTGAGCAAGGTCGCGCAACCCTGGTGAGGTACAGTTCCTCGCATCCGTCCCGGACTCCAAGAATGCTCGCCGCTGGCGCGATGGGCGGCTGACAGTCTCTGTCGCATTTCTGGCTGTCGGGCCTGTTGCCGACGGCTCGCCTCCGACGTGACGCCGCTGGTCAGGGCCGAGCGCCGCGGGGCGTCGGTCGCCGATCCCGCATGCCCGCGCCGATACCTATCTCAGTCGCACATGTCGCGGTAAATCGATACTACGGTCGACTCCGATGTCCCTGAAGCGGAGCCATTTATGTCGGTCATACCGGCCGTGCTGATCGGACCACATAGCGACGACACGGCAAAGGTTGCTAAATCGGTGAGGTTGCGACATCGTGGCCCGTGGATGAGGTGCGACCTTGCCCCGCACCTCGGAACTGGCGACCTCAGTCGGAACTCGTCAAACCCTGTAGTCTTTCAGGAAACTGGTCATGCCTGAGCCACCGCGAGGCACCGTCGCCTTTCTCTTCACTGACATTGAAGGGTCCACCCGGTTATGGCAGCAGCACCACGCCGCCATGGAGCAGGCCTATGCCCGCCATGACGTCATCCTGCGCCAGGCGATTGCTGCCCACCGGGGCGTGGTCTACAAGGTGATCGGGGACGCCTTCCAAGTCGCGTTTCCGTCCGCGCCCGAGGCGGTGGCGGCGGCCCTGGATGCCCAGTTCGGGCTCGACCTGGAGCCGTGGCCGCTGCCGGAGCCGTTGCGGGTGCGGATGGTGCTCCATGCGGGCGATGTCATTCCTGGTCCGGACGGCGACTACCGCTCCCCGGTGCTCAACCGTCTGGGGCGTCTGGTCAACGCGGGGCATGGCGGCCAGGTCCTGGTGTCCCAGGTGGTGCGGCAAATGGCCTACGAGCAGTTGCCAGAGGATGCCGGGTTCCTCGATCTCGGCGAGCACCGTCTCAAGGATCTGCTGGAACCAGAGCCCCTCTATCAGCTGATTCATCCGGGGCTGGCAAGCGACTTCCCACCCCTCAAGACGCTCAGCGTTCGGCACCACAACCTCCCCGTCCAGCCAACCCCATTCCTGGGTCGGGAGGACGAAGTCGCGCAGGTCGTTGCTCGCCTGCGGGACCCGGCAGTTCGATTGCTGACCCTCACCGGCCCCGGGGGTACGGGCAAGACGCGGCTGGCCTTGCAGGCCGCGGCGGAGGTGGTGGAGCAGTTCCCCGATGGTGTCTGGTTCGTGCCTCTTGCACCGCTCAGTGATCCCGCACTGGTTCCGGCCGCCCTCGCCGCCGCTCTGGGGGTGCGGGAGGAAGGCGGTCGGCCCCTGCATGATGCGCTCGGTGACGTGCTCCGGGAAAAACGCCTGCTCCTCGTGCTGGATAACGTCGAGCACCTCCTCTCCGCGGCCCCCCTGGTCGGTACGCTGCTGACCGTGGCCCCGGGGCTCACCGTGGTGGCGACCAGTCGGGCGCCACTGCGGCTGCGGGCAGAACGCGAGCACCCGGTCCTGCCGCTGGGCCTCCCCCGTCGCAAGCCGCCCCCAACGCTGGAGCAAGTGGGGCAGTACGAAGCGGTGCGCCTCTTTATCAGCCGGGCCGAGGCTGTTAAGCCCGACTTCACCGTGACGAACGAGACCGCCCCGGCCGTCGCGGAGATCTGTCACCGGCTGGACGGGCTTCCGTTGGCGATCGAGCTGGCAGCGGCTCGCGTCAAGCTCCTCGCCCTCCCCACCATGCTGACGCGCCTGGAGCAGCGGCTGCCCCTGCTGACCGGGGGAGCCCGCGATGCGCCAGCGCGGCAGCAGACGCTGCGGGGCGCGATCGCCTGGAGCTACGACCTGCTCGAACCGGACGAGCGGAAGCTCTTTCGCCGGTTGTCGGTCTTCGCCGGCGGCTGGACCCTTGAGGCGGCCGAAGCGGTGGCCGGGACTCCCGAGAGCGGCGAGTTGGGACTGGACGTGCTCGATGGGTTGGGGCGCTTAGTTGACCAAAGTCTGCTACGGCAGGAGGAGGGGCTGTCGGACGAATGTCGCTATCGGTTGCTGGAGACGATCCGGGAGTATGGCCTGTCACGGCTGGAGGCCGAAGGAGAGGCCGAGGAGGCGCACGAGCGGCATGCGACCTTCTTCCTGGCCCTGGCCGAAGGGGCGGAGCCGGCGCTATCTGGCCACGAGGCGGGGCGGGAGCTGGACCGGCTGGAAACCGAACACGACAACCTGCGCGCCGCGCTCGGCTGGACCGCCACGCACGCGGTCGGAAGCGCGCTCCGGCTCGCGGCGGCGCTGGGGAACTTCTGGTTTTTGCGTGGGCACTTGACCGAGGGGCGGGGATGGTTGGAGCGGCTCCTCGCCCAGGACCCTCCCCTTCCCTCCCATGTTCGCGCAGCGGGACTGCGCTGGGCGAGCGCATTGGCGTGGTTGCAGGGCAACGAGGAGGTCGGGGTGACGCTTGGTGAGGCGGCGCTCGAGTTGTCCCGCCGGGTCGCGGATCGGAGCGGTGAAGCGGAGGCACTCAACAACCTCGCCCTTTACGCGGGGGCACGGGGTGATTTCGACGGAGCCGAGGCACTCTTCGGTGAAGCGCTGGCGGGGTGGCGGGCCGTGGGGAACCGGAGTTGGATCGCCTGGACCGCCAATAACCTCGGGTCGACGGTGACCCAGCGAGGTGATCCGGTCCGGGCCGAGGCGTGTTTCGACGAGGCTCTATCGTTGTTCCGCGCATTGGGCGACACGCACGGGATCGGCGCGGCTCTGAGCAACCTAGGCGAGGTTGCCCTCGTGCGAGGTGACGCCGCGCGAGCGGCAATCCTGTTCGGGGAGGGCCTGGATAGGACTGCTGACCTCAAGCACGTGGTGTATGTCACCGGATCCCTCCGCGGGATGGGCGCGGCGATGGCCATGCTCGGACGGGCGGACCAGGCGGCACGGCTGCTGGGGGCAGCGGGTGGGCTCTGAGGGGGCCGGCCTCGTCCTCCCGCCGTCCGAGCGCGACTGGCACGATCAGGCGGTGCTCACCTCGCGGGCGCGGGTAGGCGACACCGCCTTCACCGCCGCCTGGGACGCGGGCCGAGCATTATCGTTGGAGGAGGCGGTGGCCGAGGCAGCGGCCCTGATCTCCGAGCTGCCGACCTCCACGAGCGCAATCCCGGCCGGGGAGGCATCCGATAACAGCGAGCTCGCTCCCTGACAGGGAAGGAGTTGGTCGGTCGATGCCCGGGTGTGGCGGCGGACGCGCCGCGTCTGGTGTGGCAGGTGACGTAAGCGCGGCGCACAGACCCTGCGGTGATTCGGTCTGGCATTGCAGCGCCCACCGGTGCTCGGTTGGAGGGAACCGCCGTCGGCTGCGATTCGACCGGGAGTCGTTCCACTCCCGGGATGGAGCGGCTTGATGCTAACCGGTTCAGCGGCGCTTCCCGATCACGACCAGGATGGGATGGGCGACAAAGCAGCGGGACCCCTAGGGATCCCGCTGCTCGGATCGTTGGCCGACGATGAGTCCTGGTGTTACGGAGTAGTGATCTTCCTCGCGTTCCCGCCGTGGCCCTCGACCTCGGGCTCAAACGGTCGACCCTCTTCCGGGTCGCTCCTCAATGGGGAGCGGTGCCCTTCGACCTCTGGCTCGTTCCCCCGAGCTTCCGCCGGGTCGCGCGGTTTCGCCACGAAGCCATGACCCTCGGTCTCTGGCTCCGATGCCCGAGATTCATCGGAACCCTTGCTCCGCATGCCATGACCCTCGACCTCGGATCCCCTATAGTTGCTACCTTCTTGCGGATCCATGCGGCTTGATGCACCTTCTTCGGTTCCCCGGATGCGGTCGCGTTCCTCACTCATGGCTTGCTCCTTTTCTCGCTGCGTCCTCGGTCGGGCACTCGCCGCGACCATGACCAGGATAGGAACCCGGCGGGTCGTTCGCTAGATCGCGCGACACGCCTCGTGTGTGCTCTGCAGCACACGTGCCAACGATCCTTGCGCAGATCGCCGGTGCTGTCAACTACTCGTCGTTGGAGCGGCGCCGCAGGCGATCGCGCAACCCACCACTCTTCGGCGCAGCTTGGTCCGCCTGCCGGAAGCGGTCCGCGTCGGAGAGCAACTCCTGCTGACGGTTCTGCGCCGCCTTCTCCATCATGTACGGGTGGGTCATCAGGTGGCCTTCGGTCTCCGGCTCGTCGGACTCGGCATCCCCTTCGCCCGCGGCTTGCGCGATCAACTCATCCTCCACCAGCGGGGCCGGCTGCTCCCTCCCGTCCGCGCTGCTTGACCCATGGGCCTGGACCTCTGGTGTCGCCGGGCCACGGTCGCCCTCGCGCTCGATGCGCTCCTTGAACTTGCCGCGCTCGCTCATGCTGCAACTCCTCTCGGACCTGTCGTCCGGGGACGATCCCCGGCCATGCGAACATCGTACCCGCTGGGCCCCTGACGCGTCGTTTCGCGGCGCACGCTGTAACTGTGCTTCGCAGCACGCGTGCCGTCGGTAGCGAGCACCACGCTTGACGGCCGGCGTCACGCGCTGCCATGATCGTGCGTGGCAACACCGGCGGTAATGGGGCGATCGGGGAGGGTGAGCGCTGTGGCAGACCTTCCGCGCGGCACCGTCACCTTCCTCTTCACCGACATCGCAGGCAGTACGCGGCTCTGGCAGCAGCACCGAGCGGAGATGGAGCAGGCTTACGCGCGCCACGACGCGCTGCTGCGCGACGCCATCACCGCCCATCGTGGCGTTGTCTATAAAGTCATCGGCGATGCGCTGCAGGTCGCCTTTCCCAGTGCCCCCGAGGCGGTGGCCGCAGCGCTCGAGGGGCAGTTCGCGTTCGATCTGGAGCCCTGGTCGTTGCCGGAACCACTACGCGTGCGGATGGCCTTACATGCCGGGGATGTGGATCCCGACTCGGATGGCGACTATCGCTCGCCGGTGCTCAACCGACTGGGCCGCTTGCTCGGGGTCAGCCATGGCGGGCAGGTGCTGCTCTCCCACGCCGTGCGTGGCTTATGTCACGAGCGCTTGCCGGAGGACGCTGGACTCCTCGACCTGGGCGAGCACCGCCTAAAGGACTTGCTGGAGACGGAGCACCTCTATCAACTGATTCATCCCGGATTGTCGAGCGACTTTCTCCCACTGACGACGCTCGATCAGCGGCGGCACAATCTGCCGCTCCAGCCGACTCCCTTCCTCGGTCGAGAACAAGACGTAAGCCGTGTGGCCGAACGCCTCCGCGATCCGGATGTTCGGCTGCTGACGCTGACGGGCCCGGGGGGTACGGGCAAGACGCGCCTGGCCCTGCAGGCGGCGGCGGAGGTGGTCGAGCACTTTGCGGACGGCGTCTGGTTCGTGCCACTGGCGCCACTGAACGATCCGGCTCTCGTGCCGGCGGCGACTGCCTCGGCGCTCGGGGTGCGGGAGGAGGGTGGGCGGTCTCTGGTCGAGACCTTGACCGGTTTCCTCGCCGAGAAACAGCTCCTCCTTGTTCTTGACAACCTGGAGCACCTGCTGGAGGCGGCACCCGCGGTCGGAGCGCTGCTGGCCACCGCGTCCCAGCTGACCGTGCTAGTCACCAGCCGGGCGCCACTGCGGCTGCGGGGAGAGCAGGAGTTTCCGGTCCCACCCTTGGGGGTGCCGCGGCGCAAGCCGCCACCCACCGCCGAGCAGATCAGTCCCTACGAGGCCGTCCGCTTGTTCATTGCCCGCGCCTTGGAGATCCGACCCGACTTCACCATCACCAACGAGAACGCCCCGGCCGTCGCGGAGATCTGTCATCGCCTCGATGGCCTCCCGCTGGCCATTGAGCTGGCGGCGGCCCGCGTCCGGCTGCTCCCGCCCCAGGCGATGCTGAGCCGGTTGGAGCAGCGGCTGTCGCTGCTCACCGGTGGCGCCCGGGACGCGCCGGCGCGACAGCAGACGCTGCGGGGGGCGATTGCCTGGAGCTACGACCTGCTCGAGCCGGATGAGCAGAAGCTGTTTCGGCGACTTTCCGTCTTTGCTGGGGGGTGGACGCTGGCGGCGGCGGAAGCCGTGGCGGGGAGTCCAGACAGTGGGGAGTTGGTCCTCGATGTGCTGGAGGGGTTGGAGCGATTAGCGCAGCATAGCCTGCTGCGCCAGGAGCCAGCATTGGCAGGTGAGCACCGCTTTGTGATGTTGGAGACGATCCGGGAATATGGGCGGGACCAACTCGACGCGGCTGGGGAAACCCCGGAGGTGCACCAGCGGCATGCGGCCTTCTTCTTCGCCCTGGCCGAGGAAGCCGGATCAGCGTTGCGCAGCCCCACCCAGGCGGCCTGGCTGGAGCGCTTGGAGACCGAGAACGACAATCTGCGGGCGGCCCTCGACCGGGCGATCGATCGGGGAGACGCTGAGACCGCGTTGCAGCTGGCCGGGCACAGGGCCACTGTCAGCTTCTGGATGTACCGCGGCCACCTGCGCGAAGGACGGGTCTGGCTGGAGCGGGCTCTCGCCAGTGCTGGTGACGTCTCTCCAGCCATCCGAGCGACCGGGCTATCTGCCCTTGGGGAGTTCGTGGAGTCCCTCGGCGACTTCGACGGGGCCACCGCCCTCTTTGAAGAAAGTCTGGCGATTCTGCGCGGCCTGGACGACCGGCCAGGCTGCACGCGGGTGCTGTACAACCTGGGATACCTCGCGCAGGCACGGGGGGACTATCAACGAGCGCACCGGATCCTGAACGAGGTCCTCATGGTTGCTCGCTCGTCGGGCACCCATGGTCACGTGGTCGCCGTGCTCAACCTCCTGGCGACCATAGCGAGGCTGCGTGGGGAGACGGAACAGGCGGCCACGTTGCTCGAGGAGGCGGTGGCGCTCGCGCGCTCCGTCGGGGACCCGACCGCGCTGGCGAACTGCCTCGCGAGCCTGGGCGAGACCGCGCTCCAGCGTGGCGATTACGCCCGTGCCCCCGGTTTCTACCGCGAGGCTCTGGATCTCTGGCGGGACACGCAGGACCGCGTCGGGATGGCCTATGGGCTCTGGGGGATCGCAGCCACTGCCGTCGCCACTCGTCGAGGAACAGAGGCTGCCCGCCTCTTCGGCGCGGCGGCTAGGCTGCATGAGGAAACAGGCTACACGGTGCTGCCGGCAGAGCGGGAATGGTCCACCCAGGCGATCACGGCGGCCCGAGACCGTCTCGGCGAGCCAGCATTTTCGACGGCCTGGGAGGAAGGCGGGGCGTTGTCGGTGGAGGAGGCGGTGGCCGAGGGACTGGCGCTGGCCGGCGAGTAGACTGCCTCGGTGAACACGCCCACCGGAGGGAATGCCGCCGCCAGCAGCTAGCGCACCACCCGTTGCGACCACGTCCGATTCCGGTCCTTCGCAACACGACTCGCGCCTGTCCGCACAAGGAGCGAGGTGATCGGGGTCGCCGTGGACCGACGTCCCCGACCGGGAGTCACGCCATGCGCACCCTGGCTGGTCCAGGGCGCCCTGGGCGTTGGCTAGCCGTTGGCTTTGGCGAAGTGCCCTTCGACGTCATCGCCCCCCATCTCCTGCCGGCTGCTCGGTGGCCCCGTTGAGCTTGACGCCGTGCCCTGTCACCTCGGCACCGCCCTCATCATCGGCAGCCTGCGGGTCGGTGGGCACGGCGCCGTTGTACCTGGTGGTGTGTCCCGTCACTTCGGCGCCGCCGTCATCGTCAGATTGCAGGTCGGTGGGCACCGCGCCAATCTTGCAGGTTTGGTGTCCCGTGACCTCGGGCTCGTCCTGGTCTGCGGTGGCGCGGCTGATGGGGGTGCGGTCGATATCAGTCATGATGGGGCTCCTTCAGGACGATGAGCCGCTCCGGCTCGGGGGCGCCGGTCTCTCCGGTGCTGGGACGATCTGAGACTATCATCGCAGGCCACGCGGTCGCCGGCTGCCGCCAACGACACCTGTCCGCTGTGTACTGCCGCACCTGGTCCGCCAGTCGACTAGGCGGCGCTTGACGGGCGAGCGCGGTGCCCGCCATCATCCGGCCAGGGTGACCGCTACGCGTTCCCGGGACGATCAAGGAGAGCACCACCGTGACCGACCTTCCGCACGGCACGGTCACCTTTCTCTTCACCGACATCGCAGGCAGCACGCGGTTGTGGCTCGACCACCGAGCGGCGATGCAGGCGGCCTACGCCCGCCATGACGCGCTGCTGCGCGACGCCATTACCGCGCACCGTGGGGTCGTCTACAAAGTCATCGGCGACGCGCTTCAGGTCGCCTTTCCCTCCGCTCCAGAAGCTGTGGCGGCGGCGCTAGAGGCTCAGTTTGGCCTCGATCTGGAACCGTGGTCCCTGCCCGCACCGCTCCGGGTACGGATGGTCTTGCATGCCGGGGAGGTCGACCCCGACCCGGACGGGGATTACCGCTCCCCGATCCTCAACCGCCTGGGGCGGCTGCTCTCGGTCGCGCATGGGGGGCAGGTGCTGCTCTCCCACGCGGTGCGTGGCTTGAGCCATGAGCGCTTGCCGGAGGACGCGGGGTTGCTCGATCTGGGGAAACACCGCCTCAAGGACCTGCTGGAACCGGAGCACCTCTATCAGCTGGTGCATCCCGGGCTGCAAAGTGACTTCCCATCCCTGATGACCCTCGATCAGCGACGGCACAATCTGCCGCTCCAGCCAACCCCGTTCCTCGGGCGGGAGGCCGACGTCGCCCGCGTGGCGGAACGCCTCCGCGATCCGGGTGTTCGGCTGCTGACGCTCACGGGGCCTGGGGGCACGGGCAAGACGCGCCTCGGCCTGCAGGCAGCGGCGGAGATGGTCGAGGACTTCCCGGGCGGGGTTTGGTTCGTGCCCCTGGCCGCCCTGACGGATCCGGCGTTGGCGCCTGCAGCGATTGCCGCCGCCGTTGGGGTACGCGAGGAAGGGGGTCGCGCCTTCCAGGAGGCGCTGGTCGACTTCCTGCGCGAGAAGGAGCTCCTGCTAGTGCTGGATAACCTGGAGCAGGTGATTGCGGCGGCGCCGGGGGTCGGGGAGCTGCTGGCCGCGGCGCCGGGGCTGACGGTGCTGGCGACCAGCCGAGCGCCGCTGCGCCTGCGAGGAGAGCGGGAATATCCGGTGCCGCCGCTCGGCCTCCCCCAGCGCAAGCCGCCACCCACGGCTGAGCAAATCAGCCCCTTCGAGGCCGTCCGACTGTTTATTGTCCGTGCGCAGGAGGTCCGGCCCGACTTCGCCGTGACCAACGAGAGCGCGCCGGCCGTGGCCGAGCTGTGTCATCGCTTGGACGGACTGCCGCTGGCCATTGAGCTGGCCGCGGCCCGGGTGCGGCTGCTCTCACCGCAGGCCATGCTTGCCCGGCTCGAGCAGCGCTTGCCCTTTCTCACCGGGGGAGCGCGAGATGTCCCGGCCCGCCAGCAGACGTTGCAGGGGGCGATTTCGTGGAGCTACGACTTGCTAGAGCCAGACGAGCAGCAGCTGTTTCGACGCCTTTCCCTCTTCGGCGGTGGTTTTAGCCTCGAGGCAGCTGAGGCGGTGGCGGACAGTCTCACCAGTGGTGAGCTGCCACTCGACGTGCTGGAGGGGCTGGAGCATCTAACGCAGCACAGTCTGGTGCGCCAAGAAGAGGTCCCGGGCGGCGAGCCGCGCTTCCGCATGTTGGAGACCATCCGTGAGTATGGGCTGGATCAACTGAATCAGGCAGGAGAAGCAGACGAGTCGCTCCAGCGCCATGCCGAATTCTTCCTCGCCTTCGCCGACAACGCCAAGCCACATCTGCGCGCAGCGGACCAGAAGACGTGGCTCGATCGGTTGGAGATCGAGCACGACAACCTGCGGGTTGCTCTGGGGTGGGCACTGACACATGATCCCCGGATCGCCCTTCGCCTGAGTGGAGCGCTGTTCTGGTTCTGGTTCGCTCGTGGCCACCTGAGCGAGGGACGGCGCTGGTTGCATCAGGCCGTGGCAGTAGGTGAGACGCCCGGCGTCGAGTTGAGCTTGCTGGCCGAGATCCTCCACCACGAGAGTGTCTTGACGTGGATGCAAGCCGACTTCCAACCAGCAGAGGCATTGGTTCAGCAGAGTCTGGCACTGGCCCGACACACTGGCGCCCGCAGGGAAGAAGCATACGCGTTGCTGAGCTTGGCTCACGTCACCGCTGTCCGCGGTCAGAGCGAGTCGGCAGAGGCCGCGGCCCGGGAGGCACTGCCGCTCTTCACTGCCCTCGGTGACACATGGGGTGTTGCGATGAGCCTGAATACCCTGGGCCTTATTGCCGCGGACATCGACGGTGATATCGCCCAAGCAGAGGCCATGTTCACGGAGGCGCTTGCTCAGTTCCGCATCGCGGGAGGTCCGGCGATGATCGCGCTGGTCACGGGAAATCTTGGTTTCATGGCAGTGGGGCGGGGTGACCTGGATCGGGCGGAAGCCCTCTTCACCGAGGCGCTCGCGGCGAGCCGTAGGGTGGGAGACCAACGAACGGCTGTCCTCGGCATGGTGAGTCTGGGGGAGGTGGCACACGCTCGCGGTGAGACCCAGCGGGCACTCACCTGGTATCGCGATGGCCTCATCCCATTACGCCATCTCGGTCTCAAAGATACGCTCGTTGCCGTGCTCGTGAGCATTGCCGACCTGGGAAGCGAGGCGCGGTCTCCGGTACGTGCCGCGCGTTTGCTCGGGGCAGCGAACGCCATCCGCGAGCGCCTGGGCTGTTCCGAGCCGACGGTGGCCACTATGGTGCCCGACATGCGGGAACGAGCCACCACCGAACTCCGACAGCGCCTTGGTGAGATGGTCTTCACCGCCACCTGGAATGCGGGTCAGGCGCTGAGCGTGGATGAGGCCGTGGCTGAGGCGCTGTCGCTGGTGGACGAACTGGCGGCGGGCGGCTAGACGATGTAGGCGCCGAGGCCACGGGGGTCGTGGAGGGTGATATGGTCGCCGTCGATCGAGAGGAGATCGAGATCGGCAAAGCCCTGAAGGGCGCGGTTGAGGGTGGAACGCGTGGCGCCCAACTCGGCGGCGAGCTCACCCTGGGTACGGCCGAGAGTGACCACGGCGTCCTGCGGCACCCCAGCGGCGCTCGGGTCGCCGGCTCGTTTGAGCAGCCACTTGGCGAGGCGGCCGGGCACGTCGAGACCGAGCACGTCGGCGTGACGGGCGTTGCCGAGCCGGACCAACCCCGCCAGGGTGGTCAGTAACCCTTCGGCCGCGGAAGGCTCCCGCTTGAGCAGGTCGAGAAAGGCCGTGCGCGGCACGAGGCGGACTGCCACTGCCCGCTGGGCGATGACGGTGGCATCGCGCGGTTTGCCGTCGAGCAGGGCCAATTCGCCAAGCGCAGCCGGCGCTTCGAAGACGGCGAGAACCGCCTCCTGTCCGCTGGCGGCGAAGCGAGAGATGCGGAGCTGGCCTTCTTCGAGGACCAACAACGCATCACCAGGGTCTCCCTCGTTCCAGAGCACCTGACCGGCCGGGTAGCGGCGTGGTCGGCTGGCGCGGGCGAGCTCCTCCAGCGCCGCCGTGGCCAGACCGGCAAAGAGTGGTACCTCGGCCAGGCGATGGCCTGATGGCGAGGTTGGGATCGGCATCGGCGGCCTCCGGGCGGACTGCACAGGACGGCGCGACTGTCGCGAAGCGTTGTCACAGATGATACCGTGGTCGCTCCTGTGTCGTGGAGCACAGGTGGGACGTGCCATCGGAGACGGCCCGCGCTCGGTCATGCTTTTACTATGGAGCCATACGTCAGTCGTGTCTCATGGGCAATTGGATCGAGCGTCGATCTCTGCCATGGGTGCGGCTACATCGGGGAACCTTGGTGAGAAGGGGCCGCCAGTCGGCGGTCATCACACAGACAAATGGCCACTGGCAAGGAGCTATCGATGGCGACAACGGCAACCACGAGCAACGGTCCGCTCAACCGCCTCCGCCGTGGTTTCGATCGGATAATTGGGCGCTATCGGGAGTTGGGGGCGGTGCCGGAGACCCGGCGGCTGCTGGGAGCAGCGGCAGGGTCGTACATCGGTGACCGCTTCAACACCATCGCCCTGATCGCGCTCTCCTTCAAGCTGGGTGATAGCGCCCTCGGCGTCGGCGGGATGCTGGCCATGGTCGCCTTGCCGCGTTTGGTCGTCCAGGCCGCCTCCGGGGCGTTGGTCGATCGCTACCCCGGCAAGCGGCTTCTGGTCGCCTCGCAACTGGTGATGGGCACCATCGCCGCCTGCTTCCTGTTTCTCGATGCGTTCCCCAGTCTCTGGCTGCTCTACGCTCTGACCTTCGCGATGGGGGTCGTACGGACCGTCGATATGCCGGCCTTCGAGGTGCGGCTGATGGCGCTTACCCCAACGCCCCAGCGGGGTGTTGCTAACGCCGTCCACATGCTGGCGATGACCGCCGGGGAACTGGTCGGACCGCTCCTCGGCGGACTCGTCCTCGCCCTGGTCGGGGCAAACCCGCTCTTCATCGTGAACGCGCTGTCGTTCGTGATTGTTGCCTCGATCGTCGCCTCGCTACCGGAGCGGGTGGCCGGGACGGAACCGGAGCCCCAGGCGGAAGCCGCGGCGACCGGCGCTCCCACGGCTCCGCCCCTCGGATATCGTGCTCTCCTGCGACGGAGCGATGTCGCCCTCTACACCGGGATGGTGGTGGCGAGTTGTATTCTGATCCTCGGCGCGATTCCTCTCTTTATCGTCCGTGCGAACGATTTGGGCCTGGGCGGGGGCGGGGTGGGGCTGTTCTATGCGACGATGGGCGTCGGCACGCTTTTCGGCGGCATCGTCGCTGGGGCCGGCAGTCACCGTACCCGGCGTGCCCTGGCGATTGCCGCGCTGGCCAGCATTGGTGGGACAATCGGCCTGATCCTCTTCGGGGCCGCCAACAGCCTCCTGCTGGCGCTGCCAGCGCTGGCGCTCTTTGGACTGAGCGGGGACCTCGAAGAGATCGCGGCGCTGACCTACTTCCAGCACCGCCTGCCGGATCGCATCTATGGTCGTTTCTTCTCGCTCTTCCTGATGGCAACCGGCGCCGGGGGGCTGGTCGGCGCGCTGGCCGGGCCAGGCCTGGCGGAGGCGATCGGCACCGGCCGAGCGCTCACCCTGCTGGCCCTGCCGACCCTGGTGCTGGCGGTGGTGCTGGGAATCCGGGAGGGTGGACTCCGCGTCGGCATCCCGGTGTTCGCCCCGCTGCTGGAGCCGGAGGTCGCCGCTCATGGCATGTTCGGCGTTCCGTCAGAAAGCGATTTCCTGCCGGACGGCGAGATCGGTGGTCGCGTCCTGCAGCCACGTCTTCACCGCCTGGTCTAGGCAGGTGGACCGAGTCTTGGCTAATACGAAGATCACCGGATGGCAGGGGAGGTTCGCGACCGAGGGGGTGGGCGGTCATCGCTCACCCCACCGTTGGTCACTCCCCTCCGTCTCCGGTATCCTGCACTGCTGGCGGTATCAATCGATTCCGGCGTTTGGCCAGCAATGTCGTGATAACCGTCTACGACCGGAGGGAACGACATGAGCGCGGATGAGGCGAATGGTGCGGCGGACGCCCGGTTCGCGGCGGCACTGCGGGAGGCGCTCACAGGAGCGACGGTGGTCGACGCCCTCGCGGCGCCGGCCCCCCCCGACCGCCTGCTCGATCTGGTCGTCCGGGCCGCCGCGGCAGCGATCCCCTCGCCGGAGGGGGCGCTGTTCCTGATCGACCGCGAAGCGCGGGTGCTGACCTTCGATATCGTCATTGGCCAAACCGCGGCGACAACCAAGGGGCTGACGGTGCCCCTGGGGCGGGGTATCGCCGGGCTGGTGGCGGTCAGCGGGCAGCCGCTGGCGATCGCCGACGCCCAGCAAGATCCGCGTCATGCCCGGGACGTCGCGGAGAAGAGTGGGTATCTGCCGACCACGATTCTGGCCGTGCCGGTCGTCGGCGCGGACGGGGTGTCGGTGGGGGTGCTAGAGCTGCTCGACCGCCAGGGACAGCCAACCTACTCCCTGGCCGACATGGAACTGCTCGGGCGATTCGCGGAGCTGGCGGCGCTGGCGCTGGAGCAGCGCCGGGCCCAGGCCGCCCGCGCTGCCCTGCTCGGTCAGGCGCTGGCGGCCCTCGGTGGGCTCTCACCAGAAGCGACGCGGGAGCTCGCCGATCGCACCGATGCCTTCGCCGCGCGCGCCGCGGCAGACCCGGCAGGGCGGCGCGCACTCGATTTGGCCGGACTCGTGGCCACCATCGGTTACGCGGATGAAGCGGCGCACCGGACCTGCGTTGCCGTGCTGGAAGCGTTTGCCGCCTACGTCCGGGAGCGGCCGGCCGGCGGTCTCAGCCTGGACGCGCTGCGATGAGCGACACCGCGTCGCGCCCCGCCTGGTCGGCCGCCTTCGCCCCAAACAGTCTGCCAGCGTTGCAGCCAGTGCCGGCCCTGGACGATCTCACCCCGGAGTGGGCCTGGGGTGGAAGCACCGGCACCGGGATCAAGGTGGCCGTCATCGACAGCGGCATCAACGCCGATCATCCGGCGGTTGGCGGGGTGCAAGGCTACGTGGCGGTCGGTGAGACCCGCAAAGGTGAGATGACCTACGACGAAGCTCCGCATGCCGATTTGTACGGTCACGGCACCGCCTGCGCGGGCATCATCCGGTCTCTGGCGCCGAACTGCGAGCTCTACAGCGTGCGGGTGCTGGGGGCGGATCTGACCGGGCGGGGGGTGGTCTTCGCGGCGGGTCTGCGGTGGGCCATCGAGCAGGGGATGCACGTCTGCAATCTCAGTCTCAGTACCGGACGAGCCGAGTTTTTCGGACTTTTCCACGAGCTCGCCGATCTCGCCTATTTTCGCCATGTCGCGCTGGTCTGTGCGGCGAACAATGTCGCCGGTCCGAGCTACCCGTCGCTCTACGCGGCGGTCTTCTCGGTCGCGGCCCACGAGGGACACGACCCGGAATCGCTCTACTACAACCCGTCGCCGCCGGTCGAGTTTGGGGCACCGGGGATCGACCTGCCGGTCGCCTGGGCAGACGGCGGAACCATCACCGCGACCGGCAACTCCTTTGCCACCCCCCACATCGCTGGCATCATCGCACGCATTCTCGGCAAACACCCCGGATTGACCGTCTTCCAGGTGAAGACGGTGCTACGGGCCGTCGCCCGCAATATCGCCCGAGACGTATCAGCTGAGACACCGCACGCGGATGGCGCCCGCACACATCCGAGCGGCTGAGCCGCGGACCAGTCTCTGGGGACGAGGACCACGCGGATGATCGCGCGCCGGGAGCTGTGTCGCACGTCGCGGCTGGCCTGTGTTCTGCCGCACGCGTGGCACCGGTCGTCCTGCTCAGGCTTGACGGGCGGGAGCGGGCGCTGCCATGATCCGGCACGGAGCGCACCGCCACGACCTCGGGACGATCGAGGAGACGTTGCCCATGGCAGACCTTCCCCGCGGCACCGTCACCTTCCTCTTCACGGACATCGAAGGCAGCACGCGGCTGTGGCGTGACCACCGAGCGGAGATGGAGCAGGCTTACGCGCGCCACGACGCGCTGCTGCGCGACGCCATTACCGCCCATCGTGGCGTCGTCTACAAAGTCATCGGCGATGCGCTGCAGGTCGCCTTTCCCTCGGCGCCCGAGGCGGTGGCGGCCGCCTTAGAGGCGCAGTTCGCGCTGGATCTGGAACCCTGGCCGTTGCCCGCACCGCTGCGGGTGCGGATGGCGCTGCATGCCGGAGAGGTCGACCCGGATCCGGACGGGGACTATCGCTCCCCGGTGCTGAACCGCCTGGGGCGCCTCTTGGGGGTCGGTCACGGCGAGCAGGTGTTGCTCTCGCACGCCGTGCGCGGCCTGAGCCACGAACGGCTCCCTGACGATGCGGGGTTGCTCGATCTGGGTGAGCACCGCCTCAAAGACCTGCTGGAGCAGGAGCACCTCTATCAGCTCATCCATCCGGGCTTACCCAGCGACTTCCCGCCGCTGGCGACGCTCGATCGGCGACCGCATAACCTGCCCTTGCAACCGACGCTGTTTCTGGGTCGGGAGGCGGAAGTGGCGCGGGTGACCGAGCGGCTGCGGGACCCAAGTGTGCGGCTGCTGACGCTGACCGGCCCGGGGGGTACCGGTAAGACGCGGCTGGCGTTGCAAGCGGCGGCCGAGATGGTGGAGGCCTTCGCCGATGGGGTCTGGTTCGTGGGGCTGGCCCCGCTCAGTGATCCGGCGCTGATCCCCGCGGCGATCGCCGCCGCGCTGGGGGTGCGGGAGGAGGGAGGACGCTCGCTGCAGGAGGCGCTGAGTGACTTCCTGCGGGAGAAGCGGTTGCTCCTGGTGCTGGACAACTTTGAGCAGGTACTCGCTGCCGCATCCGTCGTCGGGGCGCTCTTACCCGCCGCGCCGGGGCTGACGGTGCTGGTCACCAGCCGGTCCCCGCTGCGGCTGCGCGGGGAGCGCGAGCACCCGGTGCCCCCGCTCGGCCTCCCCCGCCGTAAGCCGCCACCCACCCTGGAGCAACTGGGGCAATACGAAGCGGTCCGGCTCTTCATCGCCCGCGCCCAGGAGATTCGCCCGGACTTTGCCATCACCAACGAGAGTGCCCCGGCAGTGGCGGAGCTCTGCTGGCGGCTGGATGGCCTGCCGCTGGCGATTGAGTTAGCGGCGGCCCGGGTCCGGATGCTCTCGCCGCAGATGATGCTAAGCCGGCTGGAGCAGCGGCTTCCTCTCCTCACCGGGGGAGCACGGGATGCCCCAGCCCGTCAACAGACCCTACGAGGGGCCATTGCCTGGAGCTACGACCTGCTCGAGCCGGATGAGCAGAAGCTCTACCGGCGCTTATCGGTCTTTGCCGGGGGGTGGACGCTGGAAGCGGCGGAGGCGGTGGCGGGGAGTATCACCAATGGGGAGCTGGAGCTCGATGTGTTGGAGGGCATGGAGCGGCTGGTCCAGCACAGCCTGGTGCGGCAGGAGGAGGGGCTGGCCGGCGAGTGTCGCTACCAGATGCTGGAGACGATTCGGGAATATGGGCTGGATCGGCTGGAGGAGAGTGGCGAGGCCGAGGAGGCCCACCAGCGGCATGCCGTCTTCTTCCTGAAGCTCGCTGAGACAGCCGAACCGGCGTTGCGAGGACCCGATCAGGGGGCGTGGTTCGATCGCTTGGAGGCCGAGCACGACAACTTCCGGACGGCCCTTGCGTGGGCCCTGGCGCATGATCCGGAGACGGCCTTCGGTCTCAGCGCGGTGCTCTGGTTGTTCTGGAACGTTCGTGGCCACCTCAGCGAAGGCCGCCTCTGGACCGAGCGCGTCTTAGCCCTCAAAGGTGACGTGGCTCCGACCGCTCGCGTTCTGGTCTTGGAGGGGGCGAGTGTGCTGGCAGTTAACCAGGGGGACCTCGTCCGGAGCCAGATGTTCGCCGAGCAAAGCCTGGCGCTGGCTCGAGAGATTGGCTTTCGCAAGGGGGAGATGCTGGCCCTTAGCGATCTCGGACTGATCACCTACCACCAGGGTGACGTCGCCGAGGGCAGGGCCCTGCTGGAGGCAGCGATCGCGGTCGCGCGGGACCTGGGCGTGCGGTGGGTAGTGGCTGCCGGTCTCAACAATTTGGGATATATGGCCATGCAGCAGGGAGACCTGTCCCGCGCCCGAGCGTTGCTCGAGGAGGCGGTGGCAGTGACGCGGGAGATCGGGGATGCCCACGGTCTCTACGTCACTATTGGTAGCCTCGGCGAAGTGGCCAGCGTGGAGAATGACCGACCGCAGGCCATCGCGGCGTACCGAGAGGCGCTCACGCTGGCTCAGGAGCTCGGCAACACGATCTTCGTGGCAGCCATCCTCCGCTCCATTGCGGCCATGGTCGACCCTGGTGGAGCCGAAGTACAGGCCGTCCGCCTCTTCGGGGCAGCAGAGACGCTGCGCGAGTCGGCCGGCGCCAGCTTTGCGGCGTTTGAAGGCATCCCCCATGATCCTACCCTGGCGGCGCTGCGAGAGCGCGTGGATGCCGCAACCTTCACGGTTGCCTGGGAGGCGGGTCGCGCCCTGTCGCTGGCGGAGGCCGTCGCCGAGGCCCTCGCGCTGGCCGATGACCTCACCCAAGTGCCGACCAATGTCTGAGCTACCCCGCGGCACCGTCACCTTCCTCTTCACGGACATCGAAGGCAGCACGCGGCTATGGCGCGATCACCGCCAGGCGATGGAGCAGGCTTATGCCCGCCATGACGCCATCCTGCGCGAGGCGATCTCCGCCCATCGTGGTGTCGTCTACAAGGTCATCGGCGATGCGCTGCAGGTTGCCTTTACCTCCGCTCCGGAGGCTGTTGCCGCCGCGCTCGACGCCCAGTTTATGCTCGATCTGGAGCCGTGGCCGTTGTCCGAACCCCTGCGAGTGCGGATGGCCCTGCACGCGGGGGCGGTCGATCCTGAGCCGGATGGGGATTACCGCTCCCCGGTCCTCAACCGTCTGGGGCGCCTGCTGGGCGCCGGGCATGGTGGCCAGGTCCTGCTGTCGCAGGCCACCTTCGAACTGGCCCGGGACCACCTCCCGCCGGGCGTCGGGCTCAAGGATCTGGGCGAGCACCGTTTAAAGGACCTCTTTCGTCCAGAGCACGCCTGGCAGTTGGTGCATCCAGACCTGCCCGAGTACTTTCCGCCTCTTGCAACCCTCGATGTCTTGTCGCACAACCTGCCGCTGCAGCCCACGCCGCTGGTCGGACGCGAGCAGGAGGTCGCTGCGGTCACGTTATTGTTGCGACGGGATGACATCCGACTCCTAACACTCACTGGACCGGGAGGGGTCGGCAAGACGCGCCTCGCCTTGCAGGTTGCCGCCGACCTCCTCGATAACTTTCCCGATGGAAGCTGGTTCGTCGATCTGGCACCCCTCACTGACGCAACACTCGTCCCCTCGGCGATCGCCACTGTCCTCGGGGTCCGCGAGGAGGGGAGCCAGTCACTGGAGAAACGACTCCAAGCGTTTCTCCAGGGAAAGTGCCTGCTGCTGGTCCTCGACAACCTCGAGCATGTGCTGGAGGCCGCCCCGCTCGTCGCGAGGATCCTCCCGGCAGCGCCCGCCATCAAGGTGCTCGCCACAAGTCGTTCCCGGCTCCAACTCCGTGGTGAGATGGAACACCCGGTGCCACCGTTAGCGCTGCCGGACCTAACACGCCTCCCCGCCCCTGATGTTCTCTCGCAGTATGAGGCGGTTCGATTGTTCGTTCAGCGGGCCAGTGAAGTGAAGGCCGGGTTCACGGTGACCAACGCGAACGCGCCGGCGGTGGCCGCAATCTGTCACCGTCTCGACGGCTTGCCGCTGGCCATAGAGCTGGCCGCCGCCCGGGTGAAGCTGCTCCCACCCGAGTCCCTGCTGACGAAGCTGGATCAGCGCCTGAGGGTGCTGACCGGCGGCGCGCGGGACCTGCCAGAACGGCAACGCACCCTGCGGGGCGCCATCGCCTGGAGTCACGATCTCCTCCCGCCCACCGAGCAAATCCTCTTGCGGCGGCTGGCGGTCTTCACCGGCGGCGCCGGCTTCGAGGCGACCGAGGCCGTGGCCAACGCGGAGGGCGCACTCGATGTCTTCGAGGAGCTGGCCTCGTTGGTCGACAAGAGCCTGGTCCGGCAGATCGAGCATCCCGATGACGAGCCCCGCTTCACGATGTTGGAGACGGTTCGCGAGTTTGCCAGCGAGCAACTTGCAATCACCGGTGAGGAAGAGGTCGTGCGTGCCGCCCACGCCGGGTGGTTCCTGGCCCTTGCTGAAGAAGCCGCCCCGCGGTTGAACGGACCAGAACAGGCAGAATGGCTGCATCGTCTGGCACGGGATCAGGACAATTTTCGCGCTGCGCTTCACTGGGCCATCACGGGTCATCCCGAGGAGGCGTTGCGATTGACCGCGGCGCTCTGGTGGATGTGGGAGTTGAGCAGTCAGTTTGCCGAGGGCGAGATGTGGCTGAACGAGGCGTTGCGAGTCGGCGCAAACGTCTCCAACGCGGCGCACGCTCGTAACACGATTGGAGCCGGTTTTTTCGCGATACGCCACCGCGACTTCGCTCGCGCGCATCAACTCCTGAATAGCGGTGTCACCGCAGCGCGGGCAGCCGGAGATGACGAAGGGGTTGCCCTTGGTCTTGTGTTTCTCGGCGGGGTTCTCGGTGAGCAAGAAGAAGGCGCGGGTGCCTGGTCAGTCTATGAGCAGGCACTGACGCTCTACCACGCGTTGAATCTCCCGTGGGGCATCGGGGGCACGCTGAACAACATGGGATGTTTGGCGGCCATGCAAGGCGATCTCGATCGAGCGGTGGACTGCTTCACCGAGGCCCTAGCTCTTCATCAAGAGCGTGGCTCACCACAGGGGGCGGCGCACGCCTCAAGCAACCTTGGGGAGATCGCCCTGGAGAAGGGTGACGTGTCGCAGGCGGCACGCTGGTATCAGCGAGCCTTTGCCATCATTCAAGCCATCGGTGACCGCCAGACGACCGCGCAGATGCTCACCGGCGTCGGGACCGTGGCCGGGCTGCGCGAGAACGCGGAAGACGCGGCCCGCATGTTCGGCGCGGCTGAGGCAATGTTCGAGGTCGTTGGGACGCCGTTTCGACCTACTGCGCCGGCGGTCTTCGAGCAAGCCCACACGGCCGCACGTGCCGCACTTGGCGAGGCAGCCTTCACCGTCGCCTGGAACAAGGGGCGAGCCCTGACCTTGGAGCAAGCGGTGGCCGAGGCACTGGTACTCGCCGACCAGCTCGCCAAAGAGCCATCCAATGCCTGAGCTGCCCCATGGCACCGTCACCTTCCTCTTCACCGACATCGCCGGCAGCACCCGCCTCTGGCGCGATCACCGTGCCGCCATGGAGCAAGCCTACGCCCGCCACGACGCGCTGCTGCGCGAGGCCATCACTGCCCATCGTGGGGTCGTCTACAAAGTGATCGGCGATGCCCTGCAGGTCGCCTTTCCCTCCGCTCCAGAGGCCGTCGCCGCCGCCTTAGAGGCGCAATTCGGACTCGATCTGGAACCTTGGCCCTTGCCCGAGCCACTCCGGGTGCGCATGGCACTCCACGCCGGGGATGTCGATCCCGAGCCTGACGGGGACTACCGCTCGCCGGTGCTGAACCGGCTGGGTCGCCTGCTCGGGGTGGGGTATGGGGGGCAGGTGCTCCTCTCTCACGCTGTGCGCGGCTTGAGCCATGAGCGGTTGCCGGAGGATGCCGGGCTGCTGGATCTGGGTGAGCATCGGCTCAAGGACCTGTTGGAGCCGGAGCATCTCTACCAGCTGGTCCATCCGGGTCTACCCAGTGACTTCCCACCGCTGAAGACGCTCGACCAGCGACGGCACAATCTGCCGCTGCAGCCGACGCCCTTCCTGGGACGGGAGACGGAGGTGGCTCGGGTGGTGGAACGGTTGCAGGATCCGGGTGTTCGGTTACTGACGCTGACCGGACCGGGTGGCATGGGCAAGACCCGGCTCGCCTTGCAGGCGGCGGCAGAGGTGGTCGAGGCCTTCCCGGATGGAGTCTGGTTCGTGCCCTTGGCACCGCTCTCAGATCCGGCGCTGGTGCCGTCCGCCATCGCCTCCGCACTCGGGGTGCGCGAGGAAGGGGGCAGGTCGCTGTCGGAGGCGCTGGGGGACTTCCTGCGCGAGAAGCGCCTGCTCCTGGTCCTGGACAACTTTGAGCAGGTGATCACGGCGGCCCCTCCAGTGGCCGAGCTCATCGCTGTCGCCCCGGGCCTGACGGTGTTGGTCACCAGCCGTGCCCCCCTCCGACTCCAGAGCGAGCGCGAACACCCGGTGCCCCCGCTTGGGCTTCCCCGCCGTAAGCCGCCGCCGACGCTCGAACAGCTGGGCCAGTACGAGGCGGTGCGCCTCTTCATTAGCCGGGCGCAAGCCGTCAAGCCGGACTTTGCCATCACCAACCAGAGCGCCCCGGCGGTGGCGGAGCTCTGCTGGCGCCTGGATGGGCTCCCGCTGGCGATTGAGCTGGCGGCGGCCCGGGTCCGGGTGTTGTCCCCCCAGACGATGCTGCGCCGGCTGGAGCAGCGACTGCCGTTGCTCACCGGTGGGGCGCGTGATGCGCCCGCCCGACAGCAGACGTTGCGGGGGGCGATTGCCTGGAGCTATGACCTGCTCGAACCAGACGAGCAGAAGCTCTTCCGGCGACTCTCCATCTTTGCCGGGGGCTGGACGCTGGAAGCGGCAGAAGCGGTGGCGGGGAGTCCGGGGAGTGGGGAGCTGGGACTCGATGTGCTGGAAGGGTTGGAGCGCCTCGTCCAGCACAGCTTGGTACGACAGGAGGAGGGACTGGGCGGTGAGTGTCGCTACCAGATGCTGGAGACGATCCGCGAGTATGGGGTAGACGAGCTGGCATCGGCTGGGGAAGCCCAAGAGGCGCATCAGCGGCATGCGGCCTTCTTCCTGAAGCTAACTGAGACAGCCGAACCGGCCATGATGATCGGGCGCATCGCCGACCGGTGGAGTGAGTTGCTGGAGATTGAGCAGGCAAACCTGCAGGCCGCGCTCGGCTGGACCGGGGCGCACGAGCCGGAAACGGCGCTACGGCTGGCCGGGGCACTGGTCTGGTTCTGGTGGCACCGCGGGATCCTTCGCGAGGGTCGCGATTGGCTAGAACAGGCGTTGCACGCCGCTCCTGGAGCGCCGGCGGCTCAGCGTGCCAAGGCCCTTGATGGCGCAGGCATGCTGGCCTGGTCCACTGGCCTGCTGGACGAAGCAGAGACCTTGTATGAGCGCGCGCTAGCCACCGCGATCGCCGCTGGCGACGCGCAGTGGACCGCTCATGCGGTGCAGGGGATGGCGGTGATCGTGGAGCACCAGGGTGATCAGGATCGTGCCCACGAACTGTACGAGCGGGCCCTGGATCTCGCCCGTAACCTCGGTGACCAGCGCTGGCTCGCGATCGTCCTCTACAACACTGCGAATCAGGCGAATGGCATGGGAGACGACACACGCGTCGAGACGCTCCTGAACGAGGGGGTTGTGATCGCGCGCACCTTTGGGCCATCGGGCCTGCTCGGTGCGTATCTGGGCGGAATCAGCGAGCTTCGCTGGAGGCAGGGCGATCACCAGGGGGCACGTAGCCTCCTTCGCGAAAGTCTTGAGCTCAGTCGCAGCGCTGGCAACCAGATGAATCTCGTCTCCGCGCTTGCGGCGCTCGGGCGGTGGACTGCTGAACATTACCCCGACCGTGCCGCACGCTGGTTTGGCGCCGTGCATACCTTTCAGGAACTGACCGGGAGCGTGCTCTCCCCAATGGATGTTGTCGGATATGAGACCGGAAGCACCGTGGCTCGCGAGCGACTCGGTGAGTCGCTCTTCACCACCGCCTGGGAGGCGGGCCGAGCCCTCTCGCTGGAGGAGGCCGTCTCCGAGGCGCTGGCCTTGGCCGACGAGGTGACCACCGCCCCGTGCACGACCACGGCGGAGGAGGCACCCGCCGGGAGATCGCGCGCCACCCGCCGCAAAAGATGAAGTGCGACCAGGCCATGACCAGGCCGATGGCAAGGAGCAGGCATGGACACCGACCAGGCCGATGGCCTCCCGTTAGCGGAGGCGGCCCGGCGGCTCGGGATCTCGGAGAATGCGCTTCGCAAGCGTGTACGCCGGGGCACGATCACCGCGGCCAGAGGTGCCGATGGTCGCTGGTATGTCTATTTTTCGAATGCCACCGGCCTCGCCGAGGGCCCGGCGCGGGCGGGCGATCCTGACGCGGGGGCCCACGAAGCGCGCCCCGGTCCTGCGGGGTCGCGCTCGCCGTCGGCTAGCCGGCCTTGGGCAGATGCCCCTCGACCTCAGCGCCGCCGCCCGCTGTGGTGGGCTGCTCGGTGGGCACCGCAGGGTACTTAACGGAGTGCCCCGCGACCTCGGCGCCGTCGTCATCCGCGTCCGTGGCGTGTCCCGACTCGGTGGGCACCGCATGCCACTTAATGGTGTGCCCCTCGACCTCGGTGCCGTCGTCATCGCCCTCGCTAGCGCCCCACCTGCAGGAGCCGTGCCCCTCGACCTCTGGCGACTGGGCCGGGGTGACGCCCTTGCGGTCGGCGTCGTACTGCCCCTTCCACGCGTGCCCTGCGACCTCCGGCTCGCTGCCGGTCTGCTCCGCGGTGGCGCGGCTGATGGGGGTGCGATCGCGCTCGGTCATCGGGGGGTCCTTTCGTGAGGAGCCGGGCTCCGTCTCTGCTCGCCGGTCTCTCCGGCGACACCCCTATCATCACACGGCCGCGGCCCGGGGGCTGCCGGGGGCGACACACCCCACCTGTGCGCTGCCACACGGCGGCCGCGGCGGTGCTTGACGCCCCGCGCGCCCCCGGCCATGATCCCGGCGCCGGCGACCGGGCGACTGGGATGATCGAGGAGCGCGGGACCAATGGCGGAGCGGCCTCGGGGCACGATGACCTTTCTCTTCACCGACATCGAAGGATCGACCCGTCTCTGGTCGCAGCACCGCCCGGCGATGGAGGTGGCCTACACGCGGCACGATGCCATTCTCCGCGAGGCCATCACGGCGCACCGCGGCGTGGTCTACAAAGTGATCGGCGATGCCATGCAGGCCGCCTTCCCGTCTGCTCCGGAAGCCATTGCGGCAGCCCTGGAGGCGCAGTTCGCGCTTGATCTGGAGCCGTGGGGGTTGTCGGAGCCGCTGCGGGTGCGCATGGCGCTGCACGCCGGAGATGTCGATCCCGATCCGGACGGGGATTACCGCTCCCCCGTCCTCAACCGGCTCGGTCGCTTGCTGGCTGCTGGGTATGGGGGGCAGGTGCTCCTCTCTCACGCTGTGCGCGGCTTGAGCAATGAGCGGTTGCCGGAGGATGCCGGGCTGCTGGATCTGGGTGAGCATCGGCTCAAGGACCTGCTGGAGCCGGAGCATCTCTATCAGTTGATTCATCCGGGACTGCCGCGCGACTTCCCGCCGCTGCGGACGCTTGATCAGCGACGCCACAACCTGCCGCTTCAACCGACCCCCTTCCTCGGTCGAGAACAAGAGGTGGAACGGGTCGTCGAGCGCTTGCGGGACCCGGGTGTGCGGCTGCTGACGCTGACCGGGCCCGGCGGCACCGGCAAGACCCGGTTGGCGTTGCAGGCTGCGGCAGAGGTGGTCGAGCACTTTCCCGAGGGGGTCTGGTTCGTAGCATTGGCCCCGCTGAGCGATCCGACACTGGTACCGGCGGCGATTGCTCAAGCGCTCGGGGTCCGGGAGGAGGGCGGCCGATCACTGCCGGAGGCGCTCGGTGACTTCCTGCGGGAGAAACAGCTCCTGCTGGTGGTGGACAACTTTGAGCAGGTGATCGCGGCGGCCCCGGAGGTGGGTGAGCTGCTCACCACGGCGCCGGAGCTAACGGTGCTGGCCACCAGCCGGGCACCCCTGCGACTGCGGGCGGAGCGAGAGTATGCCGTCCCCCCCCTGGGTCTGCCGCGCCGCAAGCCGCCGCCCACGCTGGAGCAGGTGGGGCAGTATGAGGCGGTGCGCCTCTTTATTAGCCGGGCGGAGGCCGTCAAGACCGACTTTGCTGTCACCAACGAGTCGGCCCCCGCGGTCGCGGAGATCTGTCACCGGCTGGATGGACTGCCCCTGGCCATTGAGTTGGCGGCGGCACGGATCCGGGTGTTGTCTCCCCAGACGCTGCTGAGCCGGTTGGAGCAGCGGCTACCGCTGCTCACCGGCGGGGCACGCGATGCCCCGGCCCGTCAGCAAACCCTGCAAGGAGCGATTGGCTGGAGTTATGACCTGCTGGAGCCCGACGAGCAGAAGCTCTTCCGACGGCTGTCCGTCTTTGCGGGCGGGTGGACGCTGGAGGCGGCGGAAGCCGTGGCGGGAAGCCCAGGGAGTGGCGAGCTGGGGCTCGATGTGTTGGAAGGGCTAGAACGACTAGCGCAGCATAGCCTGCTGCGCCAGGAGGAGGGGCTCGGGGGCACGTGTCACTATCTCATGCTAGAGACGATCCGGGAGTACGGGCGGGACCAACTGGACACGGCTGGAGAAGCCCATGAGGCGCACCAGCGGCATGCGACCTTCTTCCTGAGCTTAGCTGAGGATGCAGAACCAGGCCTACGGGGACCCGACCAGGGAGCGTGGTTCGACCGGCTGGAGGTCGAGCACGACAACCTGCGGGTGACGCTGCTGTGGGCATTGACCCATGATCCGGAGACCGCGTTACGCCTCACTGCCGTCCTGTGGCAGCTCTGGGATGTCCGCGGGCATCTCAGCGAAGGTCGACTCTGGACCGAGCGGGTCTTAGCCCTACCGGACGACGTAGCACCGACCGCTCGGGTCCTGGTGTTAGACGGCGCGAGTGTCCTCGTACTGAACCAGGGCGACCACATGCTGAGTCAAAACCTGGTCGACAACAGCCTCACCCTCGCGCGGGAGACGGGCTTTCGACGGGGTGAGATGCTCGCCCTTGGTGACCTCGGACTGCTGTCGTTTCTCCGGGGCGACGTTGCTGAGGGAATCGCACGAACCGAAGCGGCAATCGCCCTAGGGCGAGAACTGGGCGAACCGGGGACGGTTGTTGGCGGTCTCAACAACCTGGGTGTGACGGCCTTTCTCCAAGGCGATCTGCCACACGCTCGTGCATTGCTCGAGGAAGGCATGACGACAGCGCGTGAGATCGGGGATGTCAAACGGCTCCTTGTTACGCTCAATAGCCTCGGCGACGTCGCCCGCGCAGAGCACGATTTCCCCCAGGCGGTCTCGTTGTTCAGTGAGGCGCTCACACTGGCGCAGCGACTGGGGAACACAATGGGAGTGGCGAGCAACCTGCGGTCGATTGCGGCCATGGTGGAGCCTCGTGACTGGGCCGAACGCGCGGTGCGGCTGTTCAGCGCCGCGGAGACCCTGCGCGAACAAAGCGGTGGCCAGTTTGAAACCGTTGAACCGGTCTCGCTCGACTCCGCTCTCGCAATGCTGCGAGACCACCTCAGTGCCGCGGCATTCACAATCGCCTGGGAGGCGGGTCGAGCACTGAGGATGCAGCAAGCCGTCGCCGAGGCGCTCGCAGTGGCGGACGAGATGGCACCGGGAGGCTAGACGATATGGATGGCGACGCCGCGGGGGTCGTGAAGGGCGATGTGGTCACCGGCGATCGAGAGCAGATCGAGGTCGGCGAAGCCCTGGAGGCAGCGTGAGGTCGGGCAGGATGACGAGCCGAGGAGTTCCTCGGCTCGTCATCGTAGTCAGGTCGCGTTGGAGCGTTATGCCGCCGGGATGACCGCCACTGGGGTGCCACCCGCCTCGCCACCGAGGCCGAGGGTCAACAGCGACGCCCACTGCCCGGGGTAGAAAAAGTCACTCGTGGTCGCCCGATAGCCGGTCACGTTCGGTTTGATCAGGACGACAGTGGCGGGGTTGTAGGCAAAGACCGCCGGTGCGTCGTCGATGAGCAGCTGTCCCGCTTCCTCATAGAGGGAGACACGCTTGGCCGGGTCGAGCTCAGTGTCGGCCTGCGCAATCAGAGCATCGAAGCGCTCGTTGCAGTAGCCAACCAATGCCGCAGAAATGGTCGAGTTACAGGTCCAGAAAATGCTGAGCCAGTTCTGGGGATCGGGGTAATCCTGGCCCCAGCCGCCCAGCCATGTCTGCGGGTAACTGGCCGCGTCCTTGGTCATCGCCGCCAGCGTCGTGCTGTCTACCGGCTCGAGGGTGATCTCCACGCCGAGGACCTCCCGGTAGTGGGCGGCCAGCCATTCGGAACGATCACCCTCTGCCGGGTCGTCGCTGGGATAGAAGTACTTAATCTCGGGGAGGTTCTCTGGCCCGCCATACGACGAGTCGGCGAGCGCCTGTTTGGCCTTCTCGGGATCATAGGCATAGGCCTCGCTCTCGATATGGCCCGGCACGCCCTCAGGGATCCAGGTCAGGGTTGGCAAACAGTCGCCGCTGCGGACCTCGGCGCAATAGGTTTCCCGGTCGAAGCCATAGGCAAAGGCTTCACGGACCTTTTTATCCTGCCAGGGCTCTTGCTTGAGGTCGAACACCAGATTGAGCGTCGCCGCCTCGGCGAACCTGAGGAGCTCCGGCGCCAGGGCGGGATCAGCCTCGACCTCCGGGATCTGGGCGGGACCGACCTGGGTGATATCGAGATCTCCCGCGCGGTACGCTTCTAAGGCGACCGCGGGGTCCTGGACGTAGACATAGGTGATGCCGTCGAGCTTGGCCCGACCGCCCCAGTAGTGCTCGTTGGGGGTGAATCCAATCAGCTGATCCCGCTCAAACCGGGACATTTGAAACGGACCATTGCCGACCCGCTGGGCGGGGTCGTAGGCCCACGCCTCGCCGCCCGCTTCGACCGATTCCTGCCTGACCGGAAAGAAGACCCAGGTCGAGGCGACGGTCGGAAAATAGGGGGCGGGGTGGGTCAGGTGGATCTCCAGCGTCTGGTCATCGACGGTCCGCACGCCCAGCGCCGCCCTGGTCGTCTCATACGTCGTCTGATCCCCACCCGATGCGGGGCTGGCCGCCGGCGTGGCGGATGGAGCCAGACTGGACGCAAACGCCTGGCAGCCGACGATATCAAAGAGGATGCCGGCATAGACGGCCGCCGTGTTCGGGTCGCAGGCACGCTCGATGGCGAACCGAAAGCGCTCGGCGGTCAGCGGCGAGCCGTCGTTATAGACCAGGCCGTCGCGCAGATGGAACGTCAGCACCGTACCATCGGCATTGAACTCCCAGGACTTGGCCGCTGCCGGCACGGTCTTCAGGTCCTCGTCGAGCCGCGTCAGCCCCTCATAGTCGAGGGCGGAGACGGCGATCTCCTGAATGTAGGAGGTCTTCTGTGGGTCCAAGGTGTCGGGCCAGTAGGGCATGCGAATTCGCAGGACCTTCCCGGTCGGAGCCTCCTGAGCGGAGGTGACGAGCGTGATCGTCGGCAGCAGGAACAGGACCATCGCGAGCACCGCGACGAGCCGAAGCCAGCAGCGCGGATGATCTCCGGGTCTGATTTGCATAATGCCCCCCTTGTGATACGTATCGCCATCATGTCCACCGTCGGCTCACGGTCAAGAACTGTAGCATTCATTCCCATGCCGACGGTGTCAAGGCGCCCTGACCTGGTCGAACGGCGTGAAGCGTGGACTATATGAGCGCTCGCTCGTAGGACGCGCTCCACCGCGCTATCTTGAGGGTGGATTAGCGCGCGCTGCTGTTGGGCACCACACACCATCAAGGTGCTCCTCAACACGCGCTCAGTGAGTGCCGCGGCACAGGCTGGCGACCCGCCCCCCGCAATGGACCTGGTCAGATGTATGCGAAGATGATCGGAGTCGCCGTGCTCCCATGTGACTCATCCGAGGATGACGGTCGTGATAGACCAGGCGCCACCGGACGGGACGATCGATGCCTGAGCTACCCCGGGGCACGGTGACCTTCCTCTTCACCGACATCGAAGGCAGTACCAAGCTATGGCGTGACCACCGGGCGGCGATGGAGCGGGCCTATACCCGCCACGACGCCATCCTGCGCGAGACCATCCTGGCGCACCGCGGCGTGGTCTACAAAGTCATCGGTGACGCCTTTCAAATTGCCTTCCCGACCGCCCCCGAGGCAGTGGCCGCCGCGTTGGAGGCCCAGTTCGGTCTCGATCTCGAACCGTGGCCGTTGCCGCAACCCCTTCGGGTGCGGATGGTCTTGCAAGCCGGGGATGTGGAACCCGATTCGAGCGGGGATTACCGCTCCCCCACACTCAACCGGCTGGGGCGGTTGCTCGGTGTCGGCCATGGGGGTCAGGTGCTGGTGTCGGCGGCGGTCCGCCAGCTGACGCATGAGCGATTGCCAGAGGATGCGCGGTTTCAGGACCTGGGCGAGCACCGCCTCAAGGATTTACTGGAGCCGGAACGGCTCTATCAACTCACCCATCTGGAACTCCAGGGGGTCTTCCTAGCGCTGAAGACGCTTGATGCCCGGCCGCACAACCTGCCTGTCCAGCCAACCCCGCTGATCGGGCGAGAGGTCGAGGTTGCCCGCATCGTGGAACGCCTACGGGATCCAGACGAGCGCCTCCTCACTCTCACGGGACCAGGCGGAACAGGAAAGACGCGACTAGCACTCCAGGTGGGGGCCGATCTGCTCGAGGCGTTCCTTGATGGTGTTTGGTTCGTGCCACTGGCACCGCTGACGGATCCTCGGCTGGTGCCATCGGTGATCGCGGCGGCACTCGGCGTACGGGAATCCTCAGCTCAGCCACTGGTCGATGCCCTGCGCGAGCATCTCCGCGAGAAGACCATCCTGCTCCTCCTCGATAACTTCGAGCATGTGACTGAGGCGGCGCCGGTCGTGGCCGATCTGCTCGCCAGCTGCGCGACGTTGACGGTGTTGGTCACCAGTCGCTTGCCGCTGCGACTCCGGGCCGAACGGGAGATGGCGGTTCCTCCACTGCCCCTGCCCCGACGCAAGCCGCCACCAACGCTGGCCCAGATGGGCCAGTACGAGGCGGTGCGTCTGTTTGTCGAACGCGCCCAAGCAGCGAAGACCACCTTTGAGGTGACCAACGAGAGCGCCCCTGCCGTAGCAGAGATCTGTCACCGGTTGGACGGCTTGCCGCTGGCCATCGAGCTCGCCGCTGCTCGGGTGAAACTGCTCTCACCGCAGGCGATGTTGACACGCTTGGAGAACCGCTTGCCGTTGCTGACCGGAGGTGCGCGCGACGCGCCCGTGCGCCAGCAGACGTTACGGGCGGCCATCGCCTGGAGCTACGAGCTGCTGCAACCTGGCGAGCAACAGCTCTTCCGGCGGCTTTCCGTCTTTGCGGGTGGCTGCACCTTGGACTCGGCCGAGGGGGTGGCGGGAAGCCCAGGGAGTGGTGAGCTGGAGATCGACGTGCTTGACGGCTTGGGCCGCCTCGTCGACCACAGCTTGCTGCGACAGACGGAGGACGCTGCCGGTGACTGCCGGTATCCCTTGCTCGAGACGATTCGCGACTACGGGTTGGAGCGGCTGGAGCATGAGGGCGAGGCCGAGGAGGCGCACCAACGTCACGCCGCATTCTTTCTAGTGTTGGCCGAGCAGGCGGAGCCAGCAATGAGGGGACCTCACCAGGGCACATGGTTTGACCGGTTGGAGGTTGAGCACGACAACCTGCGGGCCGCACTGGCATGGACGGCACAGCACGATGCCAACGCCGGGGTGCGCTTGGTGGCATCACTCGGCTGGTTCTGGTACCCCCGTGGCTACTGGACTGAAGCGGTCACCTGGCTCAACCTGGTTCTTCCGGCCGCCCGAGACAGTCATTCATCGGCCCGGGCGAAAGCCCTGATCTGGGCCGGAGAATTCGCCGTGCGCCAAGGTGATTATGCCCGCGCTGACGCCTTCAACGCCGAAGGGCTGACGGTCGCGCGAGGTGCTGGGGACGAGGCGACGGCGGGGGGCGCACTGACGGGTCTAGGCAACGTCGCCGCGGCCCGGGGGGATCACCAGGCCGGGATCGCGTTCTATGAGGAGGCACTGGCGGCGAGCCGGAGGGCGGGGGATCTCGCGAACGGGGCGACGGCGCTGAACAATCTCGGCTACGCGCTTGTGCAGCTTGGCGATCCGGCCCGCGGGATCCCCTGGATTGAAGCGGCGCTCACGGTGAGTCGGACTCTTGGCAATGGAAATGGCGTCGCCGAAGCACTCCACAGCCTCGGCGAAGCGGCTCGCGTCGTCGGCGACACGTCGCGCGCCGCCGCGTGCTATCGCGAAGGATTGTCGCTTGCCGTTAAGATCGGTGTGTCACGGGGCGTCATCGCCCACCTGCATGGTCTCGCCCATCTATTCGCCGATCGTGGCCGGCATTCCGATGCGGCCTGCATGCTCGGGGCTGCCAACGCCGCCGCTGACGTGATCGCGTTCCAGCTCGACGACAGTGAGCAGCGGGATCTGGATCGACAGGTGACGGTTGTCCGTGCCGCCCTGGGCGAGGCCGCGTTCGCCGCCGCCTGGGAAGCTGGCCGGGCGTTGTCCTTGGAGGACGCGGCGGCCAAGGCGCTGGCGGCGGGGGACGAGATCTGAGACATCAGGACTCGTTCCCGAACGGGTCCCGTCGAGTTCGCTCCCGCCTCGGCTCGGGCAGGCGATACCAGGCTACGGGGTGATCTTCTTCGGGTTGATGCAGTGGCCCCCACTGTCCGGCTCGCGGTGAGTGCCCTCGTCGGACAGCTCCGTGCCAAAGAAGCGCTTGTAATGCCCGTCTACTTCCGGCTCAAAGGGGCGGCTCTCCTCAGGAAGCGGCGTCACGATGGCGGAGCGATGCTCGTCAACCTTGGGCTCATCGTTACGGTTCTCGGCGGGACCGAACTTCCATGCCCAGTGTCCCTCGACGGCGTGACACCCGATGGGCGGCTCCCCCAAACGCCGTGGTCTTTCCCGAGATGCGGCGACCGGGCTCTGGCCAACGCCCTTGGTGCCTCCTGTGTCGGACTCACTGGACAGTACGCCAGGGTGTGATAGGCTACGATCAGGGTACTTCTCATGATGCGTATGTCGGTCAAGTGAGCTGGGGCTTGCGCCAAGCCTCGACGCGTCGTGCACGCATGGATGAGGACAGCGCGGTGGTGTGGCCGCGTTGTGAGCGGGAGCGGGAAGGGGATCGGAATATGACGACCATCTGGGGGGCAGTGATCATCAGCCGTCGGCACCGGTGGCTGCGGTTCGCGGTGATCATGGTGATGGGTATCAGCCTGATGACCGCGCCAGTGGCTCGGGCGGAGGACGATGACGCCACGGTCGTGGCCGATGGCGGCAACGTCGATTCCTCACACGGCTTCGCCGTGAGCGCCGACGGTGACTCCGGAGCAGCCGACACCAGCGGTGGTGACCTAAACACCGCCGAGATCAGTGACGGCGACCCCGCCGCACAGGACTTGCCGCCGAGCGACCTGAGTGGTGTCACTCTCGAGGCAGGCAATGGCGGCGAGGCGACGGCCGACGGTAGCGGCGGCAGCGTCGCTCAAGGTGAGTTCGCCGCTGACGGCAGCTTCGCCTCTGCTCCGATTACGACCGGCGGCAACACCGGCAACGACCTGCTCATCGCCGACACCGCTGCCACGAGCGGAGATGCGACAGTCGTGGTAACCGGCGCCGATGTGAGTGTGACGAGCGACGTTACGATCAGCGCCAACGGTGGAGCAGCGTCTGCCAGCGCCACCGGCGGCGACGGCAATGATGCGCGGTTCACCTGTGAAGCGGAGGATTGTCTGGCGGTCCTCTTGCTCGGCGATGCTGAGCTCACCAATGTTCTCGCCGCCTCCGGCAATGGTGGGACGACAACCGCCGACGCCCGCGGCGGAGCGGCCGTGATCGGCGCACTGGAGCTCGGTGGCAACACTGGCGGAGTCATCACGGTCGGCAATACCGCCGCGGCCGGTGGGGCCACGGCGGTGTTGATCGATGGCGGAACCCTGACGGTGACCACTGTCGTCGAACTCGATGTTGACGGCGGAGCAGCAACTGCCGCCGCCAATGGTGGTGATGCGAACGAGGCGAGCTTCACCTGCGCGACCGAGTCGTGCGACACCATTTTCGTTATCGGGTTGGACGGCGGAGTGGCGACAGCCGGCGACCTCAATGCCCTGGCCGGCAACGGTGGCTCTGCCACGGCGCAGGCCATCGGTGGGGATGCCACCCTCGGGGATCTGCTCGCAGGTGGTAATGGTGGGACAGCGATCACGGTAGGCGATACCACCGGCGCCGGGGGATCGGCCCTCGTCGATATCGATGGGGGCGCCGCGACCTTCCTGAGCGACACCGCGTTGAGCGCGGGCGGGGGAGCGGCGACCGCTGATGCTTCGGGGGGTGACGAGAATCTCGCCACCTTTACCTGCGCTGGGTTCGATTGCTCCCCGCTCGGCTCCGATGCCATTGGTGGCGGCGCTTCCACTGTGACAGATGTTCAGGCGCGAGCTGGCAACGGCGGCGAAGCGACGGCCGACGCTGGCGGAGGCTCCGTCGCGGCGGGTGATGTGATCAGTGGCGACAACACTGGCCATGTGATCACAGTCGGTGATACGACTGGCGGGACCGGCGGCGGCGGTGGCGACGCAACGGTGCTTGTGGACGGCGGGGCCTTGACTGCCGTGACAGAACTCACCTTAGCCGCCGATGGCGGGGACGCGATCGCGGATGCCACCGGCGGGGACGGGAACGAGGCGTCTTTCGACTGCGAAGGCACCCTGTGTGTTCCGGTCTTCGCCTGCGTGGCGGATTTCTGTGGCGTTCCAGTTGAGGGCACGGCAACGATCAGTGATATCGACCTGGCGGCCGGCAATGGCGGCGTCGCCGAGGCGGTCGCGACGGGCGGCACTGTCTCCATTGGGAACGTTGCCAGTGGCAGCAATGCCGGCAACGTGATTGGGATCGGCGACACGTCGGGCGGAGTCGGTCCTAACGGCGGGGACGCAACCGTCATCGTGGACGGAGGCGCGGCCCGCTATATCACTGATGTCAACCTGTCCGCGAATGGTGGCATCGCCACGGCGACTGGCGCCGGTGGTGACAGCAACACTGCCACGGTGTTCTGTGATGGTGAGATCTGTACCGCGATTTTCGCCATCGGCACTGAAGGCGCGGCGAGCATCACGGACGTCAATGTTCTCGCTGGCAACGGCGGCACGGCGGTGGCCGATGCGATCGGCGGCGCCGTGGTGGTGGGTGACCTCCTCAGTGGCGAGAATGAGGGAAATGTCGTCTCGGTCGGCGATACGACCGGTGGTGACCACGGAGGTGACGCGCTCGTCGTGGCGTCCGGAGGCGACGTCCTCTCGACCTTCATCGTCTCCATCTCGGTCGATGCCGTATCAGCCAACGCTGACGCGAGCGGTGGGGATGACAACCTGGCGGCCCTGACGTGCACGGGAGACGAATGCGAAGTCCTTCTCGCTATTGGTGACGCCACCATCTCAGGGGTTACCGTCAGCGCCGGCAACGGCGGCACCGCCACGGCGATTGGCGGTACAGCAGCGGCGACAGCGACCGGCGGTGACCGCAACGAGGCTATCCTGGGCTGCACCGGCGACTTCTGCACGGCGATCCGCGCCGAGGATACCCTCGTGATCGGTCCCATCATCAGCGTCGGTGACGGCGGCACCGGGTCGGCGATTGCGCCTGAAGGCACCGTGTCGATCGGCGACATCGTGTCTGGTGGCAACGCCGGGAACGAGGTGTCGATTGGCGATACCACCGGCGGTGCCTAGGCGGTATCGCTCACAGGCCGGGTAACCTGACGCCGCGGTTCAGGACGGCTCGGCTAAAGGGAGAACAGCAACATTCACAACAAGGGATGAGGCGGCCGATTGGCCGCCTCATCCCTTGTTGTGTGCAACCTCAGCGACGTCGCGACGGGTCCATCGTTGACTTTACGGCCGGAGACTCACAAACGGCGCAGGGTATCGACGGCGGTGACATCGTCACGGTCGGTCCAGCGGAGAACTAGAATCGGTGTATTGTGGGCACAACCACGACGGATACTCGCACCAACATGCGCCTCGTCGCGGTCGCCACCGGACACCGAGTGAGGACCATTGATCGCGTGGCTGGGGTCGCATCTGCCTACCGGAACCGGCGCCACGTTGAACGCGCGACCATCGCCCAGGAAGCCCATGGCTATCGCCCCCGAGGGGGCGTGCTATTCTCCTGCTGGCCCTCGCAGCGATCCTGCTCTGTCCCATCGTGTGATGCCGGGTCCTTGGGTTGAAGCTCTTGACCTCCCACACCCGGAGTGTTGTCTCTTCGCGTTACCTCTGATCGCTTTGACGCTGTTGGCCGTTCCCGGCACGATTCCCGTATGCACCGCCAGGGAATAGACCGTGACACCGAGCACCACCGACTGAGCAACGCACGACGACAAGCGAGCATCTCTGGTGTCATCGCTTGCCACTGCAGGGTGATAGCGACGAGATCTCGTAGCTCAGCACCGTTGAAGTTCGTCAGGCCGAAAGGTCCAGCAACTCATCGATGAACCGCCGAACCTCGTGGTCTGTGCAGAACGATGCTTCGGCGAGTCGCCGCGAAGCCTGCCCCATCGTCTCACGTTGCGCCGGGGAAGCGTCGACCATCGCTGCGATGGCCTTCTGGATCGACGCGGGATCGTGGGGATCGATGAGCCAACCGTTTGTCCCGTCTCTCACCGTCTCGGGCCAAGTTCCGCAGGCGGTGGAGACGATGACAGGAAGTCCCGCCCATAGCCCCTCGATGATCGCGGGCGGGTTCGGATCCCACAACGAAGGGAGGGCGAGGGCATCACCTGCGGCGAGCAGATTAACCATGTTGTCCTGATGGCGATGCCCAAGAAGCGCAACACGGTCCGGCTCGTGTGCGGCGATCCATGCTTCGATCAGGCCACGATCGGGGCCTTCACCAGTGATGACAATCTTCACGTCGTCGCATCGCAACGGTGCAATGGCTTTCAGGAAGTTCAGGATGCCTTTGTCCGTGTCAGACAGGCGCGTTGGGACGATAATGACCACGTCGCTCGGCCGTGCCCCGAACGCGGCCCGAACGGCTTCGCGATTTGAGCGCGCGTCGGCGACCTTGTCCCGATAGACGTTCTCGTCAACCAAATGGGGTAGGCGAATCACGCGCTTCGGCGAAAATCCCCAGGTCTTTTCGACCGTGTCAGCCGCAACAGTGCCAGGCAGCACGAGCGCCGCGGCTCGCGGGTAAACCAGCTGCCGTGCCGCCGTGACGACCATGGAGGGGTGGGTAGAGGTTGGCTCTTTGGCCTCCGACCAGAGAAGCGCCTTCGTGGGGCTGAGTGGCATCGCGCTACCGAGCGCCAGGGCCATGGCCGAAGGCAGCCGCCAGGGACTCCCCAGGAGCAACCAGGTAGGTCGAATCATGAATAGGTCCTTGACCATGCCCGGATTGAAATGCAGCGATGTTCGCCCAGCAGGCCGCGAAGCGCGTCGATAGAACCGGGATCGGAAGGACCACGATGCCTGATTGACAGCCGAATACCGGCCCCGTCCCGCCGGAGCCATAAACCAGGCCTCAAACGCACCGCCTCGCGTCGATAGCTCGTCGTGCAACGCTTCGAATAGGTGGGAACGATACGGCGTTGGTGTGTCGTTTGCCGCCACGAGAAGTGGTTGAGATTGACGACTTCTCGTGCTCATTGACACCCCATGGAATAGCTTGCTCGAGGAATCCTTCTACCGTCTCGGCCTAGCCGAAGGAGGTTAGCGCCTCGTCCAGCCGATGCGCCAATGAACCAGATGATGGCACAAGGGCCGACATAGTACAGCACCGAGAGGGGTCGAAAACGATTCCATCTCGGAGCACGTCGAGCAGAACGACGAACAGCATAGGTCCAAGCACCGGTTCCGCGGGTGCAACAGACGAGACTCAGGAGCGAAAACAGACGACACCGGTGGAGTAACCATGGACACCACAGGGACGTGAGGTCGCTCGTGACCGCTGCGTCATACGCTATTCACCTCGACTCCTCCCATGCTGGTGTGCGGAAACCACCGAGTAACCGGGATCGTGCGCTCGTCCTCCACAGCCGTCGCACGCAGTACCATCGTCCCTGTCGCTCCACCGGATAGTCAACAGTAGTGACCTAAACCATCATCATGAAGGCTAAAGTCGCGCCGCAGCCCGCGTCAAGAACGTCACCAGACGCCCAACAAGGAGCATGGCGGGTGTCGGCGTGGCTGACCGATGTGATTCACCCAGCCGGTGTATCCCGTTCCATCCCTCATGACGCTCGCATCGACCATCGCGGTGAACGGCGGCAGTGGTCGTGGGTACGCAGCGCGACGTTGTCCGCTTGGACTCCGCTCCCGGTTTTCTCGTCGTCTCGAACGGCTTTCCACCATTCCCAACCGAAATGTTACGGCGTTGCCTCGGATCACCAGATCAACCGGCAATGGTCCGAGCGGCCACGGTCGATCTGTCGGCGGCTAGAAGCGCCGCGTGGGGAACGCCTCTGGCCCTGCCGCTCAATGGATCGGCTCCGCGCGTGAGTCAACGGATCGGGTCAAGAGCCGTCGGGCTCATTCGCTGAGGCTTCCCGCAATCTCATCGACCGCGAAGGGAGCCGGACGGTCGCAGGAGCTTTGGAGCTCCAGATGCCGCCCCTCGGTCGAGGAGGCGAGCAGCGTATGCATGATGTCGAGCACATGAAAGGCCAGCTCGCCACTGGCCCGGTGCGGTCCGCCGCGGCGTTGAGCCGCCGCCATGTCGGCAAGCCCTATGCCCCGGCTGTCTTGGGTATGGCCGAAGGTCAGTGGCACATCGATCCATTCCTTGTCGGCCACTTTGCGCAGGCGAACCGGACCGCCAAAGGTGTTCGGGTCGGGAACGCTCAGCGTCCCTTCCGAGCCGTAGATCTCGATGCACGGCACCTCCGCCGCCCAGACGTCGAAGCTCGTCGCCAGCGTGGCAATGGCGCCACTGGCGAAATCGAGTACACCGGCGACATGGGTGGGGGTGTTAACGGTGATCCGATCGCCCTGTTTCGGACCGCTGCCGACGACCCGCTTGGCGAAGGACGCACGAGCCGACCCGGCGACGCGCTGCACAGGTCCGAGGAGCGCCACGAGCGCCGTCAGATAATAGGGGCCCATGTCGAAGAGGGGGCCAGCACCGGGCTGGTAATAGAAATTGGGGTCCGGATGCCATCCCTCCGGGCCGTGACCCAGGAAGAACGCCGTGGCGGCGACTGGCTCGCCGATCGCGCCGGAATCGAGCAGCTGACGGCAGGTTTGAAGTCCTCCGCCGAGAAACGTGTCGGGAGCGCAGCCGACGCGCAGATCTCCGGCGGCGGCGAGATCGATCAAACGCTCGCCTTCTTCCCGACCAAGGGTCAGCGGCTTCTCGTTGTAGACCGACTTTCCCGCGCCAATCGCGGCCAGTGCCACGGTGGCGTGCGCGGCTGGAATCGTGAGGTCCAACACCATCTCGATTGCGGGATCAGCGAGCAGCTCATCGACCGCGAGCACCCGCGGAACATCGAACTTCGCGGCCTGAGCCTGGGCACGCTCCCTCATCAGATCAGCACAGGCAACCACATCGATCGACTCGAAGGTCCGCGCCATCTTGAGGTAGATGTTGCTGATCGTCCCGCAGCCAATCACACCGACCTGTACCGGCCTCGGCGTCATCATCGCTCCCTCATCTAGGTGGTCGTCTGGAGCACGACCATGTCGCCGTCACGCATAAATGCGGAACGCATGGCCGCGCAGTGCGTCTTTCTTGGTGAGCTAGCATACAGGAGCGAGGTCGATCGAGACGCCTCGTGTCAAGGCGGCGGGATGAACGACCAGGAGTGATTCCGGTCACCATCATCGGGAAGGAACGACCGACGCACCGGCGATACCTGCGTCGCACCGGTGCACGATCACTTGTCTCCCACGTCGCTCCAACGCGGACCAATCGAACGGAACGCCGGTCGAGACACCATCACCGAGAGTGTAACCTCCACCAGTCGACTTGGGCGGCGAGGCGACCACGTCCTCGACGAAATAGGCGCCCGTCGGGGAGAAGTGATCGCCAGGAAGAGCGATGGCGCCGAGTCCATTGAGGTTGAGATTGAACGCTTTCCCCCAGGCAGAGTCGAGCATGCCACCGATCCACGTCCGAACTCCCGCCTCCTGGCAGCGCGCCGCGATCGCGATCGCCTCATCAAAACCCGAGACCCGCGGCGGTTTGATATTGATGACCAGCCGGTCGAGCGCGTTTTGATCGGACCAGAGCTGGATCGCCGCGCGGGCGTCCCGCACCGAGTGGATGCTCTCGTCGAGGCAAATTGGCGTCCGCAGATCGCGCGCGATCTGACTGTGCATCACGAGATCGTCGTCGAAGAGCGGCTGTTCGATGAGGAGCAGATTGAACGCATCGAGCTCCCGTAGCACCGGCCAGGACGTGAGATCGTAGGCCGAGTTGGCATCGACTTGAAGGAGCAGGTCGGGGTAACGTTCCCGGAGCGCCGCGACCACCGGCACGTCGAACCCAGGCCAGATCTTGACCTTCAGGCGTCCGTAGCCGAGACCGACGGCATGCTCGGCCAGAGCCAGCACCTCCTCGATCGTCCTGCCTCCGATGCTGACGCCAACCGGGAAGGTCCGCCGGGTCCCACCCCAGAGCTGCCACAGCGGACAACCGGCACGCTGCGCGAGCACGTCCCAGAGAGCAGCCTCGATCCCGCTCTTGGCGAAGACCGCCCCTTTGACCCAAGCGTAGCTCGCCCGCAGGCTCGCAATGTCATCAATCGGACCAGTTGCCGTTTGATACCGGGCGACACTCGGCAGCAGGAACTTCTTGAGCGAGGTCAGGACCGACGGTGTATCGACCTCGGGCTTATACGCCGGGTCGCCCAGGGTCGGGACCTCGCCGACACCGCGAAGTCCGTCTGCCGTTTGCACGTCGACGAAGGGACGGGTCAGCGTGGTCGTCGTCCCGAACGAGGTGGTGAACGGAACGCGCAGCTCGAGGTCGAGCAAATGGACCGCGACCGATCGGATCGTCATGACGTGCTCCTGCTCAGCGCCCGCGGCGGGTGAGGAGGTAGAAACTCACTCGCTCGCCCGTGGCATCAACGTCGCTGGCGAATCCATCAATCAAGTAGTCGCCTGGCCGCTCGTCGACGGTCACAACAGGACAGCCCTCCACCGCGTCGTGCGCCACCGCCGCGCGCCTGGTGGTGAGCAAGGTCGAGAGGACCGCGCGCATCTCCCGGCGCCACACCGTAGCGCCAATCGGATCGGCACGCGCCAGGCGGTCAATGTCGCCGGGGATCTGGTAGCGCACCCGCGGAGCACCGGACGCCACGATCGCCGCGACGCTGCCTGGCATCACTTCCGGGATGGCAAGCACCTCCGCGACGGCTGGGGATCGGTAGGAGCCGGCGCGAACGGCGTCGATCCGCACTGATGTTGCCGGGTTCGTGAGGTCCCATGAGGCGGTGAAGCGATCGCTCGGGACATCCTCGCCGTAGAGACTGCTCGGAAGCAAACCGTACTTGTCAAGCGTCAGGAGCTCGACGTGAGCGCCCAGCTTCTCGAGGTTGAGGCGGGCGTTCGCACCGCGCATGGGGTCGAAGGTCCATGTCGCGGCCGTGTGACCTGCGCGCAGCGCCTCGTGAGCCTGCATCACCTTGAGATGCCAGCCAAGGTCGCCCGCACCTCGCAGACCGTCGCGCACCCCAAGCATATGGGAGACGAGCCTGCCCGAACGGGCACCGGCCGCGATGGCAAAGCCAAGCCAGCCATCGGCGTTGAAGCCCAGATCGGCCCGGTAGGCAACAAGCGCTGATCCGCCGGTGTCGACAAGGACGGAAAGGAGATTTGCCGGCACCAGGTCTTCCGCCGGCAATCCCCAGGTCTGGCGTTGAAGCTCAACGAGGAAGCGCAGCGCGTCCATCGGGCCGTCGCTGCAGTCATACGACGGCAGGTGAGCGTGCTCCCAGGTAAGCGCGCGGATCACGACCTCGCCGATTCCAGGAAAGGCGCGTCGCCAGCCCCCTCGATCGGGATCGAAGCCGTGGCGACGAGGGTTGAACGCCTCACCAGCTCCCACGTCAGCCGGATCCATCGACAACCCTTGCCCCGGCATCGACGCTCCCGTCGGGCGGTCCACCCTGGTCGGTCCCGAGGTCACCCTGCTAGCACCGGAATTGTCATCGACCGCGAAGGCGGGGATCGAGGGCGTCACGGAGACCGTCGCCGAGCAGGTTGATCGCCAGGACCGTCAGCATGATCGCCAAACCCGGAAAGAGCGACACCCACCAGTAGTGACGCATCATCGCCCGGCCATCGGAGAGCATATTGCCCCACTCAGGGTCCGGCGGCTTGATCCCAAGACCAAGAAAGGAGAGTGTTGATCCCAGGATGATCGCCCCGGCGATGCCGAGCGTTGCCAGCACGATCACCGGCGGCAGGATGTTCGGAAGAATGTGGCGAAGGATGATGCGCCGGTCGGGCGCGCCGGCGACCTGCGCCGCGACGACGTACTCCGCTTCCCGCGTGCTGAGGACCGTGCCACGAACGACACGGGTGTACTCCGGAATCGAGGCGATCCCGACGGCGAGCATCAGATTGAAGAGGCTGGTCCCCAGGATCGCCACCAGCGCCATCGCCAGCAAGATGCCGGGAAAGGCGAGCATCAGATCGACCGCGCGCATGATCAGCGCGTCGATCCAGCGCCCATAGTAGCCAGCGATCAGACCAAACCCCACGCCGATCACGACGGCGATGCCGACCGCGATCAGACCGACCGGCAGCGACTTCCGCCCGCCGTAGAGCACCCGCGAGAAGACGTCTCTCCCGAAGTTGTCCGCCCCGAAGAGGTGACTCGGGCTGGGTCCGGCGCGGATCGCCCCCGAATCCTGGGCGATCGGATCGTAGGGCGCGATCACCGGCGCCAGCAGCGCGAGAAGCACGATGGTGACGAGCACGATCGCCCCGGTGACCGCACCCGGATTCCGTGCCAGCCGCCGGGCCGCATCGCGTGCCAGACTCGTCGGCGGTGAGGCCCGTTCGAGCGAGAGCACCGCACGACCGGCCGGTCGCGTCTGGCCGGCGCTCTCAGCGTCGACGAGTGGTGGCGAGGCAAGCACCTGCCGGACGTCACCCATAGCGAATCCTGGGGTCGATCACCGCATACGACAGATCGACGACCAGGCTGACGGCGACGTAGATCACCGCCGTGACCAGGACCGTGCCCTGGATGAGGGGAAAGTCGCGGTTGCCAATCGCGAGCACCGCCACTCGCCCGAGACCCGGCCGCGAGAAGACCTGCTCGGTGACGACCGCGCCGGAAAGCAAACCCGCCAACTGCAACCCGAGATAGGTCACGACCGGGATCAGCGCGTTCTTGAGCGCATGACGCCAGACCACCGCTCGCTGGGCCAGCCCTTTCGCCCTCGCCGTCACGACGTAGTCCTGATGCAGCACCTCCAGCATGGAGGATCGCACGAGGCGGGCGATATAGGCAGAGGAGGCGAACCCGACGGTAATCGCCGGCAGCACGAGATGGTTGATGCCGCCCAGTCCGGTCGCTGGAAAGAGGTGGAATCGAAACGACAGGACAAAGAGGAGCAGCAGCCCCAGATAAAAGACGGGCATCGAGACCCCAAGGAGCGCGACGACGGTGGCCCCAGTATCAAGCCAGGTGTTGTGGGCTATGGCGGCAATGATCCCGAGGGTCACCCCAAAGAGGACCGCCACCAACGTGCCCGCCAGTGTCAGTTGGAGTGTCGGCCAGAGCGACTCGCGGATCGTGTCCCAGACCGGTCGCTTGTTATGGATTCCACTGCCGAGATCACCGTGCAGCAAGTTCCCCATGTAGTCAGTGTATTGTTGCCAGAGCGGGCGATCGAGCCCGTACTGATGGCGCAACTGGTCGGCGCGCGCGGGCGAGATCTGTTTCTCGCCCGCGAAGAGCAGCACCGGATCGCCCGGGGTCAGATGGGCCATCAAGAAGGTGAAGAGCGTGATCCCGATCAGCACCGGGATCGCCTGCACGAACCGGCGAATGATATAGCTCGTCATGGCCGGTCCCTACCGATTCTGGCGAACGATCGCCGCTCGGTCCGCTTGCCTACCCGGTGAACGGAGCGCCCGCGGACCCATACGCCGCGGGCGCTCCCACCCCTCCTTCGAGGCAGGCTTCTACTCCTCGAAATGTGCGTCGTTCAACCAGACATACGACGCGAGGAAGTCGACGAAATCGCCCCGCAGTGTCTTCTGCTTGGCGTTATAGGTGATCGAGTCCGCCATCGGAATGGTCACGGCGTCCTCAAGCACCTTGAGCTGGATCTTGGAGTAAAGCTCCTTGCGGACCTCAGCATCCTGGCTGCTCGCCGCATCGTCGAGCATCTTGTCGACGTCCGGATTGCTGTACTTGGCGAAGTTGAAGTTGCCAATGTTCTTGGAATGGAAGATCGCACGCAGGATGTCGGGGTCGGCGAATGAGAACCAGAGGAAGGAGACATCATAGTCACCTTCCTGGCGCTTTTGCCGGGCGGCGCCCCGCTCCAATGCCTCGACCGTGACGTTGAACCCGATCTCGCGGAAGGCGCCCTGAATAAAGGTCGCCATGTTCTTGTCGTTCGGCCGGTCCTGGATCGGCCAGTAGAACTCTGCCTTCTGCCCGTCTTTCTCCCGGATGTCGCCATTCTTGACCCAACCTGCCGCGTCGAGCAGGGCCTCGGCCTTGGCCTTGTCGTAGGTATAGACCTGCTCGGTCTTTGGCTCGTAACCAAAGGTCGGCTTCATCAAGGGGCTCGCCGCCGGCTCATTGGTTCCCCCGAAAACCGCCTGGTTGAAAGCGTTCTTATCAAGCGCGTACGAGAGCGCCTGGCGCACCTTCGGGTCGGCCTGCGGTTTCCCGTCGCGGGCGACGTTGAAGAGCAGGATCCAGCCGGAACCTGGCTGCCCCTGCTTGATCACCTCAATGTCGGGATTCTCCTGGAGATCGGCAAGCTGGAGAGGGTCGACCGAATCGATGTACTGGGTCTCGCCGGAAAGCAGGGTGCCAGTTCGCACGGCATCGTCCGGGATGATCTTGAAGACGATCTCGTCAAAGTAGGCCGCGCCGGGATGCTTGAAGAAGGTGGAGCCCCAGGCGTAATCGGCGTTCTTCACCAGCGTGATGTGATCGGCCTCGACCCACTCCTGAACCTTATAGGGACCGGTACCGACCGGCTTCCGGGCGAACTCGGCGAGCCCCATCTTCTGGACCGCCGTTGGAGAGACAATCCCGAGATAGCCATTGAGGCCGGTCAGGAAGGGCGCGAACGGCCGGGTCAGCACCATCTTGATCGTGGAATCGTCGATGACCTCCGAGTGATCGTAGGTCCCGATCTGATCGTGGGACTGACACGGCGTGATGACCTCCGCGGGGTCAGCCGTCGGCACCGCCTCAGGGCTCGCCCCGGCGGCGATCGCATCGGCAACATACGTATCGAGAGCCACCACCCGATCGTAGGTGAACTTCACCGCATCGGCGTTAAACGGCGTCCCGTCGTGGAACGTCACCCCCTGCTTCAGCTTGAAGGTGTACTCCAGACCGTCGTCCGAGACGGTCCATGATTCGGCAAGCGCGGGGACGATCTCGGTGGCGCTCGGCATCCAGACGAGCGGCTCGCAGACGTTGAGCGAGACCCGCACCGTCGAGTCGTAGCAGGTCACCTGAGGGTCGAGGGTCCCATCGACATCGAAGCCGAGACCGTAGGTCAAGGTGCCGCCACCCGTGATCTGGTCTTGCTTCGTGGCGACCAGGCTGCTAATCGAGGCGCCCAGTGCCGCCTGACGAGCGAGGACGAGTGCCGCCGCGCCGCCCGCGGACGCGGCCAGCAGACCGCGCCGGGAGATCATGCGCCCCTTGGCGGTCGTCACGGTTGGCACATTGTCGCGATCGAGATCGTCGCCTGTTGCTGGAATCATCGATCCCCCTCCGGTCCTCATCGTGGTGTGCCGGTCGCCAGATGGCGACGGCGAAGCACACCACCGGGTGCCCACCGCGGGACAGCTCAAGGAACCACCCACGACGGTCTCGCAATGCCACTGGGCGAGATGCACGGAGGCTAAACCGGCACTCCAAGCCTGTCAATGGGCAACGGGTCTACAGCGAGCAGCGGATACTGGGATCCTGATTGGGCAGCGCCGGCGACACGGCGGCAGCAATGAGAGGTCGTCATGACCGAGGCGCTTCGAGTTGGCATCGTCGGCGCCGGCAGCTGGTCCCGCGCGGCCCATATTCCCGGTTTCCAGCATAGCGACGATCTCGATGTGGTGGCGCTTTGCGACATCGACCGCGGGCTGGCCGCTCAGGTCGCCCGCGAGGTGGGTATCCCGGGCGTGTATGGCTCGGCGAGCGAGATGCTCGACCGGGAGCGCCTCGATCTCGTCAGTATCGTCACCCCCGACGATCGGCACGCGGCCGACGTGATGGCGGCGCTCGCGGCGGGCGCCGCCATCCTCTGCGAGAAGCCGCTCGCGACTTCGCTCGCCGGGGCACGCGCGCTGGCGCTTGCCGCTGAGTCGGCCGCACGCCAGACAAGGGTCGGCTTCATCCTCCGTTATGCTCCCGCGGTGATTCGGCTGCGGGAGATCGTGCTCGGCGGTGATATTGGCCAGCCGCACCTCCTGCAGGCGTTCCAGCAGAATGGCCAGTTCCTCGACCCGGCAACGCCGATGCACTGGAAGATGGAACGCCTGCGAACCGGGGGTGGGGCGGTCGTCGAATACGGCATCCACACCCTCGATCTGGCGCGATGGGTCATGGGCGAGGTGAGCCGCGTCTGCGCCAGCGGACGGACGCTGATCCCGTCGCGTCCACTTCCGGGTGGCGCCGGCACCGCGGAGGTGAATGTCGACGACTCGACCCTGTGGCTCATGGATTTCGCCAGCGGCGCTATGGGAATCGGACATGCCGGCTGGGCGACGGTTGGCCGGCCTCCGGGGCTCGAGCTGCGGGTCTTCGGCTCACGCGGCGCGGTGCGATGTCTGCTCGCGGATGATCTGCCAGAGGCGGCAGCGCTCTGGCTGGCCGGAGCCGACGGCATCTTTCGTCCCGTCGACACCCCGGTGGCAGGGACGCCGCTGATGCCGATCTCGGGTCCATGGTGGTTCCGCTTTGCCGCGCACCTGATCGGTCACTTCGTCGCCGAGATTCGGGCGGGGCACTCGTCCGGCCCGGCGTTTCGTGACGGGGCGCAAGCGCAGGCGATCCTCGACGCGCTCCTCCACTCGATGAGCGAGGATCGCTGGGTGACCGTTCCAACGGATGCCATGTCGTTGGTCGCGCCCGAGCCGCCGTCTGTGACGGACCCTTCTCAGGCTGGTCCCTTGCCCGTCACCCAGTCATAGCGGGGGTCGTCGTCGATGATCTGGCCAGTAGGGCGGGAGCCGATGCCAGCACCGCCATCGACATTCCAGACCGCCCCGGTCACGTAGCTGGACAGATCAGAGGCGAGGAAGAGGACAACGCTCGCCACTTCCTCCGGCTCACCGGGCCTTGCCAGAGGCAAGGACGGAATCCGCCGCCCCAGCCGCTCCGCCATCACCGGCGGCAGCGGTTTGGGCTGAGTGTCGATCAGGCCGGGGCTGACCGCGTTGACCAGAATATCGTGGGGCGCCAGCTCGATCGCGGCGACCCGCGTAAAACTCTCGACGGCAGCCCGGCTCGATGCGTAGGCGGCCGCCCCCGGCGATCCCGTACCGCTGACACCGGAGGAGAAGTTGACGATTCGCCCCCCTGCTCCACCGGCGATCATCGCCCGGGCGGCCGCCTGCGTCATCAGGAAGGTACCGCGACAGTTGACGGCATAGACCAGGTCCCAGACCTCGACCCGCTCCTCCAGCAGTGCCGCATGGGGCGCCACGGCGGCATTGTTGACGCAGATGTCGAGGCGACCGAAGTGGTCCACCGCGGCAGCGACGATCCGCGCGGCGCCTTCCGGAGTGCTGACATCGGCGGTCAGGGCGATCACCCGCGTCTCGTCGAGACCGGTGCAGGACTCAGCCAGCCCGGTGGTATCGCGGTCAGCGGCGACCACTCCGGCGCCGGACTCGACGAAGCGGTGCAGCATCACGCTGCCAATCCCGCGCGCCGCTCCGGTCACGATGGCCGTCCTACCGGAGAAATCAAACCGCGGGTTCATCGGCATCCTCTCGTTGGCGCCCGGGACGGCGAGATGGAAAGCGCGCGCCAGTGTACGACGACCTTCGCCAATATGAATCATCCCCTGGGGTCTCGCCATTCCATGAACGACGCTTCGGAGTGGCCGCGGAAAGCACGTTGTTGACAGAGGCTGTGCGGAGATAGAGGATGCTTCGCGAGGGAGCATCAGAGCGGGCAATCTACGCGGCGCCGATCAGACAATGGGTGAGGAGGAAATCGTGGTCGGTCCGATCACCGGGCGAATCGTGCGGGTAGGGGTGCTTGGCGGGGGACGCTGGGCGAAGATGGCTCACCTGCCGGGTTGGACGCGCGATCCACGCTGCGAGGTCGTGGCCGTCTGTGACGTCGATGCTGGTCTCGCCGCCGAGACGGCGGCGGCATTTGACGTGACGGATGTCAGCAGCGACTACCGGGAAGTCGTGGAGCGCGACGATCTGGACGCCATCGACGTCTGCACGCCGAGTCATACGCACTTCGAGCTCGCGATGGCGGCGCTCGAGGCCGGGAAACACGTGCTCTGCGAGAAACCGGTCGCCTTCGATTTTCGAGAGACGATTCGGGCTGCCGATCTCGCGCGAAGCAAGGGGCTGAAGACCAAGCTCGGCTTCACCTTTCGCTATTCCCCGGGCATGCTCTATATGAAAGAGCTCATCGATCAGGGATTCTGCGGCGAGCCGTACATCTACAACGCCTACGAGCAGAACTCGCAGTGGATCGACCCGCGGACGCCGCTGCGCCAGGTCGACCCGGAGACCGACCAGTCACGAATCCGCGTCTCCTCCCTGGAAGGCTATGGCGCTCCGGTCATCGACCTGGCCCGCTTCATGGTCGGCGCCGACTTCACCTCCGTCGTCGGCACCCTCCGCAACTTCGTGCCGGAGCGAATGGTGCGCGACACGGGCCGGATGATGCGGATGAACATCGACGACGGCGATGTTTTTATCGGCGAGTTCGCCAACGGGGCGTTTGGCACGGTCCAGAGCAGCTTCGTCACCGTTGGCAACTACCCCGGGATCGAGGTTCGCCTCTATGGCTCAAAAGGCGCGATCATCACCCGGCTGATCGAAGAGTTCGGGGTCGCCGAGACGATCAAGATCGCCACGCCGGACGATGTTGAGTTCAAGGAGCAAGAGATTCCCGCTCGCTTCTACCCGGAGGGTGGACACGGGCGCGAAAGTTGGCACACACTTTTCTACTCGAACCTGATCAAAGATTTCCTCGACGAGCTGACGACCGACTCCCCACGCAACCAGGGGAACTTCGACGATGGCGCATGGGTGCAGGAGGTAATTAACGCGGTCGAGATCTCGTTTCACGAGCGCCGCTGGACCGATCTTCCCTTGCCCCGATGAGTGCGGGTACGCCCAACCCCGGCATGTCAACGGATGGTGACGTGTCGAGCATCGAATCGCCGAACGGCGCCGCCTTCGATGGGTGGCTCGACGGATTCTTCCAGCACTACTATGCCCGGCGACCCGTCAACGCGACGTTCATCGGCATCCACGACGACGACGACACGTTGCCCGATCTCTCTACGGAGGGCGCGGCGCAAACTGTCGACGAGATGAAACGCCTGCGGAGAGAACTCGACGCCATCCAGGTGGGCGGACTGAATGAGGCGCAGGGACACGACCGGCTGCTGGCCCGAAACTTCCTGGATCTCCAGATCACGGAGGACGAACTGCCGCAGTTCGGGCGGGGCAATCCGGCCGTGGCGACCGGTGAGGGCGTTTTCAGCATCCTCTCCCTCTTCCTCCGCGATAGCGAGCCACTGCCAGAGCGGGTCGACGCGGCCATCTCCCGGATGCGGGCGATGCCCGCTTTCCTCGCGACGAGTCGCGCCACCGCGACCGCCGATCCGATCGCCTGGACCGACCGGGCGATCCGCGAGGCGCACTCCGCGGTGACCTACTTTGGTGACGGCATTGGTCGTCTCGCTACGAACCGGCAGATCGACAACCCGGCCTTTCTTGAGGCGGCCACGACCGCCCGGGATGCCTTCACCGAGCACGCCGCCTGGCTGGAGAACGACCTGAGACACAGGCCGTCAGCGATGGTCGCCTGCGGCCGGGAAGCGTTCGATCGCTACCTGGTGCTAGGCCATTGCCTCCAGCCTGAACAGGATGCGGCGTGGGTGGAGGCCTACGCCCGGCGGGTGATGGAGGAGACCGGAGCGGCGCTCAACGAACAGGCGCGCACGATCGATCCCAACCGGACGTGGCAGGAACTCCTGGCGACACTTCCGGACATCCATCCCTCGCAGGCCGACTACTACGCCAGCTTTTCGCGGGTCTGGCACGCCAGCCGCGAGACCGCGCTCGCCCGCGATCTGCTTTCCTGGCCCGACGCGCCGATCGACTACGGACCGGTTCCACGCTCCGATCGGGACGCGGCCGAGGGTCTCTACTACCTACCCTACCGGTGTCCGGCGCCCTTCGGGAGGCCGGAGGTGCACCGGTATCTCGTCCCACCGGTCGAGCCGGAGATGCCACCGGAGGAGCAAGAGCGCCGGCTGCGGGTGACCAACGACGCGGCCATCAAGCTGAACCATGTCGTTCACCACGGCGGCATCGGCCACCACGTCCAGAACTGGCACGCGGCCCGCGCCGCCTCGCGGGTCGGGCAGGTAGCGGGGGTCGACTGTGCCTCGCGGATCGCGATGTTCTGCGGTGGTACGCTGGTCGAAGGCTGGGCCTGCTACGCCACCGACCTGATGGACGAGGCCGGATTCCTTACTCCCCTGGAATCGCTGAGTGAGCGGCAGGGTCGCCTGCGAATGGCCGCCCGCGCTGTCGCCGATGTATCGCTCCACACCGGCGTCTTTTCCCTGGAGGAGACGGCGGCGTTCTACGAGCGGGAAGCGGGCATGAGCGCGGCAGCCTCGTTCGGCGAGGCGGTCAAGAACTCGATGTTTCCCGGCGCGGCGATGATGTATCTGATCGGCACCGACGCGATCCACGACCTGCGAAGCGCGGTGGCCCATCGCGACGGGGCGGCCTTCTCCCTCCGGAGCTTCCACGATCGCTTCCTGAGTTTCGGTGCGATCCCGGTGTCGCTGATCGCACGGGCAATGCTGAGAGAGTTGCCCGCAGCGCGGTAGAGCCGGTACGTCGGTCGTACTACGTCGGAACGTGCAATCTCGATCCGACTGGTCGCCCGACCTCGTCATCGCCATCTGGGCGGTGCCCGGTGACATCGCGGTCGGGACGAGGGCGCATGCCATACGCCCCGACCACGTCGAAGGATGATCCACTGGCTGACTTGATGGGACCGGGTGACCTTCGCCCACATCCGCGGCAAGCGGCGCCCCTACGGGCAATGATGATTCGCTCCCCAGGCGGTCATCGGACGACCGCACCGGTCACATCGCCGGACACCCTCGAGCGGCTCGCTCCGCGTCAGGGGCGCATGGCATGCGCCCTCGTCCCGACCACGGCGCCGCGGTTTGCAGACCGGGGAAGCTCGCAGTCGTCAGCCACCATCCCTTGCCCGCCACTACAGGCGTTTTGTTGCGCTCCCGGCGGCCGGTCGACGACCGGCGATGTCCCTCTGCAACCGGCCCACGGAACCTATGCCCAGGCTTGTCAATCTCCAAACCCGAGATCGGGGTTCCTCGAACTCCACGCCCAACCTGCGGCATGACACCGAGTGGGTGGCCTTGTTCGCTAGTTGAGGAGGTAGACGAGCAGCGCCCCAAAGCCGCCGACGAGGATGACGATGGCGAATGGCAGGATCACGCCGAACGCGGAGTCAACGCGGAAACCGCCGCCGTAGATGCCGGTCCGTTCCCGCAGATGTTTCATCACGCTATGCACGACGCCGCCTCCATCTTGCCCGTTCCTCAATCGTTCATCACCACGATGATAGCGCAGGCCGATACCGGACCCACCACCGGCGCCGGTGGTCGTCGCTATCTCCCGGCCGGCACGGGATCAGCCGGCTCTGGCTCGGCGAGTTGGGCTACATCGGCGGGGGACCGCGGCGGCGCGACCGACCGCATTGCCGGGAAGAGGATGACGTCGCGAATACTCGGCTGATCGGTGAGGAGCATGACGAGGCGGTCGACACCGATCCCGACTCCACCAGTCGGCGGCATGCCGTACATCAGCGCATTGACGTAGTCGAGATCGATCGGCATCGCCTCGTCGTCCCCGGCGGCGCGGTCGCGCGCCTGCTCCTGAAAGCGCGCGAGCTGATCGAGCGGGTCGTTCAGCTCGGTGAAGGCGTTGCCGATCTCCCCGCCGCCGAGGTAAGGCTGGAACCGTTCGACGTGGGTCGGATCGTCCGGTTTTCGCTTGGCGAGTGGCGACAGCGCCACCGGGTAATCGATCAGAAAGGTCGGCTGGATCAGGTTCGGCCGCACGCACTGCTTGAGCAGCTCGTCAACGATCCGCGGCCAGACCGTGCCGGTCTCGATCTCGGCCCCGGCGGCTCTCGCCGCCGCCAGCAGACCCGCCTGGTCGGGGTAGGCGGTGTAATCGACCCCGGACCGCTCCAGAATGGCGTCCCGCAGCGTCACGCGCGGCCATGGTCCGATCAGGTCGATCTGATGGCCCTGGAAGGTCAACCGGGGCTCGCCCAGCACATCGATCGTCACCTGGCGGATCATCGTCTCGACGATGTCCATGATCACACGATAATCGGCGAAGGCCTCGTAAAACTCCAGCATCGTGAACTCGGGGGAATGAGTGCGATCAAATCCCTCGTTGCGGAAATCCTTGGTGATCTCGTAGACCCGCTCGAACCCCCCGACGAGCAGCCGCTTGAGATAGAGCTCGTCGGCAATGCGAAGGTAGAAGGTCTGGTCCAGCGCGTGATGCTGGGTCGTGAAGGGCCGCGCCGCCGCGCCGCCATAGAGGGGCTGGAGCGTTGGGGTTTCGACCTCCAGGTAACCCCGCCCGTCGAGGAAACGACGCAGCGAGGAGATCGTTCGCGATCGCACCTCGAAGACATGGCGAACCTCCGCATTCGCCATCAGGTCGACGTATCGCTGGCGATACCGCAGCTCGGTGTCGGTCAGGCCGTGCCACTTCTCCGGAGGTGCATTGAGTGCTTTGGCGAGCGGGAGGATCGACTGGACACGAAGCGTTACCTCGCCCATCCGGGTCCGGAAGAGCATCCCTGTCACCTCGACGAAGTCGCCCAGGTCGTAGAGCTTGAGTGCCTCGGCAAAGGCATCGTCGCCCACGGTATCGCGACGCAGGTACAGCTGAAGCTCCCCGGTTCCATCCCGGAGGTGCGCAAAGATCGTTTTTCCTTGATGGCGGCGGCTGACGAGACGACCGGTGACGGTAATGACCAGGGTGTCCTCCCCACCATCGAGCGACGCCTCGACCGCGCCGAAGTGCTCGTTCGCGGCGGCGGTCGTGTGCGAGCGGTTGGCCCGTGGCGGGTATGGGTCATGACCGGCCGCCCGCAGAGCGTCGGCTTTCTGGCGGCGAATATCCTGAAGCTCAGACAGCCCGGCGGAAGCAGAAACGGGATCGACGATCACAGTGATCCTTCCGAGCGTGAGCGAGCTAGAACAACAACGTTGCGCATCCCGACGTCACCTGGGCCGTCAAGGACGGGGCGTCGACCCACCCTGTTCAGACGCCTCGCTACGACCCAGCGACACCCGACCTAACCGACGGAAACAACCGTGTAGACGATCGCGCCCGCCGGAGTATCGACACTTGACGAGTCGCCGGGCCGGCACCCGACTACGGCCCGTCCGACCGGTGAATCGGTCGAGATGGTTCCCTCCAGGGTGTTCGCTTCTTCCGGGCTGACCAGCGTCCATGTCTCTTTGACGCCATCGTCGCCCTGCAGGGTGACGACTGATCCCAGACCGACCCGATCGTCCCCAGCATCGCGATGAACGATCTCGGCGCGCTCCAGCGTTTGATGCAGGTCGCGGATGCGAGCCTCGATCATCACGTACTCTTCCTTGAGGTCTTCGTACTCGCTATTGTCGGAGACATCGCCGTGCTCGGTCGCCTCCTGGATGCGGGAGGTCAATGCCGGCAACTTCTCGGTCTCGAGGTGCTTCAGCTCCGCTTCCAAACGGCCCTTGCCGGCCGCGGTCAATTGCACCGTGCGAACCTTCATCAGCCTGCGGTCCTTTCCTGGCGAAAGGCGAATGTCGCGTGGACAGCGTTGCGGACGGCACCGGTCGACGACCAGTGCCGCTACATCCGCTCCATAGGGAGCGTCGTCTCGTTGTCCACCGACCAAACCGGGCGCCAGATATGGCGAGGGAGCCCTGGGAAAAGCTTCCCATGCTCCCGGCGTGAGCCAAGTATAGGCGCCTGCCCCGAGCCTGTAAACAGCGGTTCGGTGGTCCCGGCCGGGTGGTGTCAGTGGTCGCCATGGCTGGCGTCCGCGAGGATCGACCTCGTCGCGTTGACGTGTCCAGGGCCATCGGGTAGGCTTGCCAGGCGCCGCGCTTAATGCACGGCCACAGGCGTGCCGATGCCCGCCCGCTTACCCGGCCAGGCATGGCACTCGAGCCTACCAAGGGAGATTCGTTGGACGCGGACAGTCCTCGCTATTTCCAGAAGGCAGCGCGCCCGCGCTAGTCGGTCCACGGACGCCCTCCCCGTCGCGGGAGCCGCCCCGCCCGGCCAGCGCCGGGCGATCATCGCCGGTTCTCACACCGGCGGAAAGGGCGGTAAGCCGATGCGCCAACCAGTTCGCTACTATATCGAGCAGTCCGACGATCATGCCGTAGTGCGAAGCGTTCCCGCGCCGCCGGTGATCCAGGTTCCGCGCGCCCAACCCGAGGCGCCGACTACCTCTGCCCCACCCGAGACGCTTCCCGCGCGTCGTGCCCGGGTGCGCCGGCTGGTTCGCGCGGCCATTCACCGTTCGAACAGCCGCTAGGCAAACGCCCGTACGCTGATTCCATGTCACTGACGTATGAGCTCGGGGTGGCTCGACACCGGTCGACTCCCGCGGCTCACGGCGTGTCCGTGGGGTGACGCGTGGGAGTCGACCGGTCGGGCGATTCTTCGCTGGTACGTGCCTTGCATGGAGAGAACTCGATATCGCGAGCGCCGGCGGGCTGCCGGTCGCTTCCGCGCGACGTCAGCGAGGAGCTGTCGATGAATGATCGAGTAACCAGCGGTACATCGTCCGAATTCGAGATTGGGGCCACCGTCTACGCCGGCAATGAACCCCTCGGGACCTTAGAAAGCATCGAGCAGGACACCGGGGCAAATGCCTTCGAGACACTTGTCGTTCGGGTTGGAGAGACCGACCAGGTCTTCGACGTTCCGGTCGACTTGGTCGACGGTCAGCGATCGAGCCGTCAGGAGATCCACCTGACGGGAAGCAGCCAGGATCTTGGCCTGGAGGTCGTCCAGACGACCATGGCGGACGCGCAACTGCTCGATGTCGGCGACACGATCATGATCCCCCGTCGCGAAGAGGTGCTCGTTCCGACAACCGAAGAGGTCGAGGTCGGCACCGTCCGCATCTCGAAGCGGGTCGAGCACGTACCGGTCGAGCAAACGGTTGACGCCATGCTCGACGATCTCTTGATCGAGCGCGTCGCCATCGACCGTCCGATCGCCAGCGCACCGGCGCCGCGCCACGAGGGGAACACCATCGTCATCCCAGTTGTTGAAGAGGTGCTGGTGACCGAGAAGCGGCTCATGCTCAAAGAGGAGATCCGCATCACCCGGAGGAAGGTGGCGCAGCCGGTGACGATCCGCGACACCGTCCGGCGCGAGGTCGTTGAGATTCACGATCCCGAGGGCACCGGCTACCACGCCGGGCGCGCACCGGCCACGCCGGCACCTGTGACGACTCCTGCCACAGCCGGCTCGAAGAGGGTCAGCGACATCGACGATGACCTCCCGATGACGTAACGTCGAGACGCCCGTCGAATCGCATCGTCAAACGAGACAGGGCCGGGAGATCACTCCCGGCCCTGATGCGTGGTCATTGATCAGGCAATCGAAGAACCGACGGCTAAGAACCCGCCGCTGGGTCGTCACCCGACTCGCCGCCGATCGCCGGCGTCGGCCGCGAAGCGCTGATGCCTCCCCGCACGGGAATACTGCGGGGCTTCGCTTCATCGGCTTTCGGAAGACTGATGGTCAGCACCCCGTCCTTGAAGTCGGCCGTCGCCTCGTCGGCTTTGATCGACGTCGGCAGGGCGATCGTTCGCTCGAAGGAACCGACCCGGCGCTCCCGAACGATCCATCGACCGGTCGCTTCCTCGGTCGATTCTTCCCGGCGCTCGCCGCGAATCCGCAATGTATCGCCCAGAACCGTGATGTCGACGTCCTCAGGCGGGACGCCGGGGACCGACGCCGAGACGATGAACGCTTCGGGCGTCTCCCGCAGGTCAATGGCCAGTCCAGCTGTGTTGGTGGCGCCGCCTTGAGGGCGGACAAAGCTCTCTTCAAGCAAGTTGTTCATCGCCTCCCGTAGGCTGACGATATCGCTCAATGGGTCCCACCGCGAGATGCTCATCCCGGTCTCCTCCTCGCTGACGCGCGGCCCGGGGGTCCTCGCGCGCCGTATCGACCCTGGTTAGCACTCTACCATCGAGAGTGCTAACCAAGTATACGATTGCGGACTCCCGGTCGCCAGGAATAGGCCTCGCCGGTCGCAGGCATTGACTGTAGCAGCCGTGCCACCGCATGCTGACCGGATGGATGCTCCATCAACCGAGGCCACCCGCGACTCCACCTCGGCGCTCCATACAACGCCACACACCGGCTGGTCCGTCGCGCGGGCATATCTGCTCCTGCCGCACGCGGTGCCGGTGCTGGTGGTCATGACCGCGACGCTAGGGTTCGCGCTCTTCTTCAGCGGAGGGGCGCCGCCAGTCGCCACGTTCACACGGCTTCTGCTGGCCATGCTCGGCGGTCAGCTCGCGATCGGCTCGGTCAACGAGGTCGTCGATGCGGATCTCGACGCCATCGCCAAGCCGTGGAAACCGATTCCATCAGGCGTGATCGCCAGGCAGACCGCGGTCGCGATAGCTGTGGTCTCCATCGTCGTCATGGTGATGATGAGCGCCACGTTCGGCGTCGCGTCGCTGGCGCTGTGTAGCCTTGGAACGGCGAATGGGTTGGCCTACGATCTCTGGTTCAAGCGATCGCTCTGGTCCTGGCTACCCTATCTGATCGCGCTTCCGTTGCTCCCAATCTGGGTTGCGACCGCCCTCGACGCATTCAACCCGCGCCTGCTCATGCTCTACCCGCTTGGGGCGCTCGCGGTGATCGGCGTCCACCTCAGCCAGGCGCTGCCGGATGTCACGTCCGACCGCGCCGCGGGCATTCAGAGTCTTTCGAGCCGGCTCGGATCGCGTCGCACCCTGGTGGGGTGCTGGGCTGCCACCCTGACCGCCCCGCTGCTCGCGCTCCTCGCGGCCCCCCTCCTGGCCGAGCGACCGGGCGTGGTCCTGTTTGCGTCAATTGCCGTCGCGGTCTTGGTCGGGCTCGACGGTCTGCTCTATGCCGTCCGTCCACAAACCGGCGTGATGGCGTGCTTTCCCTGTGTCGCGATCAGCACGGTGCTGATGGGGCTTGGCTGGGTGGTCGCGGTCGGGAACTAGGAACACCAGTGAACGAGGGCGCGGATTTTCCAGCCCGCACCCTCATCGCATGACCGTCATCCTCGGGTCCTACGGAATGTTGATGATCGTCTCGCAGTGAAAGCCGCTGGTCGTGTCGTCGGACGGTACGGTATCGGCTCCTTCGCCGCCGTCGCAGACATCGCCGAAGCCGCTATTTCCGTCTACATCATCGATCCCATCCTGGCCGGAGAGATGGTCGATACCATCACCGCCGTCGAGGTCGTCATTGCCGGTGCCGCCATAGATGCGGTCGTCGCCACTCCAACCCATAATGTAATCGTTGCCGCCACCGCCGTAGATCTGATCGTTCCCGGTCCAGCCGCCGAGGTCATCGTCGCCACCGCCACCGCAGATAATGTCATTTCCACCCTGACCATCGATGAAGTCACGCCCCGACGTCCCCATGATGATGTCCCGGTGGTTCGTGCCGTAGGTCCGGCTGTCGGAATGCCGAACCTTGATCGTCGGGGCGCTGCACGGCCCGGCGGACAGGGCGCGATGCGGCGTCAGGACCCCAAGCGCGGTCAGGACCAGCACCACGACGACTCGCTGCAGGCGCATGATCGGTTTTCTCCTCGGCGCTATGGCCGTTCCCGACGATCCCTGACCCATCTGCCAGGCACGATCGTCATCGTACGGAGGCGCTGTCAGAGGCATGCGGCCGCATGGTTACAGATGCGTCACAGCCCGGCCAAGATTTGACGTCGCACGCCCCGTCATATCGTCGTATTGAGGAATGCCGCTTCGTTTCCTTTCCGCCTTGAACCGCGCGACGATGGGAGCGGCGCACCACCCATGATCCGGTGCATCGCGACCGCGTGCGTCGACGACCGACGATAGCCTGGAGAAGGACGCTGCGCATCAGAAGCCGGATCGAGATACCTCGACAGGCTCCGAATGACCCGTTCAGCGATGCGCCGGCGTGCGACGTGGAGCGCACCCGCGAGGGCGCTGGCGTGACCGGAGGCGGCGACATACATCTGGGCGTGAGAACGCCGGGGTGGACTTGGTCCACCCCGGCGTACCCGGTCCACCGCAGAACGAACCTGGCTTAGCTGGCGGGCGTTGCCACCGGGCTGCCGCTCGGCGCGATCCCGGCCTCCTCGGCGCGCTCGGCCTGACCGAGGTTGTCCTTGGTCAGCAGCAGCGGCTCAAGGAACGTGTCGTGCTGCGCGGGCTGCTTGTTCTCGCGCAGGAAGGCGACCAGGATGTCGAGCGCGGTGCTCGCTTGCTGGCCCGGGAACTGCTCGATCGTGGCTGCCTGCGTACCTGCCTGAATGTTCTGCAGCGCTTCGGGCAGGGCGTCGAAGCCAATGATCGGGATCGTCAGGTCATTGTCATCGGCGACCTGGATCACGCCGAATGCCATATCGTCATTGGCGCAGACAACGGCTTTGGGCGGCTCGTTCCCCGCGAGCAGTCCCTCCATGACGCTGACCGCCTTCTCGCGGGCGAACTCCGCGGTCTGGCTCTGGGCCACCTTGACCTTATCTTGTTTGCCCAGCACATTGTCGAGCCCCGTATGGCGGTCGATGGCGGGAGTGGCGCCGGGCTGCCCTTGCAGCTCGAAGATGTCGCCGCCGTCCGGCAAAATCTTCACCAGGTACTCACCCTGGAGCTCCCCGCCGCGGACGTTGTCCGCGCCGACATGGGCCAGGGTCTTCGCCTCAGTCACGTTGCGGTCGACCGTCACAACGGGAATCTTGGCGTCGATGACTGCCTGAATGCTCGGCGCCAGGGCGTTCGCGTCGTTTGGACTGATCACGATGCCATTGATGCCGGCGGCGATCTGCGCTTCGAGGTCGCCCGACTGCTTAGTCGAGCTCGGTGCGCCGTTTTGCTGACCGTCGAGCCGGACAAACTCAATGTTTCCCAACTCGGTCGCGTGCTGTTCGGCGAGGTCCATCATGTGGACGAAGAAGGGAAAGTTGAGGCCCGGAACGGAGAAGGCAATCTTCAGCGGCTTGTCTGCCTGGGTCGCCCCGGCGAGGCGCAAGCCGCCGGGCAGGGCCGCGCCCGCTGCCCCGACCGCCGCTGCCGCCTGAACGAACCGGCGCCGCGTCAGACCGCTCTCGACTCGCGGGGTGTTCGGTGAATTCGACATGGAAACTCCTCATTGCTTCTGCATGCAACCTGGACGGCGTTGTTCCCGGACCACCCGGTCAGGTGGTGTATCCGGTCATTCGGTGGTGGTCGGCCCGCTCTCCTCCTTTCCGTCAGCGATCATCCTCGGCGATCAGGGCCATCGTCGCCACCGCGGATGCGCTCGGGAGAAAACCGCTAGCGCCGGCGTTGCTTCACGAGCTGGTCGACATAGACACTCAACACAATGATGGCCCCGACCACGATCGGCTGGTAGTTCGGTGAGACACCGAGGATCACCAGCCCGTTGTCGAGCACACCGATCAGCATCGCTCCGACAAACGTCCCGAGCACCGCGCCCTGCCCCCCGAAGAGACTGGTGCCGCCGATGACGACGGCGGCGATAGCGCGGAGCTCGTAGTTTTGACCGGCGACCTGCTCCGCGGAGTTGAGACGCGATGTCAGCAGAAAGGCCGCCAACCCGGCACAGAAACCACTGATGACGTAGACGCTGATCGTGAGTGCCGTCGTATTGAGACCCGAGAGCCGGGCCGCTTCCGGGTTGCCGCCGAGCGCGTAGATCCACCGCCCGTATTGTGTGTAGCGCAATACTAGGTGGCCGATCAGGACGAAGGCGAGGAAAAAGATCACCGGGATCGGCACCCGACCGACAAACCCCTGGCCCCAATGCTTGAAATCACTGGAGAAGGAGCTGATCGGCTGACCATCGGTCCAGACGAGGGTCGCACCCCGCCAGGCGCCGAGCCCACCGAGGGTGACGATAAACGCCGGGATCTTGAGCTTACCGATCAAGACGCCTTGAAGGAGCCCGATCGCCACCCCGACCCCGATGGCGGCGAGCGCCGCATAGAGGACGTGGATACCACCGTCGTCCTTGGTTCCGCCTTGCAGCAGGCTGCGTGTGCCCTTGGCGGCCGAGGCGCAGACGATACCGGCAAAGGCAAGTAGCGATCCGACCGAAAGGTCGATCCCGGCGGTGAGGATGACGAAGGTCATCCCGACGGCCAGGATGCCGATAAAGGAGATCTGCCGCATCACGTTGAAAAGGTTGCGCTCCGACCGGAACCCTGGCTCAAGGTAGGACAGGATCGCTACCAGGATCAGCAGAAAGATCGTCGGCGCGAATTTGCCGACCAGGTCGGCGACGCTGAACCGGCGTTGGTCGTCGCGAGCGAGCCGCGGTTGCACCCCCGGCGTGGGCGCGAGAGGCGGCGTAGGGGCGGCGGTCGATGGAGTCGTCACGTCGTCGCTTCCTCCATCGCTATGCCGCCGCCCGCTCGCCACTGATCCCAGTGGCGAGCGCCATGATCCGCTCCTGGGTCGCCTCCGCTCGGGAAAGCTCCCCGGCGATGGTCCCCTCACGCATGACCAGGACACGATCGCTCATCCCTAGCACCTCTGGCAGCTCCGAAGAGACCATCAGGATCGCCACGCCGCGCTGGGCCAGATCATTCATCAAAGCGTGCACCTCCGCCTTCGCGCCGACATCCACGCCGCGCGTCGGTTCGTCCATGATCAGGAGCTTCGGCTCCAGTGAGAGCCACTTCGCGATGACGACCTTCTGCTGGTTGCCACCGGACAGGTTGATCACTTTCTGGTCGAGACTCGGTGTGCGAATCTGCAGCGCCTCAACGAATCGCCGGGCCAGGCGCCGCTCGGCGCGCCGGCCCACGATCCCCCAGCGGGAAAGCTTGCCGAGTCCCGGCAGGCTGACGTTCTCGCGAATGGCCAGCTGGAGCACCAGCGCCTGGAGCTTACGATCCTCCGGCACCAGACCGAGTCCACGCTGGATCGCATCACGGGGCGACCGGATGGCGACCGGCTCGCCGTCGATCAGGACCTCTCCCCGATCGAACGGGTCGGCGCCAAAAATGGCGCGAACCAGCTCGGTTCGCCCCGACCCCACTAACCCCGCCAACCCGACAATCTCGCCGGACCGGACCGCCAGATCGACATCGTGGAGCACGATCGCCGAGGCATCACGAACCGTTCCCTTCCGGCTCAGACCGCGAACTTCAAGGATCGGTCGAGCGGTCGGATCAGCGGCGAGTGCTCCCTTGTGAAAGAGATCGCCGATATCCCGACCGACCATCATCTGGACGATCCGCCCCGGCGTGGCGTCCGCGATCGGGAGATCGCCGGCGTTCTGACCGTCACGGAGCACGGTCACCCGATCGCAGATGGCCGCGATCTCTTCAAGCCGGTGGGAGATAAAGACGACCCCGAGCCCGCGCGCCGTGAGACCGCGAATGATCTCAAGCAGCGCGGCGACCTCGGTGTCGGTAAGCGCCGATGTCGGCTCATCCATCACGACGATCCGGGCATTGGTCGACAGCGCCTTGGCGATCTCAACCATTTGCTGCTCGGCGACACTCAGATCGCGCACGATGGCGTCGGGTCGAAGGCGAACCCCCAGCTGGTCGAGCAGCGCCCGGGCCTGCCGCTCCATCGCCGTACGCCGCACCACTCCGGCCCGGCTCGGTTCGCGGCCGACAAAGATGTTCTCCGCCACCGAGAGATTCGGCATCAGATTGAACTCTTGGTAGATGATGGCGATGCCAAGCGCCTGGGCCTGGCGCGGATTCGCGGGCGCGACCGGCACGCCGTCGAGAAAGAGCTGTCCCTCGTCCGGTGCATAGACACCGGAGAGAATCTTCATCAGGGTCGACTTGCCGGCGCCGTTCTCGCCGATCAGCCCGAGACACTCGCCAGGATCGACCGAGAGGCTGACCTGCCGCAATGCCTGGACGCCGGGAAACGCCTTGCTGATCCCCTCCATTTGGAGAAGCGGTGTCGTGGCGCTCGACGACTCGATCCGACCCGACCCATCCTGCATCGCCAGGCTCCCAGTGTTCGGCTCACGAAACGGCGCGCATTATCGCAACCGCGTCGCGATGCGGCAATCGGCTGCGCCACAAACGTGATCGGTGTGCGGTCGCCCTGGCCATGCCGGCACACGGGGCGACGACACCGTGGCATCCGCTGGTGCTCCGCGCCGGTCAGATCGGTCTCATTGGTATCCACGAGGTATCAGCAACATCACGTCCGGGCCGTCGACGGTGACGACCTCAGGAACCGCCGCCAGCGATCGCGCTCAGCGGCAACGCCGACCTCGCCTGTCCGTGGTTCCCCGAAGCGCGCTGGTGCAGGCAACGCGGCGGGGCATCGGGAGACGTGTTGGCGCCGGTGTCATCAGATCGATCAGCGCTAGGAAGCGAGCCGTTCCGGTAGCGTCGCTGGCTCCGCCGCGGGAACCGGCGCCATCGGACCAGTAATCAGCCGGGCGCCGCGCTGGTAGGTCAGATAAGACCAGATCCAGTGAATCGAGACGACGAGACGGTTCCGGAAGCCGATCAGGTTGAAGACATGGACCACGGCCCAGGCGAGCCAGGCCGGAAAACCCGACAGGCGCAGGCCTTTGATGTCGGCGACGGCGGAGTTGCGGCCGATCGTCGCCATATTGCCACGGTCGAGATAGCGAAACGGCGCCGCCGGCCGCCCTTCTACCCGGCGGACGATATTCTCGGCCGCCCAGCGTCCCTGTTGGATCGCTACCGGAGCGATGCCCGGGAGCGGCTTCCCCTTGCGGTCCGTCATCGCCGACAGGTCGCCGACGACGAAGAGCTCCGGGTGCCCGGGAACGCTGAGGTCTGGTTCGACGCGGACGCGGCCGGCGCGGTCGAGCTCGACACCGAGGGTCTGGGTCAGGGGCGACGAACGAACCCCGGCTGCCCAGAGCACCGTCGATGCCGGCAGTTCTTCCTCTCCCATCCGGACCAACCCCGGCTCGATGCCGGTGACCGTGGAATGGGTGCGAATCTGGACGCCGAGCCGCGCCAGGGCCGTGGCGGCCTTCTTCCCCAGCGATGCCGGAAAGGTCAGCAGCAAGCGGTCGGCGGCTTCAAGCAGAATCACCCGAGCTTCAGCGGGGTTGATGTGATCGAAGTCCTCGGCGAGGGCATAGCGCGAGATCTCTGCGATCGCTCCAGCCAGCTCGACCCCGGTCGGGCCGCCACCGACCACGACAAATGTCATGAGGGCGTCGCGCCTCGCGGGGTCCGCTTCCCGCTCCGCCTCTTCAAACGCGACCAGGATCCGACGACGAATTTCAGTCGCATCCTCCAGGCTCTTCAGACCGGGGGCCAGCGGTTCCCAGTCGTCATGCCCGAAATAGGCGTGGCTGGTGCCGGCGGCGAGGAGCACATAGTCATAGGCGAGGCGGTCGCCGTCGAGCAACACTTCCCGCTGTTCAGGATGGATCGCCGTCGCTTCCGCCAGCACGACCGTGACGTTCTCCTGACCCCGCAGGATCGCCCGGATCGGCTGGGCGATGTCGGCAGGCGAGAGGACGGCGGTGGCCACCTGATAGAGCAGGGGCTGAGAGAGATGGTGGTTTCGACGGTCGACAACGGTGACCCGGACCGGGGCATCGGCGAGCGCCTTGGCCGCATAGAGGCCCCCGAAGCCAGCGCCTATAATAACGACGTGGGGCACCTCGGCGCGGTCCGGCGACACGTCGAACGGAGTCGTGGGGGTGGTCATGGCGTTCCTTCTGGCGGTCGCTTCTCGTGGAGACAAATGGGCGGCCGTCGCGCTCCGCACGGGGCGGGAGCCGATGAGGGGCAAGCCTTGCAACCGATCCGTCCGACCCGCAAGGTCGCGGCACCGGGCACCGCGCCCAACGCGCACGATGGCTCCGCTCGTCGGCCGCCGCATGAAACGTTCGCCGCACCTTCACGATGTCTTAAGGGACCCGGTCGCGCGGGACGGTAAGGTCTCCCCCCCGGCGCCGACGGCGCCACGATAATCGTCGAGCAGTCCTCGCGCATGCCCTCGCCGGTCCTCTCCGGACCGGCTGGAGCCGAGCTGCTGGTCGGTCTGCGACCGGAGGCGATCCGTGTCGGCGACGAAGCGGCAGCCGGGGCGCTGCCGGCAAAGGTGTTTCTGATCGAACCGTTGGGCAGCGAGGTGATTGTCAATGTCACAGTCGGCGATCGACTGATCAACGTGCGAGCCGCACCCGACCAGCGACCAGCCATCAGCAGCGTCGTCTGTCTCCAGGCGGTACCCGAAGGAGTTCGTGTCTTCGACGCCGCGCCGGACGGGCGATGACCGCGTGATGTCCACCCTGGAGCCGGACGTTGTGCTCACCGGCCGCTTTGAGGCCGGCGACGAGCGCCACTACGTTGAGATTCCCTTCGAGGTGCCGAATGGACTCCGGCAGCTCCACCTGCACGCCTCCTATAACGACCAGATCGGGTCCGATCCCCTCCTCAGCGGTGGCAACACCCTCGATCTTGGTCTCTTCGACAACCGCGGCACGACGTCTGGTGGGCCGGGGTTTTGCGGCTGGAGTGGCAGCACCCGGCTCGATCTAACGGTCGGCGAGACATGGTCCACCCCGCCGTACCGGCCGGGACCGCTTGGGGCCGGGACGTGGCACGTCCTGCTCGGGCCGTACAAGGTCGGGCCGCATGGTCTCGACTACCGGATCGAGATCTCGTTCGACCCTGGTTTGCCGCCAGAACCGGAGCTGCCCGTCATAAAGCCCCTACCAGCCGCGCAGTTGCCGCCGGCGGCCGAAGCCGGTTGGGTCCGCGGTGATCTCCACTGCCACTCGCGACGCTCCGACGGCGACGCGTCTCCGGCCGAGATGCTCCGTGCGGCTGCCGCGGCTGGCCTCGACTTCCTGGCGATCACCGATCACAACAGTCCGCCCGACTCGTCTGTGCTAGGACCCGTCGGTGGACCGGTTGTGATCCCAGGGATTGAGGTGACGACGTATGGCGGACACTGGAATGTCTGGGGCACCACTGGCTGGTACGACTTCCGCGATCCGTCACCGGATGCGGTCAGGGCAGCGCTGCGAGCGGCGATCGGGGCCGGCGGGCTTGTCTCAGTCAATCACCCCAAACCGTTCGGACCACCCTGGGTCTATGGCGATGATCTCGACTACGCGGCGATCGAGGTCTGGAACGGCCCATGGGAGCGTTTGAATGCGCTCGCTCTCAATCATTGGGATGCCCAGCTGCGTCGAGGGCGGCGGATCGTGGCGGTTGGAGGAAGCGACACCCACCGATTGCGTGCACCGCGCCGGGGACCCTTGGGGGATCCAAGGCTGGGGCATCCGACCACCTGGGTCCGCATCGAGGGCGCGATGACCGCCGAGGCGATCCTGACCGGCATTCGGCAGGGACGGTGCTTCATCTCGGCATCCCCGGCCGGCCCGCAACTTTACCTCGCACGCATGGATGGTGCGGTTCGTGTGCACGCGGTCGGGGCGTCCGGCGCTGCCCTGTTGATGATGGACGAGACGAGCCGCGTCTCGACCGTGGCGCTGGGGTCCGACGATTGGGCCGCCATCATCCCCTTTCCAGCGAGCGCCCGGTATCTTCGGGCGCAGATCGTCGACGCGGGCGAGGGCATGCTGGCGCTGTCGAACCCCGTCTGGCGGGACGGTGGGGAGGAGCCATCCGTCCACGACGAGTCGCCGGTAAACCGTTGACATGGGGGCATCATGATGAGAGAATGGCCCTCTTCCTCCGCCGTGGAGGCGGATCAGGCATGACCTCCGATCGGGTGATCGGAGACCGTTTGGGCCGAGGTACGGATGTGATGATCATCCCGATCAGCTTCCAAATCCCGCGCCGCTGGATGACCAGCGGGGCCGGGGCGCGCATGCGCCTTGGCGACGCGGGACTCCCCGCTAGCCGGGGGAGCGGTCTGCCCGATCGAGGAGGAACGTAGGCGCTGCGCGTCTCATCGAACCTTCTCACCGCGGGCAGGGAAGCAATTCTCACCCGCGGTTCTTTTTTGCCCTTCGAGTCCCGCACCGGGACAACAGGCGACATCATTGAGAAGGGGATGCGCGTGCTCACCCAGGAACGAACCCAAACGACCCTCGTTGCGCCAGTGGAGACTCCCCATGAGCCGTGGCTGACAGCGCCAGATGCCGTCGTCGTCGATCACATCGCCAAGACCTTTGTCCGCCGCCAAGGACCGGTCGCGCGATTCCGCGCCGGCGACACGCCAGTCAAACCGCCCGTCCGAGCGGTCGACGACATCAGCTTCACGGTTCGCCGCAACGAGATCTTCGGCGTCCTCGGCGCCAACGGCTCCGGTAAATCGACGCTAATCCGGATGATGTCGACGTTGCTGATCCCCGATCAGGGATCGATCTCCGTCTTCGGCTACGACGTGCGCCGGGACGAGGCGATGGTCAAGCGGCTGATCAACCGCGTTTCGGTCGACGCCTCCTTCTTCAAGAAACTGTCGCCGTTGGAGAACCTTCGCTATGCCCTCCGGCTCTACGGCCGGAGCGGAGCGGGGGTGCGTAAAGAGATCAACGACGTCATGGGCAGGCTGGGGATCGACCAGGACCGCCTCGGTCAGCCGTTGGAGCAGCTATCGCGGGGGATGCAGCAGAAAGTGGCGATCGCCCGTGCCTTCCTGACCGCGCCGGTGCTCCTGCTGCTCGACGAGCCGACGACCGGGCTCGACCCGCGGTCGAAGCAGGATGTTCAGCTCTTCGTCCGGCAGCTTCGCGACGACCACGATGCGACCATCATCCTTTGTAGCCACGACATGCACGAGGCCGCGGAGCTCTGCGACCGGATCGCGATGCTCCACAAGGGGCGGCTGGTCGCCCTCGACACGGTCGACGGGTTGCAGCGGACGCTTGGTCCGGAGATGGGGAACCCGGCTCCATCCCTGGAAGAGATCTTCATCCATCTCACCGGCCGCGACATCGACGCGACCGACGATAGCGACGAGTAGCGCCGGGGATAGCGCACAGGCGATCTCGGGGGTGTGCCCCGATCGGACCTGCCCAGGTCGCATGAACGCGGCGCGGACAGCCTCGAAGGGAACAAAACGTCATGAGCCAATCGTTCAAACAGCGTTCGAATCCGATCGCGGGGCACGGGCTGCTCTTCGAGGCGCGCGCCTCGTATGCCTTTGTCGAGCGCAACTTCTATATCGTCCGCCGCTACTGGGGCTGGGAGTTCGCCTTTCTGATCTTCAACGTCGCCTCCTCGATGAGCGTGCTCTACATCGGGGAAGCCCAGGGGGGAAGCGCCGCCGACACCGAGAAGCTCGTCCTCTACCTGGGGATCGGCACGGTGGTCTGGGCCTACCTCCGGGCAGTCTTCTCTAACATCGGCGAGATGATCACCTGGGAACGCTGGGAGGGGACCATCGAGTACACGATGATGGCGCCGATCTCCCGGCTGACCCATATGCTCGGCGTCTCCGTCTTCAGCATCGTCTACGGGCTCGCCCGTTCGGCGCTGCTCCTCGGTGTCCTGTCGCTCTTCTTCGACGTCAATCTCGGCGGCGCGAATCTGCTCGGGGCGACCATCATCCTGCTGGTGGGGAGTCTGAGCTTTATCGGCTTCGGGATCATGGCCGCGAGTCTGCCGTTGCTCTTTCCAGAGCGCGGCGAGGAAATGACCTTCGTCATCTCCTCAGTCTTGCTCCTCGTTTCCGGCGTCTACTACCCGATCGACGTACTGCCGGGCTGGATGCAGGTGCTGGCGCGGGTCTCGCCCGCGACCTACGTCCTGAAGGGGATGCGGGCGACGATCCTCGACGGCGTCTCGACCTCCCACATCGGTCCCTATCTGCTGCCGACCTTACTGATCGGTCTGCTGGCTGTGCCGCTCGGGATCACCGTCTTCAACGCCGCCGAGCGCTACGCCAAGCGGAGTGGGCGCCTCAAACGAAGCGGCTAGGCCAGTCAGCGTCGATGGCTGCGAACCGACCCCCCGGCTGATCTCCCCTTCGGAGGCGGGATTGGCAGGGGGAGCCGGGCTCCATCATTACCGGCCAGCCGCCCTGCCGCTCCCGCCGAACGGGCGGGACGCCACGATCGGTCGATGCCTTCGCACCACCGCAACGGCGGCGATTCCACGCCCGCACCGAAGGGGTCGACGCCTTCATCGTAGCTTCATCTCGGTGCACTACCATTGATCGTCTCGGGCGCGTGTGGCCGCCGGTGCACGATCGAGCGAGACGGGCACGGTAAAGGCGAGGGACGTGCGCATCCTGATCGTCGAAGATGAACCACGGCTGGCTAGCCTGCTACGGACGAGCTTGGTCGAGGAGGGCCATGCTGTCGACTTTGCCGCCGACGGCGAGGAGGCGCTGGCGTGGGTCGCGATCGCCAAGTACGACGCCATCGTCCTGGACATCATGCTGCCGGGCATCGATGGCCTGGAAGCGTGTCGCCAACTCCGCCAGAGCAAGGCGCACGCGGCGATCCTGCTCTTGACCGGTCGCGACGCGTTGGCAGACCGGGTAGCGGGCCTGGACGCCGGGGCCGACGACTACCTCGTCAAACCCTTTGCCTTCGCCGAGCTTGCGGCCCGGCTGCGCGCCCTCGCCCGACGACCAAATGACACCCTCGCGACGGCGCTCCTCGCTGGTGGAGTCCGGCTCGATCCGACGAGCCGCCGCGTCTGGCGCGATGAGGCGGAGATTCAGCTGCCGAACAAGGAGTTCCGGATCCTTGAATACCTAATGCGTCACCCCGGTCGAGTGCTGACGCGGACGATGATTGCGGAGCATGTCTGGGACTATGAGTTTCCCTACATGACGAACGTCATCGATGTCCACGTCCGCAATCTGCGGCGCAAACTCGCCGACCCGTATCCGGGAGAGATGATTCAGACCGTGCGAGGATCCGGATATCGATTCACGTCGAAGTCGTGACCCGTCGCCTGACCGTCCGCTGGCGCCTGACGCTCTGGTATGCCGCGCTGCTGGCCACGGCTATCCTCCTCTTTGGTACGGCTCTCTATCTCGTTCTCCGACAGCGACTCTACATGGGCTTCGACGAGCAGTTGCTCAATCAGGCGACGCTGACCCTGGCCGCCGTGCAGGTCCAAAACGGGGCGCCCACCTTACCGCCGGCGGCCACCGATAGGGCCGAAGGCGAGTACGTTCTCCGCCTGCTCAGCGTCGATGGTTGCACGGTGGTCGAGGACGGCGGCCGTCCTAGCGGCGCCCGGCTCGACCAGGAGGGAGTGGACGCCGCTGTCGCGGGCCGGACGCATTTCAGTTCCACCCAAGACGAAGATGGCGACACAGTGCGCGTCGTGACGGTGCCAGTGCGTCCGGCCCGCGAGGACAGCAGGGTGGTCGGTCTCCTTCAAGTCGGTCTGGACCGCAACGAGATCGATGAGCCGCTGCACGACTTCCTTCAAGCCTTTGCGGTGGTCAGTCCATTCGCACTCCTCGTGACCACCGGCGGTGGATATCTCCTGTCCGGTCGGGCGCTCGCGCCCGTGGCATCGATCACGCGGCTCGCGGCTGGCATCGACGCGAGGGACTTGCGGACACGTCTGGACCTCGACCTGCCAGACGACGAGTTAGGGAGGCTCGCTCGCACATTCGACGCGATGCTCGACCGGATCGATGGCGCCTTCGAGCTGCAACGCCGTTTCAGCGGGGACGCCGCCCACGAACTACGGACACCCCTCAGGCTGATGCGCGCCCAAGTCGATCTCGCGCTGGCTCGCCCCCGCTCTGCCGAGGCATATCGCGAGGCGTTGCAAGGACTCGATGAGGACCTTGAGCGAATGACTGGCCTGGTCGGCACGCTCCTGACGCTGGCCCGAGCCGACACCGAACGGCTCGTATCCGACGCCGCATCGTTCGATCTCGCGGTCACCGTCGAGCTCATCCTCGAGCAGTACGCACCGATGGCAGCGGAGGCGAACGTCGACCTGCGAAGCGACGCTGTACCGACGCCACTCGTCGCCGACGAAGACCTGATCGTGCAGTTGCTCGTCAATTTGATCGTTAACGCGTTAGCTCACACCGCGGCGGGAGGCACGGTGACGGTCGGCTGGCAGGCAGCCGACCGTCAGGTGCGGCTCTTGGTGACCGACTCCGGGAGCGGGATCGCCCCGGAGCATCGGTCGCGGGTCTTCGATCGCTTCTACCGCGTCGACCCGGGGCGAGCGCGGACGGCGGGCGGTGTCGGCCTCGGTCTGGCTATCTGCCAAGCGATTGTGGACGCGCACGGCGGGACCATCTATCTGCGGAGCGAGGTTGGGCGGGGAACCTGCGTCACGATCCTGCTGCCCGGAGCGACCTGATCGTTTGCCGATAATGGCCGGATTTCAGTTATGGTTCATTTCATGGTCATCTCTGCGGGACATACTATCGGAATCCAGCGAACACCGCCTGCCGGAACGCGAAGCAAGGAGGAGAACATGCGAAAGCTTTGGCGCGGCGCGACCGTGGTCGCCCTCGGCGCGACGATCCTCGGTGGCAGCGCGGCGGGCGCAAGCGTCCGCGTCTCCCAGATAGGTCCTGGGGACGACAACGCCCTGGCGGCGTCAGGGACGATCGACGACGGTAAGGAGTTACTGTCGCGAGCCAGAATCACCCTCGAGCAGGCGATCCAGGCCGCCCAAGGAAGCGCTTCCGGATCGACCGGCGAGGTAGACTTGGAGTACCTCCACGGTATCCTCGTCTTCAACGTCGATGTCGGTGACCAGGACATCAAGGTCGACGCTGGCACCGGTCAGGTCCTGGCCATGGTCGCGGACGACTGATCCCAGGGCTAGGGAACAGTCGACGGCCGAAGGCGTGCTGGCCAGAGCGGCCGGCATGTCTTCGCGCCCAGCGACCGTCGATACTCGAGGAGATCCGCATGGGCGCCGCGCCCATGCGGTTGTTCCTGTGGTCGCCTCGACGGTCGCGGCGATCATCGCACACGCTGGGTGCCAACCTCCTCGGGAGGCGAGATCGTTTGCCGACGGATCCGCCAACGCATGATGCGGCCGGTGTCGAGGTAGCCGTTGCCACGTCAGCGTGGTTGCGCGGAGTTGTTTCCCATTGGGTCGGTGTCAGCGGGCATGGAGCTCCGACGCCGGGAAGACGATGCCACTCCACGAGCATGTGGCAGTGACCGCCGAGTAATCGAAACGAGGTCCAACTCCGGCACCTCCAGGATGGTCGCAGACGAGTTCATTTAGACGCCAGACATGCTTCATGGCGATTTCACCTGACGGCACTACGGTGAAGTCGGCCTGGCACAACTGGCGCCAGGACATCGCTCATCAGCACCGGGAGGTCCACTATGGTGACGTCGAAGGGAAGATATATCTGGCTGGCCACACTGATCCTGGGCGCGGGGTTGCTCGGAACAGCCACCGGCGTGCCCGGTGCCATCGCCGCAAACTCAGCCACGCCGACCAGCGCGATGAATGCACCGGACTGCCCTCGACTCCCCGACCCCACCCACTTCGTCGACCGGATCGACAATCGCTATTTTCCGCTGGAGCCGGGCACGACCTTTACCTATCGCGAGACGGCGGACGGACAAACCTCGCGGGACACCGTCGAGGTCACCACCGACTCCAAACTGATCCTCGGCGTCACCACGACCGTGGTGCGAGATACGGCGACCACGGAAGCTGGTGACCCGATCGAGAAGACCCTCGATTGGTATGCCCAGGATACGAGCGGCAACGTCTGGTACTTCGGTGAAGAGACCGCGGAGTACGAGAATGGACTCGCTGTCAGTACCAAGGGATCATGGGAGGCCGGTGTCGACGGTGCTCTGCCCGGCATCGTCATGTCGGCAAACCCGCAACCCGGCGATGCCTACAGCCAGGAATGCGCGCCGGGGGTAGCGAGAGATGCGGCCAAGGTCCTCGACCTCGCGACATCGGTCGCCGTTCCCTTTGGCTCCTTCGACAACGCATTAGTGACCGAGGATTGGAACTCCCTCGAGCCGGACATCATTGAGCACAAGACCTACGCGCCGTGCGTCGGCCTCGTCCAGGCGGTGAGGGTCAAGGGCGGGGTCGAGGAAGCGGTCCTGGTCGATGTGCAAAAGCGCGCCCCCGCACCTGGAATGGGAACGCGGAATTGCTAAGCCGCTGAGTCACCGAGGGCGCGGATGGGCGCCGCGCCCTCTCAGCAACTCCGATCTACGCGCCCTTCTCGATCGGGACGTTGACGAGGCTGCCGTATTCGGTCCAGCTGCCATCGTAGTTGCGAACATCAGGGTAGCCGAGCAGGTAGTGCAACACGAACCAGGTGTGGCTCGATCGCTCACCGATCCGGCAATAGGCGATGACCGGCTTCTCCTCGGTGATTCCCTCGCCGCTGTAGAGCGCCCTCAGCTCCTCGACCGGTTTGAAGGTGCCGTCCGCGTTGGCGGCTTTCCCCCAGGGAATGTTCTTCGCGCCTTTGATGTGGCCTCCCCGCTGAGCTCCCTCCTGCGGGTAGCCCATCATGTGTATGACCTCGCCGGTGTATTCCTGAGGCGAGCGAACATCGACCAGCGCGTGGTCGCCGCTCCGCACGCTGGCAAGGACGTCGTCGCGGAAGGCCCGGATCGACGGGTCGGCGTCCTGCGCGCGGTATGTGGTCACCGGGTAGGTCGGGTACTCCCGGGTGTACGGCCGGCTCTCGGCTTCCCATTTGGCGCGACCGCCGTCCATCACGCGGCAATCCTCGTGACCAAAATAGCGGAAGAGCCAGAAGGTATAGCAGGCGTACCAGTTGTTGCGATCGCCATAGAAGATGACCGTCGTGTCGTTGCTGATGCCAGCACCGGCCATCAGGCGCTCGAATCCCGCCTTGTCGACGAAGTCGCGGGCGACCGGATCCTGCAGATCGGTGTGCCAGTCCAGCTTGACCGCGCCCGGAACGTGCCCGACATCGTAGAGGAGGATGTCTTCGTCCGACTCGACGATGCGGACCGATGGGTCATCGAGGTGCTCGGCGACCCACTCGGTCGAGACCAGCACCTCGGGGTGAGCGTAGCCGCGGGTGGTCTGGGTGGCGTCGGTGGTGACCATATTAGAACCTCGCTTGGGATGGCGGCACGGGGCATCTCAGCCAAACCGGTGCCAAAAACGGTGCGTCAAGAAGAGCCGCGAATCGGTCCGTTAATTGTAGAGTTTGCCATAAACAAACACAACAACCGGTGCCTTGACGATTTGACCCCCGCTCCGGCGTCGAGCAATCAGTCCCGGTCGGTCGTGGAGCCAGCGTGGGGCTGGCTAAAACGGCGTGCGTTGCCCATGTGTGGCCAGGTCGCGGCCTGCCCGATCGCAAGCAGCTGCCGGAGATGGTTGCGGTCGTGGTGGATCCACTCATGCAGCAGATCGGTCACCGTCAACAGACCGACCTCAGGGTGCTGTCCACTCCGGCGCAGATCGCCCTCGCTCAGCTCCTCGACCAGGGCAACGCTCTCCGCCCGGAGCGCCGCAAACTCATGCAGAAGGGCGGCCGGGTCGCGCCCGGCATCGCCCCGGGCGAGCGCGACCTCGGGCGGGTCCCAGGTGGCAAAGTGCGGAGGAGCATCGCCAAGCATCGCCCGGATGCGACCCGCGAAGCCACGCTCCTCAGCCTCAATCACATGCCCGAGCACCTCGGAGACGCTCCATTCCTCAGGACCAGGTTGCCACCGCGCCACCTCCTCCGGTAGCGCCTCGATCTCGGCGCCCAGCATCACCGGCATCGCGGCTAGCAGCCTCGCGGCCTCCGGTGGACCCAGCGGCTCAGGCACGATCGCTGTCACGGCACCTCCTCACGATCTCCTGCCGCCCCAGCTGGCGAGGTTCTGCCAGCGGTAAGGATAGCCAACCCATTCGATGAGCGCCGGTGGCGCCCAAGGTGACCCGCATCCATGGACCGCGTGCGTGAAGCCGAACTTGGAGCCGACGACGGCGAAGCTGCCACACGCCTTGCCGCTCTCGTGGAGGTAGTCACCGCGCCGGCCCACCGTCGTCCTCAGGACTGTACTTTCGTGCCTGGGGCGTTTGAGGGTCGCCTTGCCGTCCACCGCTGCATCAACTCACGCTCCTCCGCGTCCGAGACCAGACTGACCGTCACGGCGCGGTACCGGAGAATCTGCAGCCGAGGCAGCACGGGATCTTTCTCCAGGTCTACTCGGAGGAGCATGCCCTGATCCGGTCGAAGTCGCAGTTCCTCAAAGCGGATGCGAACGTGCCATGCCATTTGGGTGGCGTGGACCTCGTTAGGAGCCCAGAGCTCAGGGGAATCGTCTGGGACGAATTCCGGTCCAGCCACGACGCGACCTATGGCGATAAGTCCCCCGCTGGCGCGGACGGGGCCGTCCGATCGCCACATGAATGCCCGGTCACCTCCCTGAATGCGCGACCTGGGTGGGACTATCCATGTGAGTTCCTCGGGTTCCCGATGGTAATGCTGCAGGAGATACTGATTCACGTCGAACCGCTTGGGGTTGCCCTGGAAAATCCAAGCGCTCATTTTGTTCCCCCACCTCTGCGGCGACGCTATGCTGGTCAGTTGCGGGCTCCATACGTGCCAGTTAGCCGCACCTTGGGGGTCCGAGCGCTGGGACCGGGGCGACGGACACGTCGCCGACATGGACCCAACCACCGCCCCAGCACTACGCCACATCCTTCCCACACCTGTAGGCTCCAGGTGCGAGGCATCCGACACACTTCTCCTGGGTCCGGGCAGCCCGCGTCAACGTCCCGCTTGCGCCCCCGTCCGGGGCGATGGAGCCCAGAGGGGCAATGTCGCGTGCTCGCTCTCAGCGCCATCCCCACGCGCTCGTGTGTCGATCGACGAGCTGAGTCGCTTCAGAGCAACTCTAGCATCGAGAGAAGATCTGTACTGATCATCCTGGCGATCGCCATACCGCTCGTTGGATTGGTAGCCATCGTCGCCTCAGGACCGTCCTCAAGAAGCTTCCCGCCTGCCGCGCGTTACCGATCGCACGGACGCAACCTGCGACGAAGAGGCTTGCCTCGCTTCCTGTCGCTCCTGGACATGAACCATTACTTGGCCGCGATTCCCACCCCGCGAGGAGTGCCCGTCACCGTCGCGTGCTCCGACGCCGCCCACTCCGGCGTAATCAGGCGGGCGCCGCGTCCATGGGTCAGGTAGGCCCAGCCCCACTGCAGCATGACCAGCAGGCGATTGCGGAAACCGATCAGGAAGAAGATATGGATCAGGAGCCACGCCAGCCAGGCGATAAACCCCGAGAGCTCGATCCCCCGGATATCGGCGATGCCGCTGTTGCGTCCAATCGTCGCCAGCGAGCCCTTGTCGCGGTAGCGGAAGGGAGACGTTGGCATCCCGCCGAGGAGCCGCTCGACGTTCGCCGCCGCCGCCTGTCCTTCCTGGATGGCGACCGGACAGACCCCTGGCAATGGTTCTCCGCGGCGGTCATGGAGCGCGGCGAGATCACCAGCGACGAAGATCTCGGGGTGACCGGGAACCGACAGGTCAGACTCGACGAGGACCCGTCCCGCGTCGTCAAGCGGGACCCCCAGTGCCGCGCCGAGCGGGGAGGCCACCACCCCTGCCGCCCAGAGAACCGTCGTCGCGGGAACCCGCTCCCCACCGGCCAGCACCACCGCCGCGGGCTCGACCGCGGTGACGCGGGCGTTCGTCCGGACGGTGACCCCCAGGCGAGCGAGTTGCTGCTCAGCCGAGGCCGACAGCTTCGGCGAGTACGAGCGCAGCACGCGGTCGCCACCGTCGACGAGCAGGATGCGCGCCTGCTGCGGATCGATCCGTCGGAAATCGCGGCGTAGCGCGTCGTGAGCGATCTCACCGAGGGCGCCTGCCAGCTCGACGCCGGTCGGTCCGCCCCCAACGACCACGAACGAGAGCAGCGCGGCGCGGCGCTCGGGGTCTGTCTCCCGCTCGGCTGCCTCGAAGGCCAGAAAGACCCGGCGATGAACCTCAAGCGCATCGTCGATTCCCTTCAAACCTGGAGCCAGCGCCTCCCAACCTGGATGACCAAAATAGGCATGACGCGCCCCTGTCGCCAGGATCAGCGCATCATAGCCGAGGCGTTGGTCGCTGAGGATCACCTCGCGTCGTTCGGGATCGATCCCCGTCACGTCGGCCAGCAGCGTTGTCACGTTGCGCTGACGTCGCAGAATCGCGCGGATCGGTGAGGCGACATCAGCCGGAGAGAGTGCCGCCGTGGCGACCTGATAGAGGAGCGGCTGGAACAGGTGGTAATTGGTCCGGTCGACCAGCGTGATGCGCAGCGGCGCGTTCTTGAGCGCCTTGGCGGCGTAGAGACCGGCGAACCCGCCACCAACGATCACGACGTGCGGCGGTTGCGAATGCGGGCCGCTGCCTTCAGCCATGGTTCTCCTCCCATGGTGCGGACGGTCAGGAACCGTTCCAGTCGATCGGTCCCACCCGACCACCTTGAGCATAGCGATCCTGAATCGCGGCTGTATCGCGAAGGTACGGCGAAACCATCACGACCCATATCCTCACGGGTCTCTATGCTTGCCGGTCCGCCACGACCCCGCCACGCTCAGCGGGTCCTGGCATGGCCCTGACACTGCCACCCGTATCGCCGCGGAGTCCCTCGTGTCGCCTCTCGCCTAGCTCGCGAGGTACCGCTGCACGGCGGCGGTCATAGTGGCGATCCCGACGCCCAGCGCTTCCTCGTCGATATCGAACCGGGGGTGATGATGTCCCCAGGTCAGGCCACGCTCCTCGTTGCGGCTCCCAACGTAGAAGAAACAGCCGGGACGCTGCTCCAGGAAGTAGCTGAAATCCTCGGCGCCCATCATCTGCGGGGCCTCGACCACCCGCTCGGCGCCGATCAGCTCGGTCGCGGCGGCCCGAACCAGATCGGTCATCGCGGGGTCGTTGATGGTCGGCGGATAGCCGAACCGGTAACGGAAATCGACCTCGGCTCGCATCGCCCCGGCGATCCCACGGACGACCTCTTCGATGCGCCGGGCCAGATAGTCGCGACCCTCCTGTGTGAACGATCGGACGGTGGCCCGCAGCTCGGCGGTGTCCGGGATGACGTTGGCCGCTTCCCCGGCGCGGAATGCGCCGACAGTGACCACAGCCGACTCCGTCGGATCGATCTCCCGTGAGACGATCGTCTGCAAGGCCACCACGATCTGCGCGCCAACCGCGATCGGGTCGATCGTCGACTGCGGACGGGCGCCGTGGCCACCTTTGCCGTGAATAACGACCGTGAAGCCGTCGGAGGCGGCCATCGTCGGTCCTGCGCGCAGCGCGATGACGCCCAGCGGCGCCTCCTGGGCCATGTGCATACCGAGCACCGCGTCGACCGGAGGATCGTCGAGGACACCAGCCTCGATCATCGGCTTCGCCCCGCCCGGGCCTTCTTCCGCCGGCTGAAAGAGGAGTTTGACCGTCCCCGCGAACCGGTCCCGGCGCTCCATCAGCAGCCGTCCAACGCCTAGCAGCATCGCCGTGTGCGCGTCGTGCCCGCAGGCGTGCATCACACCAGCCTGTTTCGACCGGTAATCGACCTCGTTCTCTTCCTCGATCGGCAGCGCATCCATGTCGGCGCGTACGAGGACGATCTTGCCAGGTCCCTGCCCGCCTTTGATAAGAGCGGTCGCTCCGGTCTGTGCGATACCGGTCCGGATATCCTCGACGCCCAGAGCACGGAGCCGGTCGGCCACGAAGCGAGCGGTCTCCACCTCTTGAAAACCAAGCTCGGGATGCTCGTGGAGATGACGCCGGTCGGCGATCACCCCCGGAAGAATCTCATCGACATCGCCAAGAAGCGCTCGATCTACGGTCGCCACCATTGCGTTCTATCCCTCGCGTCGCATGTGCCGGTCGCCGAAGACGTGTTCGTCACCATACCAAACATTGTGCGCGAGGTGATATTGCCATGGCACCGGGCGGGTGGGCGCGTGCTAGCATCGCTCCATGGACGGCGCCATGAACAGGGGGGGTCGGGTGAGCGAGCAAGAAGGACGTGGCGCCGAGCGCCTCTCCGAGGAACGAGCGACGGCGCTGGCTGAGCAGGCCGTCGACGAGGCCGGCGGCGCGCGGATGATCTACCGCAATCCCCGTCATCCGTTCAGCATGCAGCCGACCAGGACCTTCGAGGTTGGGGGTTATTCGGCTGAAGTGCGGTGGGGCGAGATCAGCTCCCCCGCCGTGGTGTCGGTCGGGGGCTATGTCTTCGAGATCGTCGAAACCGGGATCGAGCTACTGATCCGCCCCCCACGCTCACGGGCGACCTAGCCGGTCACTTGTCTGTCGGCGGCAGTCCAGCCTGGCCGCGCGTGGCGCGATCCCCGACCCAGCGAGACACGATCCGACCCGGGTCGCTACTCCGGTCGGGGCTCCCGGGGCGGTCCTCAGCTGTTGGTTCCATCGCCATACCACCCGAGCCGCGCATCCAGCGCCAGCCAGGAAGCGGCGCCAGGGTGACCGTCTGACGCGAGGCGCGCCGGGCGCCCAAGAAGTCGGTCAGAAATACCTGGACAGCAGCGGCCACGGGTATCGCCAGGACAGCACCGGCCAGCCCCAGGAACTGCGTACCAGCCAGAATGGCGACGAAGACGGTCAGCGGGGTCAGGCCCACGGCGCCACGCATGATCCGGGGCACGAGAATCGTGTTCTCCAGCAACTGAAGCATGACGATGAAGCCGGCGACCTGCAGCGCCTTTTGCCACGACATCGAGAGCGCCAGAACCACCGCCGGCGCCCCGCCGAGCCAGGGACCAACGATCGGGATAATCTCTGTCAGCCCGGCCCACAACCCCAGGATCGGCCAGAAGCGCACCTGCAGGATCCCGTAGCCAATGGTCGCCGTGACGCCGATGATCAGACAGAGGGTCAACTGACCGCGGAGCCAGTCGCCGACCTTCGCCTCCACATTGTCCCAGACCCGTTCAACGCGAGGTCGAGAGGCCGGCGCCAGCTCAAGCAGCACCAGCCGCCGCAACAGGGATTTCTCCATCAGGTAGTAGAACGCGATCACCAGCACCGTCAACGCCCCGACGATGCCGCCGCCAACCCCCGTCACCACGCCGATCGCCGTCTTCTGGGGAAGCGAGACATTCGCGTCACCGGGGCGCTGGATAATATCGATGCCGCGCCCGAGCAGATCCTGACCAGGTCCATTGAGCAGCGGGTTTGAACTCCCCCGCCAGGACTGGCGAAGTTCGGAAAGCTGGACCGGCGCGTCGGTCCGGAAGGCGTCCGCCTGGTCGCTGATCACGGGGGCGAGCAACACGAAGAGCAACGTCAGCCCGGCGATGATGGTCAGATACGTTGCGAGAATGCCAAGGGGTCGAGGCACATGACGCCGCTCTAAAAGGTGGACCGGCTTCTCAATCAACGTCGCGAAGACGATCGACAGCAGCGTCAGTACCAGCACCAATTGCACTTTGATGAGCACATACGCAACGAGCAGCGTCAGAAAGAGCGTCACCGGGGTCAGCCCTGGTCGTCGCTCTCGCGAAAAGGGCTCCTCCACGTCGGCGTACGGCACCACCGTCTCGGTGGCCAGCAGAGCGCCCCCGGGAGGATGAACGACACCCTGTCGTGGATCAGCCGATCGTTGGGTCACTGCACTCCCCGCGCCTGGTCGCTCGTCGACGAGTTATGTCGCTCAATGTACCACCCACCGGATGATGGTTGACCGGGTCACCCCGCCAACCATCGCCGGCGGCGCCTCTTCGGCGGCGTCCAACTCGGCACGTCGCACGAATCGCACCGTGAGGCGCCCCGTCTCAGAGGCAGTAGGCGCCACTGACGAGCCATTCGCGGGTGTTGGACGACTCAGGGAGCTGTGGTCGGGGACTGCCGAACCTGCCAGTAGCGGGGGTCGAACGGGTCAACCCGCTGTCGCTTCTCCGCCACCGTGAGGTCGTTCCAGACGGTCGGGAAGGCGTAGACCTCCTGATCGTCGACGACAAGCCGCCGCACAGAGCCGAATGGCTTGTTCACCGCGAAGATTTCACGAGGGGGACGGGAGATCACCTCGGCCTGGAACCAGCCATGCTCGGGACAGGCCCCGGCGTGCAGTTGCCAGACCAGATCGGCGGTCACGCCACCAAGATCACGAACGAAGATGTCGCGGAGCTCTCCCCCACAGATCGGGCATCGCATCGGGGTGCGGTTCCGTATTCGATCGCGATTCGGGGAAAGCATGGCGTCCATGGCGGCGTCTCTGCTCCGATTCCTGCACCCGCTGATACGCGTCGGGCGCCGTCCCATGACCGGGCCGCCACCCGCCGCGAGTGTAGCACCTCCCGCAGTCCACTCAGACGCACCGCCAGGATGAGCTTTGGGCGCGTCCAGCGTGCCAGACCGCCGGATGTTGGCGTTGCGTGCGCCGCCTCGTACAATCGGGGCGCAGGTCGTGCGAAGAGAGGGTGGCGATTGCCACTCCGGCCAGGCCTGAGTGGCGTCGGGAGGTGCATCGATGCAGGAACATTCCATGATCGACGGCTTGATTGGGACGTTTCGCGAGCTGAATGCGCGAGTGCGCTCATTACCCGAGGACCGGTTGCGGATCGCTGGCAGCAGCGGGGGATCGGTTCGAGACGTCATCCGGCGCATGAAAGATAGCGAGCTGCGTTTCTCGCAGGCACTCAAGGAGCGAATCACCGGCATACCGATGCCCGACATGTTCGGGGAAAATGAAGCACCGGTGGTTGGAACCGAAGGTGAGGACGACACCACCGCGGTCATCCTGTCGCAGTTCGGCACCGCGCGGGAATCGACGCTTGCCATGCTGCGGACGATGCCCGCCGACGAGTGGGATACGCCCGTCGAAGATGGAAAAGCGATCCGGGCTCGGGTACAGGAGCTGGTCGCCAATGACCGGCAGCAGATGGAACGGATCGTGGGGCTTTTGGGGGCGCCGTAAGGCGTTATCCCCGGACAAGGGGACACGGTGATGGCCGCGAGTCGAGAGGCACATCAAGGATTGGCGAACACCATCGCGTCCAGGAGGAGAACGACAATGACCGCGCGGCAGGGATTGGCGGTTCACGCCGGTCTCTTCATGAGTGCCGCGTGCGTGCTCCTGCTGGTGAACCTCTGGCGCGACCCGTTGCACCTCTGGTTCTGGCGCCCCTTGCTCGTCTGGGCCGTGATCCTGACGTCGCACGCCGCGGCGCAGATAGTTCGAGCGGTCCGACCGCTCGTCGCTGACGCGGCGTCGCGCACCGCGCCGGTATCCAGCAATATCTCATCCACGACAGCCGCCATCGACTGGCGTGATGCGGTCAGGTCGGCCACGGTGATGATTCAGCGCGTCGCCACCAACGCTGGCCGGATCGTTCGGATCAGCAGCGCCCGTGCCCGACATGATGGCCAGGCATTCGTTGCCGATCTGAACCTGGGAGCGCGGGCTCGCCTGGCGGGACGCTGGCTTCGCGGGGACGATCTCACGTCCCGGCCCGCTCCCACAGCGCCTCCAACCGTTGAATCAGTGGACAGAACTCCCCAGCTGGTGACCTCTGAGAGCGACTCCTGGACCAACGCGTCGTGGCCATCGACGCATCCTCCTGCGGCGACAGTTGCAACCGAGGTGCATCCGGTGAGCGGTGGTTCCGTCTCGCATTCCAGCGAGTCAGCGGCCGCCCATGATGACTCCGAGGATCTTCCGGATGGCTGGGCCGTCGCCCGGGCCTGGATGGTCACGGGCCAGACCAGCTACGGTCAGACCGGGTCGCCGTGGGCGCCACCGCTGACCTCACCAGCGGAGACGCTCGAGGAGAAACCCGTGACGAGTGACGCGACGCCGGTCCACGAGGACACCGTCGTCGACGGGTCACGATCACGACCGCCCCGGCTCGCCCACGCATCGACAAGTAAGGACGAGGAGTGGGCCTGGTTGGAAGCTGCCGCCGAGGCCTGGCTCGCAACCCGCACAGAATCCCCTCCTCCCGCGACGCCACCATTTGCCGGAGAGCCGGACTCGGTCGCCGCTGTTTCCTGACCGATCACCAATATGTCGCGTTGGTGTCACGGGCGTGACCCCGTCCCTCAGAATGTCTGCTCCCGGCCGCCCTCGCACGATCCGGCGGCACCGGCCGTGCGTTGCCCGCCCTCTTGCCGCCAACCGGCGAATCACGTCACCGCGGGGTAGGCGGGGGGACCTATGACACTGGAACGGGCGATACCACGGCGAGAACCTGGAGAGACGCGCCGGCTGCCGACCTGGGCACGGACGACCGGAACGATCTTGAACCGGACGACCCGCAGTATCTTCGCCAACAACGCGGGCGAATGGGCAGCCGCCATGGCGTATTACAGCCTGCTCTCGCTCTTTCCATTTCTGCTGGTTGCCGGATCGATCGCCGCGCTGGTCGTCGACCCGCGCTGGGCGGTCGAGCGCGTGACACCCGTCGTTGGGGGGATGCTGCCCCAGGGAAGCGACCTCATTGAGCGAATCGTTGAACAGGCCATCGCCGCACGCGGGCGGATCGGCGTCATCTCGAGCATCGCGCTGGTCTGGACCGCCAGTCGCGTCTTCTCGGCGCTGACGCTGGCGCTGAACGCTGTCTGCGATGACGATGATCCGCGGGACGCACCCCGCCGGTTGATTGTCTCGACCTTGTTGCTGACCGGGATCGCGTCGGTCTTTTTGCTGGCTCTGCTCGCCGGGGTGTTCGTCGATCAGCTGTGGGACTGGCTCCGGTTCGTCCCGGGGGACCGCGGCGTGCTCTTCGGGATCATCCGGCATACCACACGGGCACTCTCCCTGATCGGCGCCTATTTCCTGGTCTATCGCTTCGTCCCCCGCGGCACGCGGGAACGTCGCGCCGCGCTGATCGGCGCCATCACCGCGACCGGGCTTGTCCTGCTCGCGCAGCCGCTCTTCGTCCTCTTCCTGCAGCGGTCGGCGACCTATCAGGTGATCTACGGACCGCTCGCCGCTGCCGCGACCCTGATGATCTGGGCCTGGGTCGTCGCCTTCGTCACCCTGATCGCGGGCCAGCTTGCCTACCACGAGCGAGCTCTTCGCAGCCGTTAAGCGATCACCGGTGGCTGCGAGACCTTCGCCTCCCCGGTCCAGGGTACCGCGGAGGAAGAGCGTTAGCGGCGATTGAATCGGACCGTCTGGTCCCCTCCGCAGCGCGCATCTCACCGCAAGAGTCCGCGTCGCAAGAGTCAGAGCGATCGTGTCCACCATCACGGTGGTCGATCTGGCTCGATCACCGGAGCCACGGGCAACTCGCCGGGCACCAGAAAGAGGACTGCTCCGCCGTGCGTCCGCTATACTTCGGTTCCCCGCTTGACGTCCCATCGAAGTGTACGTACACTCACGTAATGTCCCGTCCGCGAGCGGGTCCGCCGTCCAAACGGCGGGTCGGTGAGACAGTGCCCGCTCAGTCGGCGGCGCGTTCTTCTAGTGTTCCCTAGCAAGCGATGGTGTGCCATGGTTTCCTCGCTCCGTCCTGACACCACAGCAACGTCCGTGGACGCGCCGGATCAGATGGCAGTCGAGCCAGCCGTCTCCGACACGGGTGGCGTGCCGTCACCCTTCCGCTCCGCTCCACCCACGGTCACGCTTCTCCGCGAGGAGTCGTGCCAACATCCGTTCGCGCTCGCGGTCGCGGCGGCGTGGTCCTGCTACGGCGGCAAGCCCGCGAAAGTGACGAATGTCCGCAAGCTGGTCTACGACCCCGAGCCGGAAGGCATGAATCCGCTTAAAGCCGCCGATCGTCGCCACCGCCGTGAGCGGGCGCTCAAGCTCTACGCCGACCTGTTTGCGGCCGGACATCACACGACGCTTCAACATGCGACCTTCGTCTTCATCCTCGACAATGTCTCCCGGCTGGCGATCTGGTCCTTTTTTCACTCCCACCCCTTCTACAACTCGGAGCAAGTCTCACAGCGCTACCGCGAGGTCTCTGGGGAGACGATGCTCGCCCTCGATCTCCCGGCAGAGGATGGCGCGATCTACGACACGGCGATGGCCCGCAGCCTCGAAGGCTACCGTCGCCTGACCGAGATTCTGACGCCCGATTTTCGGCGCGACTATGCGCGCGTCTTCCCCGCGCGCGCCAAGGCGACCGGTCCTGAGGCCGAGCAGCGGATGGCCGAGGCCGTCCAGCGGCGCGCCCAGGAGGTGGCGCGCTACGTGTTGCCACTCGCAACTCCTGCCCACCTCTATCACACGGTCAATGGGCTGACCTTGCTGCGCTATCACGCGCTGGCGAGCCAGCCAGATGCGCCAACTGAGGTGCGCTACATCGTGCGCCGGATGATCGACGAGGTGCTCGGCGTCGATCCGTACTTCCTCGGCGGTCCGGGGCACCCGCTCGATCTGCGGCCACTCGGGACTGATGAGACGCTAGAAGGGCGGGCCCTCGAAAACTGGCGGACGAATCTGAACCAGTCCGCCGCCGAGGCCGACGCCTTTTGCAAGCAGTTCGACGCCGGTCTTGGCGATCGCGACAGCCGTCTCGTGACTGTCGATCCGGGCGCCGAGCGCAAGATGGCTGACGCGGTGCGCGCGGTGCTCGGGACCGAGGCATCCCACCTGTCAGACAGCGACGCGATCGCTCAGGTGCTCGACGGCAGTCGAAACCCCTATCTTGGTCACTCCCTCTTTCTGGGCATGCATTCCAAGCTGATGCAGACGATGAACCATGTGCTGTTCACTTTCCAGAAGCGGATCAGCGGAGCCGAGGACGCCCAGAACCAGCGTCACCGCGGCACCCCCTCCTCGTCGCCGCTCCTGACGGCTCACCTGCGGCGTGAGCCTGACGTGATCGTCCCATGGGCGATTGGGCGAAATCCGGCGGCGCTGGCCGAGTTCAACGCGACCGTGACCGCAATCTGGGATGCCAAGAACCGGTTGCTCGACCGGGGCGCCTCGCCGGAGATCGCCCTTTACCTGCTTCCGAACGCGCACCGGGTGCGCTTCTACGAGAGCGGCACGCTGCTCGACTACTACTGGAAGTGGATCAAGCGACTCTGCTATGACGCCCAGCGCGAGATCTTCGAGACGGCGCGCCAGGAGGTCGCCCAGGTGTGCGAGGTCCTGCCGGCGATCGGCCACTACGTCGACGGTCCCCCCTGCGTCATGCGATCGCGCGCCGGCGCCAAACCGATCTGCCCCGAAGGCGAGCGATACTGCGGGATCCCAGTGTGGCGCGGCTACCGATTCGAGGAGCTCGACGACCGCCGGGTCATGTAACGTGGCGTTTCCGTCGCGCATCGTCGTCTTCCCTGGACCGCGACGGGGCGATCACTCGTCCCCTGGCTTCAGCGCGACAGCACGTTCCACGGCGCCGGCTTCTGGATCAGCCGGGTCACCCGCGGTGGACGAGCCCCGTTTTTCCATGAACCGGCTCGGGTCGGCCAGCGGTCTGAAGCCGAACCGGCGATAGAGACCATGCGCGTCGCGGGTGGCCAGCGTCCAGCGACGCAACCCCTGCAACTCTGGGTGGGACAGGATCGTCTCGATCAACCAGCCACCCAGACCGCTCCCTCGGTTCGCCTCGGTGATGAAAACGTCAGCGAGGTAGGCGAAGCTGGCGCGATCGGTGACGACCCGCGCGAACCCGATCTGCGTCTCTCCCGAGTAGAGACCAAAGCAGAGCGAGTGCTGAATCGACCGCTCCACGGTCTCCCTGGAAACCCCCAGCGACCAGTAGGCGGTCCTCAGGAAACCATGGACGAACCGGACATCAAGGGCGTCGGCATCGGTGCTGATGCAATACTCCTCCCGTCGCCACTCCAGCACCTCACCCTCGGTCACACCGGCCCCCCTGACCAGAAAGTGATGACGTCGTCGCCGGATGACACGTTCGCATCACCCTCCCATACCCCTTGGCGCCACTCCATGCTGCTGATACCTGATCTCGAACAGTGCGGCGACCGCTGACGAAGTATTCGACATAGAAGCGTCCAGTCTGCTCCAGCGCCTCGAACGCGGCCAGGACCCGGTCGACATCGTCGCGATGGATTGCCGCCACCCACATCTTTCGGTCTGGGTAGATCTGTTCCCGATCCATTCCCAGAGAAGCTCAAAGGCTGGACTGACATAGGTGATGCGCGGTCCGGGGATCTCCATCGTCCAGAAGACACCGCTGAGGTGGTTCGCGAGAAGCCGGAACCGCTCCGTATCCTGGCGATCGATTGCCTCCATCTTGGTTGCCGGCGCGCCCGCCAACATGGCGTGTCCGTCTCGCAGCATCGCGATGTCGCCTCGTCCGTCATGGCTCGCTCCACAGATCGGCAGCGTCGCATGGTTCGCATCCATGGCATCGTATCGTAGGGCAGCCGGGCCCCCACCGTCGCACCATCATGGTGCGCAAGGAGCGAACAACGTCCGGTGGCTCGCATCGACGTCGGAGAGGAGAACGGGTGATGGATTACGGTGCGGAGGCACGGCACTCGCTCGACCAGATCGCGGAGCGCAAACCCCTCGTCCATCAGATGACGAACGTCGTCGTGACGAACGACACGGCCAACCTGACCCTTGGCTTCGGGGCGCTGCCGGTCATGGCCTATGCGCCGGAAGAGGTCGCCGAGATGGCCTCGATCTCCCAGGCACTGGTGCTCAACATCGGCACCCTGTCGGCAGGTGAGATCGAAGCGATGTTGATCGCCGGGCGGGCAGCCAACGAGCATGGCGTACCCATCGTCCTCGATCCGGTTGGCGCCGGGGCGACGCGCTTTCGCACCGAGAGCGCCTTGCGGCTCCTCCGGGAGCTCCGCATCACGACGCTCCGAGGCAATCGAGGCGAGATCGGCGCCCTGGTTGGCGTCGGCGAGGTCCGGGGTGTCGAAGCCGTCGGCAGCGAAGACCCGCGCCAGGTTGCCGCCACGGCCGCCGAACGGTTCGGACTGACCGTCGCGGTCACGGGCGAGGTCGACATTATTACGGGGCCGTCCGAGACCCTGGCGGTCGCCAACGGCCATCCGTTGCTCGGGCGTATCACCGGCTCTGGCTGTATGGCGACCGCCGCGATTGGCATCTTCCTGACCGCGGGTGAGGACCCGACACTGCAGACAGCGCTCGCCCTCGCGACCTATGGACGGGCCGCCGAGCGCGCCGCCGAAGGCAACCCCGGTCCAGGCACCTTCCGAACCCGCTTGCTCGACGAGGTCGCCGCACTTGGGTCAACGGGCGTCGACGGTCTGCGCATCTCAGCAGATTGATCGCCCGCTGGTCCTCTACCTGCCGGCATCGCCCGCCGCTCCGTTGCCAACATCGGAGTCATGGCACGCTGCGATCTCGCCCGGGCCCACCCTGCCGTGCTGGCGCCATGCCAGGCGACGTCGGAACATGGTGCTCCGCCGCCCATCCCGTTGTCCCACCCCCCCATCGTCATTCTCAGCACCCACACCGTCGTCCCGCCACCGCCAGGCGCCATGTCGAGCACTCACGTCAACCGTCATTCCGAGCCTGTCGAGGAATCCCTCTCCGCCTTCCACCATCCCGCCTCGTCATCGGCACGTGAACAGCCATGCCGACGATCGCTCGGCGTGCGCACGTCGTGCTCATGGCGACTGGCCGGTCGAGGACCAGGGCGCACGGCGTGCGCCCCGACCAGGAACGGGTGTGGTCCGCGTCATGGGTGGCGGGGACCGCGCCATGGCCCATTGGGACCAGCGCGACCCGCACGCAAAGCTACACCCTTTACGTTGTAGGGGCGCATGGCATGCGCCTACGTGCCCGCCGGCAGCCTTGCGCTTTTCATCAACGCGGGGATGAAATGGCGGCGGTCGCCCTGGCCGAACGACGAGAGGACGACGGAGCGATGCTCCCCGACCCGAATCGCATGACGCGGCAAAGCAATGCGGCGGCAGGGTTGCCACCAATCACCGGGTCAACGCCGCACCATGACCGCAGAGGAAAACATCGCCGCCGGCTATGCCTCATGGTTCCTCAGAGGCCCCCATCCTCCGCATCATCGCCAATAGGCGCCCCGAGGACCCCGCCGCTGAGCCCGGCGTCGTGGAGCTGAGCCGCTCCAATATTGCGGGCCAGCACGGCCAGCCCCGCAAGGTGCGCCTGGAGACCTGCCGTACTCGCGCAGCAGTCGACCAGCACGACGGGCTTGATTCCCAGGTCGAACACATCCATCGCGATCTTGAGCACGCACATGTCCGTGTCGATCCCGACGATCGCGATCTCATCAAGACTCCCCTCGCGAAGGTCGCTGGTGAGATCGTCAGAAAGCCCGGTGAAACCCGGCTTGGTGTAGGTGCGGTCGGGCACTGCCCACCGCTCCAGCTCCGGGACGATGTCGGTCTCCGGCGGTCGGACACACTCATGCCAATCGAGGAACCGGTGGTAGGGACCGTCCGCCTCGTTGACAAACCGTGTCATCAGGATCAAGTCGAACTGGCCTCGCTCGATCAACCGCGCGATGCGCTCCGGTATGTGGCGAGTAAAGTCGTTGATGAACCCTTGCTGCACATCGACCACGAGCAGCGTTCCCGGCATGCGGCATCGTCTCCCGTTGTCCCCGTCCCACCACCATCACAGACTGATCAACGGTGTCCTGGCGCCAGCGCAGAAGCCGTGCCCGCCGCCAAGCACTCCTCAGCCGCACCCGGTCGGCTGCCTTGCCCGGCCGCGGCTGCTATACTCCCGCAACACGCACGACCACCCGCGACGACGCATCGCGGAACGATGACCGCCATCAGCCCGGCGGCGGAGACTCGCCCCCAACACCACGTGATCCCGTTCAGATCCGGACGGATGAAGCCAGCGACGCGCCCAATCGAAGGGACGGCGCGATGGGATACCTCTTTTCGCCACAACGGCCTCAACAACGCCGTTTCTCGGTCCGATGGACCGTTTGGGCGGTGGTTGCCATCTTGAGCGCGACGCTGCTCGGCGGTCAGCCGGTCGCCGCGGCGTTCCCCGAGCCGCCCTACCTCGGCCCGCCGGCTGGGTTCACTGGCATTGCCACCGACCACTTTCAGTTTGTCGTCGAGCAGAACGCCCCTATGGACGCCGAGGCCTTCGCTCTCGCATACGGCGATCTCGCCGAGCATGCCTACGATGAGGTGCTCGCCTTGCTTGGGGTAGCGCCCGAAGGTCGCATCCTGGTCCAGGTCTTTGCCGCTGACGCCGGCTTTGGGGCCTTCGCCGCCAAACTCGATCATCCCGAGCTGCTTCCGCAGGATGCGATCGGCGACCCCGTGAGTCACCGCATCGCCGTCGACCAGCCTCGCCTGCTCGCGGGGTCACCCCTCGAGGCCGAGAACGCGCTGCGCCATGCGGTCGCCCGGGTGATGGTCGGCGTGGCGTCCGGGGATCGGCTCCCCCGCGGTTTTGCGGAGGGGATCGCCCAGTATGTGGAGCGGCCAGTCACCGCCCGTCAGGCCCGCATCGCCGCCCTGCTCCAGACGGCCAATCAACAGGGGAAGCTCCTCTCCTGGTCCGATTTGAACCGGCCCCAGCCGCCGCGAGCCGATCCGGACGTGATCGCCGCCCACACCTATGCGGTGGTCGCCTTTCTCGTCGATCGGCACGGCCTGCGGCAGTTTCGCGACTTCGTGCGGGCGCTCCCCCAGGAACCGGACTGGCGCAGCGCGATGCGGACGGTCTACAAACGCTCGCCGACTGAGCTGGAGCAGCAATGGCGCGAGAATCTGCCACGCTGGACCGCCAACGGCTGGCGCGACAACCTCTTTGCGGCCTTCGATCTTCAACCTGCCCGCGATCTCCTCCGTACCGCCCACTATGAGGCCGCGAACGCTCAGCTGGAACGATCGCTCCGGCTGTACACCGAGCTGGGTGACACCGGGCGGCAAGCTGAGGTCGAGAAGCTGCTCCACCAGGGGGAGACCGGCATCCAGGCCGAGGCACTGATGGGCCAGGTCCAGGAATCGCTAGAACGTCACACCTACGATCGCGCCCAGACGTTACTTGGTCAGGCACGAGACCAGTACAATCAGCTCAGTGAGGCGGAGCGACCAACCGAAACGATTGCCGCCTACGATGAGTTAGCCACGTCCGGCCTACAGGCGACCACCACGCTCGAAGAAGCCCGCAGATTGTCGCGGCGCTGGATTGACTACCCCCGAGCCCGCTCCGCGGCCGTTGAGGCCGGTCGCACCTTTGCCCGGCTGGGCGACGAGGAGCAGCGTCAGCGTACCATGGCACTGCTCAACGACCTCGACGGGCGCCAGCGACGCCTCGTCTTGATGCTCGGCGCGCTGGCGGCCCTAACCATTGCCTGGCTCGTACTCTGGCTCTGGGCCCGCGGTCCAGTCGAGCTCGATTGGGGTTGACACCTGGATGACAGTGGACCGGTCCGTCTGGCCCGCCGTACTCGATCAGCCCGCTCCCCGATGAGCGGCGATCGACGGCAGACAGATCTGGCACAGTCCTGCACGGCGGCGAGAAGTTAGGGACGACGATGGCTCAACGTATCCTAGTTCCTCAGAAACCCAGCTCCCTGCCGTGGATTGCCGATCCGCGGCGGCGCGGTCTCCGACGCGAGCCGCTGGACCGGGCTCGGCTTCGCCAGTCGCTCTGGCAGGTGATCACCGCGCCGTATTGGATCGGGTCTGATGTTCCACCACCGCACCTCCCGGCCCGGGAAGTTCCACGCCCACTGCTCCCCGGCCGTGCGGGTGAGCAGGTCGTCCGCACGCTCGACCGGATCGGTCACCGGCTCTGGATGCAGCGGATCATCCACATCCTCGTGCGGGCAGCCTGGCTCGGCCTCGCAGTCGGCTGCCTCTGGCTGCTGATCGAGCTCCAGGGAGGTCCGGCGCTCCGCGCGACACCCCTCATTGGCATCTCGGCTGCCCTGATCGCGATGGGGGTGATCTTCGCCGCCCTCCAGCGCCCGACCCGGCGTCAGGTGGCCCGTATGCTCGATCGGTCGTTTCTCCTCAAAGAACGCCTCACGACCGCCGTCGATCATCTCGGCCAGGGTGTACCGGCCGATGGTCAGCAGGCGTCGGTCGTCTATCTCCAGATGGCCGACGCCGCCAATGTGGTCGCGGAGATTCGGAGCCAACCGGCGCTCGGTATTCGCGTCCCCGTCCGTGAGGTCGTCCTCGCCATCGCCTTTGGCCTCGTCATGGCCGGTCTGGCCTTTCTGCGCGGCGTTGGCGGCGATATACCGCCGGCAGCGGCCGGAGCTGTCCCCGCCTTTACCGCAGCCGCCGACCGTCCGCCTCCCGCCCCTGCTCCGGCCGCGCCCGATGCGGGCACAGCTCCAACCGCTCCGACCGTCGAAGAGGTGCGAGCCCAGGCGCAACGATCAAATGATGCGCTGCGGGATCTGAATGCCCTCGGTCAGGCGCTCGCCGATCACGCCGTGACCCGATCCGCCGCCGATGCGATCGCCCGTGGCGACTATGCGGACGCGGGCGACGATCTGCGGAACCTGGCACCGGACGCCGATCAACTTTCCCCGAGCGCACGAGAAGAACTGGCGACCGATCTCGATCAAGCGGCGTCCCACATGGCGCCCGGCAGCGCCGACCTCTCCGCTGCCTCGCGTCAGGCCGCCGATGGCCTACGCCAGGGTGACACCGCGGCCGAGCAAAGCGTCCGTGAGCTCGGCGACCAGGTCGAGGCGTCCGGCCAGCTGATCGCTCCCCAGGAGGATCTCGCCCGCCAGATGCGTCAGGCCCAGGCCGCGAAGTCGAGCTCGAGCACCTCGGATGGGCAGCAGGGCCAGTCCCCGCAAGGCGACCAGTCCGGATCCGACAGCCAACCCGGCTCGGACCGGCAGGCCGCGAACGCCGGACAGCCAGGCCAGTCCGGCGAGCAACAACCCGGCCAGGCGGGCCAGCCAGGTTCGAAGAGCGGCGACTCGCCAGGCAATCAGGCGCAGGGTGGAGAATCAGGTCAGAGTGAGCCGGGTGAAGGGCAGCCCGGCGGCCAACCCGGTCAAAGCCCCGCGGGTGGCGAGCCGGGTCAGAAGGGTCAGCCGGGCGCATCCGGCCAGCCGGGAGATCCGCGGAATGGCGAGCCAGGCGACGGGCAGGGCGACCAGCGCGAACAATCCGGTAAAGGGAGCGGCGCCGGGGGCGGTGAAGCCGACCAGGCTGCTGCCGCGGGGCAATCAGGCGACAAATCGGCGGGCGGTGACCAGGCCGGTGAAGGCGATCCCGCCGATCAACAGGTGTCGAATGGCGACGGCAAGGCGCAAGCGGCGGGCGACCCGGCGCCCGTCGATGCCACGATGGAGCTGCCTCAGGTGGCCGGCGAGGATGCGATCCAGACAAGCCCCGATGGCGGCGGCTCGAACCGCGGCACGGGCGCGGGCGTGACCGCAGGGTCGGGGACCGCCGTCCAGGGCGAGGTCGGCGAAGCCGGACCAGACAGCAATCGCGTCCCACCGGCGTATCGCTCGTTGGTCGAGCGTTACTTCACGGAAGGGGACACGCCATGATCGCCAGTATCGCCCGCGTCGACTCCGCTAGCGCGTGGAGGCGAGGCTGAATGCGTCGTCCCTTCGCGATGTCGATGCGAACCCGTTTCCGGCCACGGGTGTCGCCGGCGCCGGGCGTCGCCGATAGTGAGCGAGCCGATGAGCCCCTCTTCAATGAGGCCTTTCTGGCACGCCTCCGTCGATTGGTTCTGCTGACAGGACGATCGATGAGCGAGGGTCTGGCCGGCGAGCATCGCTCTCGCCGCCGTGGCTCTTCGCCGGAGTTTGCGGACTTCAAGAGCTACAGCCAGGGTGATGACTTTCGCAGGATCGACTGGAACTCCTATGCCCGCCTCGACGGTCTCTTCGTCCGCCTCAGCGAGGTGACGACAGAGCTGAGCATCCATGTGCTGCTCGATGCCAGCAACTCGATGGACTGGCGAAGTCGACCGGCGCTACCAACGAAGTTCACCTATGGCCGCCGCGTCGCCGGCGCCTTTGGCTACATCGGGCTCTGGCACTTCGATCGCCTGAGCGTCGCTCCCTTTGGCGCCGAGCTGGCTCCACCCTTTGGACCGGTCCAGGGCCGTGCCAACGTGCTGCCGATGCTGCGCTTTCTGGAGCGCCTACCGACACTCGGCCGGACCGATGTCGCGGCGGCGATCGAGCGATACATTCGCGCGCGCCGCCGGCCGGGCATCCTGATCCTTATCTCGGACCTGCTGTCGGGCGACATGACGGCCCTGCGTGCGGCATTGCGCTTCGGCTGCGAGCGTGGCTGGCACATCGTCGTCGTGCAGACACTGGACGATGCCGAGGTGACACCGGCCCTGGCCGCGCACTATCTGATGGGCAACGCCGCCGTCACTGGCAGGCGCCCGCCCGCAGAGTTAGTGGAGGTCGAGAGCGGCGAACGGCTTCGCCTCAGCCCGACCGACGGCGTGTTGGACCGCTACGGCGCGGCCATCAGCACCTGGCTCCAGGAGATCGAGACCGCCTGCGCCGACGAGCAGGCGGAGTACATTCGCCTCCTGACCAGCTGTCCGATCGACACCATGGTCCTCCGGCTCCTGTACGAGCGAGGGATGGTCGCATGAGCGGTCTGACCCTCCTCGCGCCGCTAGGTCTTGGCGCGCTGATCACCCTACCCGCGATCGTCCTCTTTCACATGCGACACACCACGCCGCCGGTGCGTCCGGTCCCGACCCTCCGCTTTTGGCTGGCGGCCGAGCCGGAGCGCACCGAGCAAACTCGCTTTCGCCGCCCTCCCCTGAGCCTGCTCCTGGTGCTGCAACTCCTGATTGCCACCGCGATCGCCGCATCGCTGGCGCGTCCCGCGACCACCGCGGCCTTCGGCGCTATCGATGGTCTGGGTTGGCACCTGCAAACCGATCCGCGACACCTCATTCTGCTGCTCGACGGTTCAACGAGCATGTCCGCAACCGATACCGCCTCGGGTCAGACCCGGTTCAATGTAGCGCGGTCTCGCGCCCTTGACCGGCTCTCTGACCTGCGTGAAGGCGATGTCGCGACCGTGCTCGTGCTCGGCACCCGCACCGTGACGCTGCAGGGCACCGACAGCGGCGCGTTCGCCCGTCTTCGCGATCGGGTCGGCTCGCTCGATCCACCGGGAGGTCGCGCCGACCTCGACGCCGCCCTGACGCTGGCCCACGATCTGCTCCTGCCAGACCTCGACGATCAGGTGGTGCTGATCACGGATGGCGCCCTCGCCGCCGACGCCGCGACCATCTCCAATCTGGGGGCTCCAGTCGATCTGGTTCGGGTCGGTGCGGCCGCCACGGGGAACCTGGCGATTACGGAGTTCTCGGCCCGGCCAACGGTCGCGAATCCCGACCAGCGGGAGGTCTACGTCCGGGTCGTCAACTTCTCGGATGTCGCGCTCTCAGCTCCCGCGGTCTTCGTCGGCGATGGGATCGAGGTTGGACGGAAGACGGTCGATATCGCTCCCGGCGCCTCAACCGAGCTGAACTGGCTCGCCCCACCAGGAACCGCGGAGATCGCGACCCGTGTCGAACACCCGGATGCGTTGCCCGCCGACAACGAAGCGTCGCTGCTGCTTCGTCAGGAGGGCGAAACTGGTCTCGCGCTGCGCATTCTCCTGGTGACCGACACGGCGTCGACGCTGCAACGTCTCCTTCAGCTGCTGCTAAACGTCGAGGTAACGACGCAGGGAAGCGATCTCCCCCTCCCGACCGGAGGACGATTCGACCTGATCGCCTTCGAGAAGACGGTTCCCGCCGGCGCGGCGATGCCGGCAACGCCGATGCTCTTTATCAACCCTCCGCAGGGCGGCCCCTTTGCCGTCAGTGGCACAATGAGCACACCGGTCGTCAGCCGCGTCCGGGCGCAGGATTCTCTTCTTGCTGGTGTCGATCTTGGTGGCGTCACCTTCGGCGAGACACCGATCTACACGCTTGATGGCACCAAGCACGAGATCGTCGGTGCCGCGGAAGGACCCCTGATCTTTCGCGGCGCCGTCGGCGAGCAACCGGCCGTGGTGATATCGTTCGATCTGACGACATCAAATCTGCCGCGTCGTGTTGCGTTTCCGATACTGGTCCAGAATATCGTCAGCGAGCTCGCTCCCAGCCCGCTCCCGTCGACGGTGGGCCTGGGTGATGCCCTGGTCTACCGGCCACGCTCGGATGCCACATCGGTTCGCGTCACGCCACCAGGGAGCGAACCGGTGCTCCTCTCGCTGAAGGTCAGCGGCGACGCCGGATCGGGGGCACCCAGTGATGAGCGCCTGCGCGAGGTCGCCTTCGCCGATACCGGCCGGCCCGGTGTCTATCAGGTGACCGAAGAGGACGCCACCGCTAAGGTGCTTGGCGGTGGTCGTTTCGTCGTCAACGCGGGACATCCGCGCGAGTCAGACCTGCGAGCCAACGCCGACCTCGCCGGCGCGCTTGCCGGAGCGCGGGCCAGCGGCGCGGCGGGAGGGACCGCGACCGTCGCCGACCTTTGGCCGCCTCTCGTCGCGATCGGTCTGGGACTGCTGGCGATGGAATGGCTGATCGCGCTGCTGCCGCGGCGCGGGCTTCGGTCCTCCGCGCCGCTTCCAGCGTCGTCCGGAGCCATCCGTCATACTTGAGCCGCCCCCAACCGTGAGGAGCGATCGTCAGCTTCGTCCGACCACCCATCGCCCGTCGTCCATAGGTCCGTGAGAACGCCATGACGACCTTCGATCTTACCTTCGCTCGACCCGCCGCCTTCTGGCTCCTGGCTGCCCTTCCTGTCTTTGCGAGGGTGGGGCTCCTGCTCGGTGTCCGCCGCCACCGCCTGCCTCGGGCCGCGCTGTGGCTCCGCCTGGCCGCCGTGACGTTGCTCGCCCTCGGCCTCACGGAGCCGCTCCTGACAACGGGCGCCGACGCGGCCAGCACGGTCTTTGTCGTCGACCGGTCTCGCAGCGCCAGCGGCGAGGCCGCCGACACGGCGACGGCCTGGGTCACCGACGCCCTCGCTGGCGCGGGCGTCACCGATCGGGCAGCGGTCATCGACTTTGCGGCGTCGCCCTCCGTCACCGTCCCCGCCGGGCGAGCACGCGACCTCGACCGGAGCTGGAGCGCCGCACCGGCGGACACGACCAACGCCGACTACACCAACATCGAATCGGCCCTGGCACTGGCCCGGTCGTTGCCTCTCGGCGGCAAGCGCCGGGTTGTGCTTGTCTCAGACGGCGCTGAGAACGTGGGGACCGCCCTCAACCAGGCCGCCCAGGCGGCGGCAGACGGCGTCCCCATCGACGTCGTCCCGCTCGAAGGGGTCGGCGACCGAGACCTCCGCGTTGAAGGCGCCACCGCGCCGACCTCTGCCTGGCTGGGAGAGCCGGTGACCGTCCTCGCGAGTATCAACAGTGGGATCGAAGGACCAGGGACGGTCGAGCTCTGGGTCGATGGTGCACGCTATGCGTCCGCAAAGGTCGACCTCACGGTCGGTCTGGCGAGCCACGCATTCAAGCTGACCGATCTTCCGGCCGGGTTCCACGCGCTGGAGGTTCGCATCTCCGGTCCAGCCGGAGGGGATCGCTATGCCGAGAATAACGTCACCCCCCTCTCGCTGGTGGTGCGCGACCAGCCAAAGCTGCTCCTCATCTCCCCGGAAGGGTCCGATCCCGAGGTCCTGAGCGGCGCACTGAGCCGTGGCGGTGCCAACGTGACCGTCAGTCTGCCCGCAGATGTGCCATCGCGGCTCTCGGCACTGGGCGCCTACGACGCGATCGTTCTCGACAATGTTCCCGCCGACGCGATGACACTCGATCAACTGGCGGGACTGCAAGAAGCGACACGATCGCTGGGGCGCGGTCTGGTGGTCGTTGGCGGCACCGCGAGCTACGGTCCTGGCGCCTACGCGGGCAGTCTGCTTGAAGAGACGCTCCCGGTGACGGTGCGCGTCACCGATGGCCGCGAGCGCCAGCGAGTGGCGCTGCTCCTGGTCATGGATAAGTCAGGGTCGATGAGTTACGACCCGTTAGGCGGCGCCGGCAAGATCGAGATGGCGAAGGAAGCGGTGCGCCAGGCGGCCCGCTCGCTCTCCGACGACGACCAGATCGGTGTGCTCGTCTTCAACGATAAGCAGGAATGGGTCGTCCAGATGACGAGCGTCGGCGATGAAGCGCACCGCCGGGAGATCGATGAAAAGATCGCCGCCATCACCGCTGATGGCGGCACCGAGATCCTACCGGCCCTCAACGTCGGATTCGATGCGATCCGAAATGTCGATGCAGACGTTCGTCACATTGTGCTCCTCTCCGACGGAAAGTCGCGCACCGGCACCCGCGAGAGTTATCAGAAGCTGATCGACGATGTGGTCGCCGACCGGACAACGCTATCAACCATCGCGATCGGTAACGATGCCGACACCGACCTCCTGAACTTCCTCGCCGACGAAGGCAATGGCCGGTATCACTTCACCGACCGCGCCGAGGAGATTCCCAAACTCACCCTCGAAGAAGCCCGCAGTGCCGGGAGCCAGGCGGTGATCCGGGGCGCCTTCCGACCGATCCAGAAGATGCCCAGCCCGATCCTGGCTAATTTCGCGCCGGACGATCTACCGAATCTCGACGGGTACGCATTCGCCGAAGCGAAACCTGACGCACAAGTGATCCTGACCAGTGACCGGGACGACCCCATTCTCGCCAAATGGCAGTACGGGCTCGGTCGGGTGATTGCCTGGACCGCCGACACCGGGACCGACTTTGCCACCGAATGGCCCGCCTGGTCGGGCTATGACGCGTTCTGGACCTCGATGATCCGCTGGAGCCTGCCCGATCCCGAGAACCGGCCGGTACAGCTCGGCGTGGCCCGCGATGGGCCAGACGCCGTGGTGACGGTCAACTCCACCGACCATGCCGGCGAGGGCGGCGATCCCGGGACGATGACCGCGACGATCACCACTCCGGGTGGCACCACCGTCCCCGCGCGCGCCCTCTACCGCAGCGGTCCGAACGAGTGGCAGATGCGGATCACTGACCCGGTCCCCGGCGCCTACCAGGTGCAACTACAGAAGGCCAGCACCGGCAGCGGGGCACCGATCGACGAGACGGCTGGCTTCGCGATTCCTCCATCCCCTGAGTTGCAACCTGCGCCCGACGCCGCGACCTTACTGCGAGCGCTCGCGTCCCGGAGCGGTGGCCGCGTCCTCTCGCTCGACGCCGCTCCCGACGCCTTTGACGTTGTGGGAACGCGCGGCACACCGTTGCGCGATTATCGCCCGGTCTGGTATGTGCCGGTCGCCTTCGCATTGCTGCTGCTGCTCGCCGAAATCGCGATTCGGATGGGCGTCCTCACGGCTTCACGGGCTACGTTCTGGCGACGGCGCTAGAGCTGGTGACGGGTATCGGGCCAGCTCGGCAGCACGCCGGTGCCGGCGAGGCTGTCTGAGCCAGCTCGATCGCAGCATTCACCTGCCGCTTCAAACGTGATAACGAATCGTTCCCCGCCTCCTGCTTCGTTGCCCCTTGCCACTGATGTAGGCGCTGACCGACGACTGCCAGCACCACCGACGTGCGAACCGCCACATCGCGGTCGGGCCAGCGGGCACATGGCGTGCGCCCGTGGGCGCGGACCATGCAGTCTCCACCAACCACCATGCGGATCATCACCCCTCCGCGGTAGGGGCGCTGCGTGCTGCGCCAATGTATCCAAGCGCGACGTGGCGGTTTCCACCGACGCGGGAGGTGACATGGCGGTGGTGACTCAGGCCTGACGACGAGAGGACCGCGCAGAGACGTATCTGGACGTGCAACGACGCGGCTCGCCCCAACCTGCACTCCCTACGCGGCACGAACGTGGTCGCTCAACGTTATGTCGTGCGATCCCAGAGAAGCAGCTGCCCTTCGTCGTCGGACCGTTCACCGATATGGCGAAATCCCGCCTGTGCGAGGACGCGAGCCGACGCATGGTTATCGACCAGGCATTCGGCAGTGATACGACGAACGGCTGGCTGGTGAAGCAGCCACGACCCGAATGCCCGTGCCATCTCGGTCGCATAGCCATGTCCGCGCAGCGACTGGTTCACGCCGTAGCCGATCTCGACAGTACCGGTGTCATCGGGCGGCGCCTTGGCGCTCATCTGGCCGATCGCCATCAGGCGACTCCGGTCGATCATGATGCCGCCCCACTCCTCATACCCCGGGTCGGCCGCGTGGCGACGCTGTAGCTCGGGAAAGTATCCAATTGCCTCGCCGGGCCACTCGGGTGGGAAGGAGACCAGGCCGGGCGGCGCTGCGGCTCCGCCATCGCGACCGATCTCAATCGGAACTGGCGCGACGAACCGGTCCGACTCAAGTCGTAGGGTCACCACCGCTGGCGGCATGGTGACGAGAAGGAGCCGCGGCGTCTGGAGCAAGAACATGCGATCCTCCATCCCAGACCGTCACGAGCGGGCCGTCTTACCGGACGGCCCCGGCGACCGGCATGGGCCATGGTCAGGGCACGCCCTATCCTCTACCATCCGGTTCGTAGCATCGGTGGCCTGGCCGAGAGCCGGGACGTGGCAAGCCGGTCGGCCGTCGTCCGGCTCAGAACGGGCAGGAAAGTAGCGCGCCGTGATCAAGGTCAATCTCCACACCGACCACACAGGTCTGCAGAACAACATCCCGATCGAGGATATCAGCGACATCCTTGGACGGGAGAACGACCTGCTCTGGGTCGATGTGATCGACCCGAGCCCCGACGACCTGCGGATCATCGGTGAAGAGTTCCAATTTCATCCGCTCGCGATGGAAGACTCGGTGCGCCGCCACCAGCGACCGAAGCTGGACCATTATGACGGATTCGTCTTCATTGTCTTCTACGGTCTCGATGTGGACGGTGATCGACCTGTCACCCGGGAAATCAACCTCTTCGTCGGCCGGAACTTCCTGGTGACGGTCCATGATGGAACGCTCCAGGCAATCGCCGAGACTGCCGAACGCTGGTGCGATAGTGTCGCCCAGCGCGGGAACAACAGCATCGGGCTCCTCGTCTATTCGGTCATCGACGCGATCGTCGACGGCTACTTCCCGGTGATTGACGATCTGACGGAGCGGGTCCAGGATCTCGAAGAGGCCATCTTTGAGCGACGGCGAATCAATGCTCATACCCAGGAGGAGATCTTCAGCCTCAAGAAGGATCTCCTGTCCGTGCGTCGGGTCCTCGGGCCGGAGCGTGATGTCATGAACGTTCTGGTGCGCCGGGACGCCCCACTCTTTGGCGAGGAGCAAATCCTCTATTTTCAAGATGTCTACGACCACCTCCTGCGGGTGTCCGATGCGGTCGACCAATACCGCGATCTGCTTGCCGGCGCCCTTGATGCCTACATCTCGGTCGAAAGCCAGCGATTGAATGAGGTCGTCAAGACCCTGACCAGCTCCTCCATCATCCTGATGAGTATGACGCTCGTCGCCAGCGTCTACGGGATGAATTTCATCCACATGCCGGAACTCCACTGGCACCTCGGCTATGTCTGGGCGTTGAGCCTGATGGTGTTGATCGGGGCCGGTTTGGTGATGGTGTTCCGGCGCATCGACTGGCTCTAAGCCAGGAGCATCTAAACAGCCATGCCGGACAGAACGGTCCCCTTTCCGCCTAACCGCCCGTTCAATGACGCCGTTATGTCGAGCAACAGAAGGATGGCACGTTCGCCTCTTAAATCTGCTCCAGGACCGCCCCGGCGATCAAGAGGTAGATGAGGAGCCCGGTCGCGTCAACAAGGGTAGTGATCAAGGGCGCGGAGACTACCGCCGGATCGATCCGGAACTGGCGCAGGATGAGCGGCAGCACCGAGGCCACGGTCGCCGACCAGACGGTGACGCAGACGATGGTTAGCCCGACGACGATGCCGATCCTGATTCCCCCTTCAACCCCGGCCCGGATGAAACCGGCCATCGCCATGATCAGCCCCATGAGGACGCCTACCGCGACCTCCTTGCCAAGCACCCAGGCGACATCGCGAAGCTCGACCTCCCCGACCGCAATCGCACGGACCAGGGTGGTTACGGTCTGGCTCCCAACATTGCCGCCAATCCCAATGATGAGCGGCAGAAAGAGGGTCAGCGTCGGAACTGTCTTCAGCTCGCTATCGAAGATCTTGAGAACCTGGCTGGTCATCAGACCGGCGACAAACAGGAAGAGCAGCCAGCCGACCCGCCGTCGAACTAACAGCGAGACACCGGCGATGCGGTACGGGGTCTCTAGCGGTTGGGAGCCACCGAGGCGCTCGATATCCTCGGTCGCCTCCTCCTCCAGCACCTCGGCCACATCGTCCTGGGTGATGATCCCCAGCAACCGGTCCGCCGCATCGACCACCGGCAACGCCAGCAGGTTGTGATCGGTGAGCAGCCGCGCCGCCACCTCCTGATCGGCCTCCGCCCGTACCCGCACCACCCCGGTCTGCATCAGCTCCCGCACCGGGGTGCCGGGGCGGGTCAGGACCAGGGCATGTAAGGAGAGCACCCCGAGCAGGACCCCGTCGGGGGAGGCGACATAGACATAGTTGACGGTCTCGGCGTCCTCGGCGACGCGGCGCAGGGCAGCGATCGCCTGATCGGCGCGCAGCTCCGGGGCGATGGCGACGAAGGCGGGGGTCATGCGGCCCCCGGCGGAGTCGGGGGGATAGGCGAGCAGCTCGCGCAGCTCGGCGGCGTCGGCGGGGGTCATCTCGACGAGGATGCGTTCGGCCTCGACGGTGCCGAGCTCCTCGATGACATCGGTGGCGTCGTCGGGGTCCATCGCCCCCAGCAGGTCCGCCGCTGCGCCGTGAGCGAGTGAACGGACGACATGTGCCGCGTCGACGGGGTCGAGCTCGGCGAGAAGATCAGCGACCACGTCATCTGGCAACCAGCGAACCAATGTCGCTACTTCACCAGTCTCCAGGCGAGGAACGACCTCCGCCCACTCTGATGGACCCACCCGGTCAGCGAGTGCCACAACCGGCGCTGCATCGTGCCCGTCGAGGAGGCCCCAAAGTTCCCTGAGCAGGTCGTCGGTGTTCACTAGCCCCCTCCAACATGAACAAGTTCAGCGTGGCTCTTCCCCGACGCCAGCGGGTGGCGGCTGGCCCGGTCAGGTATGGGGAGCATCACCGACGCCAGATTGCTACGGCAGGCGGACCCGCAACGTCGGCATTGTTCCGTCTTCTGGTCGATCGGTTCCCGCGTCATACGCCGGGGATTCCTCGGCGGCGACAGCCAGTCCGTCACGGGCGAGGTCGGTGACGAGTCCGTAAAGCCACGGGACGTCGTCGTCGGAGAAACCATCGCGAATCGTCGCGCCTAGCTTGCGAATCTCGATCGAGCGTTCAGCTCCAGTCGATGCGAGCTCTCGGAGGACATCGACCACTCGACCGCGATAGTAACGGTTCGAACTGGTGAAGGGTGCGTCGGACACCAATCGCGTGCCGCGTGGCAGGGCTGCCAGTGCCGATTGCACGGTGGGATAGGCGGCGCAGCTGGACTGTAAAGGACAGACCACGCAGGCGGGACGGCGGGCCGTGCACTGGAGGGCGCCAAACTCGATGAGCGCTTGATTCCACGACCACCCGTTGTCCGGCGGCACCGAGGCGATCGCGATGCGCAAGACGGCCGCTTCATTCACGACCGGTACGGGAACGTCGGATCCGAAGTAGAGACGATGAAGCACCCGCCGCATATTGGTGTCGAGGAATGCCGATGGCTGCTCGAAGGCGAAGCAGGCGATGGCGCCCGCCGTATACGGGCCGATCCCCGGCAGCCGTCTCAGTTCCTCAATCGTCTCCGGGAAGCGGCCATCGTGCTGATCGAGGATGGCGCGTGCGGTTCGTTGCAGGTTCACCGCTCGGCGGTTGTACCCGAGGCCAGCCCAGGCCGTGATGACCTCGGCCGTCGGTGCCTCGGCGAGCGCAACGAGTGTCGGAAACCGCTCCAGAAAGGCGTGGTAATAAGGTGTCACGCGATCGACCTGCGTCTGTTGCAGCATCACCTCGGAGATGAGGATGCAATAGGGGTCCCGAGTGCGTCGCCAGGGCAAGTCGCGGCCGTTGGCATCGAACCAATCAAGGAGCCGTCTTTGGACACTGGCCACCTTGGTGGCGTCGATATCAGCCGGAAGTGATTCGGGTGCCGGAGAGGAGGAAGCCATGGCTTCAGTGTAGAGGGTTGAATCCCGAGTAGTCGATCACGGGACCGCACCGGGTCTACCGTCGAGCTGCTTTTGCCGGTCGGGTGTCACACCGAGGGGTCGCACGCGAGGTGCACGCGACCCCTCGATGGCGAGTGATGCTTATCAACTAGCCGGCCGGCTTTGGCGGCGTGGGTCGTTTGATCTCGTGGATGAACGGTTGCGCGCGCACCATGTGGACGAAAGACTCGAACGTGGACACCGCGTCCTCGGGTGGAGAGGCCGGCAGCATTCGCAGGTACGCGCTCGCGCCGTCGGGGAAGACGAAGGTTGGGGTGCCGAAGACGCCGTATTTCGACGTTGCCTCCTCGTAATCCTCGCCAATCTGAGCCAGGTGCTGGCGATCAACGCGGTCCGCCTCGAACCGCTCCAGATCGAGACCCGCCGTCTCCGCTGCCGACTTAAGCGTCAAGGGTCGACCGTGATCCTTGCCGTCGGCATGCTTCAAACGCAGCAGCTCGTTGTGGAACAGTTCGAAGGCCTCATCGCCCTGGAGACGAGCGGCTGAGGCGGCCTGGAACGCCACCCGGCCCCGGCCGCGATGACTGTCCGGTTGCTCCCACAGCTTCCACTCCGGTCCCTCGGCAGAGTTGACCTGGTCGAGTGGGAAGTAGCGCCAGTTGATATCGAGGGTGTCACCGAGCTCCTCGCGGACATGTTGCAGCCAGACCGCTGCACTGTACACGTAGGGTCAACCGTAGTCGAAGAAGAGATCGAAGCTGACGCGATCGGACATCGTCATGGCACCTCCGGTGCAAGAATCGGACTAGCCGCGGTCGATTAAGACGGTGAAGGGTCGCACAATGCACGCCAGCGCGCCGCCACCTGGGCCCTGGTCGCGTCCAGGTCGCCGCCGTTGTCGATGATCGCCGCTGCCCGCGCCAGCTTGGGTTCAAGGGACGGCTGACTGGCCACGCGTCGCGCAGCCTCGACACGGTCTATGCCATTGCGCTGCATGAGGCGGTGGACCTCGACGTCCGCGGGACAGGTGACCACCCACAGTTCGTCGCAGTCGTCGGCCAACCCGCTCTCGACGAGCTTGACGGCGTCGACGACCGCCACCTTCGTGTCGATCGCCTCCAGCTGGCGACGAATGTCGGCGACCACCGCGGGATGCGTGAGCGCATCGAGATCGGCCAGAGCCGCGGCTTCGTTGAAGACGATGCGGCCAAGGACGGACCGATCAATCGCTCCGTCAGGCGCGAGCACGGCTGGACCGAAGCGCTCCCGTATCGCGGTATTGAGCGGAGATTGTGGGGCGATCAGCTCGTGATAGACGGCGTCGGCGTCGATGGTCGTTGACCCCAGTTCGCCCAGCATGCCGAGGACGGTGCTCTTGCCGCAGGCGATGTTCCCGGTAAGGCCGATGATGATCTGGGGTGGCATACGATTGCTGCTTCGTTTAACGACGAGGAGCCCGCACCATCATGGCACGGCATCTCAGACCCCTCCGCACTCGCTATCCCGTGGACACGGCGACCGCGACGTCGGCGTCCTGGGTCGACAGTTCTTCCCAGCGAGCATAGGCGGCATCGAGCTCCTGCTGAGCGCGCTCGTACTCAGCGCCGAGGCGGGCGACCGCGTCGACATCAGCATCGATGCCCGCGACGGTCAAGGCGTCCCCAATCTCATTGAGCTTGCCTTCGAGCCGGCCAATATCGCGTTCCACCTGGACCAGCGACGGTCCTGCCCGTCCATTGCCGGAGAGCGATGGTGCGGACGTCGCAGTACGACGCGCCGCGGTGGTTGCTGGCTCCTTCGTCACGCCCTGTTCCCGGGCCGCTGGCTCACCGCGACGACCGAGCCGGCGCTGATAGTCGGTGTAATTACCCAGGTAGGTTGATACCGATCCATCGTCGATGGCCCAGACCCGCGTGGCGAGCCGGTCGATGAAGAACCGGTCGTGGGAGACGAAGAGGATGGTGCCATCGAACTCGCCGAGCATCTCCTCAAGCGTCTCCCGAGCATGGATATCGAGGTGATTGGTCGGCTCGTCGAGGATCAGAAAATTGGCCTGCTGCAAGAGCAGTAATCCCAGTGCCAGCCGCGACCGCTCACCACCCGACAGGGAATTGACCGACTTGAACACGTCGTCGTCGCTGAAAAGAAACCGACCGAGATAGGTACGCGCCGTTTCCTCGCCGAGTGGCTGGGCGGCAAGGATAATCGAGAGCGGCGTGCCATCGAGTGGCAGACCCTCGTGCCCCTGAGCGTAATAACCGACCTTGGTGTTGGTCCCGAACTGGAACCGGCCTTTAAGCGCCGGGATCTCACCGGTCAGTGTCTTCAAAAACGATGTCTTGCCACTGCCGTTGGGACCGACGAGGCCGACGCGGTCGCCCCGCTCGATGACGAGTTCCGACATCGTCATCATGACCTGCTCGTCGCGGCCGGAATCGTACCCAACCCGCAGGTCCGGGATGGACAACACCGTCCGCCCGCTGCGCAGCGCGGTCGGGATCTTGAGATTGAAACCCTCGTGATCTTGAGGCCGCTCGATCCGCTCCAGCCGTTCGAGGCGGGTTTGGCGACCACGGGCCTCGCGCGACCGCTGCCCCGCTTTGTACTTCCGAACGAAATCCTCGGTCCGCGTAATGAACGCCTGCTGTTCTTCATATTCTTTGCGACGACGTTCCATACGCTCGGCCCGGAGGATCAGGTAGCGCGCGTAGGCCGCGGCATAGTCCTCCAACCGGCCGAACGAGAGGTCCAGGGTGCGGGTCGTGACGCGGTCGAGGAAATACCGGTCGTGGGAGACGGTGAGGCAGGCGCCGGTCCACGAGCGGAGAAATCCTTCAAGCCACTCCAGCATCTCCAGGTCGAGGTGGTTCGTCGGTTCGTCGAGCAGGAGGAGATCGGGGTCAGCGAGGAGCGCCTTGACCAGCGCCACCCGCGTCTTTTGACCGCCACTTAAACGCGCGACCGGCTCATCGAACTGATCTTCGGTGAACCCAAGACCCATCAGGACTTCGTCGGTCCGGTGCTCGACGTCGTAGCCGCCGCCCGCTTCAAATCGAGTCTGCAAGGTGTCATATTCCGCGAGCAGGGCATGGAGCTCATCGTCCCCCGCGACGCTCATGCGTTCCTCGATCTCGCGCATTCGGCTGGCCGCATCAAGTGACGCGGCGAAGGCCAGCCGAGCCTCCCCACGGACCGTGCGGTCGCTGGTGAATCGTGTCTCCTGGGCGAGGTATGTGACGCGCAGTCCATTGGCGCGAATCACCTCGCCGCTGTTCGCGGTCTCAGCGCCCGCGACGATCCGGAGCAGCGTCGATTTGCCGGCGCCATTGACACCGACAAGGGCGACATGCTCTCGTTCATGAACCTGGAAGGTAACCCCGCTGAAAATCTCGGTGGAGCCGAAGGTCTTTGCCAGATCGGTCGCGGTCAGAATCGTCGTGGGGGACATGAGTCTCTCGTCAGAATGAAAGTGGCCAAGTCAGGCGAGGTACGGTTCCGCGATCGAAGTATAGCAACCGGCGGCTGCCGTGCCCCTGAACCCACCCGAGCAGATCAGGCACGCCGAGCCTTGAAGCGGAAATTGTGTGTACGTACACTTAGAAGCGTGCACTGTTGACACAGCGTTCTCGTGCCATCCAGACCCACACTCAGCGCCTGCCAATCGCCCGGTCATCGAGGTCGATTACATGGTCTGGCCCACCACCACCACGCGCGATCAGAACGGTGCGCTGACGATTGGCGGAGTGCCCGCACCCGCCCTGGCGGCGGAGTTCGGCACTCCGCTCTACATCTTTGATGAGGTCACCCTGCGGGATCGGGCCCGTCTGTTTTTGCGGTGCTTCAGCGAGGCCTATCCCCGGTCACGTGTTGTCTACGCCGGAAAGGCGCTGCTGTCTCCCGCCATTGTCGCTTTGCTCTGGAGCGAGGGGTTCGGTCTCGATGTCGTCTCTGGAGGTGAGTTGTACGCCGGTCTCGCCTCGGGGGTTCCGGCCACGGCCATGACGTTCCATGGCAACAACAAATCGGAGATCGAGCTTACTGAAGCGGTCGACGCCGGCATCGGCCGGATCGCCATCGACAATCTCTGGGAGATCGATCTGCTGGAGCGCGTCGTGGCTGGCAGGGATCGACGGATCCCCGTCCTGCTGCGATTGAACCCCGGGGTCGACGCGCATACGCATGTCAAGATGCTGACCGGGGCGCTCGACTCGAAATTCGGTATGCCGGTCGCCTCCGGCGCGGCAGCCGGAGCGGTGGCGCGCATTCTGGAAGTTCCTGGTCTGGAGCTGACTGGCTACCATGCTCATGTCGGATCGCAAATCTTCGACGCTCAGTTGGTGAGATCCACCATTGACGTCATGCTCGCGTTCGCCGCCGCGATGCGCGACAGGCATGGTGTGGTGCCTGACGCGATCGATCCGGGGGGCGGATTCGGTGTCGCCACCGACGGCAGCGCCGCTGACGTCTCGATCGAGGACTGGGCGGCAGCGGCGGCGAACGCTCTCAGGGCGGGGTGCACGCGATATGGGTTCCCATTGCCCGAGCTGACGGTCGAGCCGGGGCGCGCTATTGTCGCTCCAGCCGGTGTGGCGCTCTACCAGATCGGCGCGCGAAAAGAGATTGCAGGCATCCGCACGTATGTCTCCGTCGACGGGGGGATGGCTGATAATATTCGACCTACCCTCTATGGGGCTCGCTACACCGCTGCTGTCGCAAATCGGGATGGAGGCGGTGAACGGGAGACGGTGACTATAGCCGGGAAGTACTGCGAGTCGGGGGACGTTCTCATCCCGGACGCAATCCTGCCTCGGCTCCGTCCCGGTGATCTGCTCGCGGTCGCCGGTGCCGGTGCCTACTGTCTCCCGATGGCCAGCAACTACAACTTGGCGCCTCGACCGGCCGTGGTACTCGTGGGCGATGGTCAGGCCAGTCTAATTCGACGTCGCGAGACGTACGCTGAGCTGCTTTCCTCCGAGGTCTGGACTGCCCAGGGAACGCCGAAGGTGCAGTGACAGCCTTACGCCTGCACCGGCCCATGACCTCCTGAAACTTGCGCGATAGGAGAGCGGCGTAGTAGCGTACCGCTATCCAGCAGCCAAGTCTCGACGGTGAACGTTCTCCCTGGTAACGGCATGGCGATGTCGACAAACGCGGCCGATGAGCGGTCCCCCCAACCATCGCCTGTTCGGTGCCTTTCCCGGAGTTTTGTGTGAAACCAGGCGACTTGCAACCGACCGATGACCGGTCCGATCCACCGATCAAACGGTCCCGTCCTGCTTCTCCACGTCACCAGGCGGCAATCGCTCGCGACCGCGAGGGTGCCGCCCCGTCAGATAACCTTCAGGTCGGTGAAGCTGTAGCCAGCTTTGGCCCCGCCGACTCTGATGAGCGCGCTGAGTTGTTCGATGTGCCGCCCTTTGAAGGCGAGGCCGGACCTTCCGAAGTTGACGCCGGTGGCGGGTTGATCGACAACACGGCTGACGGCGCCATCGCGCTCGATGCCCTGATGGAGGCGATTCCGGTCACGGAGGGCGACCTGACGGGCGTAGACGCCCTCAATCAGCGCCTGGCCGAGTTGACCGCGGTCTTCGCCCCGACGGTGGATGGCGGCGATGTCGACACTTCTATCGACGACGAGCCGATCCCGTTGAGTGTCCAGCAGGTTAACTACGATATCGGCGGAGTAAGCCTCGACGATTCGGTCCGCATGTACTTGCGCGAGATCGGGCGCGTTCCTTTGCTGACGGGCAGTCGCGAGGTCGACCTGTCACGGGCCATGGAACAGGGCGAATATCTTGCTGCCAAGCGTGCACACCTCACCGACGATTTCGGGGTGGCTTCCGGCGCCGACGTCCTGGGACGCGCGATCTACCACTCCTTCAGCGCGGGCTGGCCACTGGTCGCGAGCTTGTACAACGAGATTCATGACGGAGACGTCCTGCCCCCGAAGTCCAAATGCCTGGAGCAGCTGTTGCCGATGACGCAGGTCCCGGAGGGCGCGATCTCGGCTACCTGTCGTCGGCATGAGATTGCATCGGAGGAACTGGAAGAGGCGCTTCGGCTGCGGACCGTCGAATGGGACCTTCTCCCGGCCGTGTTGCAAAACCTGGTCCGCGATACGGAGGAGTGGCCCGACGACGCCGTCGTCGATCAGGTCTATCGCGACCAGGCGCAACGCTTGCAGCGTCGATGGGACGACATGATCGAGCAGGGGAGCCGTGCCAAGGTCGCGTTGACTGAAGCCAACCTTCGCCTGGTCGTCTCAGTCGCCAAGAAGTATCCGGGTCGCGGCATGTCGATGCTGGATCTAATTCAAGAGGGAAACCTTGGGCTGATTCGGGCGGTGGAGAAGTTTCAACACCACAAGGGGTACAAGTTCTCGACCTATGCGACGTGGTGGATTCGTCAGGCGATCACGCGAGCGATTGCCGATCAGGCCCGGACAATCCGTATTCCTGTGCACATGGTCGAGACGATCAACCGCCTCATTCGCACCTCGCGACGTCTCCAGCAGGAACTTGGCCGCGAGCCAACGACCGAAGAGATCGGCGTCGAGATGGAGCTGCCTCCCGAGCGCGTCCGCGAGATTATGAAGATCTCCCTCGAGCCGGTGTCGCTCGAAATGCCGATCGGCGAGGAAGAAGATAGCAATCTCGGCGACTTTATCGAGGATCACAAGGTGCTGGCTCCGGCGGATGCGGCGTCGCGCCAGATGCTCAAGGAACAGATGGACGATGTGCTCGGGACACTCTCCGAGCGCGAGCGCCAGGTGCTTGCCCTTCGCTTTGGTCTCGAGGATGGACGGAGCCGCACGCTCGAAGAGGTCGGCAAAGCGTTCGGCGTCACTCGTGAACGGATCAGGCAAATCGAAGCCAAAGCGTTGCGGAAGCTTCGGCATCCGAGCCGGTCGAAGAAGCTCAAGGATTACCTGGACGAGTAACGCGCCGGTGGACACACGGCGCGCATGACGGTCTCCAGTTGGCCGATAGCCGACGCGAGCCCTCCATGGTGACGATCCGCCGCATCGAAGATGCCGACGGCTCCTCGTTGCGCCGCCTGATGGAGGACCGGTGGCACGCGGAAACGGTAGTGGCGCATGGTGTCTGCTACGTTCCGAATGAACTGGACGGCTTCATCGCCGGAGAACGCGGCGGCATCGTCGGCTCCGTGACGTTTCAGATCGAGGCCAGCGCCTGTGAGGTGGTCACGATCGATGCCTTTGACCTTCACCGGGGCATCGGGTCCGCTCTGCTGACCCAGGTCGAGCTGACGGCCCGAGCAGCCGCCTGCAGCCGAATATGGCTCGTGACCACGAACGACAACCTGAACGTGCTTCGGTTCTATCAACGCCGCGGGTTTGTGCTGTGCGCGCTTCAGCGGGACGCCGTGACCTCCGCCCGCCGTCTGAAGCAGGAGATTCCATCTCGCGGGGCATTTGGTATCCCGATCCGCGACGAGCTTGAACTTAAGCGTTGGCTGGTCGATCCTCGTTCACCTGGGGCAATCCGTGGGCGCCTGACGCAAGGGAAGTATCCTTAGGAGCGGCGTTCTGAATGATGGGCGTGACACTTAGGCGTTTTTTGAATGGGGAATGAGCGTGCTTATCGATCGGGCAAGAATCTGGGTGAAGGCCGGCAATGGCGGGAACGGCTCAGCGTCGTTCCGGCGCGAGAAATACGTGCCTCGCGGCGGGCCGGATGGTGGTGATGGGGGTCGCGGCGGTGATTTGCGCCTTCGGGTTCGGTCTAATCTGACGAGCCTGCTCCCGTTCAAATACAACCAGCGTTTCAACGCGGGCAACGGCGAAGGTGGGATGAAGCAGCAGAAGCATGGCAAGGCGGGAAGTCATCTCTATGTTGATGTCCCTCCCGGCACGATCGTCTGGGACGATGAGTCGGGCGAGCTCCTGGCCGATCTGACCGATCCCGATGAGGAGGTCGTCATTCTTCACGGCGGGCGCGGCGGTCTCGGGAACACCCATTTCAAGAGCTCGACGCGACAGGCCCCACGCATTGCCGAGCTCGGCGAGCCGGGGGAAGAGCGCTGGTTGCGGCTTGAGCTGCGTCTTATCGCCGATGTCGGGCTGGTAGGGCTCCCCAATGCTGGAAAATCGACCTTGCTGACGGCCGCGTCGGCGGCCCGTCCAAAGGTCGCTGATTATCCTTTTACGACGCTTGAGCCGAATCTCGGGGTGGTCGAGGTCGGCGGCAAGGGAGGGCAAACTTTCGTCCTGGCCGATATCCCCGGCTTGATCGAAGGGGCGGCGGCGGGCGCAGGCCTTGGCCACGAGTTCCTCCGTCATGTCACGCGGACCAAGACCCTCGTCCATGTGCTCGATACCTCTGGTGGACTTGAAGGTCGAGACCCGCTCGTTGACTTCGACACGATCAACGAGGAGCTTCGCGCCTATGATGCTGATCTTTCGGCCAAGCCGACGATTGTTGCCTTGAACAAGGTCGACCTCGTCGAGGCCAGGGAAAACGTCGTCCGGCTGCGCCAGGCGATCGAGCAACGCGGGCTGACAGTCTTCGAGATCTCCGCCGCTACGGGCGAGGGGGTCGGTGAGCTGTTGAACGCGGTCGCGACGGAGCTCCGGATGGTCGCGGAACGAGCGGCCGAGGAAGAGGAGAAACCGCAGGAGCGGCGGCAGTACACGATGGAGAACGTGGACGAGCGTGCCTGGGTGGTCGAGCGCCTGTCCCGGCGGCATTTCGCGGTGAAGGGCGTCGGCATCGAACGCTTTACGAAGATGACCAACTTCGCGTTCGACGACGCCATCCAGCGGTTTCAGCGGTTACTTGAAACGAGCGGTATCCGTCACGAGCTGACCCGCCAGGGAATCCAGGCAGGTGACATGGTCCACATCGCCGAGCAGGAGCTCGTCTGGGGCGATCTCGACGAGCTCGAACCGAATGAGGCTGGACGCCCTATGCCATCGATGGTGGACGACGCCTGATCGTCGCCGGTTCTCACGTCCCAGAAGCCGCCTTGTCATCGACCGCGCCGCTGTATTCGCCGCGATACTCGGGCGGTAGGCGGCGGGCAATCGTCGTCATGATGAGATCAGTGGCCGCTTGAATCGAAGCGCGCCGGGCAGTCAGGTCGGTAGGGATACGGAACGGCTCGCCGAAGCTAATGATCACCCCGCGGCGCCCGGGGAGGAGTCTGCTCACGCCGCGGCCACGGACGGCCTTCGCGCCGTTACCCGGCAGCCATTCCGAGCCGATGATGGTGGCCGGGATAATCGGCACCCCGGCGCGGAGCGCGATCATACCGGCCCCGGGCAGGGCACGACGGAGGGCTCGGGTCGTGCTGCGGGTCCCCTCGGGAAAGATGCCGACCGCGATCCCCTCGGTGAGCACCGCCTGCGCGTGGCGGAGTGCGGAAAGATCGGCTTTGCCCCGATCGACGGGAAACGCACCAACGCGCCGGATGATCTGGGCAATGACCGGCACCGAGAACAGCTCTATCTTCGCCATATAGTGGAGCGGCCGGGGAAACGCGACCGAAAGCAACACCGGGTCCGCATTGTGGAGATGGTTGCAGACCACGATGACCGGTCCGGAGCGGGGAACGTGCTCCAGGCCTTCGATGCGGAGCCGCAGGGCCGGAGCCAGGATGCCGAGCAAGAGTGCCCGGGTCAGTCGGAATGGGATGCCCCGTAGGGTCCCGGAGGCGACGCTTCCATGCCGCGCATCATCCTGATCGACCGTCATCGAAGTCCGTTGAATGCGACGCCGGCTCCCTCGTGCATCAACGCTTCGATGCGCGCGACTACGTCTTCCACTGATAGACCGTCCGTCGTCAGCACCGTTGCTCCTTGAGCCACCCGAAGCGGCGAAGCGGAACGAGTGGAATCAAGCACGTCGCGACGCTCTAAGTCCGCCAGCACCTCGGAGAGGTCGACGTCCATGCCTCGCACGGTGAGCTCGGCATATCGCCTTCGCGCTCGCTCCGGGAGACTCGCGTCAAGGAAGACTTTCACTCGGGCATCGGGCACGACGACGGAAGCGATGTCACGGCCAACCATGACAACAGGACCGGCACTGGCAATGCGTCGTTGGGTTGGCAGCAGCGCGTCGCGAACTAGTTGGTGGGCTGAGACCTCGGAGACATGCTGATCTACGCGTGGATCGCGAATCGACCAGGTGACATCGTCGCCGTCCAATCGCACATCGTAGAGCCGGCCATCGGGAGCCGATGGTGGCGTCACGTCGATATGGCGGCGATCAGCGAGCTCGGCGAGTGAGGGAGCGTCGGCCGGATCAACGTTTGCCCGGATCGCCGCAAGGGTCACGGCGCGATAGAGCGTTCCAGTGTCAAACAGCATCGCTCCGAGGCGGTCGGCGAGTGCGCGCGCGACGGTCGTTTTCCCCGCTGCCGCCGGGCCGTCGATCGCGACGACCTGGCTGTGATCCTCCATCTCGCTGTCCTGCCTCATCTCGCTGCGTCCCGGTATCGGCTGTGCGATCGCTCTCGGTCGACTTGACGGGTCGATCCGGCCGCGGTCTGCTCTGATCTCCGTCTTTCCCATGGTGGCTGGGATGGCGGCGTTGATGCCGCGATGCTGGGGCGCCATGGACTGGAGGTGAGTCCTGTGGCCGTGGCGAACGGGGCCGTGGCGCAGGCGGCTCGCCTCGCCGTCGTCTTCCCTTGGGACGAGGAGTTGCCTGTGCGACATCCACCTGGGCAGTCTGCGGTGGACGATCGTCAGGTTGATGATCGCGGCGGCCGGACGGCGCGTCAGCCGCGCGTGGCGGTCGTCGATCGCGGCGGCCGAGCCGGCCACCGGCTGACTCTGGCGACGGCGACCTCTGGCGGTCGGGCCGTCCATCCTTCACCCCGCCCGCCGAGGCTGGACGCGGACGCCGAACATCTGCGGGGAGCGGTGGTGCTGTCCCATGAGGACTCTTGCGGCCAGCGTATGGCTTCTGCGGTCCGCGCCTTTTCGTGGTCGGAGGTTTCGCCATCGGCAACCTGACAGGCGGGTCTGCCATGTCGGTGGCGTCGATGTCTGACGCGGCGACCGGGTCTTCGTCCAGGTGAAGCGCCTCGTAGAGATTGTTCACCTCTCCTGCCGTGAGGTCACGCCACTCTCCCACCTGCAGGTGCTGCAGCGTGAGCGGTCCGACGCGCACCCGCCGGAGGCGGGTCACCGGGATGCCCACGAGGTCCATCATCCGACGGACGACGTGAAACATGCCCTCATGGAGGACGATCTTGAGAATCACCCCGTCATGCGTCTCACGAAGAATGCGGCATTCCTCGGGGACGACACGCTTTCCGTCGATCACCAGACCATTTCTCAGACGCTGGAGCTGCGTCTCCCCTGGCCGGGAGAGTGTCAGGACGTGATATTCCTTGGCGAGCCCATAGCGTGGATGCATGACACGGTTCGCCACATCACCATCGTTGGTCAGGAGGAGGAGTCCCTCCGTCGCGCGATCGAGTCGTCCGACGGGATAGACGCGCTCGTGCACCTGGACGAGATCCATCACTGTCCGCCGGTCTCGCTCGTCGCTCATCGTGGTGATGTAGCCACGCGGCTTATACAGCAGGAGGTATCGCGGCGCCTGAGCGCGGAGCAACTTACCGTCAACGTGGATCTGACTGGAGCGGGGATCGACCTTCGTGCCGAGCTCCGAGACGACCGAGCCATCGACGGAAACCCGGCCAGCCTGAATAAGCTCCTCGGCGCGCCGGCGGGATGCCACACCGCGTGAGGCCATAATGCGTTGTAGGCGCTCCAACGGCGGCCTCCACTGGAAGATGGTGGGCGGAGTAGGGTGGCACGACCGGCGTCAGGCAGCGATCTGGAAGACAGGTTGCTCGGAGAGTCGATCGTTCCCAACCAAGAATACTACCTTGCCTACCTCAGCGTCGGGCGATCCGGGCGGACCTAGCACGATGCGATAGCGGAGTTCGTCTCGACGGGCGATCGGCACGACGACGGCGGTTCCCCCCTTGAGTCCAGCCTGCCACGCGGCTAGTTCCTGGTAGAGCCCCTCGAATGTGGCTGGATCGGTGGGGTCAATCCATTCGTAGTCGGCGGGGATCGCGCTCAGGATCGTGCGGGCATCGTCGAACCGAGCCGGACTCTTCAGATTCCCCTGGTCGTCCGGTACCGTCGCACTCCCGAGGATGACACCGAGGATAAGGTCGCCGTTGATCGCCGACGACGTGATGAGGCAGCCACCGGCCTCGCTCGTCGTCCCGGTCTTGACGCCGCTGACGAGCCCTTCGAGCAACAGGTCGTTGGTCGTCGCAATGGGATAGACCAGAATCGGGTCGGCTTCGGACACGAGATCGGTTTTGACCGTGGCCACGATCTCGGCGAAGGTCGGATTGAGCATCGCCCTGGCGGTCAACGTCTCAAGGTCGCGCGCGGATGAGAAGTGGCCGTTTTCGCTGATGCCAGAGGGGTTCAAGAACGCGGTGTTCGTGAGTCCCATGGACACCACGAGTTCATTCATCGCCGCGATGAAGGCCGCTCGCGCATCTGACGAACCACTGCCCCCTGCGCCGGATAATGATGCCCCGACATGGCGGGCCAGGGCGTTCGCCGCGTCATTCCCTGACGGGACAAGGAGACCGTAGAGCAGAGACCGGACTGTGAGCCGGTCGCCATCGACCAGACCGACGTGCGACTCAGAGGGGTCGACCAGGTCACCCGCTTCGATCGTAACAACGTCGTCGACGGACGCGTGCTCGAGGACGACCAGGGCGGTCGCGACCTTGGTGAGACTAGCCGGCGCGCGCCGTTCGTCGGGATTCAGGCTGTAGAGCGGTGTCCCGGCGGTAGCGTCAATGACAAACACCGCCTGCGCGGAAACGCCTTCAGGAGGCGCGGGGACCGGATCGTCTGCCCCGGACGGGATGAAGTTCGACGGGACTACCACGCTGGCGGCCGCCGCGGCCACGGTCGAGGAAGACTGGTGGGGCGATCCTGAGGTGACGAGCGCGACCAAAAGCAGCGTTGCGCCGATGCGCGTCGTCAAAGACACGTGCGATCCGATCAGCTTGGTGCGGCAGAAAGCATAGCTCACGGTATCTGAGTGTAAATGAAGTGGTGAACGTTTGGCGTGCTCGGGTCACCGTCCGAAGGCGAATAAGGCGGCTGCGGTACACTGATTTCCTGGACCGTCGTACGGATGGGACGTTTCGATGGCACCCGGCGGCAGTCAGGTACCGCTAGAAGAGCGAGTACGAGCGGCATGATTCGAATCGCCGCCATCGGCGATCTTCACATACGTGCCCAGACGCCCAATGCGCTGGCCGACAGTTTGGTCGCGGTCGACGGTACGGTCGACGCGTTGGTTGTCGCGGGCGATATTACCAATGGCGGTCGTCTGGTCGAGGCCGAGCAGGCCGCTGAGCTGTTCGCCTCGATCAGGACCCCGATCATCGCGGTTCTTGGAAATCACGACCGCCGCTGTCTGCGACCGGCCCAATTTCGTCGTACGCTGGAGCGGTCGGGCGTCAGAATGCTTAACGGCGAGACCACAACCCTCGACATCGGAGGCCGCGTCGGCTTTGCCGGGGTGGCGGGCTGCGGCGGCGGATTCTGGCCCTTTGAAGGACCGATGACACTCCAAGGACGAGCGCTAAAAACACTAGCGCTGCGTTCCAAACTGGAGTCGGCTCGCCTCGACGCCGCTATCACCCGGCTCGACACGGAGACCCGGATCGTCATCATGCACTTCGCCCCGACGACGTCCACCCTGGGCGTGGAGCCATTGTTGAAATACTGGATGCTTGGCAACGCCGACCTCGGCCGTGTGATCGACCGCCATCGGGTCGACCTCGTCATCCACGGTCATGCCCACCTCGGGAACCCCATTGGCATTACCCGTGGCGGTACGCCGGTGCGGAACGTCGCGTCGACAGTGGTCGGTGGCGTCACGACCCTCGAGGTCGGCCCACCTCCGTCGCCACGCCCGGTCTCACGGCCATGGCTCGGGGTCGGTCCACCTCCATGAGTCGTTCTCGTCCGCACCTGATCGCCCCGAAGGGGCGAGCGCTGCCCCATGACGGACCGATCCGGCTCGATCTGCTGGCGAACCCGTACGGGCCATCCATTCACGTCTTTGAATCGCTGAGCGGTACCGGCGATCTCCACCTTCCCGCGAAACCCCGCGAGACGAAGCTGCAGTTGCGTCTCGCTCATGTTCTTGGTGTCACACCCGACTGGCTGGTTTTGGCGCCGGGGATCGACGAGTTGCTCCGGATGATTTTGCTCTGGCGGCAGCGGCGCGGTCCGGTGGTCCTTTTCCCACCGTCAGATCCCACTGATGAACGACGGGTCGCTCAGTTTGGAATGGAGGTGCTTCGTCTCCCACGCAACTCGGCGTTTTCGGTGGAGCTCGATCCGGCGATGAATCGGTCTGTCCCGGCCGGGGCGACCGCGCTGGTTGGCTCGCCCAATGACCCGACCGGGACGTTATTGGGCACCCAGGACGCCGTTCGACTGAGCCGAGCGTGTGAGCTCGTCGCCATCGATGAGCGACACGGCGAATACAGCCACCGGACACTCGTGCCATTGACCCGCGAGTTCGCGAACGTAATTGTCCTTCAAACGTTCGAGACCTGGGCTGGGCTTGCCGGGCTGCCGTTCGCGTATGCGATTGGACCACCGACCTTGATGCGAGAGCTTGCCGAGTTCGCCCATCCCGGCGGAGTAGCGATGGGCGGGGTCCTGGCCGCGACGGCGACGCTCGATGATCTCGCCTACGTCCGGGCCACGGTGCAGCGAGTTCGCGAGGAGCGATCGCGACTCTATCGCATGTTGCGCAAGCTGAACATGATTCGACCCTATCCGTCTTGGGCGAACTTCATGCTCGCTCGCGTTGAGCGAGGCAATGCCGATCGGGTCGCCGTCGACCTGGCGCGACGCGGTATCCAGGTCCACCGTCCGCATCACGCGGAGTTGGAGCGATGCCTGCGAATTAGCGCCACGCTCCCGGATCAGACCGACGCGCTGAAACGCGCGCTGATCGACCTGGCACCTGATCTTGACTAGCTGAGTCGCTGCCGCGCCTTGCCGTCAATGTGGTCCGGCGAGCGCGCTCTGCTGTGCCGCGGAAAGCTCACCGAGCCCTGATCGAGCCAGTTGGAGGAGCGCGTCGAGTGCCTCTGCCGTGAAAGGCTCTCGTTCAGCCGTCGATTGCAACTCGACGAATCGCCCGTCGGCGGTCATCACGATATTGGCGTCGACATCGGCCGTCGCGTCCTCGGCATAGTCGAGGTCGAGCAGCGGCCGCCCCTGAACCACGCCGACGCTGACGGCGGCGACCGCTCCACGAAGCGGGCTTCGCTTGATGTCTCCGCGGTCGCGGAGGTGCTGGACGGCGAGCGCCATTGCGACGTAGCCCCCGGTGATCGAGGCGCATCGGGTTCCGCCGTCGGCCTGTAACACGTCGCAGTCGACCGTAATCTGCCGCTCGCCGAGCGCCCCGAGATCGACGACCGCACGAAGAGAGCGCCCGATCAGCCGTTGAATCTCCACGGTCCGACCGCCCTGCTTGCCACCCACGGCTTCGCGGGTGGTGCGCTCGCGGGTTGCCCGGGGGAGCATGCTGTACTCGGCGGTCACCCAGCCACGGCGTTGACCGACGAGCCATCGCGGCAGTCGGTCCTCGACGGTCGCCGCGCAGAGCACCCGTGTGTTGCCGAGCGTCAGCAGGACCGAGCCTTCAGCGTTTGGCATGGCGCCGGTGACGATGCTCAGGGGACGCAATTGAGCAAAGCCGCGGCCGCTGGCACGTGTGGACGCCGCTGGGGCATTATCCATCATCGCACACCCCAATCAAGGAGAAGGCCATCGCTGCCCGCATAACAGGGCTGCTCGACACACGGCGGGGGGGTCACGTTGACTCCTTTTGCGTCGGTGGAGGAGACGTCGAGTCTTGATCGTAGACCGCTCGAATCTGTTCGAGTCGTTGGGTCAACGTTTCCTCGAAGCCGCGGTCGGACGGTAGGTAATACCGGCGACCGGCGAGGTTGGCAGGAAGGTTCTGCTGGGCGACGACGCCACCTGGGTGATCGTGGGCGTAACGATAGCCTTCGGCATAGCTCAGGTCCTTCATGAGACCGGTGGGTGCGTTGCGGAGATGGAGTGGAACTGGATCGTTCCGCGTCTTCTCAACATCATCGCGGGCCGCTTCGTAGCCGCGGTAGATCGCATTGCTTTTCGGGGCCAGGGCGAGATAGACGACGAGTTCGGAGAGCGCCAGTGCCCCTTCGGGCATCCCCAGGAAATGAATTGCGCCCTGGGCCGCCATGGCCAGGGTCAAGGCGGACGGGTCGGCGAGGCCGACATCCTCACTGGCAAACCGGACGAGGCGCCGAACGACATAGAGTGGATCGTCACCACGCTCCAACATGCGGGCAAGCCAGTAGAGCGACGCGTCCGGGTCGGAGCCGCGGATCGTCTTGTGGAGCGCGGAGATTGCGTCGAAATGATCGTCCCCGGTCTTATCGTAGGTCGCCGCTCGTCGTTGTGCGGCCTCTGCGATCAGGTCGGCAGTGATGCGTGGCCGCTCGCTGTATCCTGCACCGGTGGCGGCAAACTCCAGTGTGTTCAGGGCGAAACGGGCATCGCCGTTCGCCAGGTTGGCCAGTAGATCGAGCGCTTCTTCGTCAATCTCAATGTGAGCGTTCCCAAGGCCGCGCTCGTTGTCGGAAAGCGCCCGCTGGACAATCGATCGCACATCGTCATCACCCAGTGACTTCATCACGATCACCCTGGACCGCGACAGGAGGGGCGCGTTGACCTCAAACGATGGGTTCTCGGTCGTCGCACCGATCATGATGACCGTGCCGTCTTCGACATGGGGCAGGATGGCGTCCTGCTGTGCCTTGTTGAAGCGGTGAATCTCGTCGACGAAGAGGACGGTTCGCTGTCCATGCATGCCGAGGCGGTCGCCGGCGTCCTTGATGGCGGCGCGCAGGTCGGCGACCCCCGACATGACGGCACTGACGGCGGCAAAGTGGGCACGCGTCGTGTTGGCGACGATCCGTGCGAGCGTGGTCTTGCCCGAGCCTGGCGGTCCCCAGAGGATCAGTGACGAGAGCCGGTCCGCCTCGATCGCCTGGCGCAGCAGGGTTCCCGGTCCGACGATGTTCGCGTGACCGACCAGCTCATCGAGCGTTTGTGGACGCATGCGCGTCGCGAGCGGCGCCCGGGTCGTGAGCTGCTGCTGGCGACTGGCTTCAAACAGGTCCACGCAATGTCCCCTTGGAAAAATGCAAATTAGTGTAGGTAGCTAATCTGGCGCGAGTTGATCGAGCAGGGTATTGATCGCGGCGATGCGACGCTCGACCTCCTCGACGGTCCGTAGCTGAAACTCGTTCATATCTTCAACGACATCTTCCAGGCGATCGAGCTCGTCGAGAAGTGACGCGATGTGGTCGTCGGTGCCTCCCATTGTGAATGGACTCCTCCGGGATCCGCTCAGGCGGTGACGGCGAGCACAATGAAGGCGGCGACGCTGACCAGTCCAAACTCAATCAGGTCGCGGCTGCGCAGAACGGAGCGCTGGGTGCGAGCAAGAAGCACTCCCGCCACGAGGTAGAAACAGACGAGCAACACGGCGCCACCGGTCCAGTTGTACGTCTGCCACCAGTTCAATGCCACCGTCGACTCGGCGAGGATGATGCCTCCGAGAAGAGCGTAGAGCAGGCGCTGCTGGCGGCTGGCCGAACCCCGCTCCAATGTTTCCAAAACCAGCAAACCGCCGATCACACCGACGAGCACCGCGGCGGCCCAGACGGGCATCTTGTTCAGGTAGACCGCGCTCAGTGCGAGGAAGGCGACCGCATGGATCACCAGTGTGTGGATGGTGGTGGCCGTACGCTGCGTGGAGTCAGCGGAATCGTCGAGCAGGTCGCGAGAGAGGAGGGACCCGGCGTTGCCGAAAAAGGCGATCAGCGGCCCGGCCGCGACCATGACCCCGTTGTGATAGGTGGCGACCAGAAGGACCGCCGCCAGCGTAGCGACCGCAGGAACGGACCAGGCAGTGGCCATGGCCGTCGCCGGTCGGGGCCGGCCGACGGCAGCCGCCGACTCGGCAGCCGCCCGCTCGGCATATTGGGCGCCGATGCCAGCGGCGACCACGGTGAGCGACGCGACGATCCAGAACAACAGGTTGGTATTTTGAATAATCGGTAGACCGTCGCGATCGGCGTCGCCGATGATGAAGATGGCAAGCACGAAGATCACCAGCGCCACGACGACGCTGACGACCATCCCCAGACCGTAGACCGGCTGCCGCACTCCTTGCGGGCCTGGTCCCGGTGGGGGTCCCTGCGGTCGCGTCAGCACACCACCGCCGGCACCGCCTAGAACACCCGTTGTGGTGGTCGTTTGCCCCTCGCTGGGCGGCGATGTACGTATTTTGCCGGGCACTGGCCCAGGCCCCGATTTAGGCTCGGATCCCGTCCTCATTCCGGACGTCATCTGTGGCCTCACTCCCCCCCGATCCCACCGCATCGTACAGGGAAACGGCGACGCTTGGCCACCGCCTACCCGCGAACGACGCCCGGGGCGGGCATCAGGAGCGTGAAGCGGCGAGGTCGACCTCTTCCCGGAGAATTTCCTGCCAGGCAGCATCCAAATCCTCGGCGGAAATCGGGCCGTCCCGCAGAATCCGCAGGCTATCGCCATCACAGCGAATCACGGTTGAGGCCACGCCCCCAGGGGTGACACCACCATCGAGGATGAGATCGATCTCGCGATCGAAGGCGTCGATGACCTCCGGTGTCGATTGAGCCGGCGTTGCGCCACCACGGTTAGCACTCGTCCCCGCGACAGCCCCGCCCGCGAGCTCAAGAAGCTCCAGTGCGAGAAAATGATTCGGTACCCGCACTCCCACCGTCCCGTCGCTGGCGACGACGTGTGCCGGGAGGCCAGCGCGCGCAGGGACCGCGACCGTCAACGGCCCCGGCCAGAAGCGGGCGACGAGCGCTTCCAGACGTGCGCCAGGCTCCCGGGCAACCAGCGCGAGTGATGCGACGGACGCAAGCAGGACCGGGATCGGCTTGTCCGGCGGACGCCGTTTCAGCGCGGCGAGGCGATCAAGCGAATCCGGATGGGCCAGCGACGCGGCAAGTGCATAGACGGTGTCGGTGGGGAATGCGATGAGCCCGCCGGCAAGGAGCCTGTCGGCGGTCCACTCGATGGCGCGTGGGGAGTCGGGGGTGAAGATCAAGGGGCGGCGCTCGGGATCATCGACCGGCGGTAAGAGATGCCCGGCGTCCATGTCGAAGGAGCGATCTACGGAGGTTTTGCCCACCTCCTGCTCCCGCTCCGAATCGTTCCCGAACTGATGGGGAGACATCTAGAGCGCCGTTTTGATCTGGGCGGCGATCGCCGGAGTAATGCCATCGACTGCGGTCAGGTCGGTCTCCGACGCGGCCTTGACGGCGCTGAGGGAACCGAAATGGTGGATCAGCGCCTTCTTGCGCTTCGGCCCGACTCCGGGCACATCATCGAGACGGGAATGAAAGGTCGCTTTCGATCGTCGCTGTCGATGGAACGAGACGGCGAAGCGATGAGCTTCGTCACGAACGCGCTGGACGAGGAAAAGGGCCTGCGCGTCGCGGGGGAGCATGACCGGATCGCGCTGACGTGGCAGGAACAGCTCCTCATTCTCCTTGGCCAATCCGACGATCGGCTGATCAGCCATCCCGACCTCGGCGAGGGCCGCCAGCGCCGCGCTGAGTTGTCCTTTGCCACCGTCGACGATGACGAGATCGGGCAGGGTGGTCCACTTCCCATCGCGCTCTTCGTCTTCCTCGGTGGCGCGGCGAAACCGCCGCCGGATCACCTCCGCCATGGCGGCGAAGTCGTTCGGCCCGACGACCGTCTTGATGGTGAAGCGGCGATATTCTCGCTTTGCCGGGCGCCCCTGCTCGAAGACGACCATGCTCGCCACCGGGTTGGTCCCTTGCAGGTTGGAGATGTCGTAGCACTCGATCCGGCGCGGCATGCGAGGCAAATCCAACGCGTCGGCAAGCTCGGTCATCGCCCCGATCATCTTCTGCTCGTCGGAGAGGAACCGCAGCCGGCTCTGCTCCAGATTCTCGGCCGCGCTTTTGGCCACCATCTCGACGAGACCCCGCTTGGCGCCGCGGCGAGGAACGAGGAGCTCAACCTTGCCGGCCCGACGCTCGGCAAGCCATTCGCCGACGACCTCAGCCTCCCCCTCTGGCAGCGGCTGCTGAAGGAGAATGACGGGCGGAACAACAGCAGCGTCGGCATAGAACTGACCGAGAAAACCGGCGACGATGGCCGCTGCCTGGTCATCCAACCGCGCACGCATCGGGAAAAACTCGGAGCCGAGGATCTTGCCGTTTCGGAGGGCGCCAACCTGGACGCCCGCGTCGCCGCCCGCGCCCTGAGCGACGGCGACGATGTCGGCGTTATCGCGGCTCGGGCTGACGATCTTCTGCCGCTCGATGACGTGGTTGACCGCCGCCAGCCGATCTCGAAGCTCGGCCGCGCGCTCGAAATTCAATGACTCGGCGGCCGCCTCCATCTCGGCGGCGATCGGCGCGACGACGTCCTCCGCATGCCCGTCGAGGAACCGGGTCGTCAGGTCGATCGCCTGCATGTACGTAGCGCGGTCAACGGCTGAGATACAGGGGGCGGTGCATTGATGCAGGTGATAGTAGAGGCAAAGCTCGTCGTTGCCGGTGATCTTCTTCTCGCATTTGCGATACGGGAAGAGCCGGTTCAGGAGATTGAGAGTCTTGTAGGCAGAGCCAGCTGAAGTGTACGGGCCGAAATAGCGACCGCCATCGTTGATCACCCTCCGGGTGAGGATGACGCGCGGCCACATCTCGTTTGTCACCTTGAGATAGGGATAGGTCTTGCTGTCCTTGAGCATGACGTTGTACTTCGGCTGATACCGCTTGATCAGCTCGTTCTCAAGGATCAGCGCTTCGGTCGCGGTGTCGGTGCGAATCACCGCGAAGTCGGCGATATGCGCGACCAGCTCCCGGGTCTTCGGATCGAGATGGCGCGCGGACTGGAAGTAGGACCGGACACGCTCTCGAAGACGCGCGGCTTTACCGACGTAGATGATGTCGCCGCCGTGATTTTTCATCAGGTAGACGCCGGGCGCGGACGCGAGACCAGCGGCGCGGGACGCGAAATCGGGACGGGCGGGCAAAACAGTGACCATAGTAGAGGGAAGTATAGCCGGTCCGATCGCTCGTTCCGTCACGTAGACGGCGGTCATAGGGTGACCGATCGGTGCGGTCGAGCGAGGTTTCTTGACTCTGCTGTAGGGGAACACAGGCTGCCCGCGTGAAACCGTACCTCTCGATTGGTCACATTACGCGACTCCCCCCCGAAGGCGCTAGGTCTCTATGGCGAACTGGACCTACTCGTGGGCATGCGATCGGGGTCGAGAGCTCGATGGGCCGCCGCGGGAGACCTATGCGACGCCGCTGGGCCACGCTAGAGACGTGTCAATGGAGATCATCTAGTCGCCACGGGACGCTAGTGGGGCATGACGACGACCTGCTCGCCAGGAACCCCTGACCCACGTGGAGCCGTCGCTGCAATCAGCCGACGTGGATGGCCGGACGGCGCTTAGGATCGGGCTCGGCCTTGCGCAGAACCTCATGAGTCACAGGCGCAATGTCCCCCTCACCGAACAAGACATAACGCGCCAGGTATTTGAGCGGGTTTCCTTCGGTCCAGCCGAAGTAGGCATGGGGCCGGACGCCAGTTCGGTCACGAATCTGGAGAAGGATCGCGGCAATGGCGTTCGGGACCGACGGAGCTTCTGCTTTCAAGACGCGATGAGATCCGATTTGTTCACCGTCGACCTCAATGACCGGCGCAAACTCGGATGCATCGCTGACGGTAATCTCCAGGAACATGACCTGGCCGCCGTCGGGGATGTGATTCTCTTCGCGCTGCTCCCGCTCCTTCAGGAGATATTCGCGGGAGTCTCGCTCATCGGGATGGTTGGCAATAACGCGGATCGATCCGGATCGGGCGGCTTCCGCGATAAACCGCTCGGCATCGTCGTCGAGCGCCACGTGGGTGGCTCGCAGTTCGGTTGATCTCCAGACCCGCGAGACGAGCGATACGATGATGACGCCGGCGATGAAGATTCCCGCAATGCGTAGTCCGGCGGGGTTGCCCAGGATGGTCACGGCCGTCGTGTAGACGAAGATCGCTGCCACCAGCGCGAAAAGGATCGTCGCCCGCGGTTGGTGGCGGCGACGAGCCGACAGCGTGACCGCAACCGTCGCCGAGGTGATGACTGCCAGGACCCCGGTGGCGTAGGCGGCGGCCTGCGCATTGACGTCGGCCTTGAAGAGAATGGTGACGACGACGCAGATCAGGCTGAATACCAGGACGAGCGGTCGTGAGGCAAGGGTCCAATCCGGTGCCATCCCGTAGCGAGGAAGGTACCGGGGAACAATATTGAGCAAACCTGCCATCGCCGAGGCCCCGGCGAACCAGAGGATCAGGATCGTGCTGACATCGTAGATTGAACCGAAAAGCTCCCCGAGATAGGAATGGGCGAGGAACGATAATGCCCGCCCGCTCGCCTCTCCCCCTTCTTCGAAGGCAGGCTGGGGTATCAGAAGGGTGGTCACGACGCTGCTCGTCATCAGCAGCACACTCATGATCACGGCGGCGGTGGTGAGCAGCTTCTGGGCGTTCCGAATGCGGCCCTTTGGTTCTGCAGGGGTGTCCGCCGGTTCACCCTCAACCAGCGGCATCACCACGACGCCGGTTTCAAAGCCGGAAAGTCCAAGTGCCAGCTTCGGGAAGAGCAAGAGGGCCGCGCCGACCATCACCAGTGGGTTGGCGTACTTGACGGACAGCGCGTCTTTCCAGTTACCGATGACGTCGGGGTGACGCGCGACTTCGAGCAGCCCAACGCCGATGACGACGGTGTTCAGCAGCAGGTATGCGGCGACCAGCGCGACGGCAATACCCATCGCCTCGCTGAAGCCCCGTAGGAAGACGGCGGCGAGAAGCGCGATCAGTCCGAGCGTAATCGGGACCTCGTACCCGGCGGTGAAGTCCGTGAAGGGATTCTCCGTGACGTGGGCGGCGGCATCGGCGGCGGAGAGGGTAATCGTGATGATGAATCCGGTCGCCACAAAGCCGATCAGACAGAGGACCAGCAGCTTTCCCTGCCACCAGGAGAGCAACCGTGCCAGCATCGAGATCGAGCCGTCCCCGTGAGGGCTCTCGACGGCGACTCGCTTGTACATCGGCAGCGCGCCAAACAGCGTGATCAGCACCAACACCAGAGTCGCGAACGGAGAAAGGACACCGGCCGCGAGAGCGGCGATACCGGGCTGATAGCCAAGCGTCGAGAAGTAGTCGACGCCGGTGAGACACATGACCTGCCACCATGGATGCTGGTGCTGATTCTGCCGCTCAGCGGCATGCGGCCCCTCCACCGACGCTGTGTGGCCAGCCAGTAACCATGCACGGAGGGGATGAGATGGACGAGAGAGACCAGCGTCGATCAGTGCCATCATTGCTCCCGAGTGCGCATCGTTGCCGCCGCATGGGGAAGACGCGCGAGCCGTCGCCAGCGTATCCCATTGGTTCGTCCTCTTCCGCCAGGCGGGAGGATACCAAGTTGAATGCCACTGTGCGGCAAGCGGGGACTTGCCGCCGGAGAAACGTCGAGAGATGCGTGACTACCCGGCTTCCCCTCGAACGCCGCCCGCCTCGTGACCTTGGACTGCATGAGCGCGACTAATACGCACCGACCTGGACGCTCACACTTACACGCCACGGGCACAAGGTCCCGGCTCGCCGACCGGAGCGAGAAGGGACGTTGGGCGGTAGATGTCCAGAGGGCGACGGCGTTCGATGCAGCTCACACTATGTTGATCACACGACGCTGGCCAGTCACGTGGAACACGGAATACGGGAAGAACTGCGCGGTGAGGGGGAGGAGGCGTGACAGTGATGACTGCCTTTCGAACGTTCTTCCTGCGTGGCAATGTCGTCGACCTCGCCATCGCGGTCGTGATCGGCGCATCGTTCGGGGCGGTTGTCTCCGCGCTCGTCACCGAACATCATCACGCCCATATTCGCGGCTGTCGGTGGGCAGCCGGACTTCTCAGGTCTGGTCTTCACGATCAACGGGAGCGTCGTTCACTACGGGCAATTCTTAATTGCGGAGCTCTTGTTCTCGATGATTGCCACCATAGTCATCTTCGGCGTTGTGCTGCTGGTGAATCACCTGCTGGAGCGGTTCTCGCCGACAGGCCCTGATCCTAGACCTACCCGGCGTTGCCCCGAGTGTTTGAGCGATGTGCCGCTCGAGGCTCGCCGTTGCGCCTTCTGCGCATCGACGCTTCCCCCGGTTGGCTGAAGATCATCGCGGCAATGCCGGTGGAAGGTCCTCGATGAGCTTGACCGGTCGGTGACGAAGACATTCCATTGTTGCCCGAAGACAACCGGTGAGCGACGCTACCACTGGCGTGATCCTCAGGTCAACGTGATGCTCAACTCGGTGTTGGTACCACCGACGATCCGGAACGCGCGGAGGGATGGGTGGTCGGGACGCTCCAATGAGCAGACGAGATACACGACCTCGGACCACACCGCGAGGTCCACGTCGGTTGCCGATGGGTAGGCAGGCGAATTTGGGTGCGAGTGATAGATGGCGACGAGATCGTCGCCTCGCTGGTCAAGGGCCTGATAGATGTGAAATAGCTCGGTGTCGTCGACCCGATAGCGGTCGATGCCTGGTTCCACATTGGTGAGCTCGATCACCTCGCCGAAATCTCCCGAGCGACCGCTGATGATCCCGCAGCACTCACGAGGGGCGAGGGTGGTGGCGTGGGCGGTAATCCAGTCTCGCATCGCGGCCGGGAGCGCTACCGTCGACGGTGCGCCGGCAGTCATGCGCCGCCAGGCATCGCCGGGATGATGCCGACCTCCTCACCGGGATTCACCGCCGTCGCAGTGCCGTCGTGTTCCCGCGCATTGACCCCGTTGACGAAGACGTTGACGAAGCGACGGAGACGACCGTCTGGTTCGCGGACCTGATCGGCAAGTCCTGGGAAGTCCCAATCGAGGGCATCAAGCAGCTCGGCGACTGTGGCACCCATGGCGTTGACCTTCAGCTGGCCGTTGGTGAAGCGCCGTAATGGCGTCGGAATCAGGACGGTCACTGACGGTGCTTCGCTCATTGTGTCATCTCCTCGGCGATCCCTCTTCGGCATGCTCGGGGGTCATTAGCGGCACGAGTTTCCCATGTCTAGCTCGCGAGCGTCGCAGTGCCGCGGCGGCCTAGAAGGAGCCGAGACGTGTCAGGAGACGTTGACGGACCAGGACAATGCCCTCGACATCGGGATCGGCGCAGTCCTCAACGGGGGCCAATACGACGCGGATATGCGCGGGGAGATGCACGCCGAGATCCAGCTCGGTCGCACGCTGCACGAGTCGGTCCTCCCAGGGGCCAACCGGGTCCCGTTCCTCGTCTGCCGCGTCGTGTCGCCACGCGAGAACGACAAGCTCGGCCGCGATCCGGTCAGCGGTGGCGGCAATGAGGTGCCGGCTTCCGAGCATCGAGTGGACCAGGATCAGTCGAGGATGCAGCGGCGCCGCCAGTTCGGCCGCCAGACCGAGCCGGCGTCGATCGAGACGGGCGGCGAGCGCCTGGCGGGGGCGAGTGAACGCGGCCAGCGTTTCCAAAACCGACGATGGATCGCTGGCATCAACGGCAAGGCAGAGGGCCGCGGGCCCGGCGATATCAGTCGGGATCGACACCGTCGCGAAGCGTTCGCTGGCCTCTGGTGTGGCGAGGTCGGTCCAGGTGGAGTCGGACCCGAGTAAGCGTTGCCGAGCCACGGAGGCTGCTGTTGTCCGGGTTCGAAGCACGACGGAGGCGCCGGACATCGTTTCCGAAAGGACCGCGACCACTGCTGAGCCCAGCCGACCACTCGCCGGTCCCCCAGTCAGCACCATGACGTTCGACGTGCCGGCGTCCATCCATTCGAGGCCATCGACGAAATCGATTGCTGAGCGGACAGCCAAGCGGAGCACCAGCGCGGACGAGAGCACGATCGAGGCGACACCAGATTGACCGCTCATCATGGACAGACCGGTCCCCGGGCGAAGCAACCTGTCATACCGGCACGCACATTCCGACGGTGACAGAACATATTCCCTAAGTCAACCGATATCGGGACGGTCATGAAGACTAGGCAATCAAAGTATAAATGAGGGTAGTCTGCGGCGGCAGCGACGGCAAGCGGTGCGCTACCTTTCGGTTGCATCCGACCAAGTCCTCCGCCAGCCGCCGAGATCTCCTCAAACCCACCGGGGTGGCTGTCACTGCCTCCGTGTTCGGATTGGGGCTACGCTCGAGACCTGGCACCGAGACCCAGCACGGCACTCAGGTGCACCACCCTCCATCGTGACTCCGGGTGCGGGACCGTCTGTTGCAACTTCAGGCGTGACACCGTCGGCGCTCGGACCTGCGAGCGGCGATTGGGCGACGTTCGGCTACGATCTGCAGCAGACCCGACACGTTCCCTGTACCCAGATTGCCAAGGAGAACATCGACGGCCCCGGTACTGGACGGCGTTATACAGAGTCTTGAGCGCGGCGGCTCCTCCGCAGCGGGTGGGCGGGGTGTGAGTCCTGATGCGGCGTCGACGTCGGGGTGACGGGATCCGAGGTGATGGACGCTCGCGTGGACGACTCTTGAGACGCGGAATGTCGCGTCACGCCGTCCGAAGCGTGACTGGCTGGAGGCGCGGCGGTGAGTGAGAGGCGGGCGCGGACGACTGACCGCCTAGCTGTCGTTATCATGGCAACCGCGAATGGCGAGTCGGTCCTCGGTCCCCTTGCGCATCAGCTCGACACGGCGCGCCACGGACCTCTTGCGGGCCCGGCTGATCGACACGATCTCAAGCATGATCCGCCTGGACGGGGTGAACCTCGCGGTCGTCGTTGATCCGGCCGAGCGCGCCGATCTGTCTCGATTCGTCCCGTCAGGCTTCGACGTGCTCGCGACGACCTCTCCGGTCGCGTCGCCGGCTGCCGCCGCACGGACTCTTCGGACCCTCCTCGGTCGGCGCTTCGACCGTGTGGTGACCGTCCTACCAGGGTCGGTACCACTTCCCGCGCGGATCGTGGCGACCGCCCTGGCGGTGGCGGCCAACGTCGATCTGACGCTTGGCGCCACGCCGAGCGGGCGGCTCTACCTCGGTGGCGCCCGCAATCACGAGTCGGCGACTGTCTTCGAGGACGTTGCAGCACCGACGGTCGATGCAGTGCGCGACGCCGCCGGACGATTCGGTCTCACGATCGGTAAGGCCGAGCCGCGCCGCCTGCTTGGCGATTTTTCCGACCTTGGCGCGCTGCGGACCTACGTCGAGGGAAACGCCGACCTTTGCCCGGAGATGTGGCATTGGTTCTCGTCGAGGGCCGCCCGGATGCCCCGCCGGTAGGCGCCGATCGTCGACGTCATGAGAGTGGGATTCTATGCTTCGCCCATGGCGCGTCTCCTACGGAGTGCCCGCGCTTCTCGGATCCGCTGTGGACCCCACGAGCGAGTGACGTGATAAGGGCCGCTGATGCTGCTACTCAGACGATGCCTGGTCGTGCTGTCCCTGCTGATCGTGCCGGTCGCGACGCCAGGCGTCGTGCGGCTGGTCGGCGCGGCGACGTCCTCCATCGCCCCTCGACCACCGCGTCCCCCGGAACAGCCCGCGCATGGACCGGGCGGCATGGCGTTCCGCTATGACGGTGTCAGCGCCCAGCGGTACGGGACGCCGCCAAGCGGGTTCTGGCTGTTTGAGCCGGCGCACCTGCGCCTTGACGACGCCTCTCCACCCGCGAATCCGCTACCCGTGGTGATCTTCATCCATGGCTATACCGCGCTCGATCCCGACGTCTATCGGGGTTGGATCGACCACGTCGTTCGCCGCGGCGCGACCGTGATCTACCCTGACTACCAGCGGATCAACCCCTTCGGAGAATCGTGGCGTTCGTATCCGTCCGATCTGGTCTCCGGCGTCGCGGGTGCGATCCATGAGCTCGGCCAGCCCGGACATCTCCCTGTCGACCTGAGCCGCGTCGCCGTCGTCGGCCATTCGCTGGGTGGTGTCCTGGCGGTCGACTACGCGGCGACGGCGAAGGAGCACGCTCTTCCTCAGCCAGGCGTGGTGATGGCGGTGCAGCCCGGTGGTTGCGGCGGTTGCCGGGGTCTGCCGGACGACCAGGGTGTGCCCCTGCCCACATTCACGACGCTTTCCCGGCAGACGCTGGTCGAGGTGATTGTGGGCGAAGACGATGATGTCGTCGGCGACGACGCCGCAAAGATCATCTGGTCCGGCTTGAGCGACCTCCCCGTCGAGCAGCGCGATTACATCACCCTCCGATCTGATCTCCATGGCGTCCCGTTCCTGCGCGCGACCCATTGGCTGGCGCAGACCGCCGGCTTCCGTGGCGTCGAGGACGCGCTCGACTGGTATGGCCCGTGGAAGTTGCTCGATCTCCTGACGACCTGCGCCTTCACCGGCTCCGGCTGCGAGGCCGCGCTCAACGATTCGCCGGAGCAGCGCTCGATGGGCGTCTGGAGCGATGGGCGGCCGGTCAAAACGGCAATCGTCAGTGATGGACCTTGAGCGGCACGGTCAACAATTACTCGACGGCTGGAGAGTTCCAGTGCCCAGACAGTACAACGAGGTCTTGGGTGCGCCAGCAAGTCGTACCGCGACGGCGCATCGTCTTGACGATTCTTGAGCATTCCGAGTAGGGTTCGCCCCCTATGGCGACCCGATCGAGCGCATCCAATCCGCTAGGACATGACGAGGTCACCGCCACCCCCCCCGGGGTGATTTCTGGTGATGGGCTGCGGTCCCCGCTGCCGCGGTTGCCTGACCCTGAGAACGACCAGGGTTCGTACCACCAACTCGTCATTGCGCTCTTCGTTGCCTACGCCATCGCGGTCGTCGGCGTGTATCTCTGGCGAGGCGCCGAGATTACCCCGCGGATGTGGGGCGGACTGCTCCTCATTGGCGTGCTGCTGCTCGGGCAATGGACCGCGCCGCTGGCGGCCCGCCTTCCGCAAGGGCGTTTGCTCGCGATGATCTTCGTCGGGTTCATGCTCATCGGCATCGGTCTTCAAGTTTGGCGCGGCGCGTACTTCACCCCTGACCGGTGGGCGATTCTCCTCTTTGTCGGCGCGGTCGTGCTCGGTCAAGGGTTGGCCTTCCTGCGCGACTGGGTGCCGGTGGTCATGTTGATCTTTGGCTACGAGTTCATGCGTGGCGTCGCTGGAACCATGGTCAAGGAGCAGCACCGGTCGGTCCATGTCATGGAGCTGATCAACGGCGACCGCTTCCTCTTTGGGGGCCACCTGCCGACCGTCTGGCTGCAGCGGCACCTCTATCACCCCGGCCAACCCCATTGGTACGACTTCATGGCGGTGCTCTTCTATGCGCTGCATTTCGTCTTTCCGTTGGTCTTTGCGTTTATCCTCTGGGTCAACCGGAAGGATCGCTTCTGGCAGTTCTCGCTGACCTTCCTGCTGATGACCTACGTCGCGTTTGCCTTCTTTCTCTTCTACCCCGCCGCCCCGCCCTGGCTCGCCGATAAGTGGGGGGTCATTCCAGAAGGGATTAAGTGGCCTGCGGGGGACGCCTACCGGGCGATGGTGCCGCAGAGATACGATAACTTCGATACCTATCAGATCTGGAACAAGGCGAGCGGTAATGCCGTGGCGGCGTTTCCATCGCTCCACGCTAGCTTTCCATGGCTAACGCTGCTCTACGCGGTGAAGTTCTTTGGTAAGCGGGGGTTGATCTTCTTCATCTACAGCCCGTTGCTCTGGTTCAGCGTGGTCTATCTCGGCCACCACTGGGTGATCGACCTCGTCGGCGGGATCGCCTGGGCGACGATTTGCTTTGTGACGGTTCAGCTGATCTGGCCATGGGTCGCCCGGGGAATCTCCTTCTCGATGCCACGCCCGTGGCGTCGCGGCACGCCGGACGTCATCCAAAACGGTACGATAAATCCGATATCTATCAGATCTGTAACAAGGCCAGCGGTAACTCAGTCGCGGAGTTTCCGTCGCTCCACGCGGGGTTCCCGTCGCTCCACGCGGGGTTCCCGTCGCTCCACGCGGGGTTCCCGTGGTTGAAGCTGCTCTACGCGGTGAAAGTTCTTTGGTAAGCGGGGGTTGATCTTCTTCATCTACAGCCCGTTGCTCTGGTTCAGCGTGGTCTATCTCGGCCACCATTGGGTGATCGACCTCGTCGGCGGGATCGCCTGGGCGACGATTTGCTTTGTGACGGTTCAGCTGATCTGGCCATGGGTCGCCCGGGGAATCTCCTTCTCGATGCCACGCCCGTGGCGTCGCGGCACGCCGGACGTCACTTAGCCCGTGTCGACGCCATAGCGAACGCTCTCCTTTCGTCCCGGACATGATGTTGATGGACAACGGTGGAGCGAGCGCGGCGCGATGTATCGTCGTGCGCGCCGCGGAACAGGGCGCGCCATTCTCACTCGCCGCTACCTGCGGGCCGGTGGCGTGGGCGGGTGGACGCTGGCCTAATGTCGACTGGACGTCGAGTGGACTGGTTTGGGTGGGGTGGGAAGACTCGCGCGCGGTTTCGCGGCTGGTGCGGCAGGTCGCGGACGACGAGCTGTCGGTGACTGGCAGCGCCTCCGACGTTGAGGACACCTCGTGGGCAGAACGGGTGCTTGGAACCGAGGCGGCACTCCCCCGATTCGATGACCCGATCCTGGAACCGCTGCGTGTTCGGTATCCGGGGCTTCGACCATTCGCGGCCGGGTCGGTCTTTGATGGCGTGGTCTCGTCGATCGTCGGGCAAAGCATCAGTATCGCCGCCGCTGCAGTGACGGAAGCCCGACTTTCCGCGCTCTTCTCACCAGGATTGGAAATCGATGGACGCCGCTTCAGGCCGTTGCCGCGCGCCGACCAGCTGGCGGACGCGAGCGCGGAGATGATCCGGCGATCTGGCGTGACGTGGCGACGGGCGGAAGCGATTGTCCATGCCGGCCGCGCTCAGATGGCCGGGGACATTCCGACTACCGCGGCCGCGCTTGCCGATCCGGAACTGGCACGGGTGCATCTGCGTCGCTTGCCGCTCGTGGGGCCGTGGACGGCGGAGTCGACACTGTTGTGGGGCATCGGGCTTGCCGATGCCTACCCGATCGGCGATGTGGCGCTGCTGCGGGCTGCCCGACGAGCGTTTGGCGATGCGACCCTCTCGGCGAGAGCCATGGACGACCGGAGCGAGCGATGGCGGCCATGTCGGGCATGGGCGGCACGGCTTCTCTGGACTGACCTGCTTGGGGAGGCGCCCCGCCTCGAGCGATGACGAGACGCCGGTCGACGGAGCGTCAGGCGAGCGGTTCCTCGGACTGACGGCCATGAGCGAGGTTGTTCTCATGGCGAATCTCGCGCAGCTTGTGCCAGATGTGCCAGCCGATCAGAAGAAGGATCGCGGCGGCGATCGGATAGTCGAAGATGCGCGCCTTGTCGCGGAACGTCTCCCAGTCCTTGCCCCAGTGGTAGCCGGCAGCCGTCAGCGGGATACACCAGAGGAAGGCGCCGAGGAACGTATAGAGGACGAACTTGCCGAATGGCATCCGGGAGATACCGGCGGGCAACGAGATGAAGGTCCGGACGACCGGCAGCAGCCGCGACAAAAACGCCGTCGCCTCTCCCCAGCGGGAGAACCAGTGATCGGCGCGATCGAGATCTTTGCGGGTGATCAAGACGTATCGTCCGTAGCGCTCGATCAGGGGACGTCCGCCCCAGGCACCGATCCAGTAGGCGATCGAGGAGCCGATGACATTCCCCGTGGCGCCCCAGAAGCTGGCGAGGAGGATGCCTGACCAGCCGAGCCCTCGCTCGTCGACCAGGAGCCATCCTGCCAAGGGCATGATGATCTCGCTTGGCAGTGGGATACACGCGCTTTCGATCGCCATCGCCAGCACCACACCAAACCAACCAACGGCGTCGAAGAGCGAGCGAATCTGATCGATAATGTTTGACTCGATGCTATGAAGCACAGACCGTCCTTCAGGTAACACGAGAACTGCGCGGGTCGTGCCGAGCAGAGGCGGAGCTCATCGCCCGAGGACGGATTGTACGGGCCGGAGCCGTCAATCGCCCATTGCGGGTCCGGTTCCAAATGACCTCACACGACATATCGCTTGAGAACAAAGTAATGTCGGAGGCTCACCATTCAAAAGGCACCCTTCAACATCGATCGAGCCCTCCGCGACATTCATCAAGCGGTCCAGCCGTTCCCGAAGGCAGCGATGTTCGCCCTGGCTGCGGCGGGGTATGACTCGCTATTCGAGCAGCTGGTGGCATGCATTCTCTCGATTCGGACCTTCGACGAGGTGAGTCTGGTCGCCGCCCAGCGACTCTTCGAGGTCGCTCGTGCGCCCGAAGAGATTGCGGCGATGACACCAGCCATCCTCGATGGGTGTATCGGTGACACGACCTTCCACGAGCGCAAGGCCGCTCAGATCCAAGCTATCGCGAGAAGTGTCGTCACTGAATATGGTGGAAGCCTGCCAGCGGATCGGACACTACTCCTCAGCTTTGCAGGCGTCGGTCCGAAGTGCGCGAATCTCGCGCTCGGCGTCTCAAGCAAGCGGTGGTATCAGCAAAGCTCCACAACAGCCGAGTCCGCTCCTGTAGAGCGTCTCATTTCCGTCGATATTCATGTTCATCGGGTCACGAATCGATGGGGATATGTGGCCACACGCACGCCCGAGCAGACAATGGTCGCCCTTCAAGCAGTCCTGCCGCCGCGCTACGATGTTGCGATCAACGAGCTGCTCGTCCCCTTCGGCAAACATATCTGCACCGGGGTGCGCCCCAGGTGCTCGACGTGCCCCGTTCTCGACATCTGCCAGCAGGTGGGAGTCACGACCCACCGGTAGCCGCCTCGTGGGGACGTATGACCCCAGGGCCTGTCCCAGCGGGCTAGCCCTCGTGCCCGCGGACGACACCTTGGAGGAGCTGACCCGATTCCGCCATGACGAAGCGCAGGCTATCGAGATAGACAAGGACCTCCAGCAGATCGGCGCCATCGAGCGACTCCACCGCATCGGCCAGCTCGCCACACTCCCGGAGCGCCGCAACCAGGTTCGCGCGCGCTCTCGTGCCCCGTGCCGCAAGCGTGTCTTCGCCCTCGATCATGGTTGGGCTCCTCTCGATCCTGGGCAGTGTCATGTCGGTAATGGCGGCCGGTGACGGTACCACCCCGCCGCACGCTCGTATGCCGCGCCCATGCCGCAGAGCGCTGCTTCCTGATAGGGACGCCCCGCGAGCTGCAGTCCCACCGGTAATCGATCATCGTCGAACCCACATGGCAGCGAGAGCACAGGTTGGCCAGTGGCGTTGAATGGCATCGTCAGCCGGGTGTACCCGCTCGCAACCGGTTCATCACCGTCGTCATAGGCGATCGCGAGACGGTCGGCGGGCACGGCGGTCGCCGGGAGCGTCGGGGTCACCAACGCATCGAGCCGGTGCCGCTCGAAGAGATCGGCCATCGAGCGCTTGACCACCTCTCGAGCCCGCTGTGCGCGGTAGACAAGCGTTGCCGGGAGAAGCGCTCCACTCTGAATCCGCAAGCGGAGGTCCGGGTTGAAACGTGCCAGATCCTCGGGATAATGCCGGAGCGTCTGCTCGTGGACGGCAACGGTCTCGATCCGGTTAAGGAGGAAGGCAACGGCTCGCGCCGCTGGTGCTTCGGCCCAGGGCGTGTCGACCACGGTCGCACCGAGCTCCGCGAGGAGAACGATCGCCGCGTCGATCGCCCGCCGCACCCCGGGCTGCAGGCGATCGAAGAAGAACGGCCGAGCGATACCCAGCCGCATACCTTGGAGCGACCCATCTTCCACAGGTGGAACGGCCGTCCGGGTGCCAGCAGGCGCGATCACGTCGAAGAGGAGCGCGGCGTCCTCCACCGAGCGAGCAAGGGGACCGACGGTGTCTAGTGACCATGAGAGGGGAAAGACCCCCTGGGTCGGAATGACGCCGTAGGTCGGTTTGAGCCCGACGATCCCAGTGACCGACGCCGGAATCCGAATACTTCCCCCGGTGTCGGAACCGAGCGCGCCGAAACAGGCGCCGATCGCGACTGCCGCCGCCGAGCCGCCCGAGGAGCCGCCGGGGATGCGCGCGGGATCCCACGGATTGCGCGTGGGAGCACTGACCACACCGGCGGCGAACTCCTGGGACACCGTTTTGCCGACCAGCACCGCCCCCGCCTCGCGGAGATGGGCGACCACGGGGGCATCCTCGCGGGCCGGCGTCGCGTCCTCACGCGTCGCGGAGCCGCACCGCGTCGGGATCCCCGCGATATCAATAATGTCCTTGACCGCGATCGGTACCCCATGGAGCGCTCCGCGATCTTGCCCGGCGCGCAACTCACCTTCCGCCTGGGAGGCCGACGCTCGCGCGTCTCGCTCCAAAACCGTGACAAAGGCGTGCAGCGACGGCTCCGTCAATGCGATCCGAGCCTGGACCGCGTCCAACGCCGCGACCGGAGAAAGGGCGCCTGATCGAAACTGGGTCCCGAGTTCACGGATCGTCATTTCCAGCGACAGCGCATCGTTCGCCGCGCTCATCCCTCGGTTTCCGGCCAATGGGGGTCAAACGGTTCCAGGGGCGCCGACCATTCGATGTCCAGGCGGTCGATCTCCGCCGCCATGAGACGCACACCCGACAACTGCTCGACAATCACCGCTTCATCAGCAGGGTCGAACTCAAGACCCGTCAGATCACGCAATACGCGGCTCAAATCCCCGGCTGCCAGTGACTGCTCCATCACTTCTCCCCTGCCCGGTGCATGCGCGACCGCCGCTGCCCTCTCCGTACTTGATCATCAGGGTCGGGTCAGCAACATCGTCAGCCGACGCACCACCGCCGTCAAGAGGCGTGCGGCAAAAACATTTCCAGCAGCACCGGCTCAGCCGGAGAACTCCTCGCCGAAACCGCCAGCGATGGTGCGTCCGATCCCCCCGGCCGCGCCGTCCACGCTGGCATAGGCTCTGCCGAGTGCAGGCTGGGACGTCCGCCGGGCCGCCGAGGCGCGAGCACGGCAGCATCCAGGAGGAACTCGCCGTCCTTCGACCATCATCGATCGACGCGACGACATCAGCCCGAAGGACGGCGAGCGGAAATATGGCGAGGTCACGTTCGCCGATCCCATGAACGAGAAGTACCCCATCGATACGCCGGAGCGTGTTCGAGCGGCCCGGAGCTACATTAATCATGCTGACAACGCGGCGAAATATGACAGCTACGAGGTCAGCTTGATCAAGGACCGGATTCGCCGAGCCGCGACTTGGCACGGCGTCGAAATCAAGGACTGATGCGGCCTGCCCTGTCTGCGGACGCCGACGTCATGATCGCGCCGTGAGATGCGGGAAGCGGGAACCGAGATGAACGTGGCGGGACCGCCCCGATTCTGCTGCCGGAGAATCGGTTAGGACGATCTCGTCCATACCGCCGATCCTCGGGACCTGCGACGCGGGGCCAATCGCATTGGCGCCGCCGGTTCAGCCTGCGGGATTGGCGCGATCGGCGCGACCGCGGCGAACGTGGCCCGCGCGGTCGGCAGCGGTGCCGCTAATCTGTTCTTCCCGGGCGAGAGCCTCAGTCAGGTCGACCCCTGCATCGATCAGCGCTAGATGGGTGAACGCCTGGGGGTAGTTGCCGAGCGCCGCCCCCGTGTGCGGGTCGATTTCCTCCGCGAAGAGACCGAGGTCGCTGCCATAGGCGAGCATCCGCTCGAAGAGCCCCCTCGCCTCCTCGATCCGACCGAGCGCGGTCAGACAGTCAACCAGCCAGAAGGTGCAGATCGAAAAAGCGCCTTCGCCGGCGGGTAAACCATCATCCGAGACGCGGTGGTAGCGACGCAGCAGGCCACTCTCTCCGAGTTGGTCCTGGATCCGATCGATCGTCGCGACCATCCGCGGATCGCTGGCCGGAAGGAAACCGACCAGCGGCAATCTCAGAAGCGCCGCGTCGAGCTCGTCGCCGTCGTATGCCATTGTGAACGAGTCGATCTGCGCTTTGTACCCGAACGCCAGCACGTCGGCCCGTACCGCGTCCCGCTCGATCATCCATCGATCGACATCCCTGCGGAGATGGTCCGGCTCGCGCTCCGCAAGTTGAACTGCCCGGTCGAGGCCGACCCAGCACATCACTTTTGAGTAGACGTAATGACGCGGCGCGCTCCGCGCTTCCCACATGCCCTGGTCCGGCTCCCGCCAGATATCACAGATGTAGTCGGCGACATCGCCGATAATCTTCCAGGCGTCGGCATCACCGTCAAACACTTCGCCAGCCAGACCGACCGCCCGGTAGTAGAGCCAGAATGCATCAAGCAGCTCGCCATAGACATCGAGCTGGCGCTGATCGCTGGCCGCGTTGCCAACCCGAACGGGGCGCGATCCGCGATATCCTTCCAGGTGCACGAGCGTGCGCTCCGGCAGATCACGGCGGCCGTGGACGTCATACATCGTCTGCAGCTGGTCCGGCGATGTCTGGCCGTAGGTCCGTCCGATCCAGCGCCAGAAGGCGCGGGCGGCCGTCCGGTCACCGACGAGCAGGAGAGCGTAGAGGGTGAACGTGGCGTCGCGCAGCCAGCAATAGCGATAGTCCCAGTTCCGGACCCCGCCGATCTCCTCGGGCAGTGACGTCGTCGGGGCCGCAACGATCGCTCCGGTTGGCTCAAACGTCAGGAGCTTGAGCGCCAGCGATGACCGCAGCATGGCGTCTGCGTACGGTCCAGGGGTGAACAGACCGCTCGACCAACGCCGCCAGGCCTGATCGGTCTCCTCGACCTGGGCGACCCAATCCTCGCCAGCGAGGAGCGCCCGTGCCTCCGCCTCCGATCTGGCATGGGCCAGAACGCAGGCCGCGAGTTGTCTGTCGGCGACCCGCAGCGATCCGGACAGCTCTCCCGGCTTCCCCTGGCGTAGCGACCCCGGCCAGACCAACACCAACCAGCGAGCACCACCGTCATGGAGCAACGCCCCCCTGCCGGGGATGACCTCGGCGAGAGGGTGAACCGTGGCAAAGTCAAACGCGAGGCGTGCCTCCAATTGCACCTCGATCTCGGCGCCACATGCCTCGACCAGCCGAATGACCCGGTGCCGCCCCTTGCCCTCCCAGACTCCATCGAGCGGCACCGCATCACCGGCCGCCACTGGCATCGCATCGGTAACGCGGATTGTTCCATCGTGTGAGGTAAGGTCCGTCTCAAGGACGTTCGATCCGGCGCGATATCGCCGCTCGCCGCGTGTCAGCGGAAGCGCCGGAGTGATCGAAAGAAAGCCTCCCCGATGGGCGTCGAGGAGACGGCAGAGCACGGCCGGATCGTCGAAGTGGGGGAGGCAGAGCCAGTCGATCGCGCCGTCGCTCGCCACGAGTGCCGCGCTTCCCGCGTCACCGATCAGGGCGTAATCGTTGATGGGACGGTAGGTGTCCGCTCCCGACCGCGCCAGCGGCGGTCCTTCGGGGATACCTCGTGAGCGGGCCGATCGACGCGGCGCGCTGGATGGTCGACTCGTCATCCTGGTGTTCACCCCTAATCACCGGCGCCAGCGTCCCTCGGGCTGCTCGCCGTGCAAACGATCCTCGGCGACAGACTCGCGGTGGGGTCGCGGTACCGTTCTCCGGTGCCATCACGTCAGCTGATCCTCATCACCAGAGCCTATGGCCGTCCGTATCTGAGCAACTGGCCCCGTTGAATGCGGGCAGTCGATGCACCTTTCCCCGGCGGCGGACATGATGATTGCCGTGTTCCGGGCGGTACCTTATGCCTGACGCGCCTCTCGCACAGCCGGGGCCACCCCCTGTACACCACCAGTGACCTGGTCAGCATTGTCGCCTGCGCTTCCAGCACCGACCTGCCCGTTCGGGGAGGATGGGTTGACTTCTGCGCGTCTGTAACTATGCTGGTTACGGATTCGACGTCGAAACCAAAGGGTAGCAGTCACGAACAGACGGGTAGCGGTCGCCGTTCATCTCCTTGTCCTGACGGAGCTGGTCGGCTCGAGGAGCGAATATCCGGGTTGCACCTCGGAGCGGATGGCGGCCAGCGTGGGCACGCATCCCGTGGTGGTCCGGCGCATTCTCGGATCGTTGCGGCAGGCGGGTCTCGTCTCATCCCAGTCGGGACCTGGTGGAGGGTGGACGCTGACTTGCGATCCGGCGGCGATGACGCTGCTGGATATCTACCGGGCCGTCGAAGAAGAGCCGGTGCTTCCGCTGCACCAGCCAAGTCACTGCTGCCCAATCGGAGCGTGTATGCACGACACGCTCAACGCGGTCTTTGACCAGGCCGAAACCGCGATGGAGCAGACGTTGGCCAGCGTGACGCTGGCCAGTATCGTCGCCTCCGTCCGCGACTCCGCCGTCGGAGGACATGTCGAGGCAGACCAGCCGAGAGGCAGCTTCACCGTTTTGTGACATTGTGGTCCCGCCCTCGTGACATGCTGTCGCTAGGATGATCAATGCTTGCCCGGAACACGGGCAACCGTCTGACCGGGGCTCCGCGACCGGTCGCCAGTCTCCGTTTTATGCACCGTGGTGGAAGGGAAAAGATTCAATGGCAGCACGCATTGGCCTGGCGCACCGCGTCAACGATGGAAACCTGAAGTGGTTCACGCTCGCGGCGTCCTGCTTCGCGCTCTTTATGGCGATCCTCGATAACCTGGTCGTCAACGTCGCCTTGCCAACCATCTCGAAGGACCTGGAGGCGACCCCGACCCAGCTGCAATGGATCGTCTCGGCCTACACACTCGTCTTCGCCTCGCTGCAGATCACGGCGGGTGGACTCGGCGACCGGCTCGGTCGGAAGCGCTGGTTCTTGATCGGAATCGCGATCTTCACCGGCACCTCGGCTCTCGCGGCCTTTGCCCAGAACACCGAGACACTGATTGCAGCGCGCGCCCTCCAGGGTCTCGGCGGAGCGTTCATCCTGCCACTGTCGCTCTCCTTGATCTCCAACGCGTTCCCACCGGAAGAACGGGGCCGCGCTCTTGGCATCTGGTCCGCCATCTCCGTATCCGGTCTCGCCTTTGGGCCGATCGTCGGCGGTTTGCTGGTCCAATACGCATCCTGGCACTGGGTCTTCCTGATCAATATCCCGATCGGGATCGGCGCGTTCCTCGTGACCTCGGCCGTGGTCCGCGAGTCCCGCGACACCAGTGGAACCGTCGCCACCGATATCCCTGGCACCCTGCTGGTGACGGCCGCCATTGGCTCGCTGACGTGGGGCCTGATCCAGGCCGGCGACCGCGGCTGGACCGATAGCTTGATCCTGGCGGCGTTCGTCCTCTCGGCGATCTGCTTCGCGCTCTTCATCGTGGTCGAGTCGCGGACCGAGAAGCCAATGGTGCCGCTGCGTTTCTTCAAGTCGACGACCTTCACCGGCGCCAACCTCGACGCGTTCGCGATCTCATTTCTGATCTCCGGCATCGCCTATTCGCTGACGCTCTACCAGCAGAACGTCCACGGCTACTCACCCGTGCGATCTGGCTTGACACTGCTGCCACTCGTCATCACGATGATGGTCTTCTCGCCGATCTCGGGAGCGTTGATCGGTCGCATTGGGGCGCGGCGGCTTCTCTCCCTGGGGATGTTCATCACTGGTCTCTCGGCGCTGCTCTTTCTGCGGGTTGACGTCAACGCGAGATTCATCGATCTCGTGCCGGCGCTGGTGGTGATGGGCTTCGGCAACTCCCTGATCTTCGCCCCGATGACCACCGCGGTGCTGAACAGCGTTGAGACCGAGAAGAGCGGCGTGGCCTCGGCGGTCAACGGAGCCGTCCGCGAAACCGGTTTCGCCTTTGGCGTCGCACTGCTCGGCACGATCATGAACCGCACCTATCAGGGCAGGTTCGCCGACTCGTCGGATATTCGCGCCCTCGGCGACAGCAGCAACCCCGCCGCCGCCGCGCTGAAGCCGGTTTTGAGTTTCATTGGATCGGGCGTCAATTACGCGGGTCGCTTGATTCAGGATCCGCAGCTCTTCCCGGGGCTGCCAGAGCAGGTCACAGCGACGATTCGGGAGGCGAGCTCGCGGGCATTCATCGTTGGGATGGAGCGGGCGTTCGTCCTTTCCAGCGCCGTCATCATCACCTTCAGCGTCTTCTCGTACTTCCTAATTCAGGATAGCGTCGCGCAGCGGCGTCCGGCGCAGCGTGAGGCCGACAGCGGACTCGCTGTCGAGCCTGCCGACTAACCCTCACAGCCGCTACCCGATGACGAACGAAGCGGGCGACCGGTATCCCGGTCGCCCGCTCTCGACTTCCACCTTCGCAAGAAGAAGTTGACATATTGTATCCGTACCCTGTCGAAGAGTGGATAGGGGAGCGAAGCAGGGTTCGGTCACCACCGAAGACAGCCTCGAAGGTCCGGTCAGCGCCTCGCACTCACCGGGCGATTATTCACCAGCCAGGTCGACGAGCCTGGTGACGGTGTTCCAGTTCCGCATCGTCACCGAGACGCCCAGCACACGATCCCACGGCGTCTTGCTGAAGGGGGAGGCCAGCACGCCGTCGGGACACCAGAGATAGATCTCACGGCCGATGACGCGAATCTGGTCCGGCGCCACATCCGACGCGGTCAAGGTGCGCACGCCTTCCGGGTCGGGATCGCCATCGAGAAAGCCGACGAGATACCGCGCCGGGTCGCTCATCAGGTCAAGGAGCGGTGCCCGGGCGACAGCGGCGGCAAATTCACCCGCGGTACGGATGACGACCTTCGCCGAGACACCAAGCTCTCTGCTCACCCCTTCCTCGATGTCGCTGGCAGCGGTCCTGGCCGCGGCCGGTGAGCAGGCCAGGACGGCGTTGCCGCTCTGCAGGTAGGTCGAGATGTTGGTGTAGCCCAGGTCGGCAAGCAGCGTCCGCAGCTCGGCCATCGAGACCCGCTTGGCGCGCCCGACATTGATTCCGCGCAGCAGCGCCACCAATCGGGTCGTCACGGTGGTTCACCCCCATAGTCGATGACGCCTCGGTCAGTTCGTATGTCGTCGTGACCTCGGCCATCTGCCTCCCGACCTGTCGCCCGTCCGTTTGTCACGGTCAACGACGCCGCCCTGCCGCACCGCGGAACCGTCACCGTCTCGGCGACGCGTCGCCTGACGGTTGAGCGACATAACACCTTGACACCGATGTCGGCGTCATAGGGGAGGGGGCGCATCACGCTGCTACGACCGAATGGTCGCTCGGGCGATGGCATCAAGTCCGCTCAAGTCGTCCAGATCGAGCCATTGCAGCATGACCCGCTGTACTCCTGCCTCACCCAGCGTCGCCAGTTGATCGGCTATCTCGACGGGTGTCCCGACCAGCATGCCGTCCGACCGGGCCTCCTCGATCGAAGCACCATCCAGTTGCCCGGTCAGAATCGCGCGGCTAGACCCGACCACCGCACATGTCATCAATGTTCGGCGGAGCGCACCGCGTTCGCGTCCGGTGTCATCCAGAAACTCGTCGAGCCGGGCGTTCAACTCCCTGAACCGGTCGGCAGGGACAAAGACAGCATTCCACTCGTCGGCGTACCGGGCGGCCAGGGGCAGCGTTCGCCGTGGTCCATTCCCGCCGATCACGATCGGTGGACCACCCGCGCGTGCCGGACGAGGCAAGAGCAGCGCGTTGTCGAGCTGGTAAAAAGTACCTGCAAACGAGGTTGGCTCATCACTCCTCAAGAGGAGCCGTACGACCTGGAGCCCTTCCTCGAACCGGGCAAACCGGCCGTCCGTGTCCAGAAGATCGAACCCGTAGCTCGTGTGCTCCCGCTCCTGCCAACCGGCGCCGAGTCCCAGGCGGAACCGTCCTCCAGACAAATCGTCGATCGCCGCCGCGCTCCAGGCCGTTACAACCGGATGACGAAAGGACAATGGGCTGACGAGCTGACCGAACTCGATCCGTTCGGTGTGGCTGACAAGCCAGCTCAGCGACGCCCAGAGATCGAGCGAGTCGAGGTGCGGCCCGGTCGGGTTCGTGAAGTGATCGGAGCGGTAGAGTCCCGCAATCCCCCAATCCTCAGCCGCCCGCGCCAGCCGCTGCCAGCGATCCCAGTTCAACCCGTCCTGCCCCTCGACCATAACCGCGAGCTCAATCACCAGGCCATCCTCTCAACGACTCGTCACCTGTCGTCCGCCAGTGCCACGTCCCGGTGGGAGACGGAGCGATCCTGTCTAGCACGGAGAACAGGTCGTTGCCAGGTTTCAGCGCCGCCTTTCTCTGCCCTCGCTTGGGCCACGGTTCCTCCTGATCCCCCGGCGACAGGGCCCGCACGTCCGGGGAGGTCTGTCCCAAGCGGCGCTGCGCCACGCGTTTCCACGTCGGCTTGCCCTCGGATCGAGACGATGGTCGACGCGGGCGCGAACGAATGTGACACGGTTGTGACACTTCCGCTCAACGGAGATGACATCCTCGTCCTATACCAGAGGTGTCCGATGCCGGTTCGGCCTCGACATCGGAACGGGCCGTTGAAACGTCACGGGAACCCGTTCAGCCGACTGCCGTACTGGAGGTCGACGTGCAGTGTCACGTTGGAGCCCACCTAACCTACCGGCCCGCACACCCAGCGGCTCGCTCGGGCACACCGCGAGCGGGCAGGCGGCGCCCGATGCTGGCGTCATCGGTGCCCCTCCTCAGGCAGGTGGCAACCATCGGCATCTCGGTCTTTCTCTACTTCTTCGTTCGCGGTCTGGTCGACGCGCGCCAGGATATCGCGACGAGCAACGCGCTCTGGCTTATCGACGTTGAGCAACGCCTCGGCTTCTTCTGGGAGCCGAGGCTACAGGCCTGGGCGCTCGACGTGGGGCTGGTCAGGACGATCGCCAACTGGGTCTACATCTGGGGCCACTGGCCGGTGATCGCGGCGACGCTGGTCTGGCTCGTGGTTCGGCATCCGGAAGCCTATGCCTTCTACCGCAATGGGTTGCTGTTGTCGGGCGCGGTTGGGCTGGTGATCTTCACCCTATACTCAATGGCGCCACCCCGGTTCATGGATGCCTATGGGTTCGTCGACACGATCACCCTGCACTCCAACTCCTACCGGGTCCTGCAGCCTCCCTCGCTAGTAAATCAGTACGCCGCAATGCCGAGCCTGCACTGCGGCTGGGACCTGCTGATGGGGATCGCGATCGCCCGGCACGCGCCGCGACGGCTGCGATGGATCGGCCGCATTCTGCCGGTGGTGATGGTGTCCGCCGTCGTCCTCACGACCAACCACTACATCCTGGATGCAGGGATGGGGATGCTCCTGGTTGGGGCATCGCTGTGGGTCCTGACACTCGTCGGTCGAAGCACCTGTTCAGTCCGTCTCAGCGCGCCGGCCCGCGCCCTGCCGCAACGCTCCTGAGTCGTCTCCGGGACCGGGTAGGTCCAACCCGACCCGTCAGCTGACCTAGAGAGGGGCGGCCACCAGGTCCGCATCGCGATACGGCGTTCGGGCAACGCTTCCGTGCGACGTCGTGAGCAACATGCCGCGGTTCATCGCCGGGTCGCCGACCGTCGACCACGGTGACACGATGGAATGAGTCCTGCGTCCTTGGGAATGGACCGGCGATCGTGACGCCGGCTGTGACCTCCCCGTGACGGACTGCAGGCAGAACACCTTTGAATCACCTTCCCGGCCATATTCGCCCTGCAATTGAACGCGTGCATCGATTCCTCGGACGGCATGGCGTCTGGCTCTGGCCGGCGGTAGTCCTCCTGCTCGCAACGTCCTTCGCACTCCACGAGCGCACGCAGCTGATTCGGATCGGTGGGGTACTCCGGGGAGCAGACCCGCGGTGGGTCGCCGGTGCAGTGGTGATCGAGCTTGGCGCGCTCTGGCTGACGGCATTGACCTACCAGACCCTGCTCCACCGTCTGGGGCACCGGGTCGCCTGGCCGGCATTAGCTCGCCTCCACCTGCAGCGGGTTGTCGTCGGGACCGTCACGCCGGTCGGAGGTCCCCCGTCGTTATGGGTGCTGGTGCGTACACTGCGGGGCCATGGCGTGCCGGCCGACGATGCGCTGCTAGCAGCGGCACTTCGCAGCGCGGTGGGGTATGCCGCCTTCCTCCTGCTGCTCGTCCCGACACTGCTGCTGCACAACCCGTCGGGACAGGTGCTGATCGGGGCGGTGCTGGCGGCGGCCGTCTTTTGCGCCTTCGCGGGGGGACTCCTCGTCCTGCTCGCCCGACCCCAGCACTGGCACCGCATGCCGCGGGCCGTTCACCGCTTTGTCGAGCGCGTCGGCAACCATCACCTGCTCCCCAGCGACCTGGTGCGGCCGCTTGGTCTCGCGGTGCTGATTCGACTGTCGGGAGCGGCGATGCTGTACGCCAGCCTGCGCGCGGTCGGTGAGGAGCGGTCGCTCTCGACCTCGCTGGCGGCTTACACCGTTGGTCTGCTGTTCTTGTTTCTGGCGCCAATCTTCCAGGGCATCGGCGTCGTCGAGATGGCGACCGCCGCCGCACTGGAGCGGATGGGCGTACCAGGAGCGACGGCCCTCGGGGCAGCGCTGCTCTGCCGTCTCGGGGAACTGTGGCTGCCGCTAGCGCTCGGATTGTTATTGCAGGCGCTGGCGCTAACCCGGGGCGGCGGAGCCTTGCCGTTACCCGTGCCGGTGCCTAAGCGAGCCGCGAGTGGCGTCAGACCGCTTCCAGGGCGAATCCTGGAGGGGAGGCGCTTGGTGTGACGACGTTGATCGTCGCGTGAAGGTGCGGGGAGCCAGATGGACTACGTCGCGAAGCTCAAGGCCCGTCACACCGCGGCACGGCCGATCACGATCGCTCACCGGGCGGGGAACGAGCTCAGCCTTCTGCGGCAAGCCGAGGCGGCCGGGGTCGATATGGTCGAGGTCGATCTGTGGTTCTACCGTGGTCGATTGGAGGTCCAGCATCTGAAGACCCTTGGTCCGGCCCCTATCCTGTGGGATCGGTGGCGTCTGGCTCCGTCCTGGCTCCCACGGCTGCAACTCGTTGACCTGTTAGAGGCGGTCGGGGAGGAGACGACGCTGCTCATCGACCTGAAGGGCCGCGACCGGCGGCTGCCGGAGGCGCTGGTCGCGGCCGTCGAACGGCAGCGCGTCCAGGGTTGGCACGTCGTCTCATCCCAGAGCTGGTCGTTGCTCGACGCCTTGGGGCGCGCGCCGGGGTCGAGCGCGGTCTATTCGATCGGCAATCGGCGCCAGCTGCGGAAGGTCTGGTCGCGATTGGACCACATGGAGCACCCGGCGGTCTCGATTCACCAGCGGTTGCTCGATGCGGCGACGGTGCGTGCCTTGAAGGAGCGCTCAACCAGCATCATCACGTGGCCGGTCAACGACGAGCGGCGCAAGGAGGAGTTGGTGGCGTGGGGCGTCGACGGGATCATCAGCGACAACCTGGAGCTGCTGAGGCAGACGGTACGGGGCGCCTAGGACGTCGTGCCGTGGGATGGTCCGTGTGCCGCACCAACTGAGCTTCCGCGCCGCGGCGACGCAGGGGGCTAGTTCCCGACGGTGCCGGACATAACAGCGTACCGGGAGTGATCAGCCGGCTGCTGGGGCCGATCCTGTTCCGGTCCGCCGCTCAGGGCGCGTTGCCGACGTTGTTCGCCGCGACATCCCCGGACGCACAGCCAGGAGTCTATTACGGACCGGATCGATTGCGAGAAACGCGCGGGAACGTGACGCTCGCCAGGGTCCCCCCAGGCCGAGGACTGCGCCGTTGCGGCGCAGTTATGGGCGGTCGCCGAGCAGCTGACGGGAGTGGCCTTCCCTCAGGAAGTTCGGTCCTCTGACATGGCGACGCCCGACGATGCAGCGCCCTCAGCACAAAGTTATATGCTCACCGGGAACACAGCCAGCGATCATGACGATGTCGGTCTCACTGTGGCGTCGATCGGCGCCACCTCCGATCCTGAGAGGGGCCAGCTTGAGATGTTCGGGTTTGTAAAACGCTCGGCATCGGAGCGCCGCCGACGCCATCAACCGTCAGCGGTCGGGAGCCACACCGTGCCGAAACCGGCCCTGCTCATGCTGCCACCGGCGGTTGCGAGGACCACCCCCCAGCCGTCGCTGGCCCGTCCCACGATGCCCGTCTCCGCGCACGTGATCTGAGCGGCACGTCAGTATCATGAGGAATCACCGGTGTGTCGCTGAGATGCCGTGGGGCGTCCCGTTGCTGATCTACCTGGAAAGTCGTGACCTTCCGAGTGCCACGGGGACTTCGGCACAGGCTAAGGCGAGGTCGCCAGCGCCGCAGCGCGGACCGAGTGTTCGTGAGCCAGGAGCAACAGAACGAAGCATGACAAACGGTCAACGACCGTCCTCGACACGATTTAGGCTGGACGCCCAACGCCCGCGATGAGGTGCTGGCTGACGTTTACGCCGATGGCCGAGTCGAGCTCGGGGTGACCGTGGATCCCGATTGTCCGGCTAATTGGTGAGTGTGGTTGTACTTCGAAGGGAACGGTGGGCGGCCGAAACCGTACGGGCGGCCCTCGTTGAGATAAGGTCCCGGTCGTAGCGACTGGCAGTGACCGGCTCTCTCCGGACTGTCAAGCGCTTCGCCGCGCAGGCCGCCGCGCGCGCTGCCAATGGGTGAGCGAGCGACGGCGATGGGCGAGGCATACGGCGGAGAGGTGTCACAGGCCCGGCTCATGGACCTGGGCAAGCGGCTGAAGATGGACCAGGAGCTGCGGTGGCGGACAAGAGACGACCCGACTGGCGCCGTGGCCGTGGCGAATGTGCCACCGGCGTAGTTGCGTCGGGTTCGTAAGGTGGACACGGAAGGACGATCTCCGCGCCCATGTCGTCCAGGACACGGACGATAGGGTACTCTCGAGATTCATCTATCAGTGGTGGCTGACAGTCGACATCTCGGCACGGTGCCGCGCGAGCGCGGATGAGAGGATGAAGGTGACACGACCGCCACCCTTGTTGGGGGCGAGGCGGCCAGCGAGGAGGTGACGATGCGACCGACGATTCTGATCATGATCCTGCTGCTGTCCCTACAGGTCGCCCCGATGGCGGCCGCCGACCCGCCCACGGCCGGGTCGCTCCTCCCGCCGCCAGGCGCCCTCGGTCCGGACTGGTCGCTGATCGGCGCCAGCCACAGCGACACGATGTCGCGCTCGACGGGGTTCACGAGCATGGCGAGCGCCATGTATGGTGGTCCTGAGGGGTCGCGGATCTTCGTCCGCGTCTTCGTCGTGGCCCCCGGGGCCACCGCCGTTCGCCAGGCCTGGGACACCGCGAACGACGCCTTCGCGGGTCTTCGTGGGCTGGTGCGAGAGCGAGCTGCCAGCGGCGGCTCCTCCCTGGACAACCAGCCCAAGCCGGCCGGGTGTAAAGACGCCCGACGGACGGACGGTCAGGACGCTAACTTTCCGGATTTCCCGGCTGGGGTCACGTTGTGTGCAGCTGACCCCGATCTGTTCGTCCTGGTCGGGGTCTTCGGGTCGGTTGACGGGCTAAGCGGCTTCCGGGCGTCAGACACGGTCGTCGAAAGCATCGTCCTCGGCCAAGTCGCCGCGACCCCGACGCCCTGATCCGCTCGGCTGACGGAGCGACAAGCACCGAGTGTGTCGTAACAGCCAATCTCCGTGACCGTGACACCAACCTCTCCTCAAAATTCGCACAATCAACGTTATCCGCATTGTGTGCGAAATTCGAAAAAAGGCCAGCGCGGATCGCACCACCTACTCCGCCGGCAGCTCAAAAAGGCGCTCTCGCGGGAGCCGCGGTCCGACCGATAGCTGGCAGACATGACGCACAGGCGAACGGCTGTCCGGGGCACGATGGAGGTCCGCGTACTCAGCGTTCAGGGAGCCTTCATGGCCTCAAGGTCTCAATCGACCGGGTCATGGATGTGCGTGTTGTCGCTCAGAGATCAGTCGTGGGCTCCGGCACGTCGGAATCGATGACCCATTGATCGTTCGGTTCAACTTCCCGCGGCTCGGCGTCCTCGGTGGCATAGGCATAGTAATGGCCGTACGCGCCGACGAGGAGAAGCCAACTCGGTTCTTCCCGATGCTGGCCGATGACATTGAAGATGTTGGTCATGACGTAAGGCCCATCGACGCGGTCGCAATGGACGATAGGAGAACAACCGATGGCGGCGATAGCCGCCGCTGTCATCGGCCTCATGCCAGGATCATGCCACCATTCTTTTGGAAGCCTCCTCCCTCGGCAATGTGCCCACGTTGAGACTGCATGTTGCAGGTGCCCGGGTAAGTTTCCTCTTGCCCCGCCTGGAAGCCACGGCGCAACGTCGGACGTGTCCGGGCGATGCACCACGACGACGAATAACGCGGCGGGCCAGGCGGCTCGACCCACCGGAGACGTTACGCGGACGACGAAGCGTCTAGCCGACCCACTTCCGCTTGTTGGCGACGTAATCGACCAGGATGTACTCGCCAAGGCGGTCGGGCGTGGCGATGAAAACTCGACCCGTATTGATCTTCATCAGGTCGTTGACGAACTGCACCATAAAGGGCGAACGCTCCAACATGAAGGTATTGATCGTGATGCCGTCCCTCGTGCAGCGCATCACCTCCTTCAACGTCTCCTGGAAGGTGCGCGGTGTCGGTGGGTAGCTAAACCGCACCCGGCCGTCCTCGAAGTGAGCGGTCGGCTCACCGTCGGTGATCACGATCACCTGCCGGTTGCTCCCCTTGTGCCGACCGAGCAACTGCCGCGCCAGCTGGAAGCCGTGCTGCATGTTGGTGCCGTACTTGTACTCGTTCCAATCGAGAGTCGGCAGATCGGTCGCCTTGATCTCCTCGGCGACCGATGAGAAGCCGATGATATGTAGGGCGTCGCGCGGATACTTTCCACGAATCAGGGAATCGAGCGCCAGGGCAACTTTCTTGGCGGCGTTGAAGCAGCCGTTGTAGAGCATTGACCGGCTCATATCGACCATCAGCACGGTCGCTGAGCGGGTGGTGTACTCAGTGCGGTAGACCTCGAAATCACGGGGGTCGAGCTGAACCGGCGACCCGACGCCACCCCGTTGCACGGCATTCATCACCGTCTTAGGCAGGTCGAGCAGGAACGGGTCCCCGAACTCGTATTCCTTGGTGACATCGGTCCGCTCGCCGACCCCACCGGCCTGCCGCAGATCGTGCTGACCGACTCGATCCTTCTTTAGATCGTGAAAGATATCGGTCAGGGCTTTCTCGCCGATCTTCCGCACCCCTTGCGGGGTCAGCTCCCAGCCGCGGCGGGTCTTCCTGGCATACCCGGCCTCTTCCAGCATCTTCGTCAACTGCTGGAGTTGTGCCATCTGCTCGTGCTCCTCTTCACCGAGGAGGTCGCGTACCTTGTCGTCGTCGAGATGGGCCAGGTCATTCCAGTCCCGCACGTCGCGGAGCTCCGCCTCCAGGTCGTCGTAGTCACGGAAACGGTCCATCATCCGCATCGCCTCGTCCAGCGAGAGCGATTCGTCACCGGAGAACTGGTAGCGGTTCCGCCAATCACCGGGCGGCATCATCTGCCCCAGGTTCTCACCGAGGCGGGCCATCTCTTCCTGCAGCGCCTCATCCTGCATGACGGCCTGCATCATCCCTTCAAGCTCCGCCTGCTGCTCGGGCGACATACTCTGCATCAGCTGCTGCATCGCCGCCATCTGCCGCTGCATATGCGCCAGCAGGTCGTCCAGACTCTTGATGTCCGGGCTGAAGAAATGCCCCCATTTGTGCATGAACTGCTCGAAGTTGGGGTCCTCCCCGCGCTGGCGGGCTTCCAACATCTCGTTCAGCTCACTCATCATCTGGCGCATCTCGGCGACATCCTCGGGGGTCATCTGTCCGAGCGCCTGCTGCATCCCCTGGAAGGTCGACTGGAGCACCTGCTGCTGAAGCATGGCCAGCAGCTCCTGGAACTGGCGGCGCGCCTCGGGGTCCATGAACTCGTAGTCGTGGAGGTCGCGGATGGCGCCAGCCGGATCCTCCGGGAGACGGTCAAGCTGCTCGAGTTTCCGCCGCCCGATCTGCTCCAGCATGCGCCGCAACTCAGGATCGGGCCCGTTCTCTCCGTCCGAGGCTCCCGCGGCAGCCGCACCTGGCTGACCGATCGTGGCCTCCATGCCGCCTGAGGAGCGGCCCGGCGATGAGGATGATCTCGATGTTGACGGGGAACCGGAACTGTCGGTCGATTCTCCAGTTTGCGCATCCGACCGCTCGCCGGTCTGGGCCGACGCCTCAGCCTCGGACTCTCCCTGGGGCGCGGCCTCGCCCCCCTCCTCTAGGCGGCGGGTGATCCCGCCGCGCTCCGTCTCCAGCACCTGATTCAAGCGCTCTTTTATGTCATCAAAGATCGAGCGAAGGTCGTACCGGTTGAGCTGTTCCTGACGTCGCTCGCGGAGGCGCTGCAGCATCTCGCGCAGACCTGGCACATGCTCGCCATCCGGTCGTTCAAAACCCCAGCGAAACAACCGCTGCAGCGCGAGATTCAGATCGCCGTTCTGCATCAGGTCGTCCGACATCGCTCGCATCAGCTCGTCGGCGTCGACCGGAGCGACCTGCTGTGTGCCATCCCAACGCGAGTAGCGAGTCTGTGGTCGATAGATCGGCATCGGGAGATCCTTTCACAACACGGTGTTCGAGAAGCGTTATGGTCTGGCGATCGATCCCGCCGATTGACGATCACGCGAGACCCTCATTCCATCAGCCAGCGAGCTCACGCCGGCGGCAGCTGGCGCTCCATCTCAATGTCCCTCGGTGTCGTCGGACGGAGTCATCTCCGCGTGGCTGCGCTGCGAGACCGCCGTCAATACGCTCAGCGCACCGATCACGAGGGCAATCTCCACACCAAGGTGGAGAATCTCGGGATTCCCCTTCCACTCGACGACGTACCCCGGAAGGGTCACTCCGAGCAGTACGCCGACGACACCGACCAGTTTTCCCTTCAACTCGTCGAGGTCACGGATCCGGAGCCACTCCGGCACCGGCAATGCCGGATCGATGAACAACTCGTAGAGTCCCAGGGCGACGATAATCAACACCGTGCCAAGCAGAAAGACATCGGTCATCTCAACAAGATGGACCGCCAGATACTTCGCGCCATCGACACTGACCTCCCCGGCCCGGAGGGTATCCCAGCCGATCTCCGCGACCGCGAGGGTGCCGTAAACGAGCAGCACCAGAGCCGAGAGAAACGAGCCGAGGACCGCCAACGCGACCAGGTATCGCGAGGTCCCGAGGACCCGGCGGATGAACCCTGGCCGCTCCGGCGACCTACCGAGGTCCACGCGATCCCATCCGCCATGTCCGCTTCGCGGTTCCATCGGTCGTGCCGGTCATCTCAGGGGTCCGAACGGCACCGTGATGCCGCGAAGGAGCTCTCGCCCCGTCAGGTAGCCCTCGCGCCTAGCGGTGGTAGCGGGCTGGTCCACTTCCCCCGTCCTTGTTGAGACGGCGGTTCAAATGCAGCCCTTCCAGCACGAACTCGACCGCGGAGGCAACCGCCGCCGGACTCCCGCCGACCCCGAGCTTGTCGACCGCCTCGCGCATGCCGTCCAGGTGGCTCAGCTGATGCACGTAGTCCATCGCCGGCATCATGTCCGATGCTTCAACGGAGAGGCCGTTATCGAACGCCTGCACCAGCCGCTCAAACTGCCGTACCGAGAAGTGCCGGTTGAATGCCGCCCCGACCGCGCCCTGGATCAGCTTATCGATGATCAGATCCTCGCGAACCTCTCCCATCGCTTCCAGCTCGATCTTGCCCGCCGTCGAGGCAAGGACGCCGGCGAGGTCCGAAACGCGCGGTGCGGCCTGGCGCTCACCGAGTCGGATCGCGCGCCGCGTGGCATTGGAGACGAGGTTCTCGTAGTTGGCGACGCTCATTCGCACCGAGACGCCCGACCGCTGCGAGATGTCGTGCGATCGCCGTGCCAGGTGCGTCAGCTCGGCGATGACCTCCTTCATGAACGGCGGGACCACAACCTCGATCCCGTCGGTCGCAAAGACCGACCGCTCCTGGTCCATGATGTCCATCTCAAGTTCGACCGTCTCCGGATAGTGGGTTCGAATCTGCGAGCCGTAGCGGTCCTTGAGCGGCGTGATGATCCGCCCGCGGTTGGTGTAGTCCTCCGGGTTCGCTGAGGCGACAACCACCACATCGAGCGGCAGGCGAATCTTGTAGCCGCGAATCTGAACGTCCCGCTCCTCCATGATATTGAGCAGACCGACCTGGATCCGCTCGGCGAGATCGGGCAGCTCGTTGATCGCGAAGATGCCACGGTTGGTGCGCGGTACGAGCCCGTAGGAGATGGTCAGCTCATCCGAGAGGTAACGCCCCTCAGCCACCTTGATCGGGTCGACCTCCCCGATCAGGTCGGCGATGGTCGTGTCCGGGGTCGCCAGCTTCTCGCCGTAGCGACGGTCGCGGCCGATCCACTCGATCGGGGCCTCATCGCCGCGCTCCGCGACCAGATCGCGCGCAAAGCGGGAGACCGGGGCGAAGGGGTCGTCATTGATCTCCGATCCGGCGACGATCGGCAACTGCTCGTCGAGCAGGTTGACCAAGCTGCGCGCGATCCGCGTCTTTGCCTGTCCTCGCTCGCCAAGCAGGATGATGTCCTGTCCCGAGAGTATGGCATTCTCAATCTGAGGGATCACCGATTGCTCGTAGCCGACGACGCCGGGAAAGAGCGTGTCGCCGCGCCGGATCTTCGCGATCAGATTGGCGCGCATCTCGTCGCGGACTGATCGGGTCTCGTATCCGGCAGCGCGGAGCTGGCCGAGCGTGCGCGCCGCGACGGCCGAGTCATCGTGGGCAGGGGCGGTCATGCGGTCAGTACCTCGATCCGGCGCGGGCGCGCCAGTGATAGCAGGGGGGAACGGGTCAGTGCCGCGAGGAGCGTCCGCGGTGCGGCAATGCTCCGACGGCGGGCTAGCGCCTGTCAAGCGCCTCGCCGCGGCGGTCGCTACGGGTCAGGCGGCACGCGGCGACTGGCAATCCGGTGACTCCAGCGGCTGGCGAGCTTTATGGTAGTCGATGAACCGAAGTTCATGTGAGGTTGGTGGGCGCGGACGTCGGTGACCGGACGGCATCGCACTACCGGCGAAGCGCCCCCGAGCGGCTGGCGAGTTCCTGGGTGGTCTGACCAGCAGACATCATGCGGCCATCGAGTAGCCCGAGTAACTCGGCGGCGGCCCGAACGTCGAGCTCCGGAGGAGCCCCGCGCGCCGGTCGCTCGATGAGCGGCGCGCTGACGAGCCCGCCCTGACCCGTCAGCGAGAGACCATGTACCGCGCACACCTCCCGGCGGATCTCGCCGTTCTTCGCCTGCCAGGCATCAAGCACGACCAGCGCCTGGAACGCGGCGACCTCCGCCAGCGGAACGCCGAGCGGATAGCCAGCGAGCAACGCCACGAACTCCTCGGCCCCGGTTGCGTGCGCGGTCGCCAGCAATCCGTATCCTGCCCGTCCGGCGCCGAGCGCCAGGCGCACCGCCGGTCCCCAGAGATAGCTCGGCAGATGTGCGCTCAGCTCGTTGATCAGCAGCACGGTCCGCCCCGGATCGATCTCCGGGTCATCGAGAAACCAGAACGACTCGTAGCAGCCCCGGAGATAGATTCGTCGCAAATCGGGCGGAAGCAACGCGAGCAGCGCCGTCAGCAACGTCGTCTTGCCGGCCCCGGACGGTCCGGCAACAACCACCAGCGAGGCACGCCGCGCCACCAGCGCCCAGAGCACGGACGCCGTCTCAGCATCGAGCACCCGGTCGCCGATCAGCTCCGCGATCGTTCGTTCGCGTGGCTCCGACCAGACCGGTCCCCACCATCCGAACGGCTCGTCCGCGGCCGTTGCTCCGATCATGGAATTCCTTATCCGATCGCCGTCGGTAGCCGCGCTGCGATCTGAGCGAGCGTCAGATCATGACGTGGCATGGAGCTTGCTTTTAGCGCGGCGCTGGAGAACTACCGAACATATGGGACGGGGTGAGGCCAGCAGACGATTTAACTGCGCGCTCGGGTCCTCCTCTATCATGCGCTAAGGGCGCATGCACGCCGCTTCGCTCCATCCGGCTCCACCGGGGCAGCGGCTAAGCATCTGGAGCCATCGCGATCCCCGCCTCCCCCTTCAGGGACCCGACACCAGAACTTCCGAGCGGGCGGCCAGGTGGCCGCCTTCTCGGTTTAATGGGAGAGGCCCCAACCGGCTCCATCACCCGCGCGATGACGATCGATCCACCCCGCGGCGCGATGTCAGAGAGCGTCACGACCCCTCCGCGCGCAACTCGGCACTTCGTTGGTACGTCACGAGGACCAGCAGTGCCAGCAACATGGCCGCGCCACTCACCGCCGTCCGCACGCCAACGACATCGGCAACCGCCCCCAGAAACAGGGTGCCAAGCGCGGGAACACCGATCAGCGTCAGCGTGTAATAGCTCATGACCCGACCCCGCAACGCGGGTGGAACCTGGAGCTGGATGATCGTCGCTGACAACGCGCTGGCGATGGTGCCGCTAAAACCCGCAAGGAGCAGCATCGGCAGCGCAATGGCATAGCTCGACGCGGTGGCAAACAGGACGAGCGCCACGCTGAAGGCCAGAATCGCGAGGAGGATGAAGCGTCCGCGCGCCGGGAGATTTCCACTGGAGGCAAGTCCCAGTGACCCGAGCAAGGTTCCCAGCCCCGGCGCCGCAACCAGGACGCCAAACGCGACCGATCCCACCCCGAAGACATCCCTGGCGAACACGGCCAGCAGCGGGCCAAAGGACCGCCCCAGCAGACCCTGGAGCAGCGAGAGCGCCAGCAACGTTGCCACGATCGGGGTGCCACGGATGTACGACAACCCGCCGCCGATCGTCGCCAGGATGCCCGCCTCCGCGCGCCGTTGACCGCTCCGCTGCGGTACGCCGGTGACTCGCTTCAACGCCAGCAACACAAAGAGATACGAGAGGGTGTTGATCAGAAAGACGCCGCCGGGTCCGACCACCGGCAGAAGCGCTCCGGCGATCGCCGGGCCGACCAGCGCGGCGCCGGTAAAGACCGAGGCGTTCAGCGAGATCGCCGACATCAGCTCGGACCGATCGACCAGGTCAGGCAACAGTGCCTGCCGGGTCGGGTTATCGAACGCCAGCACGGCGCCAGTTAGGAAAGCGTACCCCATCAGCCACGATAGCGAAACGTGGTCAGTCAGCGTCAGCACGGTCAGCGTCCCACTCAGCGTGATGTAGGCGAACTGAGCCGACCAGAGCAAGCGCAGACGAGGCACCCGATCGACGATCGCGCCGCCGATCGGCGGCAAGAGGAGCATCGGGATCGCGAAGGCGACCCCGATCAGGCCGAGGGCAAACGCCTTCCTCTCCGGCTCCAGATCGGTCACGAGCCACGCCTCGGCCGTCGAGGCCATCCAGGTTCCGCCGTTCGACGCCAGCAGTCCGATCCAGAGGAGCCGGAAGTTCCGCCGGTGCAGGGCGGCGAATCGCGGCGGGGGTACGACGTCAGCCGCTGCCACTCTGTGTCCTGGGCGATCGTCGCCCAACCGTCCATTGCCTGAGCGTGGGATCGCCGGCGTGGTCCTGCCCGGACGCGGTCCACCCATTCCGTGATCGGTCGAAGGGCTGGATGCTGGGTCGCCGGGGGTTGAGGTCGGACCGTTCATCGCCCGCAGTGTACTCCACGCTCGCGTGAGATCTTGCGTCCTACCAGTACTAGAGACTGGACGATGGTTACGGTCACAGCGCCGGGTAGCGATCGTCACGAGCGACCAGCGAACGTCGCCATCAGGGACGTGGACCCGCGACATGATCGCGGGTCCACGGTCTCTGTTTCGCGACGCGCCGATCGTTGTGTTGGCTCCGGCTGCGCTTGTCGACAGCCACGAATGAGGGTATGTACGTACGCCTGGCACAGCTCTTGCAGACCAGTGCATCGCGACCGTGATCGCGTGCGGTTCGCGGGACGATAAGAGAAAGGTCTCACCATGGATACGCCGAAAGAACTCCTGGTCCATGAGCTCTCCGACATGATGAGCTCCGAGAACATCATCGTGAAGATGCTGCCGGAGCTGGCCAAAGAGGCGCAACATCCGGAAGCCAAAGCCGCCTTCAAAGAGCACGAGGCGGAGACGAAGGAGCAGATCTCACGGCTCAAGCAGGCCTTTGAGCTGCTCGGTGAGAAACCGGAGCAGAGCACCTGCTACGCCACCGAAGGTCTCAAGAAGGAGCATGAGGCACTCCACGAGGAGAAGCCTTCTCCCGAGGTTCTGGAGATGGGGAACCTGATGGGCGCCTCGAAGACGGAGCACTACGAGATCGCGAGCTATGCCGGATTGGTCCAGATGGCGAAGGATCTCGGCGAGCGTGAAGTTGCCAACCTGCTCCAGCAGACGCTGGACGAAGAAGAGGCGATGTCAAAGCGAGTGACCACGCTGGCGAAGGCCGTCGGCAAGGAAGCGAAGGCGACGGCTTCCGCCTAACCATCGGGGCGGAGGGGGATTTCTCCCTCCGCCCTTCTCCTCCGTCGCAACAGGACCATTATCGTCACGCCCGCCCCCACCGGGTATCTGACGCCCTCCCTCAGCTGGCTCACACGCCACTAGCGGCACCCAGTCTGTAACCACACGTCTCGGCGGTTCCCAAAGGAGTCATGCTCCGTGGATATGCCGCCTGCGTCGCCAGGGCTGCTGGCCGTCACGACATAAACCAGGACCGCCGCACGGAGGCGAGCGCTCGCGATTGGCCCACGATCGAGGAGGGCGAGAAAGCTTTTTCAGCGTCATCCGGAGATGTTACAGGCGCGCCGCTCCAGGAACGTGAGTAGCTGACGCCCGATCAGCTTAGCTCGGGTCGATCGCGGCGATGTAGGGCAGCTCACGGAACTGCCGGCGAAGATGCAGGCCGAAACCGATGAGCACCTCGTCGGGTGCATCGAACCCCGCATAGCGAACGGGGATGTCCACGAGTCGCGCGACCTTCCGGTCAAGGAGCGCGCAGATGTCGACTCGTGACACACGTCGCCGTGCGAGCCACCGAGTGAGGTATGCAACGCTCAGCCCGGTGCTAACAACGTCCTCGACGATGATGACCTGGCGTCCGGCCAGTGACGTCTCCGGCGCGCGGTGAACTCGGACGCGACGCCATGGAGAAAGACTGCCCAGCAGCCGGTAGCGCGTCAGATTGATGCTGTCGGACTCAAAAGTCGCGCCGCGATCGTGCAATGCGGACGTCAGTGCCGCCGCAAACACACACGATCCCCGTCCAACACTCAGCAGCAGCGGCGGCGGCCCAGCCGGGCTTTGTCGCCAGACCCGGTCCATGTGCTCGGCGAGCTCGACCACTCGCTTCGTAATGCTCGCCTCGTCGAAGACGACCCGGCCAGGATTGCACGGCACGGTGAGCCGCGAGGTCCCCTGGTAGGCATCAAGCAGACGGTGATAGTCCCGCCGGTACAGCAACTTGATCTGGACATTCGGATAGAGCTCACGGAGACGCCGCAGTTTGCGGTTCTTCCGCGTGACCAACCGCTGCCGCATCGTCGTCAGCTCGATGTAGAGCCGCTGATCCGGCAGATAAAAGTCAGGGGTAAACATCTGAGCTGGCCGGCCATCACCGGCCCAGGCAAGCGCGAACGTTGTCGGCTCGTAGCTCCAGCGAACCCGGTAGAAGGTCAGCAGCCGCGAGAAATCGAGCTCCGCCGGATGGGCGAAGCTCGCCTCACCTCGACGGAGCGAGTGCCGGACCGGTCCCAGAGCGGTCTGTCGGATATCCGTCGTCCAACGCTCAGTGACCTCACTCTGGACACCAGCCTCGATCAGCGCCGGTTCCCGTCCGCCGTCAACCATCCCCACTCCGAACCAGTCATCGCCGAGACGACCACAGGTGGTGCCGTCGCTTCAGTTGGTAGCGCGGGGACGTCGCTATTCTGGCACACCGACCGGGGTGACACAAGCACCTCGAACCGGTCGGCTTACTCCTCGATCGTCATCTGACCCGGGGTCAGGATCGAGAGATGGGTGAACGACACGTCCGGCTCGGCGCCATGCCAGTGGCGCTTACCCGCCGGAACAAGCACCACGTCACCGACGCCGACATGCAGATCCTCGTCCTCGGTAGCGACGATCCCGCGACCGTGGGTGACGGCAAGCACCTGGTCGGAAGAATGCCGGTGGAATTTATTCCGAGCGCCGTCCCGAAACGTTACCGCGGTCACCCGCAGCAACGTCGCATCAGACTCGGCGACAAGATTCTGGGTGACGACGTCGCCGTCAAAGATCGGCGCCGATGTTGGTAAGGCCGCTGCCTCGTCCTGACGAACCAATTTCATGTCGCTCTTAATCCCGCTGTTGTCACCATTCACACCCCGTGCAGGCAGGCGATGGCTCGGTCGAATCCCCGGCACAATCACGGCACGGGACGCGGCCGCGAAACATCTGTCCCGAGGCGCCGCACATGATACTGCGCGACGGCGCCCGAGTGGTATCGTGCCGCCACGATCGGCCGTCAGGTGAGGGTACCGGCATGATTCAGCAACCCACATCCGTCTCGGGGGCCGCCTGCTCCGGCCCCCGGCTCATCGCCCCAGCGGTCCCTCACTCTTCGCGTGGACCGGCATGCCAGTGATAATGCCTCGCGATCTCACGCCAGAGGAGGACGTGATCGCCGACCCTGAGGATGTCGATGATGAGTTCGACGACACCCTGCCCGCGGATCTCTGGTTCTGATGGGGATATGACGTGACCGCGGCCGTGTTAGCGTCGCCCCGTCAGCCGCTGGGTTGCCCCCAGGGCCGCCAGGAAGCGCTCGGCCATCGTCGCCGTTCGCTCAGCCTCACCACGGTCGAATGGATCCCGTGCTCGCTCCGCCAACGCCCTGACCGCGAACCGGACGCCGCGCATGTACGGTCCCAGGTCATGGAGGTTGATCGCGCGTCCCGACGGCTGCGGCGCCAGGTTCGGCAACGGCGCCGGGGAATCGTCGAGAGCGGTCAGGCCAAGGCCGTCGAGCGCCACCAGGGTATCGTCGTCGTTCGGACGATCCATGAAATCGACACCGACGTACCGGTAGACCTCTGCACCGTCCGGCCGTAGCACCACGATCGCGGGCCGGGCCATCTGACCCTCGTCGCTCCATACACCCATCGGCTTGATCAGACCCGACCCGTCCGGGTCGGCGAGCACCGGGAATGGCAGGGCGAGCTTCTCCACCATCGCCGCATTCTGTTCCGGCGGGTCAATCACGATCGCGGCGATCGAGACGCCCCGCGACGTGTAGTCGTCGTAGTGACGCGCCATCACGGCCAACTGACCGTTACAGTATGGTCACCAATCACCCCGGTAAAAGACGAGCACCACCCCGCCCCGGCTGAGAGCATCGTCCAGTTGCCATGGCTGCCCAGATTGATCGGTGAGGGTCCGACCATCCACGATGTCGCGTCCTTTCGTTGGTGCCATTCATCGTTCCAGTGGTGACGTCCCCTAACCCGCGGGCGGCACCGCACAACCATCCGGCCCGCACTCGGCGGCGCGTTCCTGGCGAAGCTGTCGCTCTTGCCAGACGGTATCGATCGTCGGATGGAAGCGCTCGAGATACTCGACCGCCCAGATCTGCTTCCGAATCAGGAAATTGTCCGGATCGCGGGCGAGCGCCGATCGCCACTCGGCGACCGCTTCGTCCCGCTGGCCCTGCGATTCGAGCAACCGACCCAATCGGACTTTGGTGGCAATCAACTCCCGCTCCACCCGCGACAGGGCCCCGACCGATGCGCTGTTTTCCCCAGGAAAAGCGTCTCCCGCGATGAAACGTTCGACCAACGCAACGTCATCACGGTTCTCCACGGAGAAGCCGCCTTCCTTCACATATCGAACGACACCGTCCTCATCGACCAGGACGCCGTTTGGCACTACACGGAAGCCGAAGTGCTCGATCGCCGCTCCATCTGCATCGAGCACCGTTGGAAAGGTGGTACCGGCCACATACGGCCGAACACGGTCGGCGCCGTGATGATCGACCGCGATCGAGATGAAGGTGAGGTCAGCAACGGCCGTGCTAGCCAGAAAGCGCTGCCACCCGGGCAGCTGGGCGCGGCACGCTCACCACGATCCCCAAAAGAAGAGCAGCGTCTTTCGACCGCGCAGGTCGGCGAAATCGAGGACCCCACCGTCGAGACCGGGCAACGTGAGCTCCGGCAGCACATCGCCCAGCGTGGTTGTTCCAGTCGTCTTCCGGCGAGTCGTGGTCATCGGTGCCTCCTCAGGTGATCGCTTCGGGTAGCGTTTGCCGGCCATTCGCAACGCGGTGACGCCCCGGCTGACAGGCCGGCCGCGTTACCGCTGCCATCCACACCGGCCTGAACCGCCTACCATAGAGTCTGCCACCACGTCAGATCGTTACGCTTTCCGGAGGTGAATCGATCCGAGGTCGATCGCCTGGGTAGGCGACCCACCGCCCCTCAGTGGTCAGAGTGATCCGCGACGCGCATGCCCGGATCGACGGTGACGATGCCCCCCGTGTCAGCCCGCCGCATCGCCAGTTCCATCGGCGAAGCGGAGGAGTTCCACGGCCGGTGGTTCCAGGAGGAGACCGCTCAATTCGCGCATCCATGACCGGGTACCGGACTCACCACCAACCCCCTGCTCGCGAAACGATTCGAGCAGATCGAGCGCTGGCAGCACGACCTCGTACTGCAAGGACGGTCCGCCGGCCGCTCGGGTCACCGGGACGAGCAATCGCGCTTCCAGCCCCTGCGCTCGTGCCGCCGCGACCTCCTGGCCGAGCAATGCCAGCGCCTGATCGCGGTCAATCGGTTTGATGGAATAAGCGAACCGCGCAACGTACATCACTGCTCCTTTGGTGCTCCTGGTCGCCAGCTGGTACCGCGCGCCTCCCATCTCATCCTGCGCGGCGCGCGTCCAACGGCATCGTATACTGCATTCCATGTGAGATACGCCCACGTCGCCACCCGATTGGGCCCCCGGTCCCCCGCCTCTGACTGCCAGGGGACGCCGAGCACTGAGTCGCGCGATGACTATCAAGGAGAACGATGACCGCAATGGCGGATCCGACGACCGACCAACAACAGACATTTGACCTCATCGTCCTCGGCGGTGGTACCGGCGGCTACGTCGCCGCGATCCGCGCCAAGCAGCTTGGACTCAATGTCGCTGTCGTCGAGGAAACCAAGCTCGGCGGAACCTGCCTCCACCGGGGCTGCATCCCGACCAAGGCGTTCCTCAAGTCGGCCAGCATCTTCGACGACGTCAAGCGGGCCAAGGAGTTCGGGGTCACCGTCAGCGGCGAGATTACCTTCGACTATGAGACCGCGCTCGGCCGCTCGCTGAAGGTGGTCGACGGTCAATACAAGGGGCTGCTCTATCTCTTCGACAAGAAGCACCGGATTCCCGTCCTGATGGGCCGAGGCCGGTTGGTTAGCCCCACCCGGGTCCAGGTCACGCCGAACGACGGCGGCGAAGCGATCACCCTCGACGCGCGTGACGTCATCATCAACACCGGCTCCCGTCCGCGCGAGATCGCCGGCGTTCCCTACGACGGGACACGGGTCATCAACTCTGATCACGCCGTCGTGCTGGAGCACCTCCCGAAGAGCATCATCGTTCGTGGCGGTGGCGCTACCGGCGTCGAATGGGCCTCGATCTACCATCGCTACGGCGCCAAGACCACCCTGGTCGGGCGGATCGTCCCTCAGGAGGATCACGAGGTTGCCGAGCAGCTCACTCGTGCCTTCCAACGCCAGAAGATGGACCTTGCCCCGGAAGCGCGTCCCACCGCTGACGACATCGATGTCTCAAACACCGGAGTGTCGATGCGATTGAAGGACGCCAAGGGGAAAGAGCGAACCGTCGAGGCGGAGGTGCTTCTCGTCGGCATCGGTCGCCAGGGCAATATCGAGGAGATCGGTCTGGAAGAGGCCGGCGTCCGCACCGAGGGAGACTACATCCCGGTCGACCCCATGATGAAGACGAATGTCGAGCACGTTTTTGCGATCGGCGATGTCAATGGGCAGCAGCTCCTTGCCCACACGGCGATGCACATGGGCATCATCGCCGTCGAGCACATCTGTGGGCTCAACCCCTTCCCACTCGACATTCTCAACTCACCGGCGTGCACTTATTGCGAGCCGGAGATCGGCAGCGTTGGGCTGACCGAGCGCGAAGCGGAGAAGCTCGGGCACAAGGTCAAGGTCGGTCGCTTCCCGATGCGGCCGAACGCCAAGGCCGTGATCGAGGGCCACGCCGACGGCTTCACCAAAATGATCGCCGACGCGGAGACCGACGATTTGCTCGGGGTCCACATCATCGGTCCCCACGCCACCGAGCTGATCGCCGAGGCCGCGCTGGGTCGGTTGCTGCAGGGAACGCCGATGGAGATCGCGCTCAACGTCCACCCGCACCCAACCGTCTCTGAGGTGCTCGGGGAGGCGGCGCACGACCTCCTGGGACACGCGATTCACATCTAGGACGGCCCGAACACGACCGGACCAGACGCGTCAGCGGCGAGCTGTCGCCAACCCAGGGTTGCGCGCGGGGGCGTGACCGGGGTAGCATCGCCCGTCGCTCGGGAGCCTACGGAGGGGGGTTCTCGTCACGCCATTGCAGTGGCGTGGCTCAAGCATGGCATGTCACGGTCGCCCCGGGACCGCGGCATTCCACTCAGGCGGTGACTCTCCATCATTCCCGCCGCGCGGCCCGCACGCGTCCGGCGGAATCGGAGGAGAGTATCTTGTCACCCCGCTGCCTGACCATCCCGTTCGCGGCGATTCTGGCCCTCGCGCTTGTCATTGGATTCCTCAGCGTCGGACCAGCATCCGCTTCCGCCTCACCGGGGAGCGGTTCCGCCACGCTCCCTGGCGCCAATGTGACGACCGCCGAGGCGTGCCTGGACGGCGAGGAGATCGCCTTTCTGGGGCAGATCAACGATTATCGCACCGCCAACGGTTTGCCGGAGCTCGCCGCCAGCCAGACCCTCACCGCGGCCTCCGAGCACCACAGCGTCGATATGGCGACCACGAGTCACTTCGACCACGTCATGAGCGACGGGACCACCGTGCCGCAAAACGCCGCCGCGCACGGCTACGCCGACTCGACCATCGGCGAGAACATTGCCGGGGGCACCTACTGGAGCGATGCGGCCACGGTCTTCGAGGGATGGCGCCTGAGTCCTGACCACAACGCCAACATGCTGAGCGGTGCCTTCGGCGCCATCGGCATCGCCCGCGAGTACGGTCCAACCTCTGAGTACGGCTGGTACTGGACCACCGTCTTCGGCGGAAGCGCCGACGGCGAGGCGGTCTCCTGCGACGGGAGCGCCGTCCCCGGCCCGACACCCCCCCCACCATCGACGTCTCCCCCGACCACAGGAAATGCCAACGCCACAACAACGAGCGATCTCAACCTGCGGTCGGGTCCCAGCACGGCGGCGTCGATCCTCGCCGTCATGCCAGTTGGTGCGCGGGTCGCCGTCACCGGGTCGGTCGATGGCGGTTTCTACCCCGTTGGTTACGCAGGTCAGTCGGGTTGGGCCGCGGCCGACTTCCTGCTGCTCGACGGGGCTGCCCCTCCAGCGGCGACCGCTTCCGCGACCACAACCTCCGACCTCAACCTGCGGGCCGGACCAAGCACGGCTGATGCGGTCCTGCTGGTGCTGCCACCAGGTTCGACCGTCGAACTTCTCGGTGAGACGAGTAATGGCTTTACCCATGTCAGTTACGGCGGAAGCACCGGTTGGGCCTTCGCCGGTTACCTCTCGGACGACGCCGGCACCCCCCCGGCGCCGTCGCCCGACTCCGAGGTGATGACGACGACGAGCGACCTCAATCTCCGGGCCGGTCCCGGACTCAGCTTCGATGTCCTCACGGTCATGCCCGCCGGGGCGGCGGTGGCACCGACAGGTGGCAGCGAGAGTGGCTTCATTCAGGTGCAGTATGCCGGTCAGGTCGGATGGGCGTCGGCCGACTTTCTCAGTGGCGCCTCCTCCGCGACCCCTCCGGTGCCCGCGACCGGCACGGTGACGACGACCGACCTCAATCTGCGCGCCGGCCCGAGTACCGCCGATGCAGTGCTGCTGGTGATGCCGCCCGGCGCGTCGGTCAATCTGACTGGCGAGACGAGCAACGGCTTCGCGGCGATCACCTACGCAGGGACGCCCGGCTGGGCCTCCGTCGACTACCTGGTGTAGCGTTCCGACTTGGTCCGATTCTCGCCCGTCGTATCATCGGCGCCGGTGAGCCATGCTTCGGCCCGCTCTCAGGTGTCGGAGATGAATTCCAAGGAAACGGGACGTATCGTGACCGGGTTAAAGCCATGGAACTCATCAGACGAGCGCGAGGCGATCGTGGCGGCTGGTCTCGCCGGTGGGGTCGCCTATCTGGCCACCATGGCGGTCGATCTGCATCTGACAGGACGGCGTGTCGACGATCTGCTCTTTCTTGGTCGACCACTCGCGAAGGATCGCAACCGGGCCCGAGTCGCCGGTGTTGGCGTCCACCTCGTCAACTCGATCGTCCTAGCGGCCATTTACGCACGGTTCGGTCGCGCCCGGTTCCGAGGACCCGGCTGGTGGAGAGGCATCCTCTTCGCCAACGTCGAGAACGCGGCGCTCTATCCCCTGACCGTCTTCGAGGATCACCATCCAGCGGTCCAGGCCGGTGAGATCGACCGGTACTGGTCGTGGCCCGCGTTTCTCCTCTCGATCCCTCGACATATCGCCTACGGCGCTGCCGCCGGTGCCGTCTACGAGCGCCTGCGCCGATAGGGTTTAGCGGACGTAACCGCCTGTCCCGCTGGCTCCGCGTGGCGATACAGCACAGCGCGGTCGGCCGGGTCGCCGTTGCAGTCGTATCACTGAGAAGAGTGAGCCTCTCCAGCTGACGATGCATCGACTGACGCTCGCAATCCTTGCGTCGCCCGGTCGCTCGGTGTACGGTGACTCGCCCCGGCATCACCGGCAGGGGTGTCGTCACCGCGGTCATCGGTTCACGTCCGCCGGTCCGACTCACCGAGCCCGGTCAGGAACGAGCGATGCGATCGGCGACCTCATTGCCTCGACCATCACGACCGGTCCGACGTGAGCTCTTCCTTGGAGCCTTCACGATGGCGATGGCCGTGGTCGGTTTGGCGTCACTTGCCGCGGTAGCGCTTGGCGGGAACGATGGCTTCTCGTTTCAAGGTGGGAACGGCGGCGGGTCGACCAGCGCCCCACCGGCAAGCGTTGTCGCCATCGGCGTCGGTCATGCGTCGGCGCCCGCCGAGACGGCCTACCTTCAGCTCCTGATCGGGCCGGGTGTCTATGATGGGCAGATCGTCGTCGGAGGGTCGTCACCAGGCGCGACACCCGGAGCGGCCGAGCGGGAGGCCGTGGAGCCGCTCATTCAGGCCATCCGCGCTGGCGGCGTTGCCGACGCCGATCTGCAGGTGCTGGTGAGTCCCGCGCTGAATAGTGGCTACTTCGGTCCGTCGAACGCGCCGAATGGGGTCCGAATTGAAGCGACGATTCACGCGCCGACGCTCGACCGGCTCAATGAGATCGTCAATGCTGCCGGCCAGGCGGCAGGCGCCAACGGCCAGGTCCTCCTCCAGGTCGGTGTCGCCTACGCGGTCGAAGACTGCGGCATCCTGGAACGCGAGGCCCGCGGCCGCGCGATCGCCGACGCCCGCTCGCACGCTCAGCAGCAAGCTGAGCTGCTCGACCGTCCACTTGGGCCATTGCTGCTATCAAGCGACATCGCCCCATCTCCTGTTCCTGAAGCGCCATCGGGCGCTGCCGCCGGTTGCCTGGCGGTGGCACCGGTAACAGCGGGACCATCGTCCTTCGCCAATGGCGATACACTGCCGCCCTTCAACCCCGGGGCGGCGGCCGATGCACGATCGACGGTCCAGACGAGTCTCACGTTCGCGCTCCTGAACACATAGCCAGATGCGACCTTTCCCCGATGACAGAATCTCTGAAGGAGGGACTCATGATCCGACTTACCCGCAAGCTCGCCCCGGTCATCCTCGCCTGCACCGTGGTCGTCGTCCTGCTCCTGAGCCCACGATTGGCCCGCTCCCAGGAACCACCTCTCGCGCTGCCGACGCCAAAGGGCCAGCTCGGCGGGCCCTTGCCAGTTGGCCAGGAGGAGGCGCCACTACCCGCGGCCGCGGCGTCACCCGAAGCCACCCGAGATGTGCCGGCCCCAACTGAGTGTCAGGTTGAACCGCGAAGCATCGACGGCATCCAGGATCTCCTCGACGCAACTGCCGGTACGCCAGTCGCCAGCCCCGCCGCCACCGCGGACACTCCAGGGACCGGGGAGCCTGCGCCGGACGATGTGATCGCGGGTGTCGCGGCAACTTCGCGTGAGTTCATCGCATGTATCAATGCTGGCGACTATCTGCGGCTTTTCGCCCTCATGTCCGACTCCTATCTCCCGCGCTACCTCCGGGAGCAAGATCTCGATAGTCCTGACATCCTCGCTCTTCTCGCCGGCCAGCCACAAGCGCTCGATCCCGCGGATCAGACAGAGATCGTCAGCGTCCACGACGTGCTCATCTATCCTGATGGTCATGTAAGCGCCGTCGTCACTGGTGATGACCCATCGTCACCCAGTCCGGCCCGATCACCGACGTTTCTGATGGTGCAAACCGGCAGCGGCGACGACTCCGAGCGGTGGCTCGTCGACGGCGTCGTGAGCGAACCGAATCCGGAGGCCGGGACACCCGCACCCTGAGCCGAGCGGGAAGGATGCGATCGAAATCGGTGGCACACGGCGGGCTCACCACGTCGTCAAGGGCAAGGTATCTCCAGACACGGAACCTTTTGATTCCGTGCAGCGTTAGAAGTGGTTGGAACGGGTGAAACAGCACCCGGGACGCGGTCCCAGCCCGGCCGCGTCGAACCCTCTTCCCTCCCTCCGTGGAACGGGCCGGTCGATCAGCCTCGACCGGCCCACCTCGGTCCGATCAGCACCCCAAAGGACTTGACGAGCGCGCGACCCATCGCCGGAGCTGCTGTCCGAGCACGGACCAGTGGTCGGCACGCGCCTGACGCTCATCCGTGGAGAGCTCCGCGAGCCGCCTTCCCCCAAACTCGGGACAGGACCAGACCAGCGGCACCCAGAATGGGTCGTCATCACCAGCCGGGTCGGCGGGGGCAGTGGCGAGCCATCCACCGGGACTCTCGGCTATCCACGAATCGAGGACTTCACCGTCTCGCGCGATCGCCAATGCCTCGCGCCAACCGATACGCCGCTCGTTGCCGTGAAGATGTGCCGCGCGCTCCAGCAGCTTAGTCACCCGCTCGTGGAGGCTGGCCACCTCCCCCGCGAACCGTCGCGTCCGCTTCGGGTCCCAGGCGGATCCCAAACCGGGAACCAGCAAGCCGCCATCAGTCGCCACGACCAGCGGCAGGTCACCATCCGCTCGGCGCGGTAGTACCCGCGACCAGGCCGCGGCCTTCGCTCGCGCAATCCACTCGAACGCATCACCAGCGGCTGTTGAAACACCGAGCGCGGTGCCCTCAAGCGCGGTGCCCGCAGCCGCAATATCCTCATCAAACTTCGGGGATATGTCGGGTGGGACGGCGCTGACCGTGGCGACGCCCTGAAGCTGTCGCCTGAGCTCCTCGACTTTCGCCCGGTTGTGACCGGCGACAATGATCTCTTCCACTCTAGACCGCCGCCGGCAGCTCCGAGACCGCGTGAACGGCGGCGATCCCGCTCAGGTGTGCGCCGTGGCAGGTCGAGAAAAATTCGGGAGACGTCGCCTCTCCTGCAAAAAAGAGCCGGTCTCCAACCGGCCGACCGAGGTCCGCACGCCGATGGGCCTGGCCAGGCGGCGCCGCGGCGTAGCCACCTCGAATCGACGGCTCGCGACCCCAGGTTGAGCAGGCAGCTGTCGTGATCTGTTTGGTCACGTCGTTGCCAAAGACGCCGCGCAGCGCCCCGCGCATCGCGTCCACCATCGCCGCTTCCCCGGCTCGCTCCAACTCCCGGCCCACCGGCCCGGCCAGATAACCATTCACCATATCGGCACCGAAGGGTCGCAGCTGGAACGCGACGACCGTGCCGTCCTCCATCGGCGCCAAGAGAGTGGTGTGCTCCTCGACTCCGAGCAGTCGCCCGTCGATTCCGAACGCCACCTTATTGGCTGAGCCGAGAGGCACAGCGACGAACGCCTCCCGCTTCCACGCCGGGAGCTCCGGGACAAAGCGAATCCCCCCCGCCGCCAGGGCGCTGGTCGACGCGGTGACGATAACCGCACCGGCCTCAATCGTTCCCCCATCGACCGCGACCCGTGGTCGGGCTCGGTCCCATTCGATCGACCGCACCGGTGTCGACAGCTCGACGTCGATACCCGAGGCGTGTCGCGCCACCAGGGCCCCATAGCCATCCTGCATTGGCCAGTTGTTTGAGGTATCGCGGTACGCGGACATGTCCGTGGTCGATGCCGCGTCGAGGCCGACGCCCCATTCCGCGGCGACGGTGGTCTTGAAGAAGCGAAGCCACGGGCTCGCCGTGTCGACCACGTCGGTCGCCGCCTCATCTCGACCAGCCCTCGCCGCCGTCGCGGCGGAGGCATAGGACTCGGCAACGATCGCGTCAGCCGCCCGCTCTTCCTCCGGGGTCGCCCAGCGATCGCCGAGGTGAACGAGCCGTGGCGCCGGTGTCGACCGATAGCGCAACCCGTACTCGTCGGCAAGCACGCGAAATGGATTCACGTCTGCCGAATGGAGCCAGTGGCAGCCGCGGTCCCACGGCACTCCGAAGGTCGTAGTGTCGGTATGTGCCCGCCCCCCGATTCGATCCATCGCTTCGAAGACGATGTACGTCAAGCCGAGCTCGCTCGCTGTGCGAGCCGCGCCCAGACCCGCCGCCCCGGCCCCCACGATCACGACATCAACCGACGATCGATGGTCTATCATCCGCTTCTCCCCCCGTTCAGCGACCGATGCCCGGCCACGCGCACCCGCCATGCCGGGATGGCCAGCCGGCCCAGTTAGTCAGACGCTGACGTCCCTGTTCGCGGCGGCCGCTTCTGAACTTGTCGCTCGACGGTGCCGATGACCCGCTCAAACCCGATATCCATGTGCCAGGCCAGCGCAAAGGCGACCGCACGTCCCCGGTCCGGCACCGCGGTGCTCTCCGTCTCGACCCAGACCTCCGGTACCTGCGATGCATGGATGAAGATCCGCTCTGCCGGCAGATCAGTTGGCTGTGGCGTCTCCGAGAGAAGCTTCGCCGCGCCGAGATAGACCCGAATCGTCATGATGTTCCTTTCTGGCCCTGAGAACGTCTCGATCGCTCGCCATCTCGTCAGGCGGCACTGATCGGAGCGTCGACACCCTGGCCGCGCAACCAGGGAATCACCGCGGCGAGATCCGGGAGCTCAACGTCAACTGGCACCGACACCGGTAGTCCTCGTGTTTTCTCGTTCGGCACCCAGATCTTGCCCATCCCGGCCGCGGCGGCAGCAGCCAGCCCCGCCGGCGCATCTTCCAGGACAACACAGTCGGACGGGGCGACCCCCAGACGCTCTGCCGCAAGGAGAAAGATGTCGGGAGCCGGTTTGCCATGCTCGACCTCGTCCCCGGTCGCCTCGGCGTCAAAGAGCCCGGCGAGCGCGGTCTCGGCCAGGGACAGATCGGCATGGCTGCGAAGACTGGAGGTTGCCAGGGCGAGGCGAAGGCCAGCCTCACGGCCGAAGGCGACCAGCGACGCGGCGCCCGGCATCGGCTCGAGGTTTCCCCGAAGCGCGGCCAGCCGCAATTGGTCGTAGGTGCGCGTCATCTCGTCCAGAGGCACGGTGAGGCCATACGTCTCCGCGATGACGACCATCGCCTCGGGTAACCGGCGGCCGAGGGTCGATTCCATCAGTCCCGGCCGCAGCTCCTGACCGTGGAGGCGGAGGAATTGCTCCAGCGCACGCTCGGCGATCGGCTCGCTGTCGATCAGCAGGCCGTCCATGTCGAAGATCAGCGCCTTGATGGTCCGTCGTGCCTGACTCGCTGGGCTCATCGTTCATCCTTCACCATCGTTAAGGCCCGCGCTGGATTCTCGACGAACAGCCGGCGTACCAGCGGCGCGTCCAGGCCGTTCTCCATCAATGCCAGCGGCAGGCGCTCCAGCAGCTCGTTCCAGCCGTGACCCAATCGATCGCCGAGGAGCAGTTGATCGCCGAAGCCATCAGTCACCCGGCGCGCGATTGCCATCGCCAGGTCCCGATCCGTGATGCCACGCCCGACCTCCCGCTCGATCAGCACCGTTGCGCCGGCATCGAGTAAGCGCTGGTCGGCGTCGGGGTCCTCATCATGCCGCAACGCAACCACCACCCGGTCCGGTCGAATACCTGCGTCCATGAGCTGATCGAGCCAGTCGTTCACCGGCCGAGCTCGACCGCGCAGCAACATCGGCACACCCGTCAGGCGGTGGGTCTCGACGATCGTGTCCAGGAGCACCGCTGACGCCAAACCATCAGGTTCGGCGCTGACCTCGACGCCGAGGATACCGGCACGGACACGACGACGCCCGCTGCCGATCGTGACCTGCGCCGTCAACTCCGTGACCAGTTGGTCCGTGGCCTGGCTAGCCACCTCGGCGCGCAGCCCTCTGACCCGCGCGGCCAGAACGACGTGACACGGCGATCGTGTCGCCACGTCCCACGCCCGGTCCATCGCCTCCGCGTCGCCGGAGATGGCCGAGATCCAGACCGCCCGGCCACCCGCGGCATGGAGCAGTTCGAGCTCCGCGGCCGCCAGCGATACTCCGTCGACCAACGCATCCGGTGGCTCGTCTGCGCCGAGAAGGCTGCCACTCGCCAGTGTGACCTCAAGGGCCGCTGGAATGACCGGACCCAGTACTGTCATGACGTGGGCGGTCGCGAGATCGAACGGCTCGTTTTCGACCTCGGCGATCAGGGATCGATCGAGGTCGTCGGACTCCCCCGCACCGACCCAGCCGCTATCGTACTCACTCGCCATCGATCCCCCGAACCACGCCCGCCCGCTCCCCACGTCGCCCATTGTGACCCGGACGTCCGCTTCCGTCGACACCCCTGGTCACCAACAGGAGAAGGCCCGATGATGACGAGGTCGAGCACCGCCAGGCGGTTGAGGGACGATGGAGGGTCGCACGCCGATGGTGAGCTGGGTGGACGAGCACCGCGATCGGATCGGCTTCGGTCTGCAGGTGTTCCCGCGGCCGGACGACCCGGCGCCGGCACGGCGCGTCCTGGAGGCCGGTCACCTGGCCGAGGCGCTGGGTCTGGATGCGTTCTTTATCGGCGACCATCCCGCCTATGCACCGGAGCCATGGCTGCATCTCGCCGCGCTTGCCGCGACGACTGAGCGGATTCGGCTCGGCTCCATCGTCTCCTGCGCGCTCTACCGGCACCCCGTCATGACCGCCCGCCTGGCGGCCGACCTCGACCATCTCAGCTCTGGCCGGGTCCTGCTTGGTCTGGGGATCGGCTGGAACGCCGCCGAGTTCGCCCAGCTTGGTATCCTATTCCCGCCGGTGCCAGAGCGGCAGGCGGCGCTTGAAGAGGCGATCGCCATCATTCGGGGCGTCTGGGGTCCGGCGTCGTTTTCCTTTCAAGGGCGCCACTTCTCGACATCCGATGAGCAAGTCATTCCGCCACCAAAACAAACAGGTGGGCCACCGCTGATCATCGCGGGCGGCGGTGAGCGCGTCACGCTGCGTCAGGTCGCGCGCTTTGCCGATGCCTGCAACTTCGGTCCCGGTCATGCGACCGGGCAGGTACGATCGCCCGACGACATCCAGCGCAAGCTCGCGGTGCTCCGCCAGCATTGTGACGATGTCTGCCGACCATATACCGATATCCTGCGGACCCACTTCACCACATGGCTCATGCTCGCCGAGGACGAAGCGGGCGCGCGGGTAAAGCTTGATCGCTACTACCCGGAGGGACTCGACGAGGAGAAGCGATTCTCCCGGGTCGCGCTCACTCCAGATGCCGCCGTCGCCTACTATCAGGCCCTCGCCGACGTCGGCATGCAGTATTTCGTGATCCAAACGCTCGACGCCAGCGACACCGAGACGATCCGCCTGCTTGCCACCGAAGTCGCACCGCGAGTGGTCGCACGGCTGTGATCGTCAACAGCGCACGAGATCGCTGACGGACCACCGACAAAGTGCGTGGCCGCCGTCAGCCCACGCGACGCCCGGCTCGTTTTCGTCTATCGTCGTTGCACACCTGATCGATGATGAGATGCGGGGGCCGTCAAGGTGGTCCCCGCATAGTTGTGGAAGTCGGCGCCCGGAGAGCCGCCAGTGGCGGTCGTCGTCGGTGGAGGGACATGATTGCCCAAACGCATCCCGCTGTACGGCTGTGGTATCCGCGTGACCCTGGCAAATCAGGAGGAACTGAGCGTGAGCAAGCCCGACGTTCACCCATATGAAATCGAACTTGAGACGGCCGTTACAGTGGCGGCGGCGGCCGCCTCGGTTGTTCGCGATCTCTATGACCGGGTTGCGGCCGAAACCTACACCAAGAGCGATGGATCGCCCGTCACCGATGCCGATCTGGCGGCCGACCGCATGATCCGGGAGAGGCTGAGCGAGCGGTTTCCAGATGACGCTATCCTCTCCGAGGAAAGCGCGGATGACCCGAGGCGTCTGACCGCGCCCCGCTGCTGGATCGTCGATCCTCTCGACGGAACCGCGCAGTTCGTCGCACGCACCGGGGACTTTGATGTGCTGATCGCGCTCGTCGTCGGCGGCCGTCCCGTCGTCGCGGTGGGCTGTCAGCCGACCACCGGGCTCCTCTGCGGCGCCGTCTCGGGTCGCGGCGCCTGGACCGCCACCTCGGTCGAGGCGGATCGCACGCCACTGCAGTTCCTTCCGCCCGCGCGTCCTCCTCGGATCACCACCTCGATCTGGTTTGGCGCCCCGCTCAACGCGTCACTTATGGGCAACGTGGCCGACCGGCTCGGCGCCGCACCGCCGCCAGTGGCCGAAACTGGCTTCTCGCCTCGGATTTTTCTCCCGGTGGATGGCCGGCGCCAGCTCGATGCCATGCTCGGTATACACCCGCGGCACGACAAGGCGCAGGAGATGGGCCGGGAGTGGGATTTCGTGGTGGCGGATCTCATCATCAACGAGGCGGGCGGCGTGGTGACCGACCTCACGGATCAGCTCCATGCGTACAACAAGCCATCGACACGCAACCGGGGTGGTCTGCTGGCCGCTGTCGACCGAAAGACCCATCGACAGGTCCTTCAGGCCGTCGCGGACGTCCGAAAGTCGAGCAACTAAAAGAAGGCGATCGACCTTGCCGGACGGGACCGCCGTTGCAACAAAGGAACTTTTGCCCGATCGTTCTCCGAACTCCCGTGCCACACCCCGTCCCGTTAAAGCCGGGAGGCTGCCGCCTCATCGGCGATGACGGTCAAGCGGTCGCCAGCAAGGCGGAGCCACGAGGCGGGGACGTCTGCAGATGGCAACTCGCGAAGTGCCCGGCGCAGCATCTCCGCCTTGCCGGCGCCCGTCACGATCAGCACGACGGCTCGTGCTTCCAGCAGCGTACCGACCCCAATCGTCATTGCCTGATGTGGCACTCTTGAACCGCCGGTCCATTCCTCCGCCGCGCGGGACATCGATTCAGCGGTCAGGTCGATGACGCGAGTCCGGGAGATGGCGGTTGAGCCAGGCTCGTTGTAGGCAATGTGGCCGTTCGGTCCGAGTCCGAGCACTGCCAGATCGAGGCCACCACGGGCCGTCAGCTCGGCCTCGTAGCCTGCCGCGCCAGCCATCAGATCCCTCTCCGTCACCGGCATCGTCACAACCCTGGCGGCGGCGACGCCCGCTTGGGTCATGAAATGGTCGCCCAGCCATCGCGTCAGACTGTTTGGCCCCTCCGGTCCCAATCCGACGTATTCATCGAGACAGACGAGCGAGATTCGCGACAGATCGAGCTCCTGCCGCGCCACTCGATCCCCGAGATCGCCGAACATGCCGAGCGGCGTTCGTCCGGTAGGAACCGCAATCACCGCATCAGGATTGCCGTTCACGACCTCCGCCACCACGTCAGCCGCCCGGCGGCCGACCGTTTCGGCGTCGGGTACGACCGTCAGGGTCCAGGACTCCGCGCCAATCGCCATTGTCTCGCCTCCATCTGTCGTCTGTGCTCCACAAGTGCCCCGATCATAGCGAACGCTTGCCTGATACGCCGTGCTGAGCCGCGTCCGTCGGCTATCCTTCTCCCGGAGGACGGACCGGATGACCGCGACCACGACCACGACGATACACGCCACCTCCAGTGGCACGATCGATCGGGCTCTTGAGCTGATCGACGAGTGGATCGGCCCGCAGGGCGTCACCGGGGCCGGGGCGGCCGTCTGGCGTGGGGGCCAGATCGTCGCCGAGCGTTACGCCGGTGAAGCGCGACCGGGCGTGCCGGTGAATGACGACACGCTCTTCGCCCTCGCATCGGTCACCAAACCGGTCACCGCGACAGTCGCGATGACGCTGGTTGAGCGGGGCCTCGTGTCCCTGGACGAACCGGTCAACCGGCTCGTGCCGGAGTTCGCCGCCGGACCGGATCGAGAGAGCGAGAACGTCGACCGGACACTCGAGAATCTGCGGCGAACCGTCACCCTCCGTCAGCTCCTCGCCCACACGAGTGGTTTACCGGAAGATGCCGGCCGGCGGGACTCGCGGTACGCCGACCAGCCACCCCTGCCAGCGGTGATGGAGCAACTCGCGCGCCTGCCGCTCTGCTCCGGGCCGGGGACGGAGCTGCGCTACTCCAACGCCGGTTTTGCGGTGGTAGCGCGGGTCGTGGAAGTTGTCACCGGCCAGTTATTCTGGCAGGCGGCCCGGGAACTGCTGCTCGACCGCGCGAATTTCGACGGCCTCGTCGCTCAACCAGGCCCTGACCTTGCCGACCGCCTGGCCGTTGTCGCCGATGTCTCTCATCCGGGCACACCCCTCGAAACGTACAACGGCGACTACTGGCGCGATCTCGCCATTCCCTGGGGCGGCATGTTCGGCACGCCCCGCGCCGTGGCGCGCTTTGCGGGATCGTTTCTCGGCGGCGAGCCGCGCCTCCTATCGGCGGCATCATCGGTGCTGATGACGCAAGACCAGGCAGAGGGGGTACCTGGCGGCGTCGAGAGCGCCAAGGTGCGCTGGCCGGTTGCCGCCTGGGGTCTGGGCTGGGAGGTGAAGGGGAACAAACGCCGCCACTGGACGGGCGATCTGACCTCGGCGAGAACGTTCTGCCACTGGGGGCACGCCGGCACGCTGGTCTGGGCCGACCCCGATCACGACGTTGCGTTGGCGGTCTTCGGCAACCGGACCGTCGCTCACCTCTGGCCCCTCGTCCCGCCCCGCTGGGCACGACTGAGCAACGCGGTCATCGCCGCCGCGAGTTGATCGCCACCCGATCGATCAGCGCTGAAGGAGCCTCCCACTGAACGACGCGCCACCCCAGGTGCCCCATGGGGGCGAGCCTTTCACGCCCTCTCGTCCCCTGACCAGCCCGCCGGACCGTCTTGGTTTCGCGGTCAAGGTGCTGGGCAAGCCCGGCATCAAAGACCATGACGCGAGGCGATGGCAGAACGATCCGCACCTGCGCGTGAGCGTCGCCTACCTGCACGGGGTCTTCGACTGGCTCGCGGAAGCGGGTATCCGGATGTACCGGATGTCATCAGATGTCGCGCCGTATGTCACGCACCCGGACCTGCCCCAGTTCCATCGTCAGATCGAGGAAGCGGCGGACGATCTGGCCACCCTAGGCGCTCGCGCCCGTGCGCTTGACCTCCGACTCTCGTTCCATCCGTCGCAGTACATCGTCCTCAACTCGCCCGATGAACTGATCGCGGACGCCTCGATCCGAGATTTCGTCGCCCAGACGGCGCTCCTCGACGCGCTCGGCGCCTGTCCCGAGGCGAAGGTCGTCACCCACGTCGGAGGCGTCTACGGCGAGCGGGCGGCCGCCATCGACCGCTGGGTGAGGCGCTACGACGCGCTCCCGGCTGCTGTCCGGCGGCGACTCGTGCTCGAGAACGACGAGATCTCCTACCCAGTGGTCGACACGATCGCCATCCACGAGCGGACCGGCGTGCCGCTCGTCTTTGACATCCTTCACCACCGAGTGAATGACCCATCCGGTATGCCTGCGGCGGATGCCTGCCGCCGCTGTCTGGCAACCTGGCCCCCGGGTCAGACGCCGAAGGTGCATTACTCGTCGCAACGGACTGCCATGCGGGAGGTGCCCCGTCGCAACCGCACGACGCACGTCCGCACCGCGACCACCCAGGCCGCCAGGCCGGGTCAGCATGACGACTGGATCGACCCGGACGATTTCATCACGTTCCTCGCGGCGACCGCGCCAGAGCGCTTCGACATCATGCTCGAAGCCAAGCAGAAAGACCTGGCGGTCCTCCGTCTCCGCGACGCCATAGCCGCAGCCGTGCTCGCCCATCGCATCTGGTGATGTGAGACGAATCCTCACCAACTCAGGCCTGACGTAACGCTGGTCGGACCGGGTCCACCATCACCTATCGACAGACTATCGCGCAATCGACAGTCGGGCTGCGTTCGACCACCGCTTCGACGACGTGAGCGACCATGAGGACCGAGTGCTGCGGCCATGCCGGGCCACGCTTGACACATCTGATGGCCGGTACTACAACAGGTGAACCGGTTCAGTGAACCGGTTCACTCGGTATTGGAACGCTCGCCAAGCAGTGGCGTAATGAGGGAGGTTCTACCGTGGTCCGGTCGATCAGGCGGCTCATCCCACGCGCTTCGCTGATCAGTCTCACACTCATCGCGCTGATGATCGCGCCCCTCACCGCTCATTCGACAACCGCCATGCAAGGGAGTAAGACCAAGCTGACCTTTTGGAACTACTGGGATGGTGGTAACGGAGAGGAGATTCAACGGCTGGTCGACCGCTACAACAAGGAGCATCCCACCGTTGAGGTCGAGAACGTCTTCATTGGCTTCAACGACCTCCTGCCAAAGCTGCAAGCGGCAACCGCCGGTGGCGACGGTCCTGACATAGCAGCGGGTGACCTGATCTGGATGCCCAAGCTGGCCGAAAGTGGCGCTCTGGTTCCGCTTGATGACTATGTCAAACAGGCGGGCATTGATCTTTCCGACTTTTATCCGGCCCTACTGAATGTCAATAGATATCAGGACAAGCTCTACGGCCTCCCGGTCAGTACCAATAACCTCCAGCTCTTCTATAATAAGGAACTCTTCACCCAGGCGGGGCTCGATCCGTCGAAGCCGCCCACGACCTGGGACGAGCTGCGCCAGATGGCCAAGCAATGCACGAACGTCGATCAGGGCATCTCCGGGATGGAACTCTTCACCGAGCCTGGCGAAGGGCTCACATGGCAGTATCAGGTGTATCTCTGGCAAGCTGGCGGCGACTTTCTGAGTTCGGACCTGTCGAAGGCAGCTTTCAATTCTCCGGCAGGTTTCAAGGCACTGCAGTACTGGGTTGATTTGCTCCAGACCGACAAATCCGCCCCGATCGCACCTTGGGGCGCCTTCGGGCAGGGCAAGAGTTGCATGGCTATGGACGGCTCGTGGATGGTCGGCATCTGGAGCAAAGAGCCACCGTTTGAGCTTGGCACTGCACCCATGCCGATTCCGGCCGGAGGCAGAGCAGCGACGAACATGGGCGGCGAGCAACTTGTCCTGTTTAAGGCATCGGATGAGAAGCAGCAGGCTGCCTTCGACTTCGTGAACTGGTTGACGAGTGCGGAGATTCAACAGGAATGGGATCAGGCAACGGGCTTTACCCCGGTGCGCGAAGCGGTCGCGACCTCAACCGATTACCTCCAATGGGTCAAGACCGAGCAGCCCCTCTTGACGCCGTTCGTTGAGAATCAGAAGAACGCGCGAAACCGTCCGCCGATCAACAACTACCCGGAGGTCTCCGACGCCTTCTCCCGTCAGATCGAAGCGGCGCTCCTTGGAGAAGCAACACCCGCGGACGCTCTTGCCGCCGCCGAGAAAGACGTCAACGCGCTGCTCGGCTCCTGACAGTGTCGATCGAGGCGCGCCGGGGCGGTTCACCAGGAGCCGCCCCGGCCCTCCCCGTATCGCCCTCGATGTTTCACTCGATCACCGCCTGGTATCGCCGGAACAATCGACTCGGCGACCTCTCGGCCGCCGTTGTCTGCTTGCTGCCCTCGGTGGTGATCCTGGCGGCGTTTAACCTCTATCCGATCCTCTATTCGGCCTACCTTAGCCTGGTTACGTGGGATGGTCTCGCCGCCAGCAAGCCCTACGTCGGCTTCGCCAACTATCTCCACCTGGCGCGATCCGGTCTCCTTGGCAACGCGATCAAGGTCACCCTTCTTTATGCGGGAGGTGTCACCGCGCTGAGCCTGGTCGTGGGGCTCATCGTCGCCCTCCTGCTGAACTCCAAGATGCGAGGCCGTACCCTGTACCGGACGATCTATTTTCTCCCGGTCATCACTGCCACTGTCGCCGTGGCCGTGGTGTGGAAACTCATGCTCGACCCCGGCTCCGGATATATCAATGTGCTCCTGCGCGGGTTCGGGGTGACCGCGCCATCGTGGCTCCGTGATCCGACCTGGGCACTCCCCGCGGTAATCCTGGTAGGGGCGTGGAAACGGGTCGGCTTCACGATGGTCGTCTATTTGGCCGGCCTGCAGAGTGTGCCTCGAGACGTTCAGGAAGCCGCAGAGGTCGATGGTGCGGGAACGTTCGCCACCTTTCGGGACATCACCCTGCCGTTGCTGGCGCCGACGACGTTACTGCTCGCCATTCTCGGATTCATCGACGGGTTTCTCGTCTTCGATCAGGTCTACATCATGACCGGCGGCGGTCCTCTCGGCAGTACCGAGGTGCTTGGTCTGCTGCTCTACCGCCAGGCGTTCGAGTACTTCGACCTTGGCGGGGCCTCGGCCATCGGCTGGGTCATGTTCGCGCTGATCGCCGGCATGAGCGCCGTGCAGTGGCGCCTCTACCGCGACGGCACAGAGACCGCCGCCACATGAGCGTTATGCAGCTTCTCCACATCGCTCCCGGGTCGACCCGGCGATCGGTTCCACTGAGCCGCGCCATCACGCGCCACATTTCCCTCTCGATCGGCGCAGTCCTCATTGTCGTGCCATTCCTCTGGATGCTCACGACCGCGCTCAAGGCGCCGCGAGCGGTGCACCTTCCCCCCTATATCATCCCCGTGCACTTTGCATGGTCCAACTTCCTCCGAGCGTGGCAAGCCGATGATTTCGCCCGGTTCTACCTGAACAGCGCGGTCATGGCGGTCTCGATCACCGTGGGCCAGCTCCTGTTCTCCTCACTGGCCGGATATGCCTTTGCTCGGCTGCGCTTTCCCGGTCGCTCCATGCTCTTTTGGCTCGTGCTGGGGACGATGATGATCCCCGTCTACGTGACGCTGGTCCCCTCGTACATGCTGATTCGTCACCTTGGGTGGCTTGATTCTTATCCCGGTTTGATCGTGCCGCGACTCGTCAGCGGGTTCGGTATCTTCCTGATGCGCCAGCATTACCTGACGATCCCGCGAGACCTCGAAGAGGCCGCGCTGCTGGACGGTGCGTCTCGACTCCGTATTTGGTGGACGCTCTTCGTGCCGTTGTCGGGACCCGCATTCGCGACCCTTGGCATATTTGCGTTTCTCTTCGCCTGGAACGACTTTCTCTGGCCGCTGATCGTCACGACAAGTCCAGACATGCGCACCGTTCAACTCGGCCTGGCGATGTTCTCGGGACGATATGGCACACAGTGGACCCTCCTCATGGCCGGTGCGGTGACCGCAACGATCCCTGCCGTCGTCGCGTTCGCGATTGGCCAGCGATGGTTCATCCGCGGCATCGCCACGACCGGAGTCAAAGGGTGACCGCAATCGACGTCCAGCCAGTCGAACGTCCGGCCTGGGTCCGCGATGCCATCTTCTATGAGATTTTCCCCGACCGTTTCCGGAACGGGGATCTCACGAACGATCCTGCGCGCACCGAGCCGTGGGGGGACGCGCCGAGCCGAACGAACTTCTTCGGCGGCGATCTCGCCGGGATCGAGCAAGGTCTGTCCTATCTGGCTGATCTGGGCATCACCGCGCTCTATCTCACCCCTATCTTCGCGGCCGGCACGAATCACCGCTACGACACTCATGACTACCTGCGGATCGATCCTGCCCTCGGCGATACCGAGCGGTTGAAGTCGCTCGTCGCGGCGGCCCACCGCCTCGGCATCCGCGTTATCCTGGATGCGGTGTTCAATCATTGTGGCGACGGCTTCTGGGCATTTCAGGATGTCGTGAATCGGGGTTCAAGTTCGTTGTATCGCGACTGGTTCACGGTTCACCAGTGGCCCATCCGTCAAGATCCACCGAGCTACCAGACGTGCGGGGGGGCGCCGTATCTCCCGAAGCTGAATTCACTGAATCCCGATCTCCGCCACTACCTTCTCGGGGTCGCGCGCTACTGGATCGAGGAAACGGATATCGACGGGTGGCGACTCGACGTGCCATGGAAGCTGCCAACCGACTTCTGGGAGGAGTTTTGCTCGACTGTCAGATCGGTCAAACCCGATGCATACATCGTCGGAGAGGTTTGGCGCGATCCTCAGCCATGGCTCCATCTCTGGGACGGCGCCATGAACTACCGCCTTTGGGATTACCTTCTCGACTATTGCGTGCGGGATCACATGGACGCTGAAGACTTCTCCTTCGAAACTGGCTCCCTTATGACGCAGCTCGACGGTGTCGCCCCATGGATGCTCAATCTGGTAGGTAGTCACGACACGCCGCGCTTGCTGACCGTGTGCGGCGGCGATGATCGGCGGGCGGTACTCGCGCTGACGGCACTGATGACGCTTCCAGGGACACCGATGCTCTATTACGGCGACGAGATCGGCGTGGAAGGTGAGAACGATCCGGACTGCCGGCGGTGCATGGAGTGGGACGATCGCCGGTGGCGGCCCGCTCTCATGGCCGCTACCCGCCGTCTCATCCAGCTGCGGCGCGAGCTCCTGGCGTTCAGATGTGGCTCCTTCACTCCACTCCTCTGCTTCAATGGGACCCTCGCCTTTCAACGTGGCTCGGGCGACGACCGTGTGGTTGTGATCCTCAATCCCCGGCGGGAGCAACGCGACCTTGCCGTTCCCATTGAGGACGGGTGTTCGACGCATTGGACCGATCGGCTCGGCGGTGGTGGCTACCCATGTGCCAGCGGCGCAATCCGGGTCGACGTGCTGCCAGCCACCAGCGCGATGGTGCTTCAATCGCGGCAGGACTCCTAAACCGTGCCGGCCCGATCAATAGCGACTATCACCGACATCGCGCGTAAGGCCGGCGTCTCCAAGACCGCGGTTTCCTATGCCTTCAACAACCCGACGCGTCTCTCCAACGTTACGGTCGAGCGAATCCTTGCCGCCGCCGACGAGCTTGCGTACACACCGAATCCCGTCGCCCGCAGCATGAGCAGTGGCCGGACCGGTACGATCGGTATCCTCGTTCCTCAACCGATGCCTGACGTCTTGAAGAACCCGTTCTTCATTGAATTTCTGGAAGGGGTCGCCGAGGCCGCTGCCGAGGCCGACCTCCCTATCATGCTCGTTCCGCCGATGCGCGGGAGCGTTCAGCACGCGGTGAACGGTGCCGCGGTCGACGGCTTCCTAACCCTCGGGCTGGAAACATTTCGCCCGACAATGCACATGCTCGAGCGACGGGGGCGTCCCTATGTCATGGTCGACAGCGAGCCGACAGAGGGGGTTGCCTGTGTCAACGTCGATGACGAGGGAGGAGCCTACGCGGCGCTTCGCCACGTCATCGACCTCGAGCATCGTCAGATCGGTCTGCTCGGAATTCGCTCACCGCAGCGGGGCCAGTGGGCGAAATACGTCGGCACCCTCAAGCGACGCGTGGCTGGCTATCAGCGAGCGCTCACTGAGAGCGGCCTCTCGCTCTCTGACCGCTCCGTGCGGCTTACCGAGTGCGATGTATCCCTCGACGGCGGCCGTGCTGGATTCCACCGGCTCTGGACACGGGGGAAACAGCCAACCGCTATCGTGGCGATGAGTGATCTGGTCGCCATTGGTGCACTAGAGGCGGCTCGTGAAGTCTCGGTCTCGATTCCCGATCAACTATCGATCATTGGCTTCGATGACATCCCTCAGGCGTCGCACGTCCTTCCGTCCCTGACAACCATTCGCCAACCAGCGCGAGAAAAAGGCCGCCTCGCCGCGGACCTCCTGATCGCGCTCGTCAACGGGGACGCAGTGCCACGCCACATCGTCTTGCAAACGCGACTGGTCGAGCGCCACTCGACCACACAGGCGCCGGTCACATGAGCCATCCGCCATAACTCCGCGATCGCCGGCTAACGCTTCTCAGCGGTCTGTTGACAAACACGTCGTCCGTCGCTACGGTACGCCGGCATTGACGTTCTAGGTGGCCGCGTGACAGACGGTGACCAGGAGGGCGCGTCTCCGACGCGCCAGGCTCCGGCGTCGTACGGCCATCTATCGGGAGGACGACCTACATGGCTGAGATCGATTCTCGGATCGGCGAGCTCGTGACGATGGCGGTCGAGGGCCGCATCTCCCGCCGGCGACTCGTCCAACGCGGCGCCGCGCTCGGTCTGTCCGTTTCCGTTCTGACCGGCCTCGTCGACCGCGCCGCCGCCAGGCAGGCGTCGCCGGTCGCATCACCCCCAGCGGGCGACGGCACCATCCCGATCGTTGGTCGTGCGCTCAGTCCTGACGAGCTGAGGGCGGAGATCGACAAAGAAGGCGAGGTCACGGTCGGGAACTGGACCTACACTGCCAACGACACGCTCGTCAAGAAGTTTCAGGAATACGTCAAGACCACCTACGGGGCCGACGTCAAGCTCAATTACGAGGCGAGCCAGGCGCCGAGCACCTACCTCACCAACCTGTACACCGCCCTTCAGAGTGGCAACCCGTCTCCGTACGACGTGATGGCCATCGAGGAAAATTACTGGGCTGAAGCGACCGCCCAACCCGAGCCGGTCCTGGAGGCGTTTCTTCCGTCCCCACTCATCCCGAACGCTGACCGTGTCATCGATATGTTCAAGCATGTTCCGACCGGCATCGGCTTTCAGGCCTCGGCGACGCCTGGCATCGTCTACGACGATCAACGCGCCGGCTACCTCAAGGACTGGACTGATCTCGCCGACGAGCGGCTCAAGGGCAAGCTGACGCTGCCCCTGCCGGGAGATATCACCACTGGGGGACTCCTGCTGGGTCTCGCCGGGGCGCTCCGCAAGGATTACAAGAACCCCGATCAGATGAAGGAGGTCATCGACTTCGCGGTCGACAAGATCGGCCCCAACGTCGTCCAGTACAGCAGCGACAGCGCCCAGATGCAGCAGTTGCTCCGCGGTGGTGTGGTCGATGCCGTTGGCTTCTGGAACTCACTTGCCCGCATGGAGTTCCTCAACGGTCAGGAGCACACCAAGTTCCTCGTCGCGGCCTCGGGTCAGTACCTCGTCAATGGCTTCATGTGGATCCCGAAGACACCCAAACACCCCGTGCTCGCCCAGATCTTCATCGACTGGCGCCTAAGTGATGACGGCCAGTTCCCCGGCGAAGATTGGAAGATCGACCACGGCCCGTGGGCGGAGCTCAACGAAGGGCTGATGGGCCCGTCGTACGAAGGGCTGATCCCGGACTGGTTCAAGGCCGATTACTTTACCTACTACCCGACGATCGACCAACTCACCCAGAAATACAAGTCGGTCGACTGGGCCTACTATGCCGCCCATTCCAAGGAATGGATGGACTACTACTCGCAGCGTCTCGGGTTGTAACCGCTGGCGATTCCGACGGGTGAATGAGCGCCGGCGACGCATTGCTCGCGCCGCCGGCGTCCGATGTCGTCTCTGCATGGTGCGACGATGGCTCACGCCCCGATTCCACAACTGGCAAGCATCGGCGCAACGGCACGGTTGCGACGGGCCGCACGGCTCGACTCGCGGACATGGACGGGTATCGGCCTGCTCGGTCCGGCGATCGGCGCGACGGTCCTGTTCGCGATCATCCCGCTGCTTTATCTGTTCCAGGTCAGCCTGACGCAGAAATCGAGTTTCTTCTTCACCGCCGCCTATACCGTCGCCAACTACCGCACGATTCTCGACCGCTATCTGCCTACGATCTGGGAGACGATTTATCTCGCCAGCCTCTCCTCCCTGGTCGATCTCCTCTTCGGTTACCCGTTCGCCTACATCCTGATCCGTAAGGTGCGCTACCGCGAGCTCGTCCGAACGATGATGACCTTTCCCCTCTTCGGTCCGCTCTATCTCTCGTTCGGGCTCTTCTACATGCTGCTCCCGACCGGTCCCCTGGGACCCACGCTCGACTTCCTCGGGATCAAGGCGACCACACTGCTCTACTCGTTGCCGACCGTGCTCTTTGCGATGGCCGTCTTCACCTTTCCCTTTATGGTGATGAACATCGGCACCGCCTTGAGCAACGTCGATCCGATCTTGGAGGAAGCCGCGACCTGCCTCGGCGCCCGGCCCTGGCAAACGTTCTGGCGCGTTCTCTTTCCGCTGAGCCGCAGCGGCATCATCGCCGGTCTGCTCATGTGCTTTGGCTGGAACATGGGCGTCCACATCGTGCCGCTGCTGCTCGGCCGCCTCAGCGAGCAACGAGTCCTCTCGATCGCGATGTACCAGAAAGGGCTCGTCCAGTTCGACTACGGGCTGGCCGCCGCAATGGGGATCGTCCTGATGGCGATCGCCTTCGGCGTCACCTGGTTGTCGCTCCGCTTTTCCCGCGGCGCCCTCGGGGCATGACGATGCTGTCGAGCGACTCGCTTCTTCCCGTCAAACGCCGCGAGTCTCTGCCGCTCCGTCGGGGTCGATCATGGCCATAGCCATCGCCACGAGTGACACGCGCCGGACCCGAGCCATCAGGCGATCCTTACGACCCCGCCGGATCGTCGATCTGCTTCAGCATGCCTACATTTTCTTCTGGTTGATCATCTTTGCCTTGCCATTCCTGACGACCCTCGTCTACTCCCTGGAAAAGATCGGCGGCGGTTACTCCCTGAGCGCCTACCAATATGTTATCGGCACCTTCAAGCAAAACCTGCTCCTGTCGCTTGAGACGACCGGTATCACGATCGTGATCAATCTCTTGATCGCGCTCCCCGCTGCCTACGCCATCGTGCGTTTCCCGATTCCCGCCAAAGGGTTCATCCTCTCGACGCTTAATCTTGCGCTCTATACACCCGCCGCGGTCATGGGCATCAGTCTCGTCATCGCCTACGCCTTCCTCTTCGACATTCCACAGAGCTTCATCGGCCTGATCGCCGCCTACGTCGTCGGGACCTATCCGTTGATGCTGGTGCCGATCATCGTCGCCCTGCGCGATCTGCCTGGGGTGTTTGAAGAGGCGGCGCGTACGCTTGGCGCCAACCGGATGCAGACCTTCTTCCGGGTCGAGCTGCCGCTGCTGGGACCCGGCATCAGTGCTGGCATCCTCCTGACCTTCGTCATCGTCTTCAACGAGTTCCTGGTCACGCTCTTCATCGCCGGACCTGGCACCACCACCGCCGCGCTTCGCGTCTACAACCTGACGCGCACCGCCGGGTTCCAACCGTCCACCGCGGCACTCGCCACGACGATGCAGCTCGTCTCCTTTCTCGTCGTACTCCTCTTCTTCAAGCTCTTCGGCTCTCGCTACCTCAAAGGCACTTACCTCATATGAGTGCCGCGTTCTCCGGTTGGCGATCGTGACGACGGTCCGCCTGGTCGACGTGACGAAGCGATATGGGACAACGGTGGCCGTCGACCGGTTCAGCGCGGAGGTCGCCGAGGGTGAGCTCGTGACGCTGCTCGGTCCATCGGGGTGCGGTAAGACCACCACGTTGCGGATGGTCGCCGGGTTGATCGAGCCGACCGAGGGAGAGATTCGGTTCGACGATCAGGTCGTCAATGACGTCCCACCACACCGCCGCCACATTGGTCTGGCGTTCCAAAGCCACGCCCTCTTCCCTCATCTGACCGTCGCCAAGAACGTTGCCTTTGGTCTGGAGGTCAAAGGGCGGTCCAAATCAGCGGTCCGTGAGCGGGTTGAGGAGATGCTTGACCTGGTCGAGCTGCATGGTTTCGGCGATCGGATGCCCGCGCAACTCTCCGGCGGTCAGCAGCAGCGGGTCGCGCTGGCGCGCATGCTCGCCACCGATCCCCGAGTGCTCCTCTTCGATGAACCGCTCTCGGCGCTCGATCGCAACCTCCGTGACACGCTTAAGTACGCGATCCTTGCGCTGCAGCGCCGGACCAGCAAAACGGCGATTTATGTCACCCACGATCAGTCGGAGGCGTTCGCGATCTCGGACCGAGTCATCGTAATGAACCGGGGAAGGATCGAGCAAGCCGGCTCGCAGCTCGATATCTATCTCCGTCCCACCAGCGAGTTCGTGGCCAACTTTGTAGGCGATAACAACGCGCTCCCGGGAGAAGTCATCGGTGATGCACCGATGGGAGACGCGGGTGAGCGACGCGTACTCGTCGCGAGCGGCAAGCTGCGGTTCGAGGCGATCGACCCCATCGGTCTCCGGTCCGGCGACCCGGTTCTTGCCTTTATTCGGCCCGAGAACATCGAAGTGCTCGGAGATGGCGCCGGCGATCTCCCCGGTATCGTCGAGGGAACGGTCGATCAGATCGTCTTCGAGGGTCCGACGATCCGGTTCACGGTTGATGTTGATGGCACCCCGCTCCGCGTCAGCGTCGGCGGTCTGGAGCGGCTTTCCCTCATTGACGCCGCCAACCAGCGCCTCCGGCTCCGCCTGCGAGAGGTATCACTCGTTCGCCGAAACGAGAATCAGCGTGGTGACCGGCCAATCCTCGCGGACCTGAACTGACTTTGTCTCCATCAGCGGTTTGACGCGCGCCTCATGGCTTCAAGGGAATCTGTCAATCGTTGAGCAGAGGATCGACGCCACGTCGCTATCCCCTCGCCGGTGTGATCCGGACCACGCCCAGCGGCGCGAGGCGGTCGGGCACGGGGTGCGATGGGGTACGCCGGCACTGCCCGACCCGCAGCCGAGGGCGCACGCCGGGTGACCCTTCCCGGGGGTGATTGTCCGCCGCGCGCCTTGCTAGAATCGCGTAACCCGCACCCGTGGGCGCATGCAATGCGCCCCTCCACGGGAATGTGGTGTGCCCCGAGCATGCCGTCCGTCGTGCCTCCCCCTGGTGATAGTGGGACCGTCGCCGGGAGCCCGTCGGTGTTCTGGACACGGTAGACCCCCAACGCTCTGCGGTACGGGCGCATGGCATGCGCCCGTAGATGCGGGTCGGGTAGTCCCAGCGAGCCCGCGCGTGCATCATCAGCGCCCCTCCGACAGGAACGCACAGTGTCAGGGTGCGCCAGTAGATGGCGTCGCCCGCCCCCGGCAACGCGGCGATTGGACTATCTCCCCCCGTGTAGAGGCGCACGGCATGCGCCCTGGTGCTCGATCGCGTCGTGGCACGTGGCGCGCAGCATGGGTCCGGTCCGCCGCGGACCGCGCGGTGCGCGCTCCGCTGAGGATGGTGTCTGTCGGGAGAGTCGCCGTGCCCTGACACGTTGAAGCGGAGACTGCGGCGTCCATCTGTCCCGGACGCCTCACGAGCTCGTCGCCCACCTCGATTGCCGGCCCAAGTCGCCACGGCTTGCCGTCGTGAATGCCTCATGGTGTGGCGATGGAGCGGTGCTTCTACTCTTCGGCGAGCTGGCCGCCGTCGATGACGACCGACTCGCCGGTGATGAACGACGCCTCGTCGGACGCGAGGAAGGCGAAAAGATGCGCCACCTCCTCCGGTTGCCCGTAGCGACGCAGCGGAATCTTCTCGAGGTAGGAGGCGACAAACACCGGGTCGTGACCTCCTTCGGCGGCCAGGTCGGTTTGAATCCAGCCCGGTGCGACACAGTTGACCCGGATGTTGTGCTCGGCGAGCTCGATCGCGGCGGTCTTGGTCAGCAGCACGACCCCGGCCTTCGAGGCGTTGTAAGCCGCCAGCCCACGCTCCCCGACATGTCCATTGGTCGAGGCCATATTGACGATTGCCCCTCCCGTTCCCTGCGCAATCATGACCTCCGCTGCCAGCTGCGAGAGGAGAAACGGCGCCGTCAGATTAATCGCCAGGGTGCGGTCCCATGACGCACGCGACTGCTCGCGGAAGGGCTCGACAATGGCGATCCCGGCATTGTTCGCAAGGATATCGATCCCACCGAGGCGTTCGGTTGCCTTGGCGATCAACTCCTCGCAGAAGGCATCGTCGGCGAGATCACCAGCAAGCGCGTGGACCTCGCCAAGACGACCCAGCTCGCCAGTCGCCAGAAGCAGTCGCTCCGCCGCGATATCACAGACCACGATGCGCGCGCCTTCGGTCAGAAACTTGGCAGCGATCGCCTCGCCGATCCCCCGCCCGGCGCCGGTCACGATCGCCCGTTTCCCCGCCAGCCGGCCCACGCCTCCCTCCTGCCGCTCACCGTCCGCTGCGTTGCCCATCACGGTAGCGCGAGACGAGACGGTCGATAGCCCGCCGAGGCGATCGCGTTGATCAGCACTTTGTAGGTGCCGCGCATCTGGGCGCAGAAGTGCGGCCGGAAGCCGACCAACACGACCCGTCCCTCGTCAAGCGGAACGTCGACCAATGCCGCCTTCCCCGCGAGGTGGTCGGGTCCCAGGATCCAGCCGCTCAGGTTCGGGTCACCCATCGGGTAACGCGCCGCCACCCTCCCCGTCGCCTCGCTGTCGGTTAGCTCAAACGCCGGGCTCTTGAGAAACATGGCTGTCGTCTCCCGCGCCAACCCGAAACCAAGTGGGTGACGCGGGTCGACCACGACCCGCAGCAGCGAGCCGGGGCAATAGAAGTCGGTCTCGGCCACCCCTTCGAGCACATTGCGGACCGGTAACGCAAACCGCTTCAAGACCGGCTCACAGGCACCGTCAAGCGCGATCAGCGTTCCCCCGGCCGCGACGAACGCGCGCAGCGCATCGAATCCCACATCACCCAGACCGCCGGCAAACTCCGGCGGGTACGGCTCATTGAAGTCGTTTTTCTCTTTGGTCCCTTCGACGACACGCTCTGGCTCATCGTGTGGAAGAACGATAGCGTCGAAGCTGGCCGCCAGATTACCCTGCCTGATATCGGCGTTGTGAAGTGTCTGGTACGGGAGCTGATGCTCCTCAAGTACCCAGCGCGCCCAGCCTTCGTCAATGTTCGCGGTCCATGGCTGGTAGAGGCCAAGCCTCACCGGGCGCTGCTCAAGGGTGTCCATCTGAAGCGGTCCGTCGATGCCGACGACATCGACGCCGGTCTCGGCGGCGAGCTGACGCATCAGCAGGTCGACGCCATCGGCTCGCAGCACCAGCACCGATCCGACCGCCAGCCCGACGCCGGGAAGACGCTCTGTTGCCCGGTGCACCGGATAACCCGCCGCGAGGAGCCGATTGACCGCTGTGATTGAGCCGTTGCGAGCCGCCTCGAAGGCCCAGCCATGCACGACCTCGCCGCTCATCTCTCCCGCAGGCGCGACGACCTCCCCCAGTCGCCTCAGGTCTGCCTCGAACGGCGACGCGGCCTGGACCGCCCGGACGCCCATCTGCAGGGGCAGGGTATGCCCGGCGATGTCGTAGGGTGGACGCGGCGGCCCAGCAGGCCATTTCCGCAGATCAGGATATCGTTGGGTCTCCAGAAGTGTCTTGGCGAAGTTGCCCGCTGGCTGCCCGAGCCGTACAACCCGAGTGCCGGCGGGATAGGTCACGCCATCCGCGGCGAAAGGCGCGGTCGCCTCGTCGATCTCAACCGCACCGTGCGCCAGGGTTTGCAACAGCTCCGCTGCAAGATGGGGATCGCGCTGGTCAGGCGGGAAAACAAAAGCCGCTGGACCACCCTCCCGCTCAATCGCTCGCCGGTTGATCCCGAGGTAGTCGCGGAGCCACCGCTCGCGGTACTTGGCGGCATGCTCCAGGAAGGCCCGTGCGGCCAGCTTGTCGTAGGAGACGATCTCGCGCAAGGTCCAGGCGCCACCCTTCCACGGCAACGGATGATTCCATGTCCGTGCCCTCGGGTCGAAGAAATGCTCATCGTCAATCTTGAGCTGTTCTTCCGTCAGCTCAATTGAAGTCGCCAGGCGGCAGCTTGCCGCCTCGCTGAGCAGATCGACACTACAGTGATAGTTACCGTAGGCAAGCGACGGTGAATAGTTGTCGAAACGGATGTGCGTCGCAACCCCGAACTTGCCTGCCGCGGTCAGGCGCGCGGCGATTTCCGAGCCAACCGCGGCGAATCCCTGCTGGATCGTCGGATCCTGGTTTGGGTCAAGGGGATCGATGAAAGGCGGCACCATGAACCGGGCGCCGTCGCGATCCATCTGATGCATGTCGAAAACGAGTTGGGGATGCTCACGATTGTGGAGCGCCGCGTAGAGTCTCGTCTCCGCCTGGGTCAGCATGAACCAGTCGCGGTTGTTGTCGTGCCCGACGAAGGGATGGTAGAGCCAGGGCAGACCACACCCCTCGTAGGGAGTGTCGAGCCAGCGACGGTACCACTCTACGATCATGCGGACCCCATCCGGATTCCCGCTAGGGATTAGGAGAGTCAGCGTGTTCGCGCGCACTTCGCGGGTCGCCGCATCCTCCCCCACGACCAGATCGTGGGCCAGCTCCAATGTCATAAGCGCGGCGCCGATCTCGCTGGCGTGCTGGGTGGCGAGGATGACTGCCACCGAGCGCGCCTCGGCGAGCGCCTCCTCGATCTCCTCCGCGCTGACGCCTCGTGGATCCCAGAGCCGGCCCAGCAGGTCCTGGTTTCACCGCCGGGCGGTCGGGGAAAGCCGCTCGGGGTCGGCGATGGCGACCGCAATCAGTGGCTCACCACTCGTCGACGGCCCCAGATCTTCGACCGTTACCCGATCGGAGACCTCGGCCAGCCGGCGGAAATACGCGACGATCTCTGGCCAGTCAGGCAGCCGCCGCTCGGCGCCCATCTCGTAGCCGAGCACGTCCTCGGGGGATGGGACGGTCGCCGGACGCGACCGCTGACGCGTGCGACGGGCCACGTGCTACTCCTGACCCTCGCGGTGTGCGGCCGACTGCCCCTCGCTCGGGATCGTCGTCAGCGCCTCTCGATTGACCCGAATCTGCACCCGATCACCCGCCACCTCGACCACCGCGTGTCGCGGCACCTCGTAGTCGGTCGCACCATCCGAACTCTCGACGAGAAGATAATGCTCGTGAACGGTGTGGATCGTCCCGAGAGTCTCCCCGTTATAGGCCACGACCGTGGCGCCCACGGGCACCTGCTGCTGTTCCCCGGCGCCGTCCATGCTCTTACTCCCTGTTCGCCGTGTCGCTCGTCATCGCACGGGTCGTTAGCCGAGCCAGCGAGGCGGCGCTACCCATCCGCCGCAGCGGGCTCGTCCGCCGTGGTCGGGGCCGGCGTTGGGGCAGAGTCGCTCACGGCGGTATCGCTGGCCTGGCGCACTGGCGCCTCGGTCAGGCTCGTGGTCACGCCGATCGCGGCACTCCCACCCGGACGCTGTCCGATCTGATACTCGACCCGCTGGCCGGCCTCGAGCCGCGGTGCGCGGCCCGGCTCGGTGCTCGTGACGCCGCTCTTATGGACATAGATCCTGCTCCCACCGCCGTCGGGCTTGATCCAGCCGCTGCCGCGTCCCTGTGACCAGGTGTGGACTGTTCCCGTCGCCATGTTTCACCTCTCCCTCGAAGACATTCGTCGTTGACCGATCGACGGTCAGGCCCGCCCATGTTGGGGCGCAAACCGATGGAGCGTACCACGCCACCGTCTCGCCGTGTCCGCGACTCGCCACGTCACGTCGCGCAACACCTGCCAATCAGCCGGCTCCACGTGCCCAACGTCACCAGTCTCTTTGGCAACCAGGCAACGGAGCGAGACACACACATTGGCAGGTGACGGTCACGCGTCGACCGTCATTGGCGGGAGGAATCCTGCCGACCCCCAGATTCTCCGTCTCTGGCGCGGTTGAGATCGGCGGGACCGAACGATCGCGGCAGCAAGGAGGCAAGCGGAACCTGTTCGGGCCCCCGGGAACCCTCCAGCACAACGAGTATTGTGCCGTCACGCGGCAAAAACTCGTTCAGCACCTGACGGCAGGCGCCGCATGGTGTTCCACCCGGAGCCGCAGGAGTCGCGACCGCGATCGCCTGAATGGCACGATGACCGGCCGCCAGCGCCGTACCGACCGCTACTCGCTCGGCGCACATCGTCAACGGATAGCTCGCATTCTCGATATTGCACCCGGTCACGGTTGTTCCATCAGCCGTCAGAATCGCCGCGCCAACCGCGAAGCCCGAATAGGGCGCGTAGGCAGCCCGCGCCGCGTCCCTGGCAGCGGCCAGTAAAGCCATCGCCGCCGTCTCATCGAGCACGATCCTATCTCCGCTTCAGGACAGCCGGGCAGACCGGCTCACAACGTATCATGGGTGCCATCATACGCGGCGCCACCGCGCGCGGGACCTCTTCATCCTCGCGAGGTGGCCCGGTGGACCCTCAATGCGCTCGAAAGAACAGGTTGGATGGTGCTCGATCCCCGTTCCTTGAAAGCGGCCACATTCCTTGTCCAGGCGCTCGGTTTGCCCGATCAGGCTGAGACGATCGCGAACGACCTCGTCGCGGTCGACAATGGCCGGGAGGTGGCGGTCTACGCCGCCGAGCTCGACTCTACGGTTGGACCGGCGGCATTCCTCGTCTACGTCTATGCCTTGTCCGGCGGTGTGGCGGACGACATCCGGGGCCGCTCGCGCTTCGACGCCGACCTGAAAACGATTCGGACGGCAGCCGAGCGTGGTGTACCCGGGCCGCGGCTCGTCGCCCACGCGATCGCCGACAGCGACGCCTTCCTCCTCGCTACCACGCCCGCCACACTTCGAGCCCTGAGTGGCGATATCGAACCGGCGCTCCAGACTCCCATTCGACCGGTCCCGGACAACCCGGGACCGGTGCGAGCCGAGGCGGCGACCGAATTGCTGCGCCTACTCCGGGCCGCCGATATCGAGGCCGCGGCCTGGCTGGCGGCCTCCGACCCGAGCACGCTCCAACCCGCGCGCTTCACGCCCGCCGAGACCGAGCTCGCGCTCTTTCTCCTCGACGAGCGATCGATCATGAATCTGCTGCGAGTCCTCGACACGATCATCTCGGCGGCGAAGGCCGCCGCTCCTCGGGCTGCGGACATCGACCCGCTCACCTAACAGGGACCTCGCCGGCATCGCCGTCCGGCATCGACCGGGGTAGCGGCCACGATCAGATCGGACGAGCGCCTGCTCACCCATGTTCCGTGGAGCTTCCCGCCAGACTAGAGCCGCGTGCGCAAGTTCTGCCGCTATGGCAAGATCCGGCGATGGGCACCCGCCATTCCGTCGATCTCCGCGAGCGGGCTGTGGCCGCCGTCGATGCCGGCGTCCCGCGGTCTGAGATCGT
>JAABUN010000083.1_pt1 | contig 213195 bp, 191 predicted proteins | sample 5559311 | NCBI WGS metagenome assembly JAABUN01 (sample SAMN10711877, study PRJNA513370) | rock metagenome | isolation source: Antarctica rocks | place: Antarctica: Victoria Land, Siegfried Peak sud | reverse complement strand
TATCGAAGATTAAGCAAAGATTACGAAAGGTTGCCGGAAACGAGCGAAGCCTTCATCCAAATAGCCATGATGCGTCTGATGCTGCTTCGCCTTAAACCTTTTTGAGTTTTCAAACAGCTTCTTAGAACTCTGATTTTCCTTTGATTTTTAAGACAATAAAATTCAATGCCGGCATTGAATTTTATTGTCTTAAAAATCAATTTATATATTTAAATAAACAGATTATTCATAATAAAAGCGGGATTTAAAGTCGTTGGGGTTTTTCACTCTAACAATTTTCAACTCTCAAATATTTTCACTGGTTAAAGCAACAAAATAACAACCTGAAAAAACAAAAGTTAATCGATAAATCAAATTAAATTTATCAGTCCGTTTAATCTTCAAAGCGTTAAAAATTTAATTCAAATCTGACGTGCAAAAAGCTACACATTTATTCCGAAATATCAAATATTATGCCACGCTTTTTTATAGACATAACACGGTATTTGTTAATGTTAAATCTAAATTCATTATTTTTATCAAAAGGTTAGTATGAAAGTAATACAAGAAGAAGAATATCTGATTAATCACGCAAAACTTTATTTTGCGGCGAAGTTAAAGAATTTGTATTATTTTATTGCATCAACAATAATTACCGCTTTTAATTAAAAAATATTTTTACTTAACTGCTGAATATAATAGGTTTTAAAATAAATGGCACACTTGTTGCACTTAACTCGTAAGTTAATCAAAACGGGGAAGTTAATTTTGGGGAATAAATAAAAAATAGACTGAATAAAATCAGTCTTCAAAACCGGGGGAGCGTGGATGAATGAGAGAGGCGAGTAAAGGGGACTCGCCTCTCTCATTTTTAGTTAAATGGAAGTTGTTTTCTTTGCAAAACGACTGGAATTCCACCATTCTATTGTTTGGCGCAAGCCGTCTTCCAAATCAGAAATCTTCTCATAACCAAGCCACATTTTAGCGCGGGTATTATCGGCTTGAGAATGCTTTACATCGCCCTGTCTTTCAGGTAAATATTTGGCTTGAATTGCCTTTTTACCTGTTATATTCGTTAAAACACTCAGCAACTCGTTTAATGTTACGCGCTCGCCATTTGAAACATTTATGATTTCTCCGATTCCTTTAGAAGTAAGCGAGGCTTTAATATTTGCATCGACCACGTTGGTAATAAAAGTAAAATCTCTCGATTGTTCTCCGTCGCCGTAAATTACCGGGACACTTCCGCTCATTAAAGAATCAATGAAACGAGAAATTACACCCGAATACTGCGAAGACGGATTTTGTCGCGGTCCAAATACATTAAAATAACGTAAACAGATGGTTTCAAGCGCATAGACCCGCGAAAAAATCTGACAGTAATACTCGCCCATCAATTTTGCACCGGCATACGGGGACAGAGGCATCGGCGCTATTGTTTCAACTTTCGGAAGCGTTTCCTGATTTCCGTAAGCGGAACTCGAAGCGGCGTAAATAACCCGCCGAACGCCGCTTTCTTTTGATTTCAAAAGCACATTAAATGTCCCGTTAACACACGCCTGATGCGTTTCCATCGGATTCTCCACCGAACGCGGAACGCTCGGCAACGCCGCCTGGTGAAAAACGATTTCTACACCTTCGAGCGATTTTCTTAGTTTATCGTCGTCGTTTATATCGCCTTCGATAAATTCAAAATCGCCTTTGATTTCATCTAAGTTTTCTCTAAAGCCGGTTATTAAATTATCGATAATCGATACCTTCGCGCCCTGCTTTATAAGTTCCTCAGCTAAATTTGACCCGATAAAACCGGCTCCGCCGGTAACTAAAACTTTGCTTGTAAGAGACATAAAATTTGGTTGATTATTGTATGAAGTTGAGTAATAAATGCAGAACTTTGCTGCTGCTTTCAAGTAAATCTACCGACCGACTCCTACATATTCAAATCCAAGATTACGCATATCTTTGGGTTCATATATGTTGCGCAGGTCGGCAATTTTCGGGGACTTTAAATGATTTTTGACTTTTTCCATATCCAGAGCGCGAAACTGATTCCATTCGGTCATAAATACTAAAACATCCGCGCCTTCAATGGCATCGTATTCGTCGACGGCATACTCTATATCAGGTAAATAATGTTTTGCTTCTTCCATCGCTACGGGGTCGTAAGCCTTGACATTTCCGCCCATCGCTTGAATTTCCTTGATAATCTCGATTGCAGGTGACTCGCGCATATCATCGGTTTCGGGCTTAAAGGAAAGACCCAGAACCGCTATTTGCTTGCCTTTAAAGTCGCCGACTAATGATTGAATTTTAGGAATCATCGCCTTGCGCTGAAGTTCGTTGACTTCGATAACGGTATCGACTATAAGAGATTCAGTTCCGAATTGTTTCGCCACACTTGAAAGTGCGCGGGTATCTTTGGGAAAACAAGAGCCGCCGAATCCCGGTCCGGGGTGAAGAAACTTGCTTCCGATACGCTTGTCCATACCCATCCCGCGCGCAACGTCGTGAACATCGCAGCCAATTTTATCGCAAAGATTAGCAATTTCGTTGATGAAAGAAATTTTTGTAGCGAGAAAAGCGTTAGCCGCATATTTTATCAGTTCGGCTGCTTCGAGCGATGTAATGACAATCGGAGTTTCAATTAAGTAAAGCGGACGATATAAATCTTTCATTATGGCTATGGCGTCCTCTTCATTACTGCCGATAACCACTCTGTCGGGGTGCATAAAATCTTTGAGCGCCGCGCCTTCTCTTAAAAATTCGGGATTTGAAGCAACGCCGAAATTCATTTGCCGCTTTTGATTTTCTTTTATAAACTGACGAAGCCAGTTTCCTGTTCCGACGGGAACGGTCGACTTAGTTACAAGAACTTTGTAACCATTCATATATTTAGCAATATCCGCCGCCGCCGATTGATAGAAACTCATATCGGGAGAACCGTCTTCCTTGGGCGGCGTTCCGACAGCTAAGAAAATCACTAAAGCCTGCTCGACCGCCGATTTTATGTCAGTGGTAAAATGCAATCTTCCGGCTTTAGTATTTTTTTCAACAATATTGGCTAATCCCGGCTCGTAAATAGGAATAATACCCTGATTTAAACGTTCAATTTTACTTTTATTAACGTCAACACAAGTTACTTCCACTCCGAATTCCGCAAAACAAACTCCTGTAACTAAACCTACATAACCTGTTCCAATTACTGCAATATGCATGATGCTTTAAGTTCTCTGTAACTCTTTATCTTGTTTTGTTACATTCTTCACAAGATAATACAAATTTTTACGGGTCACGTTTTTCAACATGACCCGTAATTTTTAACCCAAATTAATTTTGTAAAACTACAAAGCCTATCTAAAATTCTCTTACCGAACAGTACTTACAACGACTACACCGCCGCCAAGTTCAACATTGTCATTTTTCCCGCCAAGTAAAACAGCGGCACCGACAGCGCCGGCAGCGGCAAGTAAAAGAGCCGCAATCGCGCCCCCACCTAAACCTGCAACCGCAACCGGCGGAACAGAGTTAGGACGTAAACAAGGCTTACAACCGGTTTGGGAAGGATTACCAAAAGTCGCATCAGTTCCCGCCGCAACTTGTTTATCGGTTGAACCGCTTCGCAGAGTAACCAGTCCGTTTGAAGTTTCCACGTAAGTTTGCGTACATCTCGCTTCGTCCGAGCATCCGACATCAACACCAAAAGCGTTGCTCTGTCCGGCGTCGGCGATAACGGTCGCATTTCTTGTAGTAACAGTTGCAGCCACACCAGCCGCATTTGCAATCCGAACTTTTCCCGCCATCAGCATAGCGACAACGCTGTTATTGGTAAATTTTAAGGTTAAAGTCGAGTCTGAAAGAATTTCAACCCGATTGTTTTTGCCTAAATTAATGGCAGCCGTCGAATTGGTTCCGGTAACAATTGTGCTTCCCGAAGTTACCGTAGAGCTTGAAACTGCATTCTGACCATTAACCGTAACCTGACCATTAACGGTGATTTCTCCCATCGTGTCATCGGGAGCCGCTAAAGCAGCCATTGAAAAAACACTCCACATAGCGACGGTGACGAGAGATGTTATTGATTTACGAATAATATTTTTGCTGAACATCATTTAATTTCCTCCTGAATAATACCTGTAATAAAATAAATCATTTTCGCCGTATTTTCAAATATGAATTACGGCAAAAATGATTTGCAATGATTTAACGAGTAGTGCTTACAACGGTAGAGCCGCCGCCTAAAGCAACTTTGTTATCGGAAGTCGCCGCATAAACTATTCCGGCAACCGCGCCGCCGAGAATAACCGCATAAATTAAAAAGCCGCCGCCGCCGCCATTATTGTCGGTTTGAGCTTGAGCATTCGGAGCGCTGGCTGATTGACCTTCGTTGAGCGCGACCGATTTACCGTTTGATGTATTTACAGTCATACTGTTTAAGGAGTTCAAGACCGTTACACGTCCGGCGGATAAATCTCCCGCCACAGCTTTTTCGTCAAACGACAAACGCATAATTGTATTGGGCGCAAGCTCGATTCTTCCGGCTTTTCCCAAATTAACGACGACACTTGCGTTCTCCGGCGTGGCAACCGTACTTCCTGTAAAAATCGAGCGTCCGCTCTGAGCGTTTTCTCCATTGATTTTTACAAATAAATTTTCTCCGTTAGCAGTTTTACCGCTAATCGAAATTTCTCCGGCGACCTTATCCGAGCCTGCCAGAGCGACTGTTGAGTAAGTTGCAATTATAGCAACCGATAAGCACATTGAAAGCACTTTACGAATCCAAAGCTTGCTGTCCATATTTCTCCTCTTGTATTGTATTAAAATTGACTGTCGTTAAAAATCAAACCTTAGAAACTTTTACACATATTATCAGCCGCTGTCAATAAAAAACCGGAAATGAATCGTAAAAATAAAGGTAAAGTTTAATTGAATTTAAGAAGACCGCCAGTCCCAATGAATGTTGTTAATATAGATACCACAAACCGGCGTATAATTAAAAGCGAAATATGAATCTTTTTCAAAAAAACGCCTCGCCTTTAGTTTTTATGAAAGGTTTTTATATAATTTTATATAAACTGATTTTTACCGGAAAATTATGCCGACGGCAATCAACGCGGTGATTTGTAGGTTTTTTGAAATTGCAGGTTCTATTATTAGATTAAACATTTATGAAAATTGTCCTGTCCGCCGATTTGGGCGGAACAAATCTGCGAGTGGCGGCAATCGACGCAAACGGCATTATTCGCCATCAGTTGCGAGCAGAAACGCCGAAAGAGGAAAATGCCGGTGAAATCGTCGGGCTGATAAGCAAGCTGGCTGAAGAAAACCGCCGTCAAGTAAAGTCGCTCGGAGAAGTATCGGGATTTTCGATAGCCGTTCCCGGAACGGTAAACCCGACGACCAAAAATATTTCACACGCGCCGAATGTTTCGGCGCTGGAAAACTTTCCGCTTTCCTCGGCGCTGTCGGATAAATTAAATTTGACCGTTATTATTGAAAACGATGCGAATGCGGCGGCGGTCGGCGAAAATTGGCTCGGCGCGTCGAAAGGTTTTCAAAATTCGATTTTTGTAACTCTGGGGACGGGCGTCGGCGGCGGAATTATTATCGACGGTAAGATTCTGCGCGGCATCGACGGAACGGCTGCTGAAATCGGTCATATCTGCGTCGAGCCGTGCGGTGTTTTATGCGGCTGCGGAAGTTACGGATGCGTCGAACAGTATTCGTCCGCGCGGGCGGCAGTTCGTTTGGTCCGCGAACTCGAAAATCAGTATCCAAAATCCTTTCTGCGAGATAAATCTGATTTGTCCGGCTTAGATATTTACAATGCCGGAAAAAAAGGCGATGCGCTGGCTTTGGAAGTCTTTCGACGGCAAGGTTTCTATCTCGGCATTGCACTGGCGGGCTTGATAAATGTTTTGAATCCCGAAGCAATTGTAATCGGCGGCGGCGCGGCTGCCGGCAGTGGTTTATTTATGCCCCATCTGCTTGACCAGATAAATCGCCGTGCCTATCGCGAGCCTGCCGAACAGGTTAAAATAGCTCTTGCCGAATGCGGCGACAACGCCGGCATTCTCGGAGCGGCAAAGCTGGCTTTCGACGCCGCCGTATCTACTATTTGATTAATAAATTCGGCGATTCCCAAAATTATAGTCGAGATTGACCGGATAAAATTTCAATCGAGATTCTTTATGTCAAATTTAACTGGGACGGAAAAGCCGTTTGTCTAAAACTGCGGCGAAGCATTTGTTCTGCGCGGCTGATACAAGTCGGCTTGCTATTACCCGCGGTTTTTGTATATAATATTTGTTTCCTGCAAAGCGTGGGAACACTCTCGGTGGGTTCGCGCCCACTTTTTATTTTGGGCGAAAGACTAATGAGCAAACAAACCGTTAATGAAAAAATTGCCGTCGCTGCGGCGGAAGTGGCGGAGAAAAACGGTGTGGAACTCGTTCAGGCTCAAATCGCCGGAGCGGGCAGAAGTCTGACGATTCGCGTTTTTATCGACAAGCCCGGCGGCGTAACGCACGAAGATTGCTCTTTGGTCAGCCGTCAATTGGGTGACATTCTCGATGCGGATGATTTTATAGCGTCGGCTTATTTGCTGGAAGTTTCATCGCCCGGATTAGAACGGGAACTATACAGCCTGCAGGATTTTAAAAGATTTGCCGGAAGTCTGGCGAAGGTTAAAACTTCTCAGGCGATTGACGGGCAGAAAAACTTTCGCGGGCGCGTCGCGGCTGTCGAAGGCGAAGAAATTGTTTTCGACGATAAAACAAAAGGCTTGGTGCGGTTCGGTTTCGACGTTGTGTCAAAAGCCAATTTGGAAATCGATATTGAAGAAGAATTTAAGCGAAGCGAACAGCGAAAGGCGGAAAGTGAAAAATAAAAGGGTTTTATCTATTTTTCATCTATTCATCTGTATAGAGTAATAGAGTATTTTCATCTAAAGAATTATGACACCAATCGGACAGAGTATCGAAACATTGTGCGCGGAGCAGGGAATTGACCGCAACTTGGTCATCGAAGCGATGAAGGAAGCGGTTAAAGCTGCGGCTCGCAAGCAATTTAAGTCGCAGGACAAAACCGGCGAAAGCATACAGGTTGACTGGAACAACGAAGAAGGAGCGATTGAAATTTCCGCGCAGAAAACCGTTGTCGAGACGGTTGAAAATCCTTCGACCGAAATGTCGATGGAAGAAGCAATAGAGATGGGCGCGGAGCCGGACGAAGTGGAAATCGGCGATATGCTGCTGATTCCGCTGCCGACCGAAGAACTCGGACGCATCGCCGCGCAGACCGCAAAACAGATTTTAGTTCAAAAAGTGCGCGAAGCCATCCGCGAAAAAGTCTACGAAGAATACGTCGATAAAATCGGAACTTTGATTAACGGTTCGGTCAAGCGTTTCGAGCGCGGCGATATGATTGTCGATTTGGGCAACAACCTCGAAGCGATTCTGCCGAAGCAGGAACAGGCTCGAAGCGAAATCTGGAATCAGGGCGAGCGCATTCGCGTCGTTATCGCCGACGTTTCAAAAGACCAGCGCGGTCAGCAGATAAAAGTTTCCCGCGCCTCGGCTGAACTTCTCAAACGCTTGTTTGAGATGGAAGTGCCGGAAATTTACGACGATACCGTTGTTATAAAATCCGCCGTCCGCGAGCCGGGCGACCGCGCGAAAATCGCCGTTACGTCGAACGAAAAGGACGTTGATCCGGTCGGCGCGTGCGTCGGTATGAAAGGTTCGCGCGTTCAATCGATTATCAAGGAATTGCGCGGCGAAAAAATAGACATTATCGAATGGTCGGACGAGCCTTCGGTGTTTGCCGCCAACGCGCTGTCGCCGGCAAAAGTTTCGCAGGTGCGGATTACCAACATCAACAACCGCAAAATGGAAGTTATTGTCGGCGAAGACCAGCTTTCTCTGGCAATCGGCAAACGCGGTCAAAACGTGCGGCTGGCGACCAGACTTGTCGGCTGGGACATTGATATTGTCAGCGAAGAAGTTTTGAAAAAAGAAATCGCCCGGCAGATGAATAAAATGATTGCTTCCGGCGAAGCCGTGCCGATTACCGCTCTGGAAGGCGTTTCGGCAGCGCAGGCGGAAGATTTAAAAGCCAAAGGAATCGACGACGTTGAAACTTTGGCGGCGACTTCGGTCGATGATTTAGTCGATTTTCTCGACCTGAGCCTTGACGCGGCGGAAAAGATTTTGTCTTCCGCCAAAGCAATCGTCGAAGCGCGCGACGTTCAAAGCGACGAAAACGCGGCTTCCGAAGAAATCGTCGGCGACGCCGATGTCGAACGGCAATCATCTGAATCATCGGACGCGGCGGCTGATGATAATTCTGAGGATACGCCGGAAAATTTTAATAAATAAGGGACAATAATTTTTATGTAAAAACTTTTAATTAGTGTCTGTGGCAGTGTAATTAGTTTCGTTAAAAAAAGATAAATATGCCCGTAGCAACAATTCGGATTTACGACTTAGCAAAAGAACTCAAACAAGACACCAAGCGCGTCATCGAAGAAGTGCGCCGCGAAGGTGCGGATGTCAGCGTACCTTCAAATTCGGTCAGCAGGGAAATCGCGGAGAAAGTCCGAAACAGATATTTCCCGAAAACCGAAGCTGTTCCGAAACGACCGATTAAACTTATCAAAAAGAAAAGCGCCGATGTCGATGAAACGCCTGTAGAAAATATTCCGCAGGTCGAAACCGCCGCGCCCGCCGAAGCCGAAATCGTAGAAATCCCGAAAGAGAAGACGGAAATTAAAAAAGCGGTTTCAAAGCCTTCGCGCGAAAAAGAATCGGCTTCCGAACCGGCGCGTCAGATTAGAAAGTTACAGAAAAAAGTCGAATCGGCACAGCCGGAAAAAGTTGAAACTGAAGCTGCTCCGGCGGTCGAAGAAGTTCCGCAGACTGCCGGTACGGAAACGGAAATACAGTTGCTGCCGCCAGTTACGGAATTAGAATCCACGTCGGCGGTCGCGCGGACGGAAACACCGGCAGCCGAAAAAGTCCCGGAATCAAAAACAACCACCAGGATTCTGCGCCCGACCGAAACGCAGGTCAAAGTTCTGCGGCTCAACCAAACAGGTCTTAACCAGGGAATCAAGCCGGGCGAGCGCGTAACGGTAGAAGCGCCGACTAAAACCGGGAAGTTAATCACTGACAAAAAAGATGAACGCGGCAACGGCGGACGCAAAACCGGTTTTCAGGGAACGCCGGGCGAAAATAAAACGCCTCAGACCGTTTATATCCCGACACCGGGACAGTATAAAAAACCCGGACGTACTAAAAAGGGCGGTAAGTTCGATAAAGGCGGTAGATTTGAAGAGAGAGACGTTGTAACGCCGCGCCAGCTTTCGATTGAAGAACGCGTAATAGCGCAGGTCGGAAAAGTCGATGCAGACAATCTGAAAATCATTCGTCTGACCGAGGGCGCGACCATTCGCGAATTTTCCGAAGCTCTCAATGTAACGCCGCGCGACATCGTTCAGCTATTGGTTAAGCGCGGAATTTTCGCAACGCTCAATCAGCCGATTGGCGACAAAATGGCGAAGGAACTCGGCGCTAATTTCGGTTACGATGTCAGTTTCGTGCCGTTTGAAGAAATGGTTATCGAGCAGGAATTTGAAGAACTGATTGCTTCGGATTCCGACGACATCGAAGAAGTTCGCCCGCCGGTCGTAACCGTTATGGGACACGTCGACCACGGAAAAACTTCGCTTCTGGACGCGATTCGCTCCGATAATGTTGCCGAAGGCGAAGCCGGCGGCATCACGCAGCACATCGGCGCATACAGCGTTTTCGTGCCGAATGCGGATAATCCGGCAGAACCGCGGCGCGTCGTATTTCTCGATACGCCCGGACACGAAGCGTTCACTTTAATGCGCGCGCGCGGCGCGAAAGCAACCGACGTTGTAGTTCTAGTCGTCGCGGCGGATGACGGCGTGATGCCGCAGACAATCGAAGCCATCGAACACTCGAAAGCCGCGGGCGTGCCGATTATCGTCGCCATTAACAAAGTCGATAAACCGGGCGCGAACGCCGATAAAGTCAAACAAGGTCTTGCCGGTCAAGGCTTGCAGCCGATTGAATGGGGCGGCGATACGGAAATGGTCGAAGTTTCCGCTAAACAGCGCCAAAATCTCGACACGCTTTTAGAAACGGTTCTTTTAACGTCCGACATTCTGGATTTAAAAGCGAGTCCGACGCGTCGCGCTTCCGGCGTCGTTTTAGAAGCGAAATTAGATAAAGGGCGCGGTTCGGTCGCGACTGTTTTAGTTCAGCAGGGAACTCTGCGCGTCGGCGACCCGTTTATCGTCGGGCAGTATTACGGAAAAGTCCGCGCGATGTTTAACGACCGCGGCGAAATCGTTACCGACGCGCCGCCCGCGACGCCGGTCGAAGTTTTGGGTTTACAGGGCGTTCCGCAAGCCGGTGATACTTTTCAGGTTGTTTCGGACATCGATAAAGCGCAGACGATTGCCGGTCAGCGTCAGATGCACGCCCGCAGCGTGGCAATGCTCAAGACGACGAAACGCGGCATCGAGTCGCTCGGTTTGGCGGAAGTCAAGGAATTGCTGGTCTTGCTGAAAACCGACGTGCAGGGTTCGGCGGAAGTTTTGCGCTCGACGCTCGAAAAACTTTCGAGCGAAAAGGTCAAGGTTCGCGTTATCCGCTCCGGCGTCGGCGCGATTACCGAATCGGACGTGCTGCTTGCGTCGGCGACGCAAGCCGACAACACACAGACGGCGGTCGTTATTATCGGCTTTAACGTGCGCCCCGAAGCGCGCGCTGCCGATGTCGCCAAACAGGAAGATGTCGATATTCGTCTGCATTCAATCATTTACAAGGTCGAGGAAGAAATTCGCGCCGCGATGATTGGAATGCTCGACGCTATCGAAAAGGAAGTAATTTTAGGCAAAGCGCTTGTGCAGGAAGTCTTTAAGGTTTCCAAAGTCGGCACAATCGCCGGTTGCCGAGTTACCGACGGTCTGGTTCGTCGTCAGGCGAAAGCCAGAATTATCCGCGACGGCGTTGTTTTCTGGACGGGCGACATCGATTCGCTCAAACGCTTCAAAGACGATGCAAGCGAAGTTCGTCAGGGCTTTGAATGCGGTATCGGTCTGGTCAATTTCAACGACATCAAGGTTGCCGACGAAATCGAAGCCTTCTTTATCGAACGCACCGCCGCGACGGAGCTTTAGAAATAAGAAAATAAAAATGGAAAGTGGAAAATGTTTTTAATTTTCCACTTTCCATTTTGCGATAAATTTATGATTACCGGAATCAGAGAAAAAACAGTTGTTAAGGAAAACGGAACAGTCGAGATTTTCGCGCCTGATTTGCCAATCGGAACGCAGGTCGAAGTTATCGTTCTGGTCGAAGAAGATGAGCAGGACACAACCGAATATCTGCTTTCGACCGAAGCCAATCGCCAGCATTTGATGGAATCTATGCGCGACGCGGCTAATTCCGAAAAGCTCATTTATGTCGATATTGATAATTTATGAGAAGGATTTCTTTCGTTCCGAAAGCTCTTGAAAACTTTGTCGAATGGGTGAGTGAAAGTAAAAAGATTCACGCAAAAATTGTCGAACTCGTAAAAGATATTCAGCGAAATTCATTTTCGGGAATCGGCAAGCCTGAACCTTTGAGGCACGAATTAAAAGGACTTTGGGCAAGAAGAATAACTGCCGAACATTGCCTTGTTTATGAAATTAAAGGCGACGAAATAATTATACATTCCTGCAAGTTTCATTACGAAAAATGAGAAGACCGGAAAAATTAGCCGAAACTCTGCGCGAAGAAATTACCGAAATTGTCGGTTACGAACTTGAAGACCCGCGCCTTTTGTCCGTAACCGTTACGGATGTGCGAGTCGCCGAAAATCTACGCGAAGCGAAAGTTTTCGTCGTTGTTGAAGGTGAGGAAGCGCAGATAAAGGACGCGCTAAAGGCTTTGCAGCACGCCGCTTCTTTTGTTCGCCAGCAAGTATCGCAAAGTATGAATCTGCGTCATCCGCCGCTTCTTAATTTCGTCCGCGACACGGTTGAAGAAAATGCACGGCGCGTCGGTGAGCTTCTTGAAGAAATAAATTTAGATGTCGAACCGGAAACCGAAATTGGAAAATAGAAATTCTTAATGTTTTTCAATATTTGTTTTCTGTTGTTTATAAATGCTGAGTCAAGTTGTCGAGTTAATTGAAAACAAACAAAACTTTGCCATTACGACGCACGTTCGACCGGACGGCGACGGCATCGGTTCATCTCTCGGCTTGTGCTGGCTGCTGCGCTCGCTGGGGAAAAACGCCGAAGTCATCGCCAGCGACGGCATTCCGAACGCTTATCTGCAATTGCCCGGCGCAGACGAAATCCGCAAAGTTTCCGAAATCGACAAACAATACGATGCCGTTTTCGTTATCGAATGTTCGGACGCCGCTCGCCCGCACATCGAAAATCTTGAAAATCAATTTGTCGTCAACATCGACCATCACGCCACCTGCGCTCATTTCGGCTCGATAAACTGGATTGACCCGACCGCATCGGCAGTCGGCGAGATGATTTACAATCTCTGCAAAGCCATCGGCGGGCGCATTACAAAGGAAATCGCCGAATGCGTTTATATGGCGCTCGTAACCGACACGGGCAGTTTTCATTTTCCGAACACAACCGAACGCACATTAAAAGTCGCGTCCGAACTCGTCAAAGTCGGCGTCAAACCGGCGCAAATCTCCGAAGCCGTCTATAATTCCTATCCGTGGAGCAGAATCGAACTAATGCGGCAGGTTTTATCGACCGTCAAGCGCGACGCGAGCGGCACGGTTGCGTATATGCGCCAAACCGTCGAGATGAAGGAATCCTCCGGCGCGGTTGACGGCGACAACAACGGTTTCGTCAATATTCCGCTCGCCGCCAAGGAAGTCGAAGCCGTCGTCTATATGCGCGAAGTGGAGACGGATTTCTTCCGCGTCAGTCTGCGCTCGAAAGACGGCGTGAACGTCGCTCGGGTCGCCGAAAAATTCGGCGGCGGCGGACACAAAAATGCCGCCGGCTGCCGCGTCAAAGGCGATTGGGACGAAATGGAAAAGAAAATAGTTGCCGCGATTGTCGAAGCAATCGAATCAAAATAATGTCGAAGGTTTTCGTCCTACATTGCGAATCGTGCGCCGCGCCGCTAAAGAGTGTGAATTATCCGCTCGCCTGCGCGTTCTGCGGCGCGGAAAATTGGGCAAACGATTCTTTTTCCTTTGCCGGGCAACGCGCGGTTTCAAATCTACGTTTGATTTCGAGCGCGCAGGCGACTTATCAAGCGACCGTCGGCTGCGGCAGATACGGCAGTGCGGCGGAACTTTTTCAGTGTTCTTTAATTCCGAAAGAATTGGCGGAAGCGTCGGGCGACGAAACTGACAAGCCTTTGTCGGGCTATTGCTTTCGATTTCAAGTAATTTCCGATACGGGAAAATTTTCGGTTTCGGCAATCATCGATACGAAAAGCTATAAACAGGGAAAATGGAATTTTTACATTGACGAAACGGGTGTTTTGCGCTTTTCGCAAACGAGCGTTCCGAACGAAAATTCCGAGATTTTAGACGCCGAACTCGAACAAAGAAATTGGCGTTGAAATTTTATAAATAATTTTACAAATGTCCGAAACAAAAGAAAAACGCTACAAATGGCGGCGCGAAGGCTATAAGGAAAACACCAAAGGCTTGCTGATGGTCAACACCGGCGACGGCAAAGGCAAAACGACGTGCGCGCTCGGCTTGATGATGCGCGCCGCCGGACGCGGAATGCGCTGTTGTATGATTCAATTTATGAAGTCGAAAACCGACCGCTACGGCGAACACGAATCGGCGGAAGACTTAGGCATCGAAATTCACACGATGGGCGACGGCTTTACGTGGGACACGAACGACAAAACGCAGGACATCAAAACGAGCGAAGAAACGTGGGCGCTGTGCGTCGAAAAAATGCGCTCGGAAGCATATGATTTGCTGGTTTTTGACGAGCTTGTCTATGTTCTCGATTATAAATTTCTCGATTTAACCGAAGTTATCGATGAAATCAAAGCCGTGCGCGAAAAACAGCCGAATCTGCACATCGTCGTAACCGGCAGAAATGCGCCCGCCGAATTGATTGAAGCCGCAGATTTGGTTACGGAAATGAAGGAAATCAAACACCCGTTTCACGCCGGAATCTACGCGCAGCAGGGAATCGAATTTTAGAATTGCAAAATCGCGGCAATTTACAAAAGACGCTCAATAATTTTTTATTTCGCGTCTTTTGCCGCTTTTGGAGCAATCAAAACAACACCGATTTTCGGGCAAATATCATTTAACACACAAATCTCGCATTTCGGTTTTCTCGCCTGACAGATTTTTCGCCCGTGAAAAATCAGCCAATGCGGAAACATTATCCAATCTTTTTGCGGCACAATCTCGCTCAAATCTTTCTCTATTTTTTCCGGTGTAATATTATCTGTTAAACCCAATCTTTGCGACAGGCGCGAGACGTGCGTATCGACGACGACGCCGGACGCGATGCCGAAAGCGTTTCCTAAAACGACATTTGCCGTCTTTCGCGCCACGCCGTTTAAGGTCAGCATTTCTTCCATCGTCTGCGGAATCTCGCCGCCGAAATTTTCGATGATTTTCCGCGCCGCGCCCTGAATACTTTTAGTTTTATTGCGGAAAAATCCGGTCGGGCGAATGTCCAGTTCGAGTTCTTCGGCGGCGGCATTTAAATAATCGTGCGGCTTTCGGTATTTACGAAAAAGCGTTTCGGTTACGATATTGACGCGCTCGTCGGTGCATTGCGCCGACAAAATAGTAGCGACTAACAACTCGAAAGCGTTCGCGTGATTTAAGGCGCAGTGCGCGTCCGGGTATTCTTTTTTGAGACGTTCGATAATTTCTTCGGCGCGTTGTTGTTTGTCGGAAAGCATTGCTGATAGGCTAAAAAAGAAACGCGGAAAATGCAACTTTGAATCGGGTTTGAAGATTTGGATTCTCCTGCTTCGGGAAAGCCGTTTTCCTTTGAAAATTCACGGCGACGGTTCGTAAGTGAACATAAATCTTTCAAGCTGAACATCATCGGAATTTGCGTTTCCTAACTTAAGTTGGCAAGATAAATTTTCTGTAAATATCAGATTGCCGATGTTTTAAGGTGAATAATCTAATTTGTTAAAATCGTGTCTGAAACAAACTCACAGCAAATAAAAATTCTCGATTCGCGTTCTCTGCCGGTCAGAATCGGGATTGGCGTCGGCATCGTCGCGCTGCTGGCGTTCGGCTGGCTGGCGGTTCGCTGGCAAGTGGGAAATATGCTGGCGGAATTAACTTCGCCGTTTGCCGCCGGCGCGCGAAACGTCGCTCAAACGGCGCTCAGCCTCGCGCCGCACGACCCGTCGGCGGCGTGGCTTTTTGTCAATACGAAGAATTCTGACGCCAATCGGAAACCGGAAATCGACACCGGCGATGTCGTCAAACTTTCGCCGTCGGATTTTCGCTGGTGGATTGAATTGGGACGCGAGCGTGAGCAGGCGGGCGACGCGTCGAGCGCGGAAAAAGCGCTGCAAAAAGCTGTCGAATTAGCGCCGAACTACACTTTTCCGCACTGGCAGCTCGGAAATTTTTACCTGCGCCAAAATCGCGGCGACGAAGCGTTTCGGGAACTGGCGAAAGTGGCGGAAACCAACACGCTTTACGGCGAGCAGGTTTACTCGATTGCGTGGGAATACTTTGACCGGGACACGGCAAGGCTCGAACAAATCGCCGGAACGACGCCGGAAGCGCGGGCGAATCTCGCAAAGTTTTTCGCCGGTAAAGGACAGGCTGAAGAATGTTTGAGAATATGGAACACGCTGACGGACGAAGAAAAAGAAGCGACCGCCGTCGGCAAGCGCGACATTGCACAGGCGCTTTTCGATAAAGGTTTTTACCGCTCGGCAGTCGAATTTATTCGTCAGCTCGGCATCGAGCCGGAAGCAAAAGCCGAAATTGTTCAGAACGCCGGTTTTGAAAAACCGATTGGCGAAGCCAAAGACGCGTATTTCGGCTGGAAAATCGCGCCGGTCGAAAAGATGGACGTTAAGTTAGACCCGACGCAGAAGCACGGCGGAAACCGCAGCCTGCGCGTAAATTTTAACGGTTATTCCGCGCCGACGTTAAACGGCATTTACCAGATTATCGCGGTCGAAGCCAAAATGCGCTACCGGCTCAGTTTCTGGCTGCGGACGGAAAATCTGAAAAGCGCGGGCGCGCCGAATCTGGAAATTTATAACGCCGTAGATAATAAAAACGTCGCCGTCAGTTCGTCATTTCCCGTCGGCACAAACGACTGGCAGCAGATAAAAGTCGAATTTACCGCGCCGGAAAATACCGAAGGCGTCGCCATTCGCACGACGCGCGTTTACTGCGGCGAAAACTGTCCGATTATCGGCGCGTTTTGGTATGACGATTTTCGTTTGGAACGGCTTAAATAAAGTTTCCGGTTAAAATAGTGAAACCTGAAACCTTTCTTAAAACCTGAAACTTTGGATGACAAATGAAATCAAAACAAGCTGGGCGAGTAAATTGATAATCGTTCTGTTTTGCGCGGCGATTGGATTTACGACGCTCGCTTACGGAGCGGTTCATCAGCCGTCGATTGCGATTTTTTATTTGATGGTTGCGGCGATTGGCTGTTTATGGGCGATTGACGCTTTTTTGACGGGCGCGCTGCGGTATAATAAAAGTCTGATTCAAATACCGCTGGCGGCGGCGGTTTTATACGGCATCGCGCAGATAATTCCGTTCGGTTCGCTCGGCGAAACGGCTGGCGTCTCCGGCATTCCGCGCACAATTTCGATTGACCCGTTTTGGACTCAAGTCGCCGCGCTTCATTTTTTCGCTTATCTGATTTTTCTCGCCGCGCTTTTAACATTTATCGACAGCGCGAAAAGATTAAAGACGATTGTTGCGTTCATCACGATTTTCGGTTTCGTCTACGCTTTTTACGCCATACTTCAAGCCGTTTTAAGTCCCGATAAAATTTACGGAATTTACCAGTCGCAGTTCGCCACGCCGTTCGGCTCGTTCGTCAATCGCCACAATTTCGCCGCGTATATGGAAATGACCATTGCCGTTCCGCTCGGACTGCTTTTCGCGGGCGCGATTGGGCGCGATAAGCGGCTCGTCTATGTTACGGCAATCGGTTTAATGGGCGTCGCCCTTCTGTTAAGCGGCTCGCGCGGCGGTTTGGTTTCGTTGCTGGCGGAGATTTTCTTTCTCGTAATCCTGACGACGAAAACAAAAAGCGCCGGTCAATTGGGTTTAAAAATCGCGCTGGCGGTTCTGCTCGTAGCGACGATTATCGCGGGCGCGGTTTTAATCGGCGGCGAATCTTCGCTCAACCGGCTTGCCGAAACTGCCGCTTCCGGCAATTTTACAACCAACCGGACGCACATCTGGAGCGTTACGCTCGACGTTATAAAAAATTATCTGCCGTTCGGAACGGGCTACGGCGGTTTCGGCGTCGCTTATACGGCGTATGATTCGCTCAACGGTCTGGAGCGCGTCGAACAGGCGCACAACGATTATCTGCAAATTTTAGCCGACGCCGGAATCGTCGGTTTAATCACGGGAGCTTTTTTCGTTTATCAGCTTTTCCGCAGCGGTCTGGAAAACAAAAAAACTTCCGATTCTTACCGTCGCGGCGTCGCCGTCGGCGCGCTCGCCGGTTGTTTCGCCGTTTTGGTTCACAGCCTGTTCGATTTCGTTCTGCACACGACGGCGGTCGCGCTTTTATTTATTACGCTGGTTTCGCTTGTTGTCGTAAGCGGCAAAAAAAATGTGGGCGACGAAGAAGATTTGCCGAAGAAAAAAAAGCGGCGAAGTTCGGCTACCGTAACGCCGATTGAAATCGGACGGAAAAGCGAAAAGTAAAATATTCGGTCAATCGTCTTTTAGTTACTGGCTTTTTACCAGTCTTCTGGACGGGCGAAGGAATCCGAGTAAATACCAGACAATGCCGTGCGCCACATAAGCCGACGCGATAAAAAACAGCGTATATTGCGGAAACTGCCAGACGAGCATACCGACGGCGGCGATAACCAGAATCAAATAAACGCTTCGCCTGCCGCCGCCGACCGTTTTAAAGCTCGTATAACGAATCGTGCTGACCATCAGCAGACCGAGCGCCGCCATCAGAAACATCATTACAATCGTATATAAATTCGATAAATTCGCGTCCATTCCGACGTTAAGCGGAAGCGGACGCAAATAGACGATTGCGGCGAGCAGTCCGGCGGCGGGCGGAATCGGCAGACCGACGAAGTTTTTCTTATCGACTTTCGGCGTGCCTTCCATCAACACGCGCGGGCGCGTCGCCTGCAAATTAAAGCGCGCGAGTCGAAAAGTTCCGCACATCAGATACATAAACAGAACGAAAACGCCGAAGCCGTGAAACGAATTTGATTCCTCGAACGTCGCGCCGATTGCCCAGCAGTAAATCATCACAATCGGCGCGATGCCGAACGTCAGAACATCAGCCAGCGAATCGAGTTGAACGCCGATTTCGGTTGAAGTTCGGGTCATTCTGGCGACTCTGCCGTCCAAAGTGTCGAAAACCATCGCCAGCACAATGGCTTTTGCCGCGTAGCCGAAATAGACGGCGGCTTGTTCCGGGTTTAAAGCGCTAATCTGAAATCCGCGAACCGACGCCAAAACCGCTAGAAATCCCATCGCGATATTCGCCGCCGTGAACGCCGACGGAATAACGTATAAACCTTTTTTTAATCCTCTGTGCGGAGGTTTCGTTTCTTCGGTTTCCATAAAAATAGGTGTCAGGTGTCAGGTGTCAGATTTAACTTTTTAGCTAATCTAAACTTATCTAACACTTAACTTACAAGTTTTCCGATAACGGTTTCGCCGCCGACGACTCTATCGCCGACTTTAACGAAAACTTCGACGTTTTTCGGCATCAGCAAATCGGTGCGCGAGCCGAATTTTATCAAACCGTATTTTTCGCCAATCTCAAGCGTGTCGCCCGCTTTGCGCCAGCAGACGATGCGCCGCGCTAAAATCCCGACAATCTGCGTGCAGACGACAGTCATTTTTTCGCCTTCAATCGTCAAGGCGTTTCGCTCGTTGCTGTGGCTGGCTTGGCTGCTCGTCGCGGGCGCTTTTTTACCTGTTAATAATTCGACTTTGACGACGCGTCCGGCAATCGGCGCGCGATTGATATGGACATCGACGGGCGAGAGAAAAACGCTGACGAATTTGCCGTCGGCGCGTTCTTCGACGCTCGTTACTTTGCCGTCGGCGGCTGAAACGATAATGTCGGCATCGGTCGGAATGGTTCGTCGCGGGTCGCGGAAAAAATACGCCATAAAGAGCGCGAGCAGAACAAACGGAACGGCGGCATACCAATTTATGAAAATCGCGGCGGCGAGCGCCAGCAAAACCGGAACGGCAACAAACGGAATTCCTTCTTTAACCATAAATAATGAAAGCGGTAAATGGTGAGCGGTAAACGGTAAATAAAGAAATCGTCTCTCGATTTACCGTTTGCCATTAAATATTTACCATTAAACGGTAATCTTACTTTAATTTAACCGGTTTGAAAAACAAAAAAAGCCCGATGTTACCGAACACCGGGCAAATAGGAGGAGCGAATGAACAACTTTTCTAGCTTCTAATCGGATTATCTTTGGCGTAACTGTAAGCGCACCACGCGGCGACGACGTGAACAATCCAGCCGAGCGTGCCTGCCGAGCCAATCCACGAAAATCCGGTTAAGACGAGCCATAAAATACCGACGACGATTCTGCCGTTATAAATCTGTCCGACACCGGGAAGAAAAAAACTTAAAATACCTGCAATCCAAGGTTCGCGCATAATGAAAATTACCTCCGAATTAGTAAACGCCGAAAAGAAAATTAAGTTTCAAACTTTTTCACGTTAGATAAAAGAAAAAATTTTAACCCGATGGCTGAGTTCTCGTAACTTCGATTATCTTCCCGCGAAAAATTCGCATCGCTTTTTTTACCAGCGGATGATTTTCCGCATACTGCCACAATTGTTCGTCCGTCGGGTTTTCCGGCAGAACCGGCATTTCATTTGAAATTTCTACTTCTTCAAACACGGGCATTACGAAGGACGACTTTGATTTGACGGGCGAAATCGTTCCATTTTCAAACGATTCGGTTTTGTCCGCAAAAGGATTGCGCGTGTTATTTCCGAGCAGCGATTCCACCAATTGCGAGACGTTTTTTATCGCGGTCAATTTGTCGCCCGATTGCAGTAGCTTTCGCTCATAATCCGCGTCGAGCCACGCGTCTTCGATGTGTTCGAGTTCTTCGGCGCTAATCTCCAGCATTTTAACCGGCATCGATTCGAGTTTTTTTGCCCACGAATCTTCAGCCGGAATAAGAATTTCGTCCGGCTGAACGGCGGGAACAAAAATTTCGCTTCCAGCTTCGGGAAATAGATTTTCCGGTTCTTCCGGCGGCGGCGCAAATTCCGATTCCGAAACAAATTCAGGCGGCGCGGCTGCCGATTCTTCCGTTTTCGATTCTTCCGGCTTTTTCGTTTTTTGCGCGGCGTCTATGCCGGAAACAGCATTCGCGGAAACCGCAAACGGAATTTCATCGAGCGGAAAATCAACCGTCAGAGTTTTTTTTTCCGGTTTCGGCGCGGTAAAATTCTGCAAATCCGGCGACGATTTGTATGCGGCGGATGTGTTTTCTATCGATAAATTTCCGTTTGAAAGCGCGCTTTCGAGTTTCGTTAATCGTTCCAGAATTTTCTCAACGGAAACGACGCGGCGCATCTCGACAAGTTTTATCAAACCGATTTCAAGAACGTATCTCGGTTGCGTCGCTTCGCGAAGTTTCGTTTCGGTTTCACTCAAAGAATTGAAAAAACGTATCAAATCTGATTCTGAAAAAGGCGCGGAATTCGATTGCAGCTCGTCGCGGCTTAAAATTGCCGTGTCAAGGAGATTTTCCGATTCGCCCGCCATTTTGAAAATCAGCAAATCGCGGAAAAACGCCAGCATATCGCGGCAGAAATTCCGCAAATCCTGCCCGCGTGAAATCAGTTCATCGACAACTTTTAGTATTTCGGCGGGTTTATTGGCGGCAATCGCGTTTGAAACTCGCGTCAGCATTTCCGCGCCCGCGATTCCCAAAGCGACGGCAACGTCCGCGATGCCGATTTGCGCGCCCGAAAAACTGATAACCTGGTCAAACGCGCTTTGCGCGTCGCGCATCGAGCCTTGACCGGCGCGGGCGATTTCCTTTAACGCTTCGTCGGACACGTCGATTTTTTCGGCTTCGGCGATTAACTTGATGCGCTCGAAAATCTTCTGAACGGCGATGGTGCGAAACTCGAATTCCTGACAGCGCGATAAAATCGTGTCGGGAACTTTGTGCAGTTCGGTCGTCGCCATTATGAATTCGACGCGCGGCGGCGGTTCTTCCAGAGTTTTTAAAAGCGCGTTGAACGACGAATTCGACAGCATATGAACTTCGTCGATGATAAAAACCTTAAAACGGTCGCGCGCCGGATTGATGTTGATGCTCTCTAAAATTATTTCGCGAATGTCGTCAACGCCGGTGTGCGAAGCGGCGTCGAATTCGAGAACGTCAATCGAGCGGCTTTCGGCGATTTCTTTGCAGGAAGCGCACGCGTCCGGCGCGTCAATCGCGCACGGTTTCGGATTCGGTTTATCGGTTTTATGACAATTTAAAGCCTTCGCCAGAAGCCGCGCCGTCGTCGTTTTCCCGACGCCGCGCGCGCCCGAAAAAATATAAGCGTGATGCAGGCGGTCGTGTTCGACGGCGTTGCGAAGGGTTCGCGTAATGGCTTCCTGTCCGGTAACTTCTTCAAATGTTTGCGGTCGCCATTTGCGGGCGATGACTTGATAAGACATATAAACCTTCGTTCTGTTTGTGTTTAGCTTGTTTCGAGAATTGTCCGGCGACGTAATCCGTTAAATATATTAACACTAAATAATGCTCCGGCTAAACGATTGGCGATTACAATTTTCTTGCGAAAGCATCAACTGATTTGGTAACATATTTTTGCAAAATAACTCTCTTATTTTCAAATACGGGCAATATAAATTCTTTAATATTTCGGTTTTTCTCAAACATTTGTATAGCTCGTATTTTTCCGGTTAAAAAGTTTTTTAAATAATAGTTTGTCATCTTGAAAATCCTTCGCGCATCTTTTGCGTTTTCTTTGCGTTACTAATTTTTTGTATCGCGAAGTAACGCGAAGGTGAAGACGCTAAGGACGCGCAAAGGATAAATTTCTATTTTTGAAACGACTTCCAGTTAAAAGTTTTGCCTTGAAATTTATCGAAAGACCTTTCACAATTTTATGAAAAATCGTCAATCAATCGTTTTGCTCTGGCTGTTTATTGCCGCTTTTTGCTTTTCGCCCGCTTCGGTTTCGGCAAAAGACGAATGGCTTAAAGTTCGCTCGAAAAATTTTAATCTGGTCGGCAACGCGCCTGAAAAAGCCATTCGCAAAGTGGCGACGAAGCTCGAACAGTTTCGCGAGACTTTTCGGCTGATTTTTAATACTAATTTGAACGCTTCGATTCCGACGAACGTCGTCGTTTTCAAAAGCGGAAACTCGTATAAGCCGTTTAAGCCAAAACGCGCCGACGGGAAAATCGACAATTTTATCGCCGGATATTTTCAGCCGGGCGAAGATGTCAATTACATCACGCTCTCGACAGAAGGCGAAGACGCCGACACTTACGGGACGATTTTTCACGAATACGTTCATTTTATAATCGACACCAACTACGGAAAATCCGAAGTTCCGCCCTGGTTTAATGAAGGTTTAGCCGAATATTACCAGACGTTCGCGATTGAAGAAGACCAGAAGGTAAAGCTCGGTTTGCCGCAGAGCGGACATCTTCAGCTGCTTCAGCAAAACAAATTGATTCCGCTCGACACGCTTTTTAAAATCAGCAATTACGCGCTTCATCAAAACGCCAATCACTCGCGCAGTATTTTTTACGCGCAGTCCTGGGCGCTGATTCATTATCTTGTGCAGGGCGGAAAAACCGACGGACTCGGAAAATTTCTGGCTTTCGCGATGAAAGACGTTCCGGCGGAAAAGGCTTTTCAGGACGCTTTTCAGATGAGTTACGCGCAGATGGAAAAGGAATTAAAGAAATACGTCGAGCAGAACACGTATAAATATTCGATAATAACTTTCAAAAACAAACTCGTTTTTGACGGTGAAACGCAGGTCGCGCCGATGTCCGAAGCCGAAACGAACGCTTATCTCGGCGATTTGCTTTACCACACAAACCGCGCCGACGACGCCGAAGCGTATCTGAAAACGGCAATCGCGCTCGAACCGAAATCGAGTATGGCGAACACGACTTTCGGAATGGTTAAACTCCGGCAGAGAAAATACGACGAATCTAAAAATTATCTGGAACGAGCCATTTCCGAAGACCAGAAAAACCATCTCGCCTATTACAATTACGCGTATCTTTTAAGCCGCGAAGACCGGGATGAATTCGGCTATGTCCAATCGTTCGCGGCTGACAAAACGGCGAAAATGCGCGATTTGCTGAAAAAAGCGATTGCCGTAAATCCAGGTTTTACCGAAAGTTACGAGTTGCTGGCATTTATCGGTTTAGTGAACAATGAACAGCTCGACGAATCGGTCGCCTATTTGCAGAAAGCCTTAAAATACCAGCCGGGAAACCAGCGTTACGCGATACGAATCGCCGAAATTTATTCGCGTCAGGAGAAATTCGCCGAAGCCGGAGCGATTGCCGACAAAATCGCAAAAACGGCGGACGAACCGGAAACCAAAGCGCAAGCCGAAAATTTAATCGCGCAGTTAAAGCAGCGGCAGGAAATAAACGCCCGCAACGCCGAATCGCGCAAACAATACGAAGCCGCAATCGCCGACGCGAATAAAAACGGCGGTCAGCCGGTTATTATCCGCCGCCGAGCGAACGAAAAAACAATCACGCCCGAAGAATCAGCCCGAATCGAAGAAGAAGCTCAAATGCGCTCGGTAAATCAGGCGCTGACCAAAGCGAAAGCGGGCGAAAAACAGGTTATCGGTCAAATTCTGAAAATAGAGTGCAAAGGCAAAAATATTACTTACACGGTTAAAACTAACGGCGAAAATTTGATTTTGTCGAGCAGGGATTTTGAAAGTCTGGCTTTGACTTCGCTGGTTTCCGAAGCGGAAAACGCGCAGGTCGGATGCGCGGCTAATATCGCCGCCGTCAATGCAGTTTTGACTTATAAACCGCAGACCGACGCCAAAAATATTGTTCGCGGCGAATTGGTCGCCGTCGATTTCGTGCCGAAAAACTTTCGCTTTGTCGATGTGTCGGCTGAAAATCCGACTCAAACCGCAGCGATTTATGTCGAAGAATCGTCGCCGCCCGCGCCGGAAAAAAACGAAGATTTCGACGCGCGGCGACGCGCGGCAATGATGCAGGGAATTAAAAGCGCTTTGCGTCAGCCGCAGACCGGCGAAAAGCGCGAACTCGGCTTTATCGAAAAAGTCGAATGCGGCGGCAAAGGAATGCTTTTCTACTTCAAAGTTCAGGCGCAGATGCTGAAATTAGCCGCCGCTTCGCCGCAGGCGATTCAAATTCGCGGATATACGCCCGAAATCGAACGGCTTCAACTCGGCTGCGCGATGAAACAAGTCGATATTCCGGTTGTATTTACATACAAAGAAAGCCAGAACCCGAAAGCCAAATCAAACGGCGATTTGATTTCAATGGAATTTGTGCCGAAAAGTTTTGTTCTGGAAAAATAAATTTGTTTGTCAGCCGATTTTTAAGGCAAATAAAAAACGAAAAATCGGGAATCGAAACGAATGAAGTTTCGATTCCCGATTTTCTTTATAAGTAATACGTTCCGAACTCGACCAAAAAATGTCTCAAAAACCTTTGCGCGCCCTTTGCGTCTTCACTTCACGTTACTTTGCGATACAAAAATTTTAACGCAAAGGACGCTTCGATTATCCCGGCTGAATTCGTAATAAATAACTGCAAACCTCAATCGACATTCCGGGCGAAACGGCGACGGTTTGCCCGACGGCAAGCTCGCGGTTGTTTATCGTCGCCGGATTGCGTCCTTCGTTAAGCAGTGAAAAATTGCCGTGCCGGTCAAAAGTCAAACTCAAATGGCGGCGGCTGATTTCCGGGTCGCCGGCAAGCGCGACATCGACCAGCTGCGATTTTGAACCGCGCCCGATGCTGACGACGTTTTTGGAAACGGGAACGACCGACTGGCGAACGCCGTCGCGCCAGATTTCAAGACGGTAAAGCTCCGGCGCTTGCCGTTTTTGAACGTGCGTTAAAACTTCGAGGTTGTCGGTCGGCAACGGCGGAACATTTAAAATCGAATGCGTCGAACCAATTGAATTGTTAGTTATAAAATTCGGCGCGGGCATCGGCTCTGGTTTCGGTTCGGGCTTCGGCGCGGCTTGCGGGCGTGATAAAATATTCGTCTTATTGTCGGCGGCGCTTTCTTCCCAGCTGTGCTGGACGCGAACCGTGCCTTTTTCGAGTGTTCCGTCAACGCGCAGCTCGACGGCGAACGATTGGGTTTCGAGCTTTCTTTTGCCGGCGATTTCTTTGGCGCGTTCAGCTAAAATATGATACAAACCCTGTTCAAGTCCGCGTCGTTTAACGCCCTGCCATTCCCTGTCGTCTTCTTCGCTGAGAAAAATCGTGTATTCGGTCGGAATAATCGTCGTCCCCTGCGGAAGCGGAACGATTTCGCGCTGCATCGTCGCTTCGACTTCTTTAGCGATTTTGACGATAAATTCTTCCGCCTGACTGCGCGGCTTAACCTGCGCGTCGCGGGCGGCTTCTTCCAAAACCAGTTCGGACGTGTCGCCGTCTATCCAATGTCTGACCTTATCCAATACGCTCATAAAATTCTAAATTAACCGGCTCTTGTTTTCGAGATTAAAAATTTCCAGATTTCGATGCTGAAACGCAGATTAAAGATTAAACTTTTTTGCAGCTTAAACCGGAAATTTTTAATCTTAAATTCTAATTTATTCCTGCGCGTCGATATATCGTTTGTTGACCCATCCGTGTTCGGCGTCCGAAGAATTTTCCTTCGGGCTGCCGTATTCGACGACATCAATTTCATACCAGTTATCTTTGACGTTGACAACGCGCACGCGCGAATTTTTCGGCACGACGCCGAGCTTATCGCCTTCGGTGCTGGCTGACGGACGTAAATTGACATCCGTATTAGCAATTCCGTCTAGTTGTTTAAATTGACTGCCGCCGCCTGACGAAATGCCGCGATTGCCGCGCAAGTATACATTTGTCGCGTAAAGAATTCCGGCGAAAATTCCGATGATTAAGATAAACGCCGCGAAACGCCGAAAAAAACTTTTACGCTTCGGCTGAGAATTCGGCTGGTAAAAGATTTCATCTTTAAATACGGGCGCGTTTTCGACGACTTCCGGCTGTGTTTTGACCGGCGGCTGTATCCTGTTCGATTCATTCACTTTAACGACGAGCGGCGGATTGGCGAGCGCCGACAGCTTCGGATTCTGCCGTAAATCCTGCGTCGTGCCGAAGCGCGGTATCTGCGGCGCAACCGGCGTGTAGCCTTCGGCGACGTGCGCCTGCGGCGTATTATTTCGGCGGTCGGAAACTCTGGTCGCCTCTTCGCCGTCTTCGGTTTCGGCAAGCGTCTTGATACCGGACAAATCCTGCCAGAAATCGTTGACCGTTTGATAACGCGCGCGCGGGTCAATCTGCGTGGCTTTGTTGAGAACTTCGATTAAATTTTTCGCCCACGGCTTTTGCCGCATATCAAAAGGCAGTTCGGTAATCGGCTGATTGGCGAAAAAGCGCGGCGATTCGCACGTGATTAAAACGTAAGCCGTCTTGGCGAGCGAATAAATATCGGCGGCGGGCGTCAGTTCGGTAAAAGCGAGCGTTCCGGTTTGCCCCGAAAGCATCGGCGAATGTTCGGGCGGCGCGAACATATTCGTGCCGACGCGCGTTATCGGCGTCTCGATTGACTGCAACATTCGGGCGACGCCGAAATCGGCGATTTTTACCGTCTTGCGGTCTTCGGTCAGCAGCAGATTCTGCGGCTTGATGTCGCGGTGAATGACGCCCATTTTATGCGCGTGTCCGAGACCGGCGCAAACCTGTTCGAGATAAAAAAGCGCCTGCGTCAAATTCAAACTTTTCTCGCGGCACGCTCTGGCTAAATCGCCGCCCGGCAGATATTCGAGAACGAGATAATGAAAAACCGTGTTGCGCAAATCGCGCGCCGTTCCGTGTCCGAGACGACTGATAATATTCGGATGACGCACGCGGTCGAGCGCAATCGCTTCGTTTTGAAAATTTTCGACCAGCGTGCGCTCCAAATCGTGGTCTAAATCGTTTTGCAGAAAGACGTTAAGCGCTTTTATGACAATGAAATTGTGCGGCGAATCGGGCGCGGCTTGCGTATCTCGCGCCACGAAAATTTCCGCGTAGCTGCCGCGCCCAAGCTCGTTGCGAATCTCGTAACGCCCGTCGAGGCGGCTGTTATTTAAGGAAAGCTCTTTCATTGGCAAAGGTGAAAAAATTCTAAAGCGTTTTCGAGAAGACATACGAACCGGAAAAGTTCAATGTTCCCGCTCATAAATAATATATGATAATTGAGAAATATTGAATGCCGCATCGGTTTCATCTTTCATTCGACTTTTTTTTAAGCTAAAATAATGCAGAAAATGATGACAGAAAACTCCACGCCGACAAAAAAATCTTTTTCGCTCGATTGGCTGGTGCGCGGTACTCTGACCAAATTGGGCGGAATGTTCGACGAATTAACGGGCAGAAAATGGAAACCGGCGAGTAGTCTGGCGACCAGCGAAATCGTCGAGCGGCTGAAAATTCTACTCAATACCGAAGCACGGGATTTGGGCGTTAAGGGAAAATTCGTTCCTCACAACGTCAAACTTCTGATGCAGTGGGACAAATTTTCGACCGACGCCGAAGAATCGCTCAAAAAGCTCGAAGACGAATTGCTGACGGCGGCAATCGACCACATCAACGACCGCCGTTATCACACTTACGCGCCGCTTAATATCGAAATAAAAACCGATTATTTTACCGAAGGCGTAAAACTTCAGGCGAGTTTCGGCGCGTTTGCCGAAGACAAAAACGAGCCGGAAGCGCAGGTGAACGTCCGCGTTCCCGATTTGAAAAACGTCGTCCTCGTCGCGCCCGAAGAAATCGAGCCGGAAAAAGAAGTTTTTACCGCGAGTTTTGCGGTTAAAAATAACATTCGGACGACGAAACTGACTCTGTGGGAAAATCAGCGTTTAAGCGTCGGCAGAACAAAGGAAAACGCGCTCTGGATTGACGACGAAAGCGTTTCCAAACTTCACGCATCGCTCGTTTTAAATTCGGAAAAACAGTTAATGCTCGCCGACACCGGTTCGACCAACGGAACATTCATTAACGGGAATCGTATCGCCTACGGCAAGGCTTTTGCGGTAAACGCGGGCGATAAAGTAAAATTCGGCACGGTTGAAGTCGCTTTTGAACGTTTATCAAACCGAGCTGATGAAATTGCCGCCGATGACGACTTTTCGACAGGAAAAAGCGTTTCCGGTTTACACGACATTAAAACTGAAAATGCTTCGGCGGAAATCGGCGGCGCGGAACACGACGAAGAAATTACGGTTACTAATTTAAGCGGAAATAAAAAAAACTAAGGTTTTAAAGAAAGAATGACATTATTACTGTTTTTTCTACAATTCGACTGGCAGAAACTGCGCCCCGAAAACATTTTCGGCGGGCAGATTCTAGAACGCACGCCCGCCGGTTTGAGCATCGTTTATCTAATCGGCATCGGCGTTTTAATCATTTTTCTAGCGGCGTCTTCACTGCGTAATATTCGCTCGAAATTCGCTTTTGAAAAAGATTTGCCCGACGAAGTTAAACGGAGACTGACGACGACCGTAACGAATCGAAGTTTGAAAATCTGGCAGTTCGTCTTCATTTTTCTGGCATTTTTCGTCTTCGGCTTTCACGTCTATTGGACGTATTACGCCGATGAATACAATGAGCAGTTTCAGGCTTTAAGCTACAAGGATTTGCGTAACCGCCGAACCAGCGCGGCACGTCTGCGCGGCTGGATGCTCGACCGAACCGGAAAGCTCGGCAGCGCGCTCGCTTATTACAAAGTTAATAACGACGGCGACATCAACCGAACTTTCAGCCTCGAAAAGGAAATGGCGCATCTGCTTGGAACAGAACGCGGAACGCCCGGTTTGGAGCGCACGATTTACAAACAGCAAGCCGATTCGACGCCGGAATCGTGGGAAATTTTAACACATATCAAACGCCCCGAAGAAGAACAGCGCGACGTGCGAACGACTATCGACCGCGATTTGCAAGCCTTTATATCAGAACAGTTAAAAGATAAAAAAGGCGCAATAGTCGTTATCAATCCGCAAACCGGCGACGTGCTGGCGATGTATTCAAACCCGTCGTTTAATTTGTCCGAAGCGCAGGATTTAAACGATTATCTGCGGCTCGAAGGCAACCGCCGCGACAAGCCGCTTTTAAATCGCGCCACGCGCGAATATTACGTTCCCGGCTCGACTTTCAAAACTTTTACGATGCTTTCGGCTTTTCGCGCCGGAAAACAGAACACGCTTTTGACAAGCTCGCCCGGCGGTTACGCGCCTTTCAGAAATTCGCGCCCGATAACCGATGCCAACGGCGGCTGCGAAGCTCCATACGGCTGCGGAACGCTGAATATCGCGCAGGCTTACGAAGCGTCGAGCAACCAGTATTTCGCGCAGATGGCGGTCGAACTCGGACGCGAAAGAATGAGCGAAACCGCCGCCGCCGTCGGAATTTCGGCAGTCGAAACGCCGGAAGACGCGCTTCGCGCCAACTTTTTTCCAGGCATCTGGAACGCGAGTAATCAGCGAATTCAAAGCGCGCTCGCTCCCCAGCAATCGACAATCGTTATGGGAAAAGATATTTCGACTTACGATTTAGCGCTTCAGGGAATGGGACAAGGTTACGCCGGGCAAATGACGCCGTTTCAGATGGCTTTAATCGCGGCAGTTCCGGCAAATATGCAGGGAAAGCTGATGAAGCCGAAAGTCGAAGCCGATTTGCAGCCGCAGGCGTTCGGACAAGTGATTTCACCGCAGCAAGCCGCGCAAATCCGCGAAATTATGAATTCCGTTACCGAAGGCGGCGGCGGAACGGCGAGACGCGTGTTTGCAAACGTGCTGGCGTCGGGCATTCGGACAGGCGGCAAAACCGGAACGGCTGAAAAACAAGCGCCGGTTTATGACGAAAAAACCGGAAAACTGAAAACCTATAAAAGAAAAGTTAAGGACGACAAAGGCAATTTAGTCGAGCGCGAATTTCCGCAGTTATACGAGCGAACCGATAGTTGGTATATCTCGATTGCGCCGCTCGAAAATCCGCAGCTCTCGATTGCCGTCGTCGTCGAAGGCGGCGGTTTCGGCGCGGCAGTTTCCGCGCCGATTGCGGCGAATATTATTATGAAAGCCAGAGAGTTAGGGCTTTTGGGCGAGCAGTACAAGCCGAAAAATCAGATGCCGCAGCCTTCTCAAACACCGAAAGCGCCGACGAAAAAAAGAAGATAACGATTAGCCGCAGATAAACGCGGACTGACGCGGACAAAAGAAATAATTAACTGCTGATAACTGACAACTGTTTTATGAAAAACCGGGCTTCGACAAGTATTTTTATACTGCTTCTCGTAACTGTTTTAACCGCTTTCGCGCATTATTCGATTCATTACGGCGGATTGATTCGCGGTTATGAAACTTCGACCATAACGGCGGGCAGAAATATTTTTCTGCTTCTGATTCTGACGTTTCTGCCGGTTTTTCTCACCAGATTCGCCAGATTCAAAGGCAATTACACGCTTTACACTTCCGCCGTCATACTTTTTTCAATCGGTTTAACGGTTCAGTATCGCCTGTTCAGCGACCCGGAATACACGTCGCGCAAAGACAAAGCCGAAGCCAGACAGGAAAAAATCAAAACGCTCCAAAAGCATTACATACAGGAAAATTATTCGGCTGAGAAAAAGCAGATGATGGGCTTGCCCGCAACCGCACCCGCGCCCGTCGATTTGTCGAAAGAGACGCCGCGCCCGGCAAACGACGCAATCGGCGACGTTTTTCTGTCGGGCAGAACCTTGATTCCGCTGTTTGCTATTTTTAGCTGCATCGTCGCTTTTTTATTATTTCGGCGCGACAATGTTCTGGATATTTTGCAGCGCAACGGTTTTTTGATTGTTCTTTTAACGCTTGTGCCGCTTCTTTTGGCGGCGATTACGTCGAGCGCGGGAAAATCAATCGGGAATATGACGCCGTGGGAGCCGTCGAAAATTCCGTTTCTCATCGGTTTCGCAGCGATTCTGTCGGTATTGTATAAAAATCTGGCGCGAACCTATTGGGGCGTGCCGCGCGCCAAAGACACGATTCCACTCCTGTTTATGGCGATTCTGCCGTTCGTGCCGTTTTTCGTTCTCAAGGATTTCGGGCAGATGATGGTTTTCAGCTCGGTCTACGCGACGCTTTATATCATCGCCGTTCGTCGTCTGCCGCAGAGAATCGTGCTGGTCGGAAGCGTTCTGCTGCTGGTCAGTATTCTGGTTGTTGGCGCGCTGCCCGTAGAGACGCAGGCGAAAATTCCGCTTCTGCCGACGCTCGCCAAACCGGTCAAAGCGGTTTTGCCCGACAGAATTCAACAGCGGTTTCATCTGTGGCTTGACGGTTTTAATCCGCCGACGCCGGAAACCGATTGGTGGAAGGAAGATTACGACGATTATTACAAGGATTTGGTCAAACAAAATCCTCAACTGCCCCAAATGATTGAAGAAGAACCGGCTCTGCAAAAATCGATTAACGTCGATGCGTGGTTCGACGTGCTGGCGTTTCAACCGGCGCAGGCGACATTCGGCGTCGCGTCGGGCGGAACGACTGGACGCGGTTTAGGACTCGGTTTTGTCGAGCTGATTCCGGTTGCCGATTCCGATTACATCTACGCCGCGATTGCCGAAGAACTTGGACTTTTCGGCGGTTTGCTGGTAGTCTTTGCGCTGATAACTTTTGTCAGCGCGGGAATTAGAACGGCGCTCGACACGCGCGATATGTTCAGCAAATTATGCGCTGTCGGTCTGACGGCGTTTATCGGTTTTCAGGCGTTGGTCAATATGGGCGGCATCACGCGCGCGCTGCCGATGACGGGAATTACTCTGCCGTTTGTCAGTCACGGCGGTTTCAGTTTAATAACCAGTTTCGTGATGCTCGGAATGCTGCTCGCGTTTTCGCATCGAAACGCCGTCGATAGGCTGATTGAAACAATTTCCAGTAATCAAAGCAACCAGAATTTATAAAGTTTTCGGCGGTTGATATTAATCGGTTCGAGAAAGACGACAGCAGAGAAACAAATGACGGAAAATAATTTTCAGATTGATTCGGCGGCGGTTTCCGACAGAGGTTTGAGTAAAAAGCGCCCGCAGAATGAAGATTCGTTTTTGGAGATAAACGAGCGCGGGCTTTTCGCTGTCGCCGACGGCGTGGGCGGCGCGCAAGCCGGAGACGTGGCATCGCAAATGGCGGTTGAAATCCTGAGCGAAGCCTTTGCCAACTTGCGCGAAAACGGCGACGCCGAAGAGATGATGCGTCTTGCCATCGAGCGCGCCAACGAATCTATTTACCAGATGTCGCACGATTTGCCGCAGCTGGCGACAATGGCGACGACAATCGTCGCGCTTCACGTGTCGGGAAATATCGCAACTATCGGACACGTCGGCGATTCACGGCTTTATCGTCTCGATACAAAGGGAAATCTTAACCGCGAAACTCAGGACCATTCGGTTGTCGAAGAAGAAGTCCGCGCCGGGCGAATGACTTCGGAACAGGCGGCAAATCATCCGAGCCGCAACGTCATCAGCCGCGCGCTCGGCGCTGATTCGACTGTCGAAGTCGATATGAAAACGATAATGTTCGAGCCGCGCACGACTTTTTTATTATGTTCGGACGGCATCACGCGCCACATCGACGATTCGGAAATCCGCGAGCTTTTATTGTCTGGCGACGCGCCAGCCGCTATTACGCGGAAGATGAAGGAAATTTGTTACGAGCGCGGCGCGGAAGATAACTTAACGGCAGTGATTGCTGAAGTTACCGATTCAGTCGCCGAACGTTTCACGCCGGAAAAGTCGGCGACCCGCGAACTCGAAGAACCGACCGTAACGACGCCGCGCCGCGCCGCTTTAATCATCGAAGACGCGCCGGCGGAAGAAGTTCCGACCGGCGAGCTACAGCCGGTTTCGATAAAAGAACCGGCGCATTCGGAAACGCCTTTGATAACTGAACCGGCGCGTTTTGAAACAGTTGAAACCATTCAATCCGCAACGCCGGACGCGACGCCGCCTGCGATTGAAAAAACCGAAGCCGCGCCCGATACGGAAAATATTGTCGTAGAAAATAAACCTGTAGAAAATATCGTTGTCGAAAATAAAGTCGAAGACGCGGTTAAATCCCAACCGGTTGACGAAGGCAGCAGCGGTTTTCTGGGGAAAATATTATCCGCGTTGATGTGGCTGATTTTGGGCGGAACTCTCGGCGCGGGTTTGCATTATCTTTTTCTGCAAAACAACAAAGCGCCGGACGCGCCGGTTTTAACCGAAATGCGAACGCCGAATATCGAATACACTTCTTTTGAAGACAGCCGCCGCAGCGTCGATAGAAATCCGCAGCAGTTTATCTCCGCAAACGCCGCGCCGCCCGAAGATGCCGAAGATTTTTATCTGCTCGGTCGCGCCTATCTATTGACCGGACAGTTTCCGCAAGCCAAACAAGCGTTCACGCAGGCGAAGGAGCGTGTCGGTCAGTTAAATGAGACGAACAGAAGGGTTCTGGCAAACGATATTGAAACCGGCTTGATTATCGCCGGCGTTCCCGCCGCGCAGGAAGAATTTAAAAAAGCGTCGAATCCGAATGATACGGGCGTCAATTTGCAGACAAATTCAAGCATCGACACGAATCAATCGACTGTCCAGCCGACAAATTCGCAGATGCCGTAAAATTTGAAACGTTTAGTGCCAGAGAAAGTTTAAAGCGGAATCGAACAATTTTTTTTGAAAGTAAAAAATAAAAGTTTTTATTTTCAATTTTGCGTATTCCGTTTTCCGTCGATTTGCCGCCTGGCTTCAAACAAAATCACGCCGCAGGAAACAGCTAGATTAAGACTTTCGACCGCATTTTCCATCGGAATCTTAAAAATTTCATCGACTTCGGTCATTTCCTTTTCGCTCAAACCGTGCGCTTCTGAGCCGAAAATTAGCAATCGCGGCGCGTTCCAGTCAATTTCCAGATAACTTTTTTCGGCTTTCACGTCTGCCGCCACTGTAATTAAATTCAGCTTAAACGCCCAATCGAGCGCTTCAAAAAAATTCGCGTCTTTCCATAACGGCAGGCGAAAAGCCGCGCCCATCGCGCCGCGCAGCGACTTCGTCGAGAAAACGTCAGCCGAATCCTTCGTTAAAATTACGCCCGCCGCGCCGACTGCTTCCGCCGTCCGCAGAATCGCGCCTAAGTTAGACGGATTATTGATTTGATGAAGCAGAACGACAAGCGGTATTTGTCGAATTTCCGCCAGCGATGCTTCGATTTTGAATTTCCCGCTTTTAGGCTTCGCAACGATTAAAACAACGCCCTGAGAATTTTTCGTATCGACCAGAGACGCCAAAGCGCTTTCGGAAACTTCGACGGTTAAAATTTTTCTCTCCGAAATCCGGTCGAGAAATTGTTTTCCGCGCTCATTCTTCATAAAACTTTCGGCGGTAAAAACTTCTTCGATTTCCAAACCGGAACGCAGAGCTTCTTCGGCGAGCCGCAGACCTTCGACAAAGATTAAATTTTTAACTTTGCCGTCGCGCACTCGTCCTGCCTGCTTTAATCGCGGATTGTCGCGGCTGGTAATTTTCAACATTTCTTCATCGCGGAATGAGTTAGAAGGATGATGTTTAAAGCGGGAAAATCAAGATAAAAAGAATACTCGCGGCTGGACTTGAACCGGCGACCTTTCGCTTCGGAGGCGAACACTCTATCCACTGAGCTACGCGAGCATATTTATAAAAGTGTAAAACTAAAAGTGAAAAGTGAAAAGTTACGAACGAAGATTTTCATCTTTCGCTTTTACACTAATTTTTCGGCTGAATCGAAATACTTTTTATCGTTACATTTTCAATCGGTCGTTCGCCTTCTTTCGGATTGACGCCGCTGATTGTTCTGGCGTTGCTCAAACCTTCGATAACTTTCCCGAAAACCGTGTATTTATTATCGAATTGCGGTTCGCGTTTCAAAGTTATGAAAAACTGCGCGTTTGCCGAATTCGGGTCTTGAGTTCGAGCCGCGCCGACGATTCCGACATCGTATGGAACGTCGGAAAATTCCGCCGGAACATTCGGTTTGTCCGAGCTTCCCGTGCCGTCGTTAGTTGGGTCGGCGTCTTTTGAAAACGGGTCGCCGCCCTGTATCAGCGTCGGGTTGACGCGATGAAAAGTCGTGCCGTTATAAACGCCGGCGCGCGCCAATTCCTTGAACTGCGCGACCATTTTCGGCGCGACGTTTGAATAAAGCTCGATTTTCATCGTGCCGTATGCGGGCTGTTCCATTTCGATAACCGCGATTTCATTATCGGCAACCGGTTTAACGCCCTTTGTAACAGCCGGTTCAGCCGAGTTCGCGGCGCGATTTGAAGCCGTGTTCGTGCAGGAAACGGAAAATAAAAGAACGAGGAAAATAAACGGAATAAAAATCTTTCGGTTCATAATATTAAAATTGTTTTCCAACCGGAGCGCGGACATCCTGTCCGCCTCGAACGCGCTTTGGCGTTCATAAATGTTCGGATAAAATTTAATGTCGGATTTAATCAACGTCTTTAGATTGCTCGCGCAATCTTTGCGGACAGGATGTTTGCGCTCCCGGTAAAAACTTTCTAAAAAAGTTTCGCGCTGTCGAGCAGAATCGTAACGGGTCCGTCGTTCGTTAATTCGACATTCATCATCGCCTGAAATTGTCCGGTTTCAACTTCTTTGATTCGTTTCCGCGCCTCGCCGACGAAAAAATCGTAAATCGCTCTCGCTTTTTCCGGCGCGGCGGCATTTGAAAACGACGGACGACGCCCGCGACGCGCGTCGCCGCAGAGTGTGAACTGCGAAACGACCAGAAGCGCGCCTTTCGTATCAAGAAGGGACAAATTCATCTTGTCTTCGGCGTCTTCAAAAATTCGCAAATTCAGTGTTTTCTCTAAAATATAAAGCGCTTCCTTTTCAGAATCTTCGTTTGAGACGCCGAGCAGAAGCAGAATTCCCGCGCCGATTTCGCCGACGGTTTTGCTGTCGACGATAACTTTCGCGCTTGAAACTCGCTGAATAACCGCTCGCATAAAAAAAGTGAAAAAGTGAAAAAGTAGAAAAGTGAAAAAGTAGAAAAGTGAAAAAGTTTATTGTTCAAACAAAAACTACTTTTTCACCTTTTCACTTTTTCACTTTTTCACTTTATTTTCCGTCTTCAACCGTAACAGATTCCATTTTGATTTCCTGAAGCGGTTTGTCTTTTTGGTTAGTTTGGACTTCGGCGATTTGGTCGATAACGTCCTGACCTTCAATGACTTTACCGAATTTCGTGTAAGACGGCGGCAGCGGATAATCCGTGTGCATTATAAAAAACTGCGAGCCGTTCGTGTTCGGTCCCGAATTCGCCATTGCGACAGTTCCTTTGTCGTAGCCGCCCTGATAAAGCTGTGAGGAGCGGTTGATTTCGTCGTTAAACTTTCCGCCCCAAGCCGATTCGCCGCCGTAGCCTTCGCCCATCGGGTCGCCGCCCTGCACCATAAAACCTTTTATCACGCGGTGAAAAATCACGCCGTCGTAATAACCTTTTTCCGCCAGCAGACGAAAATTTTCCGTCGTTTTCGGAGCGTCTTCTTCCAGTAATTCAAATTTGATTACACCTTTATTCGTATTTATAACTGCGATTCTGTTTGCCATTTAATTTTTCCTTATTATTTTATTTTTACTACGGGTTGGTCTGGATGCGCCGGATTCGGAATCACGCGATAATTATTACAATCGACGAGCAAATCCAAAACCTCTAAAATTGTTTGTCCGATAATTACTTCATTGCCCAAAACCATCGCGCCTTCGGTAGTTTTTCTTCCGATTATGTTGAAAGTTATCGGTTCGGTAAGTTCCACTATCTCATTTCTACCGTCGGCATATTCGGCAACTCTTTGACCGTCGGATTCCAGTCCGAGTTGTTCCATAACATTTGCCGGAATAACTGAAGAAACCGCGCCCGTATCAACCAGCGCGTCGGCTTCGTAACTGCGAATATCTTTTTCTGAAATCTGCCCGCGCCTCGCCAGCGCTCTATCTAAAGCGTTGGTTAATTTAACTTTGACTCGAACTTCGCCCATCGTTTTTCACGCTCCCGAAAATAAATTTCTCAATGGCTAATGCTACACCGTTTTCGTCGTTCGATAAAGTTCGGTGAAAATTTTCATTTTCGAGCAGTTCGGGCGCGGCGTTTCCCATCAAAACCGGCGTTCCGGCGTATCGGAGCATTTCCAAATCGTTGAAATTATCGCCCATTACCATTACGTTTTCAGCCGAAAGATTATTTAAGAGCGCGAGTTTTTCGACGCCGATTCCTTTCGACGCGTCCGGCGGCAGAATGTCAATCAAGGTGAAATCGAGTTGCGGATAAACGGTCGTTAAAATATTCGCCGTCGCGCCTAATTCTTTTTCAAGAACCGTCTGCAAATCAATCATCGGCAGACATTTTCCCGAATAAGAAACGTGAACCGTTTCGTAATCTTCCAAAACGTCTTCAAGACTTTCGACGTGATGAACCGCGTTTTCAGCGTCCGCGCCGTGCAGACGCTTTGACCATTCGATATATTTTTGCAGCGGAATATTGTCTTTTGAAACTGTATCGTAAAGCAAAACGCCTTTCCCGTTCGGGTCTGCGCTTAAAAGAGCGTCGCCGCCGAACGCTTTGCCGACGCGCAAAATCTCACGAATCGTCTTGTGTTCGATAATCGAAACGACGACGGTTTCAAGCGTCTGCGCGTATTTCAAAAGCGCGCCGTTATGCGTAACGAGCGGCGCGTTCAACTCCAATTCCAAACCGACGGGCAGCGCGTCCCGAAAACGTCTGCCCGTCGCAATCGTAACCAGAACGCCCGCGTCTTCGGCACGTTTGATTGCCAGTTTATTGGTTTCGGAAATTTTGCCGCTTGAATTGAGAAGCGTTCCGTCGAGGTCGAGTGCGAGAAGTTTTATCATTTACGGCAATGCTTTTTCCTTTTGCAAAGTTTTTATAAGCATACGCAAAAGAATCGAGATTTGCCAAAAGAGAAGAATTGAAACAAGCGAGAAAACCAAGTAATCAAAAAACGTAGCGATAATTAAAAGGCGAGTTGAAAGATTTGGAGGTTGGGTTTCATTATTGTTAATTGTGTTATTAAAGTAAAAAAACCAAGCAAAAAAAATCAAAAAAGAAAAACTTGTAGAAAAAGAAGGTAACAAAAATTTCTTTGTTTTGAGTAAAGCTAAAAAAGTGAAAAGGGAAAGCAAAATGATGAAAAGGCTGTAAAAAGGGCGCGGGTCTGCGCGAGTTAAAATGTAAAATTCAAAATTAACTTCATTAGTTTTTATGTAGTTAGCCTTTTCCTTTAATTCTTCCTGTTTTACTGAAACAGATTTATTGTAGTTTTCGATTATTTGAGAAGTGAAACTCGAAAAGGCTAAAACAAATATTATAAAAGCAAAAAACAAAAGCAATTTATGTTCGCTTTTTGAAATGTAATTGTTTGCTTTCATAATTTGTTAGACACTGAAAAACTCGAAAAGTTCCGCAAACTATTTCGCCTGATGCGTTTCCATATACGCCCGCAAAAGCTGGTTGATTTTCGTTTGATAGTCGCTTTCCCGCGCTTTGAAAAACTCGATAACGTCGCCGTCAACTGCCAGAGTTTCCTGCGAATTTGCCGAAGCGGATTTCGAGCCTCTGCGGACAACCGCGTTCTTAAACATTTCTTCTGTAATCGGTGGAATATCGGAAAAATTAATATCTTCGTCCTTCATATTTTTTAGTCTTTCCCAATCAGTTTCGTATTGCGTTGAAGTAGATTTCCTGTTCATATTTTTCAGCTTTTCTGACAGAAATAATTCTGAATACATCACTGTTTTCGGTGTGAGAGACAACGATAATCTCGCCTCTCAAAAGTCCGAAAGTTAAAAAGCGAATTTCGCCGTAATCGAATCTGTTATCAATATCGGTCGCAACGTCATAATCGAAAATCTGCCAAACATCGGCAAAATCAATGCCGTGTTTCAGCAAGTTTATCAACCGCTTATGCGCGTCCCACTCAAATTTCATTGTAATTACAATGCTTTATCAGGTCAATTATTTTGCTCCTTGCGTTTCTCGCGCCGCTGTTGTTCGAGCCACGTTTGATACGCCGCTTTGCCGCGCTCGAAATCTCTTGCCGACGCGTAAAAGTTATGCGAGCCGTCGTTTTTCTCGACGTTCAGAACATAGAAAATATACTCGGTCTGCGCCGGATTCAACGCGGCTTCGAGCGCGCTTTCCGAAACCGAAGAAATCGGTCCGGGCGGAATGCCGCCGTATTTGCGCGTGTTATACGGCGAATCGACTTCGAGGTCGCTTTTGTTTATCACGCCGTCCCAGCGGTTCTGCATCTTGGCGATATAGACGGCGGTTTGGTCGATGCCGAGCGGAATGCTTTTTCTCAGGCGATTATTTATTACAGACGCGACAATCGCGCGTTCTTCGTCGAATTTCGATTCGGTTTCGATTAGAGACGCGATTGTTACGATTTCGTGTGTGGAACGTCCGAGTTGTTTTGCTCTATCGTTCCATTCGGGTTTCCAGCTTTTTTTGAACTGTTCAACCATTGTTTTGATAATCTGCGGCGCGGTCGTGTTTTTCGGAAAGCTGTAAGTCGATGGAAACATATAACCTTCGAGATTTTTCGCCTGTGGGTCAAAGTCTTTTATCAATGAAACGTCGTCCATCAGCTTTAAAATATCTTTGTCGTCGAGCGGCGGATTAAACGTGAAATTCTCGCTGATTCGTTTGGCGATGTCGAAACGCGTGTAGCCTTCTGGAACGGTCAATTTTGTCGTGCGCTGTTCGCCTTTTTCCAGTTCTTTTAACACTTGAAGCGGCGTAATCGGCGAGTTGAATTGATATTCGCCCGCTCTGAATTTGCCCGCGTCGCCGAAGGAACGAATATAAACCTGGACGGGAAGCGCGCTCTGCAAAATGCCTTCGGCGGTGAGTTTTTCGATGATTTCGTTCGGCGTCGAGCCTTTCGGAATCTCGATAAACTGGTTGGCTTTAGCGTGTTTTTGCAGCTTGTTCAGCGAGCTGTAAATCCAATAAGAAACGCCGCCGAGCGCTGCTATTGACAGCAGAAATAAAACGAATAAAACTTTTATAAACTTCATTGGTTGAAATTTTAACAGAAAATTTAACCGCTGATAAACGCGGATTCGCGCGCGTTAAAAAGAGCGATTTTGAATTTTCGATTATTTATGACAAAAAGAATTTTTACGGCGATTGATATTCCCGAATTTGAGCGGCGCTCGATTTTCCGGCTGACCGAGCGTCTGCGAAGCGAGTTTCCCGACGCGCGCGCTAACTGGGAAAAGCCGGAGAAACTTCATTTGACGCTGAAATTTTTGGGCGACATTGACGAGGCGCGACTTGCAGAATTTATCGAAGCGGTTGAAGAAACATCGAAAAAGATTCGACCTTTTCATCTGCAAACGAGCGGCACAGGCGGCGTTTTTCCGTCGGCGCGAAAAGCGCGGGTTTTGTGGCTCGGATTTGCGGACGAAACGGGAAGTTTGCCAAAACTAAACGAGATTTTAGAAAGCGAATGCGAAAAGCGCGGTTTTGTTCGGGAGAAACGCGAGTTCAAAGCGCATTTGACGATTGCGCGTTTCAGAGAAAAACCAAACGAGTTTTTAGTCGAACAATTTTTACATACGAGCAGACCGCCGTCGCCGCCGTTTGAAATTTCGGAAATCACGATTTACCGGAGCGAGCTTTTGCCGCACGGTTCGATTTACAAAGTAATTTCAAAAGTGAAATTAAAAACAGAAGAACAGAACGCGGACGAACGCTGATTTCCGCGGATAAATTTTTATGAAATTACAGATAAAACTTAAAACCTTAAAGTGATTTATTGGTTTTAGAAAATCCGTGTCTGTCCGCGTTTGTCTGCCTCTTATTTCTGCTGCAAATATTTTTCAATCGCGCTCGTAACGGCTTCACTCTCCGGCGTGTCTTTCGATGTGAAACGCGCGACGACTTTGCCGTTGCGGTCAACCAGAAATTTGTTGAAATTCCACGTTATATCGCCCGCAAATTCGGGATTCGTTTCCTTGCTCGTCAAAAATTTATAAAGCGGGTCCTGGTCTTCGCCCTTGACCGAAATTTTGGCGAACATCGGGAATTTTACTTTGTATTTCGATTCGCAAAATTCCTTAATTTCCGATTCTTTGCCCGGCTCTTGTCCGCCGAAATTGTTAGCCGGAAAGCCCAAAACATAAAAACCTTTGACGTTATATTTTTCGTAAATCGCCTGCAAGCCTTCGTATTGCGGCGTGTAACCGCACTTGCTTGCCGTATTTACAACCAGCAGAACGCTGCCTTTATATTTATTTAATTTAACGTCTTTGCCATCGATGTCGCGCATTTTGAAATCCAAAACAGACTTGGTTTTCATCTCAGCGGTCGGCGCTAAAACTCCGGCAAAAACTAAAATCAACAAAACGGATAATATTTTCAACATAATTTTTCTTTACTCCAAACAATTTCAAAAGTTTCTATGAACTTAAACTGACTTTTTACGGAAAGAAACGATACATTTCCTTACGGTGCAAAAACCTCGCAAAGATTGCTTCTTCGTTAATTATTTCGATACCGATTCGGTAATCTCCGATTCTGGTTCGGTAAAAGGTTTCATAACTTCTCAATTTTTTGAGATGATTTACGGCGGCGGGTTTTGTCGCAATCTTTACGTTTTCGATAACGACTTTAACCTTTTGTAAAACCTTTTTGTCTTTGATATTTTTCAAGTCTTTCACAAAACTCGCCTCATATTTGACTTTCACTTTTACCCTTTAAAATATCAAATATAATATTTTCATCGACAAAATCGTTTCTTCTGCCTTCGGCTACGGCGTTTGCCAAGCCGATTTCTTCCATCGCTTCCAGAATAATTTCGTGGAAAACGCCGCGTTTTTTAACCAGCATTTCGGAAATGACTTCGGCGAGAAGTTCCTTTGTTTTATCGTCGTTAATCGTAAGCTCCATTTTTAGCTTTCTCCGACGGTTTAACCGCCTAATTCTCTCGGCGGTCGCCCCGAAACCTGAGGCGCGCTCTTTTTGTCGTCCTTCTCGCCGGTTTCGGCGAAAACTTCCTTCATCGCGCCGATGCTCGACAACATACTCGACGTTTCCATCGGCATAAAAATCACTTTCGAGTTCTGCGTCCGCGCCATATCCCGCAAAGATTCGATATAACGCGCCGTAATCAAATACTGCGCCGTCTGCTGCGGGTCGCCGATTGCCTGCGCGATTTGCCCGATTGCCTGCGCTTCGGCTTGCGACGAGCGAAAACGAGCCTGCGCCGCGCCTTCCGCCGACAGAATCGCCGATTCTTTTTCGCCTTCCGAGCGCGTAATCGACGCCTGTTTTTCGCCTTCGGCGCGCGTTATCGCGGCTTGGCGCTCGCCTTCCGCCTGCAAAATCAGCGCGCGTTTGTTGCGTTCCGCCGTCATCTGTTTTTCCATCGTGATGCGAACGTCGTCGGGCGGCGTGATGTTTTTCACGTCGATGCGCGTAACTTTGACGCCCCATTTGTCGGTCGCTTCGTCGAGAATAAGACGAAGTTCGTTATTGATTTGGTCGCGTGAAGAAAGCGTGTGGTCTAAATCTAGTTTGCCGATAACCGAACGCATTCCGGTGAAAGTTAGCTGCACAATTCCGCCGACTAAATCCGCGATTTCATACGCGCATTTTATCGGGTCGGTGATTTGCCAGTAGATAACCGAATCGACGTTTATCATCACGTTGTCGCGCGTGATGACCGACTGCGCCGGCAAATCTATAAACTGCTCGCGCAAATCGAGCTGCGTCGTTCCCGGACGCGTGTTTGACCAGTAAACAGCGCGCGACGCTTCAAAAAACGGAACCATTATATTCATTCCGCTCTGCCCGACGCGGTGAAATTTGCCGAACCGTTCTATCAGCAGAACGGTTGACTGCGGCACGATTTTTATCGTTTTAGCCGCGATTACAATCAGCGCGATAGCGAGAAAAATTAAAAAACCAAGACCGAATATTTCCATTTGAAAACTCCTGAAAATCGTTTTTATCAATATAGCTTAATTATTTTTATTATACGATAGATATTTGAATTTACCGTTCTTTTTTCGCTGTTTTCTCATCGTCTATTATTTATCGCTCGCCGCCGAACGACTTACGGTTAGATTATTGACAATCATCCGTTGATAATCGATAAATATTAGCTGACGAATAAAAACTGACAGCCGGTAACTGATTATGAACATTAAACTTTCCGATATTCAGGAAGCGCGCAAAATTTTGCAGGACATTATTATTCCGACTCCGATTATACCGGACGAAAAACTGTCGAACGAAATCGGCGCAAAATCCTATTTAAAAGCCGAATGCTTGCAGCGCAGCGGCTCGTTCAAAGTGCGCGGAGCGTATAACAAAATCTCGCGTCTGTCGGACGACGAAAAAAGGCGCGGCGTCGTTACGGCGTCCGCCGGAAATCACGCGCAGGGCGTCGCGGTCGCGGCTCGTCTTCATAACACGAAAGCGACAATCGTTCTGCCGGAGAATGCGCCGCTGACGAAAATCACGGCGACAAAGGCGCAGGGCGCGGATGTTATTTTGTTCGGCGCGACATTCGATGAAGCGGTCGAATATTCGAGAGAATTGCAGGAAAAACACGGATTTGTCTATGTCCACGCATTTGACGACGATTTGGTTATCGCCGGACAGGGAACAATCGGCTTGGAAATCGCCGAAGATTTGCCGCAGACAAACGTCGTCGTCGTTCCCGTCGGCGGCGGCGGAATTATTGCCGGCATCGCCATTGCCGTCAAAAGTCTTCTTCCCGATGTCCGCGTCGTCGGCGTTCAGGCGGCAAATGTCGCGCCGGTCAACAAATCTCTGGCGGCTGGACACGCCGTCGAGATACAATTTCAGCCGACGATTGCCGACGGCATCGCGGTCAAGCGTCCGGCGGACAGAACGCTGGAAATCATCAAAGAATACGTCGATGAAGTTGTCGAAGTAACCGAAGAAGAAATCGCGCGCGGCATTTTTCACTGTGTCCAGAACAATCATTTAGTTGTCGAAGGCGCGGGCGCGGCGGGCGTCGCGGCGCTGCTGGCGGGAAAAATAAAAGTCGATTCGCGCGATACGGTTTGCGCCGTTCTGTGCGGCGGCAACATCGACGCCAATTTATTAGCCCGCATTTTAGAGCAGGTTTTGGTCCGGCAAGGTCGCTATATAATGTTGAAACTATTGGTTTTAGACCGTCCGGGAATGCTCGCCGCGCTGCTCAATCACGTCGCCGAAACGCGCGCCAACGTCATCGAGGTTTTCCACCGCCGCGCGATGTGGCTCGCTCCGTTAGGCAAAACCGGCATCGAAATGCTGCTCGAAGTCCGCGACGAAGAACACGGGCGCGAAGTTCTCAGCCATTTAGAATCTTCCGGCTACCACGTCGAACGCGAAGGTCAGGGCGATTGGGAAGAATAAATTAACGGCAAACGGAAAAGGGTAAATGAAGAAATATTCTTCATTTACCCTTTTCCGTTTTTCTCGTCTGTTACAGATTAGGCGAAAACTGCAACCGGAACAGGGCGTTCGACAGCCGCGCTTGTGCGGTTGCGCTTGATGTTTTCTATTTCGCGCAAGGTTTTTGCAGTCAGGTAACTTTCCCCGCAATGCGGACAGGAAACAATCGGCACATTCTCGACAACCAGTAAATCAACGCCTTTGCCGTAACTTCTCGTCGCGTGAATCATTCGCGCGCCGCCTTTCCCGCACACATCGCAAATTGTTTCTTCAATTTTTGTATTCATAATCTTCAAAATAAACCGTGATGATTACAACTTTGCCGGTCAAACTTAATTTTGCCACAACTACGATGCCCGCGTTCCGACAAAGACGTTTCAAATTTGAGAAAGTCCTAATTTATCTAATATTTTTTCACCAAATCTTCCGTGTAAAGCTCTCGGTAAGCACGGTAATTATTCATCACCTTAAAAACATAATTTTTCGATTCGGCAAAACCGACTTCCGCCACGAAGATTGCCGCCTCTTTCGGACGCGAACGCTCCAGCCAGCGCGCGGCGTTGTCTTCGCCGCCGTTGTAGCTCGCCGCAATCGCTTCGTATAAACCGCCGAATTGTCGTTTCAGCTCGGACATATAAACGCTGCCGACGGCGATATTCACATCGGGACGATATAAATCTTCGGCGTTGAGCGCGGGAAAACCGGCTTGTTTGTTGTATTTAAGAGCCGTGTCGAAAACCAGTTGGAGCAGACCGCGCGCGGCGGACGGCGATTTGGCGTCGGCGCGAAAACTGCTTTCCTGTTTCATAATCGCCAGTACGAAACGCGGGTCGATGTTTTTGGATTTGGCGTAACGAAGCAGTTCGGCGCGATAAACAATCGGATAATCTTTTGTGAGATTCGACAAACCAAGCGCGGTTTTTCTAGCGGTTTGCGGCGACAAAACATTTAATTTTTCAGCCGCCAAGCCGCCGTAATACGAATTAAAATTATTTGGAATCGCGGAATAAACCGCGATTGCTTCGGCGCGTCTGCCGGATTTTTCCAGCCCGAACGCCTTTAAATATAAAACTTCATTGGCGCTCGTCATCGAGTCCGAAAAATTTCTCAAGCGCAGCAGTTCGTCGGCGGCGACAACAACTTTATCGTATTTCTGGCGGAAAATTTCCATTCTCAAACGCGCTTGCAGAGCGTTTGTTTCAGCGGGCATTCCGGCAAATCTCTGCCTGGTTTTATCAACCCAAACGTTTGCTTCGTCGTATTTTTTCGCCTCGCGCAGAGCGTCGATAATATTTAAATGCGACGATTCGATTTTCTCGCCGTAGGGAAACATCGTCGTGTATTGCTCATAAATTTTCGCCGCTTCCGCGTTTTTGCCGAGACGCACCAGCGATGCGCCCTTAAACGCCAGACCTTCGCGCCCGTCTTTTGTGTTGAGAAAATCTTTCGTTAATCTGTCGAACCAGAAAACCGCTTTGTCATAATCGCGTTCCCACATATACGAGCGCGCGATGCCGAATAAAACTTTGGGCATCGCGGCGTCGTTCGGGTAATTGTCCAAAATCCTCTGCCAATGCGCGCGCGCTTCGGGAAAATGGCGGTTTGTTGAATAAACATCGGCACGCCAGAGATGTTCGGCGGCGGATAATGTCGAAAGTTGACCGCTCGCGTCGCGGTTTGTTTTGTCCTGTTCGACAGCCCGCGCCAGCACCGCGTCCGAGCGCGTTTGAGCGAGAATATTTAACGACAGGACAAATAGAAAGACGGTTAAAATTGCGAATCTTTTCATATTTGGAAATTTTTTGAACGATTTACAGAAAAATACTTTGGGAGATACAGCTTAACCGATTTTAAGACGCGGCGAAAATGCGGCAAGTTGCAGTTTGTTTCGGCGCGGAAGTTTTAGCTTTGATTTTTATTCCTTAATAAACGAAACTATAAAGAATTATTAACGATAATTCCGGCGCAGATTTTCGCGCATTCATCGATAAAATTTAATATCAAACAATTCAGGAGAAAAACACTGTGCATTTGCGTCGATTTTTTACATTTCTTTTAGTCTTATCGTGCGCCGGATTCGCCTTCGGGCAGTCGAAATCAAAGCCTTCGGACAAGTTTCGCCAGCTCGAAGAAATTCTGCCGACGCCGAACGAATACCGAGCCGCGTCGGGCGCGCCGGGCAATGAATACTGGCAGCAGAGAGCCGATTACGCGATTGATGTCGAGCTTGACGACGTTAATCAGCGTCTCGCGGGCAAGGAAACCGTAACGTATAAAAATCTTTCGCCCGACAGCTTGAGTTATATCTGGCTTCAGGTCGAGCAGAATATTTACGCCAAAGACGCCGATTCGCAGTTGACGCGCACGATGTCGGATTTAAATAACGTCTCGCCCGCGCAAATCGAACAGCTCGCCGCTCGCGAATACGACGGCAGAATAAATATTACAAACGTCAGCGACGCCCGAAACGCGCCGTTGCGATACACAATCGTCAAGACGATGATGCGCATCGATTTGCCCGCGCCGCTCGCGCCCGGCGCGACTTTCGTTTTCAACGTCGGCTGGAATTTTGCGATTAACAACCAGCGCGTTTTCGGCGGACGCGGCGGTTTTGAATATTTTCCCGCCGATAAAAATTACATCTACGAAATGGCGCAGTGGTTTCCGAGAATGGCGGCGTATAACGACGTATCCGGCTGGCAGCATAAACAGTTTCTCGGAAGCGGCGAATTTACTCTGGAATTCGGCGATTACACGGTCAGAATCACCGCGCCGAACGACCACGTTGTTTCGGCGACCGGCGTTTTGCAGAACCCGCGCGAAGTTTTAACCGCCGCGCAGATTGAGCGATTAAAACAAGCCGAAACCGTCCGCGAGCCGATGAAAATCATCACGCAGGCGGAAGCGACCGCAAACGAAACAAGCACGCCGACGGGCAAAAAAACGTGGGTCTTCAAAGCCGCAAACGTCCGCGATTTCGCGTTCGCGTCGTCCAGAAAATTCATCTGGGACGCTCAAGGGCATAACGTCGGCGGCAATAAAGTGATGGCGATGTCGTTTTACCCGAAAGAGGGAAATCCGCTCTGGGAAAAATATTCGACGCAGGCGATTATTCACACGTTAAATGTTTATTCGCGCTATTCGTTCACTTATCCGTATCCGGTCGCGCAAAGTATAAATGGACCTGTCGGCGGTATGGAATATCCGATGATTTGCTTTAACGGACCGCGCCCGCAAGCCGACGGCACTTATTCGGCAAACACGAAATACGGCTTGATTTCCGTCGTCATACACGAAGTCGGACACAATTACTTTCCGATGATTGTCAATTCCGACGAGCGCCAGTGGACGTGGATGGACGAAGGCTTAAACACGTTTTTGCAGTATTTAGCCGAACAGGAATGGGAAAAAAATTATCCTTCGCGTCGGGGCGAACCGGCAAATATCGCCGCTTATATGGAAAGCGAGGAGCAAGTGCCGATTATGACTAATTCGGAATCGGTCTTGCAGTTCGGCAACAACGCTTACGGCAAACCGGCGACGGCTTTAAACATCTTGCGCGAAACGGTAATGGGACGCGAAAATTTCGATTTCGCCTTTAAGCAATACGCGCAAAGGTGGAAATTCAAACGTCCGATGCCGGCGGATTTCTTTAGAACAATGGAAGACGCTTCGGGCGTTGACCTCGATTGGTTCTGGCGCGGCTGGTTTTACACGACCGACCACGTTGATATTGCAATCGAAAACGTGCGCCTGTTTCAATTAAGCTCGCAAAACCCGGAAGTCGAAAAAGAATTACAGCGCAAACAGGCAAACAATGCGCCCGTAACTCTTTCGCAGCAGAGAAATGCGAACATTCCGAAACGCATCGACGAATATCCGTCGCTTAAAGATTTTTATAACGATTACGACCGCTTCAAGAGTACAGACCAGGAACGCGCCGAATACCAGACGTTTCTCGGAACTTTAAGCGACCGCGAAAAACAAATCTTAAACGCCGGTTATTATTTCTATATTCTCGATTTGAAAAACGTCGGCGGGCTTGTGATGCCGGTTATTTTCCGCGTCGAATACGTTGACGGCTCGACCGAAGAAATTCGCATTCCGGCGGAAATCTGGCGCTACAATAATTACGACGTGTCGAAAATGATTACGACGAAAAAAGAAGTCAAAGCCTTTGTTCTCGACCCGAATCTGGAAACGGCGGACACGGATTTAGCGAACAACTTTTTCCCGCGCCGCACCGTTCCGACGCGCTTCGAGCTGTATAAAAACAGTCGGAATAACCCGAATAATCGTCGGCAGTAAAACCGTATGAAATACAAAAAAATCCTCACAATTTGTTTTTCGATTATTTTAATTGCAAGCCAGGCGGGAAGCGTTTTCCCGTTTGGCTTGCACATATATCACACCAGCCTGACGCGGATAAAATATAACGCTAAAGAAAAACTCGTCGAGATAAGCGTCCAGCTTTTCACGCACGATTTAACGCCGACGCTCGAACGCCGCGCGAAAAAACAAATCGATTACGAAAAAACGCCGGACATCGACAAGATTATTTTCGATTACCTGAACGAAAAGTTCGTTCTCAAAGACAAAAACGGCGCGGCGAAAAAGCTCGTCTGGGTCGGCAAGGAAGTCGAAGTCGATACGGTTTACGTTTATGTCGAAACCGCTTCGGACGAAGATTTGGAAAATTTCACTCTGCTGAACACGCTTTTTTTTGAATCGTTTCCCGAACAAACCAACCTTGTAACGACACGCTACGGTGAAAAAAAAGCCGATTTGTTGTTTAAATCAGGCGACAAATTTCAGGAAATCAAATCTTCCAATCCAAATGCGGAAAATCAGTAGAAAGCGAATTCGATAAGAATAAAAAATCAACAAACCGAACACCGGAAATTTATAAAAGGTAAAACCGAAATTGTTTTACTTTTTATTTTTTTACAATTCGCCGTGTTACAATTTTCAAAAATTATTACGTTTTTTTAATCAGGAGTTTTGAATGAAAATAGCATTGAACGGCGCGACGACGATGCGCGCCGATTTGGAAACCGACATCCGGGCGGCAAGCGCGGCGGGTTTTGATTTGATTGAAATCTGGGCGTCGAAGATGCGCGAATTTTTGAAAACGCATTCAATCGAAGATTTGAAAAATCTGCTCGCAGAAAACAACATCGAACCGTATTCGATAAATTCAATCGAGCATATTACGTTTATAAACGCCGAAGATTACGCGAAAATCAAAGCCGAAACCGAAGAATTCTCCGGCATCGCGGGCGCAATAAATTGCCCTTATGTCGTCGTCGTGCCGGGAAAATTGCCGGAAAATGCAGGCGAAGAAGAAATCATCGAAGAATCGGTCAAAGTTTTAAATGAGCTTGCCGACATTGCCGAAAAATACGGCGTCGGCTTGGCGTTTGAATTTCTCGGACAAGCCGATTGTTCGGTTCAAACGCTCGATTTAGACAAGAAAATTATCGAAAAAGTAAATCGCAAAAACGTCGGCTTGGTTATCGACACGTTTCATTTTTACGCCGGAAATTCGACGCTTGAGGCGATTGAAACCTTAGACCCGGAAAAACTTTTCGTCTTTCACATCAACGACGCCGAAGATTTGCCGAAAACCGATTTAACCGACGCGCACCGGCTTTATCCGGGCGAAGGAATTTTGCCGATAAAGGAAATCAAAAAAAGATTCGACAAAATCGGCTACGACCGAATGGTTTCAATTGAAATTTTTCGTCCCGAATACTGGAATCAAGACCCGTTTGAAGTGGCGCGAAAGGCGAAAGCGGCGACGGAAAAAGTTCTGGGTTTGACGCCGAAAACGGCAAACGCTTAAAGACAATTTGCCACAGGGAACACGGAGCGCGCAGAGACAAATTAGCCGCGAATTGCACGACTCTACACGAATAAGAAAACCAATAAAGCACGGCAGAATTTCAAATTATAAAAATAATTCCAAAATCATTGTCTTATTTTGTATTTAATTCGTTCCCATTCGTGTAATTCGCGGCTGAATATTTTTCTAAACCTCTCTGTATTCTCTGTCAACTCTGTGGCTCAAATTACTATGGAAAAAGTAAAAATCGGAATCGTCGGCACAGGTTATATCGGGAATGTCCACGCCAGAATTTTCGCCCGCGACGAGCGCGCCGAAATCGCCGCGCTTTACGACATCAAACCGGAAAGAGCCGAACGCACGGCAAAAACCGTCGGCGGCAAAGTCTGCAATTCACGCGAAGAATTGTTTGAAAACTGCGACGCCGTTCTGGTAACCGCGCCGAATAAAACACATACGGAAATCGCTTCGCAGGCGGTCGCGGCGGGAAAACACGTTTTCTGCGAAAAGCCTTTTTCAATCGGTTTGACGGACGCGAAAAAGCTATTGGACATCGCGCAAAACTCAAGCGGCGTTTTCCAGGTCGGACACAATCGCCGTTACGCGCCGGTCTATGCCAAACTCAAGGAACTTTTGAGCAGCGACAAAGCGCATTCGGCGCATATCAAAATGAACCGCGGCGAGTTGAAAAATCCGGTTTGGACAGGCGACACCAATGTTACCGGCGGTTTTCTGTATGAGACGACGATTCATCTTTTCGATATGATGCGCTTTCAATTCGGCGAAATCGCGGAGCTTGTCGCATACGGCTCGCAACACGAATATCCCGAATTGGACGAGTTTTCAATCATCTTTAAATTCAAAAACGGCTTTCACTGCACGTTCGCTTCGTCGTCGGACGCGAGCTGGCATTTTCCGTTCGAGCGCATCGAAGTTTTCTGTCATCATCGAACGATTTTAACCGAAGAAATGGAGCATCTTATCGACTCACGCGGAATGGACGCCAATTTTGAAACGCTGTCGTGGGCGATGACCGAAAAAGAAGAACGATGGGGTTATGTACAGGAAGACAAAGCGTTTATCGACGCGATTTTAAATGAAACCGCGCCGCCCGTAACCGCGCTCGACGGCTTTAAATCAGTTGAATTGGTCGAAAAAGTCTACGAAGCAATCAGAACAGGCGAGAAAGTTAAATTCGATTAAGTTTTCTCGTCAAAGAACTTTTTCAAACGATTGACGTAAAAGTTTTCGGCGGCGTTTTAATTGAAATTTGAAATCGGGAACTTGGAGTATATTCGAGATGATACAGTGTCAAAATTGCGGACAGGTTAACGCGCAGGCAAGCAACTTTTGCCGTTTTTGCGGAACGAAATTTTTGTCAGCGCAGATTTCGGTCAGTAATAATTTTGAGGAATCGCCGCCGCGCCCGTATTCGTGGAAAACCGATGAATTTCAGGTCGCTGACGCGCCGCGACAAAAATCGAGACAGATAAATCAGGTTCAGCCGCTCGTCAACCAGACTCCGTTTACCTATCAGCCGCCGCGTCCGCAGCCGCTCGTCTACCAAAAACCACAATCGCAAACCCCGGCTTACAATTCATACTGTCCGCGCTGTACCGGTCAATTTATCAGATACGAAAGAAAAATTTCCACCGCCGGATGGATTGTTTTTTCCGTTCTGCTGGTTACATTTCCGCCGCTTTTTTGGATTGGTTTTTTAATAAAAGAAGACATTAGAGTTTGTCAGGTCTGCAATTACAAAATAGCTTAACCGAAATTTAGCGGTAAAAATAACCTTTCGGATGTTCGATTTTAACCGCCGGATTAGTGCTGGAAACATCGATTTTATGATAACCCTTTTTAAAATGCGTGGATAGATACGTCAAAGCGAATTGGCGATTGAGAGCTGCGTTCAAATCCCGAAAAAACGGGTCGAAGGAAATGGGCGATGTCGAGCCTTGAAAAAAAGCGCGCCCGCCGGTTTCGTCTGAAAGACGATTGAGCGAGCCTTGACCGTTCAAAACCAGCATCGAATTGGCGTTATCGGTATAGCTGCCGGCGTTGTAAAACGAATAAACCGCGACGCCTTTTCTCTGCGCTCTGGCGATTGCGCGGTCGAGGTCGATACTTTGCGAAGGCGATGAGCTTTCGACGCCGCGCGATATATCCAAGCCGTCGGAAATCAGCAGAACGGCTTGTCTGCCCGTCGGCAGCGCGTCAAATCTTTTGAGAGCGTCATCAAGCTGTTCGTAAGGGTTGCTCGGCGCAACCGCGGACGAACCGACCACGATTCGCACTGATTTTGCCGCTCTGGTTAAATCGTCTGTAAATTTTTGCCGCGTCTGCATCGAACCCGAACGAAGATAGCCGACCATTACGCGCGAACCGCGCGGCAGATTAAGAATAAATTTACGAAGACTTGCCAGCTGTAAATTGACGTTCGCCGTTAAATCGTCCTGAATCAACACGGCTAAAGCCAGCGGCGCGCTGCTGCCGACGCTTCTAATCGATAAAACTACCTGCGGTTCATTATCTTCTTTAACGACAATATTTCCGGCTTCGATAAATTCTTCATTCTGATTTTCCTTTAATTCCTGTTTGGTAAAAATGGAGACGGGAATCGTTACCGTGCGCACCTTCCGGCTTTGTCTGGACGAATCGCCGTCGTCTTTTTCCTGCGCTGAAACGAAGCTGAAAAAAAACGATATAAAAATTAAAATCGCGGCAATTTTAGCTGAACTCTTATTAAACATACGCACGCTTTTTAGAAACTGGAACGAAATTTCATATCGCAATAATATAACATTTTCCATTGATAATTAAATTTTATGATGCGGCATATTGAATAAAGTTTGCGGAGTTTGTAGAGTAAACGGATAAATATGAACCAATTAGAGCGGCATTACGAAGTTACGCGCGGGGATTTGGCGAAGAATAAAGCGCTCGTTTACGGCGCGTGGACAGCGCCGGTTTTACTTGCCGCCATTCCGGCGCTCGTCTTTTTTATATTATTTCTGAGTGCCGGCTCAATACCATTCTTTTTTTGGAGTTTAGTATCGCTCGTTATCGGCGCGATTTTCGGATTGGTTGTAACGGGCGGGCTTTTATATTACCGTTCGCGCTGGCTTGCCGAAATTAAAGAACGCATTGCCGTCGACGGCGTAAAGGCGCACGAAGTCATTTGGTTCAAAAACGAATTGACAACCATCGAGAAAAAATCTCTAAAAGAAATAGAAGCGAAAAATCCGCCGCTTGCCGATGCTTTTCGCGATACATTGGCGGTTCGCCTGACGGCGGCGCGTATTTTGAAATCGACGAAAGAGGAAATTCTGCTGGTCAACCGGCGGCAAAACAAATTGAGATATTTGAAATCGGAAAATTCGACCGCTCTGCAAAGCGAACTGAAACAGGACGCGGAAAATCTGGAGAAAATAAAACGCGAAGCCGACGAAATGCGCGTCGAAGCCGAAACGCGCCTGCAAATGATTGACGCCGCTTTCCGGCGCGGCGCGAATTTAGCCGATTCGGAACTGACGTTAAAAAAACTCGCGGCGCGAACTTCCGAACTGCCGCTCGCGCTCGAATCGGCAAAAATGGAACAGGAAATCAGAAGGGAACTGGAGAAAGAGTTGGAAAGTGAAAAATAAATTTCGCCTTCTAATCCGGCTGTTCCAATCGCAGACGCGTAATTTTTCGGGCTTGACCTGTCGTCTCTTCAATTTCCACGACAACCGCGCAAATCCAAACGCCGCCTTTTGCGTGTTCGGCGCGGCGAGCGGGAAATTTTGTAAATCGTTCTAAAATCTGTTTCCTGTCCATACCGATAACGCCCGCGTAGCTGCCTGTCATTCCGACATCGGTAATATAAGCCGTGCCGCCTTCCAAAATTCGCTCGTCCGCCGTCTGCACGTGCGTGTGCGAGCCGAAAACGACTGAAACTCTGCCGGCGAGAAACCAGCCCATCGCATATTTTTCCGATGTCGCTTCGGCGTGCATATCGACGATGCGAATTTTTACGTCGTCGGGAATGGAGTTTATCGCTTCGTCCGCCGCGCGAAACGGGTCGTCAATCGGCGGCATAAAAACTCTGCCCAAAAGGTTCAAGGCGGCGATTTTATAACCGTTGATTTCGCCGATGAAAAGACCGTTTCCCGGCGTTCCCGGCGGATAATTCGCCGGACGAATCAGACGCGAATTTTTATTTATATACGGAATTATTTCCTGTTTCGAGAAAATATGATTACCCGAAGTCATCAAATCGACGCCGTTTGCGAAAAACTCGTCCGCTATCGCCGGAGTAATCGAAAATCCGCCCGCGACGTTTTCGGCGTTTATCGTTGCAATATCGATTTTATATTCATCGCGCAGCGACTGGATTTTATCCAATACGGCAAGTCTGCCCGGACGCGCGACGACATCGGCGATAATTAAAATGTTCATAAAAAGTAAAAAGTTTCGGGTTTCAAGTTTTAGAAGTAATCTAACTTGAAACCCGAAACTCGAAAAAAGTTGACGAAAGCCGAACCGCTCTGCCGTTCCGAACAGTTGAATTGAACCTATTTTCTCAATAGGTGGGTGGCTTTCTGTTTTCCCGAAAGAAAACATCGAAGCCGGATTCTATGGCAAATCCTTATCTGTGAAGGACTGCACCGAATTTCGGCATTAGCCTCCCGATAATTCAAGTGTTGGCTCAATTATTAGTGTGTTCGGTAACGAACAACCCAGAAAGAACTTTCGTCTGTCTCCGATTATAACACAAAGGAAAGCAATGGAAAACGGAAAACGAAAAATGGAAAATAAAGAATTTTTCTTTTAATTTTCCGTTTTTCGTTTTCCGTTTTTTTTCACTGTTCGCGCTCGACTTCCTGCGGCGCGGCTTCCTTGTGTTTAAGAACGCGGTCAAGCATTTCGGCGCATTCGGCGCTGCGGGACGCGAGCTGCGCGTCGGTTTGTTCCTGTAGATTTTTCAATTGATGAAATTCGTCGGCGATATGCAGCGCGGCGAGAATGGCGACTTTCAGCGAATCGACCGTCAGCGTGCCGCTCGATATTTCGCGCATTTTGCCATCGACGTATTCCGCCAGACGCATAATATATTCGTTGTCGCCGTCCGAACGAATATTATAAGTTTGATTGTAAATTTCCACTCTGATTGACTGCGCCACGTCTTCGGATTTACTTTTGCTCCCAAACATATTTCGTTACCTCCGCACCGCTTCCGCCACATCGGGTTCGATAACCGTTATCGCTTCGAGCATCGCTTCGACTTTCAACTGAATGACGTCGCGCTCGCTCAACAAATCTTCGACCTTTTCTTCGAGCCGCGTTTTTTCCGACAAAAGGCTGCTGACTTCGTGGCGCAAAGATTTCATCTCGCGCTCGATTCGGTCTTTTTCTTCGCGCATTTTTTTGGCGAATTCGATTGTCAAATAAATTTTGTCTTCGAGATGCGAAAATTTTTCCATTCCTGATAATCCCGCCATTCGTATTTTCTCCGCCGCCGTTAAATTAAAACTTCGGATTGATTATGTTTATTTTTATATGAAACTTCAAGTAATTTCTCGAAACAACGGTTAAAATCTTTGCTTCGCGCCGATTTCCGATTCGATGTTCTCTAAAATTCGAGCGTGAATACCGGCGACCTCTTCTTCGAGCAAAGTTCGCTCGTCCGAGCGGTATTCGAGCCGAATCGTAATCGAACGCTCGTCTTCGGCAACGCCTTTGCCTTCGTAAACATCGACGAATTCGACTTTTTTGAGCAGCTCGAAATTTTCCCTTTCAATTGCTTTATCGATTTCGGAAAAACTAACGCCGCGCTTTGCAATCAAGGACACATCACGAACAATTGACGGAAAAACGGGCAGCGGTTTATATAAAATGTTTTGCTGTTTCGCTTGCAGAAGCGTTTGCAAATTGATTTCAGCGACAAAAACAGGCTGTTTAAATTTATAAGCCGCCGCGATTTCATCGTCTAGTCGCCCGATTGTTCCAATCGCTTTGCCGTTAAATGTAACTTCCGCTGACTGACCTTTGCGAAGATGTTTCACGTCTTTTGCAGCGAAGTTCAACCTGGGCAAATTCAGTGAACTTACAGCTGATTCGAGCGCGCCTTTCGCATCGTAAAAATCAAGCTCTCGCGCCGTTCCCGCTTTATTTTCCGAAACTTCGCCGCCGCTGACCACAAGCGCGAAAAGCTCGCGCTCGTTCGGCAAATCGTTTTCTTTCGAGGAAGCGGAAAAAACCTTGCCGATTTCAAAAAGTTTTATGTCTTTGCGCTGATGATTGAAATTCGTCCGCACCGCGTCGAGCAAGCCGGAAAGCAGCGTCGGACGCATCCGAACCGCGCCTTCGATAATCGAATCTTTCAGGGAAATAAATTTTTCGTTCAGATTTTCCTGAACAAAGTCGGGAATCAATTCAAATTTTCCGTCCGTTTTAGAATCGATAAAACTGTATGAAATCGCTTCGTCAAAACCGAGATTCGCCAGAGTTTTCCGCATCTCACGCTTGCGCGGCTCGTCCGGTTGGAGTTCGCCCGCGCTTTGTGAAGGCGGCAATTCTTCGCGGATATTCTCGTAACCGACAATTCGCGCGACTTCCTCGACCAAATCTTCTTCAATCGCCAAATCGTGCCGCCAACTCGGAGCGGTGAAAATATTTTCACGTCTCTGCTCGATTCCCAACGCTTTCAGAATTCTTAAAGTTTCCGCTTTTTCGACACTTAATCCGGTCAACCTTTTAACGGCAAATTGAATATCGCGCGATTCGATTTCGTTTGCCGTAAATTTCACCGGATAAACATCGACAAAATCTTCGGCTGTTCCGCCCGCCAACTCGCAAATCAATTCGACTGCGCGGTTCGATGCGCGAACGAGATTTTCAATATCGACACCGCGCTCGAAACGATAGTTTGCTTCGGTCGAAAGATTCAATTTGCGCGAAGTCTGACGAATGTTTTCTCGTTTGAAAAAGGCGGCTTCGAGCAAAACATCGGTTGTTTCATTGGTAATCGACGAATCGAGTCCGCCCATAATTCCGGCGACGGCGACAGGTTTTTCGTGGTCGCAAATCGCCAGCATCGTGTCGTCCAATTTGCGCTCAACTTCGTCCAAAGTTTTAATCGTCTCGCCGTTTCGAGCGCGGCGAACGACGATTCGATTTTCCGCCAGCTTTTTCAAATCAAACGAATGCATCGGCTGACCGAGTTCGTGCATAACGAAATTGGTAATATCAGCGACATTGTTAATCGAACGCTCGCCAACGGCTTCGAGCCGTTTGACCAACCATTCGGGCGACGCGGCGATTTTTACGTTTCTAATAATGCGCGCCGTAAAACGCGGACACAAATCGGCGTCCTGAATAGTAACAAGATTTTGCGATTCGCCGTTTACAGGTTGCCCGTCGTAATTCGTAATCCGTAATCCGCTATTCGTAATCGCCGCAACTTCGCGGCTGACGCCCAGATGCGACAGACAATCGGAACGGTTCGACGTTAAATCAATATCGAAAACAAAATCGTCGCCCGCTTCGTGAATGCCTTCGACCGCCAAACCGACATTCGTCAGCTTTCGCGCCAATTCCTGCGGCGATAAATCCGTTTCAACCAAATCTTTCAGCCAGTTGTAACTGATGTTCATAAAATAAAAATTTTAAGCTAAATATCTTCTTTGTCAGACAGCAAAATATTCTTGATTTTTTCAACAGCTTTTTTTGCAGAATCTTGTTTGACTGTGCCTTCTTTCGCTAAGGCTCTGATTTTAAGAACTATTCTATCTGATAAATTAACAACAACCATCAAATGAACTATTGTCGGATTTAAATTCATTGAACCTGAACCAACAAAAAACGATAAACTATTATTTTCTTGTTCATTAGTGAATTCATCGGTGAAGCGAACAAAATTTGAAAGTTTTTTTAACAAAAAATCATTTAACCGAGAGATTGAAATATTTAACTCAACTGATTCTTCATATATCTCAACGGGTAAAAATCTTGCTGTGAAACGTGAGCCGATGCCAAAAAATAATGGCAGGAGATTACCGATTTCTCTTCGTAAGGCTTTTTCCTCTCTTTTTGTGGCTAACATTGAATTATCTAAACTGCTCCAAAAATCTCACGTCATTTTCAAACATCAGGCGAATATCGTCGAGCGAATACATCAGCGCGCACATTCGTTCCAAACCTAAGCCGAATGCAAAGCCGGAATATTCCTGCGGGTCAACATTGCAGGCGCGTAAAACGTTCGGGTGAACCATTCCCGAACCGCCGAGTTCAATCCAGCCAGAACCTTTGCACGGTCGGCAGCGTTCCGTTTCAAATACGCCTGTGCCGCCGCATTTGAAGCACGAAAAATCGAATTCTGCGCTCGGTTCGGTGAAAGGAAAGTAACTTGGACGCAAGCGGATTTTTGTTTCTTTACCGAACAGACGGCGCAGAAATTCGAGCATCGTGCCTTTCAAATGCGCCATCGTGATTCCTTTTTCGACGCATAAACCTTCGACCTGGTGAAACATCGGAACGTGTGTCGGGTCGGGCGTGTCGCGGCGGAAAACTCTGCCGGGCGCGATGATTCTGAGCGGCACGCCGCGCCTCTCCATTGCACGAATTTGCACGGTCGAAGTCTGCGAGCGCAGCGCAAATCCGCCGGTCGTGTAAAACGTGTCCTGCGATTCGCGCGCCGGATGACCTTCGGGAATATTGAGCGCGTCGAAATTGTAATAATCGGTTTCAATCTCGCGGTCGTCTTCAATCGAATAACCCAAGGAAACGAAAATTTCTTCGATGCGCTGGCGCAGAATCGTCAACAGATGCAGATGCCCTTGTCTGGTTCTGGTTCCGGGCAAAGTTACGTCGATGCGCTCGCGCTCGATTTTAGCGTCGGCGATAAATTTCTTTAAGCTGTTTTCCGCTTCTTCAATCCGGGTGGAAATTTCCCGTTCAACCGACTGCACAAATTGTCCGAACGCGCCTTTTTCTTCGGGCGCGATTCTTCCGATTAGCTTTCTCGAACCGGCGAGTTCGGATTTTTTGCCCGTGTGTTTTATTTTTAATTCGCCGAGTTCTTTCAGCAGATTTTCGACTTCGTCTAAACTTAAACCGTCAATTTCGCCGCGTTGTAAATGTGCGAAACGCGCGAAGTCGGTTTCAAAATTTTCGCGGATTTGTTCGATTATTTTTGTTTCTTCAGACATAAAATACAAAAATCTAAAATTATTTTTCCGTGTAATAAGCCAGCGAAAAGACAATTAAAATTATTCCGATAACAAACAACAGGAAAGAAATAATTTGCGGATAATTTCTTCCGCTATAAAGATTAACGGCGAAAAAGACTGCCGTCAGAAAACAACAAAAAGCGCCGGTCGCAGTCAATAATTTTGCCGATTTTCTGTTCATCGAAATTGAAAAACGATTGTAAATCAGAAAAATAAAACCGCGAAATTGGATAAAAAATAAAGCGTTCGGCTTTTAACTCGAACGCTTTGCAGATATTTCTAATCTTCTTTTGAAAGACGATTTAAGCTGACGGCTGGCTGCTGATTGCGTTCTTAACCTGTCCGGCTAAACTCGCGAAGGCTTCCGGCTGTTTGACGGCTAAATCGGCGAGAACTTTTCGGTCGAGCTGGATTTCGGCGACTTTTAAACCGTGCATAAACTGCGAATATTTCATTCCGTTCAAGCGGCAGGCGGCGTTGATGCGGACAATCCACAGTTTGCGAAAATCGCGTTTCTTTAATTTGCGTCCCGTGTAGGCGAAATTTAAGGCGCGTTCAACCGATTCTTTCGCCTGTCGGTAAAGTTTCGATTTGGTTAAGTAATAACCTTTGGCTAGTTTTAATATTTTTTTGCGCTTATTGGTGCGCTTATTTCCACGTTTTGCTCTAGGCATAGTTTCACTCCTTTCAGTCGTTTGAAAGGATAAAGGGTAAAGGCTTAAGGATAAAATTTCTCAAAATATTTATCCCTTATCGTTTATCCTTTATCCTTTTTTAATTCCTTCCATACGGCAGCATTTTTTCGACGCGTTTCTGGTCGCTTTCGGAAACCAATGTGTCGATGTCAAGATTGCGTTTTCGCTTCGGCGACTTGCTGGTCAAAATATGGCGCGCATACGCGTGTCCGCGTTTGAATTTGCCCGATGCGGTCGAGCGAAAACGCTTTGCCGCGCCTTTATGTGTTTTTAATTTCGGCATTTTTATTACTCCTTTAATTTTCAGCCGCAGAGTTCATAGCGAACTCAGAGAGAGTAAAATTAAAATCTTTCTTTCGATTTTCTCCGTGAACTCTGCGGCAAACTTATTCTTTCTTTGCGGCAGGCGCTTTCGCCGGCGCTTGAACTTTTTTCGGCACGAAGATGACGAACATTTGATAGCCTTCCATTTTCGGCGTAACTTCCACGTCGGCAATGTCGGCTAAATCGTCGCGCAGTTTGGCGAGCAGATTCGCTCCCAATTCGCGATGCGTCATTTCTCTGCCGCGAAAAGCTATTGTAGCGCGAACTTTATCGCCGTCGGCAATCCATTCGCGGGCGCGTTCCTTGCGATAACCGTAATCGTGGTCGTCCGTTCCGGGTCGAAATTTAATTTCCTTGACCGTAACGGTAACCTGTTTTTTCTTGGTTTCCGTCGCCTTTTTCTTTTCTTCGTAAAGAAATTTTCCGTAATCGATAATCCGGCAGACCGGCGGTTTGGCGTTCGGCGCGATTTCTACCAAATCCTTGCCTTCGTCGCGGGCGCGCTGGACGGCATCGCGTGAATCCATCACGCCTAACTGCTCGCCGTCTTCGTCGATGACGCGGACTGACGGAACTCTAATCCGCTCGTTTGTGCGGTGTTGCGGTCCTTTAAAGCGAACCGGACGGTTTTTACTGAATCTGCTTGCTATCGCTGCACCTCTCTTTTTTAGAGTTGCAGAGTTGCGGAGTTTTCAGAGTTGCAGAGTTGAAAAATAACTCTGGAAACTCTGGGAACTCCGCAGCCCTGCAAACTCAGCCATTTGTTAGAGCGCGGGTTTCTTTCAATTTACGCGCCATTTCTACAAAATCTTCCAAACTCATCGCGCCCAAATCGCCGTTTACTTTTTCTCTGACGGCGACGTTGTTCTCTTCCAATTCCTTATCGCCCAAGACGAGCATAAAGGGAACTTTCTGCAACTGCGCGTGGCGAATCTTTGCGCCGATTTTATCACTTTTATCGTTTAACTCAACGCGGAAACCGAGTTTTTTCAATTCTTTCGCCACATTTGCGGCATATTCGTTAATTCGGTCGGTAATCGGCAAAACCGTAATTTGCACGGGCGCGAGCCAGAAGGGAAACGCTCCGGCGAAATGTTCGACGAGAACGCCGAAAAATCTTTCGATTGAACCGAACAAAGCGCGATGAATCATAATCGGGCGATGTCTTTGTCCGTCGTCGCCGGTGTATTCGAGTTCAAATCTTTCGGGCAGATTCCAGTCGAGCTGAATCGTGCCTAACTGCCAGATTCTGCCGATTGCGTCTTCGATTTTGATGTCGATTTTCGGTCCGTAAAACGCCGCTTCGCCTTCGATTCTCTCGTAAGAAATGCCGCGTTCCTTGAGCGCGTTCGCCAGCGCGGTTTCGGCGTTTTCCCATTCCGCGTCCGCGCCGAGATAAATTTTATTTTCGGCATCGCCGCGCACCGAAAGCTCGAATTTTACTTTGTCGAAACCGTAAGTTTCAAAAACTTTAATGGCGAAATCCAGACAATCGGCGACTTCTTCGCGCACCTGGTCGGGACGAACAAACAGATGCGCGTCGTCAACCGTAAACCCGCGAACGCGCATCAAGCCGTGCAGAGTTCCCGATAATTCGGCACGGTAAACCGTTCCCATTTCCGAATATCTCTGCGGCAAATCACGATAGGATTTCGGCGAAGCCTTGTAAATTCCGATGTGAAACGGACAGTTCATCGGTTTCAGGCGAAATTCGTCTTCGTCGCCTTCGATGTGCGTCGGCGCGAACATCGAATCGGCGTAATTTTCTTCGTGTCCCGAAATTCTCCAAAGCTCGCGTTTAGCAATATGCGGCGTGAAAACAAAGCTGTAACCGCGTTTTTGCAGTTCTTCCTTCAAAAGACTTTCCATTTCCATCCGAATCGCCGCGCCTTTCGGATGCCAGAGAATCAAGCCTTGCCCGTAATCGTCCTGAATCGAAAACAAATCCAACTCTTTACCGATTTTTCGATGGTCGCGTCGTTCGGCTTCTTCGCGCTGCTTTAACCACGCGTCGAGTTCTTCCTGTGTCGCAAAAGCAGTTCCGTAAATCCGCTGCATCTGCTGGTTGTTCGCGTCGCCTTTCCAATACGCGCCCGACAAGGCAAGCAATTTAAATGCTTTTAATTTATTCGTATTCGGAACGTGCGGACCGAGACAGAAATCGACAAACGTCGTGTTGTCAATATGATACGCGGTTGCGGTGTCGCCCGCTTTTTCGTTTATCAGTTCGCATTTAAGCTGTTCGTCGCGTCCGGTGAAAAGCTCGACAAGCTCGCCTTTGCTCATTTCTTCGCGCCGATACGCCAAATTTTTCTTGGCAATCTCGCGCATTTTCTTTTCGATAATCGGTAAATCTGCTTCGGTCAAAGTTTGCGTGGCGATAACGTCGTAATAATAACCGTAACGCGGGTCGTCCATCAGCGCGGGACCGACGCCGAGCTTTGTGCCGGGAAATAATTCGAGAACCGCCGCCGCTAATAAATGCGCCGCCGAATGACGAATCACTTCCAAGCCGTCGCGCGTTTCCGGCAAAATCGGTTCGATTGACAAAACTTCGTCAGTTGCCGACAACTCGAAAGACAAATCGACTTCCTCGCCGTTGACCTTTGCCGCCAGAGATTTTCTCAGTAAATCGCGGTCAAACGACTTCAGCGCGTCCGCCACGCTCAACGGCGCGGGGAAACTTCTCCGGTTTTCTCCGACTTTTACGTTTAATTCGCTCATATATTTGTTAATCGAAAATGGTTATACAAAAACTTTCCACATATAAACTATGCAAAGCCGATTTTTATAAACCAAACGAATTATCGATTGACGATTAACAACCTACTACTCGAAAAAGATTTGATTTGATAAGAGCGACTTTGCCTGAGCGTCCAAAACGAACGCCGATATTACGCGCCGTTAGAAGCGCGTCGTAGTAGTTATAAAAAATGCAAAGTTCTTAAAAAGCATCGTATCAAAAAATAGAAATTGGTAGGCAATAGCAGAGTTGAACTGCTGACCCCCACCGTGTCAAGGTGATGCTCTACCACTGAGCTAATTGCCTGAGTCCCAAACTAGAACGCTTAATTTTCAAAGCGAACTTATAAAATAGCGAAACAAACGAAAGGCTGTCAAGTTGCGGGTGAATTCCCGCACGCGATAACATAAACTACCGGAAGTTGTATCAACAATTCGTAATTCAGCCTTTGCGTAACTTTGCGTCTTCACTTTGCGTTCCTTTGCGTTACTAATTTTTTTGTAACGCAAAGGAACGCAAAGACTTACGCAAAGAACGCCGGGTGATTTTTGAAGCAGCTTCTAAAACAAACGACAATGGAGAATACATTTTGATAAAAGCGGCAATTTTCGACATCGACGGAACATTAATCGATTCGGTGGACGCGCACGCCGAAGCGTGGCAAAAGGCGTTTAAGGAATTTGGAAAGGAAATAAAGTTTTACGAGCTGCGTCGGCAGGTCGGCAAAGGCGGCGACACTTTTTTGCCGGTTTTCCTGACGCAAAAGGAAATCAGGGAATTCGGCAAAGACGTGGAAGAATATCGCGGCGAGGTTTTCAAAAAAGAATTTCTGCCGAAAATAAAGCCGTTTCCAAAAGTGCGCGAGCTTTTCCTGAAAATAAAAAAAGACGGAAAACGAATCGCGCTGGCAAGCTCGGCGAAAACCGACGAACTAGAAGTTTATAAGAAAATCGCCGATGTCGGAGATTTAATCGAAGAACAGACTTCAACCGACGATGCGGAAAAATCCAAACCGTATCCAGACATTTTTCAAGCGGCGCTCGACAAACTCGAAGGCGTCAAACCGGGTGAAGCACTGGTAATCGGAGATACCTGTTACGATGTCGAAGCAGCCGTTGCCGCGAAAATTAAATCCGTCGGCGTTCTGACCGGCGGTTGGACGCGAACCGAATTGCTGAAAACCGGCGCTCTCGAAGTCTACAAAGACGCGGCGGAGATTTTGAAATATTACAAAGATTCGCCGATAGCGAAAATATAACCACTGTGATAACTGATTTCCTTGTATCGAATTCATACGAAGAATTTCAATCGAATTTTTTTTATATACAAAAACACTTAAAAGATGTTATGTTCATTGAGAAATCTAAAAATATAAATATCTGGCACATACATTGCATTCGCAATTGCACAGGTAAGATGCCTAATCAAGCGGTAAAAGAAAAGGCAAACAATCCTTTAGATTTTCTTAAAAAAAGTAAACAGGTTACGGAGGAAAAACAATGCTTATTAATTTAATTATTTGGTTGGTTATAGGATTTGTCGCTGGATACTTGGCGAAGCTGATTATGCCGGGTCCCGATGGCGGTGGTGTTATCTTAACGACAATTCTCGGAATCGTCGGAGCAATGGTTGGAGGTTTTCTCGGCGGGCTTTTATTTGGTAACGGGTCCAGCATAAATGATAACAATTTCAGCATTATGAGTTTGATTTTTGCGATTGTCGGCGCGATTGTCGTTCTTGCGGTTTATCGTTTGGCAACGGGTCGAAGCGTTACGAGCTAATCGTAAAATTACAACTTAATTAAAAGCTAATCGAAATAATTTCGGTTAGCTTTTTTTATTTACACGCGCCGCAAAATCTGTGCATTGCGATGGCGACAAGTTTTGTCGTCCGATTATCAATATCGAAATTCGGATTCGTTTCGGTAAATTCAATTATCCGGGTTTGCGCGTTTTCGCCTGCGAGTTTCGCCAGTTCGACGAATTCTTCAGCCGTTAAACCAATCGGCGAAGCGGCGGAAACGCCGGGCGCGTCCGAAGCGCGAACCGAATCGACATCGAAACCGAAAAAGAAACTCATTTCGCGTATGTTTTTCCGGTTTATAAACATTGCTTGAAAATCAGCCGCCATTTTGACGAAATTATAACCGGCGTTGCGGCGCATTTTCTCTAAACTCGCCAGATTTACGCTTTTACGTTTCAAATAATCAAAATAAAATTGCGAATTTGCCTGAGACTGATACGCCGTTTCAAAAAAGTTTTCAGGTTTTACAAATTCTTCTTCCAAAAGCTGACGATACGGCGTGCCGCTGTTCGGCGGAAAATCGGCTCGAACGTCGAAATGCGCGTCGATATTAAAGGCAATCCAATTTTCAAAACCGAAAACTTTCGCCATCGCTCGCCCGTCGGCGTAAGAAATATCGTTGCCGCCGCCGAGAATGATTATTTTTTTTCCGTCTCTTAATATTTGTTCGACGATTTCCGTATGCGTTTCGTGAGTTTTTTCTAAAGTTTTCTGAATAATCGTGTCGCCGATGTCGAAAATCTTTGCGTCAACTCCGAAATTAGTAAGTTTATAAAACTGTGTCCGAATCGCGTCGGGAGCAAGCGCCGCGCCGACTCTGCCGCCGTTTCGCCGCACGCCTTCATCCTGCGGACAGCCGAGAATAATTATTTCAGAAGCGGCATAAACGTCAATTTCACGTGAAACGATTTCGCCGAGACGAATATCGTTCGCGTCGTTTTTTTGAAAAAACAAATCCCTGTTCGGACGTGTCGCGCGTTGAAAAATATCGGTCATAATTTGCCAAAAGTTTTCGGGTAAGCTATAAGTATCTTTACGCGATTTTTGGAAGTCAAACACGTTTTATGAAAAACTTTCGCACTCAATCCGGCACAGAAAATTCGTGGCAAAGCGGATTATTTCGGCATTGTGCGGCAACTTCTTTCTAAAAGCGCGAGACTTAAAAAGTCTTAAGAATAAATTTTTTAGAAGTCCTGTTGCCGAAAATATAATTTTCGGCAACAGGACTTTTATTTTTGAAATCAGGTTTTATGCAGGATTTTTACAAATACAATTTGATTCGCCCCGAATGGCTTCTAAATTCGCCGGAGCGAACCGACGAGCCGCCCGCTAAAGGCTTGCGCGGATTGCTTTTGCGTCTCATACAAGGACAAAATCTAAGCCGCGTCGAAGCTGCGCAGTTGTTAAATCAACTGCTCGACGGCGCGGCGACCGACACGCAGATTTCCGCCGCGCTCGTCGCGCTCGCCATCAAAGGCGAAACCACAGACGAACTGGCTGGAATGGCTGAAGCAATGCGCGCTCATTCAGTTAAAATCAAATCGAAACACACCGATTTTATCGACACGGCGGGAACTGGTTCGAGCCGCGTCAAAACTTTTAACGTTTCGACTGCCGCCGCATTTGTCATCGCCGGCGCGGGTTTGCCCGTCGCCAAACACGGAAGTAAAGCCGCGACTTCAAAATCGGGAAGCGCCGACGTTTTATCGGCGCTCGGCGTAAATGTTTCGGTAAGCCGCGAAACGTCCGAAAAATGTCTTAATGAAATCGACATCTGCTTTATGTTCGCGCCGCTTTACCACGCTTCGACAGCGCGAGTCGCCGCCGTTCGCCGCGAGCTTTCCGTTCACACGACTTTCAATCTGTTGGGTCCGATGACGAATCCGGCAAACGCGCCGTTTCAAATTATGGGCGTTTGGCACGAAGCGCTCGTCGCGCCGGTTGCCAAAACTCTGGCGGCTTTAGGAATCAAACGCGCCTGGGTTGTTCACGGTCTTGACGGCTTGGACGAAATCACTGTTTCCGATAAAACATCGGTTGCGGAAATTACAGCCGATTATATAAAGTTTTTTGAAATTACGCCCGAACAATTAGGCTTTACGCGAGTTGAAACAAGCGAACTGGAAAATATTCGCGGTGGAAATGCGGATGACAACGCAAAAATTATCAGGGAAGTTTTAGAAGGAAAACGAACAGACGCGGCGCGTTCTCTGGTTGCGATAAACGCGGCGGCGGCGCTGTTTGTCGGCGGAAAAGCGGAAACTCTGGAGCAAGCGGTCGAGTTGGCGCAAAAAAGCATCGACGACGGAAGCGCTTTTGCAAAACTCGAAAAGTTGATTGAATTAACTAACGAAAACGAATAACATTTTACGCGCTTTGCGCCTTTGCGGGAAAATATTTTTATAAAATTTATGACACGAACAGCGGAACAAACGACTTACCTGACAAAAATTTTGGGAAAAAGACGCGAGCGAATTGAAGAAGATTTTGCAGGTGTTTCAATTGAAGATTTGCGCCGCGAAGCGTTTGAAAAAAGAGCAAACGCCGAATCGAATCGTTTGCAAAAAGCGCTGGAAAATACGGAAAGAACAAATATTATCGCCGAGTTCAAGCGCGTTTCGCCGTCAAAAGGCGCGATAAATACTGACGCGAAACCGGAGGAAATCGCCCAAAAATATTTTGAAAACGGCGCGGCGGCGATTTCAGTTTTGACTGAACCGGATTTTTTCGGCGGCTCGTTTGAAGACTTAAAAGCAGTTGTCGCCGCGACGAACAATCAAATTCCGGTTCTGTGCAAAGATTTTATCTTCGACGAGAGACAGATTTTCCAAACCGCAATCGCGGGCGCGTCGGCGATTTTGCTGATTGTCGCCGCTTTTGCCGAAACGGAAATTGATAAATTAAAAAATTTGTTTGATTTGGCGGGCGAACTCGGCTTAGATGTTTTAGTCGAAGTTCATACAAAAGAAGAATTAGAAGCTGCCGGACAAACGGGAGCAAAAATCGTCGGCGTCAATAATCGTAATTTGCAGACGTTCGCCGTTTCGCTCGGAACGTCCGTCGAACTAATAAATTCCGCGCCGCGAGATGTGATTATGATAAGCGAAAGCGGTTTGAAGACGCGCGAAGACATTTTACGCTTGAAAAATCTGGGTTTCAGAGGTTTTTTGATTGGCGAAACTTTAATGCGTTCGGGAAATATAGAGCGGGAATTAAGAAGTTTAGCCGCAGATTCACGCGGATAAACGCGGATTTTTGAAGAATGATGAGAAAAGCAAAATCAAATCCTGCTTTTATCCGCGTGAATCTGCGTTCATCTGCGGCTGATAATTCTTAAAAATCTTCGCAACTGAAAATCGTATGACAAAAGTAAAAATCTGCGGCATTACAAATTTAGAAGACGCGCTTTTGTCCGAAAAATTCGGCGCGGACGCGCTCGGCTTTAATTTTTACCCGAAAAGCCCGCGTTATATTTTGCCCGAAAAAGCGCGTGAGATTATCGAACAACTGCCGCCGGAAATTTTGAAAGTCGGCGTTTTCGTCAACGAAAGTTTAGAGAAAACAATTGAAATCGCCGTAACTGCTAAACTTGACGCCATTCAACTGCACGGCGAGGAAACGCCCGAATTTGCTAAAGAATTAAAGGCGAAAACGAATCTCGAAATCATCAAAGCCTTTCGCGTCTCCGAAAATTTCAAGCCCGAAGACGTTTTGCAATACGCGGTTGACGCCGTTCTGCTCGACGCTTATTCTCGACACGAACACGGCGGAACGGGCGAAACTTTCGATTGGGAGATTGCAAAAAAGGTGCAGGCGATTTTTCCAAAAATGTATCTTGCCGGCGGACTTTCGGTAGAGAATGTTGAAGAAGTAATTAAAAATATTTCGCCGTTCGCTGTTGATGCTTGTAGTTGTTTGGAAAAATCAAAAGGCAGAAAAGATTTAATTAAAGTTGAGACCTTTGTTCGCGTTGTGAGGACACCAAGTTTATTTGATACCGGACTAAACCAATTTGTAGATTTTGTTAGAAAAGATTTTCATTTTTTGGAAACTGAATATGGCTTTAAACTTACAGAAGCGAAGACGAATTACAGTAATAGCTCAGTTCGTTATGAATCGAAAAAAGTTTTTGTTGGAGTTTATTATTGTCCAGCGCGATACGAATGTGATGCTGCAATGGGAGTTATTTCCGACGACACACGAAGTTATTCTATTGGCGAATTATTATCTTTAGAAGCTAATTTTGATTTGTCTCCGAATTATACTTTTGAAAATTTAACTCAAGCTGAAATAACTGAAAAGGATGTTTCTTGGTTTGCTTCGGTTCTGCATAAATACGGCGGAAAATATTTGAATGGCGATACAGCCGCATTTGAAAAACTAAAGGAAAATAGAGAAATAAAAAGCGAAGAATACACGCAAGGAATAATAAATAAACAGCAAAGACAAAAAGCAGATAAAGCGTGGAAGCGAAAGGATTATGGCGTTGTTGTCGAAATCTATAAATCAATAAAAGAGTTTCTCTCACAAGCAGAAAAGAAAAAGTTAGAGTATTCGGAAAAAGCAAAATTAAAATGATTGATTCACAAAATTTTCAACCCAACGAACTCGGTTACTGGGGCGAATTCGGCGGGCGGTTTGTTCCCGAAACGCTGATGTCGCCGCTTGAAGAATTGACGAGCGCGTATTTTGCGGCGCGCGACGACGCGGATTTTCAAAGTGAATTTCTGCAATTGTTAAAGGATTTTTCCGGTCGCCCGACGCCGCTTTTTCACGCGAAAAGGTTGTCGGAATCGCTCGGCGGCGCGCAGATTTATCTCAAGCGCGAAGATTTGGGACATACCGGTTCGCACAAGATAAATAACGCCGTCGGGCAGATTTTGCTGGCGCGGCGAATGGGTAAAAAACGGATTATTGCCGAAACCGGCGCGGGGCAGCACGGCGTGGCGACGGCGACGGTGTGCGCGCTGTTCGGGCTGGAATGCGTTGTTTATATGGGGACGGAAGATATGCGGCGGCAGGAATTGAACGTTTTTCGGATGCGTCTGATGGGCGCGGACGTGCGCGGCGTAGGTTCCGGTTCGCGGACGCTGAAGGACGCGATAAACGAAGCCTTGCGCGATTGGGTGACGAACTGCGATTCGACTTATTATCTGCTCGGTTCGGCTTTGGGTCCGCATCCGTATCCGCTGATGGTCAGGGATTTTCAATCGGTTATCGGCAGGGAATCGCGCGAGCAGATTTTGGAACAAACCGGCGATTTGCCCGACGCGCTGGTTGCCTGTGTCGGCGGCGGCTCGAATGCGATTGGACTTTTCCATCCGTTTTTGAACGATGAAAATGTGCGAATGATTGGCGTCGAAGCGGGCGGCAAAGGCAATAATCTGGGCGAACACGCGGCGCGGTTTAATAAAGCGGGCGGCGGGAAAATCGGAGTTTTGCAGGGAACGAAAAGTTATCTGCTGCAAGACGCGGACGGGCAAATCGCGCTGACGCATTCGATTTCCGCCGGACTCGATTACGCTTCGGTCGGACCGGAACACGCTTTTTTGCAGTCAATCGGGCGCGTCGAATACGGAATGGCGACCGACGACGAAGCGTTAAAAGCGTTTCAGGTTTTGTCGCAGACCGAAGGCATAATTCCTGCTTTAGAAAGTTCTCACGCGATTGCTTATTTATTAAAACACGCGCCGGAAATGTCGCAGGCGCAGACGATTATCTGCAACCTTTCCGGGCGCGGCGATAAAGATGTCAATCAGGTTCAGGAAATGCTGAAAGGATAAGAAAATTAACAGGGATAAAGAGGATAGGCAGGGATAATACGAAAGACCTTTTTGAAGTGTTTTTTATCATCTTTATCCTCTTAATCTCTGTTAAAAATTGTCTTAAACTAAATGAAAAACAGAATTGACGAGATATTTAAACAATTAAAATCCGAAAAGCGCGGCGGTTTCATTCCGTTTATTGTTGCGGGCGACCCGAATCTCGAAACTACCAAAGATTTGATTTTGGAGTTGTCCCGCATCGGCGCGAGCGTTATCGAACTCGGCGTTCCGTTCAGCGACCCGGTTGCCGACGGCGTAACGATTCAGGCTTCGGCGGAACGCGCTCTGCAAAGTTCGGTTAACGTCGGAAATATTTTGCAAATTGTGGGCGAAGTGCGCGCCGAAAAATGCGAAACGCCGGTTATTTTGTTCAGTTATTTTAACCCGATTTTGCAGTTCGGATTAAATAAATTTGCCGACGAAGCCGTAAAAGCAGGAGTTGACGGAATTTTGATAACTGATTTAGTTCCCGAAGAAGCCGAAGAATTTCGCGCTCTTTTGGCGGCGAAAGATTTGGCGCTGATAATGCTTGCCGCGCCGACTTCGAGCGACGAACGCCTTAAAAAGATTTGCGAAAAGGCGAGCGGTTTTGTCTACGCGGTTTCGCGCGCGGGCGTTACAGGCGCGCGAAATGAAACGAGTTCCGACGCGGAAAATCTCGTCGAACGGCTCAGAAAATTTACCGATTTGCCGGTTGCCGTCGGTTTCGGAATTTCAAATGCGGCACAGGTTGCGGAAACGTGGAAATACGCGGACGCGGCGGTTGTCGGTTCGGCGATTGTGGCGGAAATGATGCGGCTTGCGCCGGATACGAACAAGATTTCAAAAGATTTTGTCGAACGAATCGGAGAATTTTCACGCGCTCTTTTGCCGGATTAAGATAGATTTTCCGCAAAAGCGCAGAACGCGCAAAGAAAAATTGAAAAGTTTGAGCGTAGGTAAAGTTGAAGATTTAAATAACGGCTATATGGAAACGGGAAACGAAAATTGAAGCGGATTAGTAATTCTCAAAAATGCGGAAACACACGCGGAAGTTCGGGCGCGGCGAAGAAGAAAACACACTCGACTGCCGTGCGTGTTTCCGCATTTTTTATTCAAAAGTTAAGGTGAAATGGAAAAACGCAGTATAAAAGCTCCGACCGGAACTGTTTTGACGTGCAAAAACTGGCTTATCGAAGCCGCGTATCGAATGATTCAAAACAATTTGGACGCGGAAGTCGCTTTTGACCCGGACAATTTGATTGTCTACGGCGGACGCGGCAAAGCAGCCCGAAATTGGGAAAGTTTCGACGCGATTTTGGAATCTCTTAGAAACCTTGAGGAAGATGAAACGCTGCTTGTCCAATCGGGAAAACCCGTCGCCGTTTTCAAAACGCATACGGACGCGCCGCGCGTTTTGCTAGCTAACTCAAACATCGTTCCGCATTGGGCAACCCAGGAACAGTTCGACAAATACGAGCGGATGGGTTTGACGATGTACGGACAAATGACGGCGGGAAGCTGGATTTACATCGGCACGCAGGGAATTTTGCAGGGAACTTACGAAACATTCGGCTCGCTGGCAAGGCAGAATAATTGGGAAACGCTCGCCGGAAAGTTTGTTTTGACGGCGGGTTTGGGTGAAATGGGCGGCGCGCAGGCGCAGGCGGTAACTTTTAACGGCGGCGTCGCTCTGCTTGTCGAAGTAGATAAGTGGAGAATTAACAGGCGTTTGCAGTTGAGACAGGTTGATTTAGAAGCGGAAAATTTGGACGAAGCACTGCAAATGGTCAAAGAATTTACCGCGAAAAAAGAAGCCAAATCAATCGCGCTTCTTGGAAACGCGGCGGAAGTTCACCGGCAAATTCTCGAAAAAAATATTCTGCCCGATGTCGTAACCGACCAGACTTCGGCGCACGATGTTTTATACGGCTACATTCCCGAAAATCTTTCAATCGAACAGGCGAACGAGTTGAGAAAATCGAATCAATCCGAATATGAAAAACGAGCGATGGATTCGATGGCGCGGCACGTCGAAGCAATGCTCGAATTTCAAAGGCGCGGCGCAGTTGTTTTCGATTACGGCAACAATCTGCGCCAACGCGCCAAAGATAACGGCGTCGAAAACGCCTTTGATTATCCCGGCTTTGTTCCCGCTTACATTCGCCCGCTGTTTTGCGAAGGCAAAGGACCGTTTCGCTGGGTTGCGCTCTCCGGCGACAAAGAAGACATCTACAAAACCGACCAGGCGATAATGAATCTTTTTCCCGACGACGACCATTTAATAAAATGGCTGACGCTGGCGCAAAAAGCGGTTGAGTTTCAAGGATTGCCGGCAAGAATCTGCTGGCTCGGTTACGGTGAACGTGCAAAAGCCGGTCTGAAATTAAACGAAATGGTTGCGTCGGGCGAACTTTCTGCGCCAATCGTCATCGGCAGAGACCATTTAGACTGCGGCTCTGTCGCTTCGCCGAATCGAGAAACCGAAGCGATGAAAGACGGCTCGGACGCCATCGCCGATTGGGTTTATCTCAACGCTCTTGTAAACGTCGCCTCCGGCGCGACGTGGGTTTCACTTCATCACGGCGGTGGCGTCGGCATCGGCTACAGCTTACACGCCGGACAAGTCATCGTCGCCGACGGCACGCCCGAAGCGGCAAAACGCATCGAAAGAGTTTTAACGACCGACCCCGGAATGGGCATCGTCCGCCACGCCGACGCCGGTTACGAAAAGGCGATTGAATTTGCCGGACGAAACCGCGTTAAAATACCGATGATTGATTGAATCGTTTCGCAAACTTTTACTGAAAATAGAACTTAAACGGATTTTGTGATAAAAAATTAGAATGTCGAAACCATCGCGAAACGATTCATCGTCCGATTCCGTTCAACCGCTGAATGAAGAAAACACTCGCCGCCGCTTATGGCTTAAACCGTCGCTCGACTGGCTTTTAATATTCGTTCCCGTTGCGATTGCGATGCGCTTCGTTCCGGCTTTTAACAATCCGACGTGGCTTTTCATCGTCTCCTGCATAGCGATTATACCGCTCGCCGGCTGGATGGGAAAAGCGACCGAGCATCTGGCGGAGCGTTTGGGACAGGGCATCGGTGGGCTTCTGAACGCTACTTTCGGCAACGCGGCTGAGCTTATCATCGCGCTTTTCGCTTTATCGAAAGGTCTGGAAGGCGTGGTCAAAGCGTCGATTACCGGCTCGATTATCGGAAATTTACTGCTCGTTTTAGGTCTTTCTCTTTTATCGGGCGGCGCGAAGTTCAAGGAGCAAAAATTCAACCGCACAGCCGCCAGTATGTCGGCGACGGCATTGACGATGGCGGCAATCGCGCTTTTGATTCCGACGGTTTTTCATCAGGTCGCCGGACAGATGCCGGCGGCGCAGGGCGGCTGGACGCCCGCCAGAGAGCAGAGTTTATCGCTGGCAATCGCCGTCGTGCTGATTATAACTTACGGATTTACGCTTTTATTTTCGCTCGTTACGCACAAAAAATTATTTCTCGGCGAATCGATGCAAGGCTCGGCTCATCAAGTCGGACACGAACTCGAACGCGATGACGAAAGCACGCCGGAACACGAACACGCCTGGTCGCGCGGCAAATCGATTACGGTTCTGCTCATCGCCACCGCTTTCGTCGCGCTCATCTCCGAATTTCTGGTCGGCGCAATCGAGCAGGCGCGGGAGAGTCTCGGTTTGACCGAAGTTTTTGTCGGCGTTATCGTCGTGGCGATTATCGGCAACGCGGCGGAGCATTCGTCGGCGATTTTAATGGCGCTGCGCAATAAAATGGATTTGTCCCTGAGTATCGCGCTCGGTTCGAGCCTGCAAATCGCGCTTTTCGTCGCGCCGCTTTTAATATTCGCTTCATACTTTTTCGGCAAGCCGATGAATCTGGAATTCGCCGTTCCCGAAGTTCTCGCGGTCGCCGTCTCCGTCCTGATTGCCGGACAAATCAGCTCGGACGGCGAAAGCAACTGGGTCGAAGGCGCGCAGCTTTTGTCGGTCTATGCCGTTCTCGCCATCCTGTTCTTTTTTCTGCCCGACGCCCACACAGCCATTGCGCCGGCTGTTATCGACGGCGGCGCTCCGGCACTTCCGCACCCGTGAAAACTTCGGATTGACCGCCAGCCGTTTGCAGTCGAAAATCCGGCGCGAACGGCTTTTTCAGGTAATTCACAGAAAAATATATCAATCCGTCTCAACGGCTTGCCGTCAGACGACCGCGAAAATCGACGGGCGATAAATCACGCGCCGTTTTTCCTTTTTTGTGTAAAAATAATCTGCGATGAAATATTTTCCGCTGCACATTAAAACCGCTTTGCTCGCTTCGGTCGTTTCGTTTTTTGTTTTAATCGCCGGTTTGATTGTCGTCAGCGCCAATATCGCCAAGCAGATTCAAGCCGAGCAGAAAGAGCTTGCCGCGCTTGAGGCGGAAAATCTCGCCGAACAATTGTCGTCGACGCAAAACCGGTTTGATGCCGAAGGCTTGCAGAATCTGGCGAATATCCTGAGCGGCTCGCGCCCGAATCTGGTAACGGTGCGCGTCTGGAATTTTGAAAACGGAAAGTTTGTCGAAAGCGTTTCTTCGGACGATAGTCTGCCGGTCGAAGAATTAAACGACGAGGCGAGCGGCGCGCTGCTGAAAGGCGTCGGCTCGGCGTCGGTTAAAGATTTGCGGAACCGGGACGATTCGCTTTTCCGCGTGCTGTCGCCGATTACTCGAAACAAACAGGTAAGCGGCGCGGTCGAAGTAGTCGAAAAGCTCGATACGATTTCGTCGATTACCGCGCGCTACGTCGCCAGCCTTTCCTGGATTACGCTTTTGACCGTCGTTTTTATGAGCGGCGCTTTTTACCTTTTGTTTCAAAAACTGGTTTACCAGCCGCTCGGAAAATTGCTGTCGGCGATGGACGAAGCCAAAACCGGAAATCTGGCGGTCGCCGTCTACGAAAAAAAAGACGAATTCGGCTTGCTGGCAAACGGTTTTAACTCGATGATGTTGCAAATCCGCGAGATGACCGGCGAACGAACCAGACAAAACGAGATTTTGCAGGAAAAAATCGGCGAAGCGACCGGCGAGCTTGTCCGAAAAAACGAGCAGCTCGAAAACGCCAATCTCGAACTTTTCCGGGCGACGCGCAAAATGTCGGAGATGGAACGACTCGCCGCCGCCGGGCAGACCGCCGCCGAATTTGCCCACGAAGTCGGCACGCCGCTTAATTTAATCAGCGGACACGTCCAGCTTCTGCAAACGAATCTGCCGGAAAATTCAAAGGAAAACGGTCGCCTGCAAACAATCACGGCGCAAATCGAGCGCATCGAGCGCATCGTCCGCGAAATGCTTGACCGCACGCGCTTCGGCGCGAGCGTTCATCTGCCGCTCAATCTTAACGAGCTTCTACAAAAAACCTTCGATGTCGTTGAACCGACTCTGGAAGAAAATAAAGTCGAGCTGAAAACCGGTTTAGCCGCGAATCTGCCGCTCGTCGTCGGCGACGCCGACCGGCTTCAGCAGGTTTTTCTCAACCTCTTCAACAACGCGCTCGACGCGATGCCGTCGGGCGGCAAACTCGAAATCACGACCGCTTTTGACGCGGGAAAAGTCGCCGTCGAATTTGCGGACAGCGGCGCGGGAATGAACCGCGAGACGAGCGCGAAAATTTTCCAGCCACTCTTTACGACCAAGGAACGCGGGCGCGGAACGGGTTTGGGCTTATTCGTCGTCAACCAGATTCTGCACGAACACGCGGCGCAAATCGAGGTCGAAAGCACGCCGGACGAAGGAACGAAATTCAGGCTGCTTTTTCAAAAATATTAATTTTGCCGATTTGAGATTCGTCTCTCCCCGCGCGGCGGTTCGCTTTTTGCTTCTTTCGGAAAGTTCCGGTTTCATCTCCGGCAAATTCCTGCGGTATGATTCAAAAAACAGTTATGAAAAAAATTCTGGTAGTTGACGACGACGCGGCTTCGTGCGAGCTTTTGGGCGAGATTCTGGCGAATCAAAACTGGGAAGTTTCGACGGCGAATTCACCCGAAAAGGCTTTGATTTTATCGAACCAATCGAAATTCGACCTCGTTATCAGCGACATTAATCTCGAAGCCGGTATGTCCGGCTTGGATTTGTTGAAGAGACTGCGCGAAAAATCGCCGGTGATTTTGGTAACCGGTTTCGGTTCGCTCGAATCGGCGGTCGAAGCAACGCGCGAAGGCGCGTGGGATTTCGTTTCAAAGCCGTTTAAGATTGACGAGATTCTGACGACGGCGCGGCGGGCGCTCGAACAGACGAAGGAACGGCAGGAAATTCAAGGCGAGAAAATCGCGGCGGCGGGCGCGATGGTCGGCAGCTCGCCCGAAATGATTGAGCTTTATAAAGAAATCGCCCGCGTCGCGCCGACGCGCTCGACCGTTTTGATTTTGGGCGAATCCGGCACGGGCAAAGAACTGGTCGCCCGCGCCGTCCATCAAAATTCGCCGCGCCGGGAAAAATCCTTCGTCGCCGTCAACTGCGGCGCGTTAGCCGAATCCCTGCTCGAAGCCGAGCTTTTCGGACACGTCAAAGGCTCTTTTACGGGCGCGACCGCCGACCGGCGCGGACTTTGGGAAGAAGCGAGCGGCGGCACTCTTTTTCTCGACGAAATCGGCGAAACTTCTCCGGCGATGCAGGTCAGACTGCTTCGCGCCCTTCAGGAAGGCGAAATCCGGCGCGTCGGCTCGACCGAGACGCGCAAAGTCGATACGCGCGTCGTCGCCGCGACGAATCGCCGTCTCGAAGAAGACGTAAAATCGGGAAACTTCCGCGAAGATTTGTTTTATCGACTGAACGTCGTAACTCTGCGCGTGCCGCCGCTGCGCGAGCGCGCTTCGGATATTCCGCTTCTCGCCGACCGATTTTTGCAGAAAGCGCGGCAAAATACGGGCAGGGAAAATTTGCATCTATCGGCGGCGGCGCTGAAAACTTTGCAGATTTTCGATTGGAAAGGCAACGTCCGCGAACTCGAAGCGGCAATCGAATACGCCGCTCTGCGCGCTCGCGGCAGTGAAATTTTAACCGAAGATTTGCCGGTAAAAATGCTGTCGGACGATTCGGGTCGCCGCGCCGAACGATTTTCGCTCGCCAATCTCTACGACGATTTGCCGAGTCTCGACCAGCTCGAAAAGCGTTATCTGAAATATGTTCTGGAAAAAACCGGCGGCAACCGCACGCGCGCGGCGGAGATTCTGCAAATCGACCGCCGGACGCTTTACCGGATGGCTGAACGATTCGGCATCACGCTCGACTAATGATTTTTTCTTTTCGGTCGTAATTTTACGTCGCGCGCCGGCAGTTGGTCGGCTGAATCCGTCGGCGGCGCGCTCGTCGTAACGGTTTCGACCGTCGGTTTCGAGACGAAAAACGATAAGCCGTAAATTAAAAACGAAAGCAGTCCGGCGACGAACAGCACTTTCCAAAAAATGCGTTTCGGATTATTCTCGCTCGATTTTGAATTGCCGGTCGTCATTTTTTTTGTAAAAAAAAGAGTGTAACTTTTGCCCGAAAGTTACGCTCTTTTTTTGCCCGACGGAAAGGAACACGTGTTCTCTCCTTTGGCTGCCTGAAAATTCCCCTTGCTCGTCCGACCGCTTTTTACGCGGACTTTTTCATTATTTTTTCGTCGATTTCATTGTCCCGGAATGTTTCGCTTTGTGATGTTTCACCGTGTGATGTTTCACCGTGTGATGTTTTTTCGTTTTCATTTTATTATTGCTTTTCATCTGTGTTCCTGCGGTGTCGGTCTGTGTGCCGCCCGTGTTTTGCGGAGCCGCGACGCCTGCAAAAGCCGAACCCGCAATTGCCAAACTCAACACCAAAGCCGAAATAATACCTGATTTGTTTTTCATTTTTTTTTCTCCCCGAATATTTTTTTTATACAGCTGAAAGAATTTTCGATTTCCAGTCTTCTGAATTTTCTCTCGCTGACGTTTCTACCGAATCGCAAACGATGTGCCAGGCTGCGGAATATCGATAAACGCATTTCCGACAATCATTTACGCTTTTCAACGGTTATGGGAAAAGACGTTTCTACTGTGTCGAAAATGTTTTCGACAACCAAACCGCCACAGGCAATTCGCCGCGCGGCGATACTGCCGGAAAATTTCGCTTCCGAAAATTGAAATTTGTGAGCCTTGCCTAAACCGCGCGTTTTATTTTATATCTTATGTTATAAATGTCGTATCATTTTATGATTGCCGGTAATGTTTAACTAATCATTTTCAAAAACTGCGGTTATTAAGGTTCGGATACGCGCCGCTACTAACCGAAAAACGGACTTCTCAATGCCTGTTATGTCCCGAATAAATATTTATCTATTGGCGACGTTTGTTGTCGCCGCGATTTTGTTTGCCGGCGAGTTGTCGCCCGCGTCCGCGCAAAAACAGTTTGACGCGAGCGCTTTTTCCGGTCTGCAATGGCGAATGATTGGACCGTTTCGCGGCGGGCGCGTCAACGGCGTCTCCGGCGTCTCCGGCGAGCCGAACACGTTTTATTTCGGCTCGGTCGGCGGCGGCGTCTGGAAATCGACTAATTCGGGCAGAACGTGGAAACCGATTTTCGACGACCAGCCGATTGCGTCAATCGGCGCAATCGGCGTTGCGCCGTCGAACGGAAACGTCGTCTATGTCGGCACGGGCGAAGCCGATATGCGCTCGCAGATTTCCTACGGCGACGGAATGTATAAATCGACCGACGCCGGAAAAACGTGGAAACACATAGGTTTAGACGACACGCGCCAAATCGGACGCGTGATTGTTGACCCGAAAAATCCGAATGTTTTATTCGTCGCCGCGCTCGGACACGTCTACGGCGCAAACCCCGACAGAGGAGTTTTTCGTTCAAAAGACGGCGGCGCGACCTGGGAAAAAGTTCTGTTCAAAAATGAAAACGTCGGCGCGATTGATTTGCAGTTCGATTCAAATAATTCGCAAATTATTTACGCGACTTTATGGAACACGCGCCGACCGCCGTGGAGCATTTATCCGCCTTCATACGGCGCGGGCGGCGGAATTTTCAAATCGACCGACGGCGGAAACACCTGGAACGAATTAACGAACGGCGTTCCGGTCGAAGGACAAGGACGAATCGGAATCGCCGTCGCGCGGACAAATCCGAAACGTATTTACGCGATTATCGATGCGAAAGTCGGCGGTCTTTACCGTTCGGAAGACGCGGGCGCGACGTGGAATTTAGTTTCGAGCGACAAGCGAATCTGGGGACGCGGCTGGTATTTCTGCAAGGTTACGGTTGACCCGAAAAACCCCGATACGATTTACGTTTCAAACACATCGGTTTATAAATCGACCGACGCCGGAAAAACCTGGACGGCGATAAAAGGCGCGCCCGGAGGCGACGATTATCATCAGCTTTGGATTTCGCCCGAAGACCCGAATCGGATGATTTTGGCGAGCGACCAGGGCGCGGTTGTTACCGAAGACGCGGCGCAGACGTGGAGCAGCTGGTATAACCAGCCGATTGCGCAGCTTTATCACGTCGCCGCCGACAACCGTTTTCCGTACTGGGCGACGGGCGCGCAGCAGGACAGCGGCGCGGTCGGAACGCCGGTCGCCACAAATCACGCCGAACTCTCGAACCGCGATTGGTCGCCGGTATGCGCGGGCGGCGAATCCGGCTACACCGCGCCTGACCCTTTGCACCCGGAAATTTTATTCGGCGATAGAGTTACGCGCTGCAACGTCATCACGGGCGAGACGAAAGATGTTTCGCCGGAGAAGGCGATGACCGTTCCGGCGCGCCACACGTGGACTTTGCCGCTTGTTTTCTCGCAAGCCGACCCGCACGCGCTTTATTACAGCAATCAATTTTTATTCAAGACGACGAACGGCGGCGAAAGCTGGACGCAAATCAGTCAGGATTTAACGCGCGAAAATCCGGGCGCGCCGCCGAACTTAGACGAAGCGACAATCGCCGACGCGCCGAAAGAGACAAGACGCGGCGTGATTTACACGATTGCGCCATCGCCTTTAAGAGCGCAGACTGTTTGGATTGGAACGGACGACGGTTTAATTCAAATGACGAATGACGACGGCAAAACGTGGGCGAATGTTACGCCGCCGGAATTAACCGCGTGGAGCAAAGTCGTGATGATGGACGCGTCGCATTTCGACGCCGACGAAGCGTTTGCCGCCGTTGACCGTCATCGCCTCACCGACAACGAGCCGTATATTTATCGAACGCGCGACAGCGGCAAAACCTGGCAGAAGATAACGAACGGCTTGCCGAAAGGCGTTTATCTGCAAACAATTAAAGAAGACACCGAGCGGAAAGGTTTGCTTTTCGCCGGAACGGAATTAGGCGTTTTTGTTTCTTTCGACGACGGCGACAATTGGCAACCGCTGCAACTGAATTTGCCGCACGTCTCGATGCGCGATTTGGCGATTCACGCGGACGATTTAATCGTCGCCACGCACGGACGCGGTTTCTGGGTTCTGGACGACATCACGCCGCTTCGCCAAACAACGGATGAAACGGTTAAATCAAAAGCGTTTCTGTTTCGTCCGAGCGATGCCGTCGTCATTCCGCAGCCGTCGGAAAACGGCACACCGCAGCCGCGCGACGAGCCGCTCGCCGAAAATCAGCCGTACGGCGCAGTCATCGATTATTATTTGAAATCTCCTTCAAAAGAAGCGGTTACATTGGAAATCCTGAATCCGGCTGGCGAATCGATTCGCCGTTATTCGAGCGAAGACAAAATTACGCCAATTAATCCCGACACGCTCGACATTCCGGCTTTCTGGGTAAAAGCGCCGCCGCAGCTTTCGACCGCCGCCGGAATGCACCGCTGGATTTGGGATTTGCGCCCGACGCCTGACAAAAATGCCGTCGCTTCACGACGCGGAAGTCCGCCGGTTTTGCCGGGAATTTACACAATCAGATTAACCGTCGGCGGCAAAAGCTACACGCAGCCGCTAATCGTAAAATCCGACCCGCGCATAAAATAAAAGACGGTTTGAAACCACAGATTGACACGGATAAACACGGATATTTTTTGGAAATTCAAAACAGATATTTTTTGGAAATTCAAAAGTGAATTATTCTCTAAATCAATTCTTATCCGCGTTTATCCGTGTCAATCGGCGGCTAAATATTCTTTCTTTTATCAGCGTTCGACTGCTCGAAATTATTTGCCGTTCTGGAGAAAAATCGTGAAATTATCAAAATGCTCGCTTCTCGTCGTTTTTATTTTTTTATTTGCCGGTAATTTTCAAATGCCAGCCAACGCACAGACGCTCGCGCAAAACTTCGGCGACGCGATGCGCTGGCGAATGATTGGACCGTTTCGCGGCGGACGCACCAGAGCCGTCGCCGGAGTTCCGAGCCAGCCGAATGTTTTTTATATGGCGCAAAATAACGGCGGCGTGTGGAAAACGACGGATGCGGGGCGCGTCTGGACGCCGATTTTCGACGACCAGCCGACCGGCTCAATCGGCGCGATTGCGGTTTCGGTTTCCAATCCGAACATAATTTACGTCGGCAGCGGCGAAGGCTTGCATCGTCCCGATTTATCAGTCGGCGACGGCATTTACAAATCAATCGACGCGGGAAAAAGCTGGACGCATCTCGCGGGTTTGCGCGACGGACAGCAGATTTCGGAAATCAAAATCGACAATAACAATCCCGACAGAGTTTTTGCCGCCGTCGCCGGTCATCCTTACGCGGCAAACGAGGAGCGCGGAATTTATCGCACAACGGACGGCGGAAAGACCTGGGAAAAAGTTTTATACACGGACGAAAACACCGGCGGCGCGGACGTGGAAATCGACCCGACAAATTCGCAAATCGTTTACGCTACACTCTGGGAATCGCGCGAAGGCGCGTGGGAAAACGCCCGTTTTGACGGCACAAACGGCGGAATTTTCAAATCAGTCGATGGCGGAAAAACGTGGAAACAATCGACGAAAGGCTTGCCCGCCGGAATCTCCCAAGCCGCGATTGCAATTGCTCCAAGTAATCCGAAACGCCTTTTTGCCGCCGTCAGAACGCCGGTTGATACGAAGTTTTATCGCTCGGACGACGCGGGCGAAACGTGGACGATTGCGACGACCGATGCGCGTCCGGCAAATCGTATTGCCAGCGGCGATTTGGGCGATGTGCAGTTTGACCCGCGCAATCCCGACATCGTTTACGCGGCAAGCATCGTTACCTGGAAATCGATTGACGGCGGCAAAACCTGGAACGCTTTTCGCGGCGCGCCCGGCGGCGACGATTACCAAAACATCTGGATAAACCCGAACGCGCCCGACATTATTTTAATGGGCAGCGACCAGGGCGCAATCGTTACCGTCAACGGCGGCGCGAGCTGGAGTTCGTGGTATAACCAGCCGACGGCGCAGCTTTATCACGTCTCCGCCGACAACGCTTTTCCCTATCGCCTGTGCAGCGGACAGCAGGAAAGCGGCTCGGTCTGCATCAACAGTCGCGGCGATTACGGCGAAATAACTTTTAGAGATTGGACGCCCGTCGCCGCCGAAGAATACGGCTACATCGCCTCTGACCCGCTCGACCCGGATATTGTTTACGGCGGAAAGCTCACGCGCTTTGACCGAAAAAGCGGACAGGCGCAGAACATTTTGCCGAAACCTCTGCGCGCGGCGGATTTTAGAATGATTAGAACGCAGCCCGTCGTTTTTTCGCCGGTTGATAATAAGACGCTTTATTTTTCCGGCAACACGCTTTGGAAAACTTTGGACGGCGGACAGAATTGGGAACAAATCAGCCCGGATTTAACCAGAAAAACCTGGGAAATTCCGGCGTCAATCGGCAAATTCAAAACACAGCCTTCCGCGCAGCCGACGCAGCGCGGCGTAATTTACACAATCGCGCCGTCGTTTCAGGACATCAATCGAATTTGGGTCGGAACGGACGACGGTTTAATTCATTTGACAAACGACGGCGGCAAAAACTGGACGGACATCACGCCGAAGGAAATCTCGGCTTGGCAGAAAATTTCGATTATCGAAGCCGGACATTTCGACAAAAACACGGCTTTTGCGGCTGTCAATACTTTGCGTCTCGACGACAATCGCCCGCACATCTACCGGACGCGCGACGGCGGGGAAAACTGGAAGGAAATTATAAAAGGAATTCCCGACGGGCAAACCGTCAACGTCGTGCGCGAAGACACCGAGCGCAAAGGTTTATTATTCGCCGGAACGGAGCGCGCCGTCTATGTTTCGTCTGACGACGGCGACAACTGGCAGCCTTTGCGAATGAATATGCCCGCAACTTCCATACGCGATTTGATTATCAAAGATGACGACATCGCCGTCGGCACGCACGGGCGCGGCTTCTGGATTTTAGACAACATTACGCCGCTTCGACAATACGAAACGAAAAATCAGAAAACGACGCTTTTCAAACCGCAGACCGCGCTTCGGGTTCGCTGGAATCAAAACACAGACACGCCGCTTCCGCCTGACGAACCGGCGGGCGAAAATCCGCCGGACGGCGCGATGATTGATTATTACCTGGACAAAAATATTAAAGGCGCGGTTACTTTGGAAATCAGAGACGGCAGCGGAGTTGTCGTGCGGCGTTATTCGAGCGCCGATAAAATCGCGCCGGTCAAAGATACGAATAATGTTCCGGCTTACTGGATTCGCCCGCCGCAGGCTCTTTCAAACGAAGCCGGAATGCACCGCTTCCTGTGGGATTTGCATTATCAACCCGTGCCGAACGCCGCGCCGGAATACCCGATTGCGGCGATTTACCGGAACACCGCGCCCGCGCCGACTTCGCCGTGGATTACACCGGGCGAATATTCGATTGTTCTGACTGCCGGCGGCAAAACTTTCACGCAGCCGCTGTTTGTAAAAATCGACCCGCGCGTGAAAACTTCCGGCGCGGATTTGCAGCGTCAATTCGATTTGTCGAGACGGCTTTACGAATCGCGGCTCAAACTCGAAACGATAAATAAACAGCTCGAAGCGTTAAGCGCGCAGTTGGATAAAATAAAAATAAGCGCGGGGCGGCAAAGTTCGCTTGCCGCGCGCGTCGATGCTCTGGATAAAAAGTTAATCGAAATTTCCGGCGCGCCCGACCATAAGCCGGGAACGCCGCTGAGCGTCGGTTTGCTGAGTAATCTGCAAACGATTTTCGGCAGATTGCAGGAAAACGACGCGGCTCCGACACCGGCGGTCGAAGCCGCCGCGCGGCAGATTATCGCCGATTCGCAGTCAATCGCCGAGCGCTGGCAAACGATTGAAAAGCAGGATATTCCTGAAATAAAACGGCAGTTTAAGAATAATAATCTACCGGAATTTAAATGAATTTCCCGCTCGATTTGCGGCAATTCAACAAAATGGAAAACGTCGATTTAATAATTCACAACGCCGCGCAAATGGTAACGTGCGCGTCGGGCGGCAAAGCGAAAAAGGGCGCGCAAATGCTCGATGTCGGAATTATCGAAAACGGCGCGCTGGCGATTAAAGCCGGAATAATCACGGCAGTCGGGAAATCGGACGAGATTTTAAGAACCTGCGCGGCGGAAAGCGTTATCGACGCCGACCGGCAAATCGTCTGTCCGGCGTTTGTCGAATGCCATACGCACGTCGTTTTTGCCGGAAACCGGCTTGACGAATTCGAGCTGAAAATCGAGGGCGCGGATTATCTGGAAATTCTGGAAGGCGGCGGCGGAATTCTTTCGACCGTGCGGAAAACGCGGGCGGCGAGCGTTGCGGAATTAGTCGAACAATCGCGGCATAGACTCGACAAACTTCTCGCGTGCGGCGTCGCAACCTGCGAGGTTAAAACGGGTTACGGTCTGGACACGGAAACGGAGATGAAAATGCTGGGCGCGATTCTCAAGCTGAACAAAACGCACGCGGTCGATTTGATACCGACGTTTCTCGGCGCGCACGCCGTTCCGCCGGAGTACAAAGGTCTTGAAGACGATTACGTCGATTTGATTTGCGCCGAAATGCTGCCGTATGTATTTCGATTATTCTACGAGCATTTAATGGATTTCGACGAGGAGCGAAAAAGAGCGGCAATCGAAGCGGCAATCGAAGCGGCAATCGAAAACGGACAGCACGCAGGCATCGGTTCTCTCGGACTGCCGCAGGCGGAATTGATTTCAAAAATACGGAACAACCCGTTTTTTATCGACGTGTTCTGCGAAAAAAACGCTTTTAATCTGGAACAGTCAAAACGTGTTTTAGAAGCGGGCAAGCGATACGGAATGAAAATAAAAGCGCACGTCGATGAATTTACCAATCTCGGCGCGGCGCGAATGGCAATCGAATTGGGCGCAACTTCAATTGACCATTTAGACCGTATTTCAGATGAAGAAATCGATTTGCTCGCCGCGTCCGACACAATCGGCGTCGTTACGCCGACGGTCAACTTTAACTTCGGCTCGGCGGAATTTGCCGACGCTCGCCGAATGATTGACAAAGGCTGCGCCGTTGCCGTCTCGACCGATTACAATCCGGGCAGCGCGCCGTGTCCGAGTCTGCCGCTGGCGCTGGCGATTGCCTGTCGCTACCAGAAACTTCTGCCCGCCGAAGCGTTTAATGCCGCGACGATAAACGCTGCTTTCGCCGTCGATTCAGGTTGGAAAACCGGCTCAATCGAAACGGGAAAACAGGCTGACGTTTTAATTCTGGAAACGGACGATTACCGGCAAACGGCGTATGAATTCGGCGGAAATCTTGTCGGCAAAGTAATCAAAAACGGTATACAAGTCAGATGACAGGATTTAGGTTTCAGGTTTTTGCCGACACCTGATTCCTGACCTTTAAAACCTATTCCACTGTTTTTATGAAAGAAATTATTTTAGACGGCGAGAGTTTGACGTTTGAAAAAGTTACAGCCGTCGCCTACGGCAAGCCGAACGAGCCGCGAGTAAGTTTGTCGGAGACGGCAAAAGCGCGGGTAAATCGTTCGGCGAACGCCGTTCAAAAATTGCTTGAACTGGGCGAGATCGCCTACGGCATCACGACCGGCTTCGGCGCGTTTAAAGATAAAATTATTTCACGCGAGGAAGTAGAAATACTGCAAAGAAATATCGTCGTCAGCCACGCCGTCGGCGTCGGCAAGCCGTTCGACGTTCCGACGACAAGAGCGATTATGCTGATTCGCGCCAACACATTGGCAAGCGGATTTTCCGGTATCAGGCTGGAAACTTTAGAATTATTACTTGAATTCTTAAATCGCGGCGTGCATCCCGTAATTCCCGAAAAGGGGAGTTTGGGCGCGTCCGGCGATTTAGCGCCGCTCGCCCATATGTCGCTGCCGCTTATCGGCGAAGGCGAAGCCGAATTCGGCGGCGAAATTTTAGCGGCGAAAGACGCTCTCGAAAAAGCGAATTTGAAACCGGTCGTATTAGCCGCCAAAGAAGGTTTGGCTTTGACGAACGGCACGACGATTATGACCGCCGTCGGTTTGCTGGAAACTTATAAGGCGAAATATTTCGCCGATGTCGCCGATATTTCCGGCTGTCTGTCGCTCGAAGCGTTAAACGGAACGACGCTCGCTTTCGACGAGAGAATCCACGCGCTTCGACCGCATCCGCGACAGATTCATTGTGCAAAAAATTTGCGGGAAATTCTCGACGGAAGCGATTTTGTCCGCCAATTCGATTCGGCAAACGTCCAGGACGCTTATTGTCTGCGCTGTATGCCGCAGGTTCACGGCGCGTGCCGCGACGCGATTGCCTACGCCGAATGGGTTATAAATATCGAGTTGAACGCCGTAACCGACAATCCGCTTATTTTTGTGGAAGAAGTTGCGGGAAGTTGCGGAGAGTTGCGGGAAGTTGCAGATAGTTATAAAGAAATAGCCGTTTCAGACGATTCCGAAAACTCCGCAACTCCGCAACTTCCCGCAACTTCTGAAAACTTGAAAATCGACGTGATTTCCGGCGGAAATTTTCACGGCGAACCGCTCGCGCTCTGCTTTGATTATATGGCGATTGCTTTGTCCGAACTCGGAAATATTTCGGAGCGGCGCATCACGCGACTGACCGACGAAGCCTCAAACGCGCGCGTTCTTCCGGCGTTTCTGACCGAAAACGGCGGCTTAAATTCCGGTTTTATGCTCGTTCAATACACGGCGGCGGCGCTCTGCACCGAAAATAAAATCCTGTCGCATCCGGCGTCCGTCGATACGATTCCGAGTTCGGCAAATACCGAAGACCACGTTTCGATGGGCGTAACGTCGGTTTTAAAGTTGCGGCAGGTTGCGGAAAATCTCGAAACAATTCTGGCGCTCGAACTATTCAGCGCCGCGCAGGGCGTTGATTTTCGGCGGCGAAAAATCGGCGCGGACAAACATCTCGGCGACAAAACCGAGCCGGTTTATAATCTGATACGCGAACGAGTGCCGTTTATCGAGCGCGACGTTTATATGAAACCGTTTATCGACGCGATTTGCGAAATAGTCGCCGAAAGAAAAATTTAATCGAGCTGAAAATCTTTTTAAGATAAATATTCTCAGGACTTTCCCGACCGGGAGCGCGGGCATCCTGCCCGCAAAGATTGCGCGAGCAATCTAAAGTAAGCCCGATAAAGTTCAATGTTGATTTTTATCTAAACTTTTGCGGACGCTTTGGCGTTCAAGAGCGGGCAGGATGCCCGCGCTCCGACAAAGACGCTTCTCAAATTTGAGAAAGTCCTGATTCTTTTATTCGACGACGAAAATTTGTGCCTTATGAGCTTCGTTCTTCAGGAAAATGTGCGTCTGGGCGAATTTACGACGCTTCGCATCGGCGGCGCGGCGCGGTTTTTCGTGTCCGCGACAAATGAAAATGATGTCATCGAAGCATTGGAATTTGCCCGAAAAAACGATTTGAAAGTTTTCATACTCGGCGGCGGAAGCAACGTCTTAATTGCCGACAAAGGCTTTGACGGTTTGGTTTTACAGACGGCTTTGAAGGGAATTTCCGTGTCGGAAGAAAAAGATAAAATCGTTTACGTTACGGCTGGCGCGGGCGAAGATTGGGACGCGTTCGTCAAGTTCTGCGTCAAGGAGAATTTGCAGGGCGTCGAATGTTTAAGCGGCATTCCGGGTTTCGTCGGCGGAACGCCCGTCCAGAACGTCGGCGCTTACGGGCAGGAAGTCGGCGAGACGATTCACGTTGTCAAAGTTCTGGAGCGCGAAAGCGGAAAAACGTCGGAAATGACGAATGCCGAATGCGGTTTCGCGTATCGCGCCAGCATTTTTAACACGACCGAAAAAAATCGTTACGTCGTCTTGAGCGTTACATTTGCTTTACGAAAAAACGGTAAGCCGAAGATTATCTACAAAGATTTGCAGAATTTTTTCGCGGATAAAAAACCGTCGCTTCGTGAAACACGACAAGCGGTTTTGCAAATCCGCCGCGCCAAATCGATGGTTATCGATAAACGGGACGCTAATTCAAAGAGCGCCGGTTCGTTTTTCAAAAATCCGATTGTAACGAATAAAGAGTTTGCAAACGTCGAACGACTGGCGAAAAGTCTGCAAATCGAAACCGTGCCGAAATTCATTGTCGATGCCGAAACGGTAAAAATTCCCGCCGCGTGGCTGATTGAAAAAAGCGGTTTCCAGAAAGGTTTCAAATCGGGCAGCGTCGGACTTTCCGCCAATCATACTTTGGCAATCGTCAATTTAGGCGGCGCGACGGCAAATGATGTTTTGGCGTTAAAAGACGAAATTCAAAACAAAGTTAAAAATAAATTTAATATCGACCTGAAACCCGAACCGATTTTCATCGGGTTTGAAAAATTCTGAAAAAGCGTGATTCGATAATCACGCTTTTTTTTGTATAATCAGCAATTAAAAAAATGCCGAAAAGAACAGACATTCACAAAATTTTAATCATCGGTTCGGGTCCGATTGTCATCGGTCAGGGCTGCGAGTTCGATTATTCTGGAACGCAGGCGTGCCGCGCTCTCAAACAGGAAGGCTTTGAAGTCGTATTAGTCAATTCAAATCCGGCGACGATTATGACCGACCCGGAAATGGCGGACAGAACTTATATCGAGCCGCTGACGGTCGAAACCGTTACGGCGATTATCGAAAAGGAGAAACCGGACGCGGTTTTGCCGACAGTCGGCGGACAAACTGCGCTGAATTTGGCAATCGAACTCGCCGAACAAGGCGTTTTGGAACGATTTAATGTAAAGCTCATCGGCGCGAATATCGCATCGATAAAACTCGGCGAAGACCGCGAGCTTTTCAAAGCGGCGATGCAGGAAATCGGCATTCCCGTTCCCAAAGGCGGTTTTGCGCACAACTGGGAAGAAGCGCAGAAAATCGTCGAAATCACGAATTATCCGGCGATAATTCGTCCGAGCTTTACCTTGGGCGGAACAGGCGGCGGCATCGCTTTTAACCCGGAAGAATTTGAGGAAATTGCCAAAAACGGTTTAGCCGCGTCGCCGAATTCGCAGATTTTGATTGAAGAATCGATTTTGGGCTGGAAGGAATACGAACTCGAAGTGATGCGCGACCTCAACGATAACGTCGTCATTATCTGCTCGATTGAAAATTTCGACCCGATGGGCGTTCACACCGGCGATTCGATTACGGTTGCGCCCGCGCAGACTTTGTCAGATGTCGAATATCAAAATCTGCGCGATATGTCGATAAAATGTATCCGCAAAATCGGCGTCGAAACCGGCGGCTCGAATATCCAATTCGCGGTTAATCCCGAAAACGGCGACGTGCGAATCATCGAAATGAACCCGCGAGTTTCGCGTTCGAGCGCGCTGGCGTCAAAAGCGACCGGCTTTCCGATTGCAAAAATCGCCGCCAAGCTCGCCGTCGGCTACACGCTGGACGAAATTCCGAACGACATTACGAAAAAAACTCCTGCTAGTTTTGAGCCGACCATCGATTACGTCGTCGCCAAAATACCGAAATGGGCGTTCGAGAAATTTCCGCAAGCCGAAGACGTTTTAGGAACGCAGATGAAATCCGTCGGCGAGGTAATGGCAATCGGGCGAACCTTTAAAGAAGCGCTTTTCAAAGGCTTGCGCTCGCTCGAAGCGACGAAACCACTCAGACTGCAAGGCGTTCCCGACCACGTTTTACAGCGAAAGCTGGCGCGTCCGAATTCAAACCGTTTTTCTTACATAACTTATGCCTTACAGCACGGTTATTCGATTGCCGAAGTTCACCGCCTGACGCGCATCGACCCGTGGTTTCTCGAACAATTGCAGGACGTGATGCGTCTGCAAGACCGAATCGAAGGCAGAAAACTCGAAGACATTCCGGCGGAAATTCTGGCGACGGCAAAGGAATTCGGTTTGTCCGACCGCCGCATTTCGTTTCTGACCGAATCGACCGAAAGCGCGGTTCGCCAAAGGCGCGTGGATTTAAATATCGTGCCGGTTTATAAACGCGTCGATACGTGCGGCGCGGAATTTGAATCGTTCACGCCGTATCTTTATTCGACTTACGAGGAAGAAAACGAAGCCGAGCCAACCCAAAACAAAAAAATTATGATTCTCGGTTCGGGTCCGAATCGTATCGGGCAGGGAATCGAATTTGATTACTGCTGCTGCCACGCCGCGTTCGCGCTTTCAAAAAACGGTTTTGAGACGATTATGGTCAACTGCAACCCGGAAACGGTTTCGACCGATTACGATACGTCCGACCGTCTGTATTTCGAGCCTTTGACGTTTGAAGACGTGATGAATATTGTCGAAACGGAAAAACCGGACGGCGTAATCGTCCAGTTCGGCGGACAGACGCCGCTTAATCTGGCGCTGCCTTTACACGAAGCGGGCGTTCCCGTTATCGGAACTTCGCCCGACTCGATTGACCTTGCCGAAGACAGAAAGCGTTTCGGCGCGCTGCTCGACGAATTAAAAATTCCGTCGCCCGAAAACGGCACGGCAATATCAGGCGAAGAAGCTAAGATTGTAGCGACGCGCATCGGTTATCCGGTTCTGGTTCGACCCAGTTACGTTTTGGGCGGCAGAGCGATGGCGATTGTTTACGACGAGCAATCTCTTGACGATTATATGCGTTCCGCGGTTGACGCTTCGCCGGAACGTCCGATTTTAATCGACAAATTTCTCGAACGCGCCACCGAATTCGACGTTGACGCGCTTTGCGATGAAACCGCCTGCGTTATCGCCGGAATTCAGGAACACATCGAAGAAGCCGGAATTCATTCGGGCGATTCGTCTTCGGTTTTGCCGACGCAGAAAATCGCCGGAGAACATCTTGAAACGATTCGTCATCACACCAGAAATTTGGCAAAAGCCTTGAACGTCAAAGGTTTGATGAACATTCAATTCGCCGTCAAAGACGACCGCGTTTATGTTTTGGAAGTCAATCCGCGAGCGTCGCGCACCGTTCCGTTCGTCTCGAAAGCGACGGGCGTTCCGCTTCCGGCAATCGCTTCTCTAATTATGGCTGGTGTAAAAACTTTAGCGGAATTCAATTTGCCCGAAAATCTGGAAGTGTCGAAAGTTTTCGTCAAATCGCCGGTTTTCCCGTTTGCCAAATTCGCCGGCGTTGACCCGATTTTGTCGCCCGAAATGCACTCGACCGGCGAGGTTATGGGCGTCGGCGCATCGTTCGGCGAAGCCTACGGCAAAGCGATGACCGGCGCGAACGTTCGGCTGCCGTTAAGCGGAACGGCGTTTTTGTCCGTCAACGATTCGGATAAAGGACAAGCCGTCGTTTCAGCCAGACGCCTCAAAAAACTCGGTTTCGATTTAATCGCAACCTACGGCACGGCGCAAAGGCTAAGGGAAGTCGGCTTGGATTGCGAAACGATTTTTAAAGTTAACGAAGGACGCCCAAACATCGCCGATTACATCAAACGCGACGACATCGCGCTGATTATTAACACGCCGCTCGGTCAGACTTCGCATTTCGACGAACAGTCGATTCGCCAGGCGGCGCTTCGCCATAACGTCCCGACTGCGACGACGATGACCGGCGCGGAAGCTCTTATCGAAGCGATTTCATTTAAATTGGAAAACGAAAAAATCAGCGTCAGAAGTTTGCAGGAAATTCACCCGGTCAAAGAATCGGCAATTCCGGTTTCATCCTGAATGACAGCCGAATCTGATTCCAGATTTATTTTTTAAGACATCCGCCAATCGTTTCTCGACGGCGGACGTGATTTCGTCTTTCGGAAAAGTTTTTATAAAAAGCCGAAATTCTCCGGCAACATCTGCGCGGTTATCGCCGCACGCGCACGTGCCGCTCGTAAATTTTTGTTTTATGTCGGTTATCGTTTCGTTGATTTCGGGAATATATGCCGACGGATATTTTCTTTTGAACTGTTTCGCTCGTCCATACATTTCGGTCAAAATGCCTTTGCCGTAAATCGTGCAGCCGCTGAAATCGGTTTGCTGCTCGATATACGCCGACCAAATGCCGTCGGGTCTTAAGTGGTTCAGAAATGTAAAAAAGGCGAGGTCAGCTTCGGTTCCGCGCCTTTGCGCCAGACTGCCGAAAAATTTCGCGTCCGGTTTGACAAAAACGACTTCGTTGCGGTTGATTATAAAACCCTTCATTTTCTTTTCAAACAGGGCGTAATCAGCCTCGCTTAAATTTTCCATTTCGTCGAGTTTATCGGACAAACTCGCGCCTTTACGGTAAACCGCTTCGATTGATTGTCTCGAATTTCCGTTTTCGAGTCGTCTCAAAGCCAGTGAATATCGGTTCGCCAGCGACATAACAATTTTGTTTTGCCCGAAAACGTCGGGCGAGAAAATCGCGCCGAGAACGACGAGCAGAGCAATCTTCAATAGTTTTTTTGTCATTTATGATTTACCGTTTTTTATACTGCCGAAAACCCGCTGATTATAAAAACAAATAGCCGATAAAGCAACGAAAAATTTATCCGGCTTGACGAAAAGTTTCTTCTGGTAACGATTGAAGCCGAGCCGGATTTTGTCAATTCGGCTTCGGAGACGGCGACGAAAACGGCGACTCGGCGCGGTCGGCAATATCGAAACGATGTTCGGCTCTTACGGCTTAAAGTGGCGGAAAAACGCCGAAGCAATCGATTTGATAATTTTATCTCGCTTGCGGATTTTGTTCCGATTCGATTAGTTTACTGACGATTTTTTTCGGCGAATTCGGGCGCGATTAGATTATTTACCGGTAAAAATATGGACAATATAAAGATAAAAGCGATTGTCGTAACCGTCAGCGATACGCGGCAAATTTCCGATGACGTGTCGGGCGAGACGCTCGCCGGTTTATTGCGGCAAATCGGCGCGGAGATTGTCGATAAAATCATCGTCTCCGACGACTTTGAGGATTTGCGGCAAACGCTCTATGTTTTGAGCGGGCGTGAAGGCGTGAATTTAATCGTAACTACGGGCGGAACAGGTTTTGCGCCGCGCGACAACGCGCCGGAAGCGACACGCGCCGTCATCGAGCGGGAAGCGCCGGGATTAGCCGAAGCGATGCGCGCCGAAACTCTGAAAAAGACGCCGACGGCGATGCTTTCGCGCGGCGTGTGCGGCATTCGCGGGCAAACTTTAATTATAAATTTGCCCGGTTCGCCGCGAGCCGTGCGCGAGTGTTTTGAAGTTATCGAAACGGTTCTGCCGCACGCCGTTAATTTAATTGCCGGAATTACGCGGCACAATTAAAATCGTCTGTCCGCTTTTCAGTAATTTTGTTTCTCAAACCGGAAGAAAAATCATAAATGAAGTTCCGTCCGATTTGTTTGAAGCCGCTTCGATGCGCCCGCCGTGCGCCGTGATTATGCCGTAGCAGACGGCTAAACCTAAACCCGTGCCTTTGCCGGCGGATTTGGTTGTAAAAAACGGGTCGAAAATCTTCTTTAAATTATCCGATGCGATACCGTTTCCGGCGTCTGCGATTTCGATGCGAATTTCGCCGTCGATTTGTCCCGTTTCGATTTTCAAACTTCCGCCGTCGGGCATAGCGTCGCGGGCGTTGAGAAATAAATTGAGAAAAACCTGCTGTAGCTGGTCGGCATCGGCGAAAATCGCGGGCAGATTTTCAGTCGGGAATTTTTTGATTTGAAGTTTTTTGAATGAATCGTCAAAACTCGCCAATCTCAAAGAAGTCTCGATAATTTCGTTAATACTAACCGGATTTTTTGCTGCCGGACGAACGCGGGCAAAATCCATCATATCTTTTGTAACTCGCGTGATGCGTTGAATCTGTGTCGAAATCACCGACAGTTTTTCCCGCGTGCCGTCGTCTAAATCCGGTTTCGCCTGCATCATTTGAATCAGCGACGAAATGGAAGCCAGCGGATTATTGACTTCGTGCGCCACGCCCGCCGAAAGCGTTCCCATCGCGGCGAGCTTTTCGGTGCGGACTAACCGGTTTCCCAACTCCTGGAGCTGCTCGATGTCGGAAGCCATTTTGCGGCTCATCTCGTTAAACGAATCAGCCAGAACGCCTATTTCGTCGTTGCTTTGCCGCAAATCGACTTCCGTGCCGTAAGCGCCGTCCGAAACCTGCACGGCGGCGAGCGTAATGCGCTGGAGCGGGCGCGATATAGCGCGGTGAATCAGTAAAAGCAGTAAGAGATTCGGCACAAGCGCGCTCGTAACGCTGAAAACCAGATATTTGCGCCACGCCTCAAACGTCATTCCGTCCTGAAACGAAAAATAAACAATCGGGATTTGGAACGCGATAAAACTGACAATGGCGACGGACGCGATGCTCAAAGCGATTTTGTAGGCAATCGGGAACAGGCGAAACTGGTCGAGCGCGGTTTGGAGCGAAAATAATTTGAAGTTTGAAATGGCGTAGGCGTAAATCAAAACGCCGGGAAGCACGAAAATCGAGCTGAACGGCAGCAAATCGTAACGGTCGAAGTAAGGCAAAACAATATTTGCCAGCGTCTTTAAAACGCCCGTGATGCCCACCGCCCACAAAATCGCGCCGATTTGCTGTCCCTGCTGCGTGCGGCGAAATTTCTTGTATTTGCCGTATAAAACAATCGCGCCGTAGGCAAAAACCGCGTAGACGTAGATGACGAAAACATACGCGAGCGGCGCAACGTCAATCTCGAATCTGCCGTTTGCAAATCCGACCTTGTGCCACAAAAGCCCGAACACGGCGGCGGGAATCAAAACCGAACCCGGCGCGAAAAGAACGGCGGCGCGGCGGCGTGGAATCGGCGAGTTGTCTGGAAAAACCCAGGCGAAGACGACGAGCGCGCACTGCATTAAAAGCGCCGTGATAAAACTGACCGATGCCCACCAGCCCGACGAACCGTTTTCAGAATGGAAATTCCAGAAAATTAAATCCTTTATTGTCCACAGCGCGAGGAAAGCGATAAACGCGGTAAAGGTCTGATGAGCGCGGTTGCGCGGATTGGCGACGAAAACATAAAAGCCCAGCAGAACGAGGAGAAAAAGCGCGAAAAGATGAAGCAGAACGAGCATTGATGAATTTTCACGAAAATCAAACCGCGCGATTCAATAAATGAATAGAAAAACAAAAAACCGACCGTTTCAACTTCTCAAAAGCAAAATCGTCGGTTTTCAATCGTCCGCCGGAAACAATTATTATTTTAATAACCTGAAACTTACAAGCCGAGAATAAAAGCCGAAATTATAAAAGTCGTGCCGAAGGCGAGCGGCAGAAAATGTTTTCCTTCGATATTATCGCCGCGTTTGAGCAGACGGTGAAAAATCGTAAAAAGCGTCAGCGCCGCGCTGCCGACCGCCGCGCCGAGCGATGCGCCGAGCAGAGCGCCGAAAAATAAAACGATTATGCCGCCCGCGCCGCCCGCTAAAATTCCCCATAATATACCGATAAACGGCAGAGTTAAAATCATCTGCGTCCACGAAACTCGTTCGAGGTCGGCAACGATTTTGCCGATAAATTTACCGGAAAAAAAGCCTGCCGCGGCGGAAATCAGATTGACGAGGACGGCGACACCGACAATCCAGAATTCATCGCTTTGAAATGTTTTCGTGTCGATAAAGACGCGCATAAAAATCGCGGCGGGCGGAAACGTGCCGAGCAGCAGACCTAAATAAGAGAAAGTTTTTTCGATTGAAAGCGGATTGCTCATCGTCAGCGCTTCGATTTTTTCGCGCTCCGAGCCGAACATCGCTCGTTCGCGGTTGGTTTCGGCGTTGAGTTTGAGCAGATTATTTAATCTTTTTTCGGTAAGCGCGGCGTCGGCGTCGCGATTTGTAAAAGATTCAAAGTTGAATTGGCGTTCAGCGGTTTGCGTCTTTCCGGTTTCCATAAATCCATCTCCAATGTTTTTAAGGCAAAATGTTTTTCGGCAGCAGAAGTTTCGACAAGCATTTTCTCAATTTTATTTCGCGCCTGAACGTCCTCTAAAAGGTCGGCAAATTCCAGCATCAGTCCGGCGAATTCGTGTTTGTCCGAAATCGCGGCAGGCAAATCGGCGGCGAGTTGTAAAAAATCCTGTCGTGCCGAACTTTGATGAAAAAAAAGTCGTTTGCGGTTGCGTCTGTCGAAACATTTCGCGGCAAGCTCGACGTTTTTATTTTCCGCTATTTTGAAAAATTCAACCGCCGCGCCGCCCGCCGCCAGACTTTGATTTTTACAGGCGGCAGTTAAACCGGCATAGCGTTCGAGCGTTTCGCGGAATTCATAAATCGAGATTTCGCAAGCGCTCCTTTGAAAAATCTTTTCCAATTGCTTCTGGACTGTATAAAGTTTTGTTTCCGCGCCTGAAGTCGTGAAACTTTCTTCATAAATAAAAGCGGAAATTGTGTTTCGGAAAAACGTTCTGTTTTTAACCAGCTTAAATGCCGTAGGAAGCCAGAACAAAAACGGGAAAACGGCTTTTATTGTTTTTAATACGGAATTATTTCGATACGAGCCGGAACGATTTTGAAAATAAGAATAGACGCCGAACGGCGCGCCGATGGAAAAATAAATTATCAGTAAGTCGGTAAAATTCATTGCCGACTGAGTGAGCAACGTATATGCCAGTTAAACTAAAACGCGCGCTGGTGCATTTTAGTTTATATAAACTCCGTAAACAAAGGCTTTTATAAAAAACCGGGAACAAATAAAATTTATTTTCGTTTGAAAAACTTGGCAAACCGCCAAAGCTGCCGACGGCGGTTTTGCAGATTGCAAAGCTGTCGGCAAATATTTAATAAAAACTGAAACACAGACTTTTCAATGGCATTAAAATTGCTTTTGGGAAAATCAGTTATTCAAACTCGTTTCAAAAGTATCAGATTCATACAAGGGAAGGGAAAACGCGAAAATGTCAGATAAGCCAAAAATTAAAGTAATCAAAAAGGGCGCGGTTAAAAATATCAAAGTACCGATGCCGGACGAGAAAAAAACAACTCAGATAGCGGCGCGTGAAATGGTTTCGACAGTTACAAATTGGGTCAGCGATTTTCAGCAGAAACGCCGAGAAGAAACCAAACAGGCTTTGGAACTGCTGTTTCAAAACAGCCCGCAGATTAACGGCGTGTAAAATTTTCATATAGAAAAACAGAAAAAATAATTAAATCAATCTCTGGATAAAAAAAGGGACGGCTTTCGAGTCGTCCTTTTTTCGTGTCCTTATTAAATCGAATTTGAAAACAATCTTAATTTGTCGGATTATATTAGTTAAGTGTATTTCAAAAAAGTTCCGTTGTTCTGACTCGCAGGTAATATGAATAAAAAAATAGTTGTAATAACGGGCGCGAGCAGCGGAATCGGGCGGGCGACGGCGCGGCAGTTTGTCGAGAGCGGCGCGCGAGTAATCGCCGTCGGCAGGAATGAAAATGAATTGGACGAGCTGCGGCGGGAAGCGGGCGAATCGGCGGAATCGATAAATACTTATTCCGCCGATTTAAGCGACACGCGGCAGATTGACCGATTTTTCGATTACGCGATTGAAAATTTCAATCAAATCGACGTGCTGGTCAACGCGGCGGGAATTCTCAAAAACGGTTCGGTCGAAAATACTTCGCTTACAGATTGGGACGAGACAATGAATATCAATCTGCGGACGGTATTTTATATGATGCAGAAATGCGTTCCGCTACTTGAAAAAACCGGCGGAAATATCGTCAATGTATCCAGCGTTACCGGACTTCGAGCGTTTCCGGGCGTTTTGTCTTATTGCGTTTCAAAAGCGGCGATTGACCAGTTGACCAGGTGCGCGGCGCTCGAACTCGCTCCGAAACGAATTCGCGTCAACGCCGTAAATCCCGGCGTCGTCGTTACGAATATTCACAAAAGAGGCGGAATGGAGCGAGAGAAATACGAGCAGTTTCTCGAACATTCAAAAACGACGCATCCGCTCGGGCGCGTCGGTCAGCCGTCCGAAATTGCCGAGCTGATTTATTTTCTGGCTTCGGATAAAGCCGACTGGATTACCGGCGCGACTTACGAAATTGACGGCGGGCGCGCTCAAACCTGCGCCCGTTAGAGAAACCAAATCTGAAAAAGACGCTTCCGGTATTTTATAATTTTCAGCCGGTCGGCTTTCTTCCGGGAAGTCTTTTGTTATCAACAAGATAAAATTGCTCGTCAGAAAAAATTCTGAAAAAACTACTGCGGCGAAAAACGCAAAATGTTTTTTAATTGACAATAAACGCAGAAAAATTCACTATTGTTCATACTTCCCCTTTGATTTGGGTAAATTGAACACACAAGCAAATAAAACATTAGAGAGGAAAATTTGACTGGAAGAACAAACCGCGAATATCAAATAGATAGATTTTCAGGGAGAAGCGCCGGGCAAACTCCGTATAAATACCGTCGCGCCTTCTGGCTTCCCGCCTCGAATTATTATGTTCTAACCGTCGCCGTCGCTGTCGCCATTTTCTTTATTTTCTGGGGAATTCTTCAAGAAGAAGGCGAAGACGCGCCCTGGATTGCGTCGGGAATTTCAGCCGCCGTCGTCCTTGGAATCGGAGTCTTTTTAAGAGAGATTATTTTACGCAAAGCTCGCGCCCGTTACCTGCTGGTGCAGAAAAGTCTGGACGCGAATCTGAAAAATATCTCCGTGCCGGTTCGTTCAAATATAAACGCCAACAAACTGACGTTGGAAAAAAACGCGTCAATTATTCAGGAAATACGGCAGAAATCCGAAGCGGCGAGAACGTCTGGAAAATTCTCGGAACGACATCTGGAAGTTTTCGAGATGTGCAACGAATATCTTTTATTAAACAAACGGCAGATGGAAACTGTCGGAATCGGTTCGCCGCGTCTGGCGGCGCTGCGGCGCGGCAAGGAAGTTGTCGAGAAATTGCACCACTTTCATTTATTATCCTGGGCGCAGAAAGAAACGCGCTCTTTAACCCGGGAATCTAAAGTTCGTGTTACAATATCAAAAAAGCTGGAGAGCGCGCAGAGAGCTTTGGAGATTTTGAATTCAGCTCTGGAATTCTACCCGAACGACGAACAGCTGCTCGAATCCGAAACTGCTCTGCGGGAATTTATAACTTCGATAAAAGTTTCTCATTGGGTCGAACGAGCCGAACGCGCCGCCTTTAAGGGAAACTTTAAGCGCGCGATAAATCATTACAGAGACGCGCTTTTTTCTATGGCGCGAGAAAATCCCCCGAACGAAGAAAGAGTTTTGATAGCCGAAAAAATAAACGCCGAAATAGAAAAATTACAGCGGCTTTCATTAACAGAGACAAAGGGAAAATTAACAAACAAATCTGTTTAGAACGATGATTAGTCAAACTTGTCCGAGATGTCAGAGCAAACGAATCAGGCGCGGTTACCGTCCAACGCCTTTGTGGTCGAAAATTCTTTTTCGTTATAATTTGCTGTGCGACGGCTGCAACTGGGAATTTAGAGGCTTTGCCGTTCCGGGAACTGTTTCTGCAAAACCGCCTAGAAGGCGTAAAACCGACGAAAATAATATTTCGCTTGATTCGGGAAAAAATCTGTCGGTGAAAAGAAGAATAAAAGTTAAACTTTAGGCGGTTTTTTAGCTTAAATGAAAAGTAGAAAGCGGTTTTGTTTTTTATACATATTTTTTTGTTTCGGTATTTTTCAAAATCAGGTCAACTCTCAAAATCCGACGCCGGAAATAAACCTGACAAGCATCACCGCTGCCGCTTCTCCCGTTGCCGAAGAAAATCTGATTCACGCGGGCGACTTAATCGATGTCGATATTGTCGGCAGCACCGAATTCGACTGGCGCGGAACTTTAACCGCCGAAGGTTTTTTGAGCAACATTAATTATTCGGAAAACCCGATTCACGCGCTTTGCGAAACCGAAGAGACGGTTGCCAAAAAAATCGCCGAATCATACAGCAAAATTCTGCGCGAGCCGAAAGTAATTGTAAAAATTCTCGACCGTTCAAATCGTCCGGCGGCGGTTTTATACGGCGCGGTCCGGAAAAATCAGCGTTTTCAAATAAAAAGACCGGTTTCGCTGAGCGAGCTGATAATAATTTCCGGCGGTTTTTCCGAGCAGGTGAGCGGCGAAATTCAAATCTTCCGTCCGAAAGATTTGAATTGTCGTGAAAAAAAATCCGTTTCAGCCGCGCCGTCTGTCAAATCGACCGAAAAAGATAAAAATACGGCGGCGGACAAACAGTATATAAATATTAAAATCAGTGATTTATTGTCCGGCGTCAGTCTGTCAAATCCGCAGATATTGAGCGGCGACATCATAACCGTCCTGGAAGCAAAGCCTTTGTATATTTCGGGCGGAGTCGCCGCGCCGAAACAGCTTTCGATTCGCTCGCAATTGACGCTTTCGCGTGCAATCGCGAGCGCCGGCGGCTTGTCGAAAGACGCTGATGCTAAAGAAATAAGAATTTTTCGGCGAAACGGCATCGAAACGACTTCGATTGTCGCAAACCTGGAGAAAATCAAATCCGGCGAAGCCGAAGACATTAACTTGCAGCCGTTTGACGTAATCGAAGTGCCGCAGACCGGACGCGAGCGGAGAAAATTTCCGCCGGTGGTCAGGGAATTCGTGCCGACCGAAAAACAGGCGGAAAAACTGCCGCTGCAAATTATTGATTAAAAACAATTTATATTTACGGATTCGGATTTTGTTTGTTGAAAACCAAAAATTTTGGTATCAATTAAACATTACGCCTGAGAATTTTCGAGGAGCTTATAAATATTTATGGCAGATGGACAAAGCAGATACAGCCGCCGCATAGTCGCGCTTTTTTGGCTGCTGGCAATCGGAATTATTATCGGATTTTTGATTTATATCGAACAAATCGCGCTGCTCTATGTTTTAGCGACGCTCATTCTGGTCGCTTTGCTGGTCGTCGTCGGGCGCGCGGATTTGGAAAAAGTCGATAGAAACAACGCCGGTCTCGCGGTCAAAGAATAAAAAATAAATTTGGACTTCAAATTCGTCAAATATTACGCGGTTTTGCTTTTGCTGCTGGCTTTCAGCCCGGCGACGCGGGCTTATACCGTGCAGTTTGCCGACGAAAATAAAAACATTCGACTGCGCTGGAAAAACGGCGTGATTCCGATAGCTGTTTCCAATTCTCTAACCAAACAAATTCCGGGTTTAAAGTCCGAAGCCGATGTTCTCGCCCTCATCCACAGAAGTCTCGGAAATTGGGAGCGAATCGCCAACGTCAAATTCGAGATTACGACAACCGATAAACAGTCGATTAGCGCGGCGAGCAAAACAGGCGACGGCATCAATCTAATTACAATCGCGCCGACCTCTGAAAATCTTCTGCTGTTTAACGGCGGTTCAGAAGAAATTTCAGCCCGTACTCAGACTTTTTTTAACGGCAGAGGTTTTATTACCGAAGCCGATATTGTCTTAAATCCGTATCAGCAGTTTTCGACCGACGGCGCACTCGGAACATTTGATTTGGAAGCGACGCTGACCCACGAAATCGGGCATCTTCTCGGCTTGGAACATTCACGGATTCCGGCGGCGACGATGTTCGAGCAGCAAGGCAGAAACGGCACTTACGGGCTGGCAAATTTCGCTCCGCGTTCTTTAGCCGAAGACGACGCTGCGGGAATTCGAGCATTATACGGCGCGAAAAATTCCGGTGCGGATTGTTGCGGAACGATAGGCGGAAAAATTTTATCGGCGAGCGGCAAACCGGCGAAGGATTTGCAAATCTGGGCTGAAGAAACCGAAAGCGGGCGCGTTATTGCCGGAATTTCGACAAACGCCGACGGCAGTTTTCGGTTTGAAGGTTTGGCAAGCGGTAGATATTCGCTTTACGCGCAGGATTACGGCGAAAAAAATAATGCCGTCGCCGGACAGTTTCTCGGCGAAACAGAAGTTTCAAAAGGGAAAAGCGTTAGTTTTTCAAAAAAACTGAAAAGCGTCGCAAAGACCTTTGACGTGTCGCACGTCGGTTTCAACGGGCAGCTTTCCGAGTTGGCGATTCCGGTCAACGGCGGCAAGTCGTTTTTAATTTATGTCGGCGGGAAAAATCTCGACGCGGAAAAGCTGAAGGTCAGCTTTAACTCGCCGAATTTTAGCTTTGTGCCGGAATCTTTAACAAAACAGGATTTCGGAGTCGAAGTTTCGGTTCTCAGTTTTGAAGTCAAGGTAAATTCCCAGACATTACCCGGAGAATATAGTTTTTTCCTGCGCGGCAAAAACGACGAAACCGCTTATGTTACAGGAGTTTTGACGATTGACGACTTTGTAAATCCCTGGAGCTATCGCGTAAATTCCGGCTTGGACTAGATAGAATTACTATTTTTAGTTTGCAATTCCGATTTTCTTATGAATAATCTATAGGTGTTCACCTCCCCGGTGAACAAAAACTGGTCACGAGGGGTGAGGACTTGTGACCTAGGGGCGACGGAGTGGGAGACGTTGCCCTTTTACTTTTTAAAACGGCTTACGGTCTGGATAATTCAATTTTTCACCATAATATATTAATATTACCTGTATTTAGAAGTCGAAATCCTCGACGGCAGTCGAAGATTATTTGTTGTTTATAACAGACGGGTTCATTTCCAGAAAACACGAACGACAGTAAACGGGGCGTCCCTGCGAAGGATAAAAGGGAACGGTTGTATAAGCGCCGCAGCGAGCGCAGTGAACGGCGACTTCGACCTTTTGTTTGATGCCTAATTTCTGAGCATTATTGACGGCGGCTAGACGGTCGTTTTTCGCTTTCTTACAGTCGCGGCAGCGTTTCGGAGGATTTTCCAGTCCTTTATCGCGGAAAAAAATCTGTTCGCCGATTGTCCAGATAAAATCATTGCCGCAGTCGATACAGATAATATTTTTATCGTCGATTTCCGGCTCGTCCGCAAAAGTTTTCCGGTTAAACTCTTTGAGATTGCTGTGTTCGCCTTGCTGCATTGCTCGTTTCCTTCCCTGGTAATGGTCTTGATACAACTCTGATGTATTTGTTGAATTTTAGGTTATTACACGCGTTTTAACAATTTTGGGGGAAAATTAAAAAAGCCGGATTCGATAATTAAATTCGGATTTTCTATATGAAGTAATGAATGTAATCCGAGTTTGAAATTATAACTATCGGCTTTAAGTGTCAAGTTTTAGTCTTTCGGTTTTCTCTAAATTATTTGTTATGAAAATTCTGGTAATCGGCGGCGGCGGACGCGAACACGCGCTTTGTCGGGCGTTTAAGACGAGCAAAAAAGTTGATAAAATTTATTGCGCCGACGGTAATGCCGGAATCGCGCGAATTGCCGAATGCGTCGATATTAAACCGTCTGAAATCGAGCGCCTGGCGGATTTTGCCGAGGAAAAAAAGATTGATTTAACGTTTGTCGGCGGCGAAATCGCGCTGGCGCTCGGCGTTGTCGATGTTTTTGAAAAGCGCGGTCTTAAAATTATCGGAGCAAGCGGCGCGGCGGCGCGTCTCGAAGCCAGTAAATCGTTTGCCAAAGATTTTATGCGGCGTCATCGCGTTCCGACCGCCGAATACCGGACGGCAAGTTCAGTCGCCGAAGCGATTGAAATTCTAAACAGCGGAAAATTCGGAGACGCCGAAACCGCCGTCGTCGTTAAAGCCGACGGACTCGCCGCCGGAAAAGGCGTCGTCGTCGCCGAAAATCGCAGGCAAGCCGAAAACGCCGTGAACGAGCTTGAAAATCTGGCGGGAAAAAACGCCGCCGAAAAGATTGTTTTAGAAGAATGTTTAACCGGCAGAGAAGTTTCGCTGCTTTTATTCGCTGACGGAAAAAATTTCGCTGTTATGCCGCCGGCGCGCGACCACAAGCGAATCGGCGAAAACGATACGGGCGCGAATACCGGCGGAATGGGTGTAATTTCCGATGAAAATTTATTGTCGCCCGAACAAATCGCGGAAGTTGTTGAAAAAATTATTAAACCGACTTTAGACGGCGCGCGGCAGGACGGTTTTGAGTTTCGCGGCGTTCTTTTTCTCGGTTTGATGCTGACCGCGAACGGAATAAAAGTTCTGGAATACAACGTTCGTTTCGGCGACCCGGAAACGCAGGCGATTCTTGTCCGGCTCGAAACCGATTTTGTCGAAATATGCGAAGCGATTACCGGTCAAACGCTCGATAAATTAACGGTCAAATGGAAAAAGGGAAGCTCGGTGTGCATTATACTGGCGGCGAAAAATTACCCGCAAAAACCGCAGACCGGCGACGTTATCAAAGGTTTGGACAACGCCGAATCGAGCGAACAAATTTTTGTTTTTCACGGCGCGACTGCCAAAAATGAAAACGGCGAATTCGTTACTTCGGGCGGCAGAGTTTTGAGCGTAACGGCGACGGCTGATAATTTGGAAAATGCGCTGGATAAAGCATATAAAGCTGTCGGGGAAATAAATTTTGAAGGTATGCAGTTTCGCCGCGACATCGGAAAATAAAACCGGCAAAAAAAACTTCCCGTTCCTTTGCGATACAAAGAATTAGTAACGCGAAGGAAGTGCAAAGTGAAGACGCAAAGGAACGAAGGTTTTTTAAAAAACTATTTCTAATAATTTTCCAAACTCTTCCGGTAATTATCAAAATTAACCAGCATTTCGAGAAGACTGTCGCCGCCGAATTTTTCGCGCATCGAGTTTGCCAGAACAATCGCCAGCATCGCCTCGCCGATAATTCCGGCAGCCGGAACAGCCGTTACGTCCGAGCGTTCAAAAGCGGCTAAATCTTCCTGTTTTGTATTAATATCGACCGAACGCAAAGGTTTTTTTAATGTCGAAATCGGTTTCAGATAACCGCGCACGCGCAATTGTTCGCCGTTTGTAATTCCGCCTTCGAGACCGCCCGCGCGGTTGTTCGTTCTTTTGAAAACGTTTTCGCCGAACGTTATTTCGTCGTGAACTTTCGAGCCGAAAAGCGCGGCGTTTTCCACGCCGTCGCCGATTTCTACGGCTTTAACGGCTTGAATCGACATAAACGCCTGGGCAATTCTGCCATCGAGCTTTTCACTCCAGGAGACGTGCGAACCGAGTCCGACAACTATATTGTGCGCAATAACTTCAAATATTCCGCCTAATGTATCGCCTTCGGTTTTTGCCGTATCGATTAATTCAATCATTCGGGCTTCAATTTCCGCATCAGCACAATGCAGCGGTGAATTTTCGTCGATTGCCGAAATCTCCGCAAAGGTTTTTTGTATGGGAATTTCGGGAACATTTCCCAGTTTTACGACGTGGCTTTTGATTTCAATATCGAAATTTCCGAGCAGTTGTTTGGCAAACGCGCCGCAGGCGACGCGCGCGGCGGTTTCGCGTGCCGAAGCGCGTTCGAGAATGTCGCGCAAATCTCTGGTCTGGAATTTTTGACCGCCTGCAAGGTCGGCGTGTCCGGGTCGCGGACGTGTTACGAGGCGCGGATTTTTCGGTTCTTCGCCGAGTTTTTCGCTCGACATTACTTCCTGCCAGTGAATAAAATCGCGGTTTTCAATCGTGAATGCAATGGGCGAGCCGAGCGTTTTGCCGTGCCGGACGCCGGAGAGAATTTCGATTGTATCCTTTTCGATTTTCTGCCGTCCGCCGCGCCCGTAACCCTGTTGTCTTTTGAAAAGCTCAAAATTGATTTTTTCGACATCAATCAAAACGCCCGCGGGCATTCCTTCGACAATGGCGACGAGCGCTTTTCCGTGCGATTCTCCGGCAGTTGTAAATTTGAAAAACATAAATTAACGGTCAGATGTCAGCGGTCGGTTGTCGGTCGCGCTTTGAATTTCAAATTCGTATTTATCGGTTTCGACAACTTCTTTTTTTCTGAACACAATCAAGCCGATTCCGGCTAAAATCAAAATTCCGCCGAAAACAGTCTGCGGCGGCAGTTTCTCGCCGAGAAAAATCGCGCCCATGACGACGGCAATCAGCGGCGTAACCAGTGAAATGGTCATCGCTTTGGTTGATTCGACTCGATTTAAAAGCCAGTAATAAAGCCAAAACGCCGCGATTGTTCCGAGAATCGTCAGGTAAAAAACGCTGAAAATCGCCTTTCCGCTCCAATTAAATAAAAAAGGATTTCCTTCCCGAACAACGGCGTAAATTATAACCGGCAGAATTCCGAACAGCATCTGCGCGAACAGCATACTCGCCGGATGCAGATTCGCGCCTTTCGCTTTGACTAGTATTGACGCCTGCGCCCCCGCATACGCGCCGACGACAATAGCGACGCAACCTACAAACGCCATTACGGAATTTATATGAAGCTGTTCGATAAAAATTGTCGCAACGCCTGCGATTCCCATTAAAACCGCCGCAATCTTTAATCCGGTAACTTTTTCGTCCGGCAAATGAATCCAAGCCAGAATCAGCCCGAAAACGGTAATCATCGCCTGAAGAACCGCCGCTAAACCCGAAGAAATATACTGCTCGCTCCAAAAGACGAGACTGTAATTAACGGAAAACTGCAAAATTCCGGTCAAAGCCATCAATTTCCATTCGCGCCTTGTCTGCGGCAAAGGTATTTTTTGAAAATAAATGATAAAAGCCAGAATTAAAAGAGCGAGAATAAATCTTGCGGCGGCGAAAGTTATCGGCGGCAAATCTTCGAGTCCGATTTTTATAAAAAACCAGGTTGTTCCCCAAATCAGACAAAGAATAAGCCAGACGATAATTTTCATTTCGGTTAAAGGTTCATTGTAAACACTTCGCCGCAAAAAGTGAAAATCTCGATTTATTTTCTTTCGTAGAAGCTCAAATGCGTTTCGCCCTGTTTGACGACGCGCCGTCGGCGAATGTCGATGGAAGCGTCGGGCAAAAGATTTTTGGCGTGATGCTCGACGACGAGAATTCCGTTTTCGGTGAGAATATTTTCGGCATTTGTGCTGAATTCGTAAAGGAAAATTCCGTAATCGGTTTTATACGGCGGGTCGAAAAAAGCTATGTCCCACTGATTTGGATACGGACGCGCAACGAATCGTTCAGCCGTTTCGCAGACGATTTCAGTTTGCGTTTCGGGAATTTCGAGCGAGTCGAGATTTTCTTCGATAAGCGCGCAGGCGCGGCGCGATTTGTCTACGAAAGTCGAAAACGCCGCGCCGCGCGAAACTGCTTCGATACCGATAGCGCCCGTTCCGGCGCACAAATCTAAAAATCTGGTGTCGCCGTCGATTCCCGGAGCAAGAATATTAAACAAAGTTTCCCGCAGACGGTCGGAAGTCGGACGAGTTTTATTACCGGCTGGACTTTTCAAAATCCGCCCGCGATATTCGCCGGAAATTATACGCATTTTTTTGAGTTGCGGGAACTTTACAGAAAGTTTACAGATAGTTGCAGGAAGTTGCAGGAAGTTTCGGAGTTAAAAACTTTCAGTAAACTACCTGAAAACTATCTGCAACTATCTGTAAACTATCTGCAAACTTTTTATTTTCTCTCGTAAAAGCTCAGCGTCGTTTCGCCCTGAACAAGCACGCGCCAGCGGCTCATAACGCCGAATTTTTCGGGAAAAAACATATCGCTGTGATGTTCGATAATCAGAACGCCCTGCGGTTTGATTGCCGCGCCGCGACTGAAATAAGCTAAAACGTCGTCGTAATTTGAATCATACGGCGGGTCGAAATAAACAACGTCCCATTGCCGTCGTCGCTTGTGCATTTGTTTCAAAAAAGGTACGACTTCCAGCTCGACGACTTCGCCGTGTCCTTCTTTTATGCCGAACGATTCGAGGTTTTTTTTGATAAAACTGCACATTCTGGCGGAACGCTCGACAAAAGTCGCAATCAGCGCGCCGCGTGAAATCGCCTCGATGCCGACCATTCCCGAACCGGCGCACAAGTCGAGAAATCTGCCCGCCCGAACGCGCCTGTATAAAATTCTGAACATTACCTCGCGCACGCGCCGCGCTGTCGGGCGAACATTCGGCGATGCGGTGCTTTGCAGATGTTTTCCTCTGTGTCTGCCGTCCGTTATTTGCATTTCTGAAACGATTCTCGGTAAAGGTTGTTCTCTTTCCCAGGGCTTGACGTTTTTGTCTCTTGGATTAAAACGACTTTTCGGCTGAAATTTACCGCCGTTTTCAAACTGCCGTCCGGCGTTTCCGCCCGGAGATTTATCGTCGCGGTTTTGATAACGCTCGCGCCCGCTTTCCGCACGATTATCGCGCGGCTGAAAACTTCGCGCTCCGAAAGGTCTGTTCGGCTCATTTCTCGGATTGCTGTTTTGATTCGCCGGTCGCGGCGCAATGTTTGAAGGCTGTCGTCGGTTATCCATTGTTTTTTTTCTACGATTTATTTCAGGTTTTATGAATCGGCGCTTTCTTGAATTGATTTTTCAATTGAAGTTAATTTCAATACAAATTACCGAACGAAAGATTTGATTTTTAGAGTAAAGCCCTGTTTCGTTTTGCGATTTAATAAAAACGAAAGCAATTTGTCGGACTTAGCTCGAAGACCACGAAAGGACTGAAAAATCACTTTGAAATATAACTAAATATTGAGGAAAACTCCAATTACGATAAGTTTATTTTACGAGCAAAACATTTTTATCCGATTCCGGCAAGCCGAAAGCGCGCGTCGGCGCGGGCTGTTTCGATAAGTTTTGACGTTTCGGCGGTCAAACGCTTCGACGTTAAATAATATTCGGCTTCCTGCCTGGCTTTTTCCAGGATTTCCAAATCGCGAATGATATTTCCGATTTTGAATGTCTGCACGCCCGATTGTCGAGTTCCGAGAATCTCGCCTTGCCCGCGAATCTCTAAATCCTTTTCGGCGATGCGGAAACCGTCGGTTGTTTCTTCCATTATTCCAAGCCGTTCACGGGCGACGGCGGTTCTTTTGTCGCCGGTCAACAGCACGCAAAACGATTGTTCCGCGCCGCGCCCGACGCGCCCGCGCAACTGGTGAAGCTGCGATAAACCGAAGCGCTCGGCGTGTTCGATAATCATCAGAGACGCGTTCGGCACATCGACGCCGACTTCGATAACCGTTGTCGAAACTAAAATATTTAATCGTCCGGCACTGAATTGCTGCATTATTTCTTCTTTTTCCGCGCCCTTCATTTTGCCGTGCAGAAGACCGATTTTGAATTTCGGAAAAACTTCGTCGCGCAGTTCTTCAAACATTTTCGTCGCCGCTTTCAAGTCCATTTTTTCCGATTCGTCGATGAGCGGATAGACGATATAAACCTGTCTGCCCAAATCGACTTCGCGCTCGATGCCTTTATAAACGCCTTCGCGCTTGTCTTCGCCGACGACGACGGTTTTTATCGGCGTCCGTCCGGGCGGCAGTTCGTCAATTACGGAAACTTCCAAATCGCCGTAAACCGTCATCGCCAGCGAACGCGGAATCGGCGTCGCCGTCATTACCAGAATGTCGGGGCGCAGACCGCGAGCGGTCAGTTCGGCGCGCTGCATCACGCCGAAACGATGCTGTTCGTCAACGACTGCCAAGCCTAATTTTTCAAATTCGACGGCTTCCTGAATAACGGCGTGCGTGCCGATAACGGCGTGGATTTCGCCGTTTGCAATGTCCTTTTGAACTTTGCGTTTCGCGGCGGCTCGAAGGCTTCCGGTTAAAAGCTCGACGCGATAATTTGAACCGGCAAATATTTTTTTGGCGTTGCGGGCGTGCTGTTCGGCTAAGATTTCCGTCGGCGCCATCAGCGCGGTTTGATAACCGTTTTCCATCGCCGCGAACATCGCCAGAAACGCGATAATCGTTTTTCCGCTGCCGACATCGCCCTGAACAAGCCGATTCATCGGCGCGTCCGACTGCATATCTTCAAAGATTCGCTTTATAACACGTTCCTGCGCGCCGGTTAATTCAAACGGCAGAAGGTTTTTTATTCGCTCAAATGTTTTATCGGAAATTTCGATAATCGCGCCTTTCGGCTCTTTCGTCCGCTCGCCGCGCTTTAATTGCAGCGCAAACGAAACCCAGAAAAATTCTTCAAAAATCAATCGCAAGTGAGCGTTTGAGCGCGCCGCCGCGTAATCGGTAATGCTCGAATTTTCCGGCGGAAAGTGAATTTCTTCGACGGCTTGCGCCCGCGAAATCAGATTTTGACGCTTGCATAAATCCGGCGGCAAAGTTTCTTTAACCGAAGTTTTATCGAGATTTTGCAGAACATTGTAAATAATCTCGCGCAGTCTTTTTGTTTGAAACTGACCCAATTTTCGATAAACCGGAACGCGCCGCCCGACGTGAATCGGCGCAAATTCGGGATTGTCCGAATTTTCTAACAATTCGTCTTCTTCTTCGGATTTTGGATTTTGGATTTTGGATTTTGGATTGGTTTTCTCCACTTTCTCTGTGTTCTCTGTGGCTAAAAGATTTTTCAATAAACCGAATTCGTCGTAATCATTCGAGTTCGGCAAAATCTCCAGCTCGTCCGGTTTGTTTATTCGCAGGGCAAATGTGTTTTTGCGTCCGTCCCATTCCCATTTGCCGTAAGCGACGAAACGCGTGCCGCGCTCGAAATTTTTCTGCCAGTAATTGACGATGTTATACGCGCCTTTGCCGGAGATAAACCACCAGACGACGACCGGCTTTCTGGTTCGTTCGGCATCGCCGCCGGTTATCTCGAAAATAAAGAGCGGCGGCGCTTTAAAGCCGCGATTTTTGCCGACCTGAAAGCCGCCGGCGACGCGCGCGTAAAGCTCGATTGACGCTTCCATTCCGTCGGTTAATTCATCAATCTGAATCAGATTCGAGCGGTCTTCGTAGCGCATCGGGAAATAATTCAAAAGGTCTTCGATGCAGACTTCGGTTAAATCATTTTTGTAAGTAAATGCTGCGACGGCGAGCGCCAGTTTGCGCGACATCGCGGCGGACAAATTCGCCGCGTCGAAACCGTGAAGCTCAAGCAGAGGCGTGTTTAGCGAAATCAAATTTTGCGTCATTTACTTTTCAAAAAAAGACAATTCTACTTTTTCGACAAACGATAAATCGCCGTTACGACGCGCAGCGAATCGCGCGGCATCGTAACGAATTTTTTATTGAGCAGCTCGAAATTTACCGTCGTTTCGTCAAAGAAATCGAGTAAGAGAACTTCCGCGTTCAAACCGGCGCGCTCGAAAGTCGCCATAAATTCGTGATGACGGCGGCGGTTCGGCGTGCCGCGATTGGTGCTGGTCAGACGCCAGAAAGCGTCGGGAAAGCGCAGAAAAGTCGTCGGGTCGCGGTAATAAAACCAGCAGTCGTGCGGTCCGAAATCGACGCGGTGCAAGCCGATTCCGTCCGTTTTCAAAAGCCTCAGATGAATTTCCGCAAACGCGTCGATGTCGGAGACGTGTTCGCCGACCTGAAACGAGCAGACGACATCAAATTTCCGCTTTGTTTCGGCGGTTTCTATCGGCTCTTTTATAATCTCTACTTTACCGGCGCTGTTCTCCGGGAAATTTTTCGCGTCGAGCGTTTTGTCCCACGGAATTTCGGGGTAAAAACGCTGCCAGTTGTCTTCGATTTGTTTATACCAGAACTTTGCCGTCTCGCCGTAGTAATCGCCGGGAAAGCGGTCGATAACCGTGTAACTGTTCGCGCCCGAAGCTAAAATGCTCAAGCCGGAAGTCAGATAATCGCCCGCGCCGATTTCGCAAATCGATTTCCCGCGCAAATCGCCGACGTGTTCGCGCAGAATATTTAAACCGTTGAAGGCGTAGGTTTTAAGAAACTCATCCGTGTTCGCATACGCGGTCGCCGTGCGCGGACGTTTTAGGCGCAGACGGCGCACGGACGGTATGCCCATCAGAAAATTTTTCGCAATCTCTTTGGTCAAATCGGCGATTATATTGACAGAACCGGCTTTATTTCGTTCCATAATGCAGTTTTACGCTCACAAATAAAGATAACCGAAGTTTGCCCGTTACTAAAATCAAAAAACGGCGGCGCGTGTTAAATTGTAAATAAAAAATTGTTATTTCTTTTCGTTCTCAAACTGCTGCGTCTTTTTCTGCATTATCCAATCAATCTGCGGGTCGCTGCCGAGCTGGAAAACGTGTTCGCCGCATTTTTCAAAGCCGAACTTTTTGTAAAATTCCTGCGCTCTGAAATTAAATTCCCAGACGCCGAGCCAGCAGACTTCGCAATCGTTTCGCCGCGCCGTCTCCAGATATTCGAGCATCAGCGCGCGCCCGACGCCTTTGCCGATAAAAGCGTCGAGCGCGTAGAGACGGCACAATTCAAGCGTTTTGCCGCCGCCGATACAGTCTTCGCGCGAATCAAATTTTATTTTAGCGTAACCGGCGATTTCGTCGTCGAGTTCGGCGATTAAATAAAGCGTGTCCTTTTCGCGCAAATCGGCTTCGATACGCGCCGCGCTGAAATATTCGGCGCGGTAGAGTTTCATATCGTCCGGGTGATTTTTCGGATGCTCGCCAAATGCTTCGTCGAACGCCTGCCAGCCGACGCGAGCCAGCATTTCGGCGTCTTCGATTGTCGCCTGTCTGATTTTAATAGCCATTTCTAATTACTGCGCGGCAAATTTAAGCGCGTCGTTATGACCGACGACGGCATCGGAATTTTTCTGCAAAGCGGTCTGAAATTTGTCGTTAAAATCTTCGTCGGCGTGTTCAAAATTCAGCAAAACACGCGCTTCGGCAATCAGCGCTCGCGCATCGGTTTCGGTTGCCGGACGGCGCACGGACGCGGCTTCGTCAATCAGCGCGATGAGCGCGGAAATTTTTCTGAGCCAAGCGAAATGCGCGTCGTCCAAAACCAGTTGCAGGTAAACATTCGGATTCGGTATTTTGCCGTTGACCGTTTCATACTCGGCTTTTGCCGCTTCGAGCAGAGTTTTATGCAGCCGCAGAAACGCCCTGCTCAAATCCTTTAGATTTTTGCGCGTCTCGTCGGTCAAATTTTCGTGTCCGTTTTCAAATTCCTGTGTCATCGTCTACTCCTGAAAAATAAAATTACAGATTGGCGCGCAAAAGGTTTTTGTATTTCTCGCGTTCTCCGTGCTTTTATTTTCGCTTTACGGCTTTGCGGCTGTCAAAACAGGCGCGGGTTTTTCGTCCGAATTCCGAATTCAATTTATAAAAAATATTTTTCACGGGAAACGGTAAATTAACGTAGAATAAAATTTTGGAGAAATCGATGGCGGAATCTGAAAATCTCTGGGGCGGCAGATTTACGGGAAAACCCGATAAAATCTTCGCCGAATTCAACAATTCATTCAATTTTGACCGCAGGCTTTTTGCGGCGGACATTCGCGCCGGCATCGCACACGGCGACGCGCTTTTTCACGCCGGAGTTTTAACCAGACAGGAAACGGAACGCATAAAAAACGGTTTACAGGCGATTGTGAAACGCTCGGAACACGACAAAAATTATTTTGACGATTTGCCGTCCGAAGACGTTCATTCATTTATCGAAGCGCGTCTGGTTCAGCTAATCGGCGACGCGGGCAGAAAGCTGCACACCGGCAGAAGCCGCAACGACCAGGTGGCGACGGCGTTTCGGCTGTGGCTCAGAGCGGAAATCGAAACGCTTTCGGCGACGGTGCGCGGGCTGCAAAAATCCTTAATCGAGTCGGCTGAAAATCAAAAAAACGCGATTTTGCCCGGTTACACGCATCTGCAAAGAGCGCAGCCGATACTCTGGGCGCACTGGTGTCTGGCTTATTTTGAAATGCTGGCGCGCGACCGGGAGCGTCTGGACGAAGTTTGGCGGCGCGTAAATGTTTTGCCTCTTGGTTCGGCGGCGCTTGCCGGAACGAGCTACGAAATCGACCGCGAGCAGGTTGCCAGAGATTTAGGTTTTGAAGGCGTTTCGGCAAACAGTCTCGACGCGGTGAGCGACCGCGATTTTGCCGTCGAATTTGTCGGCGCGTGCGCGCTTATAATGGTTCACCTGTCGCGATTCTCGGAAGATTTGATTTTATACGCGTCGAGCGAATTTCAATTTATAGAGCTTTCCGACGCCGTTTCTACTGGTTCGAGTTTAATGCCGCAAAAGAAAAACCCGGACGCGCTCGAACTGATTCGCGGCAAAGCCGGACGCATTTTCGGGCATCAAATCGCGCTGCTGACGACGCTTAAGGGTTTGCCAATGGCTTACAACAAGGATTTGCAGGAAGATAAGGAAGCGGTTTTCGATACGGTCGATACAACCGAAATTTGTCTGGAAATTGCCTCGATAGTTTTGAAAAATCTTCGTGTCCGCGAAGATAAAACGCGCGCGGCGGCAACCGAAGGTTATCTGAACGCGACCGAGCTTGCCGATTATCTGGTGCAAAAAGACGTTCCGTTTCGCACTGCGCACGGCGCGGTCGGGGAAATCGTGCTTTACGCGATTTCAAAAGGAAAGGAGCTGGGCGAGTTGAGCCTTGCGGAGATGCGGAATTTTTCCGCGCAGATTGAAATGGATGTTTTCGACGCTTTAACTTTGGAACAAACTCTGGCGAGCAAAGCGCAAATCGGCGGCACAGCGCCCGAACGCGTTTTCGAGGCATTGGAGTGGGCGCGAAACTCGCTTGAAATGGAACAGTAAATTTATTTTATAATCTTTGAAGAATTTTCAGACCTTAAAAGACGGGCGGCAAAATAAACATATCTAAACGATTGAGTTTTTCGTTATAATCGCTTCGGCGCGGCGCTTTGAAAATAAATTTATGAAAATTTCGGCATATCTTTTATGACGCGCGCGACGCACAAGATGAATAACCTGATGAAAAGTCTGACGTTTGTTACCGTTATTGTCGGCACTATGAGCGTTATATCGGGAATTTTCGGTATGAATTTTGAAGCCGGATTTTTTAAGGCTGTAGACGGTTTTCGGGACGCGATAGCCGGAATGATTGTTTTAGCGGGCATTTTAACGGGAATGGCAAAATATTTCGATTGGATTTAAGACGGCTGCGAAAAGTCGCAGCTTGATAACTTCAAAATGCACAAGTTTGTCCGCAGTCTTTTAACCGAATGGCGCAAAATCGGTCTGCCTTTCGGCGGCGAAACTTTTGTCGCGGCTGTTTCGGGCGGCGCTGATTCGATTGCGCTGGCGCTGGCGCTGGCAGACTTGAAAACGCGAAAAAAGCTCGATTCGCGTTTTGTTATAGCGCATTTCAATCACGATTTGCGCGGTTCGGAAAGCGACGAAGACGAGCGATTCGTTAAAGAATTTGCCGTCCGCTTCGATTTCGAGCTGGCTTTTCACAAGGAAAAAATCTCGAACACGGGCAATCTCGAACAAAACGCCCGTCTCGCCCGCTACGATTTTCTGAGCCGAACAGCCGAAAACCTTCGCGCCTACGGCGTTTTAACCGCGCACACGCAAAACGACCAGGCGGAAACTTTTCTGCTGAATTTAATTCGCGGAAGCGGTCTCGAAGGCTTGGGCGCGATGAAAACGACAAGAAATCTGGAAAGTCGATTACGCGAATCAGAAGCTGAAGAACAGTCGGAAATCAAAAATCAAAAATCCGAAATCAAGTTGATTCGTCCTTTATTAAACTGGGCGACGCGCAAACAGACGGAAAACTTCTGTCTCGAAAATAAAGTCGAGTTCCGGTTCGATTCGATGAACGACGATTTGGCTTTTAAGCGCGTGCGCATCAGAAAAATTCTGCTGCCGCTGCTCGAAGATTTTAATCCGAAGATTGTCGAAACACTGGCACAGACGGCAAATCTTTTACGCGAAGATTTCGACAGCCTCAAAAACTCGGCGGATTCGGCGCAGAAAAGCATCGCCGCCAAGCAGACAGACGAGCAGAGTTTGGAGATAAAAGAATTAAAAAATTTGTTTCCGTCGATGCGCCGTCAGATTTTGCGCAAATGGTTAAGAGACGCGCGCGGCGATTTGCGAACGCTCGACGCTAATCATCTCGAAGCGATTGAGCATTTGATTTCGAGCCGCAAAAGCGGTAAAACCGTGCAGTTGCCGGACGGCGAAACGGTTGTGAAAAATAGCGGGAAGTTAAAGTTTGAAAAGGCAAAGGTTGTAAAAACAGAGCCGGAGAACTACAATCAAGGATTGAATTTTAAAAGCGCCCGAAACGCTATTGAGAACAACGAATGAAAGGAAACTTTCATCGAAAGTTTGTAACCGAAATTACAAAGTTAAACCTTCAACCGGTAGAAACGAAGGTTATTTTTGGAGGCACAAAAGTTGAGTTCTAAAGCAAAACAAGTCTTATTGTGGTTAATGATTATTTCCAGCGCGCTGTTGTTTGTCTACTTTTTGCAGGGCAAACAGGTAAAAGCTCCGCAGGATTTAACCATTGACGCGGCAATGACCCGAATTGAAAATAAAGATTTCAAAGAGGCGTCATTCAAACAGGGACAAATTGAATTTAAAGATGCTAACGGCGTTGTTTACGTAACGACTATCGGCAGCGATTCGACCCGCGAGACGTTATTAAAATCCATTACCGATTTTAACAAAGCAAATCCGAGTTCGCAGATTAAAACCAATGAAGAAGCCGCATCGACCGGCTGGGGCTGGATTTTGTTAATCAACGCCTTGCCGTTTGTCTTAATATTCGGGTTTCTCGCTTTTACCCTGCGGCAGATGCAGGCAGGCGGAAACAAGGCTCTCAGCTTTGGAAAATCACGCGCCAAATTGCTCAATAATCAACAAAAACGGATTACATTCAAAGATGTTGCCGGCGTTGACGAAGCCAAAGAAGAACTCGAAGAAATCATCGAATTTTTAAAAGACCCGCAGAAGTTTCAAAAACTCGGCGGAAAAATTCCGAAAGGCGTCCTTATGGTCGGACCTCCGGGAACCGGTAAAACTCTGCTTGCCAAAGCGGTCGCCGGTGAAGCGAATGTTCCTTTCTTTTCAATCTCCGGCTCGGATTTTGTCGAAATGTTCGTCGGCGTCGGCGCGAGCCGCGTCCGCGATTTGTTTGAACAGGGCAAAAAGAACGCGCCGTGTATTATTTTTATAGACGAAATCGATGCCGTCGGGCGTCATCGCGGCGCGGGTTTGGGCGGCGGACACGACGAGCGCGAACAGACTTTAAATCAGCTTCTGGTTGAAATGGACGGTTTTGAATCGAACGACGGCGTTATTCTTGTCGCTTCGACCAATCGCCCTGATGTTCTCGATCCGGCTCTGCTTCGTCCGGGACGTTTCGACCGGCAAGTTATCGTTTCATATCCCGACGTGCGCGGACGCGAAGGCATTTTGAAAGTTCACACACGCAAAATTCCGCTTGATGAAAGTATCAACGTCAATGTTATCGCTCGCGGAACTCCGGGATTTACCGGCGCGGATTTGGCTAATCTGGTCAATGAAGCGGCGTTGACGGCGGCGCGGCGCAACCAGAAAGTCGTTACGATGAATGACCTTGAATTTGCCAAGGACAAGGTAATGATGGGACCGGAACGGCGCAGTATGGTTATCTCCGACAAGGAGCGACGCCTGACCGCGATTCACGAAGCCGGTCATACGCTCGTCGGCGTAAATATTCCCGAAAGCGATCCGGTTCATAAAGTAACGATTGTTCCGCGCGGGCGGGCGCTCGGCGTAACGTATTATCTGCCCGAACAGGACATTCTCGGACGAACGAAAGAAGAGCTTCTTGCGATGATTGCCAACGCGATGGGCGGACGCATCGCCGAAGAGCTTTACATCGGACAAATAACTACCGGAGCATCGAACGACATCGAAAAAGCGACCGAACTGGCTCGTTCGATGGTTTGCCAATACGGAATGTCCGAACTCGGACCGCTCGCGTTCGGTAAAAAAGAAGAGCAGGTCTTTTTAGGAAGGGAAATCGCGCAGCATCGTGATTTCAGCGAAGATACGGCGATAAAAATTGATTTAGAAGTAAAACGAATCATTTCAGAGCAGTATGAACGGGCTAAAAAGATTTTGACCGAAAACAGGCAGCCGATGGAAAATCTGACGCAGGCGCTGCTCGAACACGAAACGCTCGACAGCGTTCAGATTCGCCGCATCGTCGCCGGTTTGCCACTCAACGAAGAACTCGGTGAAACCGGAGACAGCGATAACGGAACGCCGCAAAAAGTTGAAGATGAACCTGTTAAGTCTTCATTCAAAAATCCAATTCTGCCGCCGATAACCGGAAACAATCCGGCGACGGCTTAAAGTCGGGCAGAAATAAAAACTAAGAAAGGCAAAAATGGTATACCATTTTTGCCTTTCTTAGTTTTTCGCTAAATTCTAATTATATTATTGTTCAATTATTTGTTGTAATCTCTGAGCAAGCTGACTTTGCGGATTTATTTCTTTGAGCTGAGAAAGAGATTTATCAACCTGCGCGCCGTCGCCTTTTTTATAAAAAGCGATTGCGAGATTGTAAATCGCCGGTTCAAATTTCGGATTTGTTTGCAGCGCGGCTTGAAACTCTTTAATGGCGCGGTCTAAATCGGGCTTTTCGCGTTCGACAAAAGTAATTCCCAAATCCGTGCGCACATTCACGTCGTCGGATTTTTGGGCAATCGCCTGTTCATACCATTTTTCAGCCTTTTCAAATTTTTGAATGTCAAAATAACCGTTGCCGAGCCTGACGATTTTATCGTAATCTTTCGGATTCAACTGCGCGGCTTTATCGAAAAATTCCTGCGCTTTATCAACGCCTTTAATTTGCAGATATAAATTTCCCGCCTGCATCTGCGCGTCGAAATTATGCGGTTCACTGCCGGCTTTGTCGAGTTTTTCAGAAACCTCCGGCAGCGGTTTACCGTTTGCGGGCGCGGCTTCCTTAATGTCCGCCGCCGATTGTTTTTGCTGATTTAAAAACGGCGCGTCGGCTGGATTTTGAACAGCGTTCGCTTGTGTAACGGCATTGCGATTAAGATTGTTTGCCAGAAAAAAACCGCCGAAAAAGCCGATAAAAAGTCCGACGACCGCGAACAGAATGTTTTCTTTTTTCATTAAATATTTCTATTGAATCAGCCTTTTGAAATAGATATTCGGTTTAACTTCTTTGTTTGTCTGCCCGATTATATACGCGCCTTGATTATCGACGTAACTGTCGAAATTTACCGACGGCTGTCCGATTATTTCCCAACCTTCCAAGCCGAGTTTTGCAACCGCTTTTGTATAAGCCAATTCTTTAGCGCGATTAAAAGCCAGACTTTTTGAATTGCTCGTATTTTCCAATCTGAAATCCTGCAAAAATTTAGCGTAGACCAATTCGGCTTTTACTTCTTCGTTTTGACAGCCGTTCATTTGCAGGTAACAGACATTTGCCGCGCCGGTTATAACCGCTTGGTTCTCAGTAGTTAAAGGAATATTCGTGAACGTAATCGCCGCGTATTCCCATTGATTAACGTATTTCTTCTGCGCCGACGACGGAGAAAAAACTACAAAAGCGCCCGCGCAAAAAATTAAAAGCCCGACGAATATTCCGATTGAAACAAAAATAAATTTCTTCATAATTTTGCAATTTCCTTTGATTCATTTAATAAAACTGAAAACTACACGCCGAAAATTTATTAAAGTTTCGTTTTCCTCAAGCGTAACTGTGAAGTCCGGGAAGCAAATAGCTGACGCCGAGATAAGTGAAAATCACCAGCAGAAAACCGACGATTGCGAAATACGCCGAGCTTCTGCCCGACCAGCCGCGCGAAATTCTGGTGTGCAGAAAAGCGGCGTAAGTCAGCCACGCGATAAGCGCGCCGGTTTCCTTCGAGTCAAATCCCCAGGGTCTGCCCCACGATTCATTCGCCCAAATCGCGCCGGTGATAAGGAGCATTGCAAGTCCGGCAAACGCCAGACACGCCGTTTTATACATTAAACCGTCGAGCGAATCGAGCGACGGCAATCTTTCGATAAGTTTTTCCGTTCTAAAGCCAAATAAAATTACAAAAAATGTTCCAGCCAGAGCCGTTATCAAACCGGCGACTTCGACCGGATTCGTATTCAAGCTCAGAAACATTTTTTCGCCGTTCGTCTGCACATACTGTTTGGCGGTCTGGTAAAACTGCGTCGTCGTCAAAGCGGAGAATTCCTGCGCCGACAATCCTTGTTTGGAAGCGATTTCTTTTCCGGCGGTTACAAATTGAGCCGAATTTTCCTTTAACTGAGTTTGCAGTTTCGGATAAACATCCGTTGTCGATTTAATACCGGAAACGAGCAGCGCAATCGCTAAAATTTGCGCGACGAGCGAGAGTTTTAATAAAATATGACCGATTTTTTTCGCCCCTTCGTTGTTCTGATAAATATAAATTAAAAAAGAAACGATTACGCCGAGCAGCAAAATGCCTGTAAAAACAAGCATCGCGCCGACGTGCGGAATTTCCAGTCTGAACGGCGACGAAAACGGTTTCCCGCCCGTTTGATTCGGCACGAAAAGTCCGGCGCGATAAACGAATTCGGTAAAAACCGAAAATTTGCTGACCGTTCCGATAACGCTGAGAGCGAAAATGCTCGAAAATATTGCCATCGCTTCGACTTTTATGCGGTCTTTTAATAAATAAATTACCGCGACGGCAAAGCAGACGAGCGCGACGCCGTAGCTTAAACTTGCGACGCCGACGTGAATCGGACGCCAGTAAGAATCGAGAACCGGCGGCAAATCGATAAATTCCGGTCCGATAAATCTTGCTAAAGTTAAAATAATCGCGGCGAGCGGCAAGGTAAAAGCACTCAAAAATTGAAATTTTTTGCGATTGGCGATTAAAAGCGTGGCAAAGCCCGCGCCGAATGCAAAGGCAAGGCTTAAATCGTATAAATTGGCAAACGGAATATAGCGGAAAAACCACGGCGTTTCCATATTTCCGCCCGCTCGAAGCATCGCAATCTCGCGGTCGAACGCGCCGACCCAGCGAACCAGCCAGCTCGACAAATTAAAGAAAACGCCGAGCGCGCCGCTCCATAAACCAATCTTTAACGCCATTTCAGACGGCGCGTAAAGATTCGTCAATTGAAAAAGCGCGGCTAAAATATAACAGGCAAGCGCAATCATCATCAAAGCGCCGTCGGAGATAAATTTTCCGCCGATTTCAATGCGGAGAAAAAGCATCAGAAACGAGCCGGCAATCACCAGAATCGCCGGCAAAAATGCTTTCCAGGAATGATTGTTTTCTATACGTCTTACTTCTTCCATATAAATTTTTTTGAAAATGAAAACAGTTTTATAGATTATTCTGACTGTGTTTGCGATTTCGGCGCGGTCAATGCGCCGCGTATTTTTTCAAACTTGTCTTCAAACGCCGGTGCGTTTCGGTTCGTGTGTCCGCTCAAAACGACTTCAAAATTTTCTTCGCCGCGCTTTTCGATTAAAGCCCAGACGCGTCGATGCGCGATGAAAAACACGAAACAGAGCGCGCCGATTAAACCGAATCCGCCGATATACCAGGCGATAAACGCCGCGTTGAACGGGTCGTATTTTATCGAAAGAACGTGCGCGAGCGGCGATTTTTCAAATTCCGCCAGACGCCATTTGTAACCGGCGACGGGCGCGCCGATTGGTATATTGTCGGGCATTTTTCTGCCGAACGCGTAACCGGATTTCGTCTCGCCGTCGGGCGTCGTGATATTTAATTTAACCGCCGGATTGTTATACGCGGCAGAGCGCGTGTCGGGCTGCGAACCTTTGAGAACAAAATCGGGAAAAAACGCTTCGTAATCGACCTTTGTTCCGTCCGGCAAATTTGCCGAACCGTTTCTCATCAAGTTGATTTTCAGCGGTTCGCCGCCGGTTTGCGGCGTCGCTTCGAGCGTCATATTGCGTGCGCTTCCGACCGTTATCGCGCTCGCCTGAAAAAATCTGTAGCCGCGATAGCTGAACGGTTTATTCAGGCTGACATCGGCGGCGGTTTTGCCGTATTGCGGGTCGTCGATTTCGATTCTGGTGTGCCAGTTCAGCGTGTTGCTGATTTCAATCGAGCCTTTCGGGTCAATCAAATTCTGCTCGATGTCGGTGCAGTAAATCGAAAACGGCAGAGCGACGGCGTAACGGTCTTGTTTGTCCAGATTAAATTCAATCATCTGAATTTCATTTGTCGTCTGTCCGGGCATCATTCGCACGTCGGCGTCAAAACCGCTTTGCAGGGCGACGAAATGACCGAGAAACAAAGTCAACAGCGCGACGTGAACGATATACGCGCCCAGACGATTCCATTTTCCGCTCTCGCCGAAAACGAAAATCTGATTGTTTTTCTCCGAAACTCGCGTGGTTAAACCGTTTGCTTTGAAAGTCCGACTGATTTTCTCGACAATTTCTTTTTCATTAGCGCCGTTCGTTTCGACAATCGCGTTTTGCTTTTGTCCGAGAAGCCAGTTTTTTGTGCCGTCGATTTTCGGGCGCGAAATGTATGACCACGCGGACGGAAAACGGTCAATCGAAGCGAGAACGATATTTAAGGACAGAACAAGAAGCAGAAGATTAAAATACCAGGTATGATAAATATCAAAAATTCCTAAGAAGCCGTAAACCGTTTTTTCCGCCGGAGTTAGAGAAGCGTAAAAAGCGTCGAAGCCGTTGACGTTCTGCTGGACGAAAAGCATTCCGACCATCGAAAAAGCGACGAGAACACACAGCAGAGTTACGCCGAAACGCACCGAGCTTAGAAAATCCAAAACGCGATTGAAAAGCGGCGCTTTTTTCGGTTTATATACTTCTCGAACGTTATCTTTTATTGTTTCTTCAGCCGTAGCCATCGGTTTAATACTCTGTCGATAGGATAATTAAAATGATAACTTAGCCGAATTTATTTGTCATCCGCAAATAAATTAGTTTGTCTGCTAAGAAAAAGAAGTTTCGCTATAGCCTTCGAGGTTTGGAAAAACGCGCCGGTCAAGTTATTCTTTAGTTTATTAAGTTTGCTCAAACTTCGGCTTTTCAATGGAAACAATTACAGCAGAAATACAGGAAATAAAAGTTTTAGGCGCGCGCGAAAAACTCGCCGCTTACCTCGAACTGACCAAGCCGCGCATCGCGTTTATGCTGGTCTTAACGTCGGCTGCCGGATTTTATCTCGGCTCGGACGGCGGCTTTAATTCGATTCTGTTCGCCAATTCGATGATTGGCATTCTGCTGCTCGCCTTCGGCGTCGCGACATTAAATCAATTTATTGAAAGAAAAACCGATAAGTTAATGGAGCGCACGGCGACGCGCCCGCTGCCGACAAAAAAATTGTCTCCGGCGGAAGCCTTGATTTTCGGCGTTTCATTAACTTTGGTTGCGGAAATTTATCTGGCGTTTCTGGTCAACGGTCTGACCGCGATTCTCGGTTTGGCTGTCGTCGTCGGTTACGTCTTTCTTTACACGCCGCTGAAAACCAGAACGAGCGCTTCGACCGCCATCGGCGCTTTTCCCGGCGCGCTGCCGCCGCTGATGGGTTTTACCGCCGCTTACGGCGAGATTACGTTGGGCGCGTGGGTTTTATTCGCGATGCTTTTCCTGTGGCAGTTTCCGCATTTTCTGGCAATCGCGTGGATGTATCGCGAACAATACGCCAAAGCCGGAATTTTAATGCTGCCCGTAGTCGAACCGGAAGGAAAAATTACAGCCAGACAAATCGTCATTTTTACAATTCTTCTTTTGCCCGTCAGTCTCGCGCCGTTTTTTATTTATGACCAATCGAATCATCAAATGGCTGGCTGGGTTTATTTGATTGGAGCGAGCGTTTTGGGAGTCTGGTTTTTAGTCGCGAGCATTCAAGCCGCGCGCGCCAAATCAGTCGAAAAAGCCCGCAGACTGCTTCTGGTTTCCGTCATTTATTTACCGATAATTTACGCCTTAATGGTTTTCGACCATTAAATTCTAAACAAACATTAGATTTAGGTTTAGTTTTATGAGTTTACGAGTCGGCACAGCCGAAACAACCGTCGAAGAAAAAAAGAAATTAAAAAAACTTGCCGGTTTGTCGGGCGGCGGTTCAAACGGCGGCAGACGAAATTCGGGCGGCGGCGGAAGCAATGGCGGCGGAAACGGCGGCGACAACAATAAAAACAGCGATTATTTGGGCGACACCGACCGGTATCCGTCCGATAAATTCCGCATCGGAATGTGGTTTCTGCTGCTCGTCGTTCTAATGACGTTCGGCGGTTTAATCGGCACTTACATTGTTTTGGCGACTAACAAAGCTCTGGAATGGCAGCCGTTTAGTTTACCGAAACAGGTTTGGGTCAGCACTTTTTTGATTATTGCCAGCAGTTTAACTTACTCAATCGCCCGGAAAGCTCTCAACTCCGAAAACCAGACAAAAGCCAAAAACTGGCTGTTGGCGACAACCGTTTTGGGCGCGATTTTTATTTCATCGCAAATCCTGGCTTGGACGGAACTTGTCAATCGCGGCGTTTATGTCGGCAGCAATCCATACGCGGGATTTTTCTATATTTTAACCGCCGTTCACGCGCTTCACGTTATCGGCGGAATATCCGCGCTCGGTTACGTCGTTTTGCGGCTGTGGAATCCGACCGTTTCGGACGAAGAATTGACAAAACGCAAATCCGCGTCGAACGTCGTCGGCTGGTACTGGCATTTTATGGACGGTTTGTGGATTGTTCTGTTTCTGCTGCTCGGCTTCTTTAAATAAAATAATGGTTACTGTTGCAGCCGTAAATCAGCCGAAAAAATCGAAACTTCTAATAAACGTCGTTTCGATTGTCATTCCTTTAGTTGTCGCCATTCTGCTCGGCTTGCCGAACAAACTCGACTTGGGCGCGTGGACAAAAACACTTCCGCACGTCATCGGTTTGATAAATACTTTAACGAGCGTCGCTTTAATCGCCGGTTTGATTTTCATTCGATTAAAAAAAATCGAAGCGCATAGACGGGCAATGACCGTCTCGTTTGCGCTCGGCGGCGTATTTCTTGTCTGTTACGTTCTTTACCATCTGACAAATCCGGCAAATCGTTTCAGCGGCGAAGGTTTTGTTAAATATCTTTATCGTTTTATTTTAATAACTCACATCGGTCTTTCGCTCGTTGTTCTGCCGTTTGTGCTGCGGGCGATGTTTTACGCGGTTACGGGACAGTTCGCGCTTCATAAAAAACTCGTCAGATACGCATATCCGGTCTGGCTTTACGTTTCGCTGACCGGCGTAATCGTCTATCTTATGCTGTATCAACTGTTTGCGAGTAAATAAAAAGTTAGGCAATAATCTTGCGAAAATAATTTTTCGGTGCTATATTATTTTTTGTTGAAAACTTAATCGCCGAAGTCGATTGACCGCTAATCGACGCGGGGGAACCAAACGTATTAAATTTATTTTAATACACGGGGCGAAGCGTTTAGCTAAAGAAAACGCGGGGACACTTCTTCGTTCCTAGCCCGACAGCTAACTCCGTAGGTGGGTGAAGAAGACGCAAAAAAATTTTGCCGTTACAAGCGCGATTTTGAGTGTCGCTCTGTGCCTTTGATTTTTTTCAACGAATCAAACGAGACATCCAGTCTTCTCAAAGAAAGCAAAAAGTCCTGCATTTCGGTGCGGGGCTTTTTGTTCGTCTCAAATCAATTATTTACAAATATTTAACCGATTTCAGCGGAATTTTACCTTCCTTATCTAATAAAATCTTTGACGGTTTCTCCTCAACTTTGAAAGTAAAAGTTTCAACCCGCTTTTTTATTTCTATCTTCTGTATTGAATTACCGGACGGCGCTGCGATTTCGACATTCATCGGCAGACGAAAAGCCGCCGGAGTTTTGCCGTCTGATTTCTGCGTTTGGGTTACGGTCAAACTCAAAGTTTTAGTTTGCGGATTATAAATTTCTCTTACGCTTAATTTCGGATAACCCGCGCCGTAAATCCATTGCGCGAAAAACCACTTTAACTCCATACCGGAAGTTTCTTCCATCGCTTTCTGTAAATCCGTCGATTCGACATTCTGAAATTTATGACGATTCAAATAAACATTGACGGCTTTCCAGAAATTTTCCGTGCCGACCGTTTCGCGCAAAGTATGAAGCACCGCGCCGCCTTTTTGATAAGTAACCGTGGCGTTGGCAACATTAAACAACGCTTCGTCAGGACGCGCGGCGGCAAAAAAAAGTCCGCGCGGAACGGCGCGTGTCGCTTCCAGAACTTTATACTGTTCAGCATTTTCACGAATTTTTCGCATATAATCCGCTCGTCCATACTTTTGTTCACGGTAAGCCGCTTCCATAAACGTCGCAAAGCCTTCGTTTAGCCACAGTTCAGACCAGTTTTTACACGTTACGAGATTGCCGAACCACGAATGCGCCAATTCGTGCGACACTAAATCTTCGACCAGCGGCTTTCCGAAATCCATTTCAGCCAGAAAAATCTCCGTGTCCGCCATTGTCGTCGCGCTGATATTTTCCATTCCGCCGAACTCAAATTTCGCCACAATCGTCTGGTCATATTTGTTATACGGAAAATCGACGCCGGTCAATTCTTCAAAGGCGCGCATCATATTTTTAGTATTCCCGAAAGCGGCGGAAACAATCGAAGTTCTGTCGGGATAAACGTAAAAACCGAGCGGTATATTTTTATAAGAATCTACGGCTTTTTCATATTTGCCAACGACGAAAGACGTTAGATAAGTCGAATGAACAACGGGCATTTTGTAGTGAAATGTTCGCGTGCCGTCAGAATTTTCTTTTATTTCGAGCAGTTCGCCGTTTCCGATTGCCGTTTCCTCTTTTTCGACAGTTATAAACTCCTCGCTCGTCGCCTTGTCGTCCGGGAAATCATACGAAGGAAACCAGAAATGCGCTTCTTCGGCTTCGCCCTGCGTCCAAATTTGCGCGTCGCGGACGACTTTTCCGCCGTCTCTCTGCGCGTCGATAAAATAAACGCCTTTTTTTGGTTTCGTCGTCGAATATTTGAATCTGACTGAAATCAATTCGTCCGGCGAATAGCTTTTGTCGAGATTGATATAAATTTTTTCGCCCGACGTTTTGTATTCGAGTTTTTTATTTTCAGGTTCGAGAACGACCGATTCAAACTTCAGATTTGCGGCGTCGAGTTCGATTGTTTTGAAATTATCTTTCAACGGTTTTAATTGAACAGTCGTGTCGCCCAAGACTGTTTTACTCGCGCGGTCAAAGCCGACGCGGATAATATAATGCCGAACGTCGTAAGTTCTAGTTCGCGTGCGATTCGGCTGCGGTGTCTGTGCAAAATTTGCGCTGACGAAAAACACAAATAAAAAGATAATTGTCGAGATTCGATAAAAGTTTCGGATAGGCATAAGTTTTTCAAAAGTCAAATGTTAAATAAGTATTGCAAAAAAAAATGAAGCCGCGCAAAAATGGTTTTTTATTCATTTGGAAAAATAAAAACGCGCTAATCTTAAAGTTTAAGATTAGCGCGTCAAATTGTAGATGATAAAAGTGAGGTTTTGAGTTGCGAGCGAGGTCTTATCTAGCTCTTGGAGAAAGCGGGACGGTTTTCGCAACTCAAAATCCTGTTCAATGAGCGAACTATAAATTTGATAATTCGCTCATTGAATTTATCCGGCGCGGCGCATCGGAGCTTGAACTTCGGTGTTTTGCTGCTTTTGCAAATCCTGAAGATGCTGGATAAAGCTCGAAGCCGCTTTCTTTGAAAGCTCGTCCGACTTGCACTGCATTACGTTCCGGCATTCTTCGTCAACGTCGATGCCGTTTTCTCTCGCCAGAGCGCGAATCATTCCGAGCTGTTTCGCTGTAACCAAATCCATCAGGGATTTTGCAATCGGATTCGCCGGAAAACCGTCGTTGCTCGGCGTCGGCACAGCGCCGTCGCGCTCGATTGTGTCGGATTCTTTTTTATACAAATCGCGGGCGATGCCGAATTTAACAGCGGCGCGTTTCAAAGCGTCGTGTTCGGCTTTTTTGATTCCGAGTTCGCTTTCCGCCGTTCCCGTTCCGATGCCTTCGCGTGTTACGCCGTCGATTGTAATCGCAACCGTTACGGTGAAAATATCGCCGATTTGCCGAATATCTTTGACCGCGTGCGACCAGTTCGGCGCGTTTTCGTCCAGAATGTCGGCGACCGTGTGCCATTCGACATAATCGACGTAGTGCGTGTTGCCGTTTCTGTCGCGCCAGCCTTCGCGCTGTTTGACCAGTTCCGGGTCAACATTTTTGCGAAGCTCGCGCAGCGTCGTCGTAAAATTCAAGACGTTATTTCCCGATTCCGTTTCTGCTGTAACAGCCGGAATTTCCTGTAAATTTTCCTGTTTCATTTTTATTTCTCCTTGTGTGTCCGCAAGTCGATTCAGTTCAGGTGTTTCGATTTTTTCAGCCTGTCCGTTGACTGAAATATTTTCCTGAACTTCGTCTGACTTCTGTTCGTCGCGCCTGGACTGGCGCGGCTCAGTTGCGTTTTTGTCTTCCGAAACAACTTCCGCCGGTTTAACCTCTGTATTGGTTTCGACCTTTGCCGGTTGTTTCGTTGCCGATTCGGTATTCTTTGCGACCAGCGCGTATTTAACCGCTAAAATATGCTCGCATCGAAAAGCCGAATCGTTGACAGCCGATTCTTCAAATTCCAAACAGTTGCAGCGAATCTTGCCTGTTTCGTCGCGGCGCACTTCATAAGAAGTCTGCTTGCCGCGCAGAGAAGGCGTCGAAACACGGAATTTGTCGTCCTCGCGGTTGACCAATCCCATCGCCGCAATTGATTTAGCTCGTTTATCGCGTTTTTCCGTTATATTTTTATCCGTTGCTGTTGCTGTCATTTCTTACTCCTTAAATTCTACAAAACAATTTAATTTCAATAGTTTGCAAGATGAAAAGTTATTGTCGTTTCATCTATGAAACATTGTATCAAAGGAATTTATTTGTTGCAAGCGTGAAACGCAGTGTTGCATCTAAAATATTTTTATGTTAATTTCATTTCAGAAATGACGAAAAGGAAAGCGTTAAAAACTTTCCGCATCCTGGAGAAATTTTTGAGGAATTGGAGGTAAAAAATTATGGCTTACAAAAATGAAAGTCTGATAAACACTACGGAATTAGGGCGCGCCATCAAACGCCGCCGTGAAGAATTGAGAATGAGCCTGCGCGACGTGGCGGATGCGACGGCGGTTTCGGCTTCGACGCTCTCGCGCATCGAAAACGGAACGGGCAAACCGGACGCCGACAACATCGCGCGTCTGACCGGCTGGCTCGATATGCCGATTGACCGCGTGATGAACAAGCATCAAAACGACAATAACGCCGTCGAAGCGATTGTTTATTATCCGCACGAAGCGACGCCGGAAATCGTCGAAGCTCACTTGCGCGCCGATAAAAATCTGACGCCCGAAACGGCAAAAGCTCTATCGGAATTGTTTCGCGTAGCTTACACGCAGTTTAGCCGACCGAACGAAAAATAAATTTTATTTGCCGGGAACGACTTTTTTTATGAAATCAATGACGCGCCATTCCAAAGCGCAAACTGAAGCTGTCGGCAGTAAAGGTTTTGCCATCGAAACGACGTTCGTGCTGTTTTTTCTGGCAATCGAGCTTGGACAATCGTTTAGTTTGTTTGCCTTGGACAGTTTATTTTTAGCCGCCACGCTTTTAATGATTGCCGTTTTGCCGTATCTGCTTTATTCAAACGAAGAGAAGCCGAAATTCGGCGACTGGCTTTTCGGCAGAGCTTTAATCATCGGCTTTGCCGTTCTGCTCGGCGTGATGTTCAAACAAACTTTAGGCGTCGTTCTGCCCGAAACATTTCGTTTTCTGCCGATGACGCTGCTAATAGCGACAGCGATGATTAGCTGCTACATACAGTTTTACGGATTTTTAAAACTGCGTCCGGCAAAATAATAAAAGGGCGGCAACGAAATAATCGAAAATACTGCTTTCGTTTTATAAAACGAAAGCAGTATTTTTTTGTTTAAAATTATAACAACGAATATAATTTCAAACGGAGATTTAATTATGACTAATAAATTAAAAATCGTTACAGTTGGAAATTCTGTCGGAGTAGTTTTGTCGAAAGAAATTTTGGAAAAACTTCGTGTGCGGAAGGGCGATTCGGTTTTTGCGACTGAGACATCCAAAGGCATTGAATTAACCGCTGACAATCCAGAACTCGCCGGACAAATGAAAATTGCCGAACAAGTAATGGGCGAAGACGGCGAGGCTTTGCGAAAACTGGCGGAATAAATATGCCCGAAATCAAATGGCTTTTGGAAGAAACCGTTTACGCCGTTCATAAACGCCAAATCGCCGAACACGGCGGAAGCGACGGCATACGCGACGAAAATTTGCTTTTGTCAGCGCTTGCCAGACCGCAAAATCTTTTATCGTATGGTGAAAACGCGCCGGATATTGCCGCTCTTGCTGCTGCGTATGCTTTCGGAATCGCAAAAAATCATCCGTTCATCGACGGCAACAAACGGACGGCTTTGGTTGTAATGCGAACTTTTTTATTACTCAGCAAATTTACCCTAAACGCCAATCAGGAAGAAAAATATCTAACATTTTTAGAACTTGCTGAAGGAAAGTTGAGCGAAGAAAAATTGGCAATTTGGATAAGAGAAAGAGTCGAAATTACTCAGTAGTCTTAACTCTAAACTGCAACCGGCGACAAAGCCTGATGAATCATCATAACTTCGCGAAAAAGTTCGAGATACTGCGCGGGCGTCAATGCTTGCGCGCCGTCGCAAAGGGCTTTTTCGGGGTTTGAATGGACTTCGATAATCAAGCCGTCCGCGCCGACGGCGACACCGGCGCGCGCCATCGGGTTGACCATATAATTTCTGCCTGTGCCGTGCGACGGGTCAACGATAATCGGCAGATGCGACAATCTCTGAACTGCCGGAACAATCGATAAATCCATCGTGTTGCGGGCGTGCGTTCCAAACGAGCGGATACCGCGCTCGCACAAAATCACGTCGTAATTTCCTTCAGCCATAATGTATTCGGCGGCGAGCAGAAATTCATCTAAAGTCGCCGAAAGTCCGCGTTTTAATAAAACGGGTTTGCGCGTCTGCCCGACATATTTCAGAAGCGAAAAATTCTGCATATTGCGCGCGCCGATTTGAATGCAGTCGCCGTATTTTTCGACTAAATCAACGCCCGATTCGTCCATCGCTTCGGTTACGATATTTAAACCAAACTGCTGGCGCGCGTCCGCCAAAATTTTCAAGCCGTCTTCGCCCATTCCCTGAAAAGCGTAAGGCGAAGTTCTGGGTTTGAACGCGCCGCCGCGAAAGAATTTCGCGCCGCTTTTGGCGACTGCTTCGGCGACCGAAAAAACCTGTTCGCGGTTTTCAATCGCGCACGGTCCGGCGATAATCGCCAATTCGTCGCCGCCGATTGTCGCGTTGCCAACCTTGATAACCGATTTTTCGGGACGCAAGTCTTTTGAAATCAGCTTATAAGGTTTTGTAACGCGAATCGCGTCGGCGACGCCCGGCAGATTTTCAAAATGCGACGGGTCAACCGAGCCGGAATTGCCGGTAATCCCGATTGCCGTGCGGCTCGCGCCCGGCATCGAATGAGGGCGAAAGCCCAATGTATTAATAATTTCCAGAACGCTTTCGATTTCTTTTTCGGTTGCGTCCGCTTTCATCACAATTAACATAAATTTTTAATTTAACAACTCAAAACGAATCCGAATATTTTGCAATCGTCTAATTCATCAGGCAAATTGCGAATATTTTTCAATATAAATCAATAGTAGAAACCTAAAAACACTTTGCGTTTCCTTTGCGTTACTTTGCGATACAAAGAATTAGTAACGCAAACAAAGCGCGAAGGTTAAGACGCAAAGGAAACGCAAAGGAAAAATTGATTTTCAAAACTCTTTTACTATTATTGATTGACATTTTTAATATAAACCAACAAATGAACGGTTATAAACTATCTCAAAAAATCAAAGCAAATCTGCCGCCGCAAAATTTAACTTTCGGCAATCTCAATCGCTCGAAGCAGAGCTTTGGCTTTATCGACCGTTTCCTGAAACTCGCTTTCGGGAACTGAATCGGCGACGATTCCCGCGCCTGCCTGCACGGACGCGACGCCGTTCTCTAAAACGATTGTCCGAATCGTGATGCAGGTGTCGAGATTTCCGGCGTAATCGGCGTAACCGACCGCGCCCGCGTAAATTCCGCGCGCTTCGGTTTCGAGTTCACGGATAATCTGAATTGCCCGAACTTTCGGCGCGCCGGAAACTGTTCCCGCTGGAAAACAAGCCGCAAGCGCATCGAAATTATCTTTTTCCGGTTTCAAATCCGCCGACAAATAACTTACTAAATGCTGAACGTGCGAATATTTTTCGACCGACATCAGCTTTTCAACTGTTACAGTTCCGTATTCGGCGATTTTTCCCAAATCGTTGCGACCCAAATCGACTAACATCAGATGTTCGGCGACTTCTTTTTCGTCCCGCGCCATTTCTTCGCCCAATTTTGCGTCTTCCTTTTCGTCCGCGCCGCGCCGTCTCGTTCCGGCAATCGGGCGATATTCCACTTTTTTATTGCGACACCGAACGAGCATTTCGGGCGACGCGCCGACGATTGATTTTTCGCCGAACTCGAACAGAAACATATACGGCGACGGATTCAAAGACCGCAGAGCGCGGTAAATCGAAACTGCCGACGCCGAAGTTTCCTTGCTGAATCTTTGCGACAAAACCGCTTGATAACAATCTCCGGCGAGAATATATTCCTTGATTCGTCTAACCGCTTCGAGAAAATCTTCGCGCTTCCAGTTTGAAACGATTTCGGCATTTTTTTTATCGATATTTGAAACGGGAAAAGTCGGCGTCTCCTCGAAAAGACGCGCCAGTTTTTCATTTTCCGCGACGGCTTTCAAATAAGATTTTTCTAAATCCGCCGTGTCTTCGGTAAAAATCAAAGTCGTGATTTTGATTTGCTGGCGCGCGTGGTCAAAGGCGATTAAAGTTTGAAAAAAAAGCCAGAAACCTTCGTCCGCGTCTTCGATTTTAAGAGTCGGCTCGAACATTCCGATTGCCGAAAAATCGAAATAACCGACCGCGCCGCCTGACAACGGCGCGTTTTCAAAACCGCCCGCGAAAACTTTTCCGGCAAAATGAGCGCGTAGATTTTCGAGCAGATTTTTGTCCGAAATTGTTTGCTTGCCGTCGTCTTCGATAAAAGTTTTGCCGCCGCGCCCGCGCATAATCTTATTTGGATTCGCGCCCAAAAATGAAAAACGGGCGAGATTCGCGCCGCCTTCGATTGATTCGAGCAGAAAAGAATATTCGGCGTTTCGGCGAAGCAGCAGGTAGATTCCGAACGGCGTCTGCAAATCAGCAGCGATTGTCGTCGTTACGGGAACGACGTTTCCTTTTTCGCATTGGAGCGAAAAGGCGTGGAAATTTTCGGGTTGAAGCGTCTGCATAAAAAGAAAACTGCCAAACTTAAATCGTAAGTCTGGCAGTAAAAAAATAGAAAATAAATTTGGAAAAAATATCAACTAAATCGAATTTATCGCTGCCGATTCGCTTAATCGCCACCAATAAAAATTGTTCGTAAATTTGTTGATTAAAATTTTCATATCGAAATTAAATTTTTAACAGAACGCGCTCGAAGAATCAAACGCGCCCGTTACATTCTTTCGGGAACTTCGATGCCGAGCATCCGTAATGCTTCGGTCAAACTTCGGCGGGCAATGTCGGCAGCCGCGATTAAAACGGCGCGTTTAGTCGGATTTTCTTCGGATATGATTTTGTGATTGTGATAGAAAAGGTTAAATGCTTTGGCTAAACCGAAAGTATATTTCGCCAGAATCGCCGGTTCGGTTGAAACGACAGCTTGCGAAGCAACTTCTTCGAGCCGCGAAGCTAAAGTAATCAACGCCCAGACTTCATTTTCGGCGGCGAATATTTCCGAAACTTCCGAAGGCGAATTTTTAATCGTTTCGAGCGCGTTTGCAATGGCGTTTTCTTCCAATTTACGAAAAATCGAGTTGGCGCGAACGGCTGAATACTGGCAGAAACAGCCGGTTTCGCCTTCAAACGAAAGCGCTTCCTTAAAATCGAAAACGATAACGGTCGTGCGCGTAAATTTCAAAAGAAAATATCGCAGCGCGCCGATAGCGATTGTGCGCGCCGTTTTTTGTTTTTCTTCAAGCGATAAATCGGGATGACGTGATTCGACTTCTTTCAAAGCATTTGCTTCCAGACGGTTTATCAAATCGTCGGCTTTAACGCCCAAACCTTTGCGCCCCGACATTTCGATAAAAGATTTCTGCTTGTCTTCGTCGGAAATAATAAAACCCAATTCTTCCGCCGCCGCCGGTGAAAGCGCGACCATTTCGTAAGAAAGATGGACGCTCGCCGCCTCGCCTTTTTCGGGAAAAATAACGGCGACGCCTTTTTTAACGACTTCCTGCGGGTAAGACTGGCGCGAATCGATGACGTTATAAACCGTTTCGTTATTGCCGAACTGCGGAACGTTTGCGCTTTGTAAATCCGTCGCCGACGTTATCCAAACTTGCTCGCCGTCGCCGTATGTATGAAAAAGATTGTAGTAAAAATCCAAGCCCAAAAGCCCGAATTTCCACATTTGATACGCAATATCTTTGCCCGTATATGTAACCGTTCCATTTGAGCGGACGAGGATTTTATCGGCTTCGTGTTCGTCGTCGCCCGTGTGCGAATCGGTCGGCATCACCCAGCATCCGGCGGATTTTCCTGTCGTTTCCAGACGAATAACATTGCGCCGTTTCATTTCTTCAAACGCCTTCTGCCAGAAATGCAGATAGAGAATTTCCGATTCGCGCGGCAGTAAATCGTAGCGAATCGACAGGCGTTCCATTGTCTTTAAGATACATTCGACGTTGCGCGTGGCGACGTAATCGGCGAGTTCGGCGATGTCGTTATCGCCTTCTTCGACGGCGTGCAGAACTTCGGCGCGTTTGGCTTTTAGTTCTTCGTCGCGCTTGTATTCCTGACCGACGCGGGCGTATAAATCCCAGCAGTAATAATCGAAAGTTTTGCCGTTTGCGGTCAATTCCGCGTCGAGTTTTTTAATATCTTCGAGATTCATTTTTTCGAGATAAACGAATCCGACGACGACATCGGCGACCTGAACGCCCGTGTTATCGATATAATTCTGCACTTCGACTCGCTTGCCGTTCGCCCGCAGAATCCGCACGAACGTGTCGCCCAAAACCGAGTTGCGAACGTGTCCGATGTGCGCCGCTTTGTTCGGATTGACCGACGTATGCTCGACGCAGACTTTTATATTCGTTTCATTTTCGGGAGAATTTTGTTTCGCGGCGTTTTCGGCGTCAATTGTTTCGGCTAAAAATTTAGCGCGGTTATAAAAAACATTTAAATAACCCGCGCCCGCGACTTCGACGCGCTCGATTGATTCGTTTGTCTCAAGCGAGGCTTTCAAAGTTTCGGCAATTTCGCGCGGATTTCGCTTTTCGCCGGTTGCCTGTTTGATTCGTTTCGCCAGCTCGAAAGCGATGGGAAAAGCCAAATCGCCAAGCTCGGTTTTCGGCGGAACTTCGGCGGCGACCGCTTCGAGTTCGATATTAAATTCAGCTTTCGCGGTTTTGACGACAGTTTCCCGAAGTTTTTTTTGTAATTTTAGAAGACTCATTTGTAAATGTTTCGATGCGGACGAATTAAAAATCAGATTATATGTGTTCGACCGCGAAGATAGCAAAATCGCGCCGGATTTTTTGCCGGATTTTACGGACAAAGGTTTTGCGGTTAAACTTTTAAATAATTTATGAAAACCTTGTATTTCGATTGTTTCGCCGGCGCGAGCGGCAATATGATTTTGGGCGCGCTCGTCGCGCTCGGCGTCGGCGAAAAACAATTAATCGAACAGATAAAACTGCTCGACGTTTCCGATTTTGAAATAGAATTTACAATGAAAGATAAATCGGGAATCGCCGCTACGCACGCTTCCGTTAAAGTTCCGCGCGAACACGCGCACCGGCATCTTTCGACAATCGAAAAAATTATCGACGATTCGCGCCTTTCGGAAAGCGTGAAGACTCGCGCCGTTAAAATTTTCCGCAAACTCGCCGAAGCCGAAGCGAAAGTTCACGGAACGACGATTGAAAAAATTCACTTTCACGAAGTCGGCGCGATGGACGCGATTATCGATGTCGTCGGCGCGTGCGTCGGTTTTGAAATGCTTGGAGTAGAAAAATTTTACTGCTCTAAAATTCACGTCGGTTCGGGCTTCGTCAAAATGGCGCACGGCAAATTTCCCGTTCCGCCGCCCGCCGTTGCCGAACTTCTTCAAAACATTCCGATTTATTCGACCGAAATCGAAGGCGAACTAATAACGCCGACGGGCGCGGCGATTATTTCCGCCGTTTGCGATTCGTTCAGCGCGATTCCCGAAATGCGCGTCGAGAAAACCGCTTACGGCGCGGGAACACGTGAATATAAGGATTTTCCTAATGTTTTGAGATTGTTTTTGGGGAATATTGAATCGGAGAAAAGAAATTTAGCCGCAGATTACACAGATGGACGCGGATTTGAAAACGGATTTGAAGCGGAAGAAAACAATCCAAAATTCAAAATTCAAAATTCAAAATTAAGCGGTAATTTGTTTCTGCTCGAAACAAATATTGATGATTTGTCCACGCAGGTTTTGGGTTTTGTAATGGAACGCGCTTTTGACACGGGCGCGCTCGATTGCTGGTTCACGCCGATTCAGATGAAGAAAAATCGTCCGGCGACGATGATTTCGATTTTGTGCGGCGCGGATAAAAAAGAAAATTTAATCGAACTTCTTTATTTGGAGACGACGACGCTCGGCGTGCGCGTTTCACTTGTTGAAAGAAATTGTCTAACGAGAGAAATCGTCAAAATCCAAACCGAATCGGACGCGGTTGATGTTAAAATCGCCAGTTATAAGGGAAAAATCGTCAACGCCAAACCCGAATATGAACAAATCCGGGAAATTGCGCTAAAATCGAAAGTTCCGCTGCGCGAAGTCGAGCGCGAAATTTTGGAAAAATACAGACAGGAAAAGGTTAATAAAATTGACACAAAATAAAGTTGATTTGGAAAAAATCGCTCGCGGCGTACGGCTTATTCTTGAAGGCATCGGCGAAGACGCAGACCGCGACGGTTTGCAGAAAACGCCGGAACGCGTGGCGGAGTTTTACGCCGAGCTGACCGCCGGAATGTGGGAAAACGCCAGCGAACACATAAAAGCGCTGCCGGGCGACTCGCACGACGAAATGGTGATTGTTAAAGATATTTCAATCGCTTCGGTGTGCGAACATCATCTCGCGCCGTTTGTCGGCAAGGTTCATATCGCTTATATTCCGAAAAACGGTCGCATCGTCGGTTTATCGAAGCTGGCGCGAATTGCCGAGATTTTCGCCCGTCGTCTTCAGGTTCAGGAACGTCTGACGCAGCAAATCGCGCAGACGCTCTTTGAAGAATTAGAGCCGCTCGGCGTGATGGTTGTGATGGAAGCCGAACACACTTGTATGACTCTGCGCGGCGTCAAAAAACCGGGCGCGAAAACCGTTACGTCCAGCGTTTTAGGCGGCTTTCGCACCGATGCGCGGACGCGCGCCGAAGCGATGAGCTTGATAAAAGGTTAAGAAATTTATCTACGAAGAAAACACGAAGAAAACCAAATAAAAACAGTCAGGCACAAGATTTTCGTATAAAAATCGGACATAGTTTAATTTAATTTTCTTTCTTGCTTTGTGAAAACTTCGCGTTTCCCGGCGGACTAGAATCGAAGAAGGCAAACAGCCGGACGAATTCGCCGAAGCGCAGCCGAATCGAAAATAATTTTTTGTTTTCCGTCTGAAACAAAAGAGAAATCAACCACAGATAAACACGGATATACACGGATTTTATGAGTTATTTAATCTGTGTTCATCTGTGCTAATCTGTGGTTTCAAATTTCTGATTTATGAAAACTTTTTACATTACAACGCCGATTTATTACGCCAACAGCCTGCCGCATCTCGGACATCTCTATACGACGACGGTTGCCGACGTGATTGCCAAACACAAAAAACAACGCGGCTTCGACGCTTATTTTTTAACGGGAACGGACGAACACGGAGTTAATATTCAGCGCGTCGCCGGAAAAAACGGCAAAACGCCGAAAGAACAGGTTGATTTTGTTTCCGGTCAGTATAAAAAAATGTTTGCCGAATTCGGTTTGACCGATTACGACATTTTTATGCGGACGACTGAAAAGTTTCATTACGAAGGCGTGCAGAATCTGTGGCGCACGATTGCGAAAAACAAAACTCCGAAGGGAAACGAAACGATTTACAAAGGTTTTTACGAAGCGTGGTTTTGCCCGAACTGCGCCGAATTTAAGACCGAAACCGAATACGAATTGCGAGAAGGCGAAGACGCGCCGCGCTGTCTGATTCACGAACGGTTTCTCGATAAAGTTTCCGAAGAAAGTTATTTTTTCAGGTTGTCCGATTACGACGAAATTCTGCTCGAAACGATTGAATCGAATCCGAATCTGATTCGCCCCGAAGCCAGACGAAACGAAGTCGTTTCATTTATAAAAGGCGGTTTGCAGGATTTGTCGATTTCGCGCGAAAAAAAATCTGTAAGTTGGGGCGTTCCCGTTCCCGATGACGCGAATCACGTGATGTATGTCTGGCTCGACGCGCTTTCAAACTATGTAACGGCAATCGGTTACGGGAATTCGGAAAAGTCCGGCTTTGAAAAATACTGGCAAAACGCGACGCATCTTGTCGGCAAAGATATTTTGCGGTTTCACACGGTTTACTGGTTTTCATTTCTGCTCGCCGCCGGAATCGATTTGCCGAAAACGGTTTTCGCGCACGGAATGTGGCTCGACGCAGGCGGCAGAAAAATGGGCAAAACGCTCGGCAACGTCGTCGAATTGGGCGTTCTGCACAAACATTTTTCAACCGACGCGCTCCGTTATTTCGTTCTGCGCGAAATGGTTTTCGGTCAGGACGGGCGATTCGGCTACGAAAATCTGATTGACAGAGCGAACGCCGATTTAGCGAGCGGTCTGGGAAATTTATCGAGCCGCACGCTTTCGATGATTAACAAATATCGGGACGGATTGATTCCGAACGGGAAAATCCGCGAAGCGAATTATTTGAATGCCAAACGCGCTGGAATCTCGCCCGACGAGCAGGAATTAGCTTCGGTTCTGAAGCACGCCCGCGATGAATTTCTGCGCCGCTTCGACAATTTTGAATTCAGTCAGGCGCTCGAAATTTTATGGACGGTGATAGCGCGAATCGACAAAATGATTTCCGACGCTAAACCGTGGGAATTGGTCAAAGACGAACATCAAGCCGAAACCTTGAACGCCGTTTTATATCGCGCTCTGGAAACATTGCGCTGGCTTTGCGTTTTGCTTTATCCGGTTATGCCGTCGGCAGCCGGAGAAATTTACGCGCAAATCGGCTTAAATGAAAATATTGAACAAGTAAATCCCGAAAATTTAGTTTGGGGACAATTAAAGGAAGGAACGAAAATCGGAACGGTCGCGGGCGTTTTTCCGCGCCTCGATAAAAATAAAATTATGAGCGAAATAACGGAAAACGGAAAATTGAAAATGGAAAATAAAGAACAGACGGCGAGCGCCGGAATTGCCGAAAGCTCGAAATCCGACTCAGAAACGGCTGATTCTTCAAGCAAAATCAAATCGATTAACGCCGAAAAATCAAACGACGAACAATCCGCGAACGAAGCGGAAAATTTCATCACTATCGACGATTTTCTAAAAGTCGAGCTGCGCGTCGGCGAAATAAAAGTCGCCGAACGCATTCCGAAAGCCGATAAACTCTTACGTTTCGAGATTGATTTAGGCGAAGAAAAACCGCGTCAAATCCTCGCCGGTCTCGCCGAATATTACGAGCCGGAAACCTTAATCGGAAGAAAAGTCGTCGTCGTCGCCAACTTAAAACCGAGAAAAATGCGCGGGCTGGAATCGAACGGAATGATTTGCGCCGCGTCGCTGGAAAACAGCGAAGGCGAAAAACCGGCGATTGCGACGTTTTTAGAAGATGTCGCAATCGGCGCTCGGTTAAAATAGAAAGTTGAAAGTGAAATTAAAATAAATTATGCGCCAAATCTTTTACAATTCGATTTTATTGCTTTGCGTTGTATTCATTCAATCGACATTCGCGCAAAACAAGCCAAAAGCTCCGTCGAGAAGAACCGTTGTCGTTCAGGGCAACAAGAATATTCCGCCGCCCGCGCCTTTGATTTACAAAGCGCCGGAGAAAAACGATTTGAAAGAATTCGTCTCCGATGACGGAACTTTTCGGATAACATTTCCGGGCGTTCCCAAAATTACGAGGCAGAAAGTGGAAAACGGAACTGCTGCAACTTATCTGGTTTACCGGCAAGGCTCGAACTCGATTGTCAATGTCGCCGATTTCGACATCGACATAGAAAGCGGCAGAGAGGAAATATATGCGTCGATGAGGAACGACTTTTTGAAATCTCCGAAAACTACAATCGAAGCCGAAAAAGATATACGAATCGGCGGCGAACCGGGCAGGGAATTCGACATTCTGCAAAATTTTCAATATCAGAAAATCCGGGTTTTAATCGTCGGCGCAAGGATTTATGAAATTAAAACGGACGCGACCAACTGGCACATCGCCGGCGATTCGACTAAAAAACAGTTTTTCTCGGAAACGGAAAGATTCTTTGATTCGTTCAGCCATAATAAATTTCCCGAAAAATCCGTTCCGCAAGTTCCCGAAGGCTTTTTGGGCGCGGCGACGGATTCGAGCTACAAAAACACGTTTTTTAATTTTGCTCTCGATTTTCCGGGAGATTGGCATAATTTAGACGAAGCGGAAATGAAAGCCAATCAAACCGGCGGATTGAAGATTCTCGAAACCGCAAAGGAAAAGGTCAACAAAGCGTTTGAAGAAGCCGCTCTAAAGGAAACGGCGATTCTGATGATTGCTCAAAGAAATTCGGCGGTCGATAAAGGTTCGAGTTTAACGATTGGGGTTTTGAAACAGCCGAATAATCAAGTCAGCGCGGAGATGAGTCTTGCCGCGAGCAAAAATTTTTTTCTGGCAAATCCGAAAATTAAGATTGTTAAAGATGTAGAGAAAATTGAGTTAAACGGCACGCGCTTTGCGGCGATTGCCATTGAAACCAATGTCAGCGACAACATAGTCAGTCAAAAACTTTTGACTACGATTCGTAAAGGTTATTCGATAACTTTTGTCTTAACATATCTTAACGGCGAAGGCTTAAGGTCGCTGGAAAAAATTATTGCGAGCTTAAGATTCGACTCTAAATAATTTATTTTCTTTATTGCGAGGTCTTAAAGATTTGTGCAGTTTGAATGGGACAAAGAAAAAGCCGCGAGCAATCTCAGAAAACACGGTGTCAGTTTTGAAGAAGCAAGCACGGTTTGGAAAGATTTCTTTTTTATTGATTTGTATGACGACGAACATTCGGAGACGGAAAAACGCTATTTGATTATCGGCGAATCAGTGCAGAATAAACTTTTGATTGTTTCTTATACCGATAAGGGAAAACATAACCAGAATAATCAGCGCGCGGGAATTAACATCGAAGGAAAGAAAAGATTATGAACACAGACGCTTTGAATGACGAATTGAAGCCTGAATACGATTTGAAAAGTCTAAAGGTTAGAAAGGTTGGCGAAGGCAGAAGATTGTTAAATCAAATTCAGCTCGATGCCGATGTCGCAAAAATATTTCCCGATTCCGAATCGGTCAACGAAGCGCTGCGATTTTTAATCAGAATTACGAACGAACACAAAACCGAATTAACTCACAAATGAATTTACCGCTTGTAGCCATCATCGGACGCCCGAATGTCGGGAAGTCCACGCTTTTTAATAAATTGACGGGAAGCCGCAAATCGATTGTCGGCGACGAGCCGGGCATTACGCGCGACCGGATTTTCGGCGAAGTCGAATGGGGCGGAAAAACTTTTGAACTCGTCGATACGGGCGGCATCGTGCCGGACGACGAAGCGATTATTCCGGCGAATATTTTCAAGCAAGCCGGTTTTGCCATCGAAAAAGCGCAGGCGATAATCTGGGTTTTAGACGCGCGTTCGGGCGCGATTCCGCTCGACGAGGAAATCGGTATTTTTCTGCGAAACATCGGAAAGCCCGTGTTTATTGCGGCAAACAAATGCGAAACCAAAAAAGTCGAAGAAGAAGCGGCGGAATTTTATAAATTCGGTTTTCAGATGTCGCCGGTTTCAGCCGAACACGGAACGGGCGTCGGCGATTTGCTAGACGAAGTTTTGGAAGTTTTGGATTTCGGCGAACAATTACCCGAAGAAGAAAAGCAGGAAGAAATAAAACTGGCAATAATCGGGCGTCCGAACGTCGGCAAATCTTCGCTGCTCAACAAAATTCTCGGCGAAGAACGTGTTATCGTCTCGCCGATTGCCGGAACGACGCGCGACGCGATTGACACGCATTTGACGGTCGGCGAACAGAAATTTCTGCTTATCGACACGGCTGGAATTCGGCGCAAAGGCAAAACGACGGAAATGGCGGAAAAATTGTCCGTCATAATGGCGCGGAAAGCGCTGGAGCGCGCCGACGTGGCGATTATGGTTATCGATGCCGTTGAAGGCGTTACGAGTCTCGACGCCAATATTGCCGGTTACGCGGTCGAATCGGGCTGTTCGGTAATTATCGCCGTCAATAAATGGGACGCGCTCGAAGAAAAGGAAACCAACACGATTTACAGATTCGAGGACGATTTGCGCCAGAAAATGAAGTTTCTCGATTGGGCGCCGATGCTGACGACTTCGGCTCTGAACGGTCAGCGCGTCGAAAAAATTCTGCCGCTCGTCGTCAAAGCGAACGAAGCTAGAAATTTGCGTGTGCAAACGTCGAAACTCAATCAATTTCTGGAAGAACACGTTACCCAGCCGAAAGGCGGCGGCGCGCCCGCGCCGGTTAAAGGAGGCGTTTCGCGGCTGAAAATCCAATTTATCACGCAAGCCGGTTTGCGTCCGCCGATGTTTATTTTATTTACTTCCGGCGGCGGAAAATCGGAATTGCATTTTTCGTATATGCGGTATATCGAAAACCGTCTGCGCGAAGAATTCGAGTTTTTTGCGACGCCGATTCGATTAAAAGAAAAACATAAAATTAATAAAAAGGTTTAGCCACAGAGTTCACGGAGAAATACGAAGATTTTGGAAAAGGAACTAAAATGTTTTCAAATTTTTCTCTGCTTTCTCTGTGGACTCTGCGGCAAGTTTTATGGATGAATTTTTACTTTTAGTCAGATTGATTTTAGCGGCGATTTTCGGGCTTGCGGGAATCGGGAAATTTCTCGATTTAGACGGCTCGGAACGCGCGGTTAAAGATTTCGGCGTACCGGAAAATCTGGCGAAACCCTTTTCCTTTTTGCTTCCGGCGGCGGAAATTTTTATTGCGGTTTTGCTTCTGTCAACAATGACGGCTTGGTTCGGAGCGGTCAGCGGATTTCTTTTATTATTAGTTTTTATCGGCGGAATGCTTTATCAAATGGCGCTGGGACGCGCGCCGGACTGCCATTGTTTCGGGCAGATTCACAGCGAGCCGGTCGGTAAAAAAAGTCTGGTTCGCAATGCGGTTTTTGCGCTTTCGGCTTTTTTTCTTATTCTTTGCGGACGCGAAAATCAGGGCGCGGGAATTTTTGATTCGCCGGGCAGTTCTTCGGAAGGAAATTTTATGACGTTTATTTTGAGTTTGGCGACAGTTGGACTTCTCGCCGCCGCCGTTTATTATCTGAAAACGATTTCCGAACAGCAGACACAGATTATGCGGCGCATCGAGATTCTGGAACTTGTTTCGCACGAAGGCGGAAGCCAAATCGAGCGGGAAAATCTAACGAATCCGAACGACGGTTTGCCGATTGGCGCTCCCGCGCCGGATTTTGAGCTGCCGGATTTAAACGGCAGAAACATTTCTTTTGAAAATCTTCTGACGCGGGCGAAACCGATTTTGTTTTTTTTCGTCAGCCCGACTTGTAATCCGTGCGCGGCTCTTATGCCGGAAATCGAAGTTTGGGAAAAAGAACTCCAAAACAAAGTCAATTTTGTTTTTATCAGCAGCGGAAGCGCCAAAGACAATCTGGAAAAATTCGCGGGCAAAAATCCCGGACAAATTCTGCTTCAGAAAGGTAAAAAAGTCTCCGAATTATTCGGCACGCAGTGGACGCCGACGGCGCTGTTCGTCAATTCCGACGGGACAATCGGCAGTTATCCGGCGGCGGGCGACAAAGCGATTCGGGAATTAGCCGGAAAAATAGGAGCGAAAAACTTCGACGGCGAATCTTTATTTATAAGTAACGAAGACGGGACAAAAATCGGCGCGGCGCTGCCGGATTTTTCGCAAACGGACGTGAACGATGTAAAGGTCGCTTCAAAAGATTTACTCGGCAGAAAAATGCTGGTCGCGTTTTGGAATACGACTTGCCCGCACTGCGTCGATATGCTCGGAGATTTGCGCGATTGGGACGAATCGAGAGGCGCGGACGAACCGAATCTGCTTGTATTGTCGGACGGCGAAATTGAAAAAAACCGTTTGCTGAATCTGCGCTCGCCGATTTTGGTGGACACGAATCGAAACATTTCAAAACAGCTCGGAATGAGCGGCACACCGTCGGCGGTTTTGATTGACGAAAACGGCAGAATCGCTTCGGAAACGGCTGTCGGCGCGTCGCGGATTTGGGCGCTGCTCGGAAAAAAGAAATAGGAATTTTCGCCACAGAGAACACAGAGAAAGGCATTGAGAAATAAAAAATTAGAAAATTATTTAGCGGATATTTTTGGTTGTATTTTTCTATTATTGTTTTTCTCCTGATTCTCTGTGTTCTCTGCGGCTAATAAAATTTGATGAAGCCAATTGAATGGAAAGTTACGGCGCGGGAGGGAAATGCGCGGGCGGGAATTTTGCGGACGAGGCGTTCGATTATCGAAACGCCTGTTTTTATGCCGGTCGGAACGCAGGGAACGGTTAAAGGCGTGCGTTTTGAATGGCTCGAAGACGAAATGGACGCGCGGATAATTTTAGGCAATACATATCATTTATTTCTGCGTCCGAGCGCGGAAATTATTCGCGCCGTCGGCGGTCTGCATAAATTTTCGACGTGGACGCGCTCGCTTTTAACCGATTCGGGCGGTTTTCAGGTTTTTTCCCTGACCGATTTGCGGAAACTTTCCGAAGAAGGCGTCGAGTTTCGCTCGCATATTAATGGCGATAAAAAATTTCTCTCGCCGGAAGTTTCGATGGAAATTCAAGCCGCGCTCGGTTCGGAAATCGTGATGGTTTTCGACGAATGCCCGCCGGGACGAGCCGATTTTGAAACGACGCGTAAAAGTCTGGAAATGACGGCGCGCTGGGCGCAAAGGTCGAAAAATCGGTTTGACGAACTGCAAAATTCGGGAATGGATACGGGATTTCTGGAAGCCGAAAATTTGAGCGGGCGACAAGCGTTGTTCGGGATAATTCAGGGCGCGAGTCATCTGGAATTGAGACGCGAGAGTTTGGAGAAAACAGTCGAAATCAATTTTGACGGTTATGCAATCGGCGGTTTAAGCGTCGGCGAAGAAAAATCGGTGATGTATGACGTTATCGAAAACATCGCGCCGCAGATGCCGCAGGACGCGCCGCGTTATTTGATGGGCGTCGGGACGCCGGAAGATTTAATCGAAGCGGTTTGGCGCGGCGTCGATATGTTCGACTGCGTGATGCCGACGCGCAACGGGCGAACGGGAAGCGCGTTTGTTGCGGGCGGAAAATTGAATATTCGCAACGCGAAATTTGCAAAAGATACCGAACCGCTCGATTTTGAATGTCCGTGTTCGGTTTGCAAAAGATATTCGAGGGCGTATCTGCGGCATCTTTATCAAACCGGCGAGATGCTGGCGGCGACTTTAATTTCGCATCATAACGTCGCGTTCTTTCTTGAGACAATGCGAAAGGTCAGAGAATCTATTAAAATAGGCGGCTTTGGCAACTTTCGCGCCGATTTTATCAACAAAATTCGTGAAGGCGAAAAAGAAAGGCAAAACTGATTTTGAGAAACTCGATTCCGGCGGAAGCGAATTTTCGACTTTTGCCGTTTCGCAAATCGCGGTTCATAATTTATAATTGCAGTTTTTCAGTCTCCACCAAAACAAAATGAATATGTTTTTCTTGTTTTTTCAAGATTCCGGCGGTTCAGGATTCAGCATTCTGACGTTTCTACCGTTTATCCTTATTTTCGGAATCTTTTATTTTCTTGTCATAATGCCGCAGAAAAAGCAGCAGGCGGAAATAAAAACGATGATTACAGAGTTGAAAATCAACGATGAAGTCGTAACCAACGGCGGAATTATCGGCAGAATCAAAGAAGTCAGAGATACGAGTTTTATAGTGCAGAGCGCGGAGAAATCGTTTTTGGAGATTGCCAAAACCGCCGTCGTCGGCAGAAAGCCGATTGATGAAAAATAATTTGCCGCCGAAGTTTTAACCGTCTTTTAAGGCTGACATTTTAATAATGAATAAAAGTAGTTTGTGGATTAGAACAGGTATCATCGCAGCCATTACGCTGATTGGGATTTATCTGGTGTTCGGACCGCGCGGCGCGGTTACGGCTAACGATTTTACCGGACAGGGAATTAAGAATAATCTTGCCAACAATATAAATCTCGGCTTGGATTTAAAGGGCGGCTCGCATTTGCTGATGCGCGTTAAGACCGACGATTATCTAAAGGCTATAACGGAAAACAACCGTGAAGCCGCGCTGAAAGCCGCTAAAGACGCGCAGCTGCCGGTCGGCGAAGCTACCTCGCAGGCGGAAAATAATAATTATTCGGTAACTCTCCAGGTAGACGACCCCGCAAAAATTCCCGATGTCGTCGCGGCGGTAAAGAGCAAGGTTGATTTTGCCGGCGCAAATGCCGTTTGGAATGAAACTACCGGCGATAACTCGGTAACCTGGAACTTGCCGGTGCAGGCTCAGAAAAGACTGCGCGAATCAGCGACTGACCAGGCAAAGAGCATTATCGAAAGCCGCATCAACAGTTTCGGCGTCAAAGAACCGCTGCTGCAAAAAGTCGGCGCGTCCGATTCGGGACAAATTCTGCTGCAAATGCCGGGCGTAGATGACCCGGAGCGCGTCAAAGGGTTAATCGGCGAAACGTCGCGTCTGGAATTGGCGAAAGTCGTCGAACCGTTTCAGGTTTACCCGACAAAGGAAGCCGCGCTGCAATCGGTCGGCGGAACGCTTCCGCAAAACCGCAAAATTCTGCCTTATATGGACAGAGATACGGCGGGAAGCGCCAGCGCAAACACTAACGACGCTAATCAGAAACAGCCGACCGGCTTTGTGGTTTTGGAATATCCGTCTATCGTCGATGGAAGCGAGCTGCGCGATGCTTCGGCTTATTCACAGACAAACGGCGGCAGCGATTATCAAATTTCTTTTAGCTTAAAGCCCGGCGGCGCTCAGAAAATGGGCGAGTTTACGAGAAAAAACATCGGCAAAAATATGGCGATTGTTTTGAACGAGCAGGTGAAATCCGCGCCGACTATTCAAGGCGTAATTTCCGACAGCGGACAAATTACCGGACGTTTTACGAAAACTTCGGCGGAAGATTTGGCTTTAACCTTAAAATCCGGCGCGCTGCCGGCAGCAATCGAATATCAGGAAGAAAGAACGGTCGGACCGAGCCTCGGCGCTGATTCGATTCGCGCCGGCGTCGCCGCTTCGCTCGGCGGCTTGGTTCTGGTCGTGCTGTTTATGCTCTTTTATTATCGCGGTTCGGGCGTCAACGCGGTCGTCGCGCTGATTCTGAATATGCTTTTGACAATGGCGGCGCTCGTCGTTTTAAAATCGACTTTAACGCTGCCGGGAATCGCCGGTTTGATTCTGGGAATCGGTATGGCGGTGGATTCAAACGTGCTTATCTTTGAGCGCATCCGCGAGGAGCTGCGGCTCGGTCTGGACGTTCCGAAGTCGATTGATTTGGGGTTCGACCGCGCGTTTATAACTATTATCGACACGCATATCACGACGATTATCTCATCCGTAATTTTGTATCTCTACGGTTCGGGTCCGATTAAAGGATTTGCCGTAACCTTGATTTTAGGTTTGCTAATCAACTTGTTTTCGGCGGTCTTCGTGTCGCGCACGATTTTTATGTGGCTTTTGAGCCGCAAGCAGAGAATGGAAAAACTAAGTATCTAGTTTGACCGCTTATTTTAATTTTTTAGGTTGAAAGAACGTAATGATTGAGTTTTTTAAAGACGCAAAGTTTGATTGGATGGGAAAGCGCAATTATTTTATTGCCGTTTCCATCTTTGTAATGCTGGCTGGTTTGTTTTCGACGGCGCTCAGAGATTTGACGCCCGGCGGAACAAACGCCTTTAATCTCGGTGTCGATTTTAAAGGCGGAACAGTCGTTACGTCCAAATTCAGGCAAAGACCGAACGACGATGAGATTCGCGGCGCTCTGCAAACCGCCGGTATTAACGACGCGGTAATTCAGGCTTCGACCGATAAAACGGATGAGGTTCTGATTAAAGTGCCGATTCTCGAAAATACGGCTGAAAATCAACCGGCGACGAATAATACCGAAATGGCTCAAGGCGCAATCGAACAAAATCAAGTCAGCACCGGGCGCGCTCTTGTTAAAAAAGCTCTCGACACGTTCGGCAAAGAAGCCGGAGCGGACAAGCAGCTAAATGAAGACGAAGCCGCCGCTTATAAAATCGTCGGAACTGATTCGGTCGGTCCGGTAGCCGGCGAACAGCTCAGAAGCCAAGCCGTTATCGCCACTTTGCTGGGTTTGCTAGGCATTCTGCTGTTTATCGCCTTTCGTTACGATTGGACATACGCGGCTGGCGCCGTCATCGCCGTTTTTCACGACGTTTTAATGGTTCTGGCGTTTTTCTCCGTATTTCAATGGGAAATCGGATTAACGGTTATTGCGGCAATTCTGACTATCATCGGATTTTCAGTGAACGATTCAATTGTCATCTTTGATCGAATACGCGAAAATCTCGCCGCAAATCGCACGGATTCGCTTTATAAAATTACGAACGATTCGATAAATCAAACGCTTTCGAGAACGGTTATAACTTCCGGTTTAGTGCTTTTATCGGTTGTCGCACTCGTAATCTTCGGCGGCGAAGTGCTACGCGGATTTTCCCTGGCGCTGCTTGTAGGCGTAATAATGGGAACTTATTCGACGGTGGCGATTGCCAGCCCGATTGCTATCTGGTGGCAGCAAAAGCTCGGTTCGACAAAGGTAAAGCAGAGGACTCAGACAAAGGGCGTCGAAAAAATCGCGTCGGCTTCGAGGCGTCCGGTTACGCGTCGCCCGATTGCCAGATAACCGCTGTTTGTTCGGTTAATAATTAACAGAGCATCCAACCGTTTTCACGGTGAAATAAGTCGAAAGTGAAAATTTAATAATTTCGTTAAAACGAGCAGATTTATCTTGACTTTATCGCATCGACAATTTAGACTTCAAGTCGTTGCTGGTCAATTAAATATTTCGTATCTGCTTTTTTTCCGTTTCGTCAAACAGCGGCGGTGGAATTTGTAGTACTTTTGTGTATAAGACCGGCAAAAGTCCAAATGCCTCGCACCTGATGCTGGTAATCAAAACGAAAAAAAACCGATACTTAAAGTTAAAGTCGTAAATGTCTCCACGACTTCAACTTAACGTTTGATGTTTATCATTAAAAACGGCAGTTTCGTAACCCTTGACCCAGTTGGCACCGGAATTTGAGGGAGGAAAATAAAATGTTAGATCAATTAGTTGAATCAAGAAGTAATACAAAAGAAAACACCAGAAGAACAGGTTTTTTTGCGACTACGTTCGTTATTCTGGTTACTCTTCTGCTCGGTTTATTTGTGTATAGTCTTTTTGCTAAAGGATATGGAATGGACACGGGAGACCTTGAGCTTTCCGCTTTGGTCGCCCCTGTTCCTGTTCCTGAGGACGAGCCGCCTCCACCGCCTGAGAAAGAGCCGGAACAAAAACAGGTGAAAGCCGCTCCAAATGCCGATGTCCGAAAAGAAGTTATTATGAATATGGAGGAAACTCCAAAAATCCCCGATGTAATCAGCGTTCAAAAACAAACTATTCCGCCGAGACGCGCCAATGTTTTAACCGTACAAGGCAATACGAACTTGAATGCTAATGAAGCGGTAGCTTCAAATTACAAAGGTCCCGTCAGCACAAACGGCAAAGGTATAGCCGGAGAAGGCGGTGTTCCGAACGGTGAAAATGAGAAAGGCGCAAGCGCGCCGCCACCGCCGCCGCCGCCGCCGCCCGCACCAAAACCGACGCCGACACCGGCACCGCCCGCGGTTCCTAAATCAATTTCAAAAGGCGTTATCAATGGTAGTGCTATAAGCCTGCCGAAACCGCCGTATCCGCCGGCAGCCAGAGCGGTTCGCGCAAGCGGCGCCGTTAATGTTCAGGTAACAATCAGCGAAAGCGGAAGCGTAATTTCGGCTAGTGCCAGCACCGGTCATCCGCTTCTCCGTGCCGCCGCCGTTCAGGCAGCGCGAGGCGCCAGATTCGCGCCGACGCTTTTGTCCGGGCAACCTGTAAAAGTTACCGGCATTATCGTTTACAACTTTGTTCCGTAATAATAGGAACGCAAAAATCGGGAGAAGTTCTTCGGATATTCTCCCGAAAACCTGCAATTATAAAATTTCGATTTCTTTGGAGGAAAAATATGACTTTTTTAGTTAGTCTTTTAGGAACATACGTTTCGGGCTTTTTCTTAATGTTTGCAAGCGAAGGAGCAGGAGTATCCTTTAGTTTTTATGATGTCATCAAAAGTTTAACGATACCGGGTTGGGTTGTTATTATCACGCTTTTACTGATGTCGATTTATTTGATTGCGATTGGCATCGAACGCTGGTTGACTTATAACAAAGCGAAATCGCAATCGCGTCAGTATGCGCCGAAAGTGGCTCAGGCTTTGAAGAACAGCAACATCGACGAAGCTATCAATATCAGCGATAAACACAAAGATTCGCATTTGGCGATGGTTGTCTCGTCGGGCTTGAAAGAATTCAGCGCGCATCAGGGCAACACGGACATTTCGGGTGAAGAAATGGAAGCGTCGAAACGTGCATTAGAGCGCGCAATTGCCGTTAAAACCGCCGAATTAAAACGCGGTCTTTCAGGTTTGGCGACGGTCGGCTCCACCGCGCCTTTCGTCGGTTTGTTCGGAACGGTTGTCGGTATTATCGGCGCGTTTCAAGCATTAAAATCAAATGAATCAGCCGGTATCGGCGCGGTCGGCGGCGCTATTTCCGAAGCCTTAATTGCAACGGCTTTCGGCATCGCCGTAGCTATTCCGGCAGTTTGGTTGTTTAACTATTTCACTAATAAAGTTACGAGCTTCGGAGTTGAAATGGAAAATTCGGCTTCGGAATTAATCGATTATTTTATCAGACAACGCACGAAACGCCTGAACGGTTAGTTTCTGGCAAGGATTTACAAAACAGGGAGAAATTGTTATGGCAGGTCAAGTTGGCGGATCTAATGAGTATAACTCTGAAATCAACGTTACCCCGATGGTTGACGTGATGCTGGTGCTTTTAATCATTTTTATGATTGTTACGCCACTTCTGCAACAGGGAGTTTCCGTAAATCTTCCCCGCGATATGAACAGCCCTGAACAGGACCCGGAAATCGCGAAAGATACATCGGTCATTGTGGCAATCCCGGATAACAATAATTTTTATATCGGGAAAGAGCAGTATCCGCTTAATGCTCTGGGAGAAAAAATCAGCAAACTGATGGAAAATAAAACTCCCGACAAGCGAATTGTCTATATTAAAAGCGGTGTCGATGTCGAATACGGAAAAGTAGTCGAAGCAATCGATACGATTCGCAAACAGGATATAGATAAAATCGGCTTGGTTGCGGACAAGAAAAAGACCGAAGTTAAAGAGTAAGATATTAATCTGAAAAGGTAATTAAAATTTCAGAATTGGGGGTTTAAAGAAAATGGGAATGTCAACAGGTGGTTCCGGCGGAGCAACACCGAACATCAATGTTACGCCGTTAATTGACGTTTTGCTGGTACTTTTAATCATTTTTATGGTTATTTCTCCCTCAAAACCAAGCAGGTTTGAGGCAAAGGTTCCGGCAGAACCGAAACCGGATGACCAAACAATTGCCAAACCGAACCCGTTAACACTGGTTGTCGCCGTTAATAAAAGCGACATGAAGTTGACGCTTAACAACCAGGAAGCGGGCGACGTATCCGATGCAAGTAGCTTGACAGCTAAGCTGAAGGAAATATTTGACGGTCGCGATGCAAACGGCGTATTTCGGGAAGGGACGAATGAGGTAGAAAAAACGGTTTTTATAAAATCGCCTCGTTCCGTAAAATATGGTGATGTCGTAAAGGTTATCGATGCAGTGAAAACGGCTGGCGCACAGCCGATAGGATTGCAGATTGATGATTTACAGGAATAAATTTGCTTGTCTTTAACAAAAACTGAAGATTGGTTCTTCAGTTTTTGTTAAAGTCAGGCGGGAAATGGAGTCGAAAAATGAGATTTTCTCGTTTAGGGATATTTTTATTAATTTTATCAACCGTTTTAATCGGAGCAAACTGCTCTTATTACAATCAGGTCATCGCCAGAAAGAAACTGGTCGATGGCGGGGAATCCTACAAAAACAGGAAATACCCGGAAGCGCAGCAGCTTTTCCGCGAAGCAATCGGGCGTAATCCCGGTTCTGCGGAAGCAAAAATGGCGCAGTTGTTTTTAGCCCGCACACTGCATTCGGAATATGTTTCAAATCGTAGCAACCCTGAGAAAGGCGAGCAGGCAATCGAGGAATATAAAAAGGTTTTGGCAGGTAATATAAGTGACCAAAGTTCATTTAAAGCCGTCGCCAATCTTTTGGAAAATCTTGATCGGCAGGACGAATGGTTAAAATGGGTAACTGACCGCACCAATAATGAACAGGTGCCGCCGGAACAGCGAGCCGAAGCATTAACGTCGCTTGCCGCTAAACAATATTCCTGCGCTAATAATATTACCGATGTCGAACCGGTCAAAAAGGAAGTAACAAAAGGAACTGAAAGAGTTTATCAGTTTACTAAGCCTTCGGACCCGGCAGTTTTTGAAGAATTAAAACGCTGTATCGCCGCCGGAACGGATTTAAGCGACAGAGCTGTTAAACTCGATCCTAACAGCGATTCGGCGTGGTCGTATAAAGCTAATATGCTGGTTCAGCAAATGCGGGTTGCTGAAATGGAAGGCAACAACGCCGAAAAAGAACGCTTAAAGGCTGAAGCCGACACGGCGAAAGCAAGATTTACGGAACTGGCAAACGCAAAAAGAGCAAAACAGGAAGAAGAAGACCGAATCAAAGCTGAAAAAGAAGCGGAAGCCGAGAAAAAGTAGACTGCTTTAACCGTAATACTTTTAACAAAGGTGATACTCAATTATAATAAATATTGGGCATCACCTTTTATTTGTATTCATAAAAATTTTTGGTTTCCGCGAAGAATTTTTTCAACAGCCTTTGATTGTTGAGTAATAATTAAATCATTTATGATTCGCATCGAAGATGTCATAGAAAAAGTTGAGAGAAATCGCCCCGACTCGAATATAGAATTAATCAGGCGGGCGTATATGTTTTCGGCTTTACATCATCGCGGACAAAAACGCGCCTCGGGCGAGCCGTATCTGGTGCATCCGCTAGAAGTTGCGGATATTCTGGCGGATATGCGGCTCGATGAAACGAGCGTATCGACCGGCTTGCTGCACGATGTAGTCGAAGATACTCTGGTTGACCTCGATACGATTCGTGAGTATTTCGGCGACGAAATCACGCGGCTGGTTGACGGCTTGACCAAAATCGCGCATATCAGCAATCTTTCAAAAGAAAAACAGCAAGCCGAGAACGTCCGTAAAATGGTTCTGGCGATGATTACCGATGTCCGCGTCGTTTTAATCAAGCTCGCCGACCGGCTTCATAATATGCGGACGATGCAGTTCCTAAAACCCGAAAAACGCGCTCGAATCTCTCAGGAAACGCTCGATATTTATGCGCCGATTGCGCATCGATTGGGAATGGGGAAATTGCGCGGCGAGTTAGAAGATTTATCCTTTCAAAATCTTTACCCGCAGGAATATAAAAAAATATCTCTTGAAATCGAATCGCGCCGCCCCGAATTAGAAGCTAATCTTGAAAAAATTACAACTTCGATTCGTGAAAGGCTGATTGAAAACGATGTTCCGTTTATTGAAATTCAAGGTAGAGTTAAACGTCTGTTTTCACTCTGGAAAAAAATAAAAAAACAGAAAATTTCAATCGAGCAGGTTTATGATTTGATTGCCGCGCGGATTATTACGCCGAACGACAGAAAATACTGTTATTTGACGTTAAGCGTAATTCACGATGTTTGGACGCCCGTTCCCGAACGGTTCAAGGATTGGATTGCGATACCGCGCGATAACCTGTATCAATCGCTGCATACGTCGGTTATCGGCGATAACGGACAATCTTTTGAAGTTCAAATCCGCACACAGGAAATGCACCATATCGCCGAAGAAGGCGTCGCGGCGCATTGGAAATATAAGGAAAGCAAGCTCGGAAAACGTGAAGAAGACGAAAGTTTAGACGAATTGCGGAAAACAGTGGAAAAACTTCTTCTGCCGCTTGTCGAATCGACCAATGAAAATGAAGATTCGGAAGATTTTATCGAATCGCTGAAGCTGGATTTATACCCGAAAGACGTTTACGCTTTTACGCCGATGGGTAAAGTCATTCAACTGCCGCGCGGAGCGACGCCGATTGATTTCGCCTTTGCGATTCATTCGGAAGTCGGCGACACCTGCACGGGCGCGAAAATAAACAGTCGGATTGTTCCGCTTCGCACGGAACTGCAAAACGGCGACGTTATCGAAATTTTAACAACGCCGAATTCCAAACCTTCGCGCGACTGGCTGAATTATGCGACGACCGCGCGCGCGCGTAACCGCATTCGTCACTGGATTTCCGAACAGCAGCGCGCCGATTCAATCGACATCGGACGAAAACTGCTGGAAAAAGAAGCGGTTAAATTTCACACTTCGCCGAAAAAACTGCTCAATAACGAAGCCGAATTGAAACGCATCGCCAACGAATACGGCTTAGGCAGAGCCGAAGATTTGCTCGCTTCAATCGGTTACGGCAAAACTCTGCCGCGCAGCGTTCTGGGGAAATTTCTGGGCGCGGAAAAATTCGCCGAGCTTGACCCGGATAAAAAGAAAGAAACTCGTCTTCAAACCGGAATGAAAGCGGTTAAAAAGTTTATCGGTTTGGGTGAAGACGCAATTCTTGTCAAAGGAATAGACAATGTTCTGACCATCAGAGCGAGGTGCTGCAACCCGTTGAGAGGCGAAGATATTGTCGGTTATATTTCGCTCGGAAAAGGAATCGTCGTTCACGACAAACGATGCAAAAACGTCAAGCAGTTGATGATTAACAAAGACCGGATTGTCGAAGTCGAATGGGCTAAAAATGAAAAAGAGGAAATTCAATCTGTCAGGCTTCTGGCAACGACGGAAAATCGAACCGGAATGCTCGCCGGAATTACGAATGCTATTGCCGAAATTAAAACCGGAATCCGCGACGCCAGCGCGCGCGTCTCAAAAGAAAATCGCGGATTAATCGAAGTAACGATTGAGGTTTTCGATAAAAAACATCTCGACAAAGTAATAAATTCCATACAGCAAGTTCCCGGCGTAATCGACGTGGAACGGGTCAATACATAAAAATACGAGCTTTGTTGGAAGCTGTTTGAAAACTCGGAAATAGGAGGCGGACAAACGCAGATTTAGTAGATTGGCGCGGATAATTTTTTTTATTTGCAAAAACCTTCTCTTAAAATCCGTTTTAATCCGCCGAATCGGTGTTCATCCGCGTCCTATTTCTTTTCTTTAATTTGAAAATTTGAGTTTTCAAACAGCTTCTTAGAGCGTGTTTGGAAAATAAAAATGTCGATTTTTAGAATTGTATTTAACCGCAGATGAACGCCGATGCTCATCTGATAAAAGCAGATACTTATATGATTTATCGGTTCTTATCCGCGTTTATCCGCGTTCATCTGCGGTTAATTTTCCCGCTTCCAATCATTTACTGTTAATTTCCAAACAGGCTCTTAGTAATTCACAGCCAGCCGTCAAAATCTCGGATTTTAACATCTAACTAACTTCCAAACTTTGCTTTTCGACTTTATTCTGGTAGAATTCGCCTTTTGCTCAAGTATTCAAACAGCTAACCGTATGATGAAAGAAATCATTTCAACCGAGAACGCGCCGGGCGCAATCGGACCTTATTCGCAAGCCGTAAAAGTCGGCGGTTTTGTTTTCTGCTCCGGTCAGATTCCGATTGACCCGCAAACCGGAAATTTCGTTTCCGACGATGTTGCCGAACAAACCGAACAGGTTTTGAAAAATCTGAGCGCGGTTCTGGAAGCGGCGGGAACTAATATCGGCAATGTCGTCAAAACAACTGTTTTCTTAGCCGATATGAATGATTTTACGGCGATGAACGATGTTTACGCCGGATTTTTCGGCGAAAACAAACCGGCGAGAGCGACTGTTCAGGCGGCGCGTCTGCCGCGCGACGCACGCGTCGAAATCGAATGTATCGCCGGCGCGTAGATTTATAAAACAAAAAATGCCAAATGCCGATAAAGAATCGAACATTTGGCAACTTTAATTTTGAGTTTTAACTCTAAATTTTTTACACGGCTTTGACAATTTTTCCGCCTTTAATACAGCGAGTGCAAACTTTCATCCGCACATTTCCGCCTTGCGGGCGTTGGGTGCGAACCGATTGCAGATTCGGATTAAAGCGTCGTCGTGTTTTGTTGTTAGCGTGTGAAACATTGTTACCAAATTGCGGACCTTTGCCGCAGACATCGCATCGTTTTGCCATAATAATCAGCCTCCAAAAAATATAATAACGAGGTATTAAGAATGAGTCGGACGGTTTTGCGTTAAACTCAAAAATAAAGTTTATAACAAATATAGTTGACAAAATCAAGCAATGAAACAGATTGTTAATTTTCAAGGAGTAGAAGCCACAGTGCAAAATACCAGAAATAAGTTTTTAACCGTTACATTTTTAGCTTTCGCCGCAATTTCTTTTGCCGGATGCACCAGCACTTCCAACGCGCCGACATCAATCGGCAGCAGCGTCGATGTTAATGGCACGGCGGCAACCGTCAACGGCAAAGCCATCAAAATGGAAGAAGTCGAGCGCGGCATCAAACAGCAGGCGCAGGGACAGGAAAGCAAATTATCGCCGCTCGAATTAGCTCAGGCGCGGCTTCAGATTTTGGGCGGTTTGATTCAAAACGAAGTTTTATACCAAAAAGCCGAAAAGGAAGGGACTGTTCCGTCGGACGACGATGTAAAGAGCGAAATCAACAAGCAGAAAAACGCCAGCGGACTTTCGGCTGAAAAATTTAACGAACAGATGCAGCAAGCCGGAATGACCGAAGCCTCTCTGGGCGAGACGGTCAAAAAAGGTCTCGCCGTGCAGAAACTTGTAGATAAGATTACCGGCAAAATCGAGCCGCCGAAAGACAGCGAAATCGAAGCGTTTTATAACGGCAATAAACAGGCTTTTGTTAAAAAACGCGGCGTTAAATTAGCGGCAATCGTTATCGACCCGGCTGATAACGGCGAAGGCGACACAACGAAAACTCCTGCCGATGCCGCAATCAAACTTAAAGAAATTGCAGCGCAACTTAATTCAAATGCTGATTTTGCAACTATCGCCCGTGAGAAAAGTGAAGACCAGAGCCGTCTTCAAAGCGGCGATTTGGGCTATATTTCGGAAGACGAACTGCGTCAGAACTTCTCTGAACAAATTGCCGCCGGATTTATGAATCCGCAGTTTCCAGTTGGAAAAGTAGCCGGACCTTTTAATATTCAAGGAAAGTATTTTATCTTTAAACTTCAGGAACGCAACGATAAGGACGAAGATTTAACGCTTGAAAGTCCGGGAATTCGCCAGCAGGTAATTGATTCGCTTATCAACGCGCGCAAACAGCTTTTGAGCCAATCTTACGCGGCGATTGCTATGAACGAAGCGAAGGTCGAAAATTATCTGGCACAGAAGGTTGTCGAAAATCCGAACGAGTTGAGCGGAGCGCGTCCGGCGAGCGCGTCGGAAACACCGGCGGCAAATACGGCGAACACAAATTCGGCAGTCAATTCGAGCGCGGCGGCAAATACAGCTAACACAAACGTTAATACAAACGCCGGCAAACCGGCGGCATCTAATTCGCCGGCGGCGAGCGCCAACGTTAAAACCAACGGCGGCAGATAATTTAAGAGCCGAAAGGCACAGTTTTTACCTTCTAGTCAGTTGTCAGTTAAAAGCAGCCGGTAAAATATAAATACCGGCAGCCGCCAACCGACAACTGACTATTATTTTTTTTATGTTGTTCAGACTTTCAGAAATTTACAAATCATACAGCGCGCACGACATTTTGCGCGGCGTCTCGTTTCAGATAAACCCGAATGAAAAAGTCGGGCTTGTCGGCAGAAACGGCGCGGGCAAGACGACGGTTTTTCGGCTTATCAACGGCGAAGAAACGGCGGATTCGGGCGAAATCGTTAAAATCAACAATCTCAAAATGGGAATGCTCCAGCAGCATGTCGATTTTACCGACAGCGAAACGGTTCACACGGCGGCGCTTTCAGCGTTTCAAAAACTGCACGACATCGAAGCCGAAATGCGTCATCTCGAAATTTTGATGGCGGAAGATATGTCCGACGAAGTGATGAATCGCTATGCCGAACTGCAAACCGAATTTGAACACGAAGACGGTTTTACTTACACGGCGCGCGCCGAAGCGATTCTGCTCGGTTTAGGTTTTACAAAAGAAATGTGGAATCTGGAGACGAGAAATCTGTCGGGCGGGCAGAAAAATCGTCTCGGTCTGGCGCGTCTTCTGCTCTCGAATCCAGACATTCTTCTGCTTGACGAACCGACTAATCATATGGACGTGGCGGCTGTCGAATGGCTCGAAGATTTTCTGCAAACTTACGAAAAATCTTTTGTCATCATCAGCCACGACCGTTATTTTCTCGACAGAACTTGCCGCCAGATAGTCGAAATTGAAAACGGCAAAGCCATTGTTTACAAAGGAAATTATTCGTATTTTCTGGTTGAGCGCGAGGAGCAGCGCGAAATTCAGCGGCGCGCTTTTGAAAATCAGCAGACGATGATTGCCAAAAACGAAGATTTTATCCGCCGCAATCTCGCCGGACAAAAAACGAAACTGGCGAAATCGCGCCGCAATATGCTGGAGCGCATCGAGCGCGTCGAAGCTGTCGCCGCCGACCGCTCGCAGGGAAATTTCACGTTAAAGAAAATCGAGCGCGCCGGAAATCAGGTTTTAACCGTCGAAGATTTAGCCGTCGGCTACGGCGAAAAAGTTCTGGCAAAAAATATAAATTTCGCTCTGTTAAGAGGCGAAGCGCTCGGCGTTATCGGCGGAAATGGAACGGGAAAGACGACGTTTTTAAAAACGATTCTCGGAACTCTGCGCGAGCTTGACGGAAAAATAATGTGGGGCGCAAAAACCGACATCGGTTATTATTCGCAGCAATTGGAAGAATTGGACGTGCGCAACGAGATTATTCAGGAACTGCGCCGCGTCGCGCCGCTGGCGGAAAACGGCGCGCTTCGTTCGTTTTTGGCGAGATTTTTGTTCATCGGCGAAGACGTATTTAAAAAAGTTTCCGATTTGTCGGGCGGCGAAAAGGGAAGACTGGCGCTCGCCAAATTGATTTACTCGAACAAAAACGTTTTGATTTTGGACGAGCCAACGAACCATCTCGATATTCCGTCGCGCGAGGCGCTCGAATCGGCGCTCGACGCTTACGAAGGAACGCTCGTAACCGTCAGCCACGACCGTTATTTTCTCGACCGCGTGGCAACTCAAATCTTGGCATTTGAAGACAACGGGCAAGTCGAAGTTTTCGACGGAAATTATACCGAATATCACGACCACAAAATAAAAAATTTAAAGTCGAGAGTTCAAAATCGCATCGAAGCGCAAACTTTTGCGGAAACGGTTAAACAACCGAAACCGGAAAACGGCAAAGAAACGAATTTGAGTAAAAATCAGCTTCAGCGAATCGAACTGCGAATCAAGGAAATCGAAAAGGAAATTCCGAAACTCGAAGAAAAATCCGTCGAATTTACGCGTCAGTTGAGCAAGCCGGAAATCGCCTCAAATCTGGGAAAACTCAACGACGTTACCAGAAAACTCGAAGAAACGGAAAAAAGAATCCAAAATCTCTATAAAGAATGGGAAGAATTACTGGCAAATTAAAAAGAGAAAAGCCGCAAACTGCTTAATTAGATTTTGCGGCTTTTCAAATTCCTTCTATAAATTGTCGTCAGCTTCAACTAGTGGACAAGATTAAGAAAAACCAATCGGCTTTAGCCACTGGGAGCGCGGGCATCCTGCCCGCAAAGATTGCGCGAGCAATCTAAAGCAAGCCCGATAAAGTTCAATGTTGATTTTTATCTAAACTTTGGGCGAACGCTTAGGCGTTCAAGAGCGGGCAGGATGCCCGCTCTCCGACAAAGACGCTTCAAATTTTGCAAAACCTAATTATCAAGACGGTAATTCGGAGATTCTTTTGTAATAATAACGTCGTGAACGTGCGATTCGCGCAAACCGGCGGACGTGATGCGGACGAATTTAGCGTTTTCCTGTAAATTTTTAATCGTTTTGCAGCCCGTGTAACCCATTCCCGAACGCAAGCCGCCGACTAACTGCGTAACCATATCTTCCAGAGTTCCCTTGAAAGCGACGCGTCCTTCGATGCCTTCGGGAACATATTTTGAATCGGAAACCGTGCCTTCCTGCGCGTATCTGTCGCTCGAACCTCGTTTCATCGCGCCGATTGAACCCATTCCGCGATAGGTTTTGAAATTTCTGCCCTGAAATAAAATAACTTCGCCCGGCGCTTCTTCCGTTCCGGCAAAGAGCGAGCCAATCATTACCGAGTCCGCGCCCGCCGCGATAGCTTTGACGACATCGCCGGAGAATTTGACGCCGCCGTCGGCAATAACCGGAACGCCCGAATCTTTTGCCGCTTTGACGCATTCGTCAATCGCCGTAATCTGCGGAACGCCCGCGCCGGTTACAACACGCGTCGTGCAAATCGAGCCGGGACCGATACCGACTTTTACCGCGTCAACGCCCGCCGCGATTAACGCTTTTGTCGCTTCGCCGGTTGCGACGTTTCCGGCAATCAATTCGACTTCCGGGTATTTTTGCTTAACTTTTTTGACCGCTTCGATAACGCGCGAACTGTGTCCGTGAGCCGTGTCGATAACAATAACGTCGGCGCGTGAATTGATTAACGCCTGCGCCCGCTCGAAAAAATCGCCCGTCGCGCCGATTGCCGCCGCAACCAGCAATCTGCCCAGATTGTCCTTTGCCGCGTTCGGATATTTGATAGCTTTTTGAATATCTTTGACCGTAATCAAGCCTTTAAGAAGTCCGCCGTCATCGACTACAAGCAGTTTTTCGATGCGGTGTTTCTGGAGTTTTACTTTGGCTTCGTCCAAAGTTGTGCCGACCGGAACGGTTACGAGCGGCTGTTTTGTCATAACGTCGGAAACCGGAATGTCAAAACGGGTTTCAAAACGCAAATCTCTGTTGGTGATAATGCCGACGAGCAAACCGTTTTCATCGACTACGGGGACGCCGCTGATTTTGAAATTCTCCATTATATCAAGCGCTTCGGCGACGGTTTTGTTGTCGCGTATCGTTACCGGGTCAACTATCATTCCAGATTCGGAACGCTTCACTTTGTCTATTTCTTCGGCTTGATGCGCGATTGAAAGATTTTTATGGACGACGCCGATTCCGCCCTGCTGCGCGAGCGCGATTGCCAGATTCGCTTCGGTTACGGTGTCCATCGCCGACGAGCAGAGCGGAATTTTCAGCCGAATATTGCGCGAAAACTGTGTCGATACGTCGGTTTCGGACGGCAGAATATCCGAGTAAGCCGGAACGAGCAGAACGTCGTCAAAGGTTAAACCTTCCTGTATTTCTTCGATTATCATAATTTTGTAAATTGCCGAATATAAATAAAAAACCCGCAATTCGTCTGCGGGTGAAACCGAACATTGATTTTACTCAAAAAAAACTTTTTTGATTTCGTATTTATAACAAATCCGCGCCGGTTGAGCTGTTGCCAAAGTGTTTTACCGGCGCTCTAAAAGGAGATTTTGCCGTTCTCCCAAATTTGACCGATGTTGTCTCTGTTAATTTCAAATTCGATGACGTTTCGACCCGGATTCGCCGTCGTCGGCGGCAGAGAAATCTGTTTGCCGTTAATCGTCATCTGCACATTTTGAGCCAACGGTTTGGCGTATCCGATTTTCAAGGCTTCTTTCGGTTCAAAACTAAGCGGCTTTTCGGGAGACATTAAGATGCTGGCGCGTTTGCCGTCAACGGTCGAATTAACCGAAACCGGCGCGTTGACCGCTTTTACTTCGACCTTTAAATCATTCATCGAAGGAATTGCGCCGGCTGCCGCATTCGTATTTGAGACATTTGGCGCGCTCTGTAAGTTGGAATTTATAACTACCGCGATATTACCGTTGCCGGATATTTCTCCGGTTTGATTTCCCTGAAGGTAATTCTTGAGAGCGATGATGCCGATTGCCATCAAACCCAAAATGACGACAGCGAAAACAATTGTTTTTATCGACGACGAGGAGTTGTCGTCCGTCATCACCTGCGGGCGATAGGTTTTCGGCTCGTCAACATTTTGAATGTTCTGGCTGCCCATCAGCGCGCCGTAATCCTGGAGGGCTTCCTGTTCGTCCACGCCGACGTATTTGGCGTAAGATTTGACAAAGCCTTTATTAAAAATGCCGCCCGGCAATGCGCGGTAATCGTCGTTTTCAATCGATTGAATATAAAGCGCCGAGATGCGCGTCTGCTCAGCGACTTCACTGATACTAATGCCGCGCTCTTCGCGTGCCAGCCGCAGTTTTTCGCCGAGAGTTGTTGACATTTTGTTTGTGTTTTACTGTCCTTCAAAGGTTTGAAAATTCAAATCGGTCTTAATGATGAAATATATCTTTTATAAAGCGAAAATGTCAATTGTTTTATACAAATTTATAATTAAATGCCCGCTTGATTATTGCCCGATGCGCGTGATACGTTAAGGCATTATTCAAATCAAAGACGGCAATAATAAAAAACAAATATAAAATAGAGAGGAATCAAACGAATGAGTCTTGAAGCACTCGGAATGGTGGAGACCAAAGGTTTTGTCAGCGCGGTCGAAGCGGCGGACGCGATGGTTAAATCCGCTAACGTTCAGTTAATCGGAAAAGAATACATCGGCGCCGGTTACGTTACGATTTTCGTGCGCGGCGATGTCGGCGCAGTCAAAGCGGCGACGGACGCGGGCGCGGCGGCGGCGCGTCGTGTCGGCGAGCTTATCAGCGTTCACGTCATACCGCGCCCGCACGGCGAAGTCGAAAGGGTTCTGCCGAAAGGCGTCGGTTACAGCCCGGACGAAAAAGCCGTTCAAGGCGGCGGCTCACGCGGACAATTAGGCGCGGGCGAAGCGGGAAGCGAAATTTCAGCCAGAGACAATACCAAAACAAGAACTAAATAATACGAAATCACGAATTACAAATTACAAGATTACGAGATTGAAAACGGTTAAATCTCAATTCGTAGTTCGTAATTTGTAATTGAAAAAGAGATGCCTGAAGATAAGGATTTAATTTCACAACAGGAAGCGCGCGACGCGGTTGAATCGGCGTATCTGGCATTTCAGGCGGTTGCGAAATTCGACCAGGCAAAAATCGACCGTATTTGCGAAGCGATGGCGCGGGCGGCACTCTCCGAAGCGGCGCGTCTCGGCTCGATGGCGAACGAAGAAACCGGTTTCGGACGCGCCGACGACAAGCGCGAAAAAAATCGGTTCGCGGCGGAAGACGTTTGGAATTATTTCCGTAATTTGAAAACCGTCGGCGTCGTTTCTCAAACCGAAGGCATTGTCGAAATCGCCAGTCCGCGCGGCGTCGTCGCGGCGATTATTCCTTCGACCAATCCGACATCGACGACGATTTTTAAAATTATTATTGCCGTCAAATCCCGCAACACAATCGTTTTATCGCCGCATCCGTCGGCGGCGCGTTCAATCAATGAGACCGCTCGCGTGATGCGCGATGCCGGTGTCAGAGAAGGCTTGCCGCCCGACGCGATTCGGTGTTTATCGAACTCGACCATCGAAGGGACGGAAACTTTGATGAAGCACAAGCGCACGGCGGTTGTTCTGGCAACCGGCGGAACAGGTCTGGTTCGAGCCGCGTATTCATCGGGCAAACCGGCGTTCGGCGTCGGTCCGGGAAACGTGCCGGTTTTTATCGAAAGAACGGCAAATGTCGAAAAAGCCGTCGGCGATATTTTAACTTCTACTTGTTTTGACAACGGCACGATTTGCGCGTCCGAACAATCGGTAGTTGTTGACGCGCCTGTCGAAACCGAAGTGCGCGAACAATTCAAAGCGCAGGGCGGACATTTCTTAAATCAAACTGAAGCCGATGCGGTCGGTAAAATTCTGCTCACGCCTCAGCGAACTTTGAATCCGAAGATTGTCGGAAAATCAGCCGAATTTATTGCCAATTTAGCGGGAATTTCCGTTCCGTCTGGAACGCGCTGTCTGCTCGCCGACTGCGGCGGCGTCGGGCGCGATTTCCCGTGGTCAATCGAAAAACTTTCGCCGACGCTGGCGTTTTTCGTCGCCGACGGAATCGACGCCGGCGCGCAGAAATGCCTTGAAATTCTACAGTTCGGCGGAATGGGACACACCGCCGGAATGCACACGGCAAGCCGCGACGCGGCAATCGCTTACGGCGCGAAAATGCCCGCCTCACGCATAATTGTAAATTCGCCGACGACGCACGGCGCTATCGGATTTTCAACCGATTTAGCGCCGTCGATGACGCTCGGCTGCGGTTCTTGGGGCGGAAACGTAACGTCGGACAATGTTTCGCCGCTTCATTTGATGGACATCAAGCGCGTCGCTTTCGAGACGAAGCCGGTCAACGGTCAGCGGTCGACTCAAAATTCGGATTACAAATTACAGAATTCTGCTGCCGACAACCAAAAACCGCAAATCGTGAATCGTCAAACGGTCAAACGCGAAGAAATCGCCGCTATCGTCGATAATTTTCTGAAAACAAAAATCGCGCCAGCGCCGGAAATTACAGAACAAAAGCCGACAATTGAGGAACAAAAGCCGGTCGAAGTAAAAACGATTATTCATCAGATAACCAATACTGAAAAAATGAATTCAAACGGCGGACAGCCGAAAAAATCGGTTGATTTTGTCAGCGAAGACGATGTTAAACAGGCGCTCGATAAAGGAGAAAAAATTTTTATCACGGCAAAAACGATAATTACGCCGTCGGCTCGCGATTTGGGCGAGGAGCGAGAAATTTTTGCTAAAGTTTAACGATTGCGAATGTAAAAACAATCTCGATTACATTTTTCGACTCTTAAAAATATGCTTTCCGGTCGCGCGCAATAAAATTATTTTTACGGTTTTTTATAATGGCTTTAACATTAGTCGAAAATAAGATTTGCAGTGCCTGCGGCGCGGACATTCGTCCGAACTCGCTTTTTTGTTACAGCTGCGGAAGCGCCGTTTCAGACGAGAAAAAACCGGAAGAAAATTTCACGGCTGAGAAATCCATTACGGTTTTAAGTGAAGTGAACGAAAAAAAAGCAATCAATGAAATGATTGCGGCAGACGAGCCGGAAAATAAAATTATTAACGAACCGGAAAAACCAATTGTCGCCGAAGAAATCAAACTAAAATCGGCGGCGAATATGCGGCGCAAATCAAAATCTTTTCAAAACAAAAAAGTGGAAATCGTCTGGGAAGAACACGAAAATGCGCCGAACGTCTGGTTTATTTCCGTCGCAATCGTTTTAGCAATCGCTGCCGCTATAGTTTTATTTTTGGCGGTTTATCTTAAATAAACAGGACTTTCTCAAATTTGAGTCGGAGCGCGGGCATCCTGCCCGCAAAGATTGCGCGAGCAATCTAAAGCAAGCCCGATAAAGTTCAATGTTGATTTTTATCTAAACTTTGGGCGAACGCCTGGAGCGTTCAAGAGCGGGCAGGATGCCCGCGCTCCCGGTGAGAAAGCCCTAAACTGATTGTGATATTATAAAAAATCAAAAAGCGGGAAGTTATAATTTATGGAAGCACTCGGAATGGTCGAATGTATGGGATTGGTGGCGATGATTGAAGCGGCGGACGCGATGGTTAAATCGGCTAACGTGCGGCTGGTCGGTTACGAAAAAATAGACGCCGGTTTGGTTATCGCCATTGTGCGCGGCGAAGTCGGCGCGGTCAGAGCGGCGGTTGACGCGGGCGCGGCGGCGGCGCGGAGAATCGGCACGGTTACGGCGGTTCACGTCATACCGCGTCCGCACGCGGAAGTTGACGAAGGCATTCCGGTTCTGCAAACCGGCGAAACGACGAGAAAGAAAATTTCCGGTTCTGTGCCTGAAAAATAAAATTCAATTAAAGAAGCGAAATAGAAAAATAAAAAAAGGCAGGTTTATCGACCTGCCTTTTTTTATTCGCTGTAAATGCTGTAAATATTGAAAACTATTGACTTTTTATCTGCGGATTTGCTCTTTGCAGAGCCGGAGCGTTGTTTTTATCTCCGACCGCGCTTCTGCCCGTGCGGGTTACGGCGATTCGTTTTTCCTTGTTCGGACCGTCGTTGACGACGACTTTGATGTTTCGGAACGTGCCGTCTTTTTTATCGTTGGTCGGCGCGTAACTGACGATATACTGCGTTCTGAGTTCGCTGGCGATGTCCTGCGCGATTCCGTTTAACTCGTTGATTGAATTGGGAAAATACGACTTGCCGCCGGTTTCCTTTGCCAGCCGCTCCATAAAATCTTTGGCTTTCGACTGCTTGCTTTTGCTGATAAAACCGCCGTCTTTGCTTAGTTCGTTGACAAAACCGACGGTGAAAATCTGCACGTCGGCTTCGCGCAGGAAATCGAAAAGCTGTTGTTCCTTGTAAAAGCTGGAAACGTCTTCGCCGTCGGACACCAGAATCAGCGCGCGGCGTTTTTTGTCGTTCGGATTGCGGCTTTTTTCGTATTGGTCGACTTTTTCCGCCGCCAGATAAACCGCGTCGATAATCGCCGTCTGTCCGCCTTCGACATAAAGATTGTCGAGCGCTTCGCCGAGGTCGTTTTTGTTCGGCGTGAAATCCTGGACGATTTCGATTTTATCCGAGCTGACGAAACGGATAACGCTCGATTCGTCTTCGGGTTTGTTGGTGTTGATGATGATTTTTCCGGCTTCGATAATTTTATCGAGCTGTGTGCGAAGCGAGCCGGAATTGTCGAGAACTAGAGAATAATTGGTCGGAACTTCGGCTTTGCTGAAAAATTCAATCGGCTGCGGAACATTATCTTCAAAGACTTTAAATTCATCCTGCCGCAGATTATTAACCGGGCGATTAGTGCGGTTTATAACGCGAACATTCAAATTAACAAGCTCGGTTTCGACTCTGTAGACTTCTTCTTCTTCCGGCGTCGGCGCGGCGGTCGGCAAAGGCTTGGGAGTTGGAGAAGCGGTTTTCTGCGGCGTCGGCGTCGGCGTCGTTTTTTCCGTTCGCGTCGTTGTTTGATTGGTTTGAGCGCCGGCAACCGTAAAGTTTTGGAAAGCGGAAATTAAACCGAAACAAAAAACGCTCAGCGCGACAAAAATTGATTTTCTATTCATTTTCTTCTTTATCAAAAATATTAAAATTAGCGAAAGTTTGAATTCGGTGTTGCATAATAACCTTCGCGGCTGCGGACTGTTAGACGCGGAAGACCGCGCGGCGGGTTGACCTTAACTTTTGTTTTATGCCATTTTCCGTCGGGCGTGAAATCCTTCGGCGTAAAACCGACAGAATATTGATGACGAAGCTCAAGCGCGATGCGCTCAAAAATCTCGTCCATTTCGACATCGGTCTGCGGGTAAAAAGATTTTCCGCCCGTAACGGATGTCAGTTCGTCCAGAAAAGATTGTCCCTGCATTCCGAGCGCGCTTGAGGAGTCGCCGCCGCCGATAATTCCGACGGCGTAAACCGTAACGTCCGATTCCTTCATCAGGCGGCGGACTTCGTTAAAACTGTAGCGCGAAGCGTTATCCTGACCGTCGCTGATAACGAGAAGCGCTTTTTTCTGGCGCGTTCCGGTCGTTACGCGTTCGATGCCGAGATAACAGGCATCGTAGAGCGCAGTGTTGTTTTTGGGTTCGACGAGCGTTAGTTTTCGCAAAACCGATTCGCCGTCGCGCGTTCGGTCGAGAAGCAGTTGGGCGCGGCTGTTAAAAGCGATTAAAAAATATTCGTCCGACGGATGGCTCGTCCCGATAAAGCGTTCGAGAGCTTTGCGCGCCTTACCGATTTTCTCGCCGCTCATCGAGCCGGAAACATCGAACAAAATGCCGACCGAAATCGGCGCGTCCGTGTCGCTGAAAAACGTAATTTCCTGTTCCTGATTATTGTCGGAAACCTTAAAGGCGTCTTTCGATAAACCGGAAACGAATCGCCCGTAAAGGTCGGTAACGGTTAATGTCATCGTAACCAAATCGGTTTTAACGGTAATCGGCTTTTCGTCGTTTGTATCGGGCGGCGGAGTCGATTGCGGAGTTTGCGCGACGGCGGCAAAGGCGGCGAAAAAAACGATTGAAAATCCTAAAATCCACCGTTGCGCGGCGCAAAAGCGGCTGATATTCGAGAAAACTTTAACAGCCATAATTCTTCCTTGTCTATTACAGTATATTCTATTGTAACGGCTTGTTTTTGTGCAAGATGTTTTTTTGATGACAAAACAATAATATTCGATGCACAAACGGGGAAATGTTTGCCGTTATAAATCGGGTTTGCAACCTTTGCGAACAATTTGCGTGATATAATTGGCGCGAAATTTAAGGTTCAAGATTCAAAAATAAAAATCCGGCTGACATCTCGACTCGCGGATGTCGAATCTTAAAAGTCGAACTCCGAACTAATTATTTATGGCTGAATTTGTTTGTCGATTGGGAACGCCTTCGGGCGAAATTATGACACGGGTTATCGAGGCGGGCGGCGCGGGCGAAGCTAAATCGAGACTCGAAGGCGAAGGTTTTCGTGTCTTTACGGTCGCGTCGGCGGAAAAAGGTTTATCGGCATCGCTGCCGTTCGGCGGAAAAAAAAATCGGGTCAAGCCGGGCGATTTTCTGATTTTTAACCAGCAGCTTTCGGCGCTTCTGCGCGCGGGAATTCCGGTTCTCCAATCAATCAATTTGTTGAAAAATCGTTCGGGTTCATCGACCTTGCGAAACGTGCTGGTCGATGTCGAAGAAAAAATCAGAAGCGGCGTGCCGCTCTCCGAAGCCTTTGAAGCGCAGGGAGTTTTCCCGAAAATCTACGCCGCTTCGATTCTGGCGGGCGAGAAATCGGGCGCGCTCGACGAAGTTTTATCGCGTTACGTCGATTATTTAAAGCGCAGCGTCGCCGTTTCCCGCAAACTTCGCGGCGCGCTGGCTTACCCGATGTTTCTGTTGGCGGCGGCGACTTTTATGGTAGCGTTTCTGACGCTCTATATCGTGCCGCGAATGTCGGATTTGTTCAAAGGTTTAAACACGAACAAAGGTTTGCCGACTGTAACGGTTGTCGTTCTGGCGATTTCAAACGGTCTGGCGACAAATATCTGGTGGCTTCTGCCGCTCGTTTTAGTGCTGCTTTTTGCTTTCGTCGTCTGGATTAGAACGCCCGGCGGACGACTCGTTTTAGACGCTTTTCTGCTTCGTCTGCCGATTGGCGGCTCGCTTATCAAACAAATGACGATGGCGCAATTGGCGCGGTCGCTCTCGACGTTGCTTTCGGGCGGAATCACTTTGCCGGATTCCTGGGACATCGCCTCGCAGTCGATTACCAATTTTGAACTCAGGCGGCGCAGTCAATCGGTTCTGCCGATGATTCGCGAAGGTCGAATGTTCACCGAATCGCTCGACAACGCCAAATGGATGCCGGAGTTGGCGCTCGATATGATTGGCATCGGCGAAAAATCGGGAAGTCTGCGCGAAATGCTCGACGAAGTTGCGAACTTTTACGACGCCGAATCAGAGGTGCGTCTTGAACAATTAACTTCTTTGCTTGAACCTGTCATTCTGGTGTTTATGGCGTTAATCGTCATTACTATTTTGCTGGCGATTTACCTGCCGATTATCCAAACGATTTCATCAGGACCGTTTAGCGGTAAAAAATAAACACGGCTTTTAAACAGGTATTTTCGTTAAAGATGAACGCCGAAAACGAATTTCAGTATGACGAAGATTCAACCGTTGCTTCAGAGCCTTCGGACGCATACGAAGTCTTTGACCAACTCGTCGTGTTCGCCGTATCTTACGATTTGACGGAAGCGGAAAATATAAAAAACTTTCTGCATCTTGAAGGCTTTCAAGCGTTTATAACCGATGCAGCCGGTTTGGAGATTGACGATTTAGCCGCTCATATCGAAAACGGCGTCGATATAAAAGTTTTCCACGTAGATGAAGCCGAGGCGATACGGCAGTTTGAAGAGCGGTTCGACGAATTTCTTGAGGAACAGCTTTTCGTCCGCACCGTCGGTATCGACAGCGGCTGGGGAACTTGCCCCGAATGTCAAAGCAAAAACCTTGAAATAATAATGGACGGCGGCGTCGGCAGAGACATCTGGAATTTTGTCACGATGTCTTCGCCGACGCGAGGTTTGCGCTGCGGCGAGTGCGGTTTTGAATGGGAAACTGCTAAAGAATAAAGGCGAATATTTTTTATTAAACGGATTAAAGATAAATATGGAAAATCAAACAGACGGAAACACGGCGACGGTTACGATTCCGAAAGTGGAAGTAGCGAGTTTTTTGGATAATGAACCGCCGGAAGTTAAAGGCGCAAAGGCATTGGCGGTTCGCTATCGTTTGCCGTATATCGATTTGCTGCCGCCGGGAAAAGAATCTCCGATTGATTATGAAGAACTGGCAAGAATTCCGGTCGAGTTGATGCTGCGTAATCAATTCGTTCCCTTAAAACGCGACGGGAAAAATCTTCACGTGGCGATGGCTGACCCGTCGAATCTGGAGCGGCTGGACGAGCTGGAAAACGCGCTGAACGTCCGAATTATGCCGTATGTGGCGACGGCGGGCGCGATTGACGTTGTTTTGCGGAAGGGCGACGCGACGCAGAGAGTTTTGCAGGAAGCGGCTTCGACTTTCAAAATTTCGCTTATCAAGGAAACCGAACACGGCGAAGAAGTTCTTGATTTGGACAGATTGGCGGGCGATTCGGATATGTCGCCGATTATCAAATTGGTTGACACGATTGTTTATAACGCTATGGAATCACGGGCGTCCGATATTCACATCGAAGCCGGCGACCGCGACGTGAGCGTTAAATTTCGCATTGACGGCGCGCTTTACCAGAAAGTCGACCCGATTGACATCGTTTTTCACCAGACTTTAATTTCACGTATCAAGGTTATGTCCGAACTCGACATCGCCGAGCGGCGAATTCCGCAGGACGGACGTTTTCGCGTGCGATACAAAGGCAGAACGGTCGATTTTCGCGTCTCGATTCTGCCGTCGGCTTACGGCGAAAACTGCGTTATTCGTATTCTCGACAAAGAACAAATCAGCGAGGAATTCAAAAATCTGAGTCTCGATGTCGTCGGTTTCGACCCGGAAGATGTCAAGCGTTTTCGGATGTATATCAAAGAACCTTACGGAATGGTGCTGGTTACAGGTCCGACCGGTTCGGGAAAAACGACGACGCTTTACGGCGCTTTGAACGAAATCCGCAACGTCGAAGATAAAATTATCACTATCGAAGACCCGGTAGAATATCAGCTTCAGGGCATTATGCAGATTCCGGTCAACGAGAAAAAAGGCTTGACGTTTGCCCGCGGGCTTCGTTCGATTCTGCGCCACGACCCGGACAAGATAATGGTCGGCGAAATCCGCGACAACGAGACGGCGCAGATTGCCATTCAGTCGGCGCTGACCGGACATCTGGTTTTTACGACGGTTCACGCCAATAATGTCATCGACGTTATCGGGCGATTTATCAATATGGGCGTCGAGCCGTATAATTTCGTTTCCGCGCTTAACTGCGTTTTGGCTCAAAGGCTTGTGCGTCTTTTATGTCCGGTCTGCAAGCAGGCTTATAAACCGACGAATGAAGAACTTGTCGAATCGGGAATTCGTCCCGAAGATGTCGGAAACCGCAATATTTTTATGAACGTCGGATGCGACGCCTGCAATCACACGGGCTATCGCGGACGAACGGCGATTCACGAACTGCTCGATATGTCCGACGCCATTCGAGAAATGATTATCGAACGCCGTCCGGGTTCGGAAATTCGCCGTCAGGCTGAAAAAGAAGGTTTGTCGAGTTTGCGCGAATCGGCGGTTAAAAAACTTTTCAACGGCTCGACAACTCTGCACGAAATAAATCGCGTAACTTTTGTTGAAGAAATTCGCTAGATAAAGCAAAATAGGCTTGTTTTGTTAAACTTTTGAAACTTTAGATTTCGCTTCGCGTGTGAAGAAGCGTCGGGGCAAATATTTCGTCCGACAGTTAAAAATCGCTCGACTTTAATTACAAAAATATGAGAAATTCCGCTTACATTCGTTTTTCGATTTGTCTGGTGCTGTTCGTCGCGCTGCTCTCGCCGACGCTTGTCTTAGCCGGAAGCGACGGCAAAAAGCATTTCAAATCGGGAATGGACGCCGAAGCTACGGAGCAGTGGGACAAAGCCGCCGAAGAATTTGCGCTGGCGGTTGCCGAGAATCCGAAAAATCCCGAATATCGCCTGCATTACACCAGAGCGCTTTTCAACGCCTCGCAGATGTATATGAAACGCGGAACGAGTCTCGCCAGTGAAAAAGATTACGCGGGCGCGTATATCGCTTTTCGCAAGGCTTACGGTTACGACCCGGTAAATGAGCTGGCGAAATCCGAGATGGAAAGAATGCTGCGGCTTCAGCAGGCTGTCCAGAACGGCGAAAATCCCGAACAGGGAACGACGGACGCCAACGGAGCGGTTAAGTTAATTCCGACCGGTTATCAAAAAACGGCAGCGCCCGACACGACGGTTCCGCAAAGGCTGGAACGCCTGCAGGACGTTCCGTTTCCGGGCGGCGTCGATTTGCAGTTTCTCATTAAAGAGCTGGCGAAAAGTCTGGATTTAAATGTGCTTTTCGATTCGGAATCTTTCCGCTCGCCGATAAAAATTTCAATCGAATTGAAAAACGTAACGGCGGCGAAAGCGCTCGATTACATTTTCCTTCAGCAGGGCTTGTTTTTCCAGAAAGTCGGACCGCGCACGATTATCGTCGCCAATCAAAATCGTCGTCAAAATTACCAGCAGCTTGTTCTGCGCACATTTTACCTGGCAAACGCCGACCCTGCGGAAGTTCAGAAAATCGTTCAGACCGCGATTCCGGCGCAACCGGGCAGAACGCCGACCATAACTTTAGTCGATAAATCAACCAACAGCATCACGGTGCGCGACACGACGGAAAACATACGGCTTATCGGCAAATTGATAAAATCTCTCGATAAAGACCGCGCCGAAGTGGTAATGGACGTGCAGATTTATGAAGTGTCTAAAAACGATTTACTGCAATTCGGAACGCAAATCGGAGATTCCGGCACGCTGTCGAATCTCGGCGGCACAAATCGCGGAGTAGTAAGCATCGGCGGAAACAGCGGACTCGTCGGAAGAACTTCGTTCGGGTTAGGATTGGTTATTCCGGCGATTAGCTTTCAGGCGCTGCAAACGAAAAAGAATTCAAAACTTATCGCCTCGACACAGATTCACGCCTTTAACAATGAAGATTCGTCGGCGCGCATCGGTCAGCGCGTGCCGGTCAGAAGCGCGACTATTTCAAACGGTTTCAACGGCGGCGGAAATACTCAAAACAATAACGGCGGCGGTTTCGTCGGCGACGTTATCAATTACGAGCAAACCGGCTTGACCTTAAAATTCAAACCGATTGTTTTCCCGAATCAAGATGTTCAGGTGGCGATGGAAATCGAATCGAAAGACGTTATCGGCGTAACGAACAATGATTTGAGCTTGAACCCGACCTTTACCGAGCGGACAATCAAAGGCACGGCGCGTGTTCAAAATAATAAAACGCTGCTGCTGGCGAGCGTCGCGCAGGGCAAGGAAAGCAACGGGCGTTCGGGGTTGCCGCTGCTCGGTTTGATTCCGATTTTAGGCAGGCTCTTTACCGCGCCGACCAAAGACAATCAGCAGGTTGACGTAGTTATCGCCGTAACTCCGCGAGTTATACGCGCGCCCGCGATTCTGCCCGAAGATGAAATCGAGCGGCAGACGGGAAGCCTCGCAACTCCGACGAGCGGCTCGCTCGAAGCGATGATTATTCAGGATGAAGTCGAAGAACAGCTCGCCGCCGTGCGCCGCCTTCCGACAGTCGCGCAGGTTCAGCTGCCCGACCAAAAATCGGAAGAACCGGCTTATACGAAAACAAGTGCCGCGCCGCAAAATCAGGCAGGCGTTCAAACACAGTCGCCTGAAAAATCCGAATCGATTATCAATAATCTGCGCCCGATTGATGTAACGGCGAAAACTCTGCAAATCGGCGCAACTTCCGATTCCGAAGAAAACAAAATCGATTTGCGCGAAACTTCGCTGAAAACCCGGACAGACGCCGCGAAATCGACCGCGCCAATCGCTCAACTTCAACTGCTGCAAAGTTTGCCGCTAATGAAAACGGGCGAAAAAACAAAAATCGCCGTGATGGTCAGAAGCGCGACGGCTTTTCGCTCGGCTGTTATGGGTATGCGGTTCGACGAGAAAAAGCTCGCCGTCAGAAACATTTCTTACGGCGAAGTTTTCGGCAGGGAAATGGCGCAGACTTCCGTAAAACCGTTTTTTAACGAAGCCGGTAAAACTTTCGTTTCGCTGTCTTCGCCGAAAGACACGGCTGAAAACAGTTCGGGAATCTTGATGTATCTCGAAGTCGAAGCGCTCGCCGACGGCAAACACGAAATCACTTTCGAGCCGGATATTCTAAATTTTCTAACCGCCGACGGCAAAAATTTTACGGTGAATTTTTAATTTTCGCCCGGTTGTCGAATTAAAGTAATGAAAAGCAAACAAAATCGAAAATCCAAAATCCAAAATCCAAAATCGGACGGCGGTTTTACATTGTTTGAATTGATTATTACGCTGACCGTTCTCGCAATTCTGGTTATGGGAACGATTCCGCTGACGCAGAACGCGGCAAGACGAGACAAAGAACTTCGCCTGCGGGAAAATCTCCGGCTGATGCGTTCGGCGGTTGACGAATTTCACCGCGATACAATCGGCGCGTGTCCGCAGGGCGCAATCAGAACCGGAAATCCGATTGACCCGAGCGGCGCAGGCACGCTTGCCGACCCGCGAAGCCGCGTCGTCATCGACGACTGCAAAATATTCGAGACGGAAAACATCGACCGTTACCCGCCGACGCTGGAAACTCTAGTCAAAGGCGTCAGAGTTAAAGCGCGCGGCTTAAACATTCAGTCGCAGGGCGCTTTCAGCCAAACGAACGCGACCGATTTGAATCAAAATAAAGAACTCAATAAAGTTTATCTGCGCGAGCTGCCGGTTGACCCGATGACCGGCGAAACCGATTGGCAGTTTCGTTCTTCCTACCAGGGAAAAGACGTTGAAAGCTGGGACGAAATAAATGTTTTCGACGTGCGTTCGAGTTCGGACGGCGAAGCGTTAAACGGGGAGAAATACAGTGATTGGTAATAATAATAAGACGCGGCGACGCGGCGACAAGATGACGCGGCGCGAAGATACTGAATCCGGCTTTTTCTCGGCGTGTCGGGAAACCGGTTTTTCCCTGCTGGAACTGATGATTTCGATGTTCATCATAATTATTCTGCTCTCGGTCGCTCTGCCCGCTTATCAAAGCAGCGTTCAGCAGGCGCGCGAAAACGTTCTGCGGCAGAATCTCTGGCAAATGCGTCGCCAAATCGACCAATACGCAACGGATAAAGGAAAATTTCCGCAATCGATTGACGATTTGGTCAAAGCGAAATATCTGCGTGAATTACCCGTCGATCCGATTACGGAAAAAGCCGAGTGGCGCGAAATTCAAGGCGAAGACACAACTACGCCCGACGGCGAGCAGGGTTTGAAGGACGTGAAAAGTCTGGCTGACGGCGAAGACGCCGAAGGCAAAAAATACGAAGATTATTAAAACGGAAAATGAAAAACGGAAAATGGAAAATAATTGATTATTTCTTAAAATTTTCCGTTTTCCGTTTTCCATTTAAACAAAATGCTGGAAAATATAATCCGACCGAATTATCCGCGAGCCGCGCTCGGCTTGGAGCAGGCGAGCATCACGGCTCTGGCTCTGCAAAAAGAAGGCAGAGGACGTTTCGGCATCAAACAAGCCGCGACGATTGAACTGCCCGAACATCTTTTGACGCCTGATTTTATTGAACAAAATATCAAAAGTCCGGCTGAAATGATTGTTCTGCTCGAAGAAGCCGTAACCAACGCCGGTTTGCGAAAGCAGAAACGCTGGTCTGTTTCGCTGCCGAGCAATACGGCGCGAACGGCGATTTTAACGCTCGAAAACGAACCGGCGTCAAAGGACGAACTCGCGCAGGTTTTAGATTGGAAAGCCGAAAACACGTTCGGCATACCGTCCGGCGAGATGCGAATTTCACGCCGGAAAATCGCGCCCGACGCCAATGGTAAAGCCCGTTATTTCGCCACAGCCGTTAAACTCGGCGTGATTGACGAATACGAAACGCTTTTCGAGATGCTCGGCTGGCAGGCAGGATTGATTCTGCCGCGCGCCGTCAGCGAAGCGGGCTGGCTGTTCGATAAAGATAAAAACCAAAAAACCGATTCGCTGCTGATAAGCTCGCAGGCGGACGGTTTCGTCGCGCTGATAATGCGCGGCGTCGAGCCGACCGTCGTGCGTTCCGTAACCTGCACCGAAACGGAGCGCGACGACGAAATTTTTCGCCTCCTGATGTTCTACCGCGACCGTCTCGGTAATGATTCGAGCGAAAACTTTTTAGAAAAACTTCTGGTTGTCGGCAAAGATTTAACTTCCGACAGGCTAAAGGAAATCGCTTCCGAAGCGCTCGGCAGAACGCTCAATATTCTGAAACCGGAAGATGTCGGTTTGAATATGCCGGTTCAGGCGTTAAATTTCGACGAAATCGCCGCGCCCGCCGGACTCGCCGCTCTCGGCTTTAGTTAGGTTTCAAGTTTCAGGTTTCCGGTGTTTCAGCTTCTCATACAGCAAGCCGCAACTTAATCAAAAAATAAATTACTAAGAAGCTGTTTGAAAACTCAAATTTTCAAATTAAAGAAAAGAAATAGGACGCGGATGAACACCGATTCAGCGGATTAAAACGGATTTTAAGAGAAGGTTTTTGCAAATAAAAAAAATTATCCGCGTCAACCTACTAAATCCGCGTTTGTCCGCGTCCTATTTCCGAGTTTTCAAACAGCTTCTAAGATTCAAAATCTGAAATCTGAAACCTGAAACCATTTCGCTCCGTATAAACCTGGCATCTATGATAAGACAAGCATTTGCACTCGAAAACATCCGAACTTTAACCGACGGCGAGCTGATTGAAAAATCAATCGGCGGGCGCGAAGACGGTTTTGAAGAACTCGTCCGCCGCTACCAGCGACCGATAACGGCGTATGTTTACCGAATGCTGAACAATTACGATGCGTCGCTCGACGTAACGCAGGAAGTTTTTATAAAGGTTTATAACTCGCTCCGGCGCTACAGTTCCGAATATAAATTTTCGACCTGGCTTTACCGAATCGCGCACAACGCCGCTATCGATTATATGCGGAAAAATTCGGTCAGCCAGCAGAGCATCGAAGCGGAAAACGAGGACGGCAGTTTTCAAATGCAAATCGAAAGTCCGAATCCGACGCCCGAACAGGAACGCGAGCGCAGCGAATGGCGCACGGAAATCGAATCTGTCGTCAAATGTCTGCCGACCGGATACCGCGAATTGATTTCGCTTCGGCACGGTCAGGATTTGAGTTACGACGAAATCGCTGAAATCACCAATTTGCCGCTCGGAACGGTAAAAAATCGTTTGTTTCGGGCGCGCGAAATGATGCGTGAGATATTTGCAGATAGAGGTTTTAAGGGAATTTAGGCGCAAATTTATGAACAATATGCAGCAACAGCCGCCGATGTCTTTGCAGACTTCCGAACAAAAGCAGATGGGATTGTTTCTGCATTTGTCGCAGCTATTGAATTTTATTCTGCCGCCCGCCGGACTCGTCGTGCCGATTGTGCTTTGGCAGGTGAAAAAAGACGCGATGCCCGCGCTCGACGCTCACGGCAAAATGGTAGCGAACTGGCTTATCTCAAGCGCTATCTATTGGGCGATAAGTTTTGTCCTGATGTTTGTTTTAATCGGCTTTGTCGGTTTTATTGTTCTTGCCGTGATGGGAATTGTTTTTCCGATTATCGGCGCGGTCAAAGCGAATAACGGCGAATTTTGGGAATATCCGCTGACTATTAAGTTTTTAAAGTAGATGAATCCGCAAAGTTTGCATATCGAAAACAAATGTCCGCGAACGGAACTTGCCGCTTATATTGACGGCGAGCTTTTACCGCGTGAAGAAATCGAGTTGGAAATTCATTTAGCAAATTGTCATACGTGCGCTTTTGAGCTGAACGAGCAGAAAAGATTGTTGGCGGCGCTTGATTTCGCTCTCGAAGACGAAAAAGATTTTAAGCTGCCCGCAAATTTTACAAAAGTCGTCATCGCTAATGCCGAAAGCAAGGTTAAAGGTTTGCGCTGTCCGAAAGAAAGATTTAACGCGGTTTTTGTGATTGCCGCTTTATTTTTATTGTTTCTGTTAGGTTTAGGCGGCGAAACAAAATCGATTGCCGTAACTTTTCTTCGATTCGGCGAACAGATTTTAGCTGTCGGCGGTTTTGCGATGCGTTTTATTTTCGATATTGCCGTCGCCGCCTCGATTATATTACGCACCTTGAGTTCACAGTTTGTTTATAATTCCGCTTTCTCAATCGTATTTTTCGCCGCGTTCTTTTTAACCGTTTTGTTCGCGCTTTCACGTCTTGTCAATCGTTACACGCAGGCATAAATTTCAATTTCAAAATTGGTAAAAGTGATTTATACAAACGCCGGAACAAACATTTTCTTAGATTTTAATTTTCCGCTCGGTCAAATGCTCGGCGGATTTATTTTTGTTCTCGTCGCCTGCCTGACCATTTTTTCGCAAACGTCGCTGACAATTCAGTCGGACGAAAAAACAATAATCGTCGAAGACGCTCCCGAAATGGAAGTTTTTTCGTTCGGTAAAACCGTAATCGTTAAAAGGGAAGCGAAAGGCGTTTTTTCGTTCGGCGGCGACGTGATTATCGAGGGACGAGTTTCGGGCGATGTCGGCACAATCGGCGGCACAATCGTGCAGAAGGAAAACGCATTTATCGGCGGCGCGGTAATGGCTTTCGGCGGCAGCTACAAGCCGGAAAGCAAAAATCCTTTGAGAAACCCGGAAGCCGAAACGGTTATGTATGCCGGTTATGAAGAAGAATTGAGAAATCTGACGCAAAATCCCGGACAATTATTTTCGCCGAGTTATTCGTGGGCGTTTCTGGCGCAGAGATTTTTGTCGGTTCTCTTTTGGTTTATTTTAACTTTCGCGTTCACAACAATTGCGCCCGGCGCTGTCAGTCGCGCCGTCGCTCGTTTTCAGATTTCAACTCTAAAGGTTATCGCCGTCGGCTTTTCGAGTTTTTTAATAACGACACTCGTCGTGATGGCGAGTTTAAGTTTTCTGCCCGATTACCTCAACGCGATTGTCAGCTTAATGTTGTTCGTATTTTTAATTTTGGGTTACGTTTTCGGACGAATCGCTTTACAGGTCAGCGTCGGAAAACAACTGCAAAAACGCTTTCTGCCCGAAAATAAACAATCGGAAACCTTCGCGATTTTAATCGGCGTCGTCGTCTGGACTTCGTTTCTTTCCGTTCCGTTTCTCTGGGTCGCCGCTTTAATCGTTCTGCTTTCAGCCGGCATCGGTTTTGTCCTGACCGCTCGTTCGACGACCGTCTGGCAAAAACAGTAAAAAATATCCGCGTTTTCCCGCTAAACCTGTAACTTACAATTCTTTACAAAACAGGATAACTTTTTTACGTCGTTTTACGTCTTACTAAATTAAGAATTTCCAGAGCAAGTTTCGGTCTGACGGAAGCGTATAAAAAAAGGAAAACTTCCACACTTTAATATAGAAGGTTATAAATGCGTAAAAATTATATTTTTTTGAGTTTTTTTGTGTTGTTCGGCTGTTTAATTAACACAGTTTCGGCGCAAATTCCGGCGGCGACGCCCGCAGCGGCGGCAGTTAAATTCGTGCAGGGCGATGTTAAGTCAATCGGCGCGGGCAAAATCGTCTTGCAGACAAAAGACGGCTCGATTGATGTCGAATTGTCGGACAAAACCGAATTCAAGCGCGTTTCGCCGGAAAATCCGAGTTTGAAAACTGCTGTTGCGGCGACTTTAGCCGAACTCGGCGTAGGCGATAAATTAATCGTTACGGGAAACGTTTCAGCCGATAAAAAAAGCGTTCCGGCAAAAGCGGTTTATCTGATGAGACAGTCGGACATCGCGCAAAAGCAGAACAAAGAACGCGAAGAATGGCAGATACGCGGAATTACCGGACGCGTCGCCGCCGTAAATCCTCAGACCAAAGAAATTACCGTTTCACAGCGCGGAATCGCGGGCGAAAGACAAACTGTCGTGTCGCTCAGGGAAAACGCGAATTTTCGCCGCTACGCCGAAGGTTCGGTCGATTATAACGAAGCGAAAACAAGCTCGTTCGACGAAATTAAAGTCGGCGATTCGATTCGTGCTCTCGGCGATAAAAGCGAAGACGGCGCGATTGTCAAAGCCGAAAGAATCGTAACCGGCGCGTTTCAAACCGTCGGCGGAGCAATCACGGCAATCGACGCCGCCAAAGGCGAAATTACAATCACCAATTTTCAAACCAAAAAACCGCTCACGATTGTCGTCGGCAAAAATTCGGTTTTGAAACAGTTTCCGGCTGAAATGGCGCAGAGAATGACACAGTTTCAAACCGGCGGCACAATGCCCGGACAAGGCGCGGTTCGTCCGCCGCAAACTAATCAGACAGCAGCGCAAGGTCAGGGACAAAATCCGAATCGCCCGCCGGGACAAGGCGGCGGAATGCGCGGCGGCGGAAACATCGACGATATGCTCGGGCGCTTTCCGAATATTTCGATTACCGATTTAAAAATCGGCGATATGATTGCCGTATCAAGCACGAAAAGCGTTAACGCCGAGCGCGTCAACGCTATAAAATTATTGTCCGGCGTCGAACCGTTTATTAAAGCTCAGCAAACGCAGCAATCGGCGGCTGGAAGACCGCGCGGCGGTCAGGACTCCGGGTTTTCGATTCCCGGACTCGACGGCTCGAATTTTCCCTGAAAATCAGCGCGAACGCGCATTAAAACTAGAAAACCGGAAACTCAACAAAGCCTGATTTATATTAGACATTATCGGAAATAAGAATATAACCGCGAAGTTACACCAAGAACACACGAAGTTAATATGAAAATATTTAGAAAATCAATAAAAATGACTTTAATGTTTATTAAATCGTAGATTTTGTAAACAATTGTCTTCGTGAAATCTTCGTGTAGCTTCGTGGTTTATTATTTCCAATAATATCTATTGTTTTTTTTATAAGTTGAGCTTCCGGTTTTTGTTTTTGAATACAATATTATGAGAAAAATTAAATCATTTATATACATCGGTCTTATTACATTATTTATAAATTCAAGCATTTTTGCGCAGCAGTCGGGAAGTTTGACCGGACAGGTTGTCGATACGAACGGCGCAATTGTCGTCGGCGCGACCGTTATCGCGGTCGATTCGGCGAATAAGGAAAAAAGCGTCGTAACCAATAATCAGGGCGTATTCACGATTAACGCATTAGCGCCCGGAAATTATACGGTTCGCGTAACCGCGCCGAATTTCGGACTTTACGAAAACACGGAAGTCGCGATTGCAGCAGGCGCGAGACAGGAATTAACCGTCGCTCTGTCGGTGCAGTCGGTAAATGAACAAGTGGAAGTTTCCGAAAGCGGACAAGTCAACACTAACCCGGAAAACAACGGAAGCGCGACGGTTTTAACGGAAAAAGATTTGGACGCGCTGCCGGAAGACCCGGACGAACTCGAAGCCGCTCTGCAGGCTTTGGCGGGACCGTCGGCGGGACCGAACGGCGGGCAGATTTATATCGACGGCTTTACCGGCGGCAGACTTCCGCCGAGAGAATCGATTCGGGAAATCCGCATCAATCAGAATCCGTTTTCTGCCGAATTTGAACGACTGGGTTTCGGGCGCATCGAAATTTTGACCAAACCGGGCGCGGACAAACTGCGCGGCTCGGTGTTCTTTAATTTCAACGATGAAAGTCTGAATTCGCGCAATCCGTTCGCGCTCAATCGCGCGCCGAGCCAAACCAGATTTTTCGGCGGCAATCTCTCCGGTCCGGTGCAGAAAGGAAAATCTTCTTTCTTTGTTGATGTCAGCAATCGCCACGTGGACAATAACGCTGTGATTAACGCCACGATTATCGACCCGTCGTTTAACATAGCTCCTTTCCAGCAGGACGTAACCGTTCCGTCGCAGCGGTTTACTATCAGCCCGCGCTTCGATTACCAGATAAATGCGGCTAATACGCTGGTCGCGCGTTACAGCTTCACGCGCGTCAAACAGGACAATTTCAACGGCGGTTTTTCTCTGTCGAGTCTCGCTTCGCAAAGCTCTTTTACCGAACACGAATTTCGCCTGACCGAAACGGCGATTTTGAATCCGAAAACGGTCAATGAAACCCGCTTTGAATACAGCGTCGAGCGCCGAAACCAGACGGGCGATAATTCCGCGCCGACCGTTAACGTCTCCGGCGCGTTTGTCGGCGGCGGCTCGCAAATCGGCGATAATTTTAACAACAACAATAATTTTGAACTGCAAAATTACACGACGACCTCGCTGGGTAAAAACAGTCGGCATTCGGTAAAGTTCGGCGTCAGACTGCGCGGCGTGTCCATAAAAGACCAGTCCGAATCGAATTTCGGCGGCACATTCGTTTTTGCGGGAAGTTCTTCTTTTTCGTCCATTGAACAATACCGTCAAAAACTGTTGGGAAACCCCGACCCGATTTATAATCCGAATCAATTTGTCATTACGTCGGGAAATCCGCTTGCCGACGTTTCGCAGTATGATGTCGGTTTATTCGTAACCGACGATTGGCGAGTGAGACCCGAACTGACTTTGAGCTTCGGCTTGCGTTACGAAAATCAAACGAATATCGACGATAATATGAATTTCGCTCCGCGATTCAGTTTTGCTTATTCGCCGGGCGCGAGCGGCGCGAGACAGCCGAAAACGGTTTTTCGCGGCGGCGCGGGAATTTTCTTTGACCGTTTCAACGAAAATTTCACGCTCCAATCCGAGCGGTTTAACGGAACTAATCAGTTTCAATATACCGTTACAAACAATCAGGCGATTTTAGGTCAGCCGGTATTTTCATTAAACGGCGTAACGAATGTTCCGACTGTCGGGCAGATTGCCGCCGTCGCGCCCGGCGCATTTACCGTGCGGCGTGTAGACGCGGATTTACAATCGCCGACGACTTATCAATACGCGCTTTCGGTCGAGCGTCAATTGCCGCTCAGAATACGAGGTTCGATTTATTTCGTCGGCAGCCGGACGATTCATCAGCTTCGCACCCGCAACATCAATGCGCCGGTTTGCGGTCTGACAATTGTCTGCCCCAATTCTGCCCAACTAATAAACGCTTTACGACCCGATACGACGCAGGGCAACATTTATCAATTTGAATCGAGCGGCATTGCAAATCAGCAGCAGTTGATTTTCAACATCATCTCGCAGCTGAGTCCGAAAATTTCCTTTAACGCCAATTATCGTTTGGGATTCGCTAAGAGCGATGTCGATTTAAACGGTCAGACACAAGGCTTTCCAGCTTACAGCTACGATTTGAGCGGCGAATACGGCAGCTCGCAGCAGGATGTCAGACATTATTTTTCTTTATTCAGCTCTTTTCAATTGCCCTGGAAAGTTCGTATGAGTCCGTTCATTATTGCCCGTTCCGGCATTCCGTTCAATATCGTAACCGGAACTGACACAAACCGCGATTCGCTCTTTAACGAACGTCCGACTTTCGCGCAGTTAAATGCCGCCTGCGTTCAGCGCAATTTGACAAATTCATTCTGCGACAACGGCGTATCAAATTCGACGGCAATTATTCCGCGCAATTACGGGCGCGGTCCCGGCTCTCTTTCGGTCAACCTGAACTTTAACAAAACGATCGGCTTCGGCAAATCGAAAAATCCGGTTGCCCGAACTACCGACGGACAAGCGCCGAGTTCAGCCGGCGAAGGCGCGAATCGTCCGAATAATCCGGGCGGCGGTCGTCCCGGCGGCGGCGAACGCGGCGGTGGAAATCGCGGCGGCGGTTTCGGCGGCGGATTTGGCGGCGGCGGTTTCGGCGGTGATAAACCGTACAACTTAACTTTCGGCTTGCAAATAAGCAATTTATTCAATCGCGTGAACTTCGGCACGCCGGTCAGTAATTTAAGTTCAAGCCGCTTCGGTCAATACGTTTCGACCAGCGGCGGCTTCGGCGGAAACGGTACGGCAAATCGCCGTGTTGATTTAACAATGCGGTTTAGTTTCTAAATTGTATTCAAACAGAAAAAGCGAAGGACAAAATTTTAACTTTTGTCCTTCTTTTTCACATCGGGTTCGCTTTTCCGCTCTCAAACTCATTTTTGGAGAGAATTATGAAAAAATCCGCAATTTTAACAGTGATATTTATGTTTGCTGCCGTCGGCGGGACATTTGCTCAGCCCGCCGCAAAGTCTAAAAAAACGGAAAAGGTGAATTCGACCGGCGCGGCGTCGACAAATGTCGTCTCGAAAAACGCTTCGCCGCTTGAGCTTGCGCGCGCGACTTTGAAGATTTACGGCGGCGATAAATTTAAAAATATGAAAACGCTGGTCGTTCGCGGAACTGCCGACGTTTCCGGTTCGCCGACAACGACTTTTCCGGCGACTTTTGCGACTATTTACGCGGGCGAGAAGTATCGTCTGGAAATTTCAAATCCGTTTCAGCCGTTCAAGCAGATTTTCGACGGACAAACTACGTCTTCATCTGTCAGAGGTTTCGAGCTTCCGCCGCTTAATCGTCTAGGCTTGCCGCTGCTGCCGAAAATTGATGCAAAAGATTTCGCTGTTTCCGCTTTGCCCGAAAAAAATAAAAAGAAATTCGGTTTTCGCATAACCGCGCCCGAAGGTTTTTACACCGATTTTATTATCGACGAAAAAACCGGAATGATAAAAAGCTATGAATCGAGCTATGAAATAAACGGCAGAAACGTAACGACATCGGTCGAAATCGACAGGGTGCGCGAGGTTGACGGCGTGAAAGTTCCCGAACGTTACGCGCAAAGATTAGATTTGAGACAATTGGTTGTTTACGTTGATTTTAAGGCAAAAGAAATTCTTGTAAATTCGCCGGTTGCCGACGAATTATTTTCTGTAAACAAATAATTGATAAGAACTTTCTCAATATTTATATAAAAACGTCTCTGTCGGAGCGCGGGCATCCTGCCCGCACCGAACGCGCTCTGGCGTTCGTAAAAGTTTAGATAAAAATCAATATTGAATTTTACTCAAGCGTCTTTTGAACGCTCTGAAGCGTTCAAAAGCGGGCAGGATGCCCGCGCTCCCGGTGAAAAAAGGCGGAAGGGAAGTTTTAATTTGCTTCCTTTCCGCCTTTTTGTATTTTTATAATTTTCGATTAGACGCTCATAATTTCCTGTTCTTTATTTTTAGCCGTTTCGTCGATTTTCGCCGTATAAGCGTTAATCAGTTTTTGAACTTCTTCCAAACCGCCGCGTTCATCGTCTTCGGAAATTTGTTTGTCCTTCGACATTTTCTTGAGCGCGTCGTTTGCGCTGTGGCGCACGCCGCGCAACGCGATGCGATGCTCTTCGGCATATTCGTAAATCTGTTTCGCCATCTGGCGGCGACGTTCTTCGTTGAGCGGCGGAATCGAAAGGCGAATAATTTTACCGTCGTTTGACGGATTCATTCCCAGATTCGCCTGATTTATTGCTTTCTCGATAGCGCCGATTTGCGTCGCGTCCCACGGCTGAACGGTCAGCGTCTGCGACTCGGGAACATTAACCGAAGCCATCTGACTGAGCGGCGTCGGAACGCCGTAATAATCGACCATAATGCCGTCGAGCAAACCGACCGTAGCGCGTCCGGTTCGCACGTTTGTAATACGGCGCTTGAAATCTTCGATGACGGCTTCCATTTTCGGTTTTGTTTCTTTAATTAGAGTATCTACGCTCATATTTTCCTCATCTTTTTACTTTAACTCTAACAATATCTAATGTTTATAAATTTCAGTCGCTGATTGTAAGATTATACCGTAACCAGAGTTCCGATAGACAAATCGCCGGAAACCGCTTTGAGAATGTTGCCCGATTCTTTCATATTAAAAACCATAATCGGCAGATTATTGTCCATACAAAGCGAAATGGACGACGCGTCCATAACCTTTAACTGTTTTTCCAGAACTTCCTGATAAGTTATCGTTTCAAAACGTGTTGCCGTCGAATCTTTCATCGGGTCAGCCGAGTAAATCCCGTCAACTTTTGTGGCTTTAAGTATAATGTCCGCTTTTACTTCCAACGCCCGAAGCGATGCGGCGGAATCGGTTGTAAAAAAAGGATTTCCCGTGCCGGCAGCGAAAATAACGACGCGACCTTTTTCCAGATGACGAATGGCGCGGCGGCGGATAAACGGCTCGGCAAGCTGCGGAATATCGATTGCCGACATCACGCGCGTAAAAACGTCGAGCTTTTCGAGCGCGTCCTGCAAGACGACGGCGTTCATCACCGTCGCCAGCATTCCGATATAATCGGCGCTTGACCTGTCCATATTGCCCGCGCTTTTCGATACGCCGCGGAAAATATTGCCGCCGCCGACGACAATCGCAATCTCGACGCCCGTTTCACGCACCGCTTTAATTTCTCTGGCGACCGATTCCGCAAAATTCGTGTCGATGCCGTAATTCTGCGCGCCCATTAAGGCTTCGCCGGAGAGTTTTATTAAAATGCGTTTGTAGGCAGATTCCATAAAAGTTTTCAGGAAGTTGCGGGAAGTTTCAGAAAGTTGCAGAGTTTGTGTAGTTCAACTCTGTAACTTCCCGCAACTCTATAAAACTGCAACTTTTAACCGAGCATCGAAGCGACTTCGCCCGCGAAATCGTCGCCTTTCTTCTCGATGCCTTCGCCCATTTTGTAGCGCGTAAAGCGGCGAACGGTGATATTTTCTTTAATTGAAGCGATTTTTTCGGTAACGAGTTCGCCGACCGTTTTGCTCGGGTCTTTGACGAACGGTTGGTCTAACAGAACCGATTCTTCAAAATATTTGCCGATACGACCTTCGATAATTTTATTCAAAACATCTTCCGGTTTGTTAGCGTTTTTCGGGTCGTTTTTCAACTGTTCGAGAAGAATTTCGCGTTCCTTGTCGAGAACGTCAGCCGGAACTTCCGTGCGATTAACGTAACGCGGGTCAACCGCTGCAATGTGCATCGCCACGTCTTTAACCAACTGCTGAAATTCTTCGCCGCGCGAAACGAAATCAGTTTCGCAGTTGACTTCGACCATCACGCCGACTTTTCCGCCCATATGGATATACGAGCCGACCGCGCCTTCAGCCGTTACGCGCCCGCCTTTTTTTATAGCCGCCGACTTTCCTTTTTTGCGAAGTATTTCTACGGCTTGTTCTTCGCTGCCGTTCGCTTCGGTTAGAGCCGCTTTACATTCCATCATTCCCGCGCCGGTTTTTTCGCGCAGGGATTTTACCGCGCTTGCTGTAATTTCTGCCATAATTCACTCCAAAAAATAATTATTCGATTCGATATTTGTAAAAAAGCGTAGCCCGTTCGTCGAAATTAAACGGAAAAGGGCTACGCTTTCGGGATAAAAATTTATTGTTTAGCTGACTGTCGCTTTGTTTGTTTCCGGTCCCTTTTCCGCGCTCGCTCCGGTTATATCTTCGGACGAAGCGCCGACGCCGGCGACCGTCGCGCCGGATTCTTCCGAAACTGATTCGCGTATTATAGGATGCGTTTGTTCAGCCGTTTCCCAGGTTTTATCAGCAACCTGAACGGATGGTTCTAAATTTTCACCCGTTTCGGCGACCGGCGAAGTTTCAATCGGCTCGGCTTCACTTGCATCGTCGCCTGCCGTAACCACGCCTTCATTGGCAACTTGCTGACCTTCGAGAATTGCATCGGCGATACGCGAAGCAAAAAGACGAATCGCTCGAAGCGCGTCGTCGTTGCCGGGAATAACCTGCGTAATTCCTTCAGGCGAGCAATTCGTATCGACAACCGCGACAATCGGAATATTCAGGCGACCGGCTTCGGCAACCGCGATGTCTTCCTTGCGCACGTCGATAATAAAAAGCATATCGGGCAAACCGTTCATATCTTTGATGCCTGCCAGATTCCTCATCAATCCTTCGTGCTGTCGGTCTAATTGCAGACGTTCCTTTTTCGTCAGCATATCAAAGCGACCGTCTTCGCGCATCGTTTCGATTTCTTTTAATTTGTTGATTGATTTTTGAACCGTCTGGTAGTTCGTCATCAAGCCGCCGAGCCAGCGATTGTTGATGTAATACTGCCCGCAGCGCTGGGCTTCTTCACGAATCGCGTCCTGCGCCTGTCGTTTCGTTCCGACAAACAAAACCTTCATATTCGGCTTTTCGGTCAGCGCTTCTGTAACATACGAAAGCGCGTCGCGGAAAAGTTTCTGCGTTTTCTGCAAATCGATAATATAAATGCCGTTGCGCTCGCCGAAAATGTATTCTTTCATTTTCGGATTCCAGCGCCGAACTTGATGACCGAAGTGAACGCCCGCTTCGAGCAGTTCCTTCATTGTTACTGTAGCCAAAATTAAATCTCCTTAAATCGTTTGGTTATTTGTACTCGCCGCCGTTTTGAGGCTTCAACCAAAACAAACTGCGGCAATGGATTTTTTAAATGATGAACGCAAAATACGGAATGATGAATTAAAGCAAACTGTTTCCGATTCACCGTTCAGCGTTCCTAATTCATCATTCAAAGAATTATCGTTTCGAGAATTGGAAACGAGCGCGCGCGCCTTTCTGCCCGTATTTCTTACGTTCTTTCTGGCGCGGGTCGCGCGTTACGAATCCCGCTTTTTTGAGCGCCGGACGCAAATCGATGTTGTATTCCATCAGCGCGCGCGTGATTCCGTGTCGAACCGCGCCGGCTTGTCCGGCTGTTCCGCCGCCTAAAACATTAACAAGAATGTCAAATTTATTTGCCGTGTCGGTTAAACGAAGCGGCTGATGAATAATCATTCTGAGCGCTTCGTTCGGAAAATATTCTTCAAAAGGACGACGATTGATTTTGATTTCGCCCGTTCCCGGACGCAAATAAACGCGCGCCGTCGAAGTTTTTCTGCGTCCTGTTCCGTAATACTGAATGTCTGCCATATTTTTAGGTTTCAGATTTCAGGTTTCAGGTTCAAACTTGGAACTTGAAACTTGAAACTAATTTTTATTTCGTTTCGATTTCAATGGTCTGCGGCATCTGCGCGGCGTGTCTGTGGTCGGCGTCGGCATAGACTTTTAGTTTTTTAACCATCGCCTTGCCGAGTTTTGTCTTCGGCAGCATACCTTTAACCGCCAGTTCGATAATGCGTTCCGGGTGTTCGACGAACATATCCTTAACCGTTTTCTCGCGCAGACCGCCTGGATAATGCGTGTGATGACGATACATTTTCTGGTCGTTTTTTGAACCTTTGAAAACCGCCTGACGCGCGTTGATAACGACAACGTGGTCGCCCATATCCAAAAACGGCGTCCACGCCGGATTGTTTTTGCCCGAAATCATTCGCGCTATTTCCGTCGCCAGACGACCGACGGTTTTGCCCGCCGCATCGACGACATACCATTTACGGCTTTCCGCCAAACCCTTTCCGCTGGGAAAATAAGTACTCATAAAAGTCTCGTTCTGTATAGGATTTCCGCTAAAATGCGAACGATAAGAATATCGAAATAATATTTGGCAGTCAAGTAATGGCGATTTATTTGTAAATAAAACCAAGTTTCGCGCCCGCCATAATTACGCCGACCATCGTTTTGGCGTCTTCAATCTCGCCGTTTTTTATCATTTCAAACGCTTGCGGAAAGGTGAATTTTTCAATCGAAAGAAATTCGTCGGCGTCCAGATTCTGTTTGCTTTCGCGCAAATCCGTCGCTAAAAAGATGTGCATTTTCTCGGTCAGAAAGCCGGGCGATACATAAAATTCGGTGAGCTTTTCGATTTTTCCCGCAATGACGCCGATTTCTTCTTCGACTTCGCGCCGCGCTCCTTCTTCCGGCGATTCGTTTTCTTCCAGAGTTCCGGCGGGAATTTCCAATAAATATTTTTGCGCCGCGTGTCGATATTGCCTGACCAAAGTAATTGTGTTGTCGGCGAAAATCGGAACGATTACGGCGCTTCCGTGATGAACGACGATTTCGCGTTTATATTCGGCTTCGCCTTCGCTAATTTCCGCAATCTGCAAATCGAAAATTCTGCCTTCGTAGATTGTTTCGGTTGAAATCACTTCAGGTTTCATATTTTTTACACCGGGAGCGCGGACATCCTGTCCGCAATGAACGCGCTTTGGCGTTCGCAATCCGTCGAATAAACGTCGTGTCGAGTTTTAATTAGACGTTTTAGATTGCTCGCGCAATCTTTGCGGACAAGATGTCCGCGCTCCCGGTTTATTTCTACTCTATATTTACTGCCTTTGTCAGTTCGTTCAAAAACTCCCGAATCTTTTTCATATCTTCCCAGACCTCGCGCTTTTTGCTTGGGTCGCGCAGAATGTAAGCCGGATTAAAAGTCGGCAGCAGTTTTATGCCTTGAAAATCGTAAAACTCGCCGCGCATCTGTGTGATTGATTTTTTCGTGTTTAATAATGCTTTAGTCGGCGTGTTTCCGAGTGAAACAATGATTTTCGGATTTATCGCCATCATTTCGCGGTGCAGAAACGGCGTGAAAAATTTCAAAATGTCGTTTGATAATTCGTCGCCTGCCGAAATGTATTTAACGACATTGGTTAAATAACATTCATCGCGTTTCAGTCCGATTGCCGCCAGAATCTTTGTTAAAAGCTCGCCAGTCGGACCCATAAACGGCTTTTCCGAATCGGCATCGGGCAAACCGGGCGATTCGCCAACAATTACAACCTGAGAATCTGTTTTTCCCGTCCCGAAAATAAAAAACTTATCGGCGAAGTCAGGAATCAGTTTAGCTTTTGAAAGCACTTCCTGATTGATTTCCTCAACCGTTTCGCTTGATTTCATCGGCTCGGCATCGTCGAATAAGGAATTTTGCATAAACAAACAATCTCAGAAAATTTAGCCGCAGAGTTCACAGAGAGAAAATAGAGAAAAGAAAATTTAGCCGCAGATTTACACAGATAAACAGAGATAAATTTTTGTTACAGTTTTATTGCTTTTGTTCGCGCCTTATTCGTGCCTGTTCGCGGCTAAAATCTTCTCTCCGTTTTCTCTGTGTTCTCTGCGGCAAAAATTTCACTGATTCAAAAAATCGCGCACCATTTTCATATCTTCCCACGTTTCGCGCTTTTTCGACGGGTCGCGCAAAAGATACGCCGGATGAAAAGTCGGCATCACTTTGACGCCGTGATAATCCTGAAATTCGCCGCGCAGTTTTGTAATGCCGACTTTCGTGTCGAGCAGATTCTGCGTCGCCGTATTTCCCATAACGACAATTACTTTCGGACGCACGACGGCGATTTCGCGCCACAAAAACGGGCGGCAGGTATGCGCTTCGGGCAAGGTCGGCGTTCGATTTCCCGGCGGGCGACAGCGGTTGACATTGCCGATAAAAACGTCTTCGCGCTTCATTCCGATGCCTTCGATTATCTTATTTAATAATTGTCCGGCTTTCCCGACAAACGGGCGACCTTCGGCGTCTTCGTTTGCGCCCGGAGCTTCGCCGACGAAAATCAGCCGCGCATTTAAACTGCCTTCGCTGTGGACGATTTTCGTGCGACCTTCCCACAGCGGACAGCGCGTGCAGTTGCCGATGTCGGCGTGGATTTCTTCAATTGTTTCGGTTGATTCGGGCAGCGTTTGCGTTATATCGCCGAACAATGAGGGCGCTTCTGCGATTGGTTTTACAGGCATTTCTATTTTCCTCGATTGGTTAATTTGATTTTCGGAAAAACTGGAAATCGACGCGTTTCTTTTCGGCATCGACGGCAGACGCGAAAGTTTTGTCGATTCCAAAAGGCTGCGACGCGCTTGACTGGCTTCTATATTAACGGTTTTCGGCTTTTCAGTCGTTGAAATTACAGGCAAATCGGACGGAATGAAACGCTCCGGCTTTTGAGTCGAAATTTCGCTTTTTGAGCTTGCGGATTTGAAATTCGATTCGACGATTTCCGGCAAATCGACCGCAAAACTCTCGACGCCCAACTCCTGCAAATAAAGAATCTGCTCTTTAACGTCAGCCAATAAATTTGAAAACTCGTTCTTCATCCGAAATTTTTACCGCGTTTTTCTCAATTTTATCACTTCGTCCAATATCTTGTCTGCCAAATCTTTTTTAGGCATTAACCCGAACTCGATTTTTTCATCGCTTCGATTGGTTAAAATCGTCGCCGCGTTCGTGTCGGTATTAAAACCCGAATCTTTTTTTGAAACGTCGTTGGCGACGATTAAATCAAGATTTTTCCTGTTCATTTTCGAGCGCGCGTTTTCTAAAACATTTTCGGTTTCGGCGGCAAAACCGACGACGAGCAGATTTTCGTGCCGGTTTTTTGAAACATCGGCAAGAATATCGGCTGTTTTTTCAAGTTCCAGAGTTAAAGTTTCGCCGTTTTTCTTTATCTTTTCAGCCGCGATATTTTTCGGGCGATAATCGGCAACCGCCGCCGCGCCGATAAAAATTGTCGATTCCGGCAATTCGTTCATAACTGCTTCGTGCATTTCAAGGGCTGACGCGGCGCGGATAATATTTATATTTTCCGGCGGCTCGATTGTCGCCGCGCCGCAAACAATTGTTACTCTCGCGCCGCGCCGCCGCGCTCTTTCGGCTAAAGCAAAACCCATTTTTCCCGACGAATGATTCGAGATAAAACGCACCGGGTCAATCGCTTCGCGCGTTCCGCCGACGGTTATCAAAAGGCGTTCGCCTTTTAAGTCCTGAGTCCTGAGTTCTGAGTCCTGAGTCTCGTTTTTATCCTGGCTGCGGACTGCGGGCTGCGGACTGCGGACTAGAATTTCCAGAGCTTGCGCGACGATGTTTTCAACGTCTTCGAGCTTTCCCGTCCCGACGGTTTTACAGGCAAGTTCGCCGGAAATCGGCTCGACAAACAAAACGCCGTCTTTTTTTAATTGCGCGATATTTCTTTTTGTTGCCGCGTGTTCCCACATCGTCGCGTTCATCGCGGGCGCGATTAAAACCGGCGCGGTCGAGGCAAGATACGTCGCGGATAAAAAATCGTCGGCGATGCCATTGGCGAATTTGGCGATGATATTCGCCGTCGCCGGAACGATTAACAGCAAATCTATGTTCTGCGAAAAATTTATATGCGCAATCGGGTCGGGATTTTCCGGCGCGTAGTCGTCAACCAAAACGTATTTGTCGGTCAGAGCGCGAAATGTCAAAGGCTGCACGAATTCGGTCGCGTGTTTTGTCATTGCAACCTGCACGCCGCAATTTGATTTTTGCAGAAGCCGTAGAATTTCAATCGCCTTATACGCCGCGATTCCGCCGGCGACGCCGAGTCCGACACGATATTTTTTATTTTCCGTCATAGGTTTTTAAACAAAATGTAACACCTGGACTAAAACCTTGCAAAATCTTTTGTAAAACCCGAAAATTACTGTGCTAAAATTCAAATATAAAACCGGTTTCGCCTTTGAATAAATGACTGAAGAATACCAGAATAACCAGCCGAATCTTTTCGACTTGAACCCGAAAAGCGTCGAAATCGAAAAAGTGCTGCTCGACGCGCTCGGCGAATTTCAGGCGCGCGGCAAAGTTTTAGCAATGCGCGAACTGCCGCTCGACCGCTTGCGCGGTGCGTTTAAGCGCTCCGCCGAAAAATTTGAAATCGACGAGCTTTCCGATGAAACGATTGCCGAAAATCTGGCGAAGCTCGGCGCGAAAATCGTCAAAGTTCCGAATTTCGTCGCAAAGCATCCGTTTCGCGTTACGATTCAGCCGGAATTAGCCGAAAAAGCTGAAATCTTTTACCGGCAGTCGCTCAATAATGATTGAAAATATTGAAAAAAAAGAAAAATTAAATAACGTCGATTTGTGGAAATATGTAGAAAAACACAAACCGCAAATCGAGAAATCGCTGCGTGATTATTTGCCGCTCGCGCCGCCGCAGGTCGTAACGCGATTTAACGAAGCGGTCGAATACGCTTTGTTTTCGGGCGGAAAACGTCTGCGTCCGGTTTTGACTCTGCTCGGTGCGGAACTTTTCGGCGGCAAAATCGGAGACATTTTGCCGGTTGCCGCTGCCGTCGAATTTATTCATACGAGTTCGCTGATTTTCGACGATTTGCCGTGTATGGACAACGCCGACAAGCGGCGCGGAACTGATTCGCTGCACCAGAAATTCGGCGAAGGTCTGGCGGTGCTTGTCGCTATCGGTTTTCTTAACGCTTCTTATAATTTAGTTTTCGCGCATCACAAAAATTCGCCGGAACTGGCGATTGCCGCGCATTTTGAGATTGTCGAATGCGTCGGCGCGGCGGGAATGCTCGGCGGGCAATCGGTCGATTTAGCATTGGCGAAAGGTGCGGGCGCGGGTGATTTTTCAAACGAAAGCTATAAATCCGAAACGATTAAAAATCTCAAAACGTCGGCGTTAATGCGTCTCTGTCTGCGCGTCGGCGCGATTTTGTCGGGCGCAAAAGATTCGGAGCTGGCGCATTTATCCAGATTTGCCGCATTGCTCGGCGACGCTTACCAGCTTTCCGACGATTTAATTGATTTGGAAGAAGACTCTGAAATTTTCAGCAAAACGAAAACTTTTGCAATCAGTCAGGGAAAAGGCGACGCGCAAATACATTTAAAAAATTTAATTGAACGAGCGAAACAAATCCTAACCGAAAATTTTCCGCCGTCCGAAGCGCGCATTTGTCTTTTGCAGTTATCCGATTATTTAGCCGAAAGAAACTCTTAGCCCGACTTTATCCGATTTAATATTTGAAAACAAAGCGCTGAACAATTAGGTTTTAAGTATTTCGTCAAAGTTGAGATTTGACGCCGCCATTATATCCGATTTAATATTTGAAAACAAAGCGCTGAACAATTAGGTTTTAAGTATTTCGTCAAAGTTGAGATTTGACGCCGCCATTATATAGGAAGGCGAAGTCGGAACGAACCGGACAACCGGCGCGCGCAGCCTGATTTAGATAAAGTCGAGCCAGGACCCGAAATCTGTTTTCCATCCGCGTTTATCCGTGTCCGTCTGCGGCTGATTATTCTTTTGTTTTACCGCTTTTCCATTGGCACGATTCGCAAAATGCGGTCGTCTTCCTTTGTCTGGTTGCCGCGCCCGTCGCGGTTTGAAGTCGAAAAATAAATTGCACCGTCCGGCGCTTCGGCAATTTCGCGGATGCGCCCGTAGGTTTTTAAAAATAGCTTTTCCTGCGCGATGATTTTTCTTTTGTCGAGAATAAGACGAATTATCGACTCGCCTTTTAATGTGCCGAAAAAGAAATTTCCTTTGAATTCGGGAAAGAGATTGCCGCGATAAAACATTCCGCTGGCGGGCGCGACTGCCGGAGAATATTGGATAATCGCCGTTTCCATTCCGGCGCGGCGCATATCGTGGCTGATTTTCGCCCAGCCGTAATTTTTGCCGCGCTCGACAATATTTACTTCATCGCCGCCCGTGCGTTTGAACAGGGAAACGCCGTCGATAATCGAAGGTCCGTGTTCGGTTTGAAACATCAAGTCGGTTTCGGGCTGAAAATCCATTCCCTGCGCGTTGCGGTGTCCGTAAGTCCAGATTTCGGGACGCGCACCTTTTTGATTGACGAACGGATTGTCGTCGGGAATCGTGCCGTCGTCGTTCAGGCGCAAAGTTTTGCCGTTTATCGAAGATAAATCCTGCGCTCTCGTCTGCTTTGTCGCGTCGCCAGTCGTGATATAAAGTTTGCCGTCCGCGCCGAATTTCAGGCGCGTTCCCGAATGATATTGAGACGCGGGAATGTTTTCAATTATCGTTTTCGGCTCAATAAGAGTTTCGCCCGTTTCGCGGTAACGCGCCACGCGGACGGTCTGATTTTTATTCGCGTCCTGATAAGCGTAAGCGATATAAACCCAATGGTTTGCGGCGAAATTCGGATGCAAGGTCATTCCCATCAAACCGCTTTCGCCCGACGGTTCGATGTCGGGAACGGTGAAAAAAGGTTGTGAGCGCAGCTTGCCGTTTTCGATAACGCGCACTCTGCCCGGACGTTCCGTAAAAAACATTCTGCCGTCCGGCGCAAAGACGATAGACCAGACGACTTCGAGATTCGTCGCAACCGTTTCGACGCGCATTTTCGGCGTCAGTTTAGGCGCAGGCAAATCTTTGTCGCCGGACGAAGCGGCGCAGGTGAAATTGGTTAAAAGCAAAATCGTCAGAAAAATTTTACCGAAAAGTTGTTTGAAGTTCATTGTTTTATTTCAGTAATCGAAGGAAATTATTTGTCTTTTGAGATGCGGCGACGGCGTTTTGCGATTGATTTTAGTTTTGGAAACAAAAAGAAATAGGACGCGGACGAACACGGATAAAGCGGATTGGAACGGATATGATTTTTTAATAAAAAGGATATTTCTTTATTGCAAAGTCCTATTCTTAAAATCCGTCTTAATCCGCAAAATCCGTGTTCGTCCGCGTCCTGTTTTCTCAACGTGTTTCAAAGTTTTTAAAATAGAAACGCCGTCAACCATTCGATTAACGACGTTTTTATTTTAAGTTTTCGGCAAATTATAAAGATTTCATATCAATCACGAAACGATAGCGAACATCGGATTTGACCGTGCGCTCGTAGGCTTCGCCGATGCGCTCTACCGGGATGACTTCGACTTCCGACAGGATTTTATTTTCCGCGCAGTAATCGAGCATTTCCTGAGTTTCGCCGATGCTGCCAATCATCGAACCGGCAAGCGTTTTGTTGCCGCCGATAAGCGAAAAAGCCGAAACGGGCGCGGGATTTTCCGGCGCGCCGACCAGAACCATCGCGCCGCCGCGTTTCAGTAAAGCCAAATATATATTCAAGTCGTGGTCAGCCGAAACCGTGTCGAGAATAAAATCGTATTGTCCGGCGAGCGCCGCCATATTTTCGGGATTTTTCGTTACGACAAAATTGTGCGCTCCTAATTTGCGTGCGTCCGCTTCTTTTGACGGCGACGTGCTGAAAACCGTAACGTCCGCGCCGAACGAGGCGGCGAGCTTGACGCCCATATGTCCGAGACCGCCAAGTCCGACGATGCCGACTTTCTGATTTTTGCCGACGTTGAAACGCTTTAACGGCGAATAAGTCGTGATTCCGGCGCAGAGAAGCGGCGCGACGCCTGCAAGATTATCCGTATCTCTGATTTTCAGCGCGTAGTTCTCGTCAACGACGATTTGCGACGAATAGCCGCCGAAAGTCGGTGTTTTTCTGTCCATTTCCGTGCCGTTATACGTCATCGCCGCTTGCTTTTCACAAAACTGCTCGACGCCTTCGCAGCAGTTGACGCACTCGCGGCACGAATCGACAAAGCAACCGACGCCCGCAAATTCGCGCGCCTTAAATTTTTTAACATCTGTTCCAACCTGCGCGACGCGCCCGACGATTTCGTGTCCGGGAACCATCGGGTAAATCGAGCCGCCCCATTCGTCTCTAACTTGATGAATATCCGAATGACAGACACCGCAATATGCGATTTCAATTAAAATATCGTTCGCGCCCAAGTCGCGCCGCTCGAAATTGAACGGCTGTAAATTATCGTTAGGCGAATGTGCCGCGTAGCCTTTGGTTTGTAACATAAATTTCTCCCTTAATTTGATTTATCGGTTTCAAAAAGAATATCAAAATTTTTTGGATTCGGTTTAAGCAAGCGCCGAAATTTTGTTAAAGTCTAGTTTATGAACACTCTCGAAAACCTTAAATTCGACAACACTTTCGCGCGTCTGCCGGAAAATTTTTATCGCCGCGTCAAACCGACGCCGCTGCCCGCGCCGTATCTTGTCAGCTTTAACGAAAGCGCGGCGGAACTAATCGGACTCGACCCGCGAGAAGCCGCGAAACCGGAGTTTGTCGAATATTTCACGGGCAACAAACCGCTGCCCGGAAGCGAGCCGGTTTCGGCGATTTACGCCGGTCATCAATTCGGTCATTTCGTTCAGCAATTAGGCGACGGACGCGCCATTTTACTGGGCGAAGCGATTAACGACACGGGCGAAAGATTCGACATTCAACTGAAGGGCGCGGGAATGACGCCGTTTTCCAGAATGGGCGACGGACGCGCCGTATTGCGTTCGACAATACGGGAATATTTATGCTCGGAAGCAATGTTTGCGCTCGGCATTGCGTCAACGCGCTCGCTCTGCATCACCGGCAGCGACGCGCCCGTTTACCGCGAAACCACTGAAACAGCGGCGGTTTTAACCAGATTAGCGCCGACGCACGTTCGTTTCGGCTCGTTTGAACTTTTTTATTATCGCGGACAATTGGAACAGGTGCGCGAGCTTGCCGATTATGTGATTCGTGAATTTTACCCGCAATTTCAAGAAAACGAAAATAAATATCTCGAATTCCTGCGCGAAATCGTCCGCCGAACCGCGCGCCTTATCGCTCAATGGCAAAGTGTCGGTTTCAATCACGGCGTAATGAATACGGATAATATGTCGATAATCGGTCTGACAATCGATTACGGACCGTTCGGTTTTCTCGACGAATTCGACCATTCATTCGTCTGCAATCATTCCGATTACGGCGGTCGTTACGCCTTCGACCAGCAGCCGAACGTCGGTTTGTGGAATCTCTATAAGCTGGCGCAAACCTTGATTCCGCTCGTCGAAGTCGAGCAAGCCGAAACGGTTCTGGGCGAATATCAAACTGTATTTACAAATCATTTCGCCGAAATTATGCGCCGCAAACTCGGTTTGCAGACAATCGAACCCGAAGATACTGAATTGATTGACGATTTATTCGAGATTCTGCAAACCAGCCTGGTCGATTACACGCAGTTTTTTCGGCGTCTGGGAGATTTTCAAATGAACGGGAACAATAAAATTTTGCAGGGAATGTTTATCGACCCGGCGAGTTTCGACCGCTGGGCGCGGGATTATAAATCGCGTCTGACAAAGGAAAACTCCGCCGACGCGGAACGAAAAACGCGAATGAATTCGGCTAATCCGAAGTTCATTTTGCGTAATCACGTCGCGCAGTCGGCGATTGAACGCGCCGAATCCGGCGATTATTCCGAAGTCGATACGTTGCTCGAAGTCCTGCAAAAACCGTTCGACGAGCAGCCGGAAATGGAACGCTTCGCTGAACCGCCAGCGGAAGGAAGTCAAAAAATCGTCGTTAGCTGTTCGTCTTAAAAACCGAAAATTATGAACAACGCGCCGCGCATCGCTTTACGAAAAATTACCGCCAAATACGGAAACGATTTGGCAAGCGACAAAAGACGCTGTGAAGGATTGTTAAAAGATTTGTCCGGCGAGTTTCGGCGCGAAATCAATGTTTTGACCAACGCGCTCGAAGAACGCGTGCCGCTCGATTTGCTGGCGGCGAATAAATCGACGCCGCGCGAGTTGCTTTTAACCAGACTTGCCAAACGTCTCGAAGACAACCTGGGTTTAACGCCGGAAGCCGCAAATTGGGCAGTCGATTCGTGGGCGCTGGCGCTCGGAATTTTAACGGACGCCGAAGTTGCCGCGAAAGAAAAAAAACAAAGCGAAATCCTGCCGCCGCCAACCAAGCCGATTCAAACGATTCCGACGCAAAATAACAAAACCGCCGCGCCGCGCAATATTCCGAATCAACCGCCGCCGCAAACGCGAACGCCGCAGAATTTGCCCAACAAACCGCAGCCGAAAATTTATCCGCCCGCCGCGCGTCCGCCCGCAAATTTGCCGACGCCCGCGCCGCAAGCGCCGTCGCAGAGACAGCCGCCGAGCGGTTCACAAATTAATTTCCCGCAAAATCCGGCGCGGACGAGCAATCCGGTAAATAAGCCGACGGTTTCCAACGTCGTGCCAAAGAGACGATTCGGCAAATTTTTCGGCTGTCTGTTCGTGCTTTTTCTGCTTGCCGCGACGGGCATCGTTTTGCTGTTCGGCGTGCCGTATGCAATCGAAGTGATGCGCGAAACTCAGCGAACCGAACCGCGACGCTTTCCGCCGCAATAAATTTCGGGGCGATGATTTAAGAAATATTTTAGTTTTCGGTTATATTGAATCGATACGGTTTTCAAAATCGCAAATTCTGCAAAGCCTTTAGTTATTGAGTTTGAACAAATGGCAAAGATTTTGCGTGAGCCGCAAGGTTAATCGAAAATAAGTTTATAAAACAATCGACAAAGGAGAAAATATTATGGAAATGAAAAGACCCGGCGGCGAGCTTGCATCGCGTCCGCTGCATTTTATCTGGATTGCCGACAGTTCCGGCTCGATGGGCGACGACGGGAAAATCCAGTCGCTCAACACGGCGATTCGGGAAGCAATTCCGCATATGAAAAAAGTGGCGGAAGACAACCCGAACGCGCAGGTTTTAGTTCGCGCCGTCAAGTTTTCAAACGGCGCGCAGTGGCATATTTCACAGCCGACGCCGGTTGCCGATTTCGCGTGGACGGATTTGACTGCCGACGGCGAAACCGATATGGGCAAGGCGCTCGAACTCGTCGCCGAACAGCTAAAAATGCCGCCGATGAGCGACCGCGCGCTGCCGCCGGTTCTCGTTCTGCTCTCGGACGGACAGCCGACCGACGATTTCGACGCCGGTTTGAAAGCCTTAATGGAACAGCCTTGGGGCAAAAAAGCCGTCCGCATCGCCATTTCAATCGGGCAGGACGCCGACGCCGACGTTTTGCAGAAATTTATCGGCAACTCCGAACTTAAACCGCTCGCCGCCAACAGTCCCGAAGCGCTCGTTAAACATATCAAATGGGCTTCGACGGCGGTTTTGAAATCGGCTTCATCGCCCGCCGCGACCGCCGACGTGCCGGCTTCGCCCGATACTGCAAACGTCCCGATTCCGATTCCGACCGCGACCGCCGCGCCGACCGACAACGCCGCGAACGGAATGCCGAATGCGGCGCAAAGCACCGACGCGGACAATCAAAATACGATTGACGATGTTTGGTAAAAATTAGTATAAAGCGAAAAGTAATTTAGTTGTTCTGAGGTTTCATAAATTGCCGCTAGCTTTAGCTAGTGGACAAATTCAATAAAGAAAAAGGCTTTAGCCGAACAAATCATTAAATTATTCATTATGGCTTTAGCCTAAATATTTAGGCTAAAGCCATAATGAATCTGCTTTTTATCAAAAATTCGGCTAAAGCCTTTAGATTTTTCAACTCTAACCACTAGCTGAAGCTAGCGGCAATTTATAAATTTCCAATCTCAACAGAATCTGGATAAAAATGACAAACTCAAATCAAACCGAATGGCGAATAATCGGCGAAACCGTTCCCGGCGCGTCGCACATTCGCGCTTCGATTCCGAATCAGGACGCGATTGTGCAGGTGCGCGAATCGGACAGAACCGCGCCGCTGATTGTCTCGATTGCCGACGGACACGGCAGCCCGAAATGTTTTCGCAGCGATTACGGCTCGCGCTTCGCCGTCAAAAAAGCGGCGCAAATCGTCGGCGAATTCTTGGACGAGCGGCGCGGGCGTTTTGATTTGGCGGAAGTCGAAACCAACGGCAAAGATTATCTGCCGAAAGAGTTTGTCAAAAAATGGCGAAAAACGGTTGAATATCATTTGAAAAATAATCCGTTCACCGAAGACGAATTTAAAAAGCTCGAAGAAAAATCCGGCGCGGGCGCTCGCAAATTAATTGAAGAAAATCCGCTTCTCGCTTACGGCACGACCGCTTTAATCGCTGCGATTGAAGCGGATTTCGTTCTTTATCTGCAATTGGGCGACGGCGATATTTTAAACGTGTCGGCGAGCGGCGCGGTTACAAAACCTTTGCCGGAAGACGGGCGACTTCTCGCCAACGAAACGACTTCGATGTGTCTGCCGAAAGCCGAAAAAGATTTTCGCTTTTTCGTCCAGAAAATTTCTCAAGCCGAAAGCCCGGCGATGATTCTGCTTTCGACCGACGGTTATCTCAATTCGTTTTCAAACGAAGCCGGATTTTTCCAAGCCGGAACTGATATTTTAACTATGCTCGCGGCGGAAAACGGCTTTGATGCGGTCAGCGAAAACTTAAAAAGCTGGCTCGAAGAAGCGACCCGAATGGGCAGCGGCGACGACTGCACGGTTGCGATAATTTACCGACCCGACGCGCTCGCAAAGCCCGCAAATATTCAAAAATCGGAAGCGCCCGAAACGACGACGACAACCGAAACGCCGCCCTCAAACGAAACTTCGCAGGCAATCGCCGCCCTTACAAATTCGCCCGATTCGCCCGCCGTGCTGCCCGCCGATATGGAAGACGTAACGGTTACGATAACCATTAAAAAAGATAAAAATAAAATTTCGGCGATGCCCGACGCTTCCGCAATTCCCGATAAACAACCGGAAAATAAAACGGACGCGGCAAACGATAAAAAGAGCGAATGAACGATTTGCCCAGACAAAAACTCGTCGAAATCGTTACGAAACACGGCGCGTCGATTGTCGAAAATCCGCGCCGCTGTGAAGGACTTCTTCGTGATTACTGCGGCGCGTTCCGGCGCGAGATTTCCGTGCTGACGATGGCAATCGAAGAACGCGTGCCGCTCGATTTGCTCCACGCCAAATCGACGCCGCGACCGGTTTTACTGGGAAGATTAACGCAGCGTCTTTGCGATAATCTAGCGCTGTCCGAACAGGCGGCGAAATGGGCGGTCAATTCGTGGGCGCTGGCGCTTCGCGCCGTTTCCGGCGACGAATTGGAAAGCATCGAACAGGAAAACGCCGCGCCGGAACAGACAGCGAGAACAGCTTCGACAAGCGCGCCGACAGCGGCAAATGTCGCTCTGCCGTCGGCTCAAACCGCAAGCGCGAATAAGTCTCGACCGGCGGCAAATACAACACTAAACAAACCGTCCGTTCAAAAATCGTTCGTCGTATCCGCCGACGGGCTGGGCGATTTCGCGTCTATCAACGAAGCCGTCGAACGCGCCGCCGCTAACTCTCGCCTGCTGATTCGTCCCGGCGTTTACCGTGAAAGCGTCCGTATCGATAAAGATTTGGAAATTATCGGCGACGGCGGCACGGTCAAAGAAATTATCGTCGTCGGCGAAAACGCGAGCTGTCTGCAAGTATCGGCGAATAAAGCAATTATGCGCGGTCTGACTCTGCTCGGACGAGGAGCGAAATACGGCAAAGCGTTTTTCGCGATTGATATTTTGCGCGGCGAATCGATTTTAGAAAATTGCGACATCTCGTCCGATTCGCTGTCGTGCGTCGCCGTTCACGGCGTCGATGCAAATCCGACAGTTAAAAACTGCGATATTCACGACGGCGCGGATTCGGGCGTTTATTTTTTCGACAACGCGCGCGGGCTGATTGACGACTGCGAAATTTACCGCAACCGAAATGTCGGCGTCGCTATTACCAGCGGCGCAAATCCGATTGTCAGAAACAGCCGAATTTTTGAAGGCGACAACGGCGGCGTCGTCGTCTGGCAAAACGGCGCGGCGGGCGTCGTCGAAGACTGCGACATTTTCGGTCATCGGCTCGCCAACGTCGGCATCAGCGAATACGCGAATCCGATTATACGCCGCTGCAAAATCTACGGCTCGCGCGACGCGGGCGTGTTCGTTCAGCAGAACGGCTACGGAAAAATCGAAGAATGCGACATTTTCGGTAACGAAGACGCCGAAGTCGCCGTCTCGACCAGCGGCAATCCGACGCTGCGCCGCTGCGCGGTTCATAACGGGCAATATTCCGGCGTTTTCGTGCGCGATAAAGGACGCGCAACGCTCGAAGGCTGCAACATTTACGACAACCGGGACGCGGGCGTTAATGTTAATAACGAAAGCGCCGCCGCGGTTTCGCGCTGCAACATTCACCGCAACGGCAAGGTCGCGGTGCGCGTCAAAGGCGGCAGCGCGGCGCGTGTCGAAGACAGCGATTTGCGCGGAAATCGGCTTGCAAGCTGGGAAACCGAATACGGCGTCGTCGTCGAACGGAAAAACAATCGAGAATAAAATTGGTGAAACAAAGGAAAACGAAAAATGGACGAAATGTTAAAAACCGGTCAGGTTATTCAATGTCTGCCGTCGGGAATGCCCTGCACGATTGAGGTTCTTCTCGGCGCGGGCGGTCAGGGCGAAGTTTATAAAGCGCAGCTTGGCGGAGAAGATGTCGCCGTGAAATGGTTTTTTCCGTATATGGCAACGCCCGAACAGCGGGCTTCGATGGAGCTTCTGATTAGAAAAGGCGCGCCGAGCGAGCATTTTCTCTATCCGATGGAGATAACGGTGGCGGACGGCGTTGCCGGTTTCGGTTATGTGATGCCGCTGCGCCCGAAGCGTTTTAAGAATATCGTCGATTTGATGAAGCGGAAAATCGAGCCGACGTTTCGCGCTCTGGCGACTGCCGGATTAAATCTTTCGCACAATTACTTACTGCTTCATTCGCAGGGCTTGTGCTACCGCGATATTTCGTTCGGCAACGCGTTTTTCGACCCGGACACGGGCGACGTTTTGATTGCCGACAACGACAATGTTTCGGTTGACGGCGCGGCGGTCTTGGGCGTTTTGGGAACGCCGCGTTTTATGGCGCCCGAAATCGTGCGCGGCGAAGCGATGCCCAGCACGAACACCGATTTATACTCGCTGTCGGTGCTTATTTTTTATATGCTGATGGTCGCGCACCCGCTCGAAGGCGCGAAGGAATCGGCGATAAAAGCGCTCGATTTGCCGGCGATGACGAAACTCTACGGCACGGACGCGCTCTTTATTTATGACCCGAACGACGATTCAAACCGTCCCGTTCCCGGCATCCACGACAACGCGCTCGCCTTCTGGCGCATTTACCCGCAATTCTTACGCGATATTTTCGTCCGCGCTTTTACCGTCGGATTAAAAGACCCGACGAACGGTCGCGTGCGCGAAAGCGAGTGGCGCGGCGAGATGATTCGACTGCGCGACGCGATTTTTTACTGCGCTAATTGCTCGATGGAAAACTTTTACGATTCAATCGCGCTTAAAGCAAACGGCGGAAATCCCGGACTTTGCTGGGCGTGCGCCGCCGCGCTCAAACTTCCGCCGCGCATCCGCATCGGCAAATCTGTCGTGATGCTCAATTACAACACCGAACTGTTTCCGCATCACATCGACGACGGTAAAATGTTCGATTTCTCCGCGCCCGTCGCCGCCGTCGCGCAGCATCCGGCGAATCCGAATCTCTGGGGACTTAAAAATACTTCGCAAAATAAATGGGTGATAACGTCCGCCGACGGCGCAGTCAAAGATGTCGAACCGGGGAAAAGCGTCAGCTTAACCGTCGGCACAAAAATTCAATTCGGCAAAATCGTCGGCGAAATCAGAACGTAACACCGGGAGCGCAGGTATACTGCCTGCACTTAAGCGCGTCAGCGCGAAAACTTTTTGTTTGCCGACGAATGTTTGTCCGCTATCGGAGACATTGCGGGCAAGATGCCCGCGCTCCCAGGTTGGCGCATACAAAATACCAATTTCGCGGCAGAGAAAAACCGGCAAAGATATGAATATTATCTTTGCCGGTATAATTTCATTTTGATGGCGATAACCGGCGTTGACTTGCTTGTTCAGCAGTTTGTTTCCGCTACGCCGCTGCGCTCGAAAAATGTTAAGACAATTTTATAAAATCATTTGTCAATTCAGCAAAGTTTATCGAAAAGAACCTTTAACGCCGGTTTTGATAAACGGTAAAAGCGTTTCGCGCCAGATTTTGTAGCCTTCGTGGTTCAAATGCAGTTTGTCGCCGAGAAAAATATCTTTTTTCGGCTCGCCGGATTCGTCCAGCATCGGCGTCCAGACATCGACGAAAAGCAAATGCTTGTCGCGCCCGGTTTCAGTCTTCATTAAGTCATTCAATTCTTTATACTTAGCCGTAAATTCGCGGCGCGACGGACTCGGTTTTATCGAGACGACGATGAGGCGCGTTTTCGGCAGTTTTTGCCTGACCGTCGAGACGAATTTTTTGAAATCATTGAAAACCGTTTCGACTGATTTTCCGGCGGCGATGTCGTTTTCGCCAGCATACAGGACAATCAATTTCGGTTTATACGCGAAGACGATTCGGGAAGCGTAGAAATTTACGTCTTCGAGATGCGAGCCGCCGAAGCCGCGATTGATTGTGTAAAATTCGGGAAAATCTTCTTTGAGCGCGCGCCAGGCGCGAATGCTGGAACTGCCGACGAATAAAACTTTTCCTTTTTTCGGAAAATCTTTTTTATCGGCGGCGGCAAAGGCGTTGATTTCTTTTTCCCACAAAGCGGCGCGTTTATAATCGTTCTGCGCCGCGACTGTCGCCGCGAGAGTTATAAAAAGCGCGAAGATGGGCAGAATATTTTTCAAAAATTTAATCATTTTACAGTTTTCAATCTCTCGTCGTTTTCTAAAAAAAATAAAAATTTTATAACTTCGGCAGTCGGCTTTTGACAACCGGCGAACCTTTTCCGTTGTCCGGCTGAACGCCTTTATTTTACACAATCAAAGCCGTGTTCGGGTAAATTGACAAGCGTTAAAATCTCACTTATTCTTCAAAAAAGCATCTTAATTCTTACCGCGAACCAAACAGGACAATTCTTTCCTGAATTTTGCCGGATAACCGAATCGGAAAAGAAAATTTAACGAAATTTTTGTTTTCGATTTATCGCAAAGTTCGAGTCGATTTCTTAAAAAGTCCGATTTGATTCAGATAGTTTATGACGATATTTATGCAATCAATTTACGCTGCTACTTTGAAAATATTCGGGCGCTTTCTGCCGCTCTTTTTATTATTCGTTCTGTTTGCGCCCGCGATTACGGCGCAGGAAGAAAAGGCGGCGGAAAAAGCCGCCGCCGATAAAGCGCGCTCGGACGAGGCGAAAAAATCAGCCGACGCGCCGAAAACGGACGACGCCAAAAAACCGGACGAGCAGAAAAAACCTGATGACGCGATGTCTTCGGCAACTTTCGGCGGTTTAAAAATGCGGCTCGTCGGTCCGGCGTTTACTTCCGGCAGAATCGTCGCTTTCGCGGTTGACCCGCGCGAACCGAGCCGTTATTTCGCGGCGGCGGCTTCGGGCGGCGTGTGGCGAACGGTCAACAACGGCGCGACGTGGACGCCGGTTTTCGACGGTGAAAGCTCGTATTCAATCGGCGCAATCACGCTCGACGCGAAAAATCCTTTAGTTGTCTGGGTCGGCACGGGCGAAAATAATTCGCAGCGCAGCGTCTCCTACGGCGACGGCGTTTATAAATCCGAAGACGGCGGCAAATCGTGGAAAAATATGGGTTTGAAAACTTCCGAGCATATCGGAAAAATCCTGATTGACCCGCGCGATTCAAATACGGTCTACGTCGCCGCGCAAGGTCCTTTGTGGAGCGCGGGCAAGGAGCGCGGACTTTATAAAACGACGGACGGCGGCAAGACGTGGAATCAGGTTTTGAAAATCAGCGAAAATACGGGCGTAACCGATATTGCGATTGATTCGCAGAATCCAGACACGATTTACGCCGCCGCGTATCAGCGACGACGCCACGTCTGGACGCTGGTTGACGGCGGACCGGAAAGCGCGATTTACAAATCTTCGGACGCGGGCGCGACGTGGAAAAAAGTCAAAGCCGGATTGCCGACCGTCGATATGGGACGCATCGGTTTGACGATTTCGCCCGTCGATAACAACGTGCTTTACGCGACCGTCGAAGCCGCCGATAAAAAAGGCGGAATTTTTCGCTCCGTCGATAGAGGCGAGAGTTGGGAGAAGCGCAACGATTTCGACCAGACGGCGATGTATTATTCGCAGATTGTCGCCGACCCGAAAAACGTCGACCGCATTTATGTTCCGAACACGTATATGATGACTTCGGACGACAGCGGAAAGACGGTTCGGCGTCTGGGCGAAAAATCGAAGCACGTCGATAATCACGCGATTTGGATAAACCCCGACAACACTAAACATCTGCTCGTCGGAAGTGACGGCGGCGTTTATGAAAGCTACGACACGGGCGCGAACTGGGAATTTAAGAGCAATCTGCCGATAACGCAGTTTTACGACGTAACGACCGACAACGCGCTGCCATTTTATAATGTCTACGGCGGCGCGCAGGATAATTCGAGCGTCGGCGCGCCTTCTCGAACACGAAGCGCGTCGGGCATCACCAACGCCGATTGGTTTATCACGCAGGGCGGCGACGGTTTCCGCACGCAGGTTGACCCCGAAGACGCCAACACGGTTTACGCCGAATCGCAGAACGGCGGACTTGTTCGTTTCGACCGTCGAACCGGCGAGCGCGCCGGAATCGAACCGGCAACCGGGCGCGACGAAGACCCTTTGCGATTAAATTGGGACACGCCGTTTATCATCAGCCCGTTTTCGCACACCAGAATTTATTTCGCGGCGAACAAAGTTTATAAAAGCGACGACCGCGGCGACAGCTGGCAGGTTATCAGCGGCGACATCACGCGCGGACTCGACCGCAACAAATTGCCGGTAATGGGCAAAATTCAGAGCATCGACGCCGTAGCCAAAAACGCTTCGACTGCCTTTTACGGCAACGCCAGCGCGCTCGCCGAATCGCCGAAAAAAGAAGGTCTTATATATGTCGGAACGGACGACGGCTTGATTCAGGTTACGGAAAACAACGGGCAGACGTGGCGCAAAATCGAAAAATTTCCGGGCGTTCCCGAAATGGCTTACGTCTCGCGCCTGTTCGCTTCAAACCACGACGCCAACACGGTCTACGCGGCTTTCGACAATCATTGGAACGGAGATTTTACGCCGTATCTTTTAAAAAGCACGGACAAAGGGCAAACGTGGACTTCGATAAAAGGAAATCTGCCCGCCAACGGCAATGTGCTGGCGATTAACGAAGACCACGTGAACCCGAATCTCTTGTTTGCCGGAAATGAATACGGCTTGTATTTTTCGATTAACGGCGGACAGAATTGGGTGCAGTTAAAAGGCAATCTGCCGACGATTGCCGTAAGAGATATTGCGATTCAGCGGCGCGAAAACGATTTGGTTGTCGGCACATTCGGGCGCGGCATTTATATTCTGGACAATTACACGCCGCTCAGAAATCTGACGCCGACAATGTTAAAGCAGGAAAGCGCGCTGTTTCCCGTCCGCGACGCGCTGATGTATATCCAATCGTCGCCGCTCGGCGGGCGCGGCAAAGCGTCGCAGGGCGAATCTTTCTACACGGCTGAAAATCCGCCGTTCGGCGCGACGTTTACTTATTATTTGAAAGACAGTTTGAAAACTAAAAAAGCGCGCCGTCAGGAATCCGATAAATTAGCCGAGAAAAACGGAACGGACGCTCTGATTCCGAGCCGCGACGCGCTCCGTGCCGAAGAAGAAGAAGACGCGCCCGCCGTAATATTTACGATTTCGGACGCGTCCGGTCAAATCGTTCGGCGAATGACGGGCGCGACGACCGCCGGAATGCAGCGCGCGACCTGGGATTTGCGATACGCGCCCGCGTCTTTAGCGCCGCCTCCGCCGCCCGACGCCGCGTCCGACCCGTATTACGAATCGCCTTCCGGTTCGCTCGTAATGCCGGGCAGATATAAAGTTTCGATGGCGAAACGCGTGGACGGCGTTTTAACCGCGCTCGCCGCGCCGCAGGAATTTAACGTAACGGTTGAAGGTTTGGCGCAGATGTCCACGCAAGACCGCGCCGCGCTCGTCGAATTTCAGCAGCGCGCGACACGATTGCAGCGTGCCGTCGTCGGCGCTACGGAAACGGCAAATGCCTTGAAACCGCGCCTCGCGCTTATCAAACGCGCTCTGCTCGACACGCCGAATGCGGGCGATAAACTGCTCGACGACGCGGCGCGAATCGAAAAACAGACCAACGAAATTTTGCGCGTCCTTCGCGGCGACGTGATAATCCAATCGCGCAACGAAAACGTCGCGCCGTCAATCAGCGACCGCGTGTTTTCAATCATCGGCGCGCAGCGAATGTCCACCAATCGACCGACGCCGACGCAGACGACGCAATACACCGTCGCCGCGCAGGATTTCGAGCGTGTTCTGGCACAGCTTCGCACTCTGGTTACAGTCGATTTGGCAAATCTCGAAAAAGAAATGGAAGCGGCGGGCGCGCCCTGGACGCCCGGACGCGTTCCCGAATGGAAGGAGCAGTAATTTCGTAATCTGTTCGATAATAAAGAGTCGTTATCGATTTACAACAAATCGGCAGCGGCTTTTTGTTTTGCGCCGGTCAGGGTTATGAAGAAATTCGCCACAGAGAACACGGAGAAAATCAAAAAACTGTTTTATGGAGAAAGTTGATTTTCAGGTTAAAAGTTTGCTCTGCAAAAAGCTCGTAAAAAATCTCTGTGTTCTTTGTATCTCTGTGGTGAAAAAATTTTTATGATAAATATACGAGAATTATTCGGCGAAATAGACGTTTATCTGTTTGACCAGATACTAAAAGAAAGATTCGATGCCGGTTCGAGCATTCTTGACGCCGGCTGCGGCGGCGGGCGCAATCTCGTCTATTTTTTCCGCGAAGGTTTCGAGGTTTTCGGCGTCGATAAAAATCCTGAAGCCGTCCAACACGTTCGCTCGCTTGCAAATAATCTCGCGCCGCGACTGCCGCCCGCTAATTTTCAAGTCGCGCCCGTCGAAAATCTACCGTTTGCCGACCAAAATTTCGACGCTCTTTTGAGCAGCGCGGTTCTGCATTTTGCCGAAAACGAACAGCATTTTTTCGCGATGATTAACGAAATGTGGCGCGTTCTCAAAAGCGGCGGCTTGTTTTTCGCGCGTCTGGCTTCGTCAATCGGAATCGAAGATAAAATCAAACCGCTCGGCGACGGCAGATATTATCTGCCCGACGGCTCGGAACGGTTTCTCGTTGACGAAGAATTGCTCGCGTCCCTGACAAATCAATCGGGCGGAATCTGGATTGAACCGCTCAAGACGACCAACGTGCAGAATTTGCGCTGTATGACGACGTGGGTTTTGCGTAAAAGCTGAAATTAAAAATTTGGAAGCGCCGCCGAACCTCGTAAACCGTTATTTTTATAATAGACAACTTTCCTAAATAAGTGCTTATTCTGATAAACTTAACAGAATGAGCGTGTTTGAAAAATACAAATCGAAACGTCCCGCTGAATTTACCCGATTAGTCGGAGTCAATTACGGGACTT